>Ga0308169_10000024_pt1 | contig 450122 bp, 401 predicted proteins | sample PhyBR1_2_FD_202139 | JGI IMG/M metagenome (GOLD analysis project Ga0308169, IMG submission 202139) | Phyllosphere microbial communities from UC Gill Tract Community Farm, Albany, California, United States - DLSLSB.R1 | ecosystem: Host-associated > Plants > Phyllosphere > Unclassified | place... | reverse complement strand
TTTTACCGGACTGCAAAGATACAAATATTTTTAACTCTCACAACTTTTTATTACTAAAAAATTATACCCGTTTATCTGTACTTTTTTAAAGTGATCCTTTAATTTTACCGCTTATCAAAGCTCTTCTACGCTACCGAATAACTCTCGTTTTTCAGTGGGGCAAAAGTACTCCTTATTTACCTTTACTTCCAAATCTATTTAACTTAAAATTTATATTTAATTAATATTCAATCATAACTAACTGGTTAACTGTAAGAATAATTTTAATATAAAATTACAGAAGTTTAATAAGTATAAAAACTCTTATTTACTATTATATATCATAAATATCTGCATTTGAAAATTATTTTATACCTTCGCAATATGATTTTTAACAATACAACATATTATTATAGAATTTTTAACTCAACAATGGGATAAGGAATTCTTAATGTATATATAATTCAAACCTCGTCCTTAAGACGGGGTTTTTTGATTTTTAAAATAGAAAGAGATGAAAATAAGCATTATTGGTGTAGGATTAATAGGTGGTTCCATAGCGTTGAAATTAAAACAAAAAGGTATCGCAGAATATATTTACGGTATTGACAGCAGCAATATTCACCTTGAAGAAGGTTTAGAATTGAATATTATTGATGAAAAAACAAATTTGGAGGATGGAGTAAAGAACTCCGATCTTATTATTCTTGCTATCCCCGTAGATGCCACGAAAGCACTACTCCCAAAAATTTTGGATTTAATTTCCGATGATCAAACAGTGATGGATTGTGGTTCTACAAAATCAGGAATTGTGAATGTGGTGAAAAATCACCCGAAGCGGTCGAGATTTGTTGCTTTCCATCCCATGTGGGGAACAGAAAATAATGGTCCGAAATCTGCTGTAGCAGAAAGTTTCTCGGGAAAAGCCGGAGTTATTTGCAACAAAGAGGAATCTGCAGAGGATGCTTTTGTATTAGTTGAAAAAATTGTACATGCTTTGGATATGCATCCTATATATATGAATGCGGAAGATCACGACGTTCATACGGCTTATATTTCCCATATTTCTCATATTACCTCTTATGCTTTAGCTAATACTGTGTTGGAAAAGGAACGTGAAGAGGAAACTATTTTTCAATTGGCGAGTTCAGGGTTTTCAAGTACTGTACGTTTGGCAAAATCTCATCCGGAGATGTGGGTTCCCATTTTCAAACAGAATAAGGAGAATGTGCTGGATGTTTTAAATGAACATATCTCACAGTTAAGAAAATTCAAATCTGCTTTAGAAAAAGAAAACTTTGAATATTTAGGTGAACTGATCTCGAATGCGAACAGAATAAGAGAAATACTTGATAAATAAAAACTTATTATTAAAACAAGTCTTAAACTTCCTTAATTGGAAGTTTTTTTATTGCATATTTTGATTAAATTTTTAACTTTATTAAAAATATATTTAACTTTATTAAAATTAATATTACATTTGTAAAAACATTTTCAATGAAACTACCTATTGTTTGCCCCAGTTGTGATCATACTTTAAATGTAAGTCAAATGAAATGTCCGAACTGTACTACAGAAGTAAATGGAGATTATGAGCTTCCGGTTATACTAAAACTCAATCGTGATGAACAGGAGTTTATTCTCAACTTCTTCTTATCCAGCGGAAGCATTAAAGAAATGGCAAAGCAGGCCGATCTCTCCTATCCTACCATGAGAAACAAAATGGACGATCTCATTCAAAAAATCAATTTATTAAAAAACTAAATCAAAAAACTCATCCACATGAATTGGAAAACTATTTTTAACCCTTTCTCAAAATATAGCGAAAAACAGCTTCTCATCATAGGAATTGTGTCTTTAATCATCACCTTAGCGCTTTGTCATTGGTTCGGATTACAGATAGACAGTATTTTTCATTATAGATATGCTGACGAAAAACATTCATTAACAGAAAATATTGGTCTCAGCTTATTAAGTTATGGCATTGCCATTATCATTTTTTTTATTCTTGGGAAAATCTATAACAAACGAGCAAGATTTATTGATATTGTTAACACCATTTTAATTTCTCAGATTCCAGGAATCTTCATTCTTCTGATCAGTGAACTTCCTATTATCAATAACAGTATGGAGTCTGTAAAATTGATGGCCGAGAATAATCCGGCAAATATTTCTCCTGTAGACCTTATTGTTATTTGTATTTTCAGTTTTTCAATGCTTTTATTAATCGCTTACGGAATGACTCTTATGTACAATGGCTTCAAAACCGCTACCAATTTAAAAAGCTGGAAACAGATCATAATTTTTGCATTTCTCATCATTGCTACTACCATCATTTGTCAATTTATATTTTAAAACTATGAAAACAAAATTTTTGTTCATTCTCTTTCTGACAGGAATTCAGCAGATTTTTGCCCAGCAAATCACCGGAACATGGAAAGGTGAGTTAGATTTTGAAGGAAATAAGCTTCCTATTATCATTACTATTGAAAACGATAAAAACTCTTATAAAGCTTTGCTTGATAGCCCTTCGCAGGGTGTTGAAGGTATTCCTGCCGATAAAACATCTTTTATTAATAATGAATTAGCTTTAGAAATCTCAAGCGCTAATGCCACATATAAAGGTAAACTTGAAAGCAATACCATTTCAGGCGACTTTATTCAGAATGGGAAAACCCTTCGTTTAGTTTTAAAACCTTATGATAAAAAGACTCATAAAGATGATCTTCCAGAACTTCTGAAGTTATCCAGCAACATGAAGGAAAGTTTAAATAAGATTGATGATTTTATTTCTTATTTAGAAAAAAACAAAGCTGAAGCGGGCGAAATTTCAATTTTTAAGGATGGGAAAGAAATTTATAAAAGAAATTTTGGTGAAGCAAGTTTCTCTCAAAAAGACAAATTAACTTTTCAGATCGGATCTATTACAAAATCTATGACGGCCATGATGCTGTTTAAGCTCATCGAAAAAAAGCAATTGGATTTGAATGATAAACTTTCAAAGTTCTATCCTAAAATTCCGAATGCAGAAAAAATAACAATTTCACAAATGCTGCACCACTCTTCAGGACTGGGAGATTATGTTGTCGGAAAAAACACGATGAAATGGCTTACGGAAAAAGCTTCTGAAGAGCAAATTCTAAATCATATTATAGAACAGGGTGCTTTATTTGAACCGGGAACAAAAGTTCAGTATTCTAACTCAGGGTATTATTTATTGACAAAAATTTTAGAAAAAGTCAGTAACAAATCGTATGCAGAAAATTTAAAGGAAACATTTGTTCAACCTTTACAACTGAAGAATTTTTATACGGTAAGTCAAAAACCCAGCAATGTTTTCAGTTCATATAATTACGCCAACACATGGGAACCTGTAAAAGATTTTGATTTCAATAATGTTGTAGGAGTTGGTGACATTGCCACCACTCCAACTAATCTAAATACCATCCTGAATTCACTTTTTGCAGGGAAAATTGTTTCTAAAGAAAGCCTTTCTGCCATGATGCCTAAAGAAGATCGATTTGGAATGGGACTCGCTTTAACTCCTTTCTATTCGAAAATGTTTGTAGGACACAGCGGCGGAACTTATGGAACGAATTCATTAATGATTTATAATGGCGAAGATGATATTTCAATATCTTATTCTTTAAATGCCGACAGAATCGGTGCCAATAATTTTACTATTGATATTTTAAGTATACTTTATAATAAGGAACTTAATTTACCTGTATTTTCAACTACAAAAATTACAGAAACCGAGCTGAAACAATATGTCGGAGATTATTCATCTAAAGATATTCCTTTAGGAATTAAAGTATTTATTAAAAACGGAGGACTGTTTGCACAAGGAACCGGACAACCGGAATTCCCGCTAGAATATGTAGAAAAAAATCAGTTTAAATTTGATAATGCCGAATTAAAGATGACTTTCTTCCCTGAAAAAGATGAGATGCAACTGGAGCAAGGCGGCAGAACGTTTTTATTCAACAGGAAAAAATAAATGAAAAACCTCAGATAGCATTATCTGAGGTTTTTTTATTTAAATTAAAAATTTTCTTAACATTCCGGAACATTCACAGCAATTGCCAATCCGCCTTCTGAAGTTTCTTTAAAACGGTCGCTCATCGCCAATGCCGTTTCCCACATAGTCTGAATCACCTCATCTAAAGTTACTTTTGCTTTTGCAGGATCACTTTCTAAGGCAATATTTGCTGCCGTGATTGCTTTTATGGCTCCCATTGTATTTCTTTCAATACATGGAATCTGAACCAATCCTTTGATCGGATCACATGTAAGTCCTAAATGATGTTCCATCGCAATTTCCGCTGCCATTAAAACCTGACCGACACTTCCTCCAAGAATTTCAGTCAAACCAGCAGCAGCCATTGCTGATGAAACTCCAATCTCAGCCTGACAACCTCCCATTGCAGCAGAGATTGTTGCATTCTTTTTGAATAAAGTACCTATTTCACCTGCTACCAATAAGAATCTAATAATATCATCTTCATTTATTGAACTTGTGAAAGCCTGAGAATACATCAAAACTGCCGGAATTACTCCACTTGCTCCGTTTGTAGGAGCAGTGATAATTCTTCCAAAACTTGCATTTTCTTCATTCACAGCTAATGCAAAACAAGCGATCCATTTGTTGATATTGGTGAAATTCTCTTCTGCATCCACTACCTGCCGAAACCATTCTTCTTTATTTTTATAGATTTTGTCTCCTAATAATTTTCGATTCAGTCCGGCTGCTCTTCTGGTAACATTTAAACCGCCCGGAAGAATTCCTTCTTTATTTACGCCTTTATAAATGCATTCTTTAATCTGCTGCCAAATATAAAGCGCTTCTTCTCTTGTCTCTTCTTGGGTTCTCCAGCTTTCTTCATTCATGAAAATCAAATCTGAAATTCTGGTAAGTCCGAGTTTCTCACAATACTTTACAATATCGGAAGATTTGTGACACGGGTATAAGGTACGGATGCAATGTTTCTGAATAGATTTCTTCTCCTGGCTCATAATAAATCCTCCACCCACTGAATAGAAATCCTGAACCAATTCAGTTCCGTCTTCAAAAACCGCTTTAAAGATCATTCCGTTCGGATGATAATCAAGAGATTTTTGCATATTTAAAATTAAATGATGGCCGTAGATAAAGGGAATTTCCTTCTCACCCGCCAAATGAAGAATCTGAGTTGTTTTTATGTTCTCAATTTTCTCATCAATTTTTGTAGTATCAATTGTTTTAAAATCTTCTCCACTTAAACCAAGCATTCCGGCAATATCCGTTCCGTGTCCGATTCCCGTTTTTGCCAGTGAACCGAAAAACTCAACGAATACTTCCTTCACCTCATCTATTGACCTTTCTCTTTTTATAATTCTAATAAATGCAGACGCTGCATTCCAAGGTCCCATTGTATGTGAACTAGACGGGCCTATTCCTACTTTAATAATCTCAAAAACCGATATTGATTCCATATAGAAAATTCATCATTTTTCTTAAACACAAAGATACACGATAAATTGAAAAGCAAAAGCCGAAGATGAAATTTCACCTCCGACTTTCAAAATTAAAACTATATGAACTCAAAATATTCTTAAATGTGAATTGTCAACAATGAATTTTAAAATTGACCATAAAGCAAATTGACAATTTCCACTGATTTTTTTAACAAATGCTTTCTTCGTGTTGCGACATATCTAATCCCATATTCTCTGACTCCTCAGAAACTCTTAGCGTGATTATACTATCTGTAATTTTATATAAAATCAATGATCCAAAAAATGCAAATACCGACACCAAAACCAAAGCCATCATATGATGAGCAAACACCCCAATTCCGCCATGAAGAAGACTCGCGTTTTCACCGTGAGCAAAAATTGCCGTTAAGATCATCCCCATAATTCCTCCTACTCCATGACAGGCAAAAACATCCAGTGTATCATCTATTTTCTTTAAAGCTTTCCAATTAACCATTATATTCGAAACAATAGCAGAGATAAAACCAATGAAAAGACTTTCTGAGACAGAGACAAAACCGCAACCCGGAGTAATTGCCACTAAACCGACCACTGCACCGATACACGCTCCTAAAGCTGAAACTTTTCTTTTATTGATCCGATCAAAAAATATCCAGGTCATCATGGCAGATGCTGAAGCTATTGTTGTTGTTCCAAAAGCGGTTGCCGCTGTTGCATTAGCACTTAAAGCAGAACCGGCATTGAAACCAAACCAGCCAAACCAAAGCATTCCTGTTCCTAACAGTACGTATGAAATATTGGAAGGTTCATGGTGCGGATTTTTTCTTTTTCCCACTACAATTGCTCCTGCCAACGCTGCAAAACCGGCACTCATATGAACCACCGTTCCGCCTGCAAAATCTTTTACTCCAAAATATTTATTTAAAAGCCCATCCGGATGCCATACCATATGACACAAAGGTGCATAGATAAACAGGCTGAACAAAACCATAAACAGCAGGTAAGAAATAAATCTCACTCTTTCCGCAAAAGATCCCGTAATTAAAGCCGGGGTAATCACTGCAAATTTCATTTGAAACAAAGCAAAAAGGATAAAGGGAATTGTAGAGGCCATCGCTTTATGAGGCAATACTCCTACTCGGCTGAAAAAAGGATAGCTTAGAGGGTTTCCAATAATTCCGTAATGTTCTCCGTTTATCGTAAAACCTATAGGATCTCCAAAAGAAAGTGAAAAACCAACCACTACCCATAAAATAGAGATCACTCCCAAAGCAATAAAGCTTTGCAACATGGTAGAAATGACATTTTTCTTACCAACCATTCCGCCGTAGAAAAAGGAAAGACCAGGAGTCATTAATAAAACCAAACCAGCCGCTGCTAAAATCCAGGCAACATCTGCTCCTACAATTTTACTTTCATCTAAAAACTCTCCGGTATTCGGAAAGTCCGCAATTGGACTCCAAAACAATCCCCCGATTGCCACTAGAGAAATGATCGAAAAAGAAACGATCCATTTAAGTCCTACTTTCATAAAATTTACAATTACCCTACCAAAAGTAATAATAAATTTTCAAAATAAATTAAAAAAAATAAAAATACCCTATAAAAAACAGGGTTAAATTAAATAAATATTTTTTTTAAATAAATTCTTTCTCTAAAATACGGGATACTTCTTTAAATTTTGTTGCAGGAAAAAGATGAGTCCCCCCTTTGATAATATAATCGGGTCTGGAATTTTTAATCGGAAAAACAATATCTCTATCGCCTAATATCTGTACCACATTCGAGGTTTCATCGAACTTCCATTCAGAAATCTTCTCTACTGACCATTTTAAATAATACGGATCTTTTACTCTGAAATATTGTAACACTTTAGGATTTTTAGGATCAAAAAACTTTCTAAGTACAGAATAGGCTCTGGTTGTTTTTTCATTAAATAGACTTTCAGGTAAAATTTTAGGAATCTTTGTAATTTCTCCGGCTCTTATCAGCCGAGATTTTTCTTTATCGGATTTTATACTTCCTAAGATTACCACTTTTTTGGCAGGTTTCAGCTTATTAATCTCCTGCACCATAATTCCTCCAAAGGAGTAACCCAATAGATAGAACGGCTGAGAATCATCAATCTTTTCAGCCATCCTTTTTATATATGTCGCAAAATTTTCATTTTTCTCAGGAATCAGCCAGTCTATGAAGACAATTTCATGTTGTTTAGGAAATTGTATTTTTTCCAATACTTTAAAATCGGCTCCTAACCCACTTACTATATAAATTTTCATACCTCTAAAATAAAAAATATGGGCAACTTCTAAAAGCTGCCCATCCTTAAATATTGTTAAAAAAAATTATTTCTTTTTTACCGGAACTCTGTTTTCATTATCAAGCTTCTCAGTAGAAATCCTGAATTGAATATCCATTTCATTTTTAATGAAGTAATCTTTCAATGAAGACTGGTAGAATACTTTGAAATCTCTTCTGTTTAAAGAGAACTTAGCAGATTCAATGATTACAGTGAACTGAGTGATGTATACGTTCGCAGGGAAAGAAATCGTTTTTCTCACTCCTTTTAGGGTAAAATCACCATATACTGTTGAATTGTATGTTCCGTTTGCTAATGGCAAAATTTTAGTTAAATGAAACGTTGCCGTTGGAAATTTTTTAACCTCGAAGAAGTTTGTGCTTTTCAAATCGTTGGTAAGCTTTATTTGATCTTCTTCAGAAACATCTCCAGCCATTAAGCTTCTCATATCAATCACAAATTCACCATCTATCAAAACTGTTTTATCGAAATTGAATTTTCCGCTTTTTAGTTTTACCGTTCCAGAGTGTGAGGTCTCCTGAGTTTTCACAACTTTATACCCCCACCATCTTATTTCAGAGGAAGTCACCTTTATCACTTTATCTCCTTTCTTTTGAGCAAAAACAAATGACATGCAAACACACATCATAGCCAACAATAGTAATCTTTTCATTCTTTTTTATTTACAATTCAACAAAAATAAAAAAAAGTGTAGAACTTCTACACTTTTAACAATCTTTTTTTATTTAAATTATTTAGCTGTCACTTTTACGGTCATGTCAATGTCATCTTTCACAAAAACATCTTTCATGGTAGACTTGTAAGCAACATCAAATTTTTGTCTGTCAAAAGAGAACTTATTAGACTCAATTGTTACCGCTCCGTTAGCAATTGCAATTTTAGCAGGGAAAGAAACAGCATTTGTTTTACCTTTTACTGTAAGATTTCCTGTTACTAGGCTATTATAAGTTTTATCGTTGTTTTTCTTTACAGAAGTGATTTTAAAAGTTCCTGTAGGGTATTTTTCAATTTCAAAGAAATCTCCGTTCTTTAAATGCCCGTTCAGTTTTTGCTGATATTCTCCTGAAAGATCTGTTGCATTAATAGATGTCATATCCAAAACGAAATCACCTCCTACTACCTGGTTTCCTTTCAAAACTACATTACCAGATTTTACTTTAATCGTTCCGTCGTGAGAACTAGCTTCAGATTTAGCCACTTTATATCCCCACCAGTGTACATCAGATGATACTACTTTTTTTGTCTGTCCGAATGCCAATCCACCAGCTAAAACTGCTAATAAAAATATTTTTTTCATTGAATTAAGTTATTACTTGTTTATTTACTGACGCAAAAATAAGCAACTTCCTTAATAGATTTCATTGATGTACATCAATAAACTCAATTATTTTTATGAATAATATCATCAAAACAAGTCTCCGAATTTCTTCGGAGACTTGTTTATTCTTGATAAAAAGCTGTGTAGAGCGCTGCTCCGTTTAATGCCGTATTATTATTCTTTATCAGGTAAATCGGAATACTTTTCAGCATTTCTTCCATCTTATCACTGATTTTATACTTTTCGTAGAAGTTTTCTTTATTAATATACTCTCTTATTGATTGAGGAATATCCCCTGAAATTAATAAACCGCCTGTTGCTTTAAGCTTAAGTGCAAGATTGTTGGCTTCTCTTGCTAAAAATTCTAAGAAAGTATCTAATGTTATCTTACAGATAAGAACATCTTCTTCCATAGCAGCTTTAAATAATTCTTGTACAAAATTGCCATTCGTAAGTTTCTCTCCCAACCATTCCGGTTCAGGATGCCTTTTCACGTCTCTCAAAAATCTGTAGATATTAAATAATCCTGTTTTTGAAAGCACATTTTCCCAACTTACAATTCCATAAATATTATTTAAGAATTGATAGAATTCTACTTCTACGTTGGTACGCGGAGAAAATTCGGAGTGACCACCTTCTGAAGCAAAAGGTCTTAAATATTTTCCATCAAAGAAATATCCGGCTTCTCCCAGACCATTTCCTGGTGCTATAATTGCGACATTTCCTTTTTCCAGATGTCCGCTTGTATAAATAGGATCTAAATCATTATCCTCTAAAAGCGCCATACCATACGCAGAAGCTTCAAGGTCATTCAGCATATCAGCTCTTTCGAAACCAAACTTGGTGATAAATTCTTCCTGGTCAAAACTCCAGCCCAATCGTATCGGATGGCTTTTCCCATTCATTACAGGCCCCGGAATCGCCATTCCTAATCGTTTTACGTTTTCAAGTTTGTTATCCTGAATAAATTTTTCTAAAATCTCAGAAAAAGAAGAAAACGATTTCGTAGGATAATTAGTCTGAATTTTTATATTTAGTCCTTCATTACCGGAAACAAAATAACCTAATGTTGTCACATCTTCACTAAGGCTTGCTCCAATAATCGAAACATTGTCATTATTACCATTCTTTACTCCTGGTAGATAAAGCGGAAATTTTGGATTTAAGTTCATAATCTCAAATTTTATCAAATATAATAATACTTTTTGTAAATTCTATAGGGAAATAAAAAACCTTTTCACAAAACTGAAAAGGTTTGGTTAATAATTGTTTATAATAAAATATCTTTATTTTCCTAACGGAATATTATAAGAGAATCCTACGCCAAGGTTCCCCACATTATAATCCTGTCCGGCTAAATCTCCTTTACTTCCTACAAATACTTTCTGATACTGTACAAAGAAATTCCAGCTTTGGTTGTGATATCCAATCTCAGGTTTGATGTAAAAACCACCATCTGGTCTGTCAAGTGTAGCGTTAGAAGCTACTTTCTTATCGCCAACCAAGAACCCATAACCAAGATCGGTTCCGAAGTAAAATCCTGTTTGTTTAGGGTATATTCTGATTAATGCTCCTACAGGAATTACCCCTACATCATTATTGTTATATCCGTTATTATTTTTTCCAAAATAATGAGTATATCCTGTTGCGATACCTAGACCGAATCCCGGTGTAATTAGATTCTGATAAGCAACATCCACACCAACAGCAGCAGAAACATTATCAGCAGGAACTGCTAAACCTGCGTTCGCTCCTACTTTAATCATATTATTCATTTTTGAGTCCTGCGCACTTAATACACCCGCTGTTAAAATTCCAGCAAATAAAATTGCTTGTTTAAACATTTTCATAACTCTGATTTTTAAATTTTACTAACCAAAAGGATGTAAAAATCGTGCCAACCAAAGAAAAAACAACTATTTTAACATTTATAAAAATTATAAAATAATGATTTTCAAATAATTATATTTTCATTAAATTTAAATGATTGTTTAATCAATTTCTCATAAAAACAATATTAATAATTATTAATTCGTTATTATTTTAACTTTTTCTCCCCAAATTCATCCAAAAACAAAATACTAATATGATACTCTCATCACTCACCAATAACAAACACCTTCTCTGGCGGGCAGGTTTCGGAGCAGGCATCAACCAGCTTGAAGATCTTCATAAAAAAGATATTAAAAGTTTAATTCATGATCTCTTTAAGGAGGAAACCTTTGTTTATATTAATTATGATACTCCGGATATTGTGGAAAATGCTGACTACATGAATGACAAAGCTCCCGCTGAAAAGAAGAAAGAAATGCAAAGGATCAGCCGTGAACAAAACGAGGAGCTGAATTTAAATTTTCTTGATAAAATGGTGAACAGTAAAGAGCAGATGAGAGAAAAGATGGCATTTTTCTGGCATGGTCATTTTGCTTCAAGAGTGGTAAACCCAAAATTCAACAGGCAAATTCTGAATATCATCCGAAAAAATGCATTGGGAAACTTCAAAGACCTTTTATTTGAAGTGAGCCAGGCTCCTGCCATGCTGAGCTTTTTAAATAATCAGCAGAATAAAAAAGATCATCCCAATGAAAACTTTGCCCGTGAGGTAATGGAGCTTTTCACCATGGGAAGGGGAAATTATACTGAAAAAGATATTCGAGAGGGAGCAAGAGCTTTTACAGGATGGGGATTTGATAAGGAAGGAAATTTTGTGGAGAGAGAAAAACTACACGATGAAGGTTCAAAAACATTTTTAGGAAAAACAGGAAATTTTACCGGAACTGATGCTTTAAATATCATCCTTGAACAAAAAGCAACTTCAAAATTCATCACGACTAAGATTTACAAGTTTTTCGTCAATGAAAATGTGGATGAAGCTATTATCAATAAACTAAGCGACAGTTTTTACCAATCTAATTATGACATCAAAAAACTGATGACGGATATTTTTTCAAGCTCATGGTTCTATGACAAGAAAAATATCGGAAACAGGATAAAATCACCCATTGAACTGATGGCTGGAATGATGAGGACTCTTCCTATGAATATTCAAAACCCTGAGAACCTCATCGTGTATCAGAAATTATTGGGACAAATGTTGCTGTATCCGCCAAATGTTGCCGGTTGGCCCAATGGAAAATCATGGATTGACAGCTCGACTTTGATGTTGAGATTGCAGATTCCTCAGATTTGGTCAGGGTTACGACCACTCGACTATCGTCCCAAAGAAGATGATGATCTGGATATGGGATTGAAAAACAATACCAACACTTTAGCAAAAAGCTTTAAAAACCCGAATATCACCATCGACTGGGCTCGTGTGGAAAAGATATTTAACGGAAAGAATGTTGAGGATTATTTAATTCAAAACAGCAAATCATTGGATATAGATTCTGTGAAAAGTTTTTCAGACAACAGTGTGAAAATGAACGTCATTAATCTAATGTCAACCCCTGAATATCAATTAATGTAAGGTAGCGGTTACAGATTTTAGCTCATAGTTTTCATCTGCAACCTATCATCTTTAACCTAAAACCTAATTTTTATGTTAATTAAAAGAAGAGAATTCCTAAAAATAAGTTCATTGGCAACTGCATCTTTACTGATGCCTAATTTCCTTAAAGCCATGACATTCGATGAAGCGCTGGAACCGAATCAGAAAATACTGATTGTTCTTCAGTTTACAGGTGGTAATGACGGATTGAATACGATAATTCCTACCCGCAACGATATCTATTTTAAAGAAAGAAATAAAATTGCCATTCAAGATTCTTTATCCTTAACGGATGAAGCCGGAATAAATCCTGCACTCTCCTATTTTAAAGAGCTGTATGATAATGGTGAACTTTCTGTGATGAATAATGTCGGTTATCCCAATCCTGACAAATCCCACTTCAGAAGTATGGATATATGGCATTCTGCGAGCAGAAGTGACCAGTATCTTGAAACGGGATGGTTAGGAAGATTTCTGGATGAAGAATGTTATCGTTGTGAACATCCCACTCAGGCATTGGAAGTTGATGATATGTTGAGTTTAGCCCTAAAAGGTGAAAATAATAAGGCCTTCGCTTTTAAAGATCCGAAAAGGCTGTACCAGACAAGTCAGGAAAAATATTTTAAATCTTTATATGATCATCATCATGATGATGAAACAGTTTCCTATTTGTATCAGACTTTAGGATCAACCATCAACAATGCGGATTATATTTTTGAAAAAAGTAAAGCTAAAAAGACAGAGCAAATCTACCCGAATTCTCAGCTGGGAAAAGACTTTAAAACTGTTTCGTCATTAATAAAATCTGATATTAATACAAGAGTATATTATTTATCGATCGGAAGTTTTGACACGCATGTGAATCAAAATGAAAGACAGGAAAAATTATTTGGAGATATTAATGAAGCCGTAAAATCTTTCGTTGCCGATATGAAAAGTAACGGACTTTTTGATGATATTTTGTTAATGACTTTCTCTGAATTTGGTCGCCGTGTTGCTCAGAACGCAAGTAACGGAACCGATCACGGAACGGCCAATCAGATGTTTTTCATCAGTGGAGGACTAAAGAAAAAAGGACTTTTGAATACGCTTCCTGATTTAACGAATCTGAATGAAGGAGATTTAATTTATTCTGAAGATTTCAGAAAAGTGTATGCTACGATTCTTAAGAACTGGCTGAAAGCAGATTCTTCTAAAGTGTTGGGATGGAAAAATGGAGTGTATGATTTTATCTAATTTTCGAAATACAACTGTGTCATTCTGACGAAGGAAGAATCCTATAAATAGATTCTTCCTTCGTCAGAATGACAGCACGGTTATATAAAAGCAAAAAGAGACTGTTACAAAATCAACAGTCTCTTTTCTATAATATTAAATCTAACTACTTCTAATTTTATGCAGGAAGTTTCTTAGGCTCTCCTTCCTGTGATTTTTTATCCAGTTTTTCGGAAATTTTCTTTACTATAAACTCAATTACCAAAGGTGCCACAACGGCGAGAACAGCTTTTAATATTCTTGATTTCATAATTGTTTATTTTTTTGTTTTTAAGAGATACAATTTTTAAGCCATACTATTTACAAACATTCAATCTTCATCATCCGAGACAAAATTTTCATAATTTTTGTGAGCGGCCATGAATTTTTCCTGCAACCTTACTCTCAGCTTTCTAGGTTTATGAACCACCAAAGATTCTCCAAATCCTAATAAAAGTCTTTCCAATTCATAATTTAACTGAACACAGATTTTAAAAATCGTCCCTTCGTTTGTTTCACTTACGATCTCCTGACTCACATGAAAAGGTTTTGTTTTAACGTAAGGCGCATTATGTGAATCTACAAAAAAGACTACATTTCTTGGCGCCATAGTCGGAGAAACCGTTACTCCTACAATATCTTTAAAATATTCATCTCCATCGAGGTTTTTATCGATGTATTCAATTTTCTCTTCGATCTGAATATTTTCAATTCTGTCTAATGCTAAATTATAAGCGTACTCTTTATTGAAACAGATCAAAAACCAGCGGTTATTAAATTCTTTCAGCAATTGCGGATGTACGATATAAGAATCTGATTCCCTGGCTTTAAAGCTTTTATACGTAATATTTAAAACCTTTTTATTTAAAATAGCATCATACAGAATATCAATATGTTCCAACCCCTTCAATTGCTCATTTTTATCTAAGTGAATAATTGATTTCTGGTTGGTTGAATGGATGGAGTCTTCCAGCTTCTGAATCACCCCGTTCATCTCTTTAAACATCGAAAAATCCTTGAACTGTTTCAAAATCTGCACCGCATTATTCATCGCTTTCAGATCGCTTTCATTCACTGAAATATTATGAATACTATATTCAGGATCACTGTACCTATAATATTTTCTTTCATATACTTCAATCGGTGCTTCATACCCGAATTTTTCACTTCGCATATTCTGCAAGTCCAGCTGTACCGTTCGTTTACTCACGAAAGACTCCTTTCCTTCAAATTCAAACAAAGCTTCGGAACATTCGTCGATCAAATCTTCCAAAGTATATTTTCGATACTTATTTTTCAAGCATTTGTCTAAAGTTTTATAACGGATTAATGCATTTTTATTTGACGACATGATTCCTGTTTTTTAAGTTTTTTAATGAACAGTTAGTTGTCATTCTGACGAAGGAAGAATCCATTTTTTATATAGAGATTCTTCCTTCGTCAGAATGACAAACAGCATTTTAATTTATTTTTTAGTCAGAGCCTCGCTTTCAAAAGCAATTCCGCTCCAGCCGAATTCCATAAAGTTTCTGATATTCTGATGATCTGTTCCTTCTGGATTTTTCAATACATCTTCTCTGTAAAATTCTCCGAAAAGATTTAAAGTATCTTCTTTAGACAACTCGTTCAGCTTTGCATAACTAAAAACTTTACATGAACCATTGTTCTGATTTTCTTCATTTACTGTATTTCCGTTGGTAAATTTTGTGGGTGTAAAATTGTAATTATCGTCAATATGAGCAATTACTTCTTTAAATTGAATGGTTTCTGGTGCATTTTTTAATTGTTCTGTCATGATATTTTTTTATGTATTTTCTGTATTTCAGCATCCAGGTTCTGCCAACAGTTCTGGCTCCATATTCTTACATATTCAAAACCCGTATTTCGTACTACTTTTTCTTTATGTACATCTTCCAGATATCCTAGGTTTCCGGAATATTTTTCTTTACTCATTGCTTCGACAATAATAGATTTACTATCATTTTTTTCAATAAGAATATCAAATTCATAACCTCCAAAATGATGATTCTTCAGCATCTTAACATGAGGAAAATCCAGTTGTAATCGATTATAAATTACATCAATGAAAGCACTGGAATTATTATTTTTCTCCGAATGATTGGTATATCCAAACTGATCTAATGTATTCAGAATTTCCATTCTTTGATTTTCATTGTTATCACTTACCGCTTTGCAATACGCCAGATACGCATACAAAATCGCTTTCCTGTTATTGGAACCCTCCTGCTCCAAAGCCTCTTTATAGTTTGAAAAAATTTCTTCAGGAATCGAATTACAAACGTAAATTTTCTCTTTGGCTCTTGTGATAATTACATTAAGTAACTTATACCCTTTTGTATGATTGATCGGCCCAAAACTCTGGATAAATTTTCCACCGGGCTTTCTTCCATACGTTGTCGACATAATGATGATATCTCTTTCATCTCCCTGAATATTTTCAAGATTTTTAATAAACAATCCGGCAGCTTCCAACCCCTGGATTTTTTCTTTAAACATTTCATTTCCGGGAAGATTGGTTTCCTGAACAATCTTTCTTTTGATATAATTTCTTTGTGAAATATTAAAGGTTGCAATTCCAACAGACGGATAGTTTCCATCTTGTAAAGGTTTAATACTCTGTAAAATATCCAGTACTTTTTCCGCTTCTTCTTTATTTGTGTGATCATCAAAAGTTCCATCTACCTGAAAAAACTCAATCGGTTGAGTTCCAGATGTTGAAGGAAGGGGCTTCAAACGCGAATTATAGAACGCATGGTTGGAAAAGTCGATCAGGTAAGGATGTTTGGAGCGATAATGAAAATCCAGATGATTTTTTTCAAATTGACTTTCTGCGGCAAAATCCAACAAAGATTCAATATTCAGCAAGGAGTTTTTATAGGTAATCACATCATTTTCAGATTCTATTTCATCCTCATCCTCAATTACTCCGTCAAAAACTTTACTGAAATAGTTTGAAGGCGGCATCTGATGTTCATCTCCTGCAATAATAATATTCTTCCCTTTCAGCATTGCCGGAAGGTTATCTTCCAGTTTCAGCTGACTGGCTTCATCAAACACGACATGATCAAAGTAAAAATTCTTCCCCTGAAAAAGGTTACTGCACGCATCAGGAGTTGTAAGAATGATAGGAAAAAAATTAGTGAACAAGTCAATATCTTTCTGAACAATTTGTCTCAATGTCAATCTTTTATGATTTATACTGCTCCTTTTATTATAAAGATTGGCAACCGTAATGTCTTTATTGATCTGTTCAAATTTCTTTACTGCATTCTGCTGAGCATCATTCCAGAAATATTGAATAAAACTCTGTTGTGAAGGACCATATTGTTTGATCTGTTTTGTGATTTCTTCGTAATTCTTTTCGTTAAAATTAAGTTTTGAATCAGAATATTTATTTAGCAATAATGGAAAATACGCCGCATAGAAAGAAGCTTTCCAATTAGTAACCAAATAAAGTTTTTCCAATAGTTTTTTCTGAAAAACATTGAGAGGCTGGTAAAAATAAAACCAGTTAAATTCAGCCAGCAAAGGATTTTCAGGATGGGTTCTGTGTGATTTGTATCGATCTAAGATAGAAATCAGATATTCATCAAAATTTTTATAGGTATTGCCAAAATTTACATCTTTGATCCAGTGATCATTTGAAAAACTTTTCTTAAGCTGCTGAATACGCTGAGCAATGATCTCCGTTTCTTTTCCGGAAATCACCGGATCAAATACGTTCAGAAAATCAATCGCATTAAATTGCTCTTCCAGTTTAGAAGAAAATTCAGACTGAAGGTTTTGTATTTTCTGACGGTAATTCAGAATTTCGTTTTTATTGTTCCAAAGCTGATCAGACAGCTCGATCGAAGGAAAAAACTGATTCAGACTGATCTGTTTAATAGACGAGCTTATTTCCAATAATCTTTTCTGATTGCTGATCTTCTTTTTCTTAGCCGAAGAAAATAAAGCCGTGAATTTATAGAAAAAGCCGTTCGTAATTTCCGGATGAAACTCCTCAGAGCTTTGATTCAGAACAGAAGTCATCACTTCTGTTTCATTAATTAAGGATGATAATTTTTGAAGGTTCTGGCCAAAATCCAGTTTTTTCTTTTCTTCATAAACAGGTTTAAAATTGACGATCAATGACTGAATCTCATCCCAGCTTTTTTCATAATTCTGAAAAGAAGTATCTAAATGCTGCAGGCTGTTATGAAAATTTTCGCTGATCAGCTTTTCGGGATTAATAAATGATGAGTCCTCAAAAGGCTGATATTCCTGATACACCTCTTTTCCTTTCTCCAAAATATATTCAATTTCCCTTCCTTCCTCTTCTGAAAAAGAAAATTGGATATCCTGAACATTCATATTTTCTTTGGTATCCTGAAATGTCAAAAGATCACCTACAATTTCCGTCCAGTTTTTTCCGGGCATTAAATCTGAATTCAGGAGTTCATGAACATTATTAATGCCTGCTTTATGTTCTAAAATTTCTGTTAATTGATCTTTCAGCGACTGAGCAGAATATGGCTGTCCCTGTTTTTTGAAATCGGCAGCATCTATTGTATTTCTTACAGCATCTACCACAAGCTTCCGGTCGGAAATACTGTCTTTGATCATAATGCAATACCGCTCCAATCCCAGTTTATGAAGGGCATTATACAATACTTCCAATGCAGTCTGCTTTTCACAGACAACAATGGTTTTTTGCTTATTTTCCAATGCGTTGACCAAAACAGCAGTCAGCGTCTGGCTTTTTCCCGTTCCCGGCGGACCCTGAATCAGAATTTTCGTCTGTGATTTTAATGATTCTAAAATTCCTTGTTGAGAAGGGTCAGTCTCCACTGAGGTTATGGATTGAAAATCTTGCTTTATCCCATTTTCAAGAGGTTTATAGTCTCTCTTCAACGATTCATAATCATTAATGATATTTTGCTTCTGAACTTCAAAAATTGAGAAAACACCTGATTTAATGATCGTCGCATCTCCGTTATTCTGAAGTTGGTCCTCGTAAGAAGTTTTAGGTTTAATTAATGGAATTTCTTCGTAATTATTAAGAATAAAATCAAGATTCTGTGTTATTTTAAGCTGACTTAATAGGGTTTGGCAGATCTGTAACAGTTCCTGTTTATCTATTTTCCCGTCGGCAAGCATTTCTTCAGAAATCTGCTCCAGTGTAATTCCGGAATCACTTTGTAAATGATTGATTAAAACTTCATTCACATAAATCGGATCATCTTCTGTTCTGCTGATTTCCCAGGTATTAAGCTCATTGACGGGTTTTATCGTAACAGACCAGATCAGAATGGGAGAAGCAGAGATCTGCCCATCCATATCTTTCCTGATTAGGATCGGAAAACCGAATCCCAAAGAATTAATTCCTTTTTCAGACTGTATAACCTCATTTTGAAAGATAAGATTTTCCAGACTTAGGGAAAGTTTTTCTAAGGCTGTCTGTTTCGTTTTATCTTTACTCTGAGAAACTTCTGTTATGTTGTTTTCAGTTTCTTCTTTTTCATCATTCAACAGATAGATACTGTCTTTTTCCAGAACTTTAGAGACCTCATCCACAATTTTATCATGAATAGAGAATTTAAAATTAACATTCTTCTGTGTTAAAAGGTTGATGATAAAATGCTCGGGAAGGCTTTTATGAATCTCAGAAAGCCGGGCAAGATCAAATTTATATCTTGAATTTCCGGGAATAGCATTTAAATGAACGCCTCTTCTATTGCCTGTTTTCAGTTTGTTTTGAAATGCCTGAAATATTTCCGGATTTAAGTTTTCCATCTTGTCTAAAAATAATTTGAATAAAAATATAAAATTTTTCTACAACGCAAAAACATTGCACACTTTAGTTTTTACTTTGCATCAACAAAATGAGAAAACACATGGAATTTAACGGAAACAACTTAATCGAATTACGATATAGATCAGCAAAATGGTTCAAAGAAGCTATTGCTCATATCAACGAAAATAAATTAGATGAAAATCAAATCACAGCATATTTGGAACAATTTAAACAACCGGAACTGATTCCTCTTCATGAAACGGCAAAAGATTTTATCATTAATATTAAAGCTGAACACGAAAGTGAAATCGACAACGTGGAAAAAGTAATCAATACGATGGAAGTTTTGATGAAAACGCCAACTTTAATTAACGGTGCAATTATGCCAGATGCCTGTCCGACAGGTCCTGCAGGTCAGATTCCCGTTGGTGGAGTTGTTATAGCGAAGAATGCAATTCATCCGGGATTTCATAGCGCAGATATCTGTTGTTCAGTGATGTTGACAGATTTTGGAAAGGCTGATCCTAAAGAAGTTTTAGACGCCGCTCATTCCATCACGCATTTTGGATACGGAGGAAGACCGAGAGGTGAGCAAATGGAGATGTCTAAGGAATTGATGGATGCTTTCAGAGCCAATGACTTCCTGAATGATGAGAAATTAATCAGCATTGCCCGTTCTCATATGGGCACTCAAGGCGACGGAAACCATTTCTTATTCGTCGGAGTTTCAAAAAACACGGGAAATACAATGTTGGTGACGCATCACGGTTCAAGAGCTCCCGGAGCGGCTTTGTACGATAAAGGAATGAAGGTTGCGAATAAATTCAGAATGGATATTTCACCAGAAACATTGAGAGAAAACGCTTGGATTCCCTATGAAACAGAAGAAGGAAAATCCTATTGGGAAGCACTTCAATTGATAAGAACATGGACGAAAGAAAACCATATTTCTATTCATGATGCGACTTTACATAAATTAGGAATCGAAAAAGAAGACAGATATTGGAACGAACATAATTTCGTTTTCAGAGACGGAGATTTGTTTTATCACGCAAAAGGTGCTACACCTTTGGATGATAAATTCATGCCGGATATTACTGGACCAAGATTGATTCCATTAAATATGTCTGAGCCGGTTTTAATTGTTCAGGGAAAAACAAATGATAGAAATCTCGGGTTTGCACCACACGGAGCGGGAAGAAATTTCAGCAGAACTCAACATAAAAAATCTTTGGCTCATAAAACGATCGAAGAGATTTTTGCCGAAGAAACCAAAGGGTTAGATATCCGTTTCTTCTCGAATGAAATTGATATTTCTGAACTTCCAACAGCTTATAAAAGCGCAAAAAACGTGAGAGCACAAATTGAAGAATACGGACTTTGCGAGGTTCTGGATGAAGTGATGCCTTACGGATGTATCATGGCGGGTGACGTGCAAAAAAATGCGCCTTGGAAAAGAAAGAAAAAATTCAGAAAAGCATAATTAAAACAAAACTAATAACCAAAACCTTGCAGGTGTAAAAGCCTGTAAGGTTTACGAAAACTATTCATAAAGAAAGGCAGGAACAGTAGCTCAGATGGTAGAGCAACAAAGAGTACTTTTCGCTTCTGGCAAAAAAAGTTCCTATGAATTCCAGTTGTCGGTCGCAGGTTCGAGTCCTGTCTGTTCCTCAAAAATAAAAACTAAGGCAAAGAAAGTTCCTATATCTCCAGACATTACTTTCCGTCTTTTTTTACAAAACTTTAAAGCAAAGGGAGTTCCTATACTATTTGGAAAATTACTCCCCGCTTTTTTATAAAACTATAGGTAAAAGGAGTTCCTATACTATTCACTTTAAAGAAAACTACTCCTCACTTATTTTTTTAAATTAAAAACAATGAAAACATTAAAATTATTCAACGCTGTATTGGCTAAAGAATCAGATTCAAAAACATTTATTTCGGAAGATGGTTTTGTGATTGAATCCAATGCAATCTGGGCAAAAAAAGAAATTATTTCTTATTACGCTAAAGAAAAACTCAATGGAAATGATTTAAATAAAACCTTTCATAAATCCTGGCAAAAAATCAAAACCAGCACGAGATATGAATTGTTAATTGAACAAATCAAACATTATATTTCTACATATGGAAGCAATTTTCAAAGTGAAATTTATATTCCGAATGAGGTTTTGAATGTTCCTGATTTAAAGTTGAATTTCAAAGTAATTAAAGCCTATACAAAAGAAGAAATGCAGGAAAAATGTCTTTCTCTTTTAAGATCAGGTATTGCTTTGAAAGAAGAAACCGTGGACGATTTGCTGGATATTTTACATAACGAACTCGACTATGATTTCACAGGGAGAGAAAATATCAAAAACAAAGAAGCTGTGATAAAAATTGCCGACAAATACGATGTTTTCCCTGAAAATCCGGTAGAATTTTTCCGTTACGTAATTTACAAAACGACAAAAGAAACACTTTTAATTAAAGATGATAATTTGATTAATTTAATAAAGTAAAGCAAATTTGATCCTACATTTTTGTTCCAGTTATTCGGAGAAGAAAAAATGGCGGAAATTTTTAACCGTTTCAAGCCTTTGTTTTTAGCGTATAAAAACAGAGCGCCAAAAGTGATTAATAAAATTTCAAAACTGTCAAAAATTTATCATAAGCCGCTAATTTCAAATCCTTTGAATAGCGCTACGAATATTTTATTGGAAAACAGCGATTTGCACTGGCTGGAAAACGCAACACCGTTTGCCTTGTTTAAAGCTTTATCAACCTGTTATTCAAGAATGTACGGACAGGACACTTTTGTTTACAGAATCAGAAACGGAAAATCGTGGACGAAGAAAACAACTGCAACGTATGCAAATGAATTAAATTATGATTTTATCTTAAATTACTTAAAATCAAAATATAATTTCGACGGAAAGAAGATTTATTTTCCTCGAGACGTAGAATTTGCCTTACCAACTTCAGAAAAAATGTTCGTTGGAAATATTCCGACCGGAACAAGATTTTATGCCGATAGATTAGCGGTGGGTATTTACTGGGAAAACGCTTGGGGAGCTTATGATCTTGATCTTTCAGGTCTAAATATTGCCGGAAAAATCGGTTGGAATTCAGCTTATAATCAAAATGATGGTCAGTTGATGTACTCCGGAGATATGACTTCCGCGCCAAATGGTGCTGTGGAATATCTTTATGCCAACAAAGGTTCGGTTGCTCCTACATTGGTGATGAACAACGTTTTCAGTGGAGACACGGAATGTGGTTATAAAATTATTGTCGGAAAAGGCGATGCCATTTCTTACGATTATATGATGAATCCGAACAGTCTCTTTGCGGAAGCCAAGTGTAGCTCGGTTCAGAAACAGACAATTTTGGGAATGTTGTTTCCAAAAGACGGAAAACAGTGTTTTACATTGTTGAATTTCGGAGCGGGACACTCTCATGTTTCCGGAAGTTCGGAAGTTTCTGTTATGGCAACCAAAGCATTGTATCAGCAATGGTACGAACCGATTTCCTTTAATCTTCTGATGCAGGAATTGGGTGCAGAAATTACTTCAAATAAAGAAGATGCTGACTTAGATTTTTCTTTGGAAAACTTAGAAAAAGATAGTTTTACAAAAATTTTTAAATAACTTTTTACTGCCATTTTAAGTATAGAGCTTAGAATGGCAGTTTTTATTTTTATGATTATTTTCTCGGGAGAGACTAAATATTTATATTTTTAATTGAATACAAACCATTTTTCACCTCAATTATTGTTTTCTTTCCATAATCGATTTGAATATTGAACATCTTTTCCAGGGGAAATTGTAAAACGACTTGAAGAATCAAACGGATAGCTCCGGCGTGGGTTACCAGCAACACTTTATTGATGTTTTCTTTTGATATCAATTCATTCCAAAATTCCAAAACCCGGGTTTGCATTTCTAACAAATTCTCACCGTTTTTAGCGTTCACCTTAATGAAATCTTCATACCATGGATTGATTTCTTCTTCCGGAATTTCAGACCATTTTTTCAGTTCCCAGTCTCCGAAATTCATTTCACGGATTCTTTTATCAGTCTCATAATTCATCTGAAAATATTTGGCCAATAACTGACACCGTTGTGACGGGCTTGAAATGATAAGATCAAAATTTTCATCTCTATGAATTAATTTAAAATCTTCATTGCCATTTTCCCGTAAAGGCATTTCAGCAAATCCATAACACAAATTATCCGGATTTTCTACAGCGGTATGACGGATCAGATGAATTTCCATACGATAATTGCTCCTAAATACAATACAACTTCACAAACCTGCTGAACTGTTCCCAAACAGTCACCAGTATATCCTCCGATATGCTTTTTGAAATACCATCCCAAATAAACTTTTCCCACGTAAGCTAATGCCAATGCAAAAATCAGTTTCCAATCCGGAAGTAATGAAAATGCAATAAGAACAGCCAAAAAGCTTATTAACAATGACTTCCCGTCCAACGGTTTATTCGCCAACGGTTTGGATTTACTGATGTCAATATCGGTCACATATTGATGGGTATAAATCATGGTTCCTGAAATAAAACGGCTTGCAGTATGCGCAAAAATAATAAGGGCTGAAGTTTTCATAAGATCAATACTTCCCAATTCTTTGATACTGAAAAATTTTAACGCAAACAGCAGAATGATTCCAATCGCTCCATAAGCTCCTACCCGACTGTCTTTCATAATGGTCATGATCTTTTCTTTGCCATAACCTCCTCCGAAACTGTCACAAACATCGGTAAAGCCATCTTCATGAAAAGCTCCGGTTAGCAAAACACTAGAAATCATCATTAAAACAATGGCAATTTCAAGATTGAACAGTTTAAAAGTCAGATAAAAAACTATCGCATTGATTAAGCCGACTAATAATCCAACCCAGGAAAAATATTTCTGAGATTGGTTCATGATCTCGCTTGAATACGGAATTTTAAACGGCACCGGAATTCGTGTAAAAAACATAAGAGCCGTTGCAAAATAGATCAGTTCATTCTTTACAGCTTTCATTTATTCTTTATTTGAAACATTTGCATCTTCAAAACTCGACATTTCATTCAGAAAATTGACTGCACTTTGAATAATAGGATAGGCCAATGCACAACCTGTTCCTTCACCAACTCTTAGGTTCAGATTTAATAAAGCTTTCTGGCCTAACAATTCTAATAATTTAATATGTGCATATTCATCGCTTACGTGGCAGAAAATACAGTTGTTTACAATTTCAGGATTCTTTTTAAACAAAACAGAAATAGCAACTGTTGCAATAAACCCGTCAATTAAAATCAACATATTTTGACGGTACGCTTCTTCCATTGCCCCCATCATCTGCGCAATTTCCAAGCCTCCGAAAGTCTGAGCAATTTCATCACCTGATTTAATATCAGGATATTTCTCCAATGCTTTAGAAAGAATATTAATTTTATTCTGTAATTGACTATCATTTAATCCAGTTCCTCTTCCGGCACAATCTGCAATCGGAATATCAAATAATCTGCTCATTATTAAAGAAGATGCAGAAGTATTTCCAATTCCCATTTCCCCAAAACCAATGATGTTACAACCTGTTTCTGCAATTTCCTCAACAACAGATTGACCGCTTTCCAACGCTTGTCGATATTCTTCAGCAGTCATTGCAGGCTCCTCCAATATATTCCTACTAGATTTTCTGACTTTTTTATCAATTAAATGTAAGCCTTCAGGAAAATCAAAATTGACGCCCGCATCCACAATTTTAATATCAATTTGATTCTGTTTACAAAAAACATTAATCGCTGCTCCTCCGCCCAGAAAGTTCATCACCATCTGATAAGTAACTTCCTGTGGATAAGCACTCACGCCGGCTGTTGCAATTCCGTGATCGGCTGCAAAAACAACCATGTGAGGTTTAATTAATTTTGGAGAAGTTGTTTGCTGAACCATCCCGATTTTATGAGCCAGTTGCTCCAGAAATCCTAGCGCTCCTAAAGGTTTAGTCTTGAAATCAATTTTGTGTTGTAATTCGTTTGATAACATCGATGTAATCTAAGTTTTATCTTTTTTATTATATTAAACAATCTGATGCAAATTACTAAACTTTATTAAACATGCATTTAATTTTTGACGATTATTTTCTTTTGTCTTGAAACAAAAGAAACAAAAGTTCAAGACTTGGAAACTTCCGCTAAAAATTAAAATTTAATCCTAAAATTCCCAAAACTTGCGCGAATTCAAAATTTGCCTTTTGATTTAGTAATTATGTCGCGCTTCGAACAGTGGGAATTTTTTAACGGATTAATTTTTAATTTTCTTAACGCTCCATTTTCCGAGGTCGTTTTATAGATTAAGAATCAAATTATCTGTGCAATATTAATTTTATCGCAGATAAAATCCTTACGTTTAAAATATATCGTTGCTAATAAAAATTGCGTCTTTGCTATTACCAACAATGACTTAAGAATTTAAAACCTAAAATACAATCCACATTCAAAATCACAACGTAAAAACATTGCGCAGGTTACATTTTATTTTGCATCATAAATTAAAAACAATGACAACAAAAATACTAGAAAAACTAAAAGAAGTCGAGGAAAGACGCGGTATAGAAATACTTTTGGCCGTAGAATCCGGAAGCCGAGCCTGGGGTTTTGCTTCTCCCGACAGCGATTATGATATACGTTTTATATACCGACACGAAAAAGACTGGTATCTTTCACTCTGGGATAAGGATGAAACGATAGAATTTATGACCGAAGACGATTTGGATGGTTCCGGATGGGATTTGAGAAAGACTTTTCATTTGCTTTTAAAGTCAAATGCGGCTCTATTGAGTTGGTTTTACTCTCCTATCGTTTATGTAAAAAATGAAAAGTTTTATGAATTATTCAAACCTTTGGCGGATGAATGTTTTTCTCCGATAGCGGTTTCTTACCATTATCTGAGCATGAGCAAAAAATATCTAGAAGCCTGCAGAAATGATAAAGTCAAACTGAAATCTTATTTTTACTGTCTTAGAACGACTTTAACGGGAAAATGGATCACAGAAAAAGGAACAGTTCCTCCGGTTTTATTCAGTGAATTGCTGGTTTTGGTGGATGATTTTACAAGAATGAAAATAGAAAATCTAATCGCCCTAAAAGCTACAAAAGGAGAATCATACTATCACCCGAATGACTGGGAATTGTTCGGATTTTTAGAGAAAATGATATCGGATAATGAGGAAAGAGCGAAGAGTCTGAAGGGTAGGAATTCTGATAAGAGTGAGATGGAGAAGATTTTTAGGGAGATATTAGCGATATAAATCAAAGTAAAAATATGAGACAATTATCTGAAAGTGCTTTGCGTTTTATTGAAAAACAAAGTAGAAAATCAGTTAAAAAAATAATATGAAGCATGACTATAGAAACTATAAAAAATAAAAACCTCATCCTCTTCGAAGCCATCTCCGGAAGCCGATCTTTCGGGCTTGCAACGGAAAACTCGGATACCGATATTCGTGGAGTGTATTATTTACCGAAAGAAGATTTTTTCGGTTTAAATTATATTCCACAGATTTCGAATGAAACGAACGATATCATCTATTACGAAATCGGAAGACTGGTTGAATTATTACAGAAAAACAATCCGAATATTTTAGAAATTCTGGCAAGTCCGGAAGACTGTATTTTGCAGAAAACCCGTTTGATGGATTTGCTGAAACCTGAAGATTTTCTTTCCAAATTATGTAAAGATACCTTTGCGGGTTATGCGATTTCACAGATCAAAAAAGCAAAAGGCCTCAATAAAAAGATTCTGAATCCTATTGACAAGGAAAGAAAATCTATTCTCGATTTTTGTTATGTTTTACAAAATCAAGGTTCTGTTCCTTTAAAAAAATGGCTCTCAGAAAATGGAAAGGTTCAGGACAAATGTGGTTTGGTAAACATCGATAATACCAAAGGAATGTTCTCCCTTTTCTACAACGAATCGGGAGATTTGAATTACAAAGGAATTATCCAGCATGAAGAAGCCAATCAGGTTTCTGTTTCATCGGTTCCAAAAGAAGAAAAACCTATTGCTTATTTGTTCTGCAACCTGGATGCTTATTCCACATATTGCAAAGATTATCGCGAATATTGGAAATGGGTTTCGGAAAGAAATGAAGACCGCTACAATGTGAACCAAACTCACGGACAAAATTACGACAGCAAAAATATGATGCACACGATTCGTTTGCTGCAGTCTTGCGAACAGATTTTCAAAACCAATTCGTTAAATATCCGCGTGGATAACAGAGATGAATTACTCGATATTAAAGCAGGAAACTGGCCGTATGAAGCGGTGATGAAAAAAGCGGAAGACCTGATTAAATCAATTAAACATTATTACTCAATATCCACTCTTCCCAATTATCCGGATCTTAATAAAACCACAAAAACTTTAATTGAAATCAGAGAGAATCTGTACCAATAAACCCACCTGTTCGGGTGGGGTTTTATTATTTATTTTTCTTTAAAATATAGTAAATCGCTTTATCCTTTTCATCATTCATGGTATAGGCAAACTGAAAAGAATATCCGTTCGCAGACATGAAATTAAGCGCATCCATCATCGAATTGAACTTCATATTTCTGCCTCTCTCATCTTTAATATTTGTTCCGTTTTTGAAGGAAATGGATTTGGTTTCCTGCCCGAAATCAATTTCAACATTTACTTTGGTGCTTAAAGATCGACCTGTTCCGATAATCTGTACATAATCAACATCAATATCTCTGATAGGAACATCATTTACCGTCTGAGCATAGGAAAAAGCAACAAAACAGATCAGTGAAAGAATCAATAGTTTTTTCATAAGTTTTTGTTTAAAGATAATTAAAATTTCAAGCCTGATTGAAAACATAAAAAATCCCTCAAAAATGAGGGATTTTATATCTGAGAATTAATCAAGGGATTAATTATTTTACTAATCTGATCTCTGTTGCAGAAAATCCTTTTGGAGATTTTTCTTTTTCGAAAGACACCTTATTTCCTTTTTTAATCTGGTCAATACAATTGTTATTGTGGAAGAAAATATTCTCTTTGGTCTTATCTTCAGTAATGAAACCATACCCTTTTTCACTTAAAAAAGTTACAATTCCTGTTTTTAAAACCTCTTCAGCTTCAATTGGAGCTGCACCCAGCTGAATGTTATCAAGATTTATTTCTTCTCTTTGATCCTGATCAGGAGGTGTAGAAGTAAGTTGTCCGTTCGCATCTACGTACATAAACATTTCATCAAGGCTTTTACCTTTATCATTGTTTTCTTTTCGCTCTTCGCGACGTAGAGCTTTTTCTTTTAATTTTTGCTGTTTCTTTTTAAAATTTTCTTTTTTAGAGAAAGAATCCGCCATATATCTTTTTAAATTTAATTGTTACTAAGTACTGTTTTAAGTTTAAACATTGTATCATATTCAAACTGTGTAATATCATTATTACATCTTTCCAAAAGAGATGCAATATGTTTCCGGTTGCCTTTTATTTGAACAGATTGTTCTTAGAACAATTGAAAAAAATGAAAAAAGAAAAAATGATATTTCAAATAATCACAACACTTGAAAGCAGAGAACCTGTCTTTAAGATAATATACAAATATACGGAAAATAAAGACACGAAACAAGTCAGCTTTGATTTAAATAATTGAGTTTCAATTCACTTAATCCCGGCCATTTTTTCTTATTAAAAAAGCACATTGAAAACAAAAAAACCACCGAAAAATTCGATGGTTTCTATTTTTATTAAGCCTGATCAGCAGGTTTTTCACCTTCTGGATTAGCCTGATTTTGTTGTCCTTCTGGTCTGTTTGGTCTTTCAGGTCTTCCCTGTCCCTCTGGTCTTCCTTGTCCTTCTGGTCTTGGTTTTCCTTCTGGTCTTGGAGGTCTTGGTAATAAAACTTTTCTTGAAAGCTTCATTTTCTTACGATCATCGTACCCCATGAACTTCACTTCTACTTCGTCACCTTCATTATAAGGAACTTTGTCTAAACGAGCCCATTCGATTTCAGAAATGTGAAGAAGACCTTCTGTACCTTTAGCAATTGCTACGAAAGCACCGAAGTCCATTACCTTCACTACTTTACCTTTATAAACTTCGCCTATAACCGGTACGAAAGTAATTTCGTTGATTTTAGCAACAGCAGCATTGATTTTCTCTCTGTCTGTTCCCGCAATCTCAATACGTCCGATTTCGCCTTGTTCTTCAATTGCGATAACCGTATCTGTATCTTTTTGCATCTGCTGAATGATTTTTCCACCAGGTCCGATTACCGCACCGATGAATTCTTTAGGAATCTCCATTACTACCATCTTCGGAGCGTGAGGTTTCACATCCGGTCTTGGTGTAGCGATTGTTTCCGTGATTTTATTTAAGATATGTAATCTTCCGTCTCTTGCCTGCATTAGAGCTTTTTCCATGATGTCCATAGAAAGTCCCTGGATTTTGATATCCATCTGGCAAGCTGTAATACCGTCTGCAGTTCCTGTTACTTTAAAGTCCATATCTCCTAAGTGATCTTCATCTCCTAAGATATCAGAAAGTACCGTAAATTTACCAGATTTTGTATCCGTGATCAATCCCATTGCAATACCAGAAACCGGTTTTGTAATTTGTACCCCTGCATCCATTAAAGCCAATGTTCCAGCACAAACTGTTGCCATTGAAGACGAACCGTTTGATTCTAAAATATCAGAAACAATTCTGATTGTATAAGGATTTTCTTCAGGAATTACTGCCTGTAAAGCTCTTTGAGCTAAATTCCCGTGTCCTACTTCTCTTCTTGAAGTTCCTCTTAAAGGTCTTGCTTCACCTGTTGAGAATGGAGGGAAGTTATAATGTAGGAAGAATTTTTCGTCGTGTTGAGAAATCACACTGTCTACCATGTTTGCATCCTTAACTGAACCTAAAGTTACCGCTGTTAAAGACTGAGTTTCACCTCTTGTAAACACTGCAGAACCGTGAGCTCCTGGAAGATAATCAATTTCTGACCAAATTGGACGGATCGTTTGAGGATCACGACCATCAAGACGAATGTTATCTTCTAAGATCATCTGACGCATTGCTTCTTTCTCTACATCATGATAATATACTTTTACGAAAGGGGTTACTCTTTCTAATTCTTCAGCATTATCAACATATTGAGCCAAAAATTCTTCACGTACCGCTTTGAATTTTTCTCCTCTTTCTTCTTTTCCAGAAGGAGTTCTTGCTACTTCATATACTTTATCGTAAGTTTCTTTCCAAACTTTTTCACGAATCGCTTCGTCGTGATTTTCGTGAGAATATTCTCTTTTAGGGAAAGCTTTTCCTACTTTTTCTGCTAATCTTTCCTGAGCTTCGATTTGCTTTTTAATTTCAGCATGACCGAAGATAATCGCTTCCAGCATTTCCTGTTCAGAAATCTCCTTCATCTCCCCTTCTACCATTACGATGGAATCTTTAGTAGCTCCAACCATGATATCCAATTCTGATTCTTTTAAAGCTTCATAACTTGGGTTAATTGCCAATTCTCCGTTGAATCTTACCACTCTTACCTCAGACATTGGTCCGTTGAAAGGAATATCTGTAATTGCAATCGCAGCAGAAGCCGCTAAACCAGCTAAATCATCAGGAATTGTTTGCCCGTCATAAGAAATTAAAGAAATCATCACCTGAACTTCCGCGTGGAAATCTTCAGGGAAAAGCGGACGTAGAACTCTGTCTACCAAACGCATTGTTAAAATTTCCTGATCTGAAGGCCTTGCTTCTCTACGGAAAAAGTTTCCGGGAATTCTACCCCCTGCATAGAATTTTTCTCTGTAATCTACCGTTAATGGTAAAAAATCTACACCAGGATTTGCTTCTTTATTGGCTACAACAGTTGCTAAAAGCATTGTTCCGCCTAATTTTACTACCACAGATCCATCAGCCTGTTTTGCTAATTTACCTGTTTCAAGAGTGATTTCTCTGCCGTCTGCAAGAGTAATCGTTTCTGTAAACGCTTGAGGTATACTCATAAATTTTTCGTCTCTTGTACTCCGTATTGAGTACGATTATTATTTAAACTCTTTAAATTTCGTTTGCAAATTTAATGTATTATTTGGATAAAATCGGCTTTTAAATAAAATTTGCAATCCAATTAAGCCATTTCGGACAGTTAAAACAGGGCTTATTACCTCTAATTTGAATATATTAGAATTTTACTTTCTGACTTTTTTCGAAAAAGTATACCCTAGCTTCCATTCAAGGTAATTGGCAACGTGAAAATCATAAGCATTGATCCCGAATGAAGCAAATAAACGGTCTGTAACCTGATATTGCAGGCCTATTCTTTGGAAAAAAGCTGTTTTGTCATATTTCCATGTTTTCTTAAAAAGATAATATCCTGCTCCAATATTAATATATAACTTACCCATAATTAAACGATAACTTGGAATGATACTGGCTAAAACCTGATTTTTTGAAAATCGCTTTTTATCATACACAAAGCCATTTTCGAGATACATCGTATGGTTATATTCATCATCCTGAGTAATCCCCACTCCGATTCCGTACGCAGATTTTTCAGAATACTGTCGGAAATAAAAGGCTTCTGCGCCGTAAATATTGTAAATATATCCCTGATAATAATTACTCGGATCTCTGTCTGTTCCTTTATAAAATTCGCTTTTTCTCGCTGCGAATACAGAAAATTCTACCGTATTATATTTATCATGAACAACTCTTACTGTATCCGGTATTTTGGGAGCTACCCGTTCAGGATAATATACTAAGCTTAATTGTGGAGCAACACTATTCAGTCCTCTATTGGGAGTTTTTAAGGACCCATTGGAAAGGTGATTAAATTTAAGGTTCAGCCCCAGGTCAAAATGTTTTCCTATTTCATAATACAATCCCGTTCCCAAGCTGATAAACATATTTGTTTTTGAACCTATTGAGCTGTTAAGATATCCAAGATCAGAATTATATGGAGTTGAATTAAAAGAGATTCCGAAATTAATGCTATGATACCATTTTAGCTTATTCCATTGCTTTATTTTTGCATTATAAATTCCATAAATAGCATATGGACTTCCCAATTGTTTATTGGTAAGGTAATCAACAGCAATAAAACCTACTCCAATTTGTGGGTAATTATATAAGGATTCCCAATCTTTATTTCCATTGGTTTGTTTTAGAAACTCAAAAAAATAGGCTGCAAAGGCTTTATGAGGGTAACTTTTTAAATGAATATTCGTAGGTAAAACCATTCCATATTCGGCATTTGCACTGGTTGTCCAAAGCTTTGGTTTTAAAGAATCTGCTTCTTGCCCCTTGCAGACAATGGATAGTAAAATCAAAAAATAAGTATAAAAATTCTTCAAGATCAATCTTAATTAAAAAAAAGAAACAAATTTAAATATTCATTTAAGAAAACCGAGGAAAAATATTTAAAATTCAAACATTCTTTGTATATTTCATAAAACACCATAAAAAAAGCAACTCCTTTCGAAGTTGCTCTTGTGAAAATCTTTATAGATTATTTTCTTAAACCTAGTTCAGCGATAATAGCTCTATATCTTGTAATATCTTTTTTCTTAAGATAATCCAATAAGCTTTTTCTTTTACCTACTAATTTCACCAAAGATCTTTCAGTATTGAAATCATGACGATTAGCTTTCAAATGCTGAGATAAGTGGTTAATTCTGAAAGTAAAAAGAGCTACTTGTCCTTCAGCGCTCCCTGTGTCTTGTGCAGATTTTCCATGTTTTGCGAAAATTTCTGCTTTTTTTTCTGTTGTTAAGTACATTCCAATATTGTTTAATGATTATTATGTAACGGGTGCAAAATTACGACTATTTTTTGATTTCACAAACATTATTGATTTCATATATGGAATTTGATAGAAAAAAATGTTAAAAATTTCTTAAAAAAATTATGTCATCCCATTAAAAGACAGTAATTTTGCAATCGAAATTACAAATGGGAAAAGTTTTATTTTTTTTAGCCTTTACTTCTTTTTTATTGATCGGAACTGCTTCAATGAAAGCACAAAAAAACACCGATGATAAAATTAAGAAAGTTCTTTACTTCAATCCAGAAGTAGAGCCGGATATCGAGGAAATAAAAGAACCTACCAACAATGCATTTTTCAGTGCTGTTTCTGATCATATCAGCAGTATGAAGAGAAACAAAATGCTGAGAGCTGAAGTGCAGATTCCTTATGATAGTATCGACAAACAGACCATCGTGGATTATTGCAGCAACAACGCTACTGATTTTGCCATCGTTCCCAAGGTAAAATATTTTAAAGTAGGTTTAGGAAAATATGTTTTTTCCAATCAGGTAGTTATAAGTATGAAACTTTTTGATGCTACCGGAAATCTTCTCACAGAAACAGATTACGACACATACCGTAAAAATATGCGCCTTTTAGGATCTACCGAGAATTCTATAAAAATAGGAACGAATGGTGCAATAAAAGGGATCTTAAAAAAACTAAAGAAATTAAGAGCAACTCCCGAATCCGGATTCTAGGCTTTAAATATTCCTTAAATTTTATACATTATTCCCGTTTCTTGAAAATTTAAATTATTTTTGCATATCCAAAAATTTCACGTTTTGAATTCTAGAGACGAACTTATCTTTAACCCCGCCGATATTGCCGAAACTCTTAGTGAACTTCCCGCTGATGAGAGGCTTTTGGCATTCCTGAAAGTTCCGAAAGAATATAAAGCGGATGTTTTTTCACATCTTGATCCTGATTTTCAGGAAGAAACCATCAGAAGCATTGGAAGTGATGACGTTTCTGAGATCTTGAACGCCATGACTCCCGATGACAGGACTGCCTTATTTGAAGACTTTCCTGATGAGTTAATCAAATATTCCATCAATCATCTTAATCCACAGGAAAGAAGAATTGCCCTGAAGCTTTTAGGATACAATTCTGATTCCATTGCCCGTCTGATGACGCCTTATTATATCCAGATCCGTAAGGAATGGACGGTAAAAAAATGTCTTCAGCAAATAAAAAAGGTAGGAAAAAGGGTGGAAACCATGAACCATCTTTATGTGGTAGATGAAAGAAACCGCCTGATTGATGATATTGCATTGGGAAGCTTATTATTAGCAGAAGAAGATACTTTAATATCAGAAATTACTGACAATCATTTTGTTGCCATTACCACTACTACTTCGAAAGAAGATGCAGTCCCTTATTTCGAAAAATACGACAGAGCCGCACTTCCGATCATTACTGAAGCCGGAGTTCTTGTAGGAATTGTTACGATTGATGACATTCTCGACCAAATTGAGCAGCAAAATACCGAAGATATTCAGAAGTTCGGGGGACTTGAAGCCTTGGATCTCCCCTATACCCAAACTTCTTTGATCGAAATGGTAAAAAAGAGAGGAATGTGGCTGATTATTTTATTCTTTTCTGAAATGTTGACTGCTTCAGCAATGGGTTATTTTGAAGATGAGATCCAAAAAGCTGTTGTTTTAGCATTATTTGTTCCATTGATTATTTCCAGTGGAGGAAATTCCGGTTCACAGGCTGCAACATTGATCATTAGAGCGATGGCACTTCAGGAAATCGGTTTAAAAGACTGGTGGTACGTTATGAAAAAAGAAATTTTCACAGGTTTATTCCTAGGAAGTATCTTAGGAGCCATTGGTTTTTTACGAATCATGATTTGGCATGAGGCAGGTTTCTTTAATTATGGGATGTATTGGCCCTTTGTAGGACTTAGTGTAGGTGTTTCTTTGATACTGATCGTACTTTGGGGAACTCTTTCCGGATCTATGGTTCCTTTTATTCTGAAAAAGTTAAAATTAGATCCTGCAACATCTTCTGCTCCATTTGTAGCAACATTGGTAGATGTAACCGGACTTATCATTTATTTTTCTGTAGCCGGACTTTTCTTAACCGGTAAACTTTTGTAATTTTAGGCTGGATCTAAAATCGTACTATGAAAGTTATTTCTCTTGTTCCCTCTATTACTGAGGCTTTATTTGATTTAGGCTTAACGGAAAACGAAGTTGTCGGAAGGACGAAATTCTGTATTCATCCTGAAGAAAAAGTAAAAAATATAAGTGTAATCGGCGGAACGAAAAATATTAATATTGAAAAAATCAAAGCTTTACAACCTGATTTAATTCTCGCTAACAAAGAAGAAAACATCAAAGAGCAGGTAGAAGCTTTAATGAATGAGTTCAAGGTAATTATTACTCATGTAGAAACTGTTGAGGATAATTACTATTTACTTAAAAACCTAGGCAAAATTTTTAATAAAGAGGATAAAGCACAGCTTTTCAATCTTAAAATCTATGAGGTTTTAAATCAGGCTAAGATCAATTCCAATATAAAAGTTGCTTATCTCATCTGGAAAAACCCTTATATGACGGTAGGTTCAGATACTTTCATCCATAAAATTCTGGCTGAAATCGGATTTGAAAATATTTTTAAGGATAAAACCCGTTACCCGGAAATTCAAACTGAAGATTTAGCTGAAGCTGACATTATTATGCTTTCTTCGGAGCCTTTTCCTTTTAAAGAAAAACACATTGAAGAATTCAAGGAATTTTATCCTGATAAAAAAATCATGATTGTAGACGGAGAAGCCTTTTCCTGGTACGGAACACATATGGCAAAGTGTGAAAATTATTTTAAAGAATTGGTTCAGGAAATTGACACCTATCAAAATTCTTGATTTTGAAAAGTTCATTTAGATCGATTTATCAAATGAAAACAATAAAAAACTCCGGCTCTTCGAGCCGGAGTTTATATTTAAATTAAAATCCAATTATACTATTTTTGACACTTCATTACAAAGCCACTCCAACAATTCTCTGTCTTCGTCTGTAAAAGGATTAATGGTATGAGAATCTATATCGATTTGCCCGATATTTTTACCGTCTTTGAAAATAGGAACTACTATTTCTGCTTTTGTATCAATAGAGCAGCTTAAATAATTGCTTTCTTCGTTCACATCAGGAACAACAAATGTTTCATTAGAAACCGCAACCTGCCCGCAAATTCCTTTTCCGTAAGGAATAATGGTATGATCTGTCGGTGCGCCCACATAAGGACCTAATTTCAACTCGTCTTTATCTCCGTTTTTAAAATAAAAACCCGTCCAGTTGAAATAAGAAATTTCCTGATCTAAAAGGTGACACACTTTTTCAAGTTTCTCCTCGGTATTATGTTTAGGACTTTCAAGGATTGAAGAAAGTCTTTTCTTTAATTCTGACATTATATATTATTTTTAAGAGAACTGTTTTAAAGAAAAATCTTCTTTAAAACCAAACATTCCGCGTTCTTTAATCATTTCTGCAACACCTTCAGGAACCTGAGTTTCCCAGCCTTTGATATTACATCCAATTTTTTTCAAAATATCTCTTGAATAAATTTCCAAAAAATTCGGATTATAATTGGTAATATCTACAATACGCTCGTTAAGTTTGAAATATTTATACAATTCTTTCAGGTTTTCTCCTACCTTCAACGTTTCAGAGTCTAACAGTTCGTGCGTTTCCGGATCTTTGTAAGGATACAGATATACTCTCATGCCGTTTCTAAAGAATTTACCAAAAGCTTCAAGAATTCCTCCGGACAGATCTTTATAATATTTCTCATCAAATACCATCAATAAGTTATTCACTCCCATGGCAACTCCGATATTTCCATTGGTATAGGAAGCAAAATAATCGATCAGACGATAATATTCTGAGAAGTTTGAAACGATTACCGTATATCCTAATTTTCCGAGAACATCTACTCTATCCAAGAAATCTCTTTCGTCAATATCTCCGTCTGCACGAAGGTTTGAAATAGTGATTTCTATTAAAACTTCCGTTTCATCCTGAGTACAGATCGCGTCTTTCATGAACATCCCCAAACCATTCTGAAGCATATCAATATTCACCTTGGTTACAGGCCTGAAACTTCCTCTTACCGCAAAAATATTTTTCTTATACAAAATATCTGCGGGAAGCATGTTATCGCCTTGTGAATTGAAGATCACGGCATCTGTCATTCCATTTTTCACTAATTGCAATGACATCAATCTGTTGTCAACGTATTCAAAAGCCGGTCCATTGAAGTCGATCATATCAATTTCAAGGTTATCTTTTGCCACATCGTCATACAGAGATTCTACCAGAGTTCTTGGATTATCATAATAATTAAAAGCTCCAAAAATAAGGTTTACCCCAAGATTCCCTAAAGTTTCCTGCTGTAAAGTGGCGTCATTTTCTTTAAATTTTACGTGAATAACGATTTCGTTATAATCTTCATTTTCTTTTACCTGAAAACGGATTCCTACCCAACCGTGACCTTTAACGGTCTTATCAAAATTGATTGTAGTCACCGTATTGGCGTAAGAAAAAAACTTTCTATTGGGGTTGTTGTCTCTGGAAATTCTTTCTTCAATTAATGCCACTTCATAGCGAAGCATTTTTCGAAGTCTGTTTTGGGTAACATATCTGTTTTTAACCTCTTTTCCATAGATCGCATCACTAAAATCTTTGTCGTAAGCAGACATTGCCTTAGCGATTGTACCCGAAGCTCCTCCTGCTCTAAAAAAGTGTCGAACAGTCTCCTGCCCTGCTCCAATTTCCGCGAAAGTACCATAAATAGTAGGATCTAGATTAATTGTTAATGCTTTTTGTTTAGGAGTTAGTTTCTGATACATTAGGACATTAAATTTTTCGTAAATTTACCAAAATTAAACCAACCTCAAAAGAAAATGAAGTTGAAATTTTTAGGAACGGGAACTTCCCAAGGCGTACCCGTTATTGGCTGCACTTGCGAAGTGTGTACTTCAGAAAATCCAAAAGACAGTCGACTCCGCTCTTCTGTCATGATAACTACAGACGAAAATAAAAAGATACTTATTGATTGTGGTCCCGATTTCAGGCAGCAAATGCTTTCAAATCACGAAACCCACGTTGATATTACCCTGCTTACTCATGAGCATAATGATCACGTAATCGGACTTGATGATATGCGGCCCTTGATCTTTAAAAGTGGAAAAAACATTCCCCTTTACTGTTATCAAAGAGTAGGAATTGAAGTTAAAAAACGTTTTCCGTATGCTTTTGCCGATATAAAATATCCCGGAGCTCCAGCATTTGATCTTCATGATATTGAAAACAAGCCTTTCCATGTTTTAGATGTAGAAATCACTCCGATTGAAGTGATTCATTTTAAAATTACGGTTTTTGGATATAAATTTAAAAACCTTGCCTACATTACAGATGCAGGTTTTATTTCTGAAACGGAAAAAGAGAAATTAAAGGATCTTGATGTGCTCATTTTAAACTGTATCAGAAAATTTGATCCGCATCCCGCTCATTTTATTCTTCCTGATGTTATAAAACTGTTTGAAGAGCTAAAACCCCAAAAATTATTTTTAACTCACATCAGTCATCACTTAGGTCTACATGATATTGAAGACAAGCAACTTCCATCCGGAATGCACCTTGCCTACGATGGTTTAGAGATCAATTTCTAAAATTTTTTCTTCAAAAAACTTTGGAGTATTAAGAAAAGTTTCTATATTTGCACACCGATTCAAAACAAGGTAACACACTTGCCCAGGTGGCGGAATTGGTAGACGCGCTGGTCTCAAACACCAGTTCTTAGGAGTACCGGTTCGATCCCGGTCCTGGGTACAAGACCGGAAAGAGGTGATAATTCACTTTCTTTCCGGTTTTTTTTAGTCCCTAAGTCATTGTTTATCTGGTATATATAAGAGAGTAAAACATTAGGTCGGGTGGTTCGATAATGATTTTTTGAAAATTGCAATTTTTGAGGAAATATCGAACCAATTATTTTGCGTTTCACGTCAATATCCCCGTCAGTATAGACTTTCGCAAGATCTACCAGGTTCGATAATGCTTGGTCTAGTAGTTTTAAAAAATCAATTTTTTTATTATCTTTTCCTTTAGTTAATTTAGCTTCGAGCTTTTCAATTTGCCGTTTACATTCGGTTTTAATTTCAAAATAATCATCGTCATCAATTACCCCTTCCATCAGTTTATTTCTTGCCTGTTTTAATCTGCTGTTTAAACGATCTATCTCTAATAGAATTGCTTTCCTTTCCTTTTGGGGATTATTAATTAATTTTTCAAAATTTTGTTTCAATACCTTTTTTAAATAGTTTTTTATAGATGCGCGCATTTCCAATGACTGCAATAGCTCTAAAAATTTTGAATTAATAATCTCAGATTTGTACCGGTATGAACAGGGAGACTGGCAATGGTAGTAATAATACTTATTTCCGGAACGTCCCGTAGATGCACTACCTGTGATCAAATGACCGCAATCCGGACAAACTAGGAAACCTCTTAATGGTAAATTATCGTCAGATAATACTTTTACATTGGGTCTGGCTGGATTCACATTTCCATCCATTATACATTGAACTTTTTCGAATAGTTCTTCACTGATCAGAGGTTCATGAATACTTTTAACAAAATGAGCCTCCTCTTCATTGAATTGCTCCACATAAATTTTCCCACAATATGCCGTATTGCGTAAACTTGCTAGAAAAGCACTTATCTTAACTGATTTTCCTTCCTTTCTGTTCATCATATCCATTATCTGACTCGCTGAATATACGCCTTTTGACATTTCGTTAAATGCCCATCTCATGTTAGAAGCTTCTGGTTCCTTCAGAGTTATATACTTCTTTCCGTTCTCCGTTATTTTGTTAGCATAGCCGTAAGGCGCCCTTCCCATTAATCTGCCTTCTTTTTTAGCACGGCGCATTCCATAATAAGTATTCAAAGCGCGCCTGTCGTTTTCGACTTCTGGCGCAGCAAGATATATAGCCAACATCATTTTATTTTCTGGAATTGAAAGATCTAAAGGTTGCTCAATGGCCTGCGGCTCTACGTTAATTTTCCTAAGTATATTAATCATTTGATAGGCATCACCAGCGTTCCTGCTGAAGCGATCCCATTTTGTAAAAAGCAGCAGATTTGTTTTCGAGCTTTTTTTCTTTAGCGTATCCAATAATTTAATCCACTCCGGCCTGTTAAAAGTCTTGGCTGAGTAATCTTCATAAATGATTTGACCTACCTGAATGTTATTGTTTTCACAGTACCGTTTTAATCGCTCTTCCTGATCTCTTTGTGAGTATCCCTTATCTGCTTGCTCATCAGTTGACACACGGATATATAAATCGGCTTTTTTCATATTTAAATCTTAGAAAATATTATTGTTCTAAAAAACGCTTTATAGTAATTGTTGATAGCATTTTTAAAAATTCTACAATCAGTTCCGCTTCCGCTATAGTTAGCTCAATTTTTTCCTCTTCTTTAAAAATTTTGATAATCTCATCAATGCTAATATTAATTTCAAGTTTCCTTTCCACGACCGATATCTTTTAAATAAAAATATCCGGCATAATTAATCGCAATTAATTGAGGTACTTACCTGCAACACTTGGCTTAGAAGTGCAAATTAATCTTAACATAAAAACTATAGTTTATCAGACTTTTAACGTTTACTCAAAAGATACTGCTTTCGGAAGCAGTATTCTACACAAATGCATTAGCACAGACTACCTCCCGTAAATCTGCATTAGCAACAGAATTTATAATTTTGTTTATTATTTTTAAAGCGGCAACAAGATTTGTTGTGAAGAAATTCATCATTCTTATATCCAACTAAAATACAAATAATCAGTTGAATGTTAAAATTATACAGTATAAATCTAATTATACTTTGTAAAATTTTGTAGGGACGGAGCATGAAATTGACACTTTTTTGCCTTAATTTGAATTCAAGGGCTTATGAACTCAATTATCCAATTTGCTTTTTAAGTTCGTCCTTACTTGGAAGGATCGCCTTATACTCTTTTGCAAAAATAGTATTGTTGTTTTCTGGAAGTGTAAACTCGATCACTGTTTTGTTCTCTTCTTTGCAAAGAATAATTCCAATGGTAGGGTTCTCTTCTTCCAACGTCACTTTTCTGTCATAATAATTGACATACATCTGCATTTGCCCAATATCCTGATGGGTCAGCTTTCCAATTTTTAGATCAAAAAGCACGAAGCACTTCAATAAACGATTGTAAAACACTAAGTCCACAAAGAAACTATCGCCTTCGAATGTAAATCTTCGTTGCCGCCCTTCAAAGAGAAAGCCCTTTCCTAATTCTAGCATAAAATGCTCTAATTTATTGATGATCCCAGTTTCCAAATCACTTTCGGAATAGCGATTATCTTCTTTTAGATCTAAGAATTCCAAAACATAGTGACTTTTTAAAACATCGGTCGGCTTTTCTATGATCTGTCCTTTCTGGGCTAACTTCTTCAAATCTTTCTCGTTCCTGCTTAATGCCAACCTTTCATATATAGCTGAATTAAATTGTCTTGTAAGCTCTCTAACACTCCAGTTATTCTGGCTCGCCTCTATTTCATAGAAATTTCTCTCATCTGAGTTTTCGATCTTCATTAATTGAATGTAGTGAGACCACGATAATGAGAAAAAAGAATTACGAGACACTGATTCATAAATTACAGCCTCAGCAGAATTACGAGACGCTGTTTCGTATTTTTCAGAAATTCTATTTTGATACATTAAATAAAACTTTCTCATCCACTGCAAATTATCCACTGAATAGCCTCTGCCGAATTCTTTTGTCAATTGTTTACTTAGATTTTTCAAGGTTTCTTTTGCATACTCTGCTCTGTCCTTTCCATCCTGCTCATTCTCAATGATTACCTTACCTATTTCAAAATAAGTCAATAACATAGCCGTATTGATATTTCGAACAATACTGCTTTTAGCATTTTCGATTAACTGCTTTATTGAAATGAAAAGATGTGATGACAATTGACTCATACTTACAAATTTAAAATTATTTCTTTACTAAATATCGATATTATATGGTGGTAAATATGCCATTTTAAGGATATCAAAATAAAATTGCTGCATTTGGCAGTATGTGGCAGTACTTGGCTTTGTAAGATAAAAAAACACAAAGTAAAAAAACTACCTACAACTTCATTAATAATTAAGATTTTCACTATCTGAAACTAAATTTATATTTATTAAATCTGTAAACTATTTTCCATAATAAACCGGTAAAAAGGCAGCTAAGATATTGTTGTCAGCCAACGCTTTTCCCGCCAAAAGACTACGGCATAAACGGTTTCCTCCCTAAAGGTACCCTCCAATTATTCCGTTTCCTTTTGGTTATTATTCATTGTCAACACTTCATATCTGCTTTCTTTTTTCCGGTTTTTCTTTTGAAAAATATTCTGTGACGCCTGAAAGGCTTTAGGATAAGCTGGAGAAGGGATGGGAAACAAATCTAAAATATAATAGGTACGGGAAACCCAAGTCTCTGCCGTACAAGAGCAATCACATGGATTTTAATATTGTCAATGAAATAAAATTAATCTACTCACGAAAAGGAAATTCTGAGAAATTAATAAGCTGTTCACGTGATGCCGTTGATGTATTTCGTCACTACTTTGACCCTGATGAAATAGATTATAGAGAATCGTTCTTTGCATTATATCTAAATCAGGCAAACAAAGTTTTAGGGATAAAGAAAATATCCGAATCAGGAATTACCTCAACGATAGTTGATGTAAGAATTATTATGCAAGCAGCCCTATTGTGCAATGCAACTGCCATTATAGTAGCACATAATCACCCATCAGGAAATTTAAAACCCTCACCGGAAGACTTAAAAATTACTCTCAGCATAAAAAATGCATCAGAATTTTTAAATATTAAATTATTAGATCATTGTATTCTAACTTCAACAGATTATATGTCGTTTGCCGATGAAGGACATCTTTGAATAAGTTTTACAATTATTAGAGTAAGCGACAATCCTTCATTGTCGCTTATTTAAAATTCGGCGAAAAGACAATCCCTTCCTTTGGTCGGAAAAGTCTTTTCGCATATTGTAAGGAGTAACCCTATTGAAAAAATTAGCTTACATCAATTTTCTCAAAAAGGTTACACAGACATAGTAAGATTATATCAGATAACCATAGATGTAAAACAAAAGGCTATTTCATCAGAAATAGCCTGAAATTTTAAATGATGATTTCTTATAAATTTCCTACACTTTGAGAATTAAACTGAAAATTCACTTCCTGCTTATTACCCATATTATCCGAAATCCAAATATCAAAACTTTGAGAGACTGACGATTCGGAAGTATAGTATAATCTAAATTCCTTTTTACTTAGCGGATAGAAATCATTAGGAACAAAGGATGGATTGTCAAATAACCGCAAACTTCCGACTCCTTCAGACTGAAAATACCGGAGCGAGTAAGAAGTACCCGCATAATTTCCACTTGCTATAATACGACATCTGATCTCTACAGTTTCACCTTTAGAAATGTATTTCTGAACAGGCATCACCTCTACCTCAAAAGGAAAATCCTGCTGAATTTCCAAAGTATCTTTCTCACATGATTGTATAAGTAATAAGATCATCACTGGAATGATGAAATACTTGAACAATAATTTAAATTTATGATTAAGTATATTTTGCATTTTATATTATTTTAAAAATTACATCTTATTCCAACACCAAATAGAGCCTGTAACTGCGCCATCTGACTATTTCTCAAATAGCGAAGTTGTCCGTTGACCAGAAAAACCAAATGTGGTGTCAGATAGCTTTCGATGGACAACTTTCAATTTACCCCATAAATAAAGTGATCTGCTCCGGTAAGCATTGAACCGTCATATAGCAATTCATTACCTTTGTTAACCTGCTCATAACCTGCCAGAGCGCCAATTCCCAAATTAAGATTGACATATCTCATAATATCTCCCCATACATAAAAACTGTATCCTCCATTGAACAGAAATATTTCTATAGGAATATCGTAGTTGGTGTACTTATAATACTTTCTGCTATATTCTGCCAGCCCAAACAGATAATTTCCGTTCTTTCCATAAGAAATAAGCCCTGCTGCTAAAACATAATTTTGTTTTTCGGGAGAACTAGGAAAGACAGAATAGGATATTTCAAATCCTTTTTGCTTCGGAATCATCTGTTGTGCAAACGACTTTGAACTCATTGTTAAAATGAAAACCACTGCTATCAATAATCTGTTCATCTTATTTGGTTTTAAAATTTAAACTATTGATCAGTCTCGCGTTGATCAGTTCTCTATTCTCAAGCTGAATTTTTTGATGCCGTCCTCCGTTTCTTTCAAGAACTTCAATCTCCAAAACCTGATCTTCTAACAACGTAAATTGATCCAGTAAATAAACTCCTATAACATTGGAATGGTGAGTTGCAGTCACAGAAGGCGAGTAAACTCTGATTGGTACCAAGAACTTATCCTGAATAACAGTTTTTTTTAAATTCTTCTTATCAACGATCTTAAAGTTCACTATTTCAATTTCGTAAGCGACGTTGCTGCTGTTATCAACCTGTAAGGTAAAGTAGAATTTATTGTCATTCACGTGTAACGCCCCGACAGAGAACTGAATACCGAAGCTCTTTGACGCAATATGTTTAATGGTCTTCCGGCTCTTTCGATACAGATTTTCCATAATCAATTCTGTAAGTGATGACGAGCTTCCTTTGAGATCTTCAAAAAGTACATCAGTTGAATACTCCCTTTCAATACTTCTCTGCATCTTTACAAGATCGTAACTGAGGACACCAGGATATGCACTGTAAAAAACATCGAAACTGTAAAATTTTCCATCTTCTGTAATGACCGAAAAATTGGTTTCCTCGTCAAAATCCCTGACAGCCGACTTAACCCGAAGAACATTTCCGACAGGTTCTGCTTTATTAGCAACCAAAAGATCACTTCCCAGATCGACGTATTTTATTGATGAAGGAAAAATCACATGAGTGGTTTTACTGTAAGTCACCTGCATCCTGAAAGGTTCCAGCTTTGCCCCTTCCAATGAAACATGGGTCATCACGGAATCCTGACCAAATGCTCTGCTTATAAACAGCAGAAACAGAATAATGATAATATAATGGCTCTTTTGTGTATTCATTTTTTAATTTTTTGATTAATTATTTTTGGATACCAGCAAGACCTGATGGCCTGATTTTACAGTTACTTTTAGCTGCCGCACCCTTTTTTGAAAATAGCCGGACAACCCTTGTAAAACACCCCTGCTTAAATCGGCCGTAACCTGCTGGCCAGCTGATTGGGTCATCATAATGTTGGTACCGGAAGTCTGGCTCATATTGGCAACAACATCGCTGACCGCATTTTGCTCCGGTGAATACGGAACATTTAACCCCAATTGCCCATCATTATCATAGATATTGATTTCTACAGGATAGACGCTGCCCTTATATTGAATGGAGGATATTGTTAACTGAAGTCGCCTACCCTGAAATTTACCTGAAGCGATAAGCAAACTGCCCGGAGGAAGTTCTGTACGCCCTACCTGCAACGCCTCGATCAGTCTTATGGATAGTGTACTTTCATTGACTACAGTCTTAGTCTCATCGATAATACCTTTTATTGCATTTTTAGACTGACCTGAAATTACCATTTCGTTCTGAGCATCATAAAACCTATTTTGATTCAGACCTGCAACAAAAGCACTGTCTGATGGCTCTCTGTATAATGAGGAAACGATATTGGAATACGCAGGTCTTACTGAAGTCAGTTTAACTTTCTTTTCAGTAGATTTGTTAGGCTCTTCTTTTGGTGCAGACCGTTCCTGTCTTGGAGTTGTCTGAAGGTATTTGGCTGCCATTTGATACGATTTTTCCATTAGTTCTAACTGATCGTTTATTCCAAGACCTGCTGGAACAGCAGTGTTCTGCATCGCTTCATTTTTTAATCTTGAGATTTCTTTCCTCAGATTATTAACTTCCTGATCATCCCGGCCATAGAACGAACTCAAAGTCTGCTGTGCATTGCGATAACTGTTTATAGCATTCTGATCGGATTGCCGAAGAGTACTCGTATTAGATGTTAAAGCAGAAGTATTACCATTGGAATTTGAAGTACTCTGATCATTCCAAAAGTCCGATAAAGTGGTTATCGTATTTTTTTTCTCTTCATTTTTTTGCTCCAGCAGCTGTTGCTCGTAAGCCTTTTGCTTATCCGACTGCAACTGTCCATCCTTTGCCTGTGGAATAGAAGCATTAAAACCTGCTTCTTCAACTAGGGTATTATTGGATTTTGGTTTAAAAATAAGGTAAAAGCAAGTTGCACAAACGGCAGCCATCAAGAAATAAATAACCGGTTTCCTCAGTCTCTCCCATTGGGCTTTCGGATGATCACTCAATTCATTGAAATTTTGAGGAAGATCATTTTCTGTAATTTTAATTTTCTCTGGATCTTTCATATTCTATTCTTTTGCTGGTTAGTTTACTATCTCATGACGTTCTGATTCTTTTCCGATAGCTTTCTTAGAAATTCCGTCAATATGATTGATAGATATGGTATTTCTTCTTTGACCTGTCGAAATAAAGACGTTGATAATAACAATGATGGTTAGCAGAACATAACCGCCAAAGAAAACTTTGGTTAGCAATCTTTGCTTCGCTATAGGAAGAACCTTCCAATGATTCTCCATCTTTAAAACATAATGTTCGATTTTATCTCTTATTTTTTTCATTGCGATCATGTTAGCGTTCAACAGTTTCTACATCTTTGTTTTCAATCACGTTGAATTTTTCTATCGTAAATCCCTGTGGATTGCTGTCAGACCGTACGGAGTTCACCAGTGAGCAATTCGTAATTAAATTTCTGATGGTAAGATTACTGGATCTGATAATGAACTGTCTGGCATAAGTTTTTACGGCGTAGGGATAACTGTCGAAGTTGGCAACAACACTGTCCACTTCAATCCTCTGCTGGATATTACCGGAAATAATCCTGTTATAGTATCCTTTCTCCTGGAGGTCTTTGTAGTAGTTAAATGCGGATTGGTCAGCCAGATTGAAGGCCCTTTTGACATTACTTTCAATCGCATCCTTATCAGGCGCTATCGTGAAGAACAATTCATGAAATCGTCTCACATGTTCCCTAGCTTCAACAGGCCTATTGATAGACATATCCTGTGATAACGCCACCATTAAGGATTTACCGTTATCTAATACATAAATCTTCTGACGCTGTTCTTCAGCAAATTGGTAGGATTTGAATACCACAACACCTACAACTCCAAAACATAACACGGCAAAAACGAATGTGAACAGACGGATTTGCCTGAAGCTGCTCTCAATATTTCTTAACGTTTTAAATTCCATAGAACTGTATTTTTATTTTAATAATCTTCCTGAAATATTACCCGTTGCTGAACCTAACGCTGCTCCCGCAACATTGCCTGACTTCGTTGCAGTCTGATTCACATTGCGCATGAAATTGCCTGCGCCTCCTGCCTGAATTACCCAACCTGTAACCGTTGGCACCGTAAAATAACCGATGATGCCGATTACCATATAAATAATGTACACGGTATTGGAAGTGTCAGGAATGAAAGTCGGATCAGCCAGCATTTCGATATCCCGTTCTAAAATCAAAGTCTGTATCTTGGCTAGAATAGCACTGAATATATCAGCAACCGGAAGCCATAAATAAACACTAACATACCTTGTGAGCCACTGGGTTAATGTGGTCTGAAATCCATCCCAGACAGAAATCGCAAAAGCTATCGGTCCCAGGATGGAAAGAACGATCAGAAAGAAGGTTCTGATGGTATCAATAACCAACGCTGCTGATTGAAACAGAATCTCCAAAAATTCACGAAATCCGTCACGGATATCTTTCTTGATCGCAAACATTTCCCTTTCAATATACATACCCGACATCGTGACCAGATCCGAAGGTGACCATCCCAATTCTTCCAGCTTTTTGTCAAATTCTTCGTTTGAAATAAGGTAAGCCATCTCCGGATTTCTAAGCATTGCTTCACGCTCCAAAAGATCCTTTTTCTGCTGCAGATCGTTCATATCTAAGACCTGATTTTCCAGTATAGAATGACTTCCTTGGACGATAGGGCTCATCACGCCATTCAGACTTCCTAAGACTAATGTCGAGAAAAACATAATGCAGATCCCTATGGCAAAGGGTCTCAGCATGGGAAACAGATCGATAGGTTCTGCACGGCTTAATGACTGCCAGACTTTTAATGCCACATAGAAGAGTGCTCCTAAACCGGCAACTCCTTTTGCTACCGCAGCCATATCGGCGCACATCGGCATCATTTCCTGGTAAACGGAACGCAGGACTTCGTGTAAGTTGTTTGGTTCCATCTTACCAGTATTTTTGATTGGAAGTTCCGTAAAGATCTAATACCCTTTGGGTATTGTTTTGCTTTTTTGCTCTCAGATAGCTGACTGAAATATTTTTATTGGTGTAGTATCGTACCAGATTATGATAGGCTTTCACTTCCTTGTACACTCGATCAATAACATCCATTCTTTCTTTGTCGTTGAGGGAAAGACCGTTGGATGTAATGATCTCTTTGAGTTCTTTCAACAGCTCCGTACTCTCTGTAAGCAAAGCGGAATAGCCATTGGCGATTGAAGCTAATTCCTGAGCATTGAAGTTGGGGTCATTCAGCATTTTACCGAAATTGTTAACATACATCTCCGAAACATCGCCCACTAAAAGTACGGTCTGTTGTACTTTTCTGGCATCTTTGACTAAATTATTGATGGCTTTAAGCTTATCGTAATACTCCTTACCCTGTTCATACACCTTTTTAACTTCATTGAAGTTCTTAACAACATTAGATACCGTCGATGAAGTCTGTACAATTTCGTTGGCGGAATTTAATATTCCTGATGCCAGATTAGCTGGATCAGTTACGACGAATTGTGCTTTTGCAAAAGTTACGGTAGCTAAGAATGCTACCATTACTGTTTTAATAATTAAATTTTTCATTGTTATAAAATTTTAAATGATTTAATGGTCTTTTGTATTCGATTTGATTCTCTTTAGAGAAATCCGCTTGATGGCATGTTCAACATTGCCGTCTAGTTCCGATGCAAGATTCATCACTTCCATTTTTTCCGTCTCTTCAGTGGTATAAGCCAGGTATTCTTCAGTAGAAACTTCAGTAGCATACACCGCAGAGTGCGTTCCACCCAGTCCAATCCAAACTTCTTTGTACAATCTTCGTGGATCGTTATTCATATTGATAGACAGCACCTGAGATTTTTCCTTGTCCGTTAATCCCAGCATTGCCTGGATATCATCGAACTTGTTCATGTACTTCCTTTGATCAAGAAGGATCTTACAATCGGAATTATTGATAATACTTTCTTTGACAATCGGTGACTGGATAATGTCCTCAACTTCCTGGGTCACCACAATCGCTTCCCCGAAGAATTTTCTGACTGTTTTGAATAAATATTTGATGTATTCCGCCATCCCCTCTTTGGCAATGGCTTTCCAGGCTTCTTCGATAAGGATCAGTTTTCTGATTCCTTTCAGTCTTCGCATCTTATTGATAAAAACTTCCATAATAATAATGGTCACGATTGGGAATAGAATTTTATGATCCTTAATGGCATCGATTTCAAAGACGATGAAACGCTTGGATAACAAATCCAACTGCTTTTCCGAATTCAGCAGATAGTCATATTCACCGCCTCTGTAATACGGTTCCAGCACATTAAGAAAGTTGGCAATATCAAAGTCTTTTTCCCTGACTTTCTTCTGCTCCAGTATTTTCTGATAATCGTCTTTGACATAATCATAGAATCCATTGAAAGACGGATGTTGGTCATTGGATTTTATTTTTTCAATATATCCACTTACTGCATTGGACAATGCTACCTCTTCTGAGCGTGTCGGTGGTTCGTCATCTCTTTTCCATAGAGTCAAAATCAGTGTTTTAATACTCTCCTTTTTTTCAATGTCAAAGACACCGTCATCGGTATAGAATGGGTTGAAAGCAATCGGATTATCCTCGGTATAAGTAAAATAAACCCCATCCTCACCTTTCGTCTTTCCTCTGATCAGTTCACACAGTCCCTGGTAGGAATTTCCCGTATCAACCAACAGAACATGAGCGCCCTGCTCATAATACTGCCGTACCATATGGTTGGTGAAGAAAGATTTACCACTTCCCGAAGGTCCGAGAATAAACTTATTTCTATTCGTAATAATCCCCTGCTTCATCGGCAGATCTGAAATATCCAGGTGAATAGGCTTTCCGGTCAAACGGTCAGCCATCTTGATCCCAAAAGGGGATGGAGAATCCTGGTAATTGGTTTCTTCTGTAAAAAAACACAATGCAGGTTCAATAAAAGTGTAGAAACTTTCTTCACTTGGAAAATCTGCTGCATTACCTGGAATTCCGGCCCAATACAAGGTGGCTGTATCCGTCGTATTATGGCGGGGCTTACATTCCATGAGGGCCAAAGCACTACCCGTATCATTCTTTAACTGCTTTAGCTCATGAGGACTATCAGACCATGACATAACATTGAAATGAGCACGCACAGACTGCAAACCGTAAGAATGGGCTTCATTCAAATACTTTTCAATCCATTCCTTATTAATCTGATTAGCTCTGCTATACCTTGCCAGAGAATGCATGTTTCTTGCAGATTTTTCAAACTGACGAAGGTTCTCATCACTGTTGTCAATGAACAGATACTGGTTATAAATATGATTGCAACTGAGCAGAAGTCCCACAGGAGAAGCGAATGATAGAAGACAGTCACTGCGGTCTGTACTTAATTTCTCATAACGGCTGTGCGATGAAACAGTACCGGGCAGGTCCTCAGTATCTGATAAGGTGTGCATAGTGATTCGGTTATTACCGATCCGCATTTCTTCAGATCCTAACTTGATATCCTGCAATGATGGATGGGTTTCACGGGATAGAGTCAGATACTGTTCCAGTAGTCCTGACTTCTCAGAAGTTCCCGATATCTCATCTTCTGTCATCCTTTCCAGATGGATATAACCACTGTCATTCATTATCCGCTCCAGCTGGTCAACAGCTTCAAGAAAGCGATTGATGATTTCTTTGTCCTTGATCTCTTTTGGAATCAGCTTGCCCTTGCACAGAGATGAAAAGTTGCTTTGCATACGCATTCTCTCCTTACTGGTTTTCGTGATGAACAGGTAGCAGTAATGATTTAAAAACGGTCTCTCATTGAAATGCCTTTCAAATGATTTTGAGAGAAAACTCTGGTCTTCTTTCGAAAGATCAGGAGTATAATTTTCTTTAATAAACCAGTCCTGCTTGTGAACGACAGTGAAATCAGGTAATGTTTTTATCGCTTTGAACCAGGCGGAGTGCATTGCTTCGTACTCAGCAGAAGCAACGGTAAACAACTCAGGGAGTCTTACTTTAAAGCAAACCGTAACATCAGCGTCTTTTGAAATGATACAATCATTTTCAATCGCCAACAGTGGAAATTTACTTTCCAGAGTTGCGGCCTTGGAAGAATTTCTCATAGGTCTGTTCTTTTACGGTTAGTTTTCAAATACCTGTAAATACTCTTTCGACTGATGACGTATTTTGGATGCTTCCTGTGTGCACCCAATTTCATCAAGCCATGTTCCCCGTATTTTGCATTCAGTGAGAAGGTCTGCCAGATGAGAATTCCACTGCTGGCTCCTCCAAGAATCAGGCAGAGATAGGTATTGAGCCCAGCCATATACATAATCATTACACAGATCAATACCCCCAGCAAGCCTCCTGCGAAAATAAAAAGGTACTGTGCCTTTAGCCCTTTAAATTCTACCGTCTTCCCTATTCCTTTATTGATATGATAGGTATTCATAATCATCATTTTAAAGGAAGAATGAGCGAAGAATTGTCGCTGCAACAATTAAGAAGATACATGCTCCAAACCAGCTTGCAGCGGTCTTACTGGTGTCTGGATCACCACTGCTGAACTTGTTGTAAACCTTGACACCGCCGATTAGCCCTACAACCGCACCAATAGCATAAATTAATTGGGTGGCGGGTTCAAAATAAGAGGTGACCATCTGTGTTGCCTCATTGATTCCCGCTGAACCATTACCTTGGGCAAAAACTGAATTAAATGTTACCAATGTTAAAATTGCATACAGTAATTTTCTTCTTTGTTTCTCCATTTCTTGAATTTTAATTTGTTGGAACACTGCGCTCTGCAGCTTTCGGAAACAAATTTGTTCTGGAAAAACGAGGTATTTTTTTCTTGTCTTTGAGCATACCTATTTGGCTTCAGAAGACACCGTTTCTTGTAATAAATGATAGAAAATACCAGATTGACTTCTGCCATTCATCAAAAAAAAGGGAATCTGCCTAAACAAATTCCCCAATATCGAAACCTTTTACATCATCATTATGTCTGGAAGTATCAACGCTCTGATTTTCCGAATTACTTCGTTGTAATAGTCTGGCAACCTTCAATGTAGCACCTTCCAATGAGTTCTCTAAAAGATTGAAAAGCTCCGTTCCCTCTATTTTCCGAATAATGTTGACTGCTTCTTTATCCAAAGCGGGCTCCGGAACTTCGTCCTGAAGCAACCGCCCCACAGTACTTAATTCCTGAAAGGTAACCCCTGAAGCAAAACCGCTCTCAATTTTTATATCACGCTCATAGCGCCACTCTTCTTCTTCATCTCCCAAGTCCCAACTGCTTGCGAAAAGCTCCTCCAAGTTTTTGCTTACAGCAGAGATTGCTACTTCGTCATCTTTGGTTTCTGACTCAAAAATAACTGTGCTCTCATTAAAATACTGATTCTGGCTTTTAAGGCTATCAATTGGCAATGAAAGTCTTTGATCATCTTTTATCTCCCCCATTAAAATGTCAGACTTCTTATTTTTTTTGACGATCTGCTCAAAGTCATTTCGCTTCTTTGACCTTTTTTCAATCAGCAGCAGAATGATCGCGATTAATAATCCTATTATGATAATCTGTTCCATACTTGATAATTAAAAAATTGGTCGGTATTTGCTATTGAAATCGTCAGTGATTTCCTTTTCAAACATTTCAAAATGATACGCCAGGATATTATCCAGATAAGCATACAAAGGAATCTGATCATCGGCGATAATCTGGATAATTCGGGAGAGACGTTCGTGATATTCAGGACGGATATAAATACTTTTATCACCCCGTTTAGTCATCGTATGATGGGTTAGAAACTGCTCGACATAGCTAACATCTGAGGGCTTCTTATTCTTCAGCCTATTTTTTGTTGTACTTTTTTCCGTTGGAGGATCATCAGTCTGCGCAAGAACTTTTTTGTTTGTACTTCCTGCCATAATGGACATCAGGTATTGCTCATCAATGCCATTATCTTCCCTATTATTTTTTTCATATTCCATACACTTATAATTTTACAATTCTTAAAAATTCCTCTATAAACTTGTCCAGCCTGCATTGAGCTAGCAGCTTAGAATCTGCAGGCAGCAATGTCGAACGGAAGACAGTCTTTGCCAATGACTCTCCTTCTTTCCGAAATCTTTTACTGTCTGCAATTGTTGTTTCCATAAGGTGTAACCCTAAATCTGTAATTACCTTACTGTAATTTTTGTAAAGAATTGATTTTTCTCTTCCATCTACCTGGTTCCAAAACAAATGAATACTCTTAATTCCCGTTTGATTTTCTTTCATCAAAACATTGATAAGAACATCAGTAAAACTTAACGTACTCTCCAATACTACACGATCCGCAGTAATAGGAGAAAAAATATAATTGACATTCACAAGGGTCCTTAAAATACCTGCCGTATTAACAGTCCCTGGTAAATCTAAAAAGATGACATCGGGTATAATCTCTGAGCCGTTAACATAAGCACCCATTTCTTCTAAAACCTTATCGGTTTTACTCTGAAAAATGGGATACGCTTTTTTATTGATACTCGTAAACTGTTTGTGAGCCATCTTTTTTAAAGTCTCATTCTGCATCACCATTTTTAGGTCCCGTTCTCGCATTTGTAGTAAACTGTATTGCGGAAAGTCGCAGTCAAAAACAGCAACTTGATATCCCTTTTGATAATGAAGAAGACTTGCAATGAGTGTTGTAAAGGTGCTTTTTCCTACTCCTCCTTTTTGAGTTGAAAATGCAATAACTGTGGGTTGTTTTTTTGATTTCATTTTATTGATTTTTGGTTAAACATATTTGATGGGATGAACGGGTGCAATCTTCTAAGCAGTAATGACTTCAAGCAGGCTATTTGGCTATCGCTAATACCGGATGAGATTCCTGACCGATGTACTGGCTTACATCAGTACTGAATGAATACTGTGTTTCTATCATGACAGATTGACTGTATTATCGCTATCTCTCACAAATGATATCCGGATGGCTTGCATGCCGGACTGCAAGAATGCAGGATTTCAAAAGTTCAAGATTTCTGTCAGATCTGCAATTAGGCGCTACTGCCATCCATCTGGTGCAAATAAATACTGTTTACATTTCAATGTTTTTCAATTGGTATATTTTGTCTTTAGTTGTCCGCCTTTGGCAATATTCTCTGTACAGTAAATGTGAGCTGTAGTGGCTTACTTTGTTTGCAAGAGACTGCGGAGCCTTAGGAAATTGTAGTGTTTCATTGAGAGATTGCATTGATCTATTTCACTGACGAGATTTCCTTTCACCCGAAAGGGGCAAGTTGTGTTTTAAGCATCTCGAAATAAATTCAGCTGCTTCAAACAACTTGCCCTTGCAGGGGGCAGAAACATCCTCCGAAGTCGGTGTTTTAAAATTAAAATGGAATATGATGGAAGACAGTAACAAAAAACAGAAAAAAACAGGACGCCGTCCTAAGATTGACCCGGCAAAGATTCGGTATTCAATCTCTTTTAATGAAGAAGAACATGTCCGCTTTTTAAGTCTCTTTGAGCAATCCGGCATGAAAATTAAAGCCCACTTCATCACTTCATGCATTTTTGAAAATAAGATTAAAACGATAAAAGTTGACAAAGGAACCATAGACTTTTATATGCGCTTAACATCTTTTCACAGCCAGTTTCGGGCTGTAGGGATCAATTATAACCAGATTGTTAAGATGTTATACACTACCTTTTCTGAAAAAAAAGCAGCCGGACTTTTATATAAGCTTGAAAAAAACGCAGTTGAAATGGTGGACATATTCAAAAAAGTGATCGAGATTACTGAGGAATTCAATCGGCATTATATAAAAAATACAGACTAATATGATCGCTAAAATTGGACATAGCAACAATCTTTTTGGCGTTTTATCCTATAATAATTTAAAAATACAACAGGAAAAAGGAGAAATCATACTGACCCGCAATATGATAGAAACACCCGACGGAAAATATTCAGTTAGCCAATTGGCGAAGTCTTTTGAACCTAATTTATTAGTAAATCAAAACACTGAAAAACATACACTACATATTTCTCTTAATCCTGATCCGAAAGACCAGGTCTCAGATGAACAGTTTAGGCAAATCGCACAGCAATACATGGATGAGATGGGATATGGAAATCAGCCCTTTGTAGTTTTTAAGCATACGGACATAGACCGTACTCATATTCATATCGTTTCAGTTTGTGTAGATGAAAACGGAAAAAAAATTTCTGACAAGTTTGAGAAAATTCGATCCATGAAAGTTTGCAGGAAACTGGAGAAAAAATTTGGCTTGGCAGACGCATCAAAAAAGGAAAGTATAAAAAATGATAAAATGTATAAGTCCGTCAATTATATGGCCGGAAATATAAAAAGCCAGATCGCATCAGTGATACGATATTTACCGGAACATTACCAATTTCAGTCATTAGGCGAATACAATGCACTCCTATCGTTATTTAATATAACGGTGGAAAAAGTCGAAGGAAACTTACATGGGAATCCGTGTAAAGGGCTTCTCTATTTTCCCTTAGACAGTCAAGGGAAAAAAGCCGGAAACCCCTTCAAATCTTCCCTGTTTGGAAAAAACACAGGAATATTAGCTTTGGAAAGACGATTTGATACCTGTAAAACTGAAATGACAAACAGTATTAAAAGTACATTGAAATCTGAAATTATAGATGTTTTGAAAGCCTCAAAAAATATAGAAAGTTTTAAAAACAGTCTTGTGGAAAAAGGAATTGACACGGTGATTCGCAGAAATGACCAAGGAAGAATTTATGGCATGACTTTCATCGACCACCGTTCCAAAACAGTGTGGAACGGCTCAAAATTAGGAAAAGAATGTTCAGCCAACGCCTTTAATGAATACTGGAACAGGCCGCGACATGAAACAGCTATTATCAGTAAACAAATGCCGGTTAATGGTCCCTTCATAGAATACCACAATCAAAATGTCGATGTTCATCCGATGTTTGATTTCTCAGACAAGAATACTTCTGAAATTACAGAAGCATTTGGCGGGCTTTTACCCGAGGTACAAAATGTAGAATACAATGAAACCGAATTTGAATTCCGAATGAGAAAAAAGAGGAAACGAAAAAGAAACAAATAAGTACTTACATGGCCATATCATTATTTTAACAGCCAATTTTTTACACTATATCTAAACCAATCTACTTTTCCTCTGCACTAAAAAATATAAAAATGCAGGGAGAAGACGATTTAAGGGGGCTTGCCAAAATTATGGCATTTATGAGGGCAACGAGTATCATTATCACGCTGATGAATATGTACTGTTTTTGTTATAGCTTTTTTGAAGAACTGGGTTGGACATTGGCGATTATTAATAAAATACTGTATAATTTCAATCGGACAGCCGGTCTTTTTTCACATCCAATCAATTCAAAGCTCTTTTCTTTTGTACTGCTCGCTCTAAGCTGTCTAGGAACCAAAGGGGTTAAAAATGAGAAAATAACATGGTCTAAAATATCTGTAGTTTTAACCATTGGAATTCTTTTATATTTCTTTTCAGCACCGCTGTTAAAACTATCATTATCAGTCGCCGTATTTCTCTATATTTTCCTGACAGCCTGCGGATATATTCTTTTGATGGTGGCTGGTGTCTGGATGAGCCGTCTCTTAAAAAGCAGTTTGATGCATGATGTGTTCAACAACGAAAATGAAAGTTTCCGGCAGGAGACCAAATTTCTTCAAAATGAATATTCAATCAATCTGCCAACCAAATTTTATTATAGAGGAAAGTGGAACAGTGGCTGGATCAATGTTGTTAACCCATTCCGTGCAACGATCGTATTAGGTACCCCGGGTTCGGGAAAATCATTTGCGGTGATCAATAATTACATCAGGCAGCATATCGAAAAAGGCTTCGCCATGTACATTTACGATTTTAAATTCGATGACCTTTCTTCCATTGCTTATAATCATCTGTTATTGCATTCAGATGCTTATCAAATAAAACCAAAGTTCTATATCATCAATTTTGATGATCCGGGAAAAAGCCACCGATGTAATCCGCTAAACCCCAATTTTATGACCGATATATCTGATGCCTATGAAGCTGCATACACGATCATGTTGAATCTCAATAGAAGCTGGATACAGAAACAGGGAGATTTTTTTGTTGAAAGTCCCATTATTCTGTTGACAGCGATTATCTGGTTTTTAAAGATTTATGAGAACGGTAAGTATTGTACTTTCCCACATGCCATTGAACTGCTGAATAAAAAGTATGAGGACGTTTTTACAATTTTAACCTCTTACCCGGAATTGGAAAACTATCTCTCCCCTTTTATGGACGCATGGCAAGGAGGAGCACAGGATCAGCTACAGGGACAGATTGCGTCGGCAAAAATACCATTATCACGAATGATCTCGCCTCAATTGTACTGGGTAATGACTGGTGATGATTTTTCCTTAGATATCAACAACCCCGAAGAACCAAAAATATTATGCGTAGGTAATAATCCGGATCGTCAGAATATCTACTCTGCTGCTTTGGGTTTGTACAATTCAAGAATTGTTAAGCTGATCAATAAAAAAGGACAGTTAAAAAGTTCAGTAATCATTGATGAGCTGCCAACTATTTATTTTAGGGGGCTTGATAATTTAATCGCCACAGCAAGAAGCAATAAGGTTTCGGTTTGTCTGGGATTTCAGGATTTTTCCCAGTTGACCAGAGACTATGGAGATAAAGAAAGTAAGGTCATACAGAATACAGTTGGTAATATTTTCAGCGGTCAGGTAGTTGGAGAAACGGCAAAAAGTTTATCAGAACGTTTTGGAAAAGTACTCCAGAAAAGACAAAGTATATCTATCAATCGCAATGACACTTCAACCTCCATCTCTACCCAGTTGGACAGTTTGATTCCTGCTTCTAAAATCTCAACCTTGACGCAGGGATTTTTTGTCGGCGCCGTATCAGATAACTTTGATGAGAGAATAGAACAGAAGATCTTTCATTCAGAGATTGTTGTAGATACAGTTAAGCTTTCTCGGGAAACGAAAAATTATGAGAAAATACCAAACATCCGATCTTTCACTGATAAAGACGGAAATGATCAGATGCGCAAACAAATCGAAGAAAATTACAAAGGAGTTAAGGCAGATATTCTTAGCATTGTCACCAATGAGATGGACAGAATAAAAAATGATCCCGGCTTACAGCACTTAATTAAAAATGATTAAATAGTGAAACCTCAAATCGTAAGGTATTTGAGGTTTTGATTTAATTACTCTGCATCACTGTTCATAAAATACTGATTAAGATTATCACTGACCAGCTGAAGAAATTTTGTAGGGCCTTGCTTTCGGTTACGGATTTCAAATACGGTTTTATGGAAATTACCAAGATCACAATCCAATGATTTTTCTACAACTTTTATCACTTCGCTTAATTCTATATTACCGCCGTTAAAACAACGCATCTGGTAAAGCGCATAGGTAAGCTCTATAAGGCCAACCTTTGATCCCGACCAAGTCAGGGGAGAGAATATTTTTGCTGTTATCTGGTCATTCGAACCGTCAATCTGTTTTTTCAAATATTGGTCAAATTGCTCATTGGAAATAAATCTGGCGATCAAATGGTCATGAGATGTGGTAAAATTGGGATCGTAGTTGTAAAAACCAGATGATAGCTTCATTTTCAGATCATACGAGTTACGTACAAATATTTTATGGTCCAGATAAGTCGCTTCGCGTTTATAATAGCTGTAAAACTCAGAATGTTCCACATAAAAGTTTTTTAGTTTCTCCTGCTCTGCTTCGTAGTATTTTTTTAGTGTCTTATTCCCTGCGGCCGGTTTATGAGACTCAATGTCCAGTACAGCAGAGTAATAAATAAATTTAGAGATAAACTGTGGTTTGAGCTTCTTAAAAAAAAGTACTTCCTCGGCAATATGAACAAATTGATGGTTGGAAACCAGAAGTTTCAATTTCCGTATTGCCTCATCGATAATGAGTAAAGCCTTTTCTGAAATTTTGATCAGATCATTTCCGTCGTCATAGACTTCGTTAATCTTTACATCGAGAGCTTCCAATAATTGTGAAGTTCTTTTAAAAATTGTTTTTGTTACCATGTCTTTTTTCAGGAATTTACAAAAAATCCATAATGCATGATGTAATCAACTAATACCCAGTTCCTTTCTTCGATTCTTTATATAATCTGTAGGTCGGATACCATTGATATCGAAAAATAAATTTGAAAAGTTCTGGCGGGCAGCAATGCCGCATTCCTCAGCTAAAGCTTCAATAGTATAGTTTAAATATTTGCTGTTCGTGTTGAGTAAATTCGTTATATAATTAATACGCAGTTCAGCCATGTATTTATTAAAATTCATTCCCTTTTGCTCATTAATATATACAGAAAGATAATGGGAATTGGTTCCTAACTTTAAGGCAATACTTTTCTGTGTAATCCCTTTCTTCCTGAATTGTTCTTCCTGCTCAAACCGCTTAAGCTTTTCTCTGATCTCCACGGTCATTTCGGGGGTAAGAGAAGTCTTTCTTATTGGAAACTCTGTCAATTCGTCTTTTAAAATATCATTGATATTATAAGTTCCATCAGCTATCCTCTTCTGGAGAAGGTCGTATTGTTTTTTGATCTTTTGATCCTTTCTGTGCCGCAGCACCAAAAAGCCCAGGACTACACTGCCCGACGCAATTAATATCTGAGCTATTACAATTTTTTTACTGCTGGACTTCTCTATTTCTTCTTTTGCGTCAATTAAGGTCTTTCGGTCGAAGTCCTTATGAAGCTTCGAAGATAAATAAGGGAAATCTTTGCTGATTAAACTGTCCGCTTTTAAAAGCTGATTGGTATAATACAGTTGTTTGTTGACATCCTTATTTTTATAATTATCGATGAGATAATGATAACTCTTATATACCTCCGGAAGTATAAAATCATGCTGATTAAAAATAGAGTCTATCTTTTTATAGCATTCTACCGCACGATCAATGTCATTTTGAACTTCATAGGTTTTTCCCAGGTAATAATATACGACAGAAGCCCAGGCAAAATCGTTTCTTTTGAGAATAGTGGGTAAGGATTGTTGCAATTGGTTCCGTGCACCGTTGTAATCTTTTTTGTGATATCTGGAAATTCCGATGCATTTTAGAAAATAGCTTTTTTCCAATGCAAAATCGCTGTTATTTGCAGTTAACCGATAACCCAACATACTTAAACTGTCGCTTTTGTTAAAGTTATTCAGATATCTGTTAAGTACAGTCAATTGATGTAAGCAGTTGAGATAAGCCTTTTCGTAATTAAACTTTTCATTCTCATGATAGTTTTCATCCAGCTTCGACCTGTAATACGAAGTACATTTAAGAAAGTGATTCATTGCTTCGTCATAATAGCCCAAATGACCTTTGACAATTCCTAAATGGTAAAGGACTTTATAGTAATGGTATTCATCTTTTGAGCCCTTCAAGTAGGAATAGGCTTTCAGATATTCATTTAAAGCCAGCTTATATTTTTTCTGATAAAAATAGTAGATAATCCCCTTGCTTAAGTATTCTTTACCTATATCATCATGGGTTCCATGATTCAAGCTGACGGTCAGTGCACTGTCAGCATACTTCATTTTGTTTTTGTAGTCGAACTGTCTTCCGTCTCTATACCCTTGAATAAGCTTTGAAAAGTTATTTTCTTTTTTTGCTTTCTGGATATACAGTTTTACATAGGGCATTGCGTTAATGTCATCTATTGTCATTTTTTCATACGGTTTTCTGATTTCACTGTAAGTTCTTTCCTCTTTCTTTTGTGAAAATAAAAAATGTGAAAAAGCAGAAAATAAGACGAGAAAGTAATAAAACTTTTTCATAGACTGATATTTAGAACCTCACCATCTCAAAAATAATCATTTATGTTTTAAATAAATCAAAATTTAAGGACTTGACCACCATCAATCACAAAACAAAATTAAAACACTGTAAATCAAATATTTATACCACTTCTTCAGATGTGTTAATTTTAAAATTGATACGTATCAATTTTAAAATAGAGTCATCGAACAGTTTTTTTTGCCTCATAAGCCGGATAATTTTGACATCAGAATTCTAATATAAACCGGCCGGGATAACCAAATTAAAATTATTACAATGAAAAAGTTTATCCCATTTTTTAGTATAGTGATCGGAGTAGTTTCTCTACAAAACTGCACCCATCGAGATGATGATATAATATCAAATAATGAAAAGATTGAACAACCAGAACCTACAATAAACGGTTTGATCATGAAACAAGATTCCGCTAAATCCATAGAGGCGATTGAAAACCCCGAAACAAAAGATCCTCCTGTAAGAGACGGCGATAATTGGCGGCTTACTAAGCAGAAAAACTAAAGATAGAACTATGATTCCTCATACCTCTATATCAGTTGTTACAGGCTTACCATGTCCAAAGAGTGGCATCTGGGAAAGTATGGGGAATTTCAAGACTACCATAACCCTTTCCAAAGGGGAGCCAATGCCTGAATATTGCGGATGGAAAATCAAATGGAGACTGGTACAGGTCTGTTAAAACCAAAAATAACAAGCCATGAAAAATTTTTCTCTGATAATCCCTACTATTGTAAGCTATTTCTTTATCTTGTTGTTTGTATATGCAAGCATAAGTAAACTGCTTGATTTTGAAAACTTTCAAGTACAGATTGCTCAATCACCATTATTAAGCGCTTATGCCGACAGTATCTCGTATGGCGTAATAATCATTGAATTAGTGATTGCTGGATTGCTAAGCTTAAACACAAGTCGAATATTCGGTCTTTTTGCATCTTTCAGTATGATGATCGCCTTTAGTGTATATATCTACCTTATACTTTATTACAGTGAGTTTATTCCGTGTTCATGCGGTGGCATATTGGAAAATATGGGATGGAAAACACATCTGATTTTTAACATTGCAACCTGCATATTGGCAGGATTAGCAATTTTCATGATAAAAGATTCGGATATTAAATCCAATGCATTTAAGAAAGTTGCTTTCCGGCTTTCATTTATGGCAGGTACTGGTATTTTAAGTGCCGCAGTTGTTATTTATCTTTTCTATTCATCAGAATATATTATTAAAAAAGAGAATAATTTCACCAGAAGATTTCTAAATCATCCTATTATTCAGGAAAATGTTCTTGATCTTGGAGTTGATTCCTATTATTTTGCGGGAATTAATGGGGATTCTATTTACTTAGGTAATACTACATCACCATTCCAAATCTTAAAGTTGGATAAAAGCTTAACAGCTACAAAACAAATCATGATTATTCCGGAAGGTCATTTCAGGTTTAAATCTTTAACTTATCAAATATTTGGCAAAAAGCTGTACGGCTTTGACGGAAGTATTCCTATAATTTATAAAGGATCTATATCAGATTCTGCGATAAGACTAAAGACAATTAGTTTTGAGGATGCCTTTTTCAGCCAAATTCACATATTAGATTCTTTACATTTTGCCATAAGGACACAAGAAAATCAAAGTACCAATAATGTGTTGGGATTGTTAAATCTTAACGATGAGCCTAAGGTAAAATTAAATAAGAATATTTTATCATCTAAAAACAATTTCGACGCAGATGGAAAAATTCTAGCTGATCAGGATGTAAATGAGCTCTACTACATTTATTTCTACCGAAATCAAATTTTGAAAATTAACAATAAACTTAATCTCGTAGGCATTATCAATACAATCGATACTACCTCGATTTCCAAAGTGGAAACGGTAAAATTAAAGGATGGTGCAATTAAAATCAGCAAGCCCACCCAGGTAATTAATCAGTCTACAACTTTACACCATGGACTTATTTTTAACAGATCAGGGTTAAAGGGAAAATATGAGCGTAATGAAAGCTGGAAGTCATCCTCAATCATCGATGTGTATAAAATTAATCCTTCTCAATATTGGGGCAGTTTTTATGTACAGCACCGCGGCGGTAAATCACTGTCTCATATGCTTGTAACCGATCGGTATCTTTTTGCTCTGGTCGGAAATGATCTTATCCGTTACAAACTACGCAAACCACTTACGGATGGGATGAATGGGGTTAAGCCGAAAAACCATAAAACAGAGTAGGCAATAATTTTTAACATCAAAATATCATGAAAAAATTAAGATCAGCAATTTTACCATTAGTAATTGCTACAGTAGGAGTAGGAAGTGCATTTGCTTCCACCACAAAAAAGAATTCCAATTCAGTTGATATCCAGGGTTATTTGTTTCGCCCCAATGAAGTGGAACAATGTCAGCCCATGTCCAAGTTCTGTGACAACAACGGAGCCTTTGATTGTACCGTTTCAGGACCGGGAACAGAAGCTCTGCGTATATTTAACGGCACCAGCTGCCCTAATATACTTAAACATAGCGTTGCTAACTAAAAAAAGAGGATGCCAAAAGGCATCCTTTTTTAATTCATTTGGGAGATCCATTTAGAACCCTTATTCTTCAAATGATAATCAAACCACTGATAAATCCTTGAATAAAGATCTACCCTGTTTTCAATTTTCTGCAAACTGTGGTCGTCATCGGGATAAAAAAGAGCAATCACCGGCCTTTTATTCCTTCGCAGGGCTAAATAAAACTCCATCGTCTGTTGCCAGTCTATGTTTTCATCTTTTTTACCTGTCCAAAGAAGAATTGGTGATTTGGCTTTCTCCGCATGATATACTGGGCTGTTATCAATGTACAGACTTTTATGGTTTGCAAAATCCCCCGGCATTCTGTATTGCCCGCCTTCAAACTGCCAGTAAAAAGGTCCATTCCACAAATAGTTGTATGAATGATATGATCGTACCAAATCACTATTGGCTGCGCCCGCCACATAAGCCGCAAATGTATCGGATTGTGTAGCAATAAAATTGGTTTCATAACCTCCATGGGAATGTCCGATTAAGCCCACTTTCTTAAAATCAATAAAGCCATATCTTTTTAAAGCATTTATAGAACTTTCAACACAGTCCAAAGCAGACCGACCTGGTCCCCGTTCATCAAAGACAATTTCGGGAAGAAAAACAAAATAATCATTTTCAACCAGATACCTACTGTTAATTCCTTCCGTACTTCCAAACATACCATCAACAAGGTACTGATTGCTTTCAGATCTCTGACTTTCATAGATTGAAACCACCATAGGATACTTTTTGTTTTTATCAAAATTAACAGGATAAATCAATACTCCTTTTAAATCGATTCCCTTTTCATTTTTTGACGATATCCATTCAGATTTGATTTTCAAAGCTTTATGATCTTGCCTTACACTGTTGTATAAGATTTTTTCATCCTTTTGCTTCAGACATATCTGAGGAGGCTTGTTGATATTGCTTCTTACAAATAAAAATTGTGATCGCGACGAATAATCAAACATCTCTGAAATATAATCCCCAGTAGGAGGCACAATAAGGTTGATGGTTTTCCCATTAAAAGAAGCTATAGCATTCGTATTATCTTCTTTTTTCCAAAGATGAAGCAAAACCTCTTTATCATCAGGAAAAGAAGTTTTATAAATAGGCGAACCAAAGCTAATAGGAACTTGCTCCCCATTAATAAGTTTACTTCGAAAACCTTCCGGAAGCTTTATAACCTGATGCCTTCCTAAGGAAATAGCATAGACTTCAAGGCTGCCTTCATTTTCAAAGAGTATCACTTTAGAGTCCTGAGAAAAGTAGGCTCTTCTTTCAGATTTAACGGGGATAACTTTTTTATCTCCATCATCAATACTGACAAGAAGCCATTGTCCGTCTTTTGGAGTTAATACATATTTTCCCAAGGGATCTGTATAGATAACAGCTCCTGTTTCCACCAGAAAATCATGTTTCTGCAGGTTAATGTCATACCTGGATATGGAATATCCAAAGGCTTCTTTAATGAAATCTTTATGTTGATAAAGATCGTAAGAAAGTAAAAACTTCGAGCTCCCTACATAAAAAGCATGACTATGTTTCTTATCCTGGACTGCTGTTATCTTTCCTGTCTGATGATTCCAGATCATAATTTTATGCTCCGCATCATCAAAAAACCTTTTATCGATTTTTTTATCATTTCCGTACCATATTTCTACTGCATTTTTATCTTTTGGACCGGCCTGAAAGGTCAGGTTAAGCAAAATATTTTCGCTGTCGATCCTAACAGGAGCCATAACCACTGACTTTATATCTCTTTCACCATCACCTATGAATTCCTTAGTTATATGCCCCGCGGTATCATGGTAAAAAATTTTATAGCCTGACTGATGTTTTTCATAGATAATAAAAGAGTTTTCTGAGATCCACTTGACACTTAACCAAGGTTGTGCTGAACTATGCAGCAACAAAGAAGAATCTTTTCCAAGAGACCATAGCCTATACTGATCCTTCTCTTTGGTCACATAATAAAAGTCCCCGTCTCTGAAGGTACTATTAATTACCCCTGCTATTCTACGTACTACTCCACCTTGTTCATCATTGATCACTAATGAATCATTTTTTCTGATGATCAATTGATTAAACTTTGCCAGATAATAAGCAGAACTAACCTCTTTCCATAGTACATTTTTTTTTGAAGGCAGTTTCATGAGCACTGCGTCGGCACCACTTGCGAAAAATAAATAACCTGATTTAGTAAAACGAGCCGAATGGCTATTGGGAAACTGTAGGATAGTCGCCTTTTTGTCTTTTGTATCAACTACGACCAGCGTATCTTTATTCTGTTCATATGATTTATTGAAAATAACAAATCTGCTGTCTGCCGACAATTGTGGTGCAGCAATACCAAACTGATGGTTTCTAAGTTTATCTGGAATTTGAAATGTCGTTGAATTTCCCTGAGCCAATACTATTAATGGCAAAAGGAAAAGAAATAAAAATAGCTGTCTCATTATATTAATAGCCATTGTTCTGCGGGTTTAAAGATGGGTTAAGGGCCAGTTCAGATACCGGGATCGGCCATATCGAGTGAAAGTTTTTCCAGTTGGGTTTGGATTGACTGAGTATATTGAGTTTTCCATTACGCTTTAAGCTCAGAAACCGAATCCCTCTTTCTGAAAAGAATTCTCTTCTGTTTTCTGCAAGGATCTCCTCTAATACTACATCTTTTGAAATTGTGTTTGAAATATTACCCAATCCTGATAAGCTGCGAATGGCATTGAGATAATGGACAGCCTCAGGAATTCTGTTTTGCTGTGCAAGGGATTCTGCCAGAAGCAGATAAGCTTCCTGTAGTCTGAATACGATAGAATACTCATCATTATTGGATGTTATTGTTTTGTATTTATTGATTTTATAATAGGTTTTAGAACCGTTTACCACAGGAGACATCCAGAATATTTTTCTTTGATCTGTAGGAGAAAAGATGGCAAGTAGATTTTCTGAGGCCGCATAATATCTGGGTACACCTGAAGAGAAATTGTATAAGGATGCTTCTGGTGTAGCGGTATTGGCGTAAATAGGTTTGAGCTGCCATAAGATATGCTTCCCATCTTTCTTAAATGTCTTTGAAAGATACTGAGGAAAACTGTACAATGGAGAGGTCGTAATACCTGTAAGTAAATTCTCTGCCAAGTTCCATTGTTTTAATCTCACATAGACAATCGCTGTCAATAAATCAACAGTTTTTCGATTGATATAAATCCTTTCAGCATTTCGGTATTCGATATCAAGAAATGGACTAATTATCGAAAGATCCTGGGATATACGTTGCAGGATCTCGGTACTGCTTAGTTTTGAAAGTGACTGGTTGATGGAATAATCAGTTGATGTTGTATAAGGAAGGTTACCAAAAATTTCAGTGAGGTAGTAATAGATTAATGACCGGATAAAAATAGCCTCGCTTTTAATTCTGCTTTTATCTTTCTCAGGTATACCTGAAGACTTTTCCAACCCTTCAATAATAGCATTAGCCATATAAATTTGCCTGTAACCATTTCCCCAAACCAGCTTTACAGTGGTATTGGAAGCGTTTTGAATATTATTGAACAAATCCATAGATGCATTATTAGAATAAACATCATATCCGTCCAGATCATCGGTATAGCTTCCTAATAAACCTCCTGCACCGGTAGAGCCACCTGCAATAATAGAGAAAGACTGCATTTCAGCGTATAATGCCGAAAGTGCTCCCTCGGCAGTACTGGTTGACTCAAATACCTGGCTGGTTGTAAGCTGGTTGATAGGAAGATCAACTTCAACAAGCTTTTCGCAAGAACTGTAACAAAGCAATACAGCGAGTGTAAGCACTATCTTTTTTATAATTGTATTCTTCATGATAATTGTTTTAAAAAGTGAGTTGAACACCCATAGAATAAGTTTTTAAAGGTGGTATATAGCCGGTTACCAGGAATTCAGGATCAATCCCAAAATAATGAGTCCAAGTCATAAGATTTTGCCCTTGCAGGAATATTTTGGCTTCAGACAAAAGTTTTCCCTTTAAGGGTATCGTATAGTTTAGTTGAACATTTTTTAACCTGATAAAGGATGCATCACTGACCGCAGCCGTACTGTATTTAAGGTAAGTAGTCATTGTTGAAGCTGCAGGATTACTTCCCGACGAATATGGCATAATAATACCGTTTGGATTATCTGCTGACCATAAATTGGCAAAAGCAGCAGGCTGATTAGAAAGTGTCCCCGGAACTGTCATATCCCTGAAATAGTTGGTTTGTCTTTGTTTCACAAATTGAAGGAGAAAGGAGAAGGAGAGATTGCGGTATTTTATTTCGTGCTGCCAGCCCCCAAAAAATCTAACCCCAATATTTTCTACGGTCTGCGCATCATCAAGTATTGAAATCTTACCATCATTGTTGGTATCTTTGAAGCGGTACTGCCCCGTTACAGGATCAATTCCTTGGTACTCCAAAAGTTTGAGAATACTTGTAGGCTGACCTACAGCATACATCGTAGCGTAAGGTGAACCTTCTAAACCTGGAAATGAAATAAGTTTGTTCTTTGGAACTGAAATATTGAACCCGGAGCTCCATCGCCAGTCAGAACTTTTGATAATTTGCGAACTAAGCTCAAACTCCCATCCGCTGTTCTCTACGGTAGCATCCAGGTTCGCCTGCACAGAACTGAAACCTGTAATAAGTGGCAATTGAACCCCTACCAATTGATTGGATGAACGGTTTCTATACCAGGATGCCGTAAGGTTGATCCGGTTCTTAAACAAAGAAATTTCTAATGCAGTTTCCAGCTTTTTTGTTTTCTCCCACGAAAAGTCCGGATTGAAAAGCTTTGACGGAGTAAAGGCAGAAACAGAATTATAAGGTGACGCAGTAATGGTATAGGTATTCAGATATTGGTAATCTCCTATCCTGTCACTTCCTGTAATACCGTAACTTGCACGCAGCTTGGCAAAGGTTAACCAACTGCTATTTTTCAGGAAAGACTCTTCTGAAATGATCCATGCACCGCCTAGGGCTCCGAAATTGGCAAAACGTTTATTGGGTCCAAACCTGCTGGAACCGTCACGACGGCCTGTTATATTAAGAATATACTTTTTATTGTAATTCCAGTTAACCCTTGCGAAAACGGCTGCATACCGATAGTCGCTTTCACTCAGGCTTTCCATATTGATCACCGATGCAGCGGCAATATTATGAAGCAGAGCATTGCTGGAATATCCTGTTCCTCTCACAGCTGATGATCTGGAAAGGGTCTGCTGATAAGAAGCTCCCAACAAGACTTCTACCTTAGACTTATTCATGCTTTTACTCCACGTAAGTTGAGGTTCCAGCAGGTAAGAAATAAAGTTGGAATTATTGACCGCTGAGGTAGAATTAGCTGAACTTGCCCCCGCCGGAAAAGCAGGATTGTACATCGTATTGGGTGAAAGGGTTGTTTCCTGTAAGCTCCAGTAGTTAAAACCTCCATTGAGCTTGAGCTTAAAATTATCCGATATGGCATAACCTGCGCTAATATCCTGATTCAATCTAAAGGTTTTAGCTTCATAGGTTCCGTTAAGAGCTGCCATAGGATTGCTGAAAGTATTCTCTTGCCAGTTGATGTTTCCATTAGTATCATATAATGCCGGTGCATTAGGGGCAAGTGATAGAGATAACCTTGTAAAATCGCTATTTATCACATTGTTGGATTGAAAAGTCAGGTAATTAGACGCTGTTAATGAAAAGCGGCGGTCTGTACTGTTATAATTGTAATTGCTGTTAAGGGCATTGGTTTTGTATCCTGAATTTCCCGGGTAAACGGTTCCTTGTTCCTGATGAGAAGCACTGAGCAGGAAAGAAGATCGATCACCTCCCCCACTGACTGACAATAATGTCTGTGTATTTTCTGCAGTACGGCCAATAAGGGTCTTCTGCCAATTAGTATATCTTGATTGATCCCATTTCCCATTAAGATCATAGGCAGTAGCAGGCAATGTTGTGATCCCATCATTTGCGAAAGCTTGTTTCCTCATTTGAATATACTGTTCTGTGGACATCATTTCCAGCTTGTTGGCAACACTGCTCAAGCTGTAGCTGGTATTGAAGGTGAATTGTATATTTTTATTACTTCCCTTTTTGGTGGTAATCAGGATAACACCATTACCACCCCGTGAGCCGTAGATTGCTGTAGCATCCGCATCTTTAAGAACCTCTATACTTTCAATATCATTGGGATTCATTGCGTTGAGAGGGTTAATGTCTCGCATTGGTTCAATGCCGGTCGTATAACTGGTAGAAAGTTGTCCCCCAACAGGAATACCGTCGATCACATATAGCGGTTCATTTCCATTGATAAGGCTGTTGGTAACAGTTCTTAAACTGTTTCTACCCCTGATTTGAACATCAAAGCCTCCTGAATTACTACCACTAGAGCTTGTAATGTTCACTCCTGCCATTCGTCCCTGTAGTGCAGAGAGTACATTGTTGACGGGTTGGTTTTCTATATCTTTTGCTGAAACTTTGGCAATACTACCGGTTCTTTCTTTATCTTTAACCTTGTAGTAGCCAGCGTTGAGAATAACTTCTTCGATTCCCTTTACTTTTTGTTCTAAGCTGATATTAACGACTTTCTGATCAGTGACTGTGAATTTTTCTTCAGCATAATCAGGGTGTCTGAACAATAGGATGGGATTTTCTGCTGAAACCTGTATGGTGTAGGTTCCGTTGTTGCCGGTCATGGTTACCTGATCACTCCCCTCTTGGGAGATGACAACCCCTGAAAGAGGTTTGCCGGACGAGGTGACGATACCGGAAATGCTGCGTGTCTGGGCTTTTGTAGTAATGCTTACCACGGTAAACATGAGCCCAAAGAAAATGCCTCCTATATGGTAATAGGAATTTTTCATAGATTTGTAAAGGTTTTTAATTTTTTAAAGATTAATTACTGAACTACGCTCTTTCCCGTAAGTGTCCAAACTGCATGGGAAGGGGCTTTTTTCTTTCTTCTGATTTTAAGTTGAGTAGTTTTTTGATTCATTTTTTATATAAAGACTTTCCTGATGCCCTTTGGTGTGGAAAAGGACTGGTGAGGTTCTATAGCAGTGACCTTAAGGCACCGGAAAGAATTTAATATGAATGAAATCTGTGTTCCCGTGTAAGCTTTTTAAAGCCGCAATAGGTTGTACGTTCCTATTGTATCGTGTAGTCTGATACTATGTTTAGGAAGCGGGCTTAGATTTTTAGCGACTGCTGACAACATTATGAAAAAAAAGCGTGGAACTTACTACATCATCGCTTGTACTAGAGGCATCGCCAAACACCTTGCAACAAACTCCGTAAGTAAGCCCACGCCTAGGTCGTGAGCTACTTTACTTATTGTCTCGTTGCGTTTGTTTGAAAATTGGCGATTTTCTAGTACGAGATTCTAAGCAATAGCTTCTATTATTAATTTTGAAGTATCGCAAAATTACTTTAATAAGTAATCTTTTCCAAATATAATAAAAAAATACAATGTGGGAAATAACACCCACTAAATATTTTATCTTTCTATGGAAATTGCTATCAATTTGATATTGATATGGCAACAAACTCTGAAAAAATTGCATTTCTAACAGGTTTCGGAAAAAGAGTTCAGGCTTTAAGAGAAGAAAAACAACTTAGCCTTAGGCAATTGGCGCAAAATTGTGAAATCGACTATAGCGATATAAGCAAAATTGAAAAAGGTTTGAGAAATATTCAAATGTCAACAATATTAGAACTATCAAAAGGACTAGATGTACCTCCCCAAGAATTATTTAATTTCAAGGTTATTGAAAAAAATTAAACTAAAAATTGAGCATTGGTAAAAATAGTTTAAAAATAAACATAAGAGAAAATCCCGACTCTCGTCGGGATTTTCTCTTATTAATCATCATTTTACTAGAATTATAATTAATAATAGATTATAAACTTCACGGAAAACTGTAATTAGCTGAAAAGAGTATTTTTATATTTAAGCACTTTAAAATAATGTGAATGGTGTAAAAACCTTATAGTTAATTAGAGGCTCAAACTTATTCAAAGTCTTTTGTATATTTGGAGTAAATTACTAATACCATAATATGAATACTGAATTTAAGAATAATCCAATAATTTCTAACATAACAAAACTTCGTAGTAGAGTTAATAGATTATATATTCAAAAAACAAAAATTTATTACCCTATTAAAAGTTTTAATTAATAGTATTCATACAATAGTTGAAAAAATCAAAGTTATAATAAGTGGATATATTAATCCTAAAATACTAATTAAAGTCTTAACAAATAAAATAAAGATAAATCTTCGCAAGATTTTCTAATCAAATGGAGCATTATACCTAAATGATGATGCTTCAAACTTACTTCCTACACCTTACATTATAATTAATATTATGCCAATAGCTCGTTTAAAAATTAAAGGAAAAGATTTAACTCCACAAAAGGCAATAAAGAATCCATTACTTGGTTCTAAAAACGTGCTCACAAATTCGCGTTGGGAATTTGTGGCATTATGGTTAAAGAAAGAAAAAAAGGATTCTGCATTATTTTATTGGAATCAGGCAAATGAATTTTATAAGTCATCGGTCGGGGTTAATATCTATACAGCACCCTTACTACACTATTATTGTTTCATGAATGCTACGAAAGCATTGTTAACATCTAAAAATATTATATTCAACCATTATCACGGAGTAAAACATAGTGGTATTTCATCGAGTAGATTTACTTTACAAAATGAAGGGATTGAAATTAAATCAAATGGAATATTACCATCATTGTCGACATATTTCAATGAAACTGAAACAAGTACAGTACATTCACTACAAGAAATATTCTTTAACCTCCAGTTTATACATAGAACTTATTGCCTATCATATCCTCGCCAGACTGATATGTTTATTCCAGTGAAAAACGTTTTTTTTTATTATGATCTATCAACAAACGAGGTAAGATTGTATTGTGAATTATCAGAAGATTTCAGTAATAGAAATATTTTAAAAAGGTTACCATCTTCATTTATATTTGATAGAAAAGAAAAAGAAAGATATTTTGTTAAGTCAAATGGCTCAACAACTATTAGCAATCCAACAAAGCCTTCAGTTTCTGACATTAATAATTTAATTAATTTCAATGAAGCTTTAAGAAAAGATTTAGTATTCATAAATGGTAGTTCCACATTGTGGTATATAAAAAGTAATGTTCGCGGGCCAGCAAAAATTGACAGAAAATCAAGTACCTTAACACTTGGTGCAATGCATCGTTTAAGTGAGTTATGTAGATACAAACCACTGGAGTTTAGAAAATTCATGGATAGTGACAAAAATTGGTTAATAAACGAATTTATCCACCAATCTTCCGAACAATTTTTAGATGAGATTGCTAGTGAAATAACAGGTTATCATTTTTTAATTCCTAATATTAGATCAGCCAAATAATGAATATTTATATAGCTACAAGCCTAACACATATTCCACGAGAACATTTCGAAACATATGTCGAATCAATTCATAAACTTGCAAATCATATAAAAGAATTAGGACATGATGTAAAATACGCATTAATAAATAGTGACCCTCAACTTGAAGAAATTGTTGAAGAAAAGAAAGCTGAATATTGCTATTTATGGGATAGACAAATGGTAGAAGAATCTAATCTAATAATAGCAGAATGTAGCTTTTCATCAGTTGGTTTAGGAATAGAACTACAAATAGCTGAAGGAAGAAATATACCTGCCATATTACTATTTAAAGATTTTGGTGATAATAGAGCCTCAGAAGTTGGATATCAAAATCCAGATAAATCAGAACATAGATTACAAATAGGTAAAGGTTATATATCTTTAATGGCTCTAGGATTACCAAATGTAAATAAAGTTATTCAGTATTCAGAAATTGAAGATTGTTTTACTGAACTAAACTTTGAATAACAATACAGTATTTAGAAAGAATAAACAGAAGTTATGGAAACTTTTACAGAAAAAATACATATTGTTAGAAGTAATTACTGTAAAGAATAAAAAGAATTACACATACTGTCAGATCGGAATGTAGCTATAAAAATAATTTCAAATCCGATAGAATTATTTTTTTAGACGTTGCTTTTAGCATAATCACAGCTTCGTAATGACATTTTTTCAATTTTTTCCCACTACCACAATAACACATTGAATTTTGCTTAGTTTTTATTTGATGACAATATTCTTCTAGAAATTGATAGATTATTTTTTTGTCCGTTGTTTTTAACAGCTCTTGGTAAAACTGAATAGTGCCCTTTTCATGATGCTGATATTCATCTAGAATTTCTGACCGCCCGTATTTTTTAACAAGAACCCAAGAAAAATATTTTGTTAGATAATGATTAATAAAATCATATACTCTAATACCACCAGATTCTATTTTGTTTAAGTTATAAGTATGTTCTAAACATACCAAACCATCTTTGCTAAGATGATTATCAAGATTTTTTTCAATTTTATCATCTGTTAAAAACAGCAAGGGAAAACTATTAGGATATTTTTTTCGATTAACGACAATAACAATATTAAAACTCTCAATTAGTTCACCTTCGTCATTCTTCAGATAAAAGCTGCCACCAAATTTGTGAAACCCTTCAACTACCCCGAGATATTTCAATCCCGGGTTTGCTGAAATAATGGCAGCTTTGTCTTCCTCAAAATTTCTAATCTTGAAATTTCTATTTAAAGTAAGGTTTATAGCCAGTTGCATTTCTTTCTAATTCTGAAATATTATTTTGGATATGAATATTTGGTTGAACCGTATTTGGAAGCAGAAGTCCTCCGTTTCCGTCGTCTTGAATTTTAGGATGATTTCTCAGATATCTTTCCCAATTAAAATCATATTGTTTATATTTAAAACCTTCAGTGGAAATTTCATATACATAGTCTTTTTCTTCACCGTTTGTCTTATACTTTTTATATTTAAAGTAATCCTGATGATGGGGGCGGAAAGGTAAAATATTATCTCCTACTACTATGCCGTTGCTTTCTGCTTGAGCTTGCATTTTACAGGAAAGACTAGTATGAAGGCTGGTCGTTGTTACTTCGCTACAATCGCCAATCCCTGTATTATGCCATAGTGTTGCATCATCATTTCCAAAGTCAATTCCAATTCTTGTATATATTCTACTTACCCCCTTTTGCTCAAACAAATCCTTTAAATCGTTTTTTACAAAATAATTAATAAAAGCACCTGCTAAAAGAGCATTTTCTACAGAAGTCTGTTTTGAAATACCTCGTCCTCCAAAATAAACCATTAACCCATCCCCTTGAAGTCTATGAATATATCCGTCAAAATGCCAACAGGTGTGAATAGCAGCATTTTGGATTAATCTACAAATTCCGGCTACAATATCAGGTGAATATTTTTTGAATAATCCTGTTGAGTTTTTCACATCTATAAACATAGAAACTATGTAATGATATTCCCCCGTTTCGGTATTTTTCAAATGTTGAAAACTCGGATGAGCTCCTAATTTCTCTTCATATTTACGAGGAATACCTGTGATAGAATCTAAAGCGCTAAGGCTTCTAAAATTAGCTTCATTCTTAGTTTTGTCTAGCCATGACATTTTTGGTATCTTATTGACACTTTCATTTAAAGTACCAGTACTAAATGATTTTTGAAATTGAGTAGATTTATCCTGATTAAGATAATAAGCAATTTCATCTGCGTAGTTTTTGTAAAGTTTTTCCATAATATTAATTAAAAATTTTTATTCCGATTATTATTATACAAGTAAAACAGCCCCCTAATAAACAAGTGGCAATCTTTAAATAAGAGAATTTTTTCTGAAGTCCCTTCGCCAAAAGATGTGACTGTTCAAGATAGTCTTCATATTTCTTATCCTCTGTTAAATCTTCGTACATACGCTTAAGACTTTCGAGTGATATATTGGCAACATTATTAAAATTTAGAACTGAACCACTTACGCAATCCGCCTGTTTACTGATGTATGGAATTATCGCCAATAAAGTTGTCCCGATACTCAACAAACAAAGAATTAAAGCAATCCAAACAAAAAAGATAACATCAATTTCTCCATTGATGTTATCTTTAATACTGTAATATCCAGTTATAATACCTCCCAGTAAAAAAGTATTAAGGGTTAGGAACAAGTTGCCTTTATTGTTGATACTGTCAAAATAATGATCATATCGATCAATTGAATGTTTCAACATTTCAATCTTATCTGCGGTTGCAATAGTATTAATGTTAGTACTCATATTTTAACCTTTTACATTTTTAGGGTCATTTCCATAGCTGTTCTTTTCTCTAATTGCACCATCTCGACCATGTATCAATAATTCTGATTCCTGATTCTTAGCAATTTCTCTAGCTTTCGTAATAGCTTGTTCTTGGGTATCAGTTATTAATGTGTTTTTCTGATTACCCTCTCCTTTTACTGCCCATTTCCCTTGATGAGGCACGACGTGTTGATTTTTATTCATTATAGACTATTTTAAATATTAAATTTATCCCGATGACCTGTGTCAAATTTTTCACTTGATGCTATTTTAGCATTAGTAAGTACGAAATTACCCACTATGTACGCAATGTTTTTGCGCAGATATTTGAAGGATAATTTTTAACAAAATTTTATGATTTATTGTAGGAGAACTTGTATTGTCTTTTACGTTTTACCGTAAAAAACAATTTGCAATAATTAGTATATTGCCCATAACTAATTTTAAATACATGAAAATTCTAAAAATTGATTTCGAAAACTGTTTTGGTATTGGAAAATTGAAACATGAATTCGACTTTTGTAAAACAAATTCTTATCTGATTTATGCTCCGAACGGAACAATGAAAACGTCTTTTGCTAAAACATTTGATTTAATCTCCAAAAATGATAAAAAAGACCAACCAAAAGATTTAATCTACAACAAAAAGTCAAAGTTCGATATTACATTTGATGATGAAGAGATAATCTCAGATTCAATTTTAGTAATTAATGCAGAAGACAGTTCCTACGATGCAACTCATAAAATTACATCATTTATAGCTCGAAAAGAGCTAAAGGAAAAATATGATAAAATATATAGTGAGCTTGATGATGCTAAAAGTGAACTACTAAAAAAACTTAAAGCCATTTCAAAAAGCAATGATTGCGAAGTTGAATATGTTGGGACCTATAGTAATAATGCTAATATAGATTTTTTTGAGGTACTAACTTCTCATACTAAGCAACTTAATGAAAGTTCTGATAAAATTACCTTTAGATACAACGCAGTGTTTGACACTAAAGGAAATGTGAAAAGATTCTTGGATAAAAATGAAGATTTATTAGATGATTATGTAGAAAACTACAATCAAATCCTTTCAAATTCGAAACTGTTTAAACTGAGTGGTGAAAATACATTTGGAACCTACCAAGCAAATGAAATTATTAAATCAATTGAAGATAATTCTTATTTTGATGCTGGTCATAAGTTTGTTTTAGAAGATGGAACAGAGATTACAGAATCATTTCAGCTAAAAGAAATCTATAATGCAGAACTCGCTCGTATAATTGCAGACGAAAAACTTAAAGAATCCTTTAATAAAGTAGACAAAGCAATTGGAGCTAATGTAGATTTAAGGTTGTTTAAAAAAGTGATCGAAAAGGACAACTCAATTCTTGTCAGTTTAAAAGACTATGATGGTTTCAAAAAGAAAGTCTGGACTAGCTTCATGTCTGAAGTAAAAGAAGATGCTGAAAGCTTATCTAAAAAATATGAAGAGAAAAAGAAAGAACTTGACACTATCATTACAGAATCAAAAAAAGAACAAGAATTGTGGAAAGATATAATTGAAAAGTTCAATGATAGATTTTACGTTCCGTTTGAGGTTAAATTAGGCAATTTACATGATGTTATTTTGAAACGTGAAACGGCTAATCTAGAGTTTGTTTTTAAAGATAAAAATGAAGAACCTAAAAGACAGAGTAAAGATAATCTATTAAGAGTTTTAAGTAAAGGAGAAACAAGAGCTTATTTTATATTACAATTTTTATTCGAGATAGAATCAAGAAAAAATACTGATGATAAAACTTTAATAATTTTTGACGATATCGCCGATTCTTTTGATTATAAAAATAAATTTGCAATAATCGAATATATAGCAGACCTTCATTATTCTGAAAATTTTAAATCACTTATTTTAACACATAATTTTGATTTTTACAGAACAATTGCCTCCCGTCTAAATATCGGACAACAATGCTATATGACATCGAAAGATGAAAATAGAAAAATTCACATTATTGAGTGGGTATATAAAGAGGATTTGTTTAAAGAATTTTTAAATAATTATAATGATCCAAAAACATTTATTAGCCTCATTCCGTTTGTTCGTAATATCATAGATTATTGTGATTCAAAAAACACAGACGACTACAAAAAGTTAACTAGCTGTCTCCATGAAAAACCAGATTCCAAAGATATAACAATCGAAGATGTTTTTAGTATTTATAAAAATAGAATCACTAGGCTTAAAAATTGCGAAATGGAATTTGAGAAAACAACCAAAATCCAAGATTTTATCTTTTTAACTGCAGATTCTGTGATTGAGGAAAAAGAAATTTTAGAAATTTTATTGGAAAATAAGATTACACTAGCAATCGCATGTAGATTAAAAACCGAACAGTATATGATATCAAAGTTACCAGATGTAGATTTGATAAAACTAAAATCCGTTCAAACAAGAATTCTCTCGAATATGTATAAAAAAAGATACCCTACCAGTACCAATCTGGGAATTATTGATAGAGTAAATTTGATGACACCTGAAAACATCCATATAAATTCTTTTATGTATGAACCTTTAGTTGATATGTCAGTTTTTCATTTAATAGATCTTTACAAGAGTATAAAAGGTTTAAAATAAGTAAAGTAAGATTTTTTTTGAGCTTTTATAAAATTAAAATATATTTGTAAACGAAAACAGGTCATAGCGATTTAGATTATAATCTTTAATTTAAAATCAATTAATTATGACAGCACACTGTTTACGTTGCGCTGGTTGGAAACCAGTGTTTGTGAGAGCCTATACAAGAATGCGCTTAGGCCGTTTAGAAAATGTTATCCAACACTGCAGGTCTAGACCTGGTCAGCACAGAAATTAGAAGCAAAGTTTTATTACTTTGCTTCATTTTTTTAATCCAATTTTGTTGACAGGTTTATTCTAAGCAAACTTCTATTCGATAAGAGATCACTATATTTGTCAATAATTAGTAACCAATGTACACAACCAGCCACGAAAATCTTAAATCGCAAGCTATCTACATTGATGGCAAAGACAGAACTGATGAGATAGAATCTTATTCTTTTGAGGGTAATAAGTGTGTCGTGGTGTATAAAAGTAGTAGTAAAGCCTATTCTTATCCTCAACATAGAATTAAGATGGTGAGATCTGCTATTCAAAGTAAGAGAGCCGGAAATATTTTTTCTTATCTAAAGGCAATTGCAGAAAGTGTTGGTTTGAAGACGGAGGAAGGCAATAATATCCTTGCTAATAGCTATGAAAGGATATCTTTTATTCCTGAGACTTCTATTCTATACAATTTCCTTAACGGGAAAGAACCTGAGAAGAACTACCACGCCTCTCCTGTTGAAATCTTTCCTTTTGGTTTTAATCTAAGCCAGAGAACAGGAATTGATAATGCATTTTCAAATCCGTTAAGTGTTATTGAAGGTCCTCCCGGAACAGGAAAGACACAGACTATTCTTAACATTATTGCCAATGCAGTGATGAATAACCAAAGTGTGGCTGTTGTTTCAAGCAATAATTCGGCGACAAAAAATGTTTTTGAGAAACTGGAAAGTAATGGGGCTTCATTTATAGCGGCATTATTGGGAAGCAGCCAGAATAAAAAAGAATTTATCGATGCTCAGACTGAAATCCCGGATCTGTCAGATTTTAGATTAGAGGAAGAACAGGAAGAATCCCTTATTCAATCTACTCCCCTTCTTTTCGCTGAACTTATCGAAAAGATGGAATTAAAGAATGAATTAGCTTTACTCAAACTGGAAATCGATAACATCAAAACAGAGCATCAGCATTTTAAGGATGATGTCACGTTGGCAACGGAAATCCGTTTTAAAAAGAATATCAGTTCAGATCAGCTGCTTTCTTTATGGGTTACCTTGGAAGACTATGAGAAAACAGGCAAGAGATTTTACTGGTGGCGAAAACTCATATTTCCTTTTCTGTATGGGGTAAGAGATAAGATTTTTTATACCTTATCGTATGAAGAAATGATCAGAATTGTCCAGTCAAAATACTATGAGGTAAAAATTTCAGAGCTAGACTTAAGAAAGCTAGAGCTGCAAAATACGTTACAGCATTTTTCCTTCCATGAGAAAATGAAAGAATATACGGAAGGATCGATGCACCTGTTTAAAAACAAACTTTACCAAAAATATAAAGGAGAAGAACGTTCAGAATATACCGAATGGGATCTTCGTTTTAAATCAGAGGAATTTATTAAAGATTATCCTGTCATTATGAGTACCACCTACTCATTAAGAAGAAGCCTTGCTGAAAATGTAGTCTACGATTATGTCATTGTTGATGAATCTTCGCAGGTAGATCTTGCAACAGGTGTACTCGCGTTATCCTGCGCAAAACAGGCTGTCATCGTGGGAGATCTAAAACAACTTCCAAATGTAGTGGATTCTGCAACAGCAGAAAATACGGATCAGATCTTTAAAAACTATGATATTCCGGAACCTTATCGGTATTCCAATCATAGCCTCCTTTCTTCCATTATGGAAGTATTTCCAGAAATACCCAAAACACTTTTAAAAGAACATTATCGCTGCCATCCTAAAATCATTGATTTTTGTAACCGTAAGTTTTATAATGATCAGTTGGTTATTCTTTCGGAGGGACAGACGGAAAGAGAACCTTTATTAGTCTATAAAACAACTGAAGGCAACCATGCCAGACAAAGAGAGAACCAGCGACAGATTGATGTGATTGTTCAGGAAATTATTCCACAGCAAAAGCTTGAGGGTGTGAATCTGGGAATTGTAACCCCATACCGTAATCAGACCTTAGCACTGCAAAGAACATTCCAGGGAACAGATATCAAAGCTGATACAGTGGATAAATTTCAGGGAAGAGAAAATGATGTGATCATTCTCTCTACAGTAGATAATGAAATCTCTGAATTCACCGACAACCCAAACCGACTGAATGTAGCCATTTCCAGAGCCAAAGATCAGCTGATTTTATTGGTGAATGGAAATGAAAGTGACAACGACACGAATATCTCAGATCTAATCCGCTATATTGATTACAACAATTTCAGCACGATCAACAGTGAGGTACATTCTATTTTTGATTACTTGTACAAAGGGTATGAAGAAAAAAGAAGAGCACTTTTATCGGATCAAAAAAAGAAATCTGTTTTCGATAGTGAGAATCTCATGTATAAGTTAATCAAAAAAGTTTTATCCGACGATCAATTTTCGAAATATGGCGTTATTCTGCATCATCCATTGAGAAATCTATTGTTAGATTTTTCCAGATTAAGCCCTGAAGAAGAACGATACGCCAGACATCACGCCACCCATCTTGATTTCCTGATCTACAACAAGCTAGGAAAAAATCCTGTATTAGCCATAGAAGTGGATGGATATGAATACCATAAACTGGAAAGTCGACAAGCCGAAAGAGATGTCATGAAAAATGAAATCTTGGAGAAGTATAAAATTCCTTTGGTAAGGTTTTCTACGACGGGAAGTGGGGAGAAAGAGAGGTTAATTTCGGCTTTAACAAAACTGTAATTTCAAGATTTACAAGACTACGGAAAATCGTAATTAGTTCCTTTAAAGTTCATTTAGATTTGCAGATATAAAATTAACTACAATGAAAAAATCATTACTTTATCTTGTATTACTTCTCTCCGTTATTTCATGTACCAACTATTACACTGTTAGACTACAGGAAGACACGCCTCTTTACTACAACAGTGACAGCAGCAAATCAGTTACCACTATTCCTAAAGATACGGAAGTTTTCTTGTCTTCAAAAGCTGGTAAGAAAAATTACAGCAAACTTAAATGGGGAAATTATTACGGGTGGGCCTATAAGCCCAGCTACACAGCTTATAGTGACTATTCTAAAACCTCATCGTATTCTTCTCCATCAGTAAGATCATCCTCTAGTTACAGTTCTCAATCAAATTCAGGCGGATCAGTACATGTTAAAGGTTATACGCGAAAAGATGGAACTTATGTTAGACCACATACAAGAAGCGCTCCTAGAAGGAGGTAATTGCAATCAAAATTGATTGTCTAAAAATACGTTATCCATCTTTTCAGAAACCAACGGTTACGGCTTTCCGTAATGAAAATGGTGACCAAAAATTTACTTTTGATCTGGTATTAATCCGTTTTGATATCAAAATAATTATTAATTAATCTTTATTGTACTATGAATACAATCGAGGCAATCAAGCCAGGCCCCAAGCCTAAAAAACCAGATGGAGAACCTGACAGAAGAAGAAGGGTAAACCCTCCCAATCAACCTAAGCATCCAAAGCTAAAACCTCACGAACATGAAAAAGGAGATTAGAATTGGATAAAATTTAAAATGTAGAAGCAGCTTATTGGCTGCTTCTTTACATTATTATTTTCTTTAAATTAATTCTTGTTTATAAATTCAAATGATGTACTAAAATCATTTTTTAGAGTGATAAAAGCATCAAACTTTTTACCGTTTTTGCTTTTCATGTTTTTGATGAGTGATGTTTTGTTTTGAGTTAATAACAAAGTAAGATCTTTACTACTGAGTTGTACTCCGCATATAGTTCTGAAGAGAATCCAACTGCATTGTTCATCTGGGCATTTTATGATTTTCTCTTTAATGATAAGATGATGCTGTTGGCATTTTGGGCATGTTAATTGTGAGATGTTTTCTTGGGGAATATTGAGTGATAAAAGTTCGCTGGTGATTTCAGTTGTATAGTGTTGGATGTCGTTGATGAATTGAGTTTTATTGAGTTCTCTTTTTTCAATTTTATCAAGCATTATTTCCCATTCTGCGGTCATTTGTACATTGGCTATTTTTTTGTCTTTGACAAGGTTGTAAACCTGTAAGCCTTTATCGGTAGGAATTAATGCTTTGCTTTTTCTGGTGATATAATTTCTGCTAAGCAGGGTTTCGATAATGGAAGCTCTGGTGGCAGGGGTTCCGATGCCGATATTGGAGAGTGCTTTCTGTTCTTCTTTATTTTCAATAGATCTACCCGCATTTTCCATCGCTGATAAGAGGTCAGCCTCTGTATAAAGTTTGGGAGGTTGTGTTACTTTTAACAATAAGTCGGTTTTTGATATCTTCAGTTCATTGCCAATTTTAAGTTCCGGAAGTTCTGTAAGGACTTCATTTTTATTATCGAAATTTTCATTGTCAGAAAGAATCCCTTTGATGGCTCGCCAGCCTTTGTTGAGTATTTTTGAGCCTTTGATCTGGAATTCATAATGGTGGACTTTTGTCTGGATTTGGGTGACTTGCTTTGTACAGTTGTGGGATAGGGATTCCAATAATCGGTAAGCAATCATCTCGTAAATGGCTTTTTCCGTAGCGCTAAGTGCAGAAGGTGTTTTGGTGGTTATGAGTAATCCGTGATGGTCGGTAACTTTTAAATCATTAACGATACGCTTGTTGAAGTTTCCGAATTTTAAATGGGTTACGGCTGTTTTGAATGGTTCGGTCTGATTCAGTATTCTGACAAGCTCAGGAATATCATTCCATACATCTTCAGGAATATACTTGCTGCCTGTTCTGGGATAAGTGATGAACTGTTTTTCATAGAGGCTTTGGGCTGTTTGTAAAACCTCATCAGCAGAAAGCCCCAGTTTCCTGTTGGCTTCTTTCTGGAGCTCAGTAAGGTCGAAAAGTAAGGGGGATTGCTCCTGTACTGTTGTAATGGATACATCCTCTACAAAGGCCCTACCCTCCCGCTCTATGGATTGTTGGATTTGCTCCGCCTGCTTTTTTTCTTCCCATTGTTTTAGCGAAATACTGGTGAAATCTGTATATTCTTTTCTGTGGCTCAGCTGAATCTGAAAGTATTTTTGCTTGGTGAAGTTTTGATGCTGAAGAAACCGTTGACAGATTAAAGCCAGGGTTGGCGTCTGCACTCTGCCTAATGAATAAACATCTTGGTTCCCTGCGATGGTTAATGCCTGAGTAGCATTGATTCCTACCAGCCAGTCCGCTTCACTTCTGGCTTTAGCAGCTTGATACAAACCGTCAAAGACATCGCCTGGCTGAAGGTTTTTAAAACCGTCCTGTATTGCTTTTTCGGTAAGGGAACTGATCCAGAGTCTTTCGAAAGGTTTGTTGCATTGTATGTAATGATAGATATAGCGGAATATCAGCTCTCCTTCCCTTCCTGCATCGGTGGCGACAATAATACTGCTGCATTGGTTGATGACTTGTTTTATAGTGTTGAGTTGTTTTAAAGCTGAAGGATCAGGCTCATAGCCTTTTGTTTTCTTTAGTTTTTTGGGAGTCAGAAGAAAAGGGTTCGGAAAGATAGGCAAAGAGGCTTTGTTAAAGCCTCTTATACCATAATCCTCCGGCATTCCTAATGCGATCAAATGTCCCAATGCCCAGGTGACACAATATCCGTTACCGGATAAATAACCATCTTTCTTTTCATGGGCTCCTAACAATTGTGCGATTTCTCTCGCGACACTCGGTTTTTCTGCGATGATTGCTTTCATATGATGGATTTAGATGATTATTATAGTTTTTGCCCTCTTGGTTTTCTGACCTTTTTTTGCTGATGCTCCTGCTGTTGACTGGCAGGCTGCTGCTGTTTGGATTCTAAAGGCTCCTTCACATTTTTAGTAGCTTCATTGGTTTTACCCTGCGTATTGATCGCAGTTTGGGTCTTATGATCTTCTGTAGGTTTTGCCTCCTCTTTGAGCTTATTAGGGTGAGTGAAGGAGAAATCGGTTTTGGAAGTTTCCCTGTTGAAGGTAATATAACCTTGATAGGCTTTACCTTTAGCATCAGTAAGACCATCAACGTACACGGTTTGCCCTGATTTGAATTTTTCATACTGTGAATTGTCCAGTTCTTTTCCTCTGAATACTTTGGGAGCTTCTTGATCCGTAGGTTGAGTTTGTTGTTGGTTATGATGATGTTGTTGACTTTGTTGGAGTGTCTGGTTATTGTTGAACAGAAATTCCACATACCGCTTATCCGCATTGAATTGTACAGTGGCATTGAAAGGCTCTCCTTTTTTTGAAGTCATCCCTTCAAGATACAATGGTTTTCCTTCCAATAAAGTTTGTTTCTGATATTCATCAAGCCTAATTCCTTTGATTTCATCAGGGACTTTCATGTACTCTGCTCTATAGGCTACCAATTCATTGGTTAAACGGTCACGGCTAATCACTGATGGAATGATTTCATCTGTTTTAGGGTTAACCAGATCTACTACCCTGCCCATATTCCCGGTTTCTCTAAGGTTCTTTTTGTCTTCATCCGTAAACTGATGACCTAAAAATTTGTTATTGAGACTGGGCTCCTTTCGGATTCCATGCAGATGAACGGCAACCTGTCCTGTATCTCCTGTCTGAAGGGATAATCTAACATCCATTTTGCTTACTGCCGTTCCCAGATTAATAGTAATCGGAATTAATGTATTGGTTTTAAATCCCCTAAGTAATGCATCCATCGCATTCATTTTTTCAAGCTTCTCCTGATTAAGTCCGAATTTCTCCATCGTTTTCCAGTCGATCTGTTCGGGCTGAAAACGATACTCCTGATTGTCTGTGTTGTTGTCCATTGTATTTTTATTTTTTGGATTGTTATTGTGTTGAGGTAAAACTTCATAGTCTTTCAGCTTTTCTTTTTCTTCAGGAGATGCCTGATCGACATATTTTTGAAGATCGTTAGCGGTATTAACGGCATCGTATTCTAAAACTTTGAAAAAGTTGAAATGCGTGGGATTTTTAAGCTGCCGGTAAAAATTCGAAAAGAAGTTGGAGAATAGATCGCCGTGCTTATCAACGCTGATCAGCTGTTCATTATCCTTTTTTTCTTTTGGAGGAACCTTTTGAAGATTCCCATCTTGATCAATTCCTTTGACCATCTCAACCTGATTGGTATGAATGTTCAGGACAAGGAGTGTGTCTGTTGATGGTTTGAGTTCACTAGGTTCCTGAGGGGTTATCAATTCATTTTCCATTGTATTTCATTTAATGGAACCAAAATATAGGCTCAATTAAGAGTATTCTAAAGGTTGGAATGGTGATGAATAATTTGGCTGTAGATGTCTTATTACCATCAAGAGTTTAAACATTCTCTGATTAATTGATGGACATCCGAAAGCTTATAGTACAGCTTTCCGCTGATGGTATAGTAAGGCAGCTTTTTATCAGTCCGGTACCGCTGTAATGATCGGGAACTTATCTTTAAAAGCTGTAAAACATCCTGGTTATCTAAAAGCTGTTCCCCGTCTATTTCTATAAATCTGGATTGGTTCTTAAGCATCTGCTCTTTCACTAGGTCAAATCTTTCCATGATTCTCTCCATCCAGGCTATAAATTCTGTTCTTTCGATATTCATAACTGTGATTTTTATGATTGTTGGTGAGGTAAAATTGAACAACAGAAATCATATAAAATCACTACTTTTTCGTAGTACCGAAAAGAATTTTGCTTTAAGTGATAAATATTTACTTAAAAAATATCGATATTTACAATAAAATATGAAAGACTATGGGCTTAACTGAAAAGCTTTTTGGAAATGGTGCTGAAAGATTTTCAGACTGTGTTGAAATTAAAATAGCAGAACTTAAGGAAAAACATAAGGATTTTCTTTCTGAAGAAAAAATCGATCTTTCAACAGCGTATATGATTACTTTCGGACAGTCTGGAAGCGGTAGAGTTGGATTTAACAGGATACAAGACATCTCACTTGAGATTGATTCGGAAATTGATCGAATTTTACATGAATGTGCCGAAGAGCATTTACAAAAACTATAGCACATTCCAAGTACAGTTGATTTTTAAGACTTTATTAATCTAAAAGTCATATTAATTCGTTCTTTCATTCGTATGGTTGATTTCGCAATGCGATGTTCCCAGTGTTCCTGAAGATCGCCTTTCATGATAAGTAATGAGCCATGAGGAAGTGGCAGACTGTATTTACTCTGATGATGATCTTTTTTTCTGAAATCAAAGTTTCTGGTTTGTCCAAGGCTGATGGATGCAATGACAGGACGTTTTCCATATCGGCTTTCCTTGTCCCGATGCCAGGCAACGGAATCATTATGATCACGGTATAGGTTTAGCAGAACACCATTGAACTGGCAGCCAAATTCTTTTTCAATTCTTTGTTTTAATGAAAATAATTCAGGAGTCCATGGATTGGTTGGCTTTTTCTCTTCTTCGTAATCATTATATTTTGAATCTCCATACCAAGCGGTCAATCTTGGAGTAAGCACCATCTTATCATACATTTTTTGAGTACGCTGTTCCCAGGGAGCTGTTTCCAATAATTTGTTTTTAAGCAGGTTGGCTTCTTCCCTGCTCAGGAAATTTTCTTTGTATTCCAAAAGATCTTTTGGAAACTCATAGAATTCTTCGGCCTCAAATAAACTCAGCTGGGTCATTTAACTTTAAATTATAATATTTATCTTAGCAATATCCCGTTACTACGGGATTTTTTTCATCATTTGTGTTTACTTCCCTTCGGGGAAGTTTTTTGATTATGTCATGTACTCAAAATAAATTCAATTCTTATCTCCCATTTTTTCTTTGATCTGTCTGATATCAGTTTTAATTTCTGTGATAAAGTTTTGAATATGATGTTCTGCAAATTCATCAGGCTCATATTCTTTGGTGTTAATACTACAGGCAAATTCCCAGATTTCTTTAATTTCAGCTAATGGAATTTTATAAGGCTCATAAAATTGATTGTCAGCCTTTACCCATATACCATCTGCTTCATGAAACTGAAATCTTTTGTAACTGATACCATCATTGGTGGTAATGAAAACATACGTTCTGTCCGTTTTCAAATCCGAAAGATTTTCTACATATTTTCCTACGATATAGGTTCCGTTCTTATAGGGGGGCATTGAATCTCCGTCAGCTGGAAATGCCCTGAACTTACCCCCTTTTAAAAAAGGTAATGATATGGTCTCCAGACTTTCTATGTATTCCGGATCTCCATAGCCATTCAGGTAGCCCATAGAAGCTTTTTGGGGGATAATCTCAATCTGATTGTTTCCATCCTGATCAACCTTTATAGGCAGAATGATCCTGTTCTCAGGAAGCTCCATGAGTTCATCGATGGAAAATTTTCTGACATCTACAGTCAACAATAGATCGATGCTGATGTTATAGAATTTTGAAATTCTAAGCAATATTTCAATAGGAGGTTCTGTTCTGCCATATTCATAGGCGACATATCTGGATCGGGTAAGAAGTAATAGATCTGCCAGTTCTTGCTGAGTCATATTTTTCTTTCCTCTCAAAAACACGATGTTATCAGAGAATTTTGACATTGTTACAATTTTAGACAACAAAAATACAAAATATGTTTCAAAACATGACTAATTTTGTCACATGGAAAGAGCAATTGTACATATGGATCTGGATACGTTCTTTGTTTCCTGTGAAAGGCTGAAAAACTCCGAATTGGAGAATAAGCCTGTCATCATCGGAGGTGGAGACCGTGGTGTAGTAGCGTCCTGCTCTTATGAAACCCGTTTTTTCGGAGTAAGAAGTGCAATGCCGATTAAAATGGCTTTACGGCTATGCCCCGAAGCCAAAGTAATTAAAGGAGATATGGAAATGTATTCCAATATGTCCCATAGGGTAACTGAGATTATCCAGGAAAAAGTTCCTGTTGTGGAAAAGGCAAGTATCGATGAATTTTATTTGGATCTTTCCGGAATGGATAAGTTTTTCGGATGCTATAAGTGGACCCATGAAATTGCTGAAAGCGTACAGAAAAATACAGGATTGCCCATAAGTTTTGCTTTATCCACCAATAAAACCGTCTCCAAAATCGGAACCGGGGAATCAAAGCCAACCGGAAGATTAGAAGTGAAACAACGTGACATCCAGCCATTTTTGAATCCGCTTTCAGTAAAGAAGATTCCTATGGTTGGCGATGTGACCTTTCAATTATTGTCAAGACTGGGGATTAGAACCATACGGACACTTTCAGAAATGCCTGTTGACGTTCTTCAGCAGCTGATTGGTAAAAATGGAAATGAACTTTGGAAAAAAGCACACGGAATTGATGAAACCCCTGTGGTTCCCTACTCTGAACGAAAATCCATTTCTACAGAAGACACTTTTGCCCAGGACAGCATAGATATTCAGGGAATCAAAAGTATTCTTTCGGGAATGGTTGAAAAGCTCTGTTATCAGCTCCGGGCAGAGAAATGGCTGGTATCGGTAGTGGTGGTTAAAATCCGATATTCCAATTTTGATACGGAAACCAAACAATGCAAGATTCCTTATACTTCAGCTGATCACACCCTGCTCAGGTATGTTTTGGAATTATTCACAAAAGTATATACTAGGCGTATGAGAATAAGACTGGTCGGCGTAAAGTTTACCGGACTGGTTCACGGATGCCATCAAATGGATCTTTTTGAAGATACAGAAGAACTGATCTCCCTGTACCAAACGATGGATAAAATTAAGAACAGGTTTGGAACTTCAAGTGTGGGAAGAGCCTCGGGTTTATTAAAATAGTTACAAGATGTTTCTGAATTGTCATTCTTATCACAGCTTAAGGTATGGAACCATTTCTATTAAAGAACTGGTTGAGCAGGCTGTACGTTTTAATATCAAAACCCTGGCTCTTACGGATATCAATACCATTACCGGGATCTATGATTTTTATAAGCTTTGTCAGGATCACGGTATCAAACCGATCGTTGGAGTAGAAATACGGGTTCAGGATGAACTGTATTATATCTGCCTGGCAAAAAATCAGAAAAGTATCGGAGAGATCAACAGGCTTTTAACCGCTTACAATTGCGAAGGCATAGAGATTCCTAAAACCAATCCTGATTTTACAGATACTTTTGTTATTTACCCACTGGAGAATATTCCTGAAAAATTAGCAGATCATGAATTTATAGGCATCAGACAGGATCAGCTAAACCTTTTGATTCAACCAGAATTAAAACAGTTCATTCATAAAATGGTCATTCTTCATCCGGTTACCTTTACCACCCCTGAAGAATATGAGCTTCATAAAATACTAAGGGCCATTGATCACAATACATTGATCAGTAAGCTTACAGAAGCTGATTACTGTAAAGACAACGAAATGTTTACGGATAAAAAAGAGCTTCTGGCTCAATTTTACCATGAACCGCAAATTATTGAGAACACAAAGTATATTATTAATAACTGCCATTTTGATTTTGATTTTTCAACACCTAAAAACAAAAAGCATTTCACTGACAGCAGGGAAAATGATGTTGAGCTTTTAAAGAAGTTAGCCTATCAAGGACTTTCTAAAAGGTATGCCGATGATAATCTACAGGCAAAAGCAAGAGTGGATAAAGAGTTAATGGTTATTGAACAACTTAATTTCTGTGCTTATTTTCTCATCACCTGGGATATTATCCAGTATAGCAACCGGATGGGATTTATGCATGTAGGAAGAGGCAGCGGTGCCAATTCCATTGTCAGCTATTGCATTGGAATTACTGACATATGTCCTCTGGAACTGGATCTGTATTTTGAACGGTTTCTAAACCTCAACCGTAAAACACCTCCGGATTTTGACATAGACTGGAGCTGGCAGACCAGGGATATCATCTTGGAATATATTTTTGATAAATATGGAAAAGACCATGTTGCCTTCTGTGGAACCAATGTCGAATTTAAATACCGTTCTATTTTTCGGGAAGTAGGAAAAGTATTTGGGCTTCCGAAAGATGAGCTTGATATACTGGCAACGAAACCCATCCAGGAACATGATACTAATTCGGTATCCAGACAGGTTCATTACTACGGAAAATTGTTGGAAAAGTTTCCGAACCAGAGAAGTATGCATTCCTGCGGGATTCTCATATCAGAAGAACCTATTACCAATTATTCAGCACTCGAAATGCCTCCTAAAGGTTTTCCGATCGTACAGTTCGATATGTATACCGCCGAAGAAATTGGTCTTGAAAAATTTGATATTCTCTCACAAAGAGGGTTAGGTACCATTAATGATACGGTAAAGCTGGTTAAAGAAAAAAGAGGAATTGATATTGATATCCGGGACACTTCGCTCTCAAAAGACGAAGCCCGATGTAATGAATTCTTAAGTTCCGGAAAAACCATCGGCTGTTTTTATATTGAATCTCCTGCCATGAGAGGATTACTCCGCAGGCTGAAATGCAACAACTACAAAGTATTGGTTGCTGCCTCCTCCATTATCCGGCCCGGGGTGGCCCAAAGCGGAATGATGCGGGAATATATTTTCAGGCATAATAATCCTACAAAATTTGAGTATTTCCATGAGGTCTTTGAAAAGGAATTAGGAGAAACTTATGGAATCATGGTGTATCAGGAAGATGTCATTAAGGTTGCCCTTCACTTCGGAGGATTATCCGCCCCTGATGGTGACGTATTGAGAAGAGCGATGAGTGGTAAAGGCCGGTCTTTATCGGCTTTACAGAAAGTAAAAGATAATTTCTTTGAATCCTGTAAAAGATTAGGACACCCCGAAAAGTTATCCATTGAAGTATACCGGCAGATCGAATCTTTTGCAGGATACTCATTCTGTAAAGCACATTCTGCTTCCTATGCTGTGGAAAGTTATCAGAGTTTATATTTAAAAGTTCATTACCCTATTGAATTTATGGTATCAGCCATCAACAACGGAGGCGGTTTTTACAGAATAGAAGTATATGTCCATGAAGCCAGAATGTCGGGAGCAGTTATTCATAATCCTTGTGTCAATTTAAGTGAATATCAGACTACTGTTTATGGTTTGGATGTTTATTTGGGATTGATGCATATTGAAAGGCTTGAAACGAGATTAGCACAACTGATTCCTGAAGAAAGAGCTCAAAATGGAGAGTATATTTCCCTGGAAAACTTTATTAAGAGAATTCCTATTGGCATCGAAACATTGCAAATTTTAATCTTTATCGGAGCATTCCGCTTTACCGGAAAACAGAAGCATGAGCTGCTCATTGAATCAAGATTTCTGTTGGGAACTCATAAGGTTCCTTTCAGGCATCTGACTTTATTGGAGGAGCCCCAAAAAGATTATCAGCTTCCTTCTATAGAAAGAAACCGGTTTGAAGATGCTTTTGATGAAATAGAGATATTAGGTTTCCCCGTTTCATTCAGCCCTTTTGATTTATTACAAACCCGATACAGAGGTTCTGTTTTGGTAAAGGATTTATTGAAGTTTCATAAACATCAGGTTAAAATGCTGGCCTATCTTATTTCAAGAAAGCATGTTCCCACCAAGAAAGGAACCATGTACTTCGGTACCTGGATTGATGCTGAAGGAGAATATTTTGATACCGCTCATTTTCCAAACTGCCTTGAAGAATATCCTTTTCAGGGTGGTGGGTGTTATCTTCTATTGGGAACCGTAGAGGTCGATTTCCATTTTCCGACTGTTACCATTCATAAAATGGCCAAAATGCCTTTTATTCCGGATCCAAGATATTCAATGGATAAAGAGAAGTCATTGGAAGCCCAACGTAATTTGCATGAGGATGTCAGTATGACTTTTAGGAAACCTTATCCCCAAGAACATGAAATTGGATTGCCAAGACAAAAGATGTAGCATCCGAAATTACTTTTTAAAAAAATATCTTTAATTGCTTTTCATTATCTATTTAGACTTTGGCTAGTCCTAAATAAAAAAGGAGTTATCTTTCGATAAGCTCCTTTAATTTAAAATAACTATAAAATATTAGTGAGAAGTAATATCTGATGAAGCTGGTATATTCTGATCCCAACCGCCACCAAGAGCTCTATATACCGCTACACTTGCTTTCAACTGATTAACTTTCTTTTCAACAAATTCAAATTTTGACTCCAGCGCATCACGTTGTGTCAAAAGCACTTCCATATAATCAGCACGGGCATATTTAAACAAATCATTAGAAATGTCGATGGATTTTGTCAAAGCATCCACTTCCTTCGTTTTGATATCCAAACTGTTTTCTAAGTTTTTGATTTTAGAAAGCTGATTCGCCACTTCAATATAAGCGCTCAAAACAGTCTGCTCATAATGATAAACCGCCTGAACCTGTTTTGCATTGGCGTTATAATATGCGGCTTTGATCGCAGCTCTGTTGATTAACGGAGCTGTCAATTCGCCTGCTAAAGAAAACAAAAACGACTCAGGTTTAATCAAATATGTCGGATTAAAAGCCTGTAATCCCAAACCTGCACCAATGTCAAGAGAAGGATAGAATCTTGCTTTTGCTGATTTGATGTCTAATTTTGAGGCAGCCAGTTCATATTCAGCCTGTTTGATATCCGGACGGTTTTCCAACAATTCAGAAGGAATTCCGGCATAAACAGTCTGCGGAACAACCGATTCAAAATCCTGGCTTCTTTCCACAGGTTGAGGAAATCTTCCTACGAGATAATTGATCTTATTTTCAGTCTCTACAATCTTCTGCTGAATATCATACTGCATTCCCTGTGTTTTGAGAACCTGCGCCTGAAATCTTTTCACTGCCAATTCATTGGATCTTGCATTCTTCTTTAATTCTTTAATGATATCCAGTGCATCATTCTGAATTTTAATATTCTGCTTTAAAATAACCAGTTCATTATCCAATGCAAGCAATTCATAGTAAGAATCTGCAATTTCTGAGATCAGATTCGTAATCATGAAGTTTTTCCCTTCAACACTCGCTAAATATCTCTGAACCTGAGCTTTTTTCGCATTGTGAAGTTTCCCCCAAATATCTGTTTCCCATTTTGCCTGTACCCCCACTCCGAAATCAAACAACGGATCGGGCATTTCTTTTCCGGGTTCCATTTCGGTATTAGCTTCCATTGCTCCGATATTAGTATAACGGCTTACCTTATCAACTCCAGCTCCAGCTTTTAAACCTACAGAAGGTAAATACTCCCCTTTCTTCGCTTTAATTTCATTTTTAGAAATCTCAATTTCCTGAAGAATGATATTGAGTTCCTGATTATTCTGTAATGCCTGATTAATGAGTGTCTGAAGATGAGGATCACTAAAATATTCGTTCCATTTTAATTTTCCTGTGTTGATAGTGTCATTCTCCGCTAATGTATATTTTTCAGGAACCGTCCTGCTTTCGGCACGTTGCTGTATGTCTATAGGTTTGCATGCGGCGAGGCTTAATAAAAAGAATACTGTTCCCGCATATTGATATATTTTATTCTTATTCATAATGGATCATGTCTTCGCTTAATGGTGATTCTTCTTCGTCTTTAATCATTTTTCGGCCATCCGATAATTTCGCAAAAATGTAGTAGAGTCCCGGAATTACAATAACTCCGAAAAGAGTTCCAATTAACATTCCTCCCAGGGCAGAAGCCCCGATAGTATGGTTTCCGATCGCACCTGCTCCCCCCGCAAAAACAAGCGGAACTAACCCTGCAATAAAGGCAAATGAAGTCATCAAAATCGGTCTGAAACGGGCTCTTGAACCTTCAATCGCGGCTTCCAGAATAGAATCTCCTGCCTGTCTCCTTTTCACAGCAACCTCAACGATCAACACGGCATTTTTACCTAATAACCCTATGATCATAATTAAACCAACCTGTGCGTAAATGTCATTTTCAAGCCCCATTGCTTTTAACAATAAGAAAGATCCGAAAACTCCGACCGGTAATGAAAACAATACCGCAAACGGAATAATGAAACTTTCATACTGCGCCGCCAAAACCAGATAAACGAATACCAAAACCACAAGGAATACATAGATCGCCTCATTGCCACGCTGTGCTTCGTCATAAGACAACCCTTCCCAAGCAACTTTATAGCCGTGAGGTAATGTTTTTGCCGCTACTTCATTGATGACCTGAATCGCATCCGCTGTTGTATAGCCTTCAGCCGGAAGTCCTCGGATTGCCGCTGAGTTATACATATTATAACGGGTAATTTCGTTCGGCCCCTGTGTTTTTTTCATCGTCATAAACGCTGAATAAGGAACCATTTCCCCATGATCATTTTTCACATATAACCCTAAAATATCAGTCGGAAGCCTTCTGAATTCGGGAGAAGACTGAACATATACTTTGAAGAACTGACCGAAACGGATGAACCCTTGTTCGTACGTACTACCAATTAAAATATTCAGATTTTCCATGGCTGTTCCGATGGAAACACCTTTCTGCATCGCTGCATTATTATCGAAAACCAATTCATACTGAGGATAATTGGCTGCAAAGAAGGTGAATACTCCGGTTAATTCTTTCCGTTTTTTAAGCTCAGCAATGAACGCTTTATTCACCTTATCAAAATCCTGATAATTGGTTGTTCTGTTCAAATCAAGCAATCTCATTGAGAAACCTCCCGAAGATCCGAAACCGGGAACTGCAGGCGGTTCAAAGAATTCTATTGTAGCACCAAGATCTTTTGATTTTTCTTCAAGCTCTTCCATGATCTCTTTTACATTATGCTCACGGTCGTTCCAGCTTTTCAAGTTTATCAGACAGGTTCCCGCATTGGAACCACGCCCTTCCGTCATAATCTCATATCCTGCCAATGACGAAACCGATTCTACTCCATCCACACCCTGACAGATTTTTTGTAATGCTCTTGAAACCTTGTTCGTTTGCTCTAAAGTTGAACCCGGAGGGGTCTGAACGATTGCATAAATTGTTCCCTGATCTTCATTGGGAATAAAACCACCCGGAAGCGCTTTGTTAATCACAAAAATTCCGACACAGAAAGCGACTAAAATTCCCCATGTCACCACTTTTCTGGTTACAATTTTTCTGAGGAATGCAGCATATTTTCCTGTGACTTTATCAAATCCCCTGTTAAAAGAATCTAAAGCTTTCGTAAAAATAGTAGACTTTTTAGGTTTTCCGTGGTGATTTTTCAATAACATTGCTGCCAGAACAGGAGTTAATGTTAACGCAACCACCGCAGAAATTACAATAGAACTCGCCATCGTAATCGAAAACTGGCGGTAGAACGTTCCTACAGGACCCGTCATAAAGGAAATCGGGATGAATACGGCTACCATTACCGCTGTAATTGCAATAATCGCTCCTGCAATCTCTCCCATAACTTCTTTTACTGCTTTATAAGGGGAAATATCGCTTTCCTCCATTTTTGCGTGAACAGCTTCAATAACAACGATTGCGTTATCTACCACAATTCCGATGGCTAAAACTAAAGCAAACAGAGTTACCAAGTTGATCGACATTCCGAACATTTGAATGACAAAGAAAGTTCCAATCAATGAAACGGGAACGGCAATAATCGGAATTAAAGTTGAACGCCAATCTCCCAAGAAAATAAATACCACAATTGCCACCAAAATAAAGGCATCTCTCAATGTGTGCATTACCTGCTCAATCGATGCATCCAGGAATTGCGAAACGTCATAACTTATTTTATAATCAACTCCGGGAGGGAAATTTCCTTTCATTTCCTCTAGTTTAGCTTTCACATCTTTAATAACGTCAGTGGCATTACTTCCATAGTTTTGTTTTAATACAATGGATGCTGAAGGATGACCGTCAAGATTTGAATAAATATCAAAAAATTCGCTTCCTAATTCAACTTTTGCAACATCTTTCAGCTTAATATTTTCTCCTTCAGAATTGGAACGAACAATGATATTTTCATATTCTTCAGGTTTATTATACTGACCTTTATAAGTAAGAACATATTCCAGAGACTGTGCGGCAATACCGGAACTCTGTCCGATTCTTCCGGGACGTCCGATAATACTTTGCTCACCAATTGCTTTCATCACTTCATCCACAGAAATCGAGTAAGCACGCATTCTGTCAGGATTTAACCAAATACGCATTGCATATCTTCTACTTCCTAAGATCTGAGATTTTGCAATCCCGTGAATACGGTTGATTTCAGGGATAATATTTACAGTTGCATAGTTGTACAGGAATTTTTCATCCATGCTTTTGTTGGTGCTGTACAAATTTACGTACATCAACATACTTGGCTGGATCGGATTTACCACTACTCCTTCTTTCTGTACCAATTCGGGAAGTAAAGGCATTACCTGATCTACTCTTGTTTTCACCAGAACAACGGCCGCATTAGGATCTGTTCCGGGATCAAAAATAACGTTTACAGTTGCTTCTCCGGCACTGGTTGCATCGGTAGTGATATAACGCATTCCCTGAACTCCGTTGATAGCATTTTCAATGGTAATCAATGAAGATTTAACCAAAACATCGGCGCTTGCACCGGGATAGGCAATGGTAACGGCAACAGTAGTGGGAGCAATTTTTGGAAACTGTTCGGTAGGAAGCTGCTTGATCGCCAAACCTCCTATAAACAGGATGATAACCGATATCACGATTGCGAATACCGGTCGGTGTATTACTTTTTTAAACATAATCTTGCTTTTTAATTACTCGGCATACAGATCCAGATTCGACATTACTTTTTCAGGAGTCTGGTATTTTGAACTGATCGTCTGGTTTTCCTGAACCATTCTAAGACCATCCAGAAGGATTCTTTCATCTTTTCCAAGACCTGAAGCTACAACATACAGATGCGGTAATTCTGCAGCAATTTTTATTTCTCTAGCTTTTACTTTGTTGTCTTTTGTGATAACGTAGACATATTTCTTTTCCAGTTCTTCAAAAGTTGCTTTCTGAGGAATCATCAAAGCATTCGCATAGGGTGATGTGATGACCACATTTCCGGTTTCACCAAATCTTAATAACCCTTTTGGATTTGGGAAAGTTGCTCTGTACGCAATATTTCCGGTTTCGTTATCGAAATCAGATTCGATAGTTTCTACAACACCATCCTGAGTAAACTCTTTTCCGTTGGCCATTCTCAGGCGCACGTGCATCGGATTATTCGTTGTTCTGTCACTCATCTGATTCAGATATTCAGCTTCCGGAACATTGAAATACACCCACATTTTGCTGTTGTCAGATAGCTCAGTAATCAACTCTCCGTCATCTACAAGACTTCCTTTTCTTACGTGTAATCTTCCTACAATTCCTGTGAAAGGAGCACGGATTTCAGTGAACCCCAAATGGGTATTCGTTGAAGCCAGTTCTGCTTTCGCTTTTTCGTATCTAGCTTTTGCCATCGTCATTTCCTGTGGAGCAACGATATCTTTAGCGGCAAGATTTTTGGTATTCTGATATTCGATTTCAGCATATTTTGCTTCTGCTTTGGCACGATTTACATCAGACTCATAAAGGTTAGGCATAATTTTAAATAACAACTGTCCCTTGTGAACAAATTGCCCTTCATCAACATAAATACCCTGAATATATCCTTTTTCCTGGGCACGAAGCTCAATATGGTTGATAGAACGGATTTGTGCTACATAATCTTTATCTATTAAAGTATCTTTTACAAGCGGACTTGTGACATTGAAAGATGCTGTTTCTTTTTTTTCTTTTTTCTCAGATTGGCAGCTTACGCACCAAAGAATGATGCACAGGTTGAGATACATGAGACTTTTATTGACCATGATAATAATTTTATAATATTTTTAAATTTGAAAAATAGAGTTGTTGGTTTTCAGAACACGTCATGAAAACCTTAAAGCTTTTCGTAAAAAATAGTATAAAATCACAGTCGGATGACCCTGTATTGGATATACAGATCATCGTAAGGTATAATTAGATGTTCGGAATGAGCGAATGAAACCGCATTTTGTTTATCATGAAAAGTAATAACAAAACCTGAAATCAAACGCCAGAAATCGCCTCTTAAAAGCATGGCTAGTTCTGAAGACGCTGATGATTCTAGATTTTCGTCATTTTCACTATCATTTTCAGAAAGATTTGCACGAAGTTTATTGTAATGGGGGCGACTGATATTACATAAATCCTGACCTTCACGTTCTTTAATCAATACAAATGACCTATCAGGACTTTTATCACACGTACTACAAATATCTGTCGTGAAATGAAAACCTAACTCATTATTATTCTCTACAGATACATATTGCTGAAGTTGCCCGTAATACCATCCCAAGACGGTTAACAGAGCAAATAACAAACTGCATAGATATTGATAAAATTTTCCTTTCATCGCAGGCACAAATGTAAGTAAACTTCAAAATGATTACAAATAATAGAGATTAAAAAAGTGTTAAAGAATACAATTTTTTCCTCCGAAACAAAAAGAGGTTGCTCTATATATAACCAAAAAGTAAACTACACCGGTCTGATCCGGAAACTAAAAATCGACAAGATCATTATCCTGTCGATCAACTAATAACAATAAACCGAATGGATGAAAAACTATTCGTATGGTTCGGTTTCGGACAAAAGTACAAAAATTTGTCCAAGCCATGTTTCCCTTAGTTATAAAAGAGTAAAAGGTATTTTATTTTAATGATTATTGTCATAATTTTGCTACTCTGCAGATTGTCATTGGTAATGCTCCCTTGCGTTACTGGAAATTTACTTCTCGGGAAACATTTTTTAAGAACAAAAAAATATATCTATAGGAAACGAAAAAGTATCATCTCCCTTTTCAGAATACTTTTCATTTTTTAATAATACAATTTTAGTAAATAATTTATGATTTAAATCATAATTACAAGGTAATATTGCGGATATTTTTGCAGGACAAAGATTGATAATATCATTTTTGTGGTGTGAATATCCTTTTCGAAAGAAGAGGATTTTTATAAATAAACAATTGGAAAATGATGGATTGATGATCAGAAAACCATAACCTGCCACTCCACTGCAGGTAATTATGAGTTGTTGAAGACCTATGAAAGATCTATATCCTGTATTAAGAAAGTCATCTTTTAACAGCAATACATTCAATCTCAACTGCCGCACCTCTAGCTAATGAAGAGACTTCAACCGTACTTCTTGCAGGCAAACTATTTTTAAAATAACTGCCATAAATTTTGTTGACTGTTTCAAACTGTTTTATATCCGTCAAAAAAATTGTTGTTTTGGTAATGTGCTGAAAATCGGATTGATTATTTTTTAAAATAATTTTCAGATTTTCCATGATCTGAACCATTTGTTCCTCGACACTTCTTTTAAGTGTATTGGTTTTTTGGTCTAAACCAATTTGACCCGATACAAAAATAAGATTGCCATAACTGGTCGAATGGCTATAAGGGCCTGATTCTTTTGGCAAGCTGCTATGTTTTACGGTTACAATCTTTGATTTTGTGCTACAAGAAAATAATAGGAGTGTTGTTAGAAGTAATAGGAATTTTTGCATTCTGATTGATTTTACATAAAAAAATGAGGTTAGCTTTCTATACTAACCTCATGCTTGAATTATCTTATTCTTTGATGAAGTTTAATAACTCGCTATTGAATTTATCAAGCTCTTCGATAAACAGGGCATGACCACTTTTTTCCAAAGGAACTAAAGTTGAGTTTTTAAGTAAGGCATGCATTTGTTCTGCAAGGTCATAAGAACAGATTTTATCCAACTTACCGTGCAGGATCAAAGTAGGGATGGTTATTTTCTTCAAATCACCGCGCAGATCACTGTCTCTCAATGTTTTTAGTCCTTCAGCCATTGCATAAGGTGATGCCTGTGCCTGGATGCCTCCTAACCATGTGCCCAGACCTTGCGAAACACTGTTCTCATTTGCTGGAAATATCTTACCGAAAGTGGCGAATAGTTCCGGACGGTTGGTGTTGTTCAGATTGATCAATCCGTTAACATCTTCCTTGGTCCATTGACCATAGTTAAAGTCAGCTCGTTTTGTCCAGATCGGTGCTGCTGCTCCGAAAAGAGCCATTTTTGAAACGTGGGCGGCATTATATTTAGCCACATAGTGGATTACTGTTGCACCTCCCATAGAGAAACCACCTATTGTTGCATTTTCAATTTTTAGTTTATCCAGTATAACTTTGATGTCATCCGCAAAAACATCATAATTATATTTTCCTCCTGGTTTATCAGAAAGACCGAAGCCTCTCAATGTAATCCCAATCACGCGGTATCCTTTCTGTATAAAATCGGCATATTGGTATTCATACATCGCGTCGCTTAAAGGCCAGCCGTGAACCAGGACAATAGGTTCTCCCTCGCCAAGATCCGTTACATGCAGTCGAACATTTTTTTCTACTTCGATATATTCTTCCCGGCCCAGTGATGCCGGAGTTCTTTTAGTTTGTGCAATTAATGAGCTTGAGATTAAAGTTGTAAACAGTGTGAATGCTAAGGTTAAATTTCTCATGATTTTTGATATTATTGTTGTTATTTTCTTGTTATTTTGATTATACAAAGCTGGTTTAATTCCAACCGCACTACAATGGATAGTTTACCCTTTGCATTGTACTTTTTGCCCTTGAAATATTACCCGTTGATAAATGCTAGAATATCACGGTTGATCACGTCAGCATTAATGGTAGGCATTCCATGGGAGAAACCGGGATAGATGATGAGTTTTCCATTTTTAAGAAGTTCCGCTGCTTTAACCGCTGTTGTAGCGTAAGGAACAATTTGGTCATCATCACCATGCAGGACAAGTACAGGTGCATCTACAGTTTTTAGATCCTCTGTAAAATCAGTCTCTGAAAACACTTTGATACAATCATATTGTGCCTTTATACCGCTCATCATTCCCTGTCTCCACCAATTGTCCTGAATGCCTTTTTTAATTTCAGCACCTTCCCTATTGTAACCATAGAAAGGCACGGTTAGGTCATGATAGAATTGCTGTCTGTTGTGCAGGGTATTGTGACGGATATCATCAAAGACAGCTAAAGGAACTCCATCCGGGTTATTTTCATCCACTATCATATAGGGAGTAACAGCACTAATCAATACTACTTTGGAAACCCTGTCCTTACCATATTTAGATGCATATCGAATCGCTTCACCGCCACCTGTTGAATGTCCTACATGGATAACATCTTTTAGATCCAGAAACGCTACCAATTCTGCGACGTCTGCTGCATACGTGTCCATATCGTTTCCCTTATAGGTTTGAGTCGATCTACCATGCCCTCTTCTATCATGTGAAATAACTCTAAATCCCTTTTCCAGAAAGTACATGATCTGCGCATCCCAATCATCGGATGACAATGGCCATCCATGATGGAAAAATATGGGTTGTCCTTCGCCTAAATCTTTGAAATAAATTTCTGTTCCGTCTTTTACTGTAAACTTGTTCATGTCTGTATTATTTAATTGTTATTACTATTGTTTTATTTTGATATTGCAAAGTTGGGGTAATTTCGAAGGCGCATCAATGGACGGCTTTCGCTTTGAATTGCACTTTTTGCCCAAAAGAGTTTATAGCCTCCTCGAATAGCTAATTGTAAGGAACAAAACATTAAAAAAGCACAGCCTTAGAGGAAGGATGGCCAGAATGAATGCCTTTTTTGCATGGAGTACCTGGGTTTGCATCACAGAAAGACCCGGAGATGATGTCACCTATACCAACAACTGGCCTCATGATGAGGCTGTAGGAAATGTTCCACCTCCATCGCTTCACCTGTGGTCAGGATTCAGTGTATTGTTACTGTTGGCTTGTGTTGGACTTCTGGTATTTTATCACGCAAGGAATAAAGAGGAAGAAATCAACGAAGCGCTTCCTCTTGAAGATCCTCTGCGGAATATGAAGCCTACTCCATCTATGAAAGCTACTTTAAAATATATCTGGGTGGTTGCCTTACTAATCCTGGTTCAGATGCTTGCCGGAGTCATTACAGCCCATTATGGAGTCGAAGGAAGTGGTTTCTACGGCATTCCTTTAGATCAGTTTCTTCCTCAATCTGTTTCCAGAAGCTGGCATGTCCAACTGGCAATATTCTGGATTGCTACCTCATGGCTGGCTACGGGATTGTATATAGCACCAGCGGTTTCAGGATATGAGCCCAAATATCAGAAATTGGGTGTCAATGTATTGTTTGGAGCGTTACTGATCGTTGTGTTAGGATCTTTAACCGGGCAATGGCTGGGAGTGATGCAAAAATTAGGGTTGGTAGATAACTTTTTATGGGGACATCAGGGATATGAGTATGTAGAACTGGGGAGAATCTGGCAGATTTTATTGCTGATCGGGCTGATTCTCTGGCTGATTTTGATGGTAAGAGCATTACTTCCTGCTTTAAGACGTAAAGACGGAGACCGCCACTTACTCCTTTTGTTTACTCTTTCTTCTGTAGCAATTGCCATGTTCTATGGCGCCGGTCTGATGTATGGAAGGCAAACTCATATGGCTATTGCCGAATATTGGAGATGGTGGGTTGTACACCTTTGGGTAGAAGGTTTCTTTGAAGTTTTTGCTACCGTAGTGGCGGCATTCTTATTTACAAGATTGGGATTATTACGCCTGAAATCAGCTACCAATGCCGTATTATTTTCTACTATTATTTTCCTTGGCGGAGGTATTTTAGGTACTTTCCATCACCTGTATTTCAGCGCTACGCCTACTGCTGTGCTTGCTTTGGGGGCTACCTTCAGTGCATTGGAAATTGTACCTCTTGTCCTGATTGGTTATGAAGCCTATCAGAATTATCAGCTCAGCAAATCTACAAAATGGATTCAGGCTTACAAATGGCCAATATATTGTTTTATCGCCATGTGCTTCTGGAATTTCCTAGGAGCAGGAATCTTCGGATTTGCCATCAATCCTCCGATTGCCCTGTATTATATCCAAGGATTAAACACAACGGCCGTTCATGGCCATGCTGCCCTGTTCGGCGTATATGGAATTTTAGGAATCGGATTAATGATGTTTGTCCTCAGAGGTCTGTACCCGGACCGCCAATGGAATGACAAATTAATTGGTTGGGCTTTCTGGCTGACCAATATCGGATTATTGGTTATGGTGACGATAAGCCTTCTTCCTATAGGTATTATGCAATCGGTAGCCTCTATTAAAGAAGGATACTCTCGTTAATTCTTCCAAGGATTTCATTCCTCTGTACGAGTTTCCTTTTAAATTTAATTTTGGAAACCATACCGAAACGATATAATGTTTAGGCATGTTGCTACAATTTCGCTCCGTACGCCACTTTTTCCAGGCAAACCAACTCGGAAGGCAAATTCTCCTGATTCGTCATAAAACCCGTATGTTTGCATAAATTATTTGTTTAATTTACACACTTTTAAGAAAAGAAAACAGACATTATTAGCTTTTAATATCATATGAATATACATTATAGGGTATAATTCTCCTAGCTAAGTTTTGCGAAGCCCAACATCCTAATAATACTGGAAAGAATAACACATATCCGTTAGGTGCTAGATTACATACCAAGAAAAGTGCAGTTAAAGGAGCATAAATAGATGCTGATAAAGTAGCGGCAGCCCCAACCAACACAAAATTTACATAAATTAAAGATGTTCCAAAAAAAGTATTGCAAAAAAGAGCAAAGGTAAGTCCCAAGAATGCACCTGCAACAATACTAGGCGCAAAAACACCACCATCTCCTCCAGCGCCAAGAGTTAGAGCAGAAGCTAATGGTTTTAATAAAATTAGAAAAAGAAGAAAAAGAAAGGAGTAACTCTTGGGATGGTTGAGAATTTCCGATAATGAATGATAACTATCGCCATACAAAAACGGAAAACAAAATATTAGCCCCCCTACAATTAAAGCTCCTAAATTTACCCTCAAAAAATTATTGGAAATTCCTGAAAAAAAATCTTTAATCTTAATAACTAAAACTGTAAAATAAACAGATAAAACACCTCCTAATAAACTTAAGATTACAAAAAACGGAAGCGCAGTCCATTTCCATCCAGTAATTTCAAAAGAGAGTAATGGTTCACTTTTTATAAAACAAAGAAAAATAGCGGAAATGGTAGCAGATGCAGTACAGCTTATAAAAAGTGTTTTATTAAACTTTCTTGCAATTACTTCCATAGCAAAAAGCCACCCAGCAATTGGACTTCCAAATAAAATACTTACCCCAGCAACAACCCCAGCACTAATAAGTTCCAATTTATAAATATTTGCAGAAAAATGTTTTTCGTATATCGTATTTCCTAGAGTTGCTGTTGCAACGACCGTAGATACTTCAATTCCTGTGGAACCGCCGAAGATTACAGTAAGAAATCCATTAAAATAATGTGATGGAATCTTGAAAAGAGGTAGATGATTTTTTCTTTGATCAAGAGTTTTGTAAATTTCGGTGATTCCTTTATTTTTTCTATTCAAAAAAAAGTATTTTCTTAAAAAGTAGATTGCTGTAATCCCAATCGTTGGCAGAAAAATAAAAATTAAGGTATTTTCTTCTTCTGCAAAATGAAATATGAGCTTTTGAAAATATTCAGTAATTAACTTTAATGAGTATCCTAGAAAAGAAGCGCAGATACTTATTATGATAGAAATTAAAATTAATCTGAAATAATGGTGTCTTTGTATGCTTTTTCTTTTCATTACCAATATAAATTCAATTTTTTCACAAAATTAGGTGCTGGATAGATGGATTCAAAAAGAAATCTATCATATTTTATCATTTAAAATCAAATTTTCTAAATATTTTTTTAAAATCAAAGGATGGCAATGCTGCTCATCTTTAGCACCATAGACCAAAGTGATGATATCTTGTTTTTTATTTCGATTTAGAAATTCTTTTCCAGAACCATTTTCTTTGAGTTCGGTTTCGTATTTTTCTGAAAAACCCTTCCAAAGTTTAGGATCATGGTGAAACCACTTTCGGAGTTCATTAGAAGGAGCTAACTCTTTATTCCATTCTTCAATATGGGCATTTTCTTTAGAGATTCCTCGAGGCCATAATCTATCTACTAAAACACGGTATCCATCTGTAGGAGAAAAAGTTTCATAGATTCTTTTGAGTTTTATTTTCATTCAGTGTAGTATTAATGTTAAATAAATTAAAAAAATCGTCAAAATTTATCGTGACTAGGTTAATAAAAATAGACAAATATTTAATTTAAAGACTAAAATTCGTAACAATATAAAAAGCTGCCCAAGCTATAAATATCAAAGCGATAACCCAAACCCAAACTGGAATAGTTCTCGGGTTTTCACTTCCTTTAATAATAAAACTCTGATTTCTACCTGTATCATACGCATTGATCATCAATGGTAATATTCCGTTGACGGTTTCATTGTTAGATAGCCCCTCCATATGAATGATCGGTCCATTACGCACATTAAAACGAGTAATTTTCAGGCCTTCTTTATTATCAAATTTGCTAACAATTTTTAAAGTGTGTTCTCCGTCTGCCAATTTCGTGGTATCGAGATTGAAAACTATAGGAGTCTGAAGTTCAGCAATAGGATTCGGTTCCTCATCTATATATAAAAAGACTACGGCATTATGTTTTGACATTTTTCTAAGATTTAAAAATCCAATATATTATTTTTGATATGTTTCTTGCTATTCTCGTTTGGTTTGATTAAGAATTTGAAAGAATAAAACAATGTTCCTAGGGTAATTATTGTAATAATTGTCACAATAACCCAATCCCAGTTTGATTCAGGACCCGTACCATGTGTAAAGTTTTGGGTTATTTTGGGTTGCTGAAGCCTACAGGCATCACAAGCCTGAACATATTCAGTCCAAAGAACAAAAATAGGAATTATAAACTTTAATTTTTTCATACTATTTTATTTTATCCATGATTGTTTTTACTTCTTCAGCAGTTACTTTCTTACCATTATTTCCCCAGCTTGTTCTTTCATGATTAATGATAGCAGCCACATCTTCAGGTTTGAAATTAGCATTGGTCCCTACTGCTGGCATTTCTCCAAATTGAGGTGCCAGACCGTTATATCCTTTCATAATAATAGTAACATACAGTTCCAAATTATCTCCTAAGACTACTTTGTCACCTTTCAATGGTGGGAATGCTCCCGGAACTCCTTCTCCGGTTGCCTGGTGACAGGTGGCACAATTGGCTACAAATAAAGCTTCTCCATCAGGAAGATTATCTCCTCCAACACTTCCTTCAGTTTTTTTCTCTTCTTTTTTGTACAAAAATTCTCTTGCCGGAATACTCTTAGGAAGTTCGGTCTGTTTAAGACTGAGAAGATATGCCACCAGGTCACTGGCATCTTTTGATGGAACAACTTTTCCTTTAATTCCTTTTTTAAATGCGTCAGGAAGACTGATTTCCTTATCTCCAGGATCAAGTTGATCTTTAATTAGGAATAACCATTTATAAGAAGGCATGATCGATTGGGGAACTACAGATCTGGGGTTGAATAGGTGGGAGTATTGCCAGTCTTTACTAGATTGTCGGGCTCCGATATTGGTAAGATCGGGACCTGTTCTTTCTGTTCCCATGAGGGTAGCAGTATTCTGGAAAAGATTGAGTCTTTTGTTTCTGGCATAATCTGCAGCCAGGCTTGGACGGTTACCGAATACTTGGTCCATGTCTACATTACGAACCTGCTGAGTATGACATGCTACACAACCTTCACGGATATAAATTGATTTCCCACGGCTTTCTTCTTCTGTAAGAGGTTTACTTCCCTGTAAAGGTTTATATACTTTTTGGTTGTTCAATGCAGGAAATATGCATATAAACAGGGTCAGAAAAAGGAAAAATGCCAATGCTGAAGAAAAAAGTTTCTTATGATCACTAAAAAAATCCATTATGCTTTTGTTTTTTTATTGTGAATGATTTCTAAAATATCGTCTGGTGTCTGAGGAAGTTTAATTTCTTTTTTGGGCTTTATCATTCTGTAAAAATTATAAGCAAAGATGATGTGTGACAACCACATCATTGTTCCCCCGATCGCTCTCCAGAGCCAGAAAGGCATCATATGCATAACTCCTTCAATAAACGGTTGTTTCTCCATCCACATCATTCCTTTTTCTGTAGAGCCTATCATTAGTGAAACGGTATATACTAAAACCCCAACCAAAGCTAACCAAAAATGTAATCCGACGGTAATACTTGGTGGTTCACATGAAGTAAGTCTTGGTACTAAGGTATAAGTGAAAGACCATAGCATAAATGTAATAATCCCGTACATCGTTAAGTGTGAATGGGCTACCGTAAAATCAGTAAAATGCCATAATAGATTGGTAGATCTGAAAGCTTCTGCCGTTCCTTGCATTGAGCCTGTAAAGTAAAAAATAATAGAAACTACATAAAAAGGTAGTACATAACTCAGTTTCAAGCGATGCCATGACCCACGAATTGTCATCATAAAATTAATACTGCCTGCTGCAACAGGAATCACCATGCCCACACTAGCAACAATAGCAATAGTCTGCATCCACCATGGGATAGCACTAAAAATAAAATGATGTGTCCCAATGAGAGTATAAAATAAAATCTGTGTCCAAAACGCAAGTATACTCAAACTATAAGAATACACCGGACTGTTCAACTCTTGTGGAAGAAAATAATACATTAATCCCAAATTGAAAAACATAAACCACATCCCCACTCCCTGATGCATAAAATAACCCTGCGTTATGGTTTCTCCCAAACCGTCTTGCCAAAATGGAAGATAAGCAACCACCAATATGACTACAACAAACATCATAGCCGAGACTACATACCAATTGGAAACATAGATTTCTTCTGTTTTTCGGAACGCGATCGTATTGATATGATTATAAATACTAATTATAATTCCTGTAGCAAAAAGTAACATAACTGGCCAGATATATTCCCTGTACTCTCCGCCACTATTATTGATTCCCGCCATTAAGCAAACGCTACCAAGAAATACAGCAGAATTCATTAATATTAAAGTCACATATCCTATCTTAAGATTGAAAATTTTTGTATTTCCCACCCTTGGAATGACATAATATGAGAAACCTACCATTGCCATAGATGCCCATCCCCAAAAAACCATATTGGTATGTACGGGTCTAAGCCTTCCGAAACTCAACCAGCTGATATGGTCAGCATCCGGAGCGACAAATTTTATTCCAAGATATTCACCAACCGTGGTTCCCATAAAAAGCCAGAATACACTAGTGCCAAGAAACCAAAGGATTAATTTTTTTTCCTCATCCGGAATTTTAATATTCCTTCCCTCCTCTCTTTTGGTTTGCAGAAAACGGATTTCATGAATTTCATTTGCTTGGTCTATTAACCCACGCGGGTCTTTTACTTGCTTATTTGCGGAAAGTTCGTTTCCTGAAAGTTGGAATTCAAGTTCTTTTTTTCGTTCCTCCAACGCAGAAATTTCGCCTGGCTGCAGATGACTCAGATGCTCATATATCCTTTTAAGTTCTTTTTTTTTCAATGTATCAGAAATCATCCGATTTACTCTTATTAAAATAAGAATAAGTGCAAAAATGATGGGAATCAAAAAAAGAACAATTGTAATTTGTAAACCAGGCTCATTAAGAAGTTCGTTCATAGTATAAGTTTTAAGAAACAACTTTATTTACTTAAAACTACTTTGAATGCTTAATTTTCTATTATGATTGAAATCACAACTGGTTAGTTTATTTAATAGTAAATTAATCCTTTTTTTATCTTCAGCAGATTATTTTTTTCCATTAATTTAATAGTTCGTATAACAGTTTCTACACGCAATCCGGTTAGATTTGCCATCTGTTGGCGGGTTAACGGAACAATATATTCGGAATTTAAACCATTTTCTATGCAATAGATATTCTTAAAATAATTCATTAAAGTTTTAAGTCTCGTAGTAGGGTCATTAGAAAATATATGTTGAGACATGATCATTTTATAATATAACCTGCGTGAAAGGCTTTTGTTAATTTCTATCGCATATTTAGGATATTCAGTCAACAGTTTAAAAAAATCTTTGGAAGAAATCTGTATAATCTCACAATCTGTTAAGGCTATGGCATTAGTTGGATACTTTTCATTAATAAATAATAAGGCTTCGCCAAATCCTTGTGGTGCATTGATAATATTCTGAATGAATTCTTTTCCATCTTCACTGTAATTATTAAGCTTGACCGTTCCTGATATAATTTGAAAATAACTCTTACAGGTTGAATTTTCCTCATAGATAAAATCTCCACTACTATACTGCGTGATATTGTAATTATAATCTTTTATATGTTTTTCAGAAATCATTTCTATTAATCGTAATTTATTAAATTTATAATACTATTGAATGATTTTTAATACTTATTATAATATTGCTTTCGGAAGGCCTCGGGGGTAAATGATGTATATTTTTTAAAAAATTTTACAAAGTAAGACGGGTCTGAATAATTTAATGCTTCAGCAATATTTGTAATTGATAAATCAAAATTCACCAAAAGTCTTTTAGCTTCCAGAATAATCCTATTTCTAATAATTTCACCAGCTGATAGGTTAATTTGTTGCTTACATATAAAGTTCAATTGGTTAGGTGTTATATTTAGAGAAGTTGCATAATCTTTGGGTAATTTATATTGATGAAAATTAGTTTCTAAAATCTCTATAAACTGCTTTAATATTAAAGAATTATAATTCGTGTCAATAAATATAGTTTTGGAGATAGTATCTTTTCCAGCAAGTGCACAAATCTGAAGTATTAAAGATGCAATCATTATTTGTGACCAAGATTGAATGTCAGTCATTTCTGTAATAATATTTTCAAAACAAACTTTCAACTTACGTTGGTTTTCCTTTGAAATATTTACCATCTGGTCACTTTCAAATAAATTAAAAAATGGAAATTGATCAATTAACGAAGAATTGATCTTCAACTGATCAAAAAAAGTAGTGGAAAAATTAATTACATAACCTTCTGTATTTTCAGCCAATCTCCAACTATGAACCTGTCCCGGACGCATAAAAAAAATCTTTTCTGGAGCAACGTCGTATGTTTTGAAGTCGATTAAATTTTCACCATATCCTTTTACAAAATAGGTAACATGATAAAAAGAATGGCGATGAACTTTTGTTGTTCCAGGATTTTGATCTAAAAATTCTGAAAATCTATCAATGGTAAATACTTCATTAATTGAATTACACGTCGACAGACCTTCAATTTCAAATGTTGGATAAACCTCCTTCATACTTTATTGCTGTAATATTTTAATCATCATAAAAATAGCTATTTTTTCGATGATTAACACCATAAATAAATGATAGTGGTATATTAACTTTGAACATAATGGAAACACAGAATTTTTACTATGATAACACCATAGTACGTGCATTTTTATATGCAACAATAGTTTTTGCGTTAATAGGATTCGTCTTTGGACTGACTGCAGCTCTGCTTTTGTTTTACCCTGAACTGCCTGAATTCATTTTTGGGACAGATGACCAATCTATTCATATCTTGAGAAACGGAGGTATCCAAGCATTGATAGATACTAATGGAGCCTTCGGATTTGGTCGAATAAGAATGTTGCATACAAATACTGTAATCTTTGCATTTGTTTGTAACAGCTTTTTTATTGGGGTATACTACTCTGTACCTCGCCTCTTAAAAACAGAAATGTTTAACAAAACATTAAGTTGGATTCATTTTTGGACGTGGCAGTTAATGGTCGTAGTAACATTTATTACTTTCTTCATGGGAATCAATACATCAAAGGAATATGCGGAACATGAATGGCCAATCGACATACTTCTTACTTTTTCATGGGTAATTTTTGGACTTAATATGTTCGGAACCATCACAAAAAGAAGAGTTAGACATCTATATGTTGCAATTTGGTTTTATTTGGGAACTTGGATTGCAGTAGCAATGCTTTACATATTCAATAACCTTGAAGTTCCCTTATCATTTACGGGGTGGAAATCATATTCTGCGTATGCTGGAGTAAAAGATGCTATTGTACAATGGTGGTATGGTCACAACGCAGTTGCATTTATTTTAACCACTCCAATTTTGGGATTAATGTATTATTTTTTACCAAAAGCAGCCGAACGGCCTGTTTTTTCGTATAAACTCTCAATTATTCATTTCTGGTCGTTAATTTTTGTGTATATCTGGGCAGGACCACATCATCTTCAATATACAGCAATACCAGCATGGGCACAAGCTGTAGGTACTGGTTTTTCAATTATGCTGATTGCCCCATCATGGGGAGGAATGCTGAATGGACTATTGACTCTGAGAGGATCTTGGGATAAAGTACGAGAAAATCCTATTTTAAAATTCTTTGTCGTTGCAGTTACTTGTTATGGTATGGCAACTTTTGAGGGACCACTACTGGCGACTAAAAACATCAACAAAATTGGTCACTTTACCGATTGGGTGATAGGTCATGTTCACCTTGGAGCATTAGGATGGAATGGTTTTATGGCTTTTGGAATGATCTACTACCTTATTCCAATCCTATGGAGAACAAAAATATGGTCTGTTAAGCTGGCGAACTGGCATTTCTGGTTAGGAACTTTAGGAATTATTTTCTACGCAGTACCAATGTATATTTCAGGATTTACACAAGGATTAATGTGGAAACAATTTAACCCGGATGGGACATTATTATGGAAAAACTGGTTAGATACAGTAACGGCAATTATCCCTTATTTTAAAATGAGATTTTTAGGTGGGTTATTTTACTTTTCAGGTGCTATCTTAATGGTCATTAATCTTACAGCTACTATTAGAAAAGGCTCTTTCCAAAAAGAAGTGCCTGCCGAAGCACCGGCCTTAGCCAATATTAGTAATAAAAGGAAAGAGGGAGAAGGTATCCATCTTTGGTTGGAAAGATTGCCCGTCTTATTCACAGTCTTATCTTTTATTGCAGTATCAATTGGAGGAGCTGTAGAAATTATACCAACTTTAATGCTTAAACAAAATATACCGACAATTTCAGCGGTAAAACCATATTCCCCATTAGAATTAGAAGGTAGAGATTTATACATCCGCGAAGGCTGTAATGCCTGTCACTCTCAAATTGTAAGACCATTCCGAGATGAGATTGTAAGATTTAATGGCAAAAACGGCCAGTATTCTAAGGCTGGGGAATTTGTTTATGACAGACCATTCCTTTGGGGTTCAAAAAGAACAGGACCAGATTTACATAGAGAAGGTGGTAAAAACCCAAGTTCTTGGCATTATAAACATATGTATAACCCTAGGTCCACATCCGCCGGTTCTATCATGCCTCGATATCCATGGCTAATAGCCAATAATTTAGATCGATCTAAAATGATCGATAAGCTAAAATTTATGAAAAATACATTTGATGTACCTTACACAAAAGCCCAAATTGATTCAGCTGATAAATGGGCCGATAATCAGGCATCTATAATAGTGAAAGATATTTTTTCGGAGGCTACAGACTTGAAAGAAGCCTACGCCAAAAGGCCACAAGGTGAACTAGAAAAGAAAGAAATTATAGCCCTTATAGCCTATCTGCAAAGATTAGGTACAGATATAAAAACAAGCGATATAAAAACAGCTGGTAACAATTAAATATACATGAAATGATTCCTCAAAACTTTAAAGACATTTTAGCAAATACTGATTATGCAGGATTTTATCAAACGTTATCCATGATTATTTTTTTATTTTTTTTTGTTATTCTCATACTTTATGTTTTCACAAGACCAAAAAAATTTTATCATGAAGCAGAGCGTGCTCCCCTCCGTGATGATCAATAAGAATTACAATTTATATATACTAACACTGAAATGTCAGAAATAAATGAAGAAGTCGTTCGCGGCGGACAGGGGCAAGTTTTAAACCCTGAGACCTATAGAGATTCTATAGGAACAATGGAACAATCAGGTAAGAGAAAATGGGTTTTTCCAAAAAAACCAAAGGGTAAATACACTAATTACAGAGATCTAGTAAGTTATACTCTTTTGATTATGTACTTTGTCATTCCATTTATTAAAATTAATGGAAACCCTTTCTTTTTGTTAAATGTCATTAATGGAGAATATTTTATTGCGGGGCAACCTTTCTATCCGCAGGATTTTTTTATTCTTACCCTAGGTGCTATCGCTTCTCTTATTTTCATTATTGTTTTTACTATTGCCTTTGGAAGAATTTTTTGTGGTTGGATATGCCCTCAAACAATTTTTATGGAATCAGTCTTCCGAAAAATAGAGTTTTGGATTGAGGGTGATCGCAATAAACAAATGAGACTTGATCGACAGGAATGGAATACTGAAAAAATTTGGAAAAGGACTCTAAAATGGGCTATTTATATTATCATTTCTCTCATCATAACCCACATTATGTTTATGTATATTGTTGGTTACGAAAAAGTGTTTAAAATTATCTCGGAAGGACCTTTTGAGAACATCACCAACTTTATTGTTATGATTCTTTTTACAGCCACTTTTTATTTTGTATTTGCATGGTTTCGAGAGCAGGTTTGCACATTGGTTTGTCCATATGGAAGGTTACAAGGTGTACTAATTGATAAGGAAACTATTAATGTATTTTATGATTTCAAAAGAGGTGAAAACCGCTCTAAATGGAGAAAAGGGGAAGACAGAAAAGTTACAGGAAAAGGTGATTGTATCGATTGTTATCAATGTGTTGCAGTTTGTCCTACTGGAATCGATATTAGAGACGGACAGCAATTGGAATGCGTAAATTGTACTGCATGTATAGATGCATGTGACGAAATAATGGAAAAAGTAGGTTTGCCAAAAGGTTTGATCAGATACGCATCAGAAAAAGAGATTGAGACCGGGACTCCTTATAAGTTTACTAGCAGAATGAAAGGTTTTGCAGCAATTCTGATATTGCTGATCGGGTTCCTTGGATTCCTTCTGTCAAGCAGAGGTGATATGGAAGCGAAGTTTATCAAACCTGCAGGTAGTACATTTTTTGTAAGAGAAGGAAAAATTATCAATACGTATAATTACACATTTCTTAATAAGACAAATAATAAAAAAATTGTTACTATAAAAGTTATCGAACCGGCACATGCTGAAATTAATTATAGTGCTTCTAGTAAAATAGTCGTAGATCGTGATAAAATATCAAAAGGAACCATCAACATCAGCTTTCCAGAATCACAAATGAATCTTTCCAAACAGAATATTACTATAGGTGTATATGATTTAAATGGGAAGTTAATTGATTCTTATCAGACTTACTTTGAAGGTCCTTTTAAATTACAAATACCTTAAAAGTCATCATAGCAAACGTAGCCAATATTAAAAGTGTTTTAAACTATAGCTTTAGTCATTAATTTATCACCTATTCACACATACATTTAAAAAGATGAAACTGGATAGGTACTCTTTTTTTAGTGAACTACGTTAATTTAGTTTAAAATATTTCAATAACTTGATGTAATGTCAGAGTGAACAAATCGTATTTTCTCAACATAAAAAAACTTGTTTTAATCACAATATTCCATACTCATCAACAAAGAATTAGATACTTTTTTTAAGATAAAACATATTCGCATTGTTTATAACTGTTAAATTACAATTCTTTACCAGACAACCTGTTCAGTAATTTGTTTTAAAGAATCAAGACTATTGTTCAGTGTACAAATTTATTTGTGTTTTGTCATAAACGAAAAAGAAATTTTGATCATTGTTTCGATTGATAATGAAAAAATAAAAGTCAAAAGAATTAATACGCAAATAGAATTTTGATATAATAGCAGAATCTAGATCTTTATGCAAGATCGTGATTGAAAAGTCAAAATTTTGTTTACAATATCTACAAACTATTGTTTCAAAGGTCAAAGACTTGATGGAAGATGAAAATCCGTTTTTACGAACAAAAACACAAGAAAATTGATTCATATAAAAACTATAACCTGTCTTCTTATATGCCTGTTTACTATCTTAGATTTTTTTGAAAAGTAGCCCATAGTAATCCACCGAAAAAATAATAAAAGCTATTCTAAAAATTTCTTAAGCTATTAAAGGCTCAAAATATAGAATAACTCTTAATTTATTCACTTTCGGTCATAAGATTGCATTACGCAATCTTATGATTAATTTTAATTAATCATAAGTGATACTAAATTAATTGTTAAAATATTTTATTATTATTTATTCCAAAAACATAATTTCCGAATTTCTCTATTCCTTTTCTAATTTTCTTGAACAATTCCGAGAACTCAATAATGTTTTCATCTACGCGAATTGAAGTAGTTATTCCTTTTATATTGTTATTTGAATTTGATATTGCAAAAACATAAATTATTTCAGAATTATCGTCATAACATTTATATATTTTATCAACTTTGAACCCAGAAGCTGGAATTTCAGAACCTTTTGTTTTAATATTTTGTATTAAATTTAAATATTCCGTTAGTTCATTTTGTAAAAGATACCCACTGTCTAGGAGTTCTGATATAGTTTCACTAAAAATTCTTATTTCCTCCATACTTGTTTTATTCTTAGTCCCAGGTGCCTTGCATCGAAATACTTAAACTATCGTTTTCAATTTCCATATCAATAGGGAAAACAATTTTATAGTCATCCATATCAATATCACACCTTCCAATATATCCTGAAATCCCGCCCCAAAGCTCCAGGTGGTAATTTTTCCCGTATAGGTTCATGCTTGGCGAAGGATACATTTTTAGAGTTGCCGGCAATGGTAATGTACTTGGATATTCTTCAGTTTGCGCAATCGACTCTGGTAAATCATCAGAAAAAGCTTTTATATACAGCTTTTGTTCGGGTAAATTCTTTGAATATTCAAGAAGCTTCACTGTTTTCAGATGAAAAGTATTGTCATCATTATTACAGGAAAAAAGACCATTTAATATCAAAAGAATAATTAATATATGTTTTAATTTCATAATATAAGTATTGATTAAAAAGTTTAAGCCGGTGAAAGTCTTCGGGATCTAAGATATACACGAGTCCTATTAACATACGGGAATATTGCAATAAGTACCATAATGATTAATAAGAAAATAGCCATCATCTCATAATAATCCATAGCAAAACGGATCTGTGTTTGCATAGTAAGATTTTTAATAAGTAATTTCTCAGAAGCTTTAGAAGATATTCCCTCCAGCATACCTTTGGTACTAAGTTTTGTATTTTGCTTATGCAAAAAGTTTTTTACCATAGGATCTATTTTTGTTAAATGATCCTGAAAAGCATTATAATGCATACTTTTTCTGAAAAGCTCGAAATAATTTATAATAGCAATACTTACAGCATAACCAAAATACCTTATAGCTAATGCAGCAGCAGCAGCAGATGGACCTAACGAGACTGGTACAGAGGCAATAATATAAACAATTGTGGGTACCATAATAAAACCTACACCCATTCCCTGAAGAAATAATGGTAGAAAATAATTAAATTCATCAGCTTGTATATCAAAAAGATAATACATCCTTACGTGGAAAACAAACAATAAACAAAATCCTAATAACCAAATATTTCTGATTCTTTTTTTCTGCAGAATCATCGCAGCAGAAATAATAACTCCAGCTATTATCCCTAAAATATTAAAAACATTCATGTAAGAGAGGTAAAAAGGATCAAACTTCAATACTCCCGTGAAATAGCTATTGGTAATACCTGACGCAAACCGACAGATATACATAACAAAAAGCACAACTAAACCTACTTTACAATTTCGATAAGAAAAAATACGTAAATTGATATAGGGTCGCTTCAATGATTTCTGACGAAATATAGAAATAATTAACAGAATTATTATAGCTAATACACTACCGGAAATCCTGACATCATCAAGCCAATAGTACTCTTGTCCAAATATGGTAATATAACCTAAAAGTGACAGAATAGCACTGTACATTACAAAGCTTTGCCAATCCAATTTGTATAAAGGAAATTTAACGTGTAACCGAAATGAATTCATTCCTGTTATTATAAACAGTAAACCTGGAAAGAAGGAGAATATTGCAGACTTATAAACGATGTTAAAGTTGTAAGAATCTATTAATTCCGCGGTAACCAAATTGTTGAAAGGCAAAGCACAGAGCAAAGTTCCAAAAAATACTGAAAAACCAATTTCTCTCGCACGTTCACTTTTCAACCTTGTAAACATTAAAGATAAAGAGATATTCACATTGGATGCAAACAACATTCCTTGTATAAACCTTACGGGAAATAATATATAAACATCTTTTGTAATGTAACATACCAAACAAGCAAGCATTTGCAGAGTAGTAAAAATTATAAAATATTCTTTCGCAGCTAGAAAAGTAAAGAACCTTCTTTCCAGAGAATAAAATCCTACGTATCCGGCGTAAAAAAGAGCCACTGCAAACTGCATATCTGCGGGTTCACTTCCATAATAGCCTGCTGCTGCATTGATGTTAGCTAGAGGAAGAAAGAAAATCACAATTCCAGGTAGGGTCATACTGAAAAGTACTATTTTCACCATCCAGTCAGGAATCCAAGATTTAAATATTGGGATTGCTGTCTTCATTTAACTATGCTTTTTAGACGCAAATACGTTAACATTCATACCTACCTTTAAAACATCTATTTCTTTCCTCGAACCATCTACTCGTATTCTTATGGGTATACGTTGAACAATTTTAACATAATTACCTGTAGAGTTATCAGGTGGGAGTAACGAGAAACTAGAACCCGTAGCAGGTGAAAGAGAAATAATAGTTCCTTTAAACTCTTTTTCAGGATATGCATCTGCGATAATTTTTACTTCATCACCTATTCTCATATCTTTAATTTGAGTTTCTTTATAATTTGCAACGACCCATTTATCTGTATCGTCATTTACAATAAAAGCAAGAGTTTCCCCTGCATCAATCATTTGACCCACTTCAACTGTACGTCTTCCCATTCTGCCATTATAAGGAGCTGTAATGTACGTATAAGTAACATCTAATTTATGTCTATTTAGCAATGATTTCAACCTTTGAATTTCAGCCTTTACAACATTTCTTTCTGCGCGAATATCTTCTATTTTTGAAACTGATGCAGCGTAGTTTTCTTGAGATGATCTATATTCACTTTTATCTACATCAAGTTGTGCCTGAACTTTTTCGACTTGTTGTTTAGTAGCAGATTCTTCATTATATAGTTTCAGATATCTATCATAATCCAATCCTTGTTTCCATACCTTCGCTTTATTTGCGGCAATCTGTGCTTGAGAAGAAGAAGCTTCATTTTCCAATGTATTAATTGTACTTCCTAAAACGACAAGCTGAGCCTCAGCTTTTGCAAGAGATGCTTGTGTTTGTTCTTGTTGAAGAACATATTCTCTATTATCAATCACCAAAATTGTGTCTCCCTTTTTTACGTTTTGATTTTCTTCAAACTTAACATCAACTATAAAGCCTCCAGCCCTAGAAATAACAGGATTAACATACTCTTGTATTTGTGCATCATTTGTTTGCTCATATTTATAATAATCCATTAAGGATCCTCCCCCCCAAACTATAAGCCCCAAAAGAATTAAACTTGCAATCCACCCTGTAATTTTAGTAACAAATCTATCAGTTACCGTATATTTTTTTTTCATGATTTATAAAATACCTATTATATTTTGTAGTAAGTAATATTTATTTTGTGCCATTATTTTTGCTGCTTCAAGCTCGAACTTTGTCTGCAGAAGTTGTACATCTGCATCTAACAAATCTGTAATTAAAGAAGTCTGATTAAAGTAAGTATTTTTAATAATTCTTGCATTTTCTTTCGCATGAGCCTGATTAGCCTCAGCAACTTTTATCTGTTCTAAAGCCTCCTGATACCTCAGGTAAGCTTCTTTTACTTGTTGTCTTACCTTATCTTCGGTATTTTTATAACTTTCTTCTTCTTTTTCAAACTCTATTTTGGCAGCTCTTACCTTATGGGTATTATGATAAAAAGATGATAAATTGAAAGATGCTCTTAACCCTATTACCCCCAAAGAATACCAATATGGATTGTAAGGAAATAAGAAAATTTGTGGATTTGCATAATAAAATTCTCCATACATTCCAATTTTGGGTCTTACATTAGCTTTAATTTGATCTATTTTTATTTTACTGAGCTCTGTTTTGTGTTCTGAAATGTGATAATCAAATGAATGTTCTAAGGCCGTTTTTAAATATTCTTCGTAGGAGGTGGTATTGTTCCAAATGTAAGTCGGTTCGTCTGGAACTACAATTTGTTCGTCAGGAACTCCAATAATAATATTCAGTTTTTGAGTAGCAATAAGAATATCATTTTCTATCGTAATTAATGCCATTTCACGTCTGGAGAGCTCAAGCTCTATTCTCAAAACGTCACTCTTTAGTACAACACCGTTTTTTAATAAGCTACGTATTTCTTTCAGCTGTTTTTTTTGGTCTTCAATATCCTCTTTTATAAGTTTTCTGAAAATTAATATTTTTTGTAAGTCTAAATACAAAGCAGCCGTCTTGTAGTGAATATCAGAAACAGTTTGCTCTCTCTTAATTTCAGAAATCTCGTGAAGTATTTTTTCTTCTTTAATTTGTAGATTAAGTTTATTTCCATTATAGAGATTAAGATAAAAATCAGCACCTGCTCTGTAGAGTGTATGTATTACTTCATGTTGACTTGGTTTTGAAAATAAGCCATTTTCATAAATCGGTATATTGCTTGCTTTTTCTGCACTTCCTTTTATCTGCACTTCGGGAAGCCGCTCCGCTCTAAGATCTTTTACTTCTTCAGCAGAAATACCCACTTCCAAATGTTTTATCTTAATATCGCGACTGTGTTCCTCTGCTTTGTTCCAAGCGTCTTTTAGTGAGAGTTTTAATGTGTCTGCATTCCAAACAGAACTCTGGGCCCAAGTCGAAAAAGTTATTCCAAACATTAGAAATCCAGTGAGATAATTTTTCATTGAAAATTTTAGAATCATTGTATTGCAAATCTACATTATTTACATAAAAAAAATTTATCGACAATAGTCATTCTTTTCATGATTCCGGCCAAATTCATTATCTTTGTTATCAATAAATACAACATTAGTATGGGATTAATTAATTCACTACCAGATATTGATAAGAACGATAAAAGTGTATTTGTAATGCATGAAAAATCTGAAAAATTGATCCCGGTTCATAGACATACCAAAGGACAACTTAGTTATGTTGAAGGAGGTATCGCTTATATTACTATAAATAATCGGACATATGTTGTTCCCGCAAGACATTTCTTCTGGATTCCGCAGGGTTTGGAACATATTTTACAAATTGGTCATTCTGCAACAGTATTACGATCATTATATTTCTTTGCTCATGACGATTTGTCTGATCCTTTTTTCAGTCGTCTTGGTATTTATCCTGCCACAGAACTTTTAATACAAATGATCAAGTATACTGAAATATGGGATGAGAGACATGTAATATCTACTGATGAAAATTTTGAATTTTTAGTAGCATTAAAAAAAATTCTACCCAAAACCCATCAACAACCCTTGCCCATTATTCTTCCTGCCACCAAAAACAAGATGACTAGGAATATTGTTTCTTATCTTGAATGTACAATAGAAGAAAAACACAGTCTTGCTAGTATAAGTAAAAAATTTGGATTGAGTGAACGCTCTCTATCGCGTCTTTTTAAAACAGATTTGGATATTTCTTTTCTCCAATACTTAAAAACTTTAAGAATTATTAAGGCCATTGAACTTCTTCTTAATACAAATAAGTCCATTAATGAAATTGCATATAACGTGGGTTATAATTCTGTAAGCTCATTTAGTGATACTTTCCGCGAATTTACCAGATCGAGACCTTCAGATTTAAGGAAATTAAATAATTGAAATACTATACCTGAAAATATTCAAAAATAAAAATATTTCAACGGACAGTACCCTGCAAATAATTAAATTTTAATAAGACATTTTTAGCATACTCAATATATTAACTAATTCTTCTTTTTTTGGGAGTATTTTCCAGGTAATATTTCAGAAATTCTTTCCAAATCTTCCACCAAATGTTTCGAGATTTCTTCGGTTATGGGTACAAAACCGGAGAAAAGTAATAATTCACTTTTCCTCCGGTTTTTTTTATTTATAACTTACCATTTTTTACAAAATATAATATGATAGTAAAATGTTAACTCTGGCAATTTGATCAGTGTTTTCATTAAATTCCAATTTCCAGGAAAATTTAACATTGAGTCTAATTTTGTGGTGATATATTATATGGAATAAAACGATCCCATTCCCAAGGCGTGAAAGTATCACCAATCAATTTTTCCAGCAATTCCTTAAATATTCGTTCACCATTTCCACTGTTACACATTATTACGATAGCTATTCTTTTTTGAGAAAAACTGATGCTGTAATTACGCCAGCAGTCATCATGACCGCCTTTAAAAAATGCAGGTCCGTAAGGTGTATTGATAACGCCCCAACCTAGTCCATATGACAGTTTAATTTTATCATCACGATTTGTAGTTTCATCGAGCATAGTCGGAAATTCATATAGTGAGCGAATGCGAATCTGTGGCTTTAACATTTCCTTAAAAGTGTTATCACTCAATCCTTCACGGCGCAGGATATATGAAATGAATCGAGAATAGTCACTTATGGTAGTAAGTATCGATCCAGCTCCCACAGCCTTTCGCGAACGGACTTTGCCCCCAGCAATTCCATCTTCGTCATAACCAATTGCAGAGTTTGCTTCAAATTCAGTTTGCCAAAGATAACTGGTTCTGTTCATTTTAGCCGGCACAAACAGTTCCTCACGTGCAATCTTTTCCAGATCTTTTCCTAGATATACTTCCTCTATACGCTGTAGCAGCTTGAAACCTTCACCTGAATAAGCATAGCGGCTTCCCGGCTCAAAATATAAGCGGTTTACCAAGGTTGTATCCCGAATTCCAGTCTTAACATTCATCCACCAAACATTCGGTAAACCCGTGGTGTGGCTTAAACACATTCTTGGTGTAATCTTCTTCCAACGTTCATCTTTCTCGACTTCCTCATAGTTCCCATACTCACTCAGCGGCTTTTTTAAATAGTAAGCTAAAGGTTTATCCAGATCGATAAGTCCTTTTTCTACAAGCCTCATATTTATATAGGCAAAAACAGCTTTACTAAAAGAAGCACCGTACATTACTGTGCTTGTATCCAATGGGATGTTCTTTTCCTTATCTTTAAAACCATAAGCCTTTTGGTAAGCTACCCGATTATTGTTTATTACAGCAAGCTGCAGTCCTTCCACCCTTGCAGCTGACATTAAGTGTTTAACAGTACTGTCAACTTGTGAAACGGACAATAAAGATCCATCAAGACGTTTTATTGAACCGGTTTGTCCTAAAACTGCTACGTTTTTTATGCACATTAGGAATATTATAAATGCTTTAATGCAAACGGTTTGCTTTTGTAAATTAAGTCTTTTCATATTTATAAATTTTAAAGATTTATACTTATTAGTTTTTATTTTTTGGCTGCTAACATGATGTGAGGACTGAAACAGAGCAGCTGCCGATCCCGTTCCGTTAATTTAATCAATTCCAGGAGTTTATTTCTTTTCCTTATTTCCGCCCAGCTTTCAAAAAAATTACTGTCCAGCCAGGCAATTCCCTCCACAGGTAATAAATCAAGCGGTTCAAATCCCGCCGTTTCAAACTCATCCATTAAGTCAGAAGGTCGGTGACAGAAACCTTTCGGAAGCATTAAGGGATAATTTTCCGGAGGGAAGTGATCACCGGATTGTAGTTCGCTAATGCACATGGCAAAGAGTTCTTCATCATGCACAAGACCACTTTGTAAAGTCGCTATTGTGGATGCCGAATGCGTTATGGCAAAACCCAAAAGAACACCCCCTTTCTTTAATATTCTTTTAGCTTCTTTAAGTGCAGCCAGACGTTCTTCTACCTGCTGTAAATGATAGAGAGGCCCATGAAGAAGGACCAGTTCCTGACTTGAATCTGATAAAGGTAATTTACGGGCCTCTCCATGCAGACATATGAATTGAAAACCTCGCGTTGAGCGTCTTTTTGCCTGTTCAATGTGCTTTTTTACAGGATCAATTAAAGTTACGTTATGTCCCATTCCTGCAAGCCACTGCGCATAATGGCCAGGACCTCCGCCGACATCTGCAATGTGAGATGATTTATTGAGGTAACGGTTGATTAATATTTTAGTGCGTTCAAACTCCAACGGACCTAGGCCTATTGAAAGTCTATTTTCTTCTTGCCTTTTAGTATAAAAGCTATCGATTGAAGGATCTATAAGATTCATATTGTTTCATTAAAATTAATATAAGATATGTTGGCCGGTCCTGGAAAAGGCCGGCAATAATGACGTCGAATACGTCTGATAATATTTAAGAAACAATTTTGATTCTGTAAATATAAAGATTTCAAGTGTATGGAAATCTTCGTATTATAATAATTTTTTATTTTTTTATATGAGCCATTTAGCTTTTTGTGTTCGTTTCCTAAATGCCTCAAAAATAGTTCCTATTAAAAGACATAAGATTCTACGGTACTTGTTAAGCTTACCTCATCGTTTAATTCTCATAGTTAATCCTTCAACGTTCAACAACAAACAATAATTTTATTTTAATCAATAATATCCTTAATTCAATAAATTATACTCTACAAAAACATAATATCATTAATTAATTCAGAAAATCAACAACTCTAATCGGAAAATTTGAAATTATAGTAAAAAAAAGCCGCCTAATTTAGCATTAGCAAAAAACATTTATAAAAAATGATCACAACTAAATGATCATTACAAATGAAAGATGATGTTCGCTTAGAACTGAGCAATGACCTAAATAATATACTAAACATTTTTAAAAACTAACTTTTATGACGAAACATTTACTTTTAGTAAGCACATTGGCTTTTACTTTGACCAATGCACAAAACAATGATGCTTTGAAAAGAGAATTTGCAAGGCAAAACAAAGAGAATAACGAAAATTTTGATGCTTATGTTTCAAGAGTGTATGGAACAAGCGTTGATCCTGGAAAACAAAAAGAGATCCAAAAACTAAGAGCTTCATTGGCTGGGTTTAATTTTGGAATACCTTATTTCCTAAAAACTCATGATACCCGACAACTACTCAATTCCAATTCCGATCTATTAAATTCTTCTGGAAATATAGCAGGATTGACCGGTTCTTTCAATGGTGAAAATATAAAATATACAATATTTGACGGAGGGCGGGTATATGCCACACACGTATCTTTCAATAATGCTATCGGAAGAATTACCAATAGAGAAGCTTCTACAGAAAGTTTTTCTGACCATGCTACGGGAGTGAGTAGTTTCATTGGCGGAAGAGATGTAACTCTATCCAGCAATAATGTCCCTGTTGGAAATGCTAAAGGCGTTGCCATCAACTCTACAATAGACAGTTATATGTTTGACACAACGACTCTACCCGGAAACAGCTCAACGAGTACAGTATTCCAAAAAATACTGATTGCCCAACCCAATATTTCCAATCATTCTTATGGAATTGATACCGGTTGGACTGAAGAGTATGATGCCAGCGGAAACTTAGATTCGTTTGTGTACAACGGTTTTAAATCTGGCAATACATTCTATGATTATCAGGGAACTTACACCAGTGATGATCGTAATTATGATATGATTGTTTATAATAATCCCTCTTACATCATTGTAAAATCTGCAGGAAACTCTTTTGGGTCAGGACCTGCCGGAGCAAGCTCTGCTACTCCCAAATATTACAGGACTTCAACGGGGACGGGAATAACTCCTTTTAGCAGCACAGATACGTTGCCACCCAACAATTGCGCTTCGGGGTATGACTGTATCGGCAGTGGCTCCTTAGCTAAGAACATAATTGTTGTTGGAGCTACCGATATAATAACAAGCAATAACAACCGTTATAATTCAGCCAGCGATGTCGCTCATTCAAGTTACAGCAGTGCGGGCCCAAGAGATGATGGAGGAATCAAGCCTGATATTTCCACAGTAGGTACGAATGTCTTTTATGCTTCAACTATAAACAGTGCGGGAAATTCAACTTGGTCAGCAGGTAGCGGAACCTCTTTCTCAGGACCTATTGTAACAGGTATCATCGGACTCTGGACTCAAATTCATAAACAATTATTCAATAATGCATTATTAAATGCTTCTTCAGCAAAAGTACTTACTATTCACTCTGCATGGGAAGCAGGAAATATCGGACCGGACCCTCATTTTGGCTGGGGATTTATCAATGCTAAAAAAGGAGCCGAACTCCTGGTCGGAAAATCTAATAACACGGTAATCTTCAAAGATGAAACATTAACAAGTGGTGTGAAAAATTCTACAACGGTTAAAGCTTCAGGTTCAGAACCTTTAAAGGTAACCATTAGCTGGATTGATCCCCAATATAATATCAATTTTCAGTCAGTATCTGATGTTTTCAACAATAGAACATCAAAACTTGTTAATGATCTTGATGTAAGAATAATCGATACTACGAACAATACCGTTTACTATCCTTGGAAGCTTAATGCTAATAGCCCAATGACACCGGCAACCAAGGCAGACAATACTGTTGATAATGTTGAACAAGTTGTATTGGATACTCCGGTAGCAGGTAGGAATTATAGAATAGAAATCACCAATAAAGGGATATTAGTAAATAATGCAGGAGCTTCTGCACCTCAAAATTACTCCATTATAGTAACAGGGTTTAATGAAGTATTGGGAACCAAAGATATAGCAAGTTCAAATAACGAAATCATTATTGCTCCAACCCTTACTAAAGACACTTTTAATATCATAAAAGCTCCTAGAAAATCGACTTTCACAATATATGACCTTTCAAGTAAAAAACTACAAAGCGGAGTCATTAACAATACTCAGGAAACGATTAATATTTCATCTTATGTAAAAGGAATTTATATTGTAGAAGTAAAAACCTATAAAGATGTAATTTCTAAAAAAATTATCAAAGAATAACCCTAATAGTAAAATAATAATAAAAAGACAGAATACTAAGACTTCTTAGTATTCTGTTGCTATTCATAAAAGAAAAATAGTACTAGTTAATCGGAAGCTATAGCGCAAGCCAACAGTAAAATGGATGTAATTCAACTTTCTCAGGGATGGTTTAGACGGCTCAGTGTTTCCCTGGATATTCCCAAATACGCCGCAAGCAAGGTTTTGGATAGCCTCTGTAAAAGTTGTGGATTCAGTTGATGCAATCGATTGTACCTTTCTTGTGGATTTTTTTCTAACAGCATTAAAATACGTTGCTGAAGTGCAACATAGCCAATATTTGATTTTTTTCTAAAAAAATTAGTAACCGAATGCATTTCACTGCAAAGCTTTTCTTTATTTTCCCGTGATAGCACAAGAAGCTCAGAGTCTTCAATACAATCTATGGAGATTGTAGCAAGTGTTTTATTATTATAGGCTTGATAATCTGATATCCACCAGTCTTCCATGGCAAACTGCAGGATATGCATTTTACCATCCTTATTGATATGATATGCCTTGAGCAGTCCACTGATTACCCAATAATCATTTACCACCTCGTGATCTTCCTGTACAAGAAATTGATGCTTTCTAAGTTTTTTAATTGAGAACATGGAAAAAAAATAATCAAATTCTTCATCAGTTAAAGGAGTTATTTTTTCTATATGCTGCCTAAAAGTATTCATGATTTATTAATTGAAAAGACAAATTTATTTATAAAATTCTAATAAAAAATTACGGTATCAGATGAGTCTATCCTATTTCCTTAATAAATATTTTTAACGGAAATTTTAAAAACAAAAGACGGGACAAGCCCGTCTCGACTAATAAAAAAGGATAAAAACTTCTTCTTTATAACTTTACGATGTATATTCTCAGTATTTAAATGAATATTGCCTTTCATCAGATCTGTTAAGATTAGAAATATTACATAGCTGTATTGTTACAAAGTGAAATCTTTATTTTCTTGATATCTTTAAAATTGATGGGATAATAAATATTTCTTACGATATAATAATCCGATCATCTCTTTTGTATAGGTACTTTCTGGTAGATTCGCTTCATTTGGTTTTATTTATTAAGCTAAATTACAGGTCATCTTTTTACTATTGTTTCAAATTTCCTGATCAGATTTATGTATTTCCCGTATTTTTAAACCTAATTCAATAAAAAAGACGGATAACTCCGTCTCGTGTTTAACTAAATCTATAAAAATCTATTACTTTAATGAGATCTTTATTTTGGGATACAAAATGAAGATAATAGAATTCCACTCATTCCAATTTTCCGAGTAAGGAAGATTATATTGATGGCCAATTAACTATATACTTTCTTTAGCTCGGTATAACAAAACTACGTTCAATTTTTCTGTAATAATTTCAAATTTCCCGGACAGATTTATCAATTCCCTGAATTATCCGTTCAGATTATGCTTTTAATATCTGAATTGAGCTGCTTAGGTGTTTTTCCCGTATTTTTCTTAATAAAAGAACTGAAATTAGATGGACTATTGAAATTTAATTCATAGGCTATTTCTACAATGGAATGGGTTCCCAACAGCATCAGTCTTTTTGTTTCTTTAACAACCTCTTGATTAATCAAGTTTAGCGGAGTTTTCCCAAAATTTAGCTTGCAATGATAGTTTAACGTATCCACACTTACATATAACATATTGGCGTAGTCCACAACGTTTCTTTTATCTTTTATATGCAAACTCAGCAGTTCCAGGAAACGGGCCGCAAGTTTAGTATTTTTTGTTTGTGTTATGTAGTGTTTTTCAACCAGGTGTATTAAAATAATTTGGAGGTAACTGTAAGATTTGAAAATAGCCAGATTAGACGCTTCTTCCCGCTTAATTATTTTATCCATATGCTCTATCAAAGAGTATAAATGAAAAAAATCGGTTTCAGAAATCTGAACTTCAGGCCGCTGAAACAAAAGATGGTGAAATTCTAAAGGAAACATGTGAGCAAATATATCTTTCCCAAACTGAATAATTTTTCCTTCGGCAGCCTCTCTTTCAAGTAAGTGAACCTGTCCAGGCTGTATGATAAATACTGAAAGGTCTTCTAGTTTAAACCTTTGATCATCTATTAATTGAGAGCCGCCTCCTTTTTGAATAAAAAGTATCTCAAAATAATCATGCTTATGTATCTTGGTAAAATCATACGGATTATTATAATCCAGTGATTCAACAAATAAAAGTCTACTTGGGTGGTCTAAGGATACTATCTTCATCTTATTTAATTATTAGTAATAGCAATATTAATATCCTTAATTATACAAAAATTGCAAGAAAACGAAGTACCCCCCCAATTTTTTAATGGCATTAACCTACTTTATTATAAAAATTTTTAATTGACCGGGGTTCAGGATATAGTGTTTAAACAAAATAATAAAAATTCAGAAAAAAAAGAAAGCGTTTCGATCACAAAATAAGTGTGATCTGAATCACAAAACATTACATTTAATTCGGAGATATTCATAAACATATCCCCGAATTAAAATATAATTAACAATTTAAATTATAATACACTGTTCTAGAATCTACTTTTTTCTGATTTAGCTTTAAGGTTTTTTAACCAGATTTGCAATGAGCTTTCCAAGCCTTTTTGAAATGTATTGCTTAATAGGGATACCAACCAGCCCTCCATACTTTCTTCAACTTTTACTGTTGTTTTTCCATCATGTTCTATAAACGACCAATTATGTATAGCAAATGCTCCGAAAGCTTTACCTGACCAGCCAATCTTGTGGCCTGGTTGTACGGTATGCAGGGTAGAATGAATGGTTAATCCGCCACTTTTCCAGTCAAATGTGCTTCCTTTTTTAAATACTCCATTCAGCTTAGTATCTTTAACATCACTATGCCAATCCGTCCAATGATCTACATCACTCATAATCTGATACACTTTTTGGGCAGGAGCATTTATTGTAATTTCCTGATAGGTTTTTACAGGAGCTTCCTTATTAATAGATTCTGATACAGTATAAGAGCTGAATACTTCCAGCAAACTAATAGTTATTGCAAGTATCCCTATGATTAAAAGCAAACTATAAACTAACTTTTTCATTTTTTTATTATTTAATTCTTTATTTGAAAAATTTTAAATGATCCTGAACAAATTGTTCGAAGCCGATTGCAGGTTCTTTGGTTATCTCATGAACAGTTTCAAAAACTTCAGACGCCTCCCCTCTTCCATAATGAGCATAATCTTCAATAAGACCACCGATTTGCCAGTCCGGAAATCCGGCAGCCTTTAATGCGCCGTGCATCTGTTCTGAATTTAAGTCTACATACGTAATTTCTTTTTCCAATAGGCGAGAAAGTATTTCTGCCATTTGGAAATGAGTGAGCGCCTCTTTTCCTGTTATATTATAGATCTTGTTTTCGTGCCCAGCTTCCGTTAGTACTCTCGCAGCTACTCCAGCAATATCCCGGATATCAACTGCACTAACGGAAGCATTTCCCAATGAGCCATAAAATTTCCCTTCATATTTAATAGAATTTCCAAATGCGATAAGACCCTGCATAAATAAATTGGGACGTAAAAATGTATAATCCATTCCTAACTCCTTGATCCGGTTCTCAACAACGGCATGATATCTAAGAAAACGTACCGGAGAGTTTTTGTCAGCAGCCAGCTGAGATAATTTCACAATATGCTTTACACCTGCTTTATACGCTGCATTAACAAAGTTGAGTTGAAGCTCTTCGGCGTACTCTGAAGAATTGGTCAGCAAAAATGCTTTTTCGATGCCCTGCAATGCCTGAACAAGGCTGTCACTGTCGGACAGATCACCAATCACCATTTCAGCCTGTGGTACATTGGCCATCAAATCTGCCTGGTCATTGTTTCGGACAAGAGCTCTAAAAGAGACATTCATATTCACCAATTTTTTAACAAGTTGTGTACCTACACTTCCCGTTGATCCTGTAATTAAAAGATTTGCATGTTTCATAAAACTTTTTTTTAATAATTCAAAATTCGATTAAAGCAGGATAAAAGAATTGTAAGAAAACGAAGAGGAGTCTTACATATTCTTGTGATTTTTCGTTGGTGGATTTAGTTAATAAACACAGGTGTTATGATTTTAAAAAGTAATACAGAAACAATAAGCCCAATGATGATTACAATTACACACTGTAAAATTTCAACGGATTAAAAGGGGAATTTTTAGAAAGTAAAAAGCCGCTGAATACAGACTAGAAAAATGAGTCAAAAAAAAGCCAATCAACTCTTTTATAGGGTAGCTGATCGGCATAATGTATAATTCGGATTATAAAAGTAGATCCCGCCTAATTTTTGGGATCACAGATAGCTTCTTGAAATTTTAAATATTTTGATGGACTAAGATGAATATAATGTTTAAAATCTTTAATCAACTGGCTTTGATCATAGTAACCGCACTGATTTATTACTTCAAACCAATCGATCTTAGTGTTTGTACAGGATACAGACTGAATCATCTGAACTGCTTTTAAAAAACGCTGATACCGGTCGATCTCTTTTGAGCTGTAACCAAAATGTTTCTTATGGTTAGCTTGCAGCGATCTTTCAGACAAATTGTTTTTTTTGGAAATTTCTTTTATCGGGCTGAACATAGTCCGGTCAAAAGAAGCAATTTGTTCAGCAATCTCGTTTCGGTTTCGTAAATAAGGCTGACAAAAGTCTAGTAACGCCTGAATCCGGCTTTCATTAGTGCCGGTATTTTTTAATACAGACCAGAGTGCTGTAAAACAGTTTTCATGTAACAATTCATCCGGATGCAATGCTAAGCCTTCTGCTAAATCTGCATTCCCAAAAAACCTGAAAAAAGCATCATCTTTAAAATTACAAACCAAAATCTCTGCACCTACGGGAAGCATATAGGTAAAGGCTTGTTTTATAGGGCCAAGTACAATGCATCGGTCTACGATGATCTCATCTTTATTTTTAGTCAGAAAAGAAGCGGGTGCACCGAAACTGAAAATCATTATTGTCTGGTACGAAGGTAAAAGTGTTTTTTCTATAGCTTCTTCCGATCCATTTTCAGCAAAGTAAAAATGAGAGAAAACATCTTTAAATGTTGAAGGAGCCGAAATTCGGTAGCTATTGTAACCTTTCATCTTTTCCAAGCTTTAGAAGTAAAAACGTTAATTAAATATATTACCGTTTTCAATATAGTTTTAAGACAAACAAATATATCTAATTTTTTATAATACTGATCATAAAAAAGCCATTGAATAATTGTTTATCAATGGCTCTCAATCGATTTTACAGTGAGAAATTAGTCCCAGCTCATAAAACCTTCATAAGCGAAGTAGATCACAGCTAGATAAAAACTGTATTTGATAAATTTCTTTGTAATCTTATAGCTTTTAAATACTACCGGGTTATAAACCGATTTGTCGAAATTTGTTTTTGTAGGCTGTTCCATTTTCTTTTTTGTTTTTAATGTTTGTTAATAGGTATTGTTCATAATTGATATAAAAAAATTCCTCCTCTTTTTTACATCGTTTCTTTGAAGCAAAAGCATTGGTCATCAGTACATAGGTATTACTTTTTATATTGTTTTTCAGAAGTGTATGTGCCCTGATGATGGGTTCACCGTATAGTTTTTTAAAGCTTCCGATGGTATATTCTGAGAAGGTTCCGTAATGTGCTATTAATTTTAATGATAAGCTTAATTCATGCCCCATTATAGCTTCTATTTCCTTAAGTTTCCTATTAAAACTTTTTAGCATTGTTTCATACAGCTTTAAAATTTCCTCTGTTGAGGGCTTTTTGCCAAATTTGTAAAATAATATGGCATCTCCTTCTATTTCCGATATATTCATTCCTATTTTATTAGCGTTCAAAATCGAAAAGAGCAGTTCCCTGATGATATAACGTCCGGCTTCTACACAGATACTTTTTACAAATTCTGTATAGCCACTAATGTCAGGAATTATTACTGTTCCTTTTTCAGCACGTATTTCTTTTTTTTCTGACAAATATTGTTGGTATAAATATTCCATGATGGTTATCTTCTTTTCTGATACAAATTTAAAGACATGCTTACAGCAGAAATTGTAAGAAAACGAAAAGTGATCAACCTAAAAATTTGCTTCGAAAGCATATATTAATACGGTCAAAACAGAATATAAAATCAGGAATCAACTATCTGAAGCTTTCCTCACCATTACAGCAATGCTGAGAAGTAACCTTACTCTTTATTTGGTTTGGCATTCTCCTGAATTTTATATTGACTGCATGAATCCGTCAGACTCAAAATATGAGAAAATATAGCTTTATCGTTTTCCAATACATCAATTTTTTCTACTTTTTCCTGGCCATCAAATTTTATAGACAATGTGATTCCTTTTGTAAACCATGTCCGATTAAGAGTATAGTAAACACCATTATCCGAACACACATAGCCATCTCCGAATTTTGAAATAATTTCGCTCTTTGCTTTCCCTACTAAATGATCAAATCTTTTCGTAAACTTTATCACTGTTCCTTTTTTATTAAAAACTGTTTAACAATGCTCATCTTTATTTAATTCTCTTCACCTTTAGTCTGCTCCGGTTTGGGAATAGAGAACGACCTTAAAAAAGTAATCGTAGTGCGCTCTCCGTTTTTATTTACTTTCATCATTATTGATTTGCAGCAAGGTGATGCAGTAAAATGGTTTTCGTAGCGCATTCCGCATTTAAAACATTCTGTGATGATCACATTATTTTTTTTCATAATTCATAGTGTGTTTAAATTAAAACTGAATATACGATGCACTGTATGGTTAAAATTAATAGCCATACCGCGCGAAGGTTTAGATTTTGACTTATCAATAGGTAAAACAGTACTGTAAAATCAGTATTTGCTGATAAGATGGTCGGGATTATACCCCCTAAATTTCTACTTGTAGTTTATTGAGCTGTGCAACTTTGTATAATGCATCAAGAATTTTTTTATCAGAGATCCTTTCCTTTTTCACCTTCCTTATATATGCAGGTTGTCTTACATCTTCTTTTAAAATAATATTCACCGAAGTTGTATATCGTGCCGGTAACCATCGTTCAATGAAATCATACTTCTCATCAATCGTCTTCTGATTGGGAGCGGTCTCCAATTTGCCCATGAATGAAATAATTTTGTTTAACCTTTTTTCGTAATTTTGTGTCTCATCGCAAATTAATTTGCAAGACAAATATACAATTATATATCAAAATAAACAATAAATCATTGTTTTTACAATATATAGTTGTTTTGATTAAAAAAAACTTACTCAATATGAAAATATACCAGAAGATACGGGATTACAGCAAAGAAAAAGGAGAAACTATGAAGGACATAGCCGCTGCATATGGCGTTACCCCACAATCTATCCAGCTTTACTTCTCGGGAAAGAACGCAATGCCTCTTAATTTTTTAGCATGGTATATTGAAACTCATCCTGACTTGGATCTTTACGCCCTTTTTGATAAAAAGCAACAAAATATTGTTGCAGAACCGAAACCTACCTATCAAAAGAAAGTAAAGAAACAAGATGTTATTGATAAAATTGTAGCGATTCTTGAAAAGGAACTATAAGAATACAAAATATTCCCTTGTAATAAAAAATGCTTCCATCGCCGGAAGCATTTATGTTTATTTATAATGTAAAAATATTCCGTAATCGGAAGGAGTCCAGAAGGCTGCTTTCTGGCCGGCTGCTTTCAGAGCATCATTTGCCCAGGTATTGCAGGTATATAGAAAGCTATATGTACCTTTCGCATCATAGAACGCATCATTATCCCCATATACTGCATTAGTGGGAATTAAAATAAATTTTCCGTTTTGATCCTGGTCAAATTTACCTTCTACAAAGTGTACTAATTTTTGATATTCGCTTCTACTGATCATAATTTTCTTGCAATCTTCCGCTTCTTTCATTTCTCTGTAATACGTACAGTGCATCGCCGATTCGCTTAACCAAAATGCCGCTTTAAAAGCCGTAGAAAATTTCAGATCTGCCCAGGTAGGAGTATCCAGATAAAAACCTTTGTCTCCCCACCCTATTCCTATATAATTATAATCTGTTTTCTTGGATCGGATATTATTAAACGGCAGCTTCACACTCCAGTCCTGCAGATCATTTTTTACAGGCATCACAATATCCGTATGAACACCGTTGGTATAGATATAAACCGGTATTTCTTTCTTTTGCCCGTCATCTTTCGCAGAGACTTCAATGAAAGGCAGAAGATAGCCCAAAACAACATAGAGCATTACAACTCCTAAAACAGTTCCGAATATCTTGAGTAACAGGATTACCATTTTTTTTACATTCATGTTTTATATTAATGAAATTTAACGTTCAAGTTTAATGAAAATATTTGTTTTTAAATCAAAATTTTATTAAATTTAAGTAACAAAATATCACAAATATGCACAAAACTTCCAAATCCCAAAAGAGATTTAAAATCAGAGTAAAAGTTGCCCCTAAAAGAGTACAAAAAAAGCGTTGATTTTTGGTGAGATTTGATCTTCCAGAAGTCAATTTTTTCTTTATTAGAAAGACTTTTTCTTCAATAAACCTCTACCTCCTTAAAGACTGAAATTTTAAGGTATGGCCGATTTACCCTCCTTACTTTGGAACTCCATAATTCCAGGTGAGGATTTGTCACCAAAAAACAGTCTATTTTTTCTCTTTGGATTGGTCCAAAAACTCAATATTTCTTTTCAAACCAGCAAATTTTGTTCTCTTTACGGGAGATTTTCTGAAAATTTCGGAGAACAATTCCTGAGTAAGTTCTTTCCATTCTCCTTTTTTAAAGTTTTTTAATGCTTCATTCGGCTGAAATCTGCTCTGCTTATTAGGAGCTGAAAACCTGTTCCACGGGCAAACATCCTGACAAACATCGCAGCCAAACATCCAGTCATCCATCTTATCTTTAAAATAATCTGGAATTTCGTTTTTTAATTCTATGGTTGCATAGGAAATACATTTGCTTCCATCAATAATTTTCTCAGAAATAATGGCGCTGGTTGGGCAGGCATCAATACATTTTCTGCAGCTTCCGCAATGATCGGTAACCGGATGATCCGGAATAAGTTCCAAATCACAGATGATTTCTGCTAAAAAATAAAAAGAACCGCTTTGTTTGGTAATCAGATTGGCATTTTTCCCCACCCAGCCTATTCCTGATTTTCTGGCCCAGCTTCGTTCCAAAATAGGTGCAGAGTCTACAAAAACACGAAATCCGAATTCTCCGATCTCGTCCTGAAGTTCAGTGACCATTTCACGAAGAATTTCTTTAATCACTTCATGATAGTCTTCTGCATAGGCATATTTTGAGATTTTAAAATTCTCTAATGCAGAAATTTTCTCATCAGGAAAGTAATTATAAGAAAGTGAGATCACCGATTTTGAACCTTCCACCAGCAATCTGGGGTCCAGCCTTTTATCAAAATAATTCTCCATGTATTTCATCTCGCCATGAAAATCATTTTTCAGCCATTTTTCGAGGTGTGATGCATCTTCTGCAAGGAAATCTGCTTTAGAAATTCCACAGTTTTGAAATCCAAAACTTTTGGCTTTGGCTTTAATGAGCTGTGAATATTTTTCGGCAGTTGAATTCATAATTTCGCATTGCAAAACTAAGATTATTTTATAAATTTGTTTAGGCTTTGGATGTTTGTACAAAGGTATGCATCTTTGAAAACATCCATTGTATATTTTTTAACTCTAAAATATTAGTAATTATGTCTTTAGCAGAAGTAATAAAATCAGGAAATTATGAATTGATCGACGTTCGTGAACCCATGGAACTGGAAATGGACGGAAATATAGACGGTGCTACGAATATCCCGTTAGGAGAGGTAGAAGACAGACAAGATGAAATTCTGTCTATCGAAAAACCGGTTATCCTATTCTGCAGAAGCGGAAACAGAAGCGGAAAGGCATTGGAATATCTAAATGCGCAAGGATTGAAAGACGGCTACAATGGTGGCGGCTGGGCAGATCTGAAAGCAACGATCGAAGCAAATACAGGAACTTTTTAAAGTTCCTTTTTTTATTTAAAAACTCAGGCATGAATTTGAAAGAAAGATTTTCAGAAAATTGTTTACCGTTCAATCAGGATCAAAATCTTATTGAGAAGCTATGGTCTGAGATTGAAAAGAACTATTCTCATAAAAGCAGGCATTATCATAACCTTGAACATCTGGAAAGTATGTTTTCTGAACTTGATGCTTTAAAGGATAAAATTTCAAATTATTCGAATATATCCTTTTCAGTTTTTTATCACGATGTTATTTATGATGCTTCGTCAAAATCTAATGAGGAAAAAAGTGCTGAATTTGCAAAAGAAAGACTTCAGCAACTCAGGATCAACGAGTCTGATATTTCTAAAATTTATCAGCAGATTTTAGCAACCAAAACGCATCAAAATTCTGACGATAAAGACCTGAATTACCTTCTGGATACTGATCTTTCTATTCTAGGAAAAGATTTAGAAAAGTATATTGATTACACGAGAAGGATTCGAAAAGAGTATTCCATTTATCCTGATTTACTTTATAAGCCGGGGAGAAAGAAAGTTTTGAAACATTTTTTAGAAATGGAAAATATTTTCAAAACGGATTATTTCAGAGAAAAATACGAGGAACAGGCTAAGAAGAATATTGAGTTTGAAATTGGAGAGATTCTATGAGATGTTCTTTCGTGAGAAATTTATTTAATAGTGAGATTCTTCAATACGCTTCGCTTCTTTCAGAATGACAGGTTGCTTTAAGAAGTTTTGTTTATAAAAAATAAGCGGGTTATAGCCCGCTTTTGTTGTATTTTGATATTGTTTCAGAGAAACCTTCCTCCTTTACCTTTCTATTTGTCCTTTAATAAATTCAATTGCTTTATTCAAAACCACATCCGGAGTTTCTTTGTGCGGAGTATGCGCAATATTTGGAATAATGAATTTCTCTGCACTTCCGCTTACCTGTGAAATTGTTTTCTCAACCTGATGCAAAGTTCCGTATTCATCGGCTTCTCCCTGAATAAAGAGTAACGGACTTTTAATATTTTTCAGCAAATACTCGATATTCCAGCTTCTGAATCTCTCGCTCAGCCAAATTTCCGCCCAGGCTTTTACTATCATTGGGACTTTATCGCCGTGGTATTTTTGTAACCGCTCGGGAAGATTGGTTGTGCGATAGGCTTCTAAAGCATCTTTTACTCCTTTTACCGTTACATCTTCCACGAAAATATGGCCGGCTTCACAAATGACAGCTTTTATTTTTTCAGGATATTTTGAAGCTGTAATTAATGCAATCGTTCCGCCATCGCTATGTCCGAAAAGAATGACATCATTCAGATTTAATTCATTTAATAAGTCATTCAGAATATCCGCTTCCGTTTCCATGTAATTGTTTTCTCTTTCGTGAGTAGGCATCGGAAAAGATTTTCCGTATCCTAACCGATCATATACAAGAGTGTTACATTGGGCTGCTTCGGATACTTTCGAAGGAAAATCCCTCCAAAGTTGTGCAGAGCCTAAGGAATCATGCAAAAAGACAATGGTAGGTTTATTCTTAAATGAATGATTGTAATCTATATAAAGCTTTTTCCCTTTTACATCAATTATTTTCCCTTCCATTTATTTAGAAACTTTAAATTTTATTGTTAACCATTAAGGAGAGTTAAACTTTTAAGGATAATTAAGGCCAAAAAATCTATAGATTTCTTTAGCTGCAAACTAACCTTAATGCTCTAAACCTCTTAAGAATCTTAATGCTTAAAATTTTTATGCCTTTTTGTTATTTAATTATCTATTTAGCTGCCTTTATAAACTTGGATTATTTGCTGCTTCAAATTCTTTTAACAGGTTTCTGAAAACTGCATCTACCGGAAGAATATCATCAATCAACGCGGAAACCTGCCCGATTTCAAGCTCGCCTTCTTCCATGTCTCCTTCGAACATTCCTTTTTTAGCTCTCGCACGACCTAAAGAAGCTATTAAGGATTCTTTATTTCTTCCTGCATTATAAATATCTTCCAACTCGTTAAAGAACTTATTTTTAACCATTCTTACAGGGGCTAATTCTTTTAGGGTTAAATGGGTATCTCCTTCCTGAAGTTCGGTGATTTTATGTTTCCAGTTTTCGTGAGCGCTTGCTTCGGTTGTTGCCGCAAAACGGGAACCGATTTGCACTCCGTCTGCGCCCAAAATCATTGCGGCTTTCATCTGAGAACCTAATGCAATTCCTCCTGCAGCAATTAATGGCTTTGAAATATGCTTTCTTACGTTGGGAATTAAGCAGAATGTAGTCGTTTCATCTCTTCCATTGTGTCCTCCTGCTTCAAAGCCTTCCGCAACGACTGCATCTACGCCTGCATCTTCACATTTCATGGCAAATTTGGTAGAGGAAACTACGTGAGCTACCTTCAATCCTTCTTTTTGAAGTGTTTCTGTGTAGGTTTTTGGATTTCCTGCTGAGGTAAAGACAATTTTCACTCCTTCTTCTAAAATAATCTGAATAACTTCGTCCAAATTCGGGTAAAGCATAGGGACATTCACTCCAAATGGCTTATCTGTAGCCTGTTTACATTTTTGAATATTTTCTCTTAAAATATCGGGATACATACTTCCTGCACCGATTAATCCTAAACCTCCGCAATTAGAAACTGCTGAAGCCAATCTCCAGCCGGAATGCCAAATCATTCCTGCCTGAATAATAGGATATTGAATATTAAATAGTTGTGTAATTCTATTTTGGGCTTGCTGCATATCGTGAAGTTTTCTGGCCGAATTAAAATCTATAAAATTGCTCATGTTGTAAAAATACTAAAAGGAAATATCCTGAACATCGGATCTTTAATAATTTTTGTAAATAATTTAAGTGAAAATATTATCTTAATTTATAGTGTTCCAGGGTTTTGTCAACCAACGGACTTATTTTTAAAAATTTCTGAGAGAGATTAATCAAATCATTCTTAATGGACTCATTGTTTAATTCAATCCAGCCTTCCATTAAAGTTAGCGGACCCAAATTTACCTCTACATTTTTCCATTCTTTCTGATATTCAGTAAATTGATTTCTGAATTTTTCGGCGAAATCTCTGCTTGAAATTTTGTAGCCTTTCAGCTCACGAAGTTTTAAAGCATGAATATTATAGTATAGCTTTCCTTCTTTAATGGTTTTATCATTTACCCAAACCGAAAAAAATATTCTACTTTTTGAGTTTAGCGGAGATTCAAAATCATTTGACCATTCAGGTTTATAAATTTTCAATGCAACGGATTCTAAAACTTCCTCAACCGATAATTTCAGACCAAAATCATCAAATGGTTTGAAGGAAATATCTTCTGTTGCGGCTTCAAAATTTCTCTTGTAAAAATTGTGATCCATTCTTTAGTGTTTATATCAAAAATAGAAAGTTTTCTTAAATTCAGGTACAAAAAAACCTCCAGAAAAGTCTGAAGGTTTTTTATTTATTTTTTAAGAGATTCTTTTTTCCAGTTTCCTTTAAAACTACAAGAATCGTATCGGCCATCTATTGAAATAAAAGTGGTCGGCAGTTTTGAATTGACAAACTTTTCGATCATTTCATTTTTCTTTTTATTAAGAGCCAACTGTTTTATTCGGTCATAATCTGTTTCCAGAGTAATCTTATGAGCAGGAATTTCTTCTTCAATTTTAATGATTTTCACCACTTTTCTTTTGTTTTCTGCATCTTCAAAAGCTGTGGTAATATCTCCTTTCTTAAGACCTGCCAACTCGTAAGTAATTGCTCCAGGAATGCTTTCTCTTTCAATTTTACTTGAACCATCTGCTCCCGGAACCAGTCCTCCGTTGAATTTAGTTCTCTTGTCATCTGAAAATCTGAACGCTGCATCTTTAAAGTTGATTTTTCCATCCACAATAAGGGTTCTGATACTGTCCAGTTTCTTTTTAGCAGTATTCACTTCCTCGTCTGTAGGAGTAGCCATCAACAGGATGTGTCTTGCATCATACATTTTTCCGGTCTTTTTTACCAGCTGGATGATATGGTAACCAAATTCAGATTCTATAGGGTCTGAGATTTCCCCTTCCTGCAGGTTTAATGCTGCTGCTTCGAAAGGTTTCACCATTTGACCTTTATAAATATTTTTCATCAATCCTCCATTCGCTGCAGAACCCGGATCTTCAGAATATATTCTGGCCTGGCTTTCAAAGCTTTCTCCTCCAAGAATATCCTGCTTTACTTTCTTAAGTCTATTGATTAATTCTTGTTTATGCGCTTCAGTCAGTTTTGGGTACATCATGATTTGCGTTAAAGATACTTCGTCTTTAATCTCCGGCAACTGTGTTTTGTACATATTATAGAAGTCAGTCACTTCATTGGGCGTAACATCAGCTTTTTCAGTAATTCTCTGGTATTTAGCCTGTCCGTAATACTGATCGGTATCTATTTTCTCGATCGTATTCTTCATTTCATAAGCATTTCTAAACTTATAAGCTGCCAACATCGTTTTCTCGTCCGGAAACTGAGAAAGTAACTGCTGATATTTTGCAGTTGCCCCTTCTTTTATACTTGCAGAACGGTTTTCAATTAATGTATCTCTTTTAGCTTCATATACTAAAAGTTTATTATTAATTAAGTTTTCCAAAAACTCACATTTATCTACACTGGAAACTCCCTGCTGCTTTCCATAATTCATTTGCTCTTCTACATCAGATTCTAGAACGATTTCATCTCCTACTACCGCCGCAATACCGTCTACTAACTGGCCCTTCTTAAGCTGAGCATTTACGTTAGCAGAGAAAATCAGCATGAAAATCCCAAAAAGAAAAGTGATTTTTAGTTTATTTATCATTTTACTATTTTAAACAAGTTGCAAATTTAGAATTCTTAATCAATTAGACTAAATTTTTTATTATAAATATTTCTTAAAAAGCTTTATTTATTGTAGTTCAACATCAAAAGTTGTCAATTCTTTGAATTGTCTTAATCGGCTGAACATATCAGATTCTTTTACTTCCTGAATTCTTTCTGTTCCGAATTTTTCAACGGTAAATGATGCCATTGCAGATCCTACGATTAATGCAGACTTCATCGTTTCAAAATCAATTTTATCTTTTTTAGCAAGGTAAGCGGCAAAACCTCCCGCAAAAGTATCTCCGGCTCCTGTTGGATCGAACACTTCTTCTAATGGCAATGCAGGAATTGCAAAAACATTATTATCATGGAAAAGTAAAGCGCCGTGCTCTCCTTTTTTAATAATAACATATTTCGGTCCCATTGCATGGATTTTTTTAGCTGCTTTCACCAGAGAATATTCTCCTGAAAGTTGTCTTGCTTCTTCATCATTAATAGTGATTACGTCTGTTTTAGCAATCATATCCATCAAAATATCCCAAGCTGTATCCATCCAGAAATTCATCGTATCAAGAATAACTAGTTTCGGACGCTGATTCATTTTTTCAAGAACAGATAACTGAACTCCCGGGTGAAGGTTTCCTAGTAATAAGATCTCAGCATCCTGCATAGAATCCGGGATTTTCGGATCAAAATTTTCTAAAACGTTTACTTCAGTAGCTAAAGTATCTCTTGTATTCAGATCGTTATGATATTTCCCTGCCCAGAAGAATGTTTTTCCTTCTTTTACGATTTCAATTCCTTCGATATTTACATCTCTGTCTGTAAACATATCGAGATATTCCTGAGGAAAATCTCCTCCTACTACAGAAACGATTCCGGATTTCACTCCTAAGATAGACGATGTGATTCCGATATAAGTGGCTGCACCTCCTAAAATTTTATCTGTTTTACCAAATGGTGTTTCAATTGCATCAAATGCAACACTTCCTACAACTAAAAGTTTCATATATGTTTTAATGTAAATTTTAAGAATTTTAATTTTTCCATTCAAAGGTATCCAGCAAATGCTTCATATCTTGTTTGATATAATTGACAGCCGGAGCCAGTGAGTCTGGTTTTGGTCTTGTATTAAAGTAAAGATATCCCGTCACAAAATGTCTTGTGCTATCTGTAATATAAAACTGAAGGTTAGAAGCACTCTGCCCTTTCAGTTCATAAAAATTACCAAAGACTTTTTTCTCAGGGTATTCGAATGATTTTGTATCTATGGAACTGGCTTTCACCGTATGCTCATATACCATTTTCTCTGCCTCTTTCAAATGATCTACGAAATCATTCTTAATCGGAAAATAGGTAATAAATACCTTAGCCTTCATTTTAGGATAGTTCAGATAATACCAACAAGGTCTTTTAGCATCTGTGATTTTAGCTAAATCTGAATATTCAAAAGTGTAGGCGCAGTTGTTCTCAAATTTCTGGTATTTTGGAGCTGGATACTCCAAACGAAGTTCTCCATAAGGTTTGGGAACAGAGTCTTTTCCGCAAGACACTAACACTAAGGCTATAAAAATAAAAATGATGTTTTTAATCATTTTGCAAAAGTACAAATTAGATTTCAGATTTTGAAAGACAAATTTCAGTCTTTCAATACGTTTTGAAACTGAGATTGAGTGTTGTCATTCTGAACGGAACGAAGTAGAGTGAAGAATCTCTTCCAATTATAGATTCTTCCTTCGTCAGAATGACAAACAGACGTTAATTATAGAATTTTATACGCTGTATCATAACTTTGGATATAATTCTCCAAAGGTTTCGGGAAAGATCTTTCGTGAGAACCCTCAACATCGGTTACAATGAAATCATTTTCAGCAGTAAAATTTTTCCAAATTTCCTCTGAATCTACCTCAACATTAAAAATTTCTATGCTTAAATTCTTATGCGTCAGTTTATGATTGACTGTTTTTACACTTTTAATAAACGGTATTAATTCATCGGAAATTACAGGTGGAAATTCAAATAACTTTTTCCAAATAAAATCATCTTTTCTTTGCTGAATTAAAAACTGACCGTTTCTGTGAACAAAGTAATAAGTCAGTTGAAGATCTTCTGCTTTTACTTTTTTTGTTTTGACAGGAAAGTATGAAATTTTTTGTAAGGAAAAAGCCAGACAGCTTTCATGGAGAGGACATTCTCCACAAAGAGGATTTTTAGGTTTACAGATTTCTGAGCCCAAATCCATCATTGCCTGATTGAAATCTCCAACGTTTTCAGGCATTATTAAAGCTGCCAATTCCGAGAAATAACTGAATGCTTTTGAATTCGATATATCGAAATCATCTGCAAAAAAACGACTCAGAACACGATAGAAATTACCATCAACGGCAGGCATTTTCCCGTTAAAACAAATACTTGAAACTGCGGCAGCGGTATATTTCCCAACTCCTTTCAGCTTCAAAATCTCTTCATATTCTGAAGGAAAAGAGCCATCATAATCTGCCATAATCTGTTTTGCAGCCTTATGAATATTAATTGCTCTTGAATAGTATCCCAATCCTTTCCAATGTAACAAAACCTCATCTTCATCAGCTTCTGCCAATGTCTTTACATCCGGAAATCTTTTGATGAAATTATTATAATGATTGAGCCCCTGATTAATTCTGGTCTGTTGAAAAACGATTTCACAGATCCAAATTTTGTAAGGATCTTTTGTTTGCCTGAAAGGCAAATCTCTTGCATTTTCTTTATACCAGTTAAGAAGTTTATTACCAATATGTTTAAAGTCTGAATTTTCTATTTTTTCCAAAAGTTTTCTTCTTCATTTTTAGATGCTTCGACAGGCTCAGCATGACATTTCTAATACTAACTGTTTTATAGCAGCATATTTGTAGCGTTGTCATGCTGAGCCTGCCGAAGCATCTGTTTATTAATGCAAAGATAAAATTTTATTTATCAGCTTTTACAGAATAAACAGACGCTCCTCTCACCCATTGATATTTAAGATGTTTTTCTTCTGCAATAAAGCGATAACCTTCCAGTTTTTTCAGATAAACATAGACTGTCGAATCCTTTTTTAAAGCCAATTTTTGATTAGCCAAAAACTCAAGCGGATAGGTAACCAACGAATCTCTGGTTGTTTTTAATACATTTCCGGAATCTACTTTGTATATAAATATTGGTTTTCCACGACCGGAATAGCTGTCTGCAAGTTTTAGTTTTGATGTTGAAATCACCAGTTCACTTTCTTTAAAACATTCGTCTGCATTCATTACATAAGCTTTTCCCTCTTGTCTTTCATTGGCAAAAAGATCGATTTTATGCTCAATCTGCGGTTGTTTTTCACAGCTTACGATAAATATCATGAAAAGTACTGATAACAAGCTTATCATTTTCATATTTATTAATTTTGGCGGTTTGGCTTGATATAGAAAAACCGATGTTTGAACAGCATCGGTTTTTCATAATTATTAAGTGTTGTTGTATTATTCTTGTGAATATTCAGCATCCCATTCGTTTCCGTCATCTCCTTTGTGTCCGTCTAATTTAATAACGAAACTTTTTGTTGGGAAATAAGGGGTGAGACGAATATCTAACCAAACTCTGTCTTTGTTTACTTTATCCTGTTCAAAACGAACAATTTTAAATTTCTCAATCAGTTTATCTGGTCCTTTGATTCCGTCTAGAAAGGTTACGATCTGTCTTCTCAAATCGTCTTCGTTTCTTGCATTCCAGTTTTCAAAAGCTCTTCTGTTTAAGAAATCCAGTAAAACTTTGGTCACATAATCGAATACACGAACCACCGAATACGTCTGAAGCCCGATATTGTCTCCTGTAAATAATGTTTTTGCTGAGAAAGCCATGATTTTCCCGTATTCATTTACCATAGGAACTAATCCCATTTTTTCCAACTGAGAAATCTCGCTTTTCTTCAATTCGAATTTTACGGCATCTACTTCATTAATGTTACCATGCTTTTTACCAGCAGCAACCTGAGACATCAGTGTTTTATGAATTTTTCCGGCTAATGAAGTGGAAGGCGGAAGTTCTACATTTTCTTCTTCTCCTACTTCTTCTGCTTTTCCACGGCCAACAAGCCAGTTACACGTCATAATCACGTTACTTCTGTGTAATTCGCCTCCTGTAAGGTTTGCAGAATGGAATAAATCTACGACATCATCCGGCTTATCAAGATTTGCAAAGTCTGTAACCATCATTACTTTGTTTTCGTTACAGATTTTCGCCCATTTTTCAATAACTTTATTTGATCCTAAGTATCCAGGAATCGCTAAAATTGAATAGTTATCTCTAAGATCTAAACGGTCGTAATAGTTCTTAAATTCGTCTGCAATAGCATCAATATACAATGGATTATCCAGATCTGAAACCTGATCTAAGCTCGCATTTACAATGCTTACATTATCTACTTTGTCAAGCTCTGTATTTTTGTAAAACTGAGCTACTGTTCTGTAATTGGTTTCTAATAATCGAACAGCATCTAATGTATTTTTCAGATTAGTCTTTAAGTTCTGATCTGCCTGCTGTGCTTTACTTTTGCAGGTTTCTGCCATTTTATCTGCAGATTCGTTACCTTCCAAAAGTTTTACCCAAAGGTTGATCTTCTGGAGAAGTTCTTTTCTTTCGTCTCCTTTGTTGTTATCATTAAGGAAGATTTCTTTCCTAGCTTTTCTTGTAGGATTCATATTGGCAATGCCATCTACAACAGATTCAACAAAACCGAAACCGCCTATTTTATTCAGTTCGGCAAGAGGATTTCCTTTCGGTTGTCCTGAGTGTTGCTGTTGTCCTTGTTGTTGGCTTTCAGCTGCCTGTAATTTACTATCCATGATGTAATGTAAAGTCTTTAAAATTATTTTTCAAGTTCTTGTGCCACTTCTTTCAACACTTCCACAAAAGCAGCTCTTGTCTGCTCATTTTCTAACATATTACGCAGAATCTTATTCGTTTTCAGCTGACGAACAATTTTATTATATTGCTCCTGCTCCATACTAAGCTGCTGCAAATAATCTGATTTCTGAGTAAGATTTTTGGGAGTGAAATCCGCAAGATTTTGAAAACGGAATTCTTCTTCCACTACACTACCGTCTTCTGTTTCATGCTGTACATTTACAGAAGGTTGGAAATGTTTGAAGACGTCTTCCACTGTTTTTAATCCTGTTACAATTTCAGGGGTATAAGATTCTTCCGTTGTAAGCTGGCTTACTATCAGAGACTTATTTTCTTGTATTTCCTGAATAGCTTCATTAGCGTCTACTTTTACCTCGTTGCCGCCAACACCATAATTAAACATTGCCATATTATTAATATTTTGAGATTTTCTGTTTGGGTGTGAATTGGTTTTATCTGAATCAAACAAATGCCCAATCCAATGTTTAAATTTAAAAAAAAACTGTAACATACAAAATTTTGTTAAGATTTTTTCTTGAAATATTTAATAACTCCTCTTATTAAGTATCTTATTATGATAAGATTATGAAATCACTAAACTATGAAAAATAAACAAAAAACGCATCATTTCTGATGCGTTTTTCATTCTAACAATTTTTGGTTCTGTTACCAAATTTTTATTCTGTCCTGAGGAGCTTTATACATTTTATCTCCCGGTTTTATATCGAATGCCTTAATAAATGCATCCTGATTTACTAACGGACCAAACGCCCTGAAAATTCCCGGAGAGTGCGGATCTGTTTTTACCTGATTCACCATGTACTGTTCTGTAGCTTTGGTTCTCCAAACGGTTGCCCAGCTCATAAAGAATCTCTGATCCTGTGTGAAACCACTAATTAATCCCGGATTTCCTTTGTCTTTAAGATACATCTGCAATGCATCGTAAGCAACGGCAACACCTCCTAAGTCTCCGATATTTTCTCCACTGGTAAATTTACCATTCACAAAGCTTCCTTTTACCGGTTCGTAGCTGCTGTATTGAGTTGCCAACTGACCAACTTTTGCATCAAAGTTTTTACGGTCTGCATCTGTCCACCAGTTATTTAAGTTACCATCTCCGTCGAATCTTGAACCGCTATCGTCAAATCCGTGAGAGATTTCGTGACCGATCACCGCTCCGATTCCACCAAAATTAACTGCGGCATCCGCTTTTGGATTGTAGAAAGGAGGCTGTAAGATAGCAGCAGGGAAAACAATCTCGTTGTTTGAACCGCTGTAATAAGCGTTTACAGTTTGCGGCGTCATTCCCCATTCTGTTTTGTCCACCGGTTTTCCTACTTTATCCAAACTTCTCTGATATTGCCAAGCGGAAACATTCTGAAGATTGGAATATAAAGTTGCCCCCGCTTTTGGAGCATCTACTTTTAGCTGAGTATAATCTTTCCACTTATCCGGATAAGCAATTTTCACTGTGAATTTTGACAGTTTTTCCTGAGCCTTCACTTTAGTTTCAGGAGACATCCAATCCATATCGTTGATATGTTGTTTGAATGACTTCAGAATATAGTCAATATACGTTTCCATCTGAGCTTTTGCTTCTGGAGTGAAGTATTTTTCAACATATAATTTACCGAAAGCTTCACCCAGAACACTGTTTACAAGGGAAAGCCCTCTTTTGTTCATCGGGCGCTGCTCTTTTTGTCCCTGAAGGTATTTAGAATAGAAATCGAATCTGATCTGCTCCAAATTTTCATCCAGATTGCTTGCATTTCCATTGATTAAATGATATTTCAGATAATCTTTCAATAATGGAAGGTTCTTCTGTGTAAGAAAAGAATCCATATTCTGATAATATTTCAATTCGCCAACGATTACTTTATCTGTATTTACTCCGGCGTCTTTTAAATATTTCGGAAGGTTTACGTTTTTCACCAAAGCAGGCAATTCTGATACATTTTTCGGATTATATCTTAAATTAGCATCTCTATTTTGCTCAAGCGTCAGTAGATAATTGGCTAATTGTTTTTCGAAATCAACCACATTTTTTGCAGCTGCTTCAGAGTTTTTATATCCTAAGACTCCGAATAATTTTCCAACGTAAGATTGATATTCTGCTAACGTTTTCGTATTGGCCTCGTTTACTTTCTGATAATAATCTCTTCCCAACCCTAGATCCGGACCGCCAAGATACACTGCATTCATATTAGAATTCTTCATATCTGCGCCTACTCTCCATCCGTAGAAAGAATTATCGCCTAGTTTTGTTGCGTCCAACAGATATTTCTGAAGATCATTCAGGTTTTTGATCGCATCAATTTTCGCCAGATCTCCTTTAATGGGTGCTAAACCTTCAGCATTTCTTTTGCTTGTATCCATAAAAGAAGCATAGAGATTCTGGATCTTCTGACCTTCGGAACCTGCAGGATATGTTTCGGATAAAATTTTATTTAAAATATCCAGAGAAGCATCATCCACATTTTCTCTCAATGCATTGAAAGATCCCCAACTTGCTTTATCTGAAGGAATCTGAGTCGTTTTTACCCAATTTCCGTTCACATAGCTAAAAAAATCATCTTGTGGACGCACCGTTTTATCCATATAAGATAAATTGAGTCCTTCTTCTTTTACTTCCACTTTTTTCACCGGTTCTACAGTAACTTCTTTCATCGTTTCAGGTTTTTTAGTGTCAGCAGTTTTTGTCGTACCACACGAATTTAAAAAGACTAACCCCGAAAAGGCAAGTATTCCAATATTTAGCTTTTTCATTAAAAATAATTTTTGATTGTATACAAACTTATCAAATATACAAATTTTGATGGATAGGTAAAAGTTATAAATTATGAGTTTAGATGCTTCGGCTTCGCTCAGCATGACATTTCTAATACTACATGACATTTCTAATACTAATCGTATATATTTTTAACAATGTATTTTTTAGCGGTGTCATGCTGAGCGAAGCCGAAGCATCCGTTTAATCATTAAAACAAAACAAACCGTTCATTTCTGAACGGTTTGTTAATAGTATTAATCTGAATATTACCAGATTTTAATTCTGTCTGAAGGAGCTTTGTATAATTTGTCTCCCTGCTTCACGTCGAATGCTTTATAGAATGCATCAACATTGATGATAGGTCCGAAACTTCTGAAATATCCAGGAGAGTGCGGATCTGTTTTCACTTGGTTTACCATGTATTTTTCACTTGATAATGTTCTCCAAACTGTTGCCCAGCTTAGGAAGAATCTCTGATCTTGTGTATATCCACTGATAGATCCAGGGTTTCCTTTATCTTTTAAATACATCTGAAGTGCATCGTAAGCGATATTTACACCACCTAAATCTGCAATATTTTCACCGTTTGTGAATGTTCCGTTTACGAAAGTTCCTTTTACAGGCTCATATTTATCATATTGAGCAGCCAGAGCTTTTGTAGCTTTTTCGAAGTTCGCTTTGTCTTGTGGAGTCCACCAGTCAACTAAGTTTCCGTCTGCGTCAAACTGCGCTCCTGAATCATCAAATCCGTGGCTCATTTCGTGACCGATAACTGCACCGATTCCACCGAAATTAACTGCAGCATCTGCTTTAGGATTGAAGAAAGGCGGCTGAAGAATTGCAGCAGGGAAAACGATTTCGTTGTTTACCGGGTTATAGTAAGCATTTACAGTTTGTGGAGTCATTCCCCATTCTGTCTTATCAACAGGTTTTCCGATTTTTGCCAAGTCTTTATTATACTGCCATTCCCCGATATTCTGTAGGTTGCTGTATAAAGTTCCTCCTTTAGCTTCAGAAACGATATTTAATTTAGAATAATCTTTCCATTTGTCCGGATAAGCAACTTTTACGGTAAACTTGTTCAGTTTTTCCATTGCTTTTTGCTTCGTTGTTGAAGACATCCACGCTAAACCATTGATGTGAACTGCAAAACTTTTCTTTAAATAATCAATTAACTCAACCATTTGAGCTTTAGCTTCTGCAGGGAAATATTTTTCAACATATAATTTTCCGAAAGCTTCTCCTAAGGAACCGTTGATTAATTCATACCCTCTTTTATTTAAAGCTCTTTGCTCTTGTTGACCTCTTAAATATTTACCATAGAAAGCAAATTTCATGTCACCTAATTTCTCGCTTAAGTAAGAAGCACTTCCGTGAATCATGTGGAACTTCAAGTAATCTTTAATTACGGGAAGATTTTTAGCATTGATCAAGTTATCGAAATCTTTATAGAAACCGATTTCCCCAATGATTACTTTATCTGTACTTACTCCTACTTTTTGAAGATAAGCAGGAAGATCAACTCCTTTTACCAATGTCTTAAGTTCAGCCATTGTTCTTGGATTATACTGAAGGGTATTATCTCGGCTCTGCTCGTTGGTAAGGTAAGTTTTAGCAAGACTTTTCTCGTAATCTACGATACCTTTTGCAGCTGCGTCAGCATTTTTGTACCCCAATTCTTTTAACATTGAAGCTACATATTTTGTATATTCAGCAAGAGCTTCAGTATTTTTGTCGTTTACTTTCTGATAGTAATCTCTTCCTAAACCAAGTGAAGGATTACCCAAATAAACCGCATTCATTTTAGAGTCTTTCAAATCTGCATCAACTCCCCATCCGTATAGAGTATTTTCACCCTCTTTTGTTACAGAAATAAGATAGTTCTGAAGATCTGCAAGGTTTTTGATAGCATCAATTTTCTTGATGTTTTCCTGAATAGGCTTGATTCCGTCTGCATTTCTCTTCTGCATATTCATATAGGTAGCATACAAATCCTGAATTTTTTTACCTTCGCTTCCGTCAGCAAATTTGTCTTTCAGAAGAGAGTTTAGGATTGTCATCGAATTATTGTCTGTATCATCAGCCAATTTATTGAAACTTCCCCAAGTTGGTTTATCGGAAGGGATTTTGGCAGTTTTCATCCAAGTTCCACTCACATAGTTATAAAAATCATCTTGTGGACGAACTGATTTATCCATCAAGCTAAGGTCTAAGCCTTTGTCTGTAGCCTGAGCGCTCACAGTTTGTGAACCAATCCCTGCTAATAAAGCCAAAGAAAGTGTTAATTTTTTCATTTCTAATTACAATTTAACAATAAGTGTAACTTTTTTTTAATTCGTTACTTTTTTATGAAAACAAATTTAATTAAATATTAAGAAGTTGCAATTTCTTTTACATTTCCTGTGCGTTTCAAAAATCCCCAGGTCTGCATTTCTCCTTTCAGAGCTCTTCTTAGGCTTCGGAACAGCACGATATACATCAGCCATCTGTATCCGAACCGTTGCGGAATAACGTATAACAAATTCACCAGTTTCTCTCTCTGCATGATGAAAGCTATGAAAGCCAATGAAGCATCTACCAAAAGGAAAATTAAATAATAACTAAATATTTTGCTTCCATTTCCTGATAAAATCCCAAAAAACATGATAAGATCGGCAAGCGGTGAGAAAAACGGAATAATATATTGAAACAATAAAATATTCGGCATTGCCCAAAGTCCAAGACCTTTGTATTTCGGATTAAGGAAAGTCTGTCTTTGTTTCCAGAACATCTGCATAATTCCGTAAGTCCATCTGAAACGTTGTTTTAAAAACTGTTTTACGCTTTCAGGAGCTTCTGTTACGGCAACCGCACGGTTTTCATTGGCAACGGTATATCCTTTTCTCAAAATTTTCACGGTAATATCACAATCTTCTGCTAACGTATCGGAAGAATATCCTCCAACCTCATCAATCACAGACTTTCTGAAAGCTCCGATCGCTCCCGGAATTACTGTGATGGCATTGATATTTGCATAAGCAAGTCGATCAAAATTCTGGCTGGTTGTATATTCTATGGATTGCCATTTTGTCAGCCAATTCACCGTATTTCCTACTTTTACATTTCCTGCAACCGCTGCGATTTTTTCTTCAGGACCTGAGTTTAAAAATCTTGCTATTAAATATTTTACGGCATTCTGTTCCAGTTTGGTATCAGCATCAATACAAACTACGTATTCTGCATCGGTCTGAGAAATTCCAAAGTTTAAAGCCGTTGCTTTTCCGCCGTTTATTTTACTGAAAATTTTAAGTTTCGGATGATCAGAAAATGCTTCTTCTGCTTTTTTATACGTTGAATCTTTGCTTCCGTCATCCACTAAAATAATATCAAAATTCGGATACGTTTGTCTTAATAAATTGTGCAAAGAAGAAACAATATTCACTTCTTCATTATAAGCTGGAACAATGATTGAAACTTTCGGATATGTGTCCAAAACAGGAAATTCTCCTAATGTTTTTTCTTTTTTTCTTTCTTTAAAAGCCCAGTACAGCATAATGATCAGTCTGATCAGTCCCAATCCGATAAAAATGGTAAAAAGTGCTACCAAGAAGTGACTGATTCCATAGATGATCGTTGCTAAAACCAAGTTAAGCTGCATTACATAATAGGCTCTTGTTTTTGGAACTGCAGGCATTAATTCTGCTTTATTCTTATGTAAAATCGCTGCCAAATTTGTAAAGTGATACCCCTCATTCTGTAACGTCGGAATCAGGATTTTCAAGGCTTTAACTGTTTCTTCACGTGTATCACCACCCGCATCATGAAGGAGAATGATGTTTCCCCGTTCTGCTTTTACTCCTGCCAATACACGTTTTACGATTTCATCTGCTTTTATTCCGGGTTGCCAGTCTTCTGGATCGATATTTTCACCGATGTCTAAATAATTTTGCTGTCTCGCTAAAGCTACCGGAATAATTTCTTCGGAGGTTGTAGGCTCAGAATCTGCATTATAAGGCGCTCTGAAAAGAATAGTACTGTGTCCCGTAATGCATTCTATCAACAGTCTTGTGAGTTTCAATTCCAGCAAAGCTCTTTCAGGGCTTACTTTGGCAACATTTTCGTGGGTAAAGGTATGGTTTCCTATTTCATGGCCTTCTCTGTAAATTCTTTTAACCAAAGGAAGATTTTTCTCAGCATTTAAGCCTACTAAAAAAAATGCAGCCGGAACATGATATTTAGATAGAACATCTAAGATCTGCGGAGTATAGGTTTCATCCGGACCATCATCAAAAGTCAGAACCAATTCTTTCTGAGGTGCTTCTCCATATTTTTTCACTTCGTAGGAACTCGGATAAGTGAGATAATTTTCATCGGTAATGATCTTTTCCTTCGGATCAATTTCCACAGCAATTTTTCCATCGTGAGGGGTATTCAAAACATCCAGAACTTCACCATCCCCAATATAATCGACCATCGTCTGACCTTTAACATTTTCCAGCGTTTTTAAATTTAATTTTGACAGGCCTGCAAAAGTCAGATCCTTATCATAAAAATTCCAGATCCGGCTGTCTTCACTTCCCAATCTCCAAAGTGCAGTTCCCGCCAAAGGATATTCTGAAGAAAAACGCATAGTATTGAAAATGGAAGCCGCATCATTGAAAAACACGGTGTGGGTGTTGTTTTTTGAGTCTGTATATGAATAATTTAAATTAAAAGTATTGTCATCAAAATTAATAATTGCTTTACTTGCACTCGCTTTTGTGATCGCCTGCATATAGGTTACAGAGCTATTACTATCTTTATTGGTGCTCCAGTCGTAACCATAAGCTCCCAATCCTAAAATTATTTTGTTCGGAGACGTTTTCTGTAAGAATTTTCCGGTCTGGGCTTCTACCCATTTTTGTGAAGAAATAGGCCCTGCATCACTATCCGCAGAATATTCGTCATAAGCCATTAAAACAAAATAATCTACGTATGGATTTAATTTCTGAATATTATAATCATCATTATCCGTCATCACATCCATGGTAACGAGCAATTTATTTTGCTTAAAAGTATCGGAAAGTTCCTTCATAAAAGCAATCAGGTTCTCATCAGAATTCAGATTCATTTCTTCAAAGTCAATATTGATTCCTTTAAAATGAAATTTAAGACACTGCTGAACCAGCTTTTGAATCAGTTTTGTTCTCTGCTGAGGATTGTTCAAAACTTTTCCTAAGCCTTCTGAATGAAATTCCTGTTGAAAATTGTTACTTAAAATCGGCATCGCAGCAACCCCAGTTCTTTTGATCACTTTATATCCTTCGGGATCAACATTGGTTTTCAGATCGCCTGTCTTCGGATCAAGAAAAAACCACTCGGGAAAAACCAGATTGATATGTTTGATATTTCTTTTTAAAGACATTAAAGACTGAGGATCCCATGCTACATAGAATGCAGAACGTATTCCGCCGGGAAATTGTCCCCAGTTTCGGTTTTGGTTTTTGAATCTTTCGGCTCTTGCTTTTTCTATTTTCGCAAGATTGGTATGGATTGTTTTTTCGGAAATAAAGCTTCTAAAACCTTTATATTCCTTAGAAATTTTATTCTCCTGCAGATAAGGTTTATTGGCAGTAATTACCGCTTTATAATCTTCTTTGAAAGGAATTTTGGGACTTCTGTCTAATTTCATCATCAGCCCTAAAGCCAGGAACAGCAATATGGCAATAAAAATGAAAATACGACTTCCCCACTGCACATTTCTCCAGCGTTTTTTACTATTGGTCTGAAAAATCTGTTTTGAATTTTCCACAATTTTTTATTTTTTTCAATGAAGGTCAAAAAGCATGAAAACCGATACTAAAATTAATTAAAAAAAAATTAAAATTAATTGAATGCTAATTGTTTATTAAAACGCCCACTACATCCTGAATAATTTTCTGCGAAACAAAATTCATAAAATCCAGGCGTTCAAGATGGGGCATATATAATTTTGAAGTGATTTCTTGATCACCTATTCGGATCGTATAAAAAACAGTTCCTACCTCTTTTCCATCCTCCCCTTTTCCCGGTCCTGCAACCCCTGTTGTTGACAATGAAATATGAGTTCCAAACAGCTTTTGACAGCCTACTGCCATTTCCGAAGCAACTTGTTCACTCACTACTGTAAATTCGTCAACCGTTTCTTTTTTAACTTTTAAAATTTCAATTTTCTTTTCCGTTGCATAGGCTACCATTCCTCCGGAATAATATGTTGAACTTCCAGAAACCGAGGTAATCATTTTTGCCAGTTCACCACCGGTGCAGCTTTCTGCCGTAGAAATTGTTAATTTTCTGTCTGTTAAAATCTCGGCAAGAATTACTTCGATTTTATCTTCAGAAGTTGCAATTACATTGTCCCTGATTAAAGGTAATAATTTCTGAATTTCATTTTCGAGTTCCTGCTGTAAAAGTGCTTCATTTTCTCCACTCGCAGTTAGCCTTAGTTTCACACGAGTTCCGATCGGAAGATAGGATAAGGCTAAATTTTCAGGTAATGCCAACTCCCAGCTTTCTATGGTATCTGCCAAAATACTTTCAGGAATTCCGACTACGGAAATTATTCTTGTAGAAATATAATTTAGCTTAAATTTCTCCTTCAAAAAAGGCACAATCTGATCTTTAATAAGAGGTTTTACTTCGTAAGGAACTCCCGGTAAACTGAATAATAATTTTCCATGGTCTTCCATCATCATGCAGGGTGCCGTTCCGAAATGATTCTGAAAAACTGTAGATTTTGTAGGAACAAAAGCCTGTTCACGGTTTCTTTCCAAAATTTCCAGACGGCCCCGTTTTTCCATATACTTCTTAAGATGATTGAATGTAACTTCATCCAAAGCAATTTCATCATTGAAAAATTCGGCAATCGCTTTTTTGGTCTTATCATCTCTTGTAGGACCTAAACCTCCTGTTGTAATAATTAAATCTCCTATTTCAAAGGCTGATTTAATGGTATGTTTGATGGTTTCTATTTCATCTGAGATCGTGAAGATCTGTGAAACTTTAATTCCTATATTTTTAAGCTCAGTAGCAATGAAGTTAGAATTGGTGTCAATTGTATTTCCAGAAAGGATTTCATCACCAATAGTAATCAGAACAGCATTTTCCATATTTATTTTCGAAAAAAAATTCGTTTACAAATGACGGGAAATTCTCATTGACGGGCAATATAAATTGATTTTTTCTATTTTTGACGAAAATTGTTTAAAATTATAATTATTTATGTCTAAATATGATGATACTTCATGGCATTATGGCGGTGATTTTCCTGAAGGTCTTCCTGAAAAAAACGGAGCAACCCACACCGGAATGTTCCTGAACTGGTGTATTGCCCACAATTTAATTTCTGATGAACTGAAAGAAGATAACGAGGAAGAAGTTGAAAAGTTAAAGAGAAGAGAAATCACAGGTGCAGAGTTTGTGATGGATGTAATGGACGGAAAGTTTTCTGAATATGATCTGAATGATCTGGGAAATAGTTTTGCTAAAGATTATTATGCGGATGATACCGATTTTGGGAATAGATTCAGTTCATTTGCTGATGATTATATCAATCTTTTTGATACAAAAGCGGAAGAAAGTGATTATGAATACGAGACTTTTTACCACATCGAAGATACCTACGAAAACTATGATCTGATGAAGCAGATTATAGATCACCGTTTTGAGGAATGGAAGGAATATAAAAGTTTGAACTAAAGCGCAAAGTCTGTCATTCTGACGAAGGAAGAATCTCAGCAACGAAAAAATAGATTCTTCACTGCATTTCATTTCGTTCAGAATGACAGACTTTATAATTATCTGTGAAGAGATTGCTTCGTCGCTTCGCTCCTCGCAATCACTTAATTATGCTTTACCCAAATCAGTTCATCCGTATTGTAACCAATTTTTTTTGCTTTTTCTAAAAAACGTTGTCGAATACTTTCAGGAATCTCTTTCGTTCTTGAAAGAATCCATAGGTATTTCAAACTGTTTCCGGCAACTAAAGCATATTGATAGTTTTCATCAAGATCAATGACATTATAGCCTGCCCAGATCGGCTTAAAGAACGATACCTTCAAGCGGGCTTCATTTTTATCTTTTACGAATTTCGCTTCTCCGATAGATTCTTTCCATTCTTTTTTTACATAATTGTAGCCTTTATTATCAACGCGAATGGTACCGTCCGGATTTTGAGAATAGGTTGCCGTTACATTATCCATGTCTTTTTCGAATTTGTAATCGAAACGGGCAATTTCATACCATTTCCCGAGATATTTTTCGGCATTAAAGTGTTGAACTGCGGTTGCTCCTTTGGGAATTCCGACTGAGCATGAATTGAAAATAAGTAAACCTAAAACACCCAACGAAACGGGAATCGCAATTTTCTGAAACGTTTTCATAATAGAATATTTTTGTGTGGTTATTATGAAAAGTTCAAAAATAATGCCTGAAAATTTCAGACTCTATTTCTTAAATTGTACTTATTTTAAATCCAAACTGTTGTTAAGTTTTGCAAAAGTGTGTTTCACTTCCCTAAGATTACTATGAATGTTCTATGAAAAAACTTTCAGAAAACCTTCTTTAAAGCTTCCGGAAACTTCAATTTCGGTTTCGTCTGCAAGTGTTGCGGTTCCGCTTTTATGATAAGATTTTACAAAATTGGTATTGATGATATGTGAACGATGAACTCTCACAAAAGGATTTTCCAACAAATCATCGAAATGTTTTAAAAACCTGCACACCATTTTCTTTGAACCGTCTGTAAGATAAACCTGTGTAAAATTTCCGTCTGCCTGAAGTCGCACGATGTCTTCCGTTTTCACCACATCAAATCCTTGCAAAGTCGGAAGAATTAATTGTTGTTTTTCGGGTTTTAATTTCAGATTTTCGAGAAGAATTTTATTCCGGTTAAGTTCTTCCTTATTTTCCAGACTTTCTGCCACTTTATTTACTGCTACAATCAATTCCTGAATATCGATAGGTTTTAAAATATAATAACTCGCCGATTTATTTAAAGCCTGTAAAGAATATTGAGAGAATGCCGTAATGAAAATGGTTTCGTAAGAAAAATCTTTCGTTGCTTCCAATACATCAAAAGCATTCCCGAATGGCATTTCCACATCCAGAAAAACCAATTGAGGCTGTTTTTCAGCAATTAAAGGAACAGCTTCTTTTATATTTCCAGCTTCTCCTAAAATTTCAACCTGCGGACAGTATTTTGTGAGATAATTCCTCAATACATCTCTCGCAATGATTTCATCGTCTACGATTACAGCTTTTATTTTCATAGATTAAGTTTTAGGTGATAGATTTTAGGTTGCAGTTATTACCGTGTAAGTTTTACTTATTAATCAATTTATAGGTGATTTCTACAAGAACTCCCTGTTCAGCTTTTTTATCTGTGATTTTACATTGAATTTGCTGATGGTACAAATCATTCAAAAGGGTAATTCTTTCTAATGTATTTTTCATTCCGCGACCTTCACGATTTTTTTGATGCTGAGTTTTTTGCTTTTTACTTTCTTCGATTCCGATTCCATTGTCTTCAATCGTAATTTTCAAATGCTCGTTTTCTTTTTTAAAACTTAGCTTTAAAAATCCTTTATGCTCTCTATACCGCAATCCGTGCCAAACTGCATTTTCCAGAAAAGGCTGTACAAGCATTCCCGGAACTTTAATACTCTGGGTATTTAAACGTTCATCAACATCAATTTCGTAATCGAATTTGTCTGAAAAACGTGTTTTTTCTAAGGCTAAATAGTTTTGAAGTAAATCCAATTCCTGCTGGAACGGGATAAAATCTTCTGTAGAATTTTCCATCACCCCACGCATCAGCTTCGAAAATTTGGTTAAATACTGATTGGCTTCCAATTCATTGTTAGTAGCAATAAAGTGATTCACAGAATTCAAACTGTTAAAAATAAAATGGGGATTCATCTCACGACGAAGCGATTGTAAGGCAATTTTTTTGTTTTTAACCTGAACTTTCTTCAGGGTTCTGAAAATGAAAATAATTAATCCGATTAAAACCAACAAAGCTCCAATTAAGCTGTAATTGAAAACATTTTTTTTGCGAATTAATTCATCTTTTAATTCTCTTTCTTTTTCTAATTGCGCAATCCTCTGTTCTGTATCTTCCAGAATTTTATTGTCTACCAAACTTCTGTCTTTTGACACCAAATCCGGCAATTTCCCAAGAAAATCACGGTATAGCTGAACGGAAGCATTGGTATTTCCGGAAACATTATAAAGACTGTCTAATTTTTTTACGCTTTTTTGCGCTTCTAATGTATGCCCTTTTTCAAGGGAAATTTTGTAGGCGTTTTTCAATAAAGTAATGGCTTGCTCAGGATCGTTTTTTTTGATATAAATATCTGCAAGTTCCTGGATCTGATTAACTTTTTCCTGAGAATTGTCTTTTACAAAAGCTTCTTTTAGAACTTCTTTTTTGGCTTCAATAGCTTTGTCGAATTTTTTATTTCCAATATAAAAATCAGTTAATTTCTGGCTGATTTCTAAAGCCTGTTGTGGTGCGGCTTGTCTGGAAACTTTGTAAGCAGTATTTAAATTTTCTTCAGCTTTAGGGATATTTTTTTGCTCGATGTTGATATCTGCCAATTGACTATAGCTCGCTGCCAAATCTCCTTTATCTTTCTCCTTTTCGTTAATCTGAATATTATTTTGAATCGCCTCCTCTTTCGCTTCCGGAGAGGTAGAGGAAAGCCTTGCCGCATCATTTGAATTGACCATGCTTTTTTCTGCATAGCTCATTTGCGCAGCTCTGTTGTAGTTACTGATTGCAGGAGTGATTTTATTTTGTTTTTCCTGTGACTGAGCCAGTTTTCTGCTTACTTTTTCAATATTGGGTTTATCATTAAGCTTTTCATAGATATTTTTAGCTTTTTTGTAATATTCTTCACTCTTCGAAAAATTACCGTCATTGAAAAAACTTTCAGCAATATTGTAATAAGAATCTGCCTGTGCGGCTTCATCTTTGTTATCAACGGCTTTCTTCAGCTTTTTACTTTGTGTCTGAACTTCCTGGGCAACATTAGTGGTTTGAGAATATATTGTATTCCCAAAAATCATCAGTGAAAAGACCATAAAAAGCCGAACCATTTTCATAAAACAAAGATATACATATATGTAGTTACCCAAAAACTATTCACCAAGTGAAAATCGGTCTTTACCAAGTTTACTCTTTCTGCCTTTGATGGTGATGCTAAGTTTGTGTTCTAATTTAATCTTAATTCTTATGAAAAATCTATCTTTTTTTATTCATTTCGCAGTATTATTTTTGAGTGGTAATGTTTTGTCTCAAACCAAATTAATTTCATATAAAAGCCACAGTGGAAACATGGAATATTTTGAAAAAAGTATTGTAGAGGACAGTTACAACACCAATTATTCTAATCTTGGAATTTTACCGGACAGGTATGTTATCAATTCAAAATTGGATAGTGTAATTATCATTGACGATCAAAAGAGTGTGATCGTAACTTCCTCATTTTGTAAAAGCAGAATAAGCAAAAATCCCGAAAGATGGGAACCGGGAAGAGATACTATTTACAATCGTACTGTTTTTTCAAGCCAGAATATAGATAGTGTAAAAAGTGTGCTCAGGAGAACTTATAATTTTCAAAATGATCTTGACAGTACTGTGTTTCTTAAATATGACAAAAGAACGAAACGGTATCGACCAATTTCTACTAAAAAAACAGTAAAAAAAGCTGAGATAAAAAGCATGAAATCAAAAGAGGAAATACTGTATTTTCTTGTGATGAGCGTTGCTCTATTAGCATTTGTTTTTGTTTACAGAAAGTCTCATTAACCTGATCATCGTGTACACTCAATCTCTACTGGTAAGAAAAGTCAACATTTTTAGCGGTATTTTTTTTCTACAGTTTATCCTTTTTTTTCCTTTGAATTTTTTAAATGATTTTCAACTGAAATGTACTCAATTTATTTTCGGAAATATCACACAATTCCTTCTGGAAAGTATTTTCGATAAAAAGTATGTAAGAATAGATTACAGTTCGGATAGTTATTCGATGTTGATTTTGATAATCATTTTACTATTCACTTCTTTCATTTTCAGTTGTTTGATAAGGAAAAAACGGGTAAATCATTTTTTATGGATCACAGAATATGTATGTATGATGTATATTTCTATTGTACTCATAAAATATGGCATTGACAAACTTTTTAAAACCCAATTTTCGGAGCCTGAATCTAATATTCTGTTCACAAGATTAGGTAACTTAGATAAAGACATTTTATTTTGGAGCACCATAGGAACATCTAAAATCTATAATACAGTCATAGGTTCTATTGAATTTTTATCGGGTGCTTTACTGTTGTATAAACGTACTCAGTTTTTTGGATTGTTATTGGCTATTATTTGTTTTACTCAAGTATTCATCATCAATATCAGCTTTGATATTTCCGTAAAGTTCTTTTCATTGATTTTACTTCTCATGAGTATTTTTCTGGTAAGAAAAAATGGATGGAAACTTATTCTGAACCTTATTAACCTTCCTAAAAAAAATTTTTTTAATTCACCTTTACTTCTACCGTATAAAGTTTTTCTTAAGATTCTGATTTTAGGAATGGTATTGATTAAAATAGGAATGCCTTATTTCAATACAGAAGACCCAAAAAAATCATTGAATTTAATTGGAGCATACCAAGTAACTTCCTCCGGAAGTCCATATCAATATCTATTTTTTCATAAAGATCAGTATCTGATTTTCATGGAAAAAGATTCAGAAAAGATGACTTCGTTTCATTATGATATTTCTTTTGATTATCAAATGATTATTGAAGATGATCAACACAATATTTCAAAACATTTGTTAATGAAAAATCAGAACGACAATACTCTTATTTTTCCTTTTAACAACCAGATTATCAAGGCTAAACCGGTTAATATAAAAAGAATGAATGCATTACAGGACAGATTCCATATTTTGGTGGATGAGCAGTAAACATCCGTATCATTTCTTCCACCAAGTCAAAACCTCCGTTCACCAAGTCTACAAAATTTCAGTTTCTATTCATGGTAATTTTACTTTAGAAATTTAAACAGGAAATTATGAGACTTAAACATTTTTTATTGATCGGATTCTTTACATTAACAAGTTTTGCAAATGCACAGGAAGTAAAGAAAAATGCCATTGAAGTAACCGGAGTTGCAGAAATGGAAGTGGAACCGGATGAGGTAATTTTCAGCATCGGAATAAAAGGCGATAGTAAAAACGACCTTGCCGATAATGAAAAGAAATTATTCGAAATTTTAAAAGGTAACGGGGTAAAAAACGAAGACATCAAATTCAAATCGATGTATCAGAATATTTACCTTAAGAAAACTTATACTAAAAGCTATCAGTTTAAGGTGAACAAAAAAACAGAAATGGGCAATTTGTTTGAGAATCTTAATCAAAAATGGGTAACCAATATCAGTATTGCGGAAATTAAAAATACCAAGATTGCAGATTTTAGAAAAACAGTAAAGATGAATGCATTAAAAGCAGCAAAAGAAAAAGCATATTATTTATTGGAAAGTATCGGTAAAAAAGTCGGAAATCCTCTTGAAATCGTAGAAATTGAAGATTACACCAGTGATACTGTTCTGCCTGTTGCTTATAAATCTGCAAGAGTAAGCAATATACAATTGGAAGCCGCAGATACAGGAATCGATTATTCTTTCGAAAATATCGAAAACATCAAGCTGAAATACAGCATCAAAACAAAATACGAAATCCTATAAACACAAAGATCATGACAACTATTAAAACGTTAGCATTAGCAATGGGAGCAGCAGCTTTTCTAGGCGCTCAAAATACTCCGGACAAACCTCGCAGTAAAGGAAGACTGATTCCTACAGAGAGAACAATTGTTCAGCATAGTAACCACTCATCGGGAACGATCAGTAAAGACAATAAAATTCAGGTGGCTTTGCTGCTTGACACATCAAACAGTATGGATGGCTTGATCGATCAGGCAAAATCCAGATTATGGAATATTGTCAATACTTTAACCACCCTGAAATATAACGGAAAGGCACCTCAAATTGAAATTGCTTTGTACGAATATGGAAATGACGGACTTCAGGACGAAAATTATATCCGCCAAGTGGCTCCTCTTACTCAGGATTTGGATTTAATTTCTGAAAAACTGTTCGCTTTAAGAACTAATGGTGGAAGTGAGTATTGCGGAGCTGTCATTCGTGATGCTTCTATGAACTTAAACTGGGATGGCAATGAGAAAAGCATGAAGCTGATTTATATTGCAGGAAACGAGTCTTTTGATCAGGGCAAAATTAATTACAAAGAAGTGATTTCGAATGCAAAAAGAAAAAACATTTACACCAATACGATCTTCTGTGGTGATCGAAATGAAGGTATTCAAACGTTCTGGCAAAACGGAGCTTCACTTGGTGACGGAAAATACTTTAATATCGACAGCAACCGAAAAGTAATTTATATTGAAACTCCTTACGATATAAGAATTTCTGAATGCAATACTAGATTGAATGATACTTATATCTATTATGGAAGTCATGGTTCGGAATACAAACTGAAACAAGCGGCTCAGGATAGAAATGCTGAAGCACAATCTGTTTCTAATGCAGTGGAAAGAACGGTTGCCAAATCTAACAAAAACGCCTACAAAAATGATCATTGGGACTTGGTAGACCGCGCTGAAAAGGATGCTAATTTCATGTCTACGATAAAAGAAGAGGAGCTTCCGAAAGAGCTAAAAGGCAAAAGTAGAGAAGAGGTATCAAAAGCAGTTGCCGTAAAATCCGCAGAACGTGAAAAAATTCAGAAAGAAATTGAAGAATTGTCTAAGAAACGTCAGGATTTTATTGATGCAGAAATGAAAAAAAGAGGAAGCTCAGATTCGGACGATCTTGGAAAAGCCATTGAAAAATCGGTTCTAGAGCTGGCAAAGAAAAACGGATATAGTTTATAATGTTAGAAATCCTGTTGAAGTTTTGCGGAATCAAATATTTGATTCCGCAATTTTTTGAGGATTCGGCGGGGGATTTGCCGCCCCCGAATCCTATCTTCCAAATTTAAAGTATTTTGAAAGCTGATGTCTTTTACCTTTCATAAACAGCGAAGCCATCTCCATTCCTACTACAGAAAAAGTAATTCCGTTTCCTCCGAAGCCGAGAACGAAATAGGAATTTTTAAACTTTTCATGAGTTCCGATATAGGGAAGTCCGTCTTTTGTTTCTCCGAAAGTTCCGGCCCAGACAAAATCCGTATAAAACTGATAATCCGGTTTTATTTTCTTTAAAGTTTTTAGAATCTCTTTTTCTTTTTTATTTAAAAGGGCGTCACGCTTTTTTGCATCATAAAAATCTTCATCACCTCCTCCGATTAGCAATCTGCCATCATCGGTAGTCCGCATATACATATAAGGATCATCGGTATTCCAAACCAATGTATTTTCGATATTTTTAAATTTTTCCTGATCAATTTCTGAAACAATAGCATAGGTACTTTTTAAATCAACAAAATTTTCTTTGATCATAGTCTTGCTTTCATAGCCAATACAGTAGATAATTTTCTTTGCCTTAATTTGAAACCCTGAATCTACAGTGGCAATAGTAAAACCTTTATAATATTCCACTTTTAACATATCTGTTTTGTCGAAAATCTTTAATCCCTTTTTTGTATTTACCTCAAATAATTCATGAGCAAACTTAAATGCATCAATACTAGCTCCCTGCTTTGATAAAATGCCGCCATACATATTTTCAAAACCAAATCTTTTGGCGATCTTATCGGCTTCCAGCCATTTTATATCAAACCCTGCATTTTTTCTGGCTTCGAATTCTTTCTTTAACCATGCTACATCTTTCTTTTTTGAGGCGAAGTACAAAGATTCTTTTCTTTTAAATCCCGCATCTGATTTAATTTCTTTCGAAAGTTTTTCAATCTTATCGATAGCATCGGAGCAGGCATTGTAACTCTCTACGGCTCCCTTCTCCCCTATTTTTTCAATCAATTCAAAAAGAGGAATATCAATTTCGTATTGTAGCATTGAAGTGGTCGCTGAGGTACTTCCATTACACAACTCCCGTTTGTCAATCAGGATTGTCTTATACCCATCTTTTATCATTTGATGAGCAGTTAAGCTTCCTGTAATTCCTCCTCCGATAATTAAAACATCACATTCTTCGTTCGATTTCAGTGAAGGGTACGAATTGACCAATCCGTTTTTTAAAAGCCAAAAAGGTTCATTTGATTTAAGATCCACAAGAATAATTTTTCTTAACCCTATCAACAATCAAGCCTTTTTATTTTTACTGAAATTAAAATATTGGTTTAATTTTTGTTTTGAAAATCCAACAACAAACCACCAAAAAATAAAAATATGATAACAATTATTCCAGAAGCTCCGGAAAACGTTGCGGCATTTAATGCAACAGGAGAAGTAACGAAAGAGGATTTTGAAAACCTTGTATTTCCTGTAGTAAAAAAGAAAATAGACCATTTTCATGAACTTAATTATCTGCTTTATCTGGATACAGATATTGATAATTTTACTATGGGAGCCTGGTTTGAAGATGTGATTCTAGGATTAAAAAATCTAGCCAATTGGAACAGAGCCGCTATTGTAACAGACAAAAAAGGAATCCAGAATTTTACGGATATCTTTAGTGTTCTGATGCCGGGCGAATTCAAGTCTTTTCCAAAAGGAAATCTTTACAATGCCCTATATTGGTGCAAAAACGGCAATGAAGTAGAGGCATAATTTCTGTAAAAATAAAATGAAACCGTCTCACAACTGAGGCGGTTTTTTACTCCCACTCATATTTTTGTTCTACTGTAAACCTTTGGTTTTTAACTACGTTTACTTTAAAATTCGTTTTAGGTAAATTATCAGTGACTTTAGCAAATATTTTATTCATGTGAGCTTCTTTAGCCTCTACATATTCTTTTAAACTAATTTTCTCTTTATTCAAAAATTTTGGTTTATAAGCAATTTCTGTTTTATCATCCACTACTACAGACTCGGCCTTCCAAATTTCATAATCTTTGTTTTCGACTCTGATATCTAAAATTAAACCTGGCAATCCATAAAATTTAAAAGGACCCGCAGAATAAGGAAGATCTTTTGTAAAATAAGCAACAACATTTGACCCTCTAAAATTTCCTATAGCTTTAAAACATTTATATCCCGCTATATTTTTTGTCTGGGTTTCGTCAATTTTCCAATTTGGTTTTGGTACTTTATCATAAATAAAGAAATCTTTACTATCAACATTTGCAGTAAAGAAAAAATTTCTTTCAGGTTCATTATTTAAATCTGAAACATAATATTGTTTTGGAGTTTTTCTCCCGTTATCCAAATTAACAGCCATCGTCCAGGAATCGGTTAATTTATTTTGTGTAATTATTGAATCTTGAATTGAAATCGTTTGATTATTTTTCAGATACAAATCTTCATGAGAAGTAGTAAATGATGATAGAACCCTCAGATACTTCACATGAATCTGTTGAGAAAAATAGAATCCCGATACTAAAAGCAGTAAAAATAAACCAACTTTTTTCATAAACTTATTTTATATTATAACCCTTCCAACAAATGCTGGAAGGGTTTTTAAAGTATTAAAACATTTAATTATACTAACCAAAATCCAGCCATCGTTAAAGCTACTTTTACACCATTTTGAAAAGCTTGATAGCTAGCTAAATAGGTTGATCAGAAGTTATAGTTTCTTGACCTACTACTTGCCCTCCTACCCAATAAGTAACAACACGCCACATTCTCTAACTGCAGCTTTTTGTTCTTGCTTTTTTTTCTCGAATTTTTCGTCAATGTTTTCATTACCTTTTGCACTAACTAAACCAGCAACACCAAAAGCTGCTACAAGAAGCATTTTTTTTCATAAATGTTAATTTTTTAAGATTGTTAATTATTAATTTTTTAGACTGCAATCTGTTAACAACTTTACAATATTTTTTTTATTCACCAATACGGGATTCCGTAAATTATATTTTTAGTCAATATAATATTTAGTACTTTAAAAATATTTGTGTGTAATTTTTTCAAAAGAAAATATTTATGAACTAATATTAAATAAAAATATCCTCTGTAAATAAAGTTTTAGTTCTGATAACAAAATAAACCCCATAAATAAAAAAGAGAAGCAAAAATTTGCTTCTCTTTTTTATTCATCACATGAAACACATTCCACTGCAATATCGTCTTCATCCTGTGTTTGTGAACCATATAAATATTTATATCTTAAAGCAATCGCCAATCCGATGAAGGTCATTCCTACTCCTACTAAAGATGGATAGTTATAGGAGAAACCTTTCTCCAAAGGAATACCTCCCAAGAAAGCTCCCATCGCATTTGCAATATTAAAAGCCGCCTGCATAAATGCTGCCGCCATCATTTCACTTTTAGGAGCTGCTTTCATCATCATAATATTAATCGGTGCAGAAACCGACATGGATAAAGCTCCGCAAACAAACGTCAGAACTAATGCTGTTGTTTGATTGTGTGAAAAGAAAAATACTCCTGCCAATGCAGACATCATTAAAAATATTAATAATATACAGGTTTTTTCAGGGCTCATTCTATCGGAAATATAACCTCCAACAAGATTTCCCACTACCATTCCGCCGCCCGCAAGTACCATGACATAAGCCATCTGACTTTCTTTAATTCCCGCTACAATCGTCATCAAAGGAGTAATATAACTAAACCAGGTAAATAATCCTCCAAAACCAATCGCCGTGATCAGCAAAACCAACCATGACTGTCTGCTTTTAAGAAATTTCAACTCTTCTAAAAAGTGACTGTCTTCTTTCTTTTCCAACACAGGAAGCCAGAGTTTTAGAGAGACTAAAGTCAATAATCCGATTACGGCTACAATTGCAAAATACCATCTCCAATGAAAAGTATGACCGATATAAGTAACCAATGGAACCATCGCAAGATTAGCAACTGTAAGCCCCGTAAACATTAAAGAAATATAAAACGCTTCTTTTCCTTTTCCAGCCATTCTAGCCGCAACTACAGTTCCCACTCCGAAAAATGCTCCATGAGGCAGTCCGGACAGGAATCTTATAATCAACATCGTTGTATAATCGGGCGCAATTGCTGATAAAGCGTTGAATAAGGTAAAAATTACCATTAATACAATCAATACTTTTTTCGGAGGAAATTTTACAGAATATCCAATTAAAATAGGCGCTCCAATTACCACTCCCATTGCATAAGCAGAAATCAGATGCCCTGCTTCAGGAATCGTAATCTGCAATGTTTTTGCGATATCAGGAAGTAAACCCATCACCGTAAACTCCGTAGTTCCAATTCCTAACCCTCCTATTGCAAGCGGCAAAATTCTCTTATCCAATCCCATATAGCTAAACCTTTTTGAATTTTTAGAATGAACCGATTACAACAATCGATTCTTATTTGAAAGTGCAAAAATCGACAGAAAATATCGTTTTTACTTCCACTCAGATGATATTAATTTGCTCTTTATTGACCTTTTTTATTAATTTTACCTCGCCAAACAATCAAATCAGGACACAATGAAAATTCAGAAAGAAATTATAGAATTTGAAAAAGGAAAATCTTTTAAGCTTTTTTCTCCCTCTCTTAAAAACTGTTTCTTCTGGCATTATCATCCTGAAATAGAACTTGTCTACGTTGAAGCTTCCAAAGGAATTCGTCACGTAGGAAAAGATATATCCAGCTTTGTAGACAGTGATTTGCTGTTAATAGGATCCAACGTTCCCCATCTTAATTTTGATTATGGTATTCAAACCGAATGTAAGCAATTAGTTTTACAGATGAGAGAAAATTTTCTTCACGATCTCATTCTTAGCATTCCTGAATTTGAAAATATTAAACGGCTTTTAGAACGTTCTTATCTCGGATTATCTTTTTCAGGAAAGACAAAGCAAATGATTGTTGAAAAGCTTCACCTCATTAAAAATCAAAACACTTTCCAATCTTTGATAGGCTTGATTGATATTTTACAAATTCTTGCCCATTCTACTGAAGTGAAAGAACTGAATAGTGAAGACACCCGGATAAAATGGTTCCTGAATGATAAAATCCGGATGGGAACAATCTATAATTACATTCATGAAAATTATGATAAAAAGCCCAACGTTAACGAGATTTCAAAAACAGTAGGCTTAAGTACTCCCGCATTTTGCCGTTATTTTAAAAAACAGACCAATATGACCTTTACTGATTTTGTAAATAATTACAGGATCAATCAGGCGCAAATATTTTTATTAAAAGATGAGTCGGTAACTGAGGTTTGTTTTCATGTAGGGTTTGAAAGTCTTTCTTATTTCAATAAATTATTTAAGCATCATACAGGAAAAACTCCTACAGAATTTAAGAAAAAGCACCTGAGCAATATTATCGAGTCTATATAACTGTCATTCCGAATAACTGTCATTCCGACGAAGGAGGAATCTGATATTTTTTATAGATTCTTCATTCCGCGTCGCTTCATTCAGAATGACAAATAACTTTGTGTATTATATAACAATAAAAAAATCGCTTCAAAAATGAAGCGATTATATTTTAATGAATATGTTTCTCAGCGTGATAAGAACTTCTCACCAAAGGTGAACTTTCAACATGTCTGAATCCTAAACTTCTTGCAAAATCTCCGAATTCATCAAATTCTTCGGGAGTAATGAATTTTTTTACAGGAAGATGTTTTTTAGTAGGCTGTAGATATTGTCCTAAAGTAATTACATCCACATTGGCATTTCTGATGTCTTCAATAGTTTGAAAAACCTCATCTTTCGTTTCCCCTAAACCAAGCATTACCCCAGTTTTTGTTCTTCTTTGTCCAGCTTCTTTCAAATATCTTAAAACCTCAAGGCTTCTTTCATATTTTGCCTGAATTCTCACTTCTCTTGTCAATCGTTTTACCGTTTCCATATTGTGAGAGATCACTTCCGGAGCCACTTCTACCAATCTGTCAAGGTGTTTTGTAATTCCCTGGAAATCCGGAATCAATGTTTCCATTGTTGTTCCCGGAGAAATTCTTCTTACAGCATTTACCGTTTCAGCCCAAAGAATTGAACCCATGTCTTTCAAATCATCACGGTCTACTGAAGTGAAAACAGCATGTTTAATTTTCATTAATTTTATTGAACGTGCTACTTTTTCCGGTTCGTCCCAGTTTACATCAAGCGGCTTTCCTGTTTTAACACCACAAAATCCGCAGCTTCTTGTACAGATATTTCCAAGAATCATGAAAGTAGCTGTTCCTTCTCCCCAGCATTCACCCATATTCGGGCAACTTCCGCTTTGGCAAATGGTGTTTAATTTATATTTATCAACCAAAGTCCTCAATTCTCTGTAATTTTTTCCGGTAGGAAGTTTTACACGAATCCATTTTGGTTTCTGAACGGTAGTATCTTGAACTAAATTTTCCATTTATTTCTCAAATTAAGGTTCAAAGTTAGTGAATTTTTTATCGAAACAATCAAAGACAGAGATTGATGAAACAGATAATTTTGTAAATTTAAAACTCAAAATATTTTATGAAGACAACATTCTGCATTCTATTCCTAGCTTTCAGTACATTTTGTTTTGCTCAAAAAGAATTTCAGCCCAACGGTTCTACCATTATGGAAACTGTTGATGGCGATCTCGATGGTGACAAAATTCCTGAAAAGGTTATTATTTATAATACAAAAGACACCACCGATTTTGGAAGCATCCGTGAAATTCAAATTCTGAAAAATATGAATGGAAAGTGGACCGTTTTAGAGAAATCAAGAAATGCTATTCTCAAAAGCGGTGAAGGTGGAATGATGGGTGATCCTTATCAGTCTACAGAAATAAAAAAAGGAATATTAGAAATTACCCAAGCCGGCGGAAGCAGCTGGAAATGGGGCTATACCGATAAATACAGATTTCAGAACGGGCAGTTTGAATTGATAGGTTATTCATCAAGCAGCGGAAAACCTGAAGAATATTGGACGGATGTGGATTTTAATCTGTCAACAGGACAAATTAATTTTGACAAGGAAGTTGAAAATACTCAGGAATATGGAAGTTCTAAAAAAGAAATTTTTATTAAAAAAGGTATAAAATTAAATCTTCAGAACAGGAATGCAAAAGAAAGAATCGAAATTGTACTTCCGAAGAGTAAGGAGAAAGTTTATTTATAGTAGATTTATTATCATTCAACACTAACTATCTTCAAACTCATTATTTTTCAAGAGTTCTGCCAAGACTTTTTTAGCACGCATGACACGAACTTTGGTATTGGCAACAGAAATCCCCAATTCCTCGGCAATTTCTTTGATACTTTTCTCTTCAAAAAATCTTAATTTGATTATTTCCTGATAGTTGACATCTAAAGATTCAATGGTTTTAATAATTTTCTTTTGTTCTTCATCGGAAATCATTAATTCTTCGGGAGACTTTGCATACTGGTTTTTTACTTCATCCAGATTCTCCGTAGGATCCTGATTTTCTCTTGTTTTCTTTCTCCAGAAATCAATAATGGTATTCTGAGCAATCGTTAATACCCAGGTTTTAAACTGAAAATGTGGATCGTACATCTCAAGCTTTGACAAAACTTTCGAGAAAACATTTACTGTAATTTCATCGGCATCATTTTCATCATGAACTTTCTTCATTACAAAAGAAAAAACATCAACCCAAAAGATGTTGATGAGCTTCGTCTGAGCTTTCTGATCTTTTTCCTTTGCTTTGCCAATAAGCAGGAATAATTGTTCGTCGTTCATTATTAACAAATATAATCGATTTTGAACAAAATTGCAATAAGACAAATTGTAAAAAAGGGTGAATATGGAACCCTTAAGATCGAAGTTTTACAAAATTGAGAATAATAGCTTCTGAACTTCGCTCGTTCCCTTCTGTTTCTTCGCCTTATTCCCCTGAATTTATTATCTTTGCAGGGTAAAATTTTAAAGAAACAAATCAATGAATTCCTTTATAGAAGAACTAAAATGGCGTGGTCTTTTTGCCGATATGATGCCCGGAACCGATGAGCAACTGAATAAAGAGGTAACTACTGCGTATATTGGATTTGATCCAACAGCTGATTCTTTGCATATCGGAAGTCTTATTCAGATAAAAATTTTAGCTCATTTTCAACAACACGGTCACAAGCCGATTGCTTTGGTTGGTGGCGCTACCGGAATGATTGGCGATCCTTCAGGAAAATCTGCGGAAAGAAATCTTTTGGATGAAGCAACTCTTCTTCACTATGTGGATTGTCTGAAAAATCAGCTTTCAAGGTTTTTAGATTTCTCCGGAAATGAACCTAACAAAGCGGAATTGGTTAACAACTACGATTGGATGAAAAATATTTCTTTTCTTGATTTTGCAAAAAACGTGGGAAAAAATATTACCGTAAACTATATGATGGCGAAAGATTCTGTAAAGAAAAGACTTTCCGGAGAGGCAGGTGTTGACGGAATGAGTTTTACGGAATTTACTTACCAATTAATTCAAGGATATGACTTTTTACATTTATACCAAAATAATAATGTAAAGCTTCAAATGGGTGGTTCTGACCAGTGGGGAAACATCACAACCGGTACAGAATTGATCCGTAGAAAAGCTCAGGGAGAAGCATTCGCATTGACTGTTCCTTTGATTACCAAAGCGGATGGTTCTAAATTTGGAAAATCTGAAAGCGGAGAAAACTATTGGCTGGATAAAAAGAAAACTTCGCCTTACAAATTCTACCAGTTCTGGTTAAATGCAACAGACACAGATGCAGAAAGATTTATTAAATTCTATACCTTCTTAGGAAAAGAAGAAATTGAAACTTTAATTGAAGAACACAAAACTGCTCCACATGAAAGAAAACTTCAGAAGAAATTGGCAGAAGAAGTGACCGTTTGGGTTCATGGAAGAGAAGAATATGAAAAAGCTTTAAAGGCTTCTGAAATTCTTTTCGGGCGTTCTACTGCTGAAGATCTGGTAAGTCTTGACGAAGAACTTTTCTTGGAAATTTTTGATGGGGTTCCTCAAAAAGAAGTAGCAAAAGCTGATGTTTTGAGAATAAATATTGTCGATTTACTTTCTGAAAAATCCGGATTTTTAAAGTCTAAAAGTGAAGCTACAAGAGAATTGAAAGGGAACTCAATTTCTGTAAACAAGCAAAAGGTGAATGAAGTATATACAGCCAATGAAAGTGATTTAATTGACGGTAAATTCCTTCTTTTACAGAAAGGAAAGAAAAGCTACTTTATTGTAAAAGTGATTTAATCATATTTTTAAAATATATAAAAAAGCGGCGAGATAAATCTCGCCGCTTTTTTCATCACAAAATTTGTATTTTATATTTTTAGAAAGCATAAGCTGCAGAAGCCGACAGAATCTGACCACTGGATGTTCCTTCTTTTTTCAGTTCTCCATCTACCCAAATTTGAACTTTTAATGTAGAAGATGCATTTGCTCCTGTAGCACTTACTGCAACATTCGCACTATATGCTCCAGCTTCAGCAGTAACTTCAGGGCTTGACCAAGTGGTTCCGCTAAGGCTTGATGCTGTTGTAGGATTTCCGTCAATTCCGTACACAGCCACATCAATATCACTTCCAGAAGAAGCTATTGCTTTAAAAACAACTTTATGTGATTTTCCTGATCCGGGAATATTATCGTCATCATCATTTTTACAAGATGCGACTAATCCGATAAACATAGTTGCCATCAACAGCATAAAGGTTCCTTTCAACAAATGAACGATTTTCATTTTTTTCATAATTTTTTTGTTTAGGTTTTTACTACAATTATTAAATATTCTATGAGTAGTGATTTGGTACCTGCAAAGCTATTAGTACATACAAAACCTATCAATCCTAAAAAACAAGTATTTTTTTATACCTAAATCAGGGTATTTTTTATGCTGTTTTTTTTAATTAAATTGGGCGTTTTATAAATTTTCAAAACCCGAATCAGCAATAATGAACAGGCTACTTATTTTCTTAAGTATATTAATATCTTTTACTTTACAAGCTCAGCAGATCATACCGCTCAATGAAAAGCCTTATATAGACAGTTTAAAAAATGTAGTTACTACAAAAACGAATACCAAGTCTATCGCTGAATCATCTTTTCTCTTATCGAACTATTACAGAAATACAGATTCTTCTCTCAGCAAGAAATATCTGGAACAGGGGGAGAAACTGGCTAAAAACAACCCTTACCTTCTTGCTAAATATTTTTATTTTGAAGGGCAATATAACTTGGATCATGATAAAGAAAAAGCAGCTCTTTCTTACCAGCGTTCTATTAAAGCGTTATCAAAATTTAAGACCGAAGAATCAGCATTTTTACAGGCACTTGCCTGGTACAGCTATGGAGTGACACAAAAAAATAAGGAAGGTTATCCGTTTTTATTAAAAATAATCCTTGAAAAAAGTATTCCTTTGGTTGAGAAGTATGAAAATAACAAAAGCTTAGGTTTTTTATACACACAACTTGCCATTATTCTTACGTATAATGCAGAATTTGAAAAAGCAGGAAACTATAATAAAAAAGCGTTGGCAATACTAGAAAAATCATATCCCACCTCTTCAGAATTGTTTTATACCTATTTAAATTCAGCCAGCAATTTCTGTTATCAGGCTCAAGGAGATGAAGCCAAAAAGTTTCTCGATAAAGCTAAAAAAATGATACAACCCTATCCTGAATCTTCAGCCAATGCTTTTTATTATTATGGCAAAACGCTTTACCTGATTACCAAACAAAGAAATGAGGAAGCATTGCCGGTTATTGAAAAAGGTATTTTTTATTCCACAAAATTCAGCCAGGATCTATTAGCTCAAATGTTTTATTTCAATAAATATGATATTTTAAAAAAGCTAAAAAGATATGATGAAGCCAAAAAAACTCTTGAAGATATTCTTGCAGAACAGTCTTTAGCTTCAGATCTCAATAACAAAAAAGCGATTTATAAACAGCTTTCCGCACTCAATGAAGAAATGGGAAATTCTAAGGAAGCTTTGATGTGGGAGCAGAAGTATTCTAAACTTAATGACAGTCTGAATACGGCAAGTGTAAAATTAGAAATCAATAAAATTGAAGCCAAATTTAACACCGCAGAAAAAGAAAGAAAAATTGCCAACCTGAATGCTGAAAAAAAGCAAAGAGAACTGGAAGTAAGTAAGAAAAACTCGTATTTAATGGGACTTAGTCTTGCATTATTATTATTGATTATCTTTTTCATTTTCTTTTTTATCATCTATAGAAAAAACAAAAAAATATCTGAACAAAAAGAAATTAATCTTCAACAAAAGATTACTGATATAAAGCAAAAAGAAGAATTAAGTTTAACAAAAGCCATTCTTGAAGGAGAAGAAAGAGAAAGGGAACGTATTGCCCGAGATCTTCATGACGGTTTGGGCGGAATGCTTGCCGGAGTAAAAATTAATTTTTCAACATGGTCTTCTACTCATCTAAATCCCGAAAAGGATAAAGAATTTTACAGAATATTGTCACAGTTGGATAATTCTGTTGGAGAGCTTCGTCATGCCGCGAGAAATCTAATGCCTGAATCACTCCTCAATTTCGGATTGGAAACCGCACTAAATGATCTTTGTGAGTTTTATATCAGAAAGGACCTTGATATTGATTTTCAACCGATCAATATTGAAAAAAAATTACCCCTTAATATTCAGCTTAATATTTACAGAATTGTACAGGAACTTTTAGCTAATGCTGTGAAACATTCGGGAGCCAATAATATTTTACTTCAATGCTCACAGTCTGAAGAAAACTTCTTTATTACCATTGAAGACAACGGAAAAGGGTTTGCAAAAAACAGCGAAGAAAAAACGAAAAGTCTCGGACTTCTAAATCTCAAAAACCGGGTAGATTACCTGAAAGGAAAAATGGAAATCAGTTCTGATCATGAAGGAACTACTATAAACATTGAACTTACAACTCATGCAGACTGAAAAAATAAATATCGTCATTGTAGATGACCACCCTATTGTGATTGAAGGCTTAAAAATGATGCTTAGCAACCAGTCTTACTTTCATATTTTGCAAAGTTTCACAACAGGATCAGAGATTATTGATTTTATAAAAACAAACCCCATAGATATTATTCTTTTGGATATCACTTTACCTGATTATAACGGAATTGAACTTTGTAACGAGATAAAAAAAACAGCTCCGGATACTTCTGTAATTATGTTCAGTAACCGTTCTGAAAGAAGCATTATCATGCAGTGCATTCAAAACGGAGCAAGTGGATATTTACTAAAAAACACTTCTATAGATGAACTTATAGAATGTTTAAAAGGTGCCCTTTCCGGAAATATTGTTTTCTGTAATGAGACGAAACAAATTATCAATAAGTTCTCCCATCCAGAAATTACCGTTCCGAGATTAACTAAAAGGGAAAAGGAAATCTTAAAACTGGTAGCAGAGGGTAAAACCAGCTCTTTAATTGCTGATGAATTATTTTTAAGCCCTTTAACTGTGGATACACACAGAAAAAATTTACTGCAAAAATTTCAGGCAAAAAATTCTACGGAACTCATCAGTCTGGCTATTCAGCATAGTATGATTGATAAATAAAGAACCACCTTAATAAGGTGGTTCTTTTTGGATATAATAAAAAATAATTTTTATAATTCAAGGAAACTGTGTGCTACAGCAGCACTTTTAATTCCGTTACCTGTTACTGTCGTTGTTTCTGCAACTTCACCATCAATCCAGATAGTAACCGTTAGCTTAGAATCAGCATTAGGAAGGTCTGCATTAGCTGCTAAGTTTAATTGTGATTGGCTAGAATTCACAAAAAACTCTCCGCTTGCCCAAGTCAAACCTTCAGTATCAAACTGAGTCTGCTGGTTTGTACCCACCTGAGTAACAATTGTTTTAAAAATATGAATAGGAGCGGTAGGAGGAGTAGTTCCACCAGGTGTTATTTTTGCTTCAAATTGAACGACATGGTCTACGTATCCATCATCTTCGTCTTTTTTACAAGAATTAACCACTACAATTACTGAAAATAATACAGCAAATAAAAAAGAAAGTTTAAGTAAATTTTTTGATTTGTAAAATTGCTTCATTTCTCCAAATAGATTTTTATGTTTCAAATATAGGCTTTTTATCAATATAAAAATAACTTTTATGAAAAATTTCCAACAAAGATTTCCAAAAAATATCAAATCAGTAAAACCGATATATTAAGCTCAATCAGCTTTATAAAGACAGGATTAAACCTCAGAGAAATTATTTATCTATACAATCGTGATTTCCAATTCAATCCATCTGATTAATTATTTATCTTTGTCATCATGAATTTAGATTACATCGTAAGAGAACCCGAAAATATAACTTCCAGCACCCCAATACTTTTTATGTTACACGGATACGGAAGTAATGAACAAGACCTTTTCAGCTTTAGAGAAACCCTTCCGGAAGAGTGGATTATCGTAAGTTTCCGTGCTCCAAAAAGCACTCAGTTTGAAGGTTTTTCATGGTATGATATAGATTTCAATAATCCGGAAAATTTCATAGATGTTTCTCAGGCTGAAGAATCTTTACAAACCGTTTTAGAAAATATTTTAAAGATTATCAACCATTATGGTATTGTCGACGGTAAAACTCATCTTTGCGGATTTAGCCAAGGAGGAATTTTATGCTATTCTTTAGCCTTAAGATATCCTGATATGTTCAATTATGTTGCCTGTTTAAGCAGCTATCCTGAAGAAAAGATATTAACCAATATTGTAAAGGATAAAAAGAAACTGGAAAAATTACGATTTTTCATTTCCCATGGAACAGACGATGCTGTGATCCCTTTAGAATGGGGAAGAAAGGCTGCAGATCTTCTTTATGATTTGAGCTGCTATTTTACGTTCCGAGAATATATGAGCGGACATGGTGTCAATCAGAAAAATTATATGGATTTAATGGATTTCTTTTCAAAATAAATTAAGAAATTCTCAAAGATATTCGGTTCATAGTAAACAATTAACAGACATTCTCAATATTTGAGAATGTTTTTATTTATGATAAGGATAAATTCACTAAATTCATTATATGAAATTCTGGTATTCTATAGTAACAATTTTGTTCAGCATTTTGCTAAATGCTCAGAATTCATTTGAAATACAAAATGCCGGAAAAACGGTTATTCCTTTTAAATTAATCAATAATCTGATCTTTATTCCTGTCAATATAAACGGCGCAGATTTAACCTTTCTTTTGGATACAGGAATTGTAGAAACTTCCATTTTCAGTCTTGAAAATAAAGAACTAAAATTTGCCAATCTCGAAAAAATAAGACTTTCAGGATTGGGTGGCAACGCAAGTATTGATGCTTTAAGGTCTGATAATAATATTTCCAGAATTGGAAAAGACTATGTGAACTACACCTCAACGCTGTTTATCATAACTGATCAGGATTTTAATATTTCCTCTCATATCGGAATTCCTGTCAATGGGATTATTGGCTATCATTTTTTTAAGGATCATCCTGTTGTCATTGATTACTCATCCAAGAAAATTACTATTTATAATGATGAAAATCTGTTTAAGAAAAAGATAAAAAAATTTGAGGTCCTCGATATTAGCGTTGAAAAAAGTAAACCCTATATTGTTGCAGATGTAGAAATGACCAATGAAAGAAAAGACTCTAAACTATTAATAGATCTGGGAAATAGTGACGCTATCTGGCTATTCCCTACCCTGATCAAAAATTTTGTCTATAACAGACCTAATATTGATGATTTTCTAGGAAGAGGATTCAATGGTGATATTTATGGAAAAAGAAGCCGGATTCATAATTTTTATTTAGGGAACTTTAAATTTGAAAAACCGCTTACAGCAATGCCTGATGAATATTCTATTCAGCATGTAAACATGGTTGAAAACAGAAAAGGATCTATTGGCGGTGATATTCTGAGACGTTTTACTGTTGCTTTCGACTACGCCCATCAGAAGATTTATCTAAGAAAAAACAGAAATTTTAATGATCCTTTTCATTTCAATATGAGCGGACTTGATTTCAGACAGGATGGACTGGAATGGTCAAAAGATATCGTAAGTCTCCCAACAAAAAACAGAGACAATCTAAACGGAGGAGTTGAAGTCATCAACAACAGCCTGCAATATAATTTTGTTTTAAAACCCATTTTTGCAATCGCTGGTGTCCGAAAAGGCTCTCCCGCCGATAAAGCCGGACTAAAAAAAGATGATAAACTGATCAGCATAAATGGAAGAAAAACAGTAGATATGACGATGGAAAAAATAATGGAAATGATGAAATCTGAGGAAGGGAAAACAATAGATATGCAGATCGAAAGAAATAACAAAGAAATGACCTTAAGTTTCGACTTAGAAGATCCAATACCCTATCAAGAATAATATGAAGACCGAAGAAACTACTTTAGACAAAATAAGAAGCAGGCCCAGATTCAAAATGTTTGCTCACATCAGCAAAGAAGAATATGCCCAGAATCTGAAAAAATATCTCGCAGAGCACAAAGATGAATTTTCAGGAAACATCAATCATGAAGTGGCTACCATCTACGTACAAACAGAATATGATAATTACTGGAAGCCAAGATTATCGTTAAGAATAGAAATTGAAGATGAAAAAACTGCAATACGAGGTGTTTTTGGACCCAGTTCTGCAGTTTGGACCTTCTTTATGTTTTTATATTTTTCTTTTTCTATTTTGTGGATGACTTTTTTCACAATGCATTATGTAGAAAATCAAATCCACAGCCATGAATTTCCCTGGGCTCTCAATGCGTCTTTCGTTATGTTATTCTGCATCGGTCTTACCTATGCTGCCGCAAGATTTGGTCAACATAAAGGCAAAGAAGAAATGCAAAAATTAAGAAGATTTGCAGAAGAGTCTACTTTACAATTTGAAAGAAAAGAATAACTAAGGGGCTTCCGTTTTAGGATTTGCCGGCATTTGCTCCAAAACAGCTTTTGCAGCTTTAATAGAATCTGCCACCACTTGTCTGTTATCCTGCTCTTTTAATATTCTTTCAATATTGGGCTCGATCATTTTTGTCATTTCCTCTACAGAAATATTGTTGGCGTTAGGATCGTCCAATAGCTTTCTCCAAGGCTTTCTTCCACCCCATCTATAATCTCCATATACCAGTACCGCTGTCCCTTTTGCTTTAGTTGTTGCACCACCGGGGTTCAAAACCCATGTATCTGCATAAGAGTATAGCCATTGTGCATCTTTCAGCAATAACCTCAGACAAGAATGTGATGCAGGATAACCAGGAAGATCATACTGATGCCATCCGATGCCGTCTGTATTAAAGATGTTAAAGTTATAAGGTAGCTTCCATTCGCTGCTCACCGTGGAAATTGCCAATTTCTTTTTCCAATTGGCAAATGTAAGTCCTCGCTTCGTCTGAGCCGCCTTTTTCCCCATACTTGTTGGTCCCCATTTTACCAAGCTTCCGTTTGAATACACTCCATACGCCTGAATTGGGTATGAAAAGACAACAAACTTTTTCACCGGGCTCAATACATCCAGCTGCATAGGAAATGGTGCATATTCCATCAAAGTTGTATCTATTTTAGCCGGAACAACTAATGTATCTGCATTCCATTTATTTTTTGAGTCAAGTCTGTTCAATGCAAAAATAGCATACCGCTCTTTTTCTGTATATTTTTTATTGAAAACAGAAAATAAAGAATCTTTCAGCTTTTTATCTTTAGGGAAAATAAAAGCGTTATAAAAGCCATCTTCCTGCATGGCAGGAGGCATAGATTCTTTTTCCACGACAGCTTCCTTCTTTACAGAATCCTGTTCTGTAGCCGGGCCGTCCACAATGGAATCTGCGGTGTCATGAATGGTATCATTTACTTTTTCAGTTTCCTTTTTGCAAGAAACCAAAAGCAATCCAAATAAAATAGTGTATAAAAATGTCTTTTTCAATGTTGTGTTTTTTCCCATAAATAAAAATTCGCCATTTAGTCGGTGTATCCAATACAAATATCAGACCTAAAACCCAATAATAAGACTATTAATCCATCCATATATTTAAAATAATCCTCCGACAATGTTAACGATTACTATTTTGAATATTGTTCGTTTATCTGTTAAAAATACGAAACATTTATTCAGAATTTATGAATTTAAAATAAAATTTTTCAGACCCCACTCAATTCCCAGATTCATTTAATTAAAAACTAAAAAGCAGTAAAATTCTTCTGCTTTTTTACAAAATACGGACAAGACTTTCTATTTGTTCATTATTTTTGCATAGAATTTTTTCAAAATATATGAACGATACATTTTCTGAAAACCATCAGGTCGGAATAGTTTCTACGTTTTTTGAACTTGTAAATACCAATTTTCAAGGGGCAATGAACGCTATGTGCTGGCAAAGAAATTTGGTCGGAGATTTCAAAGAAATTGTATCGAAGCTGCAATTAAAGGAAAATATTACAGAAGTTTCCATTGAAGACCTTTTAACACTACAACTTTCTGAGAATGGTAACAGTGCAAGAAAAGTCATTATAAATGATTTGCAGTTATTAACTGATTTCGGCGCATCTCCGTCACTTAATTTACTTAAAAATTACGAAAGAGATGAAGAATTCAGTTTCATTGCCACAGATGTTTATTCTTTTCATGTTGACCGTTCCCCTATTGGAACTGATACTTTTTTGTGCACTTATCACGGTGCTGCAAGTGATATTTTGGCCAATGATCAGGCTACGCAAAAAATCTTGATTCCTGAAGTTCGGGAAAAGCTTAAAGAACTACACGATGGTCCGGAAGAGGAATTTGAAGATTTTTTAAAGGAATATTTTTTTGATCTTCATTATGAACCTAAGCCGAATGCTCAACCTATAAATTTAGGATTAGGACATCTTTGGAGATTAGCAGTAGACCATCCTAACCAACAGGTTTTACCTTGTATTCACAGGGCTCCTGTAGAAAATATCGGTGAATATCGACTGCTTCTGATCTGCTGACAGTTTTATAAAAATCAAAATTGAGGTGTAGCCAAAATCCTTTCAGCTCGTCTTTCGGTAATTATAAATGGCTAAAGAATTGAGGACAATGGCAAAGGCAATTAAATAAAACAGTTCATCCTTCACTTCTGACAATCCGCTACCTTTCAATACAATAAGTCTTACCACGCTAATAAAATGGGTTACCGGAGTAAATGCAGACATGGTTCTTGCCCAGTCCGGCATACTATCTGTACTGGTGAAAAAACCACTCATCAGCATAAAGATCATCATAAAGAAAAATGCAATAAACATGGCCTGTAATTGTGTATCCGCAAAGGTGGAAATCAAAAGTCCTAAACCCAGCAAAGCAATAAGATACACCGCTGCAAAAAGGTAGAGAACGAGCAAACTTCCTTGAGGAAAAATTCCGTAAATAACATACATTACAATTAATCCCAAAGTAAAAACAATCATTCCGACAATCCAGAACGGGATTAATTTCCCTAAAATAAACTGCCATTTTTTGATAGGTGTAACATTAATCTGTTCAATCGTGCCGATTTCTTTTTCTCTCACAATATTTAATGCCGTAATAAATCCTCCGATAAGAGTAAGCAACAATACTAGAATTCCCGGAACCATATAATATTTGTATTCCGCTCTGGGATTATACCAATTGGAACTTACAACCTGTATATTTGCTTTTGAATTTGTGGAAGCAGCAAATGTTTTCATCGTAACATCCAGATCATTATTAAAATCTGCGATTACAGACATCAGATAAGCTCCTCCCAAAGCCGATTTTGTCCCGTTAATCGCGTCCACTGAAAGATTCACTTTCTGACTTCCTTCCCGAACAAGATTGCGTTCAAAGCCGGCAGGAATTTCTAAAACAAGATCTGCATCGCTTTGCTCAATCATTTTTAATCCGTTCTTATAGGAATCGGGAGTTCCAGCAATTTTAAAATAACCCGAGGAAGCAATTTTGTGAATCAGTTTTTGAGAATAACTGCTATGATCGTGGTCAACATAGGCTATATTGATGTTTTTCACTTCAAAATTAGCAGCCAAAGGCATGATGATAAGCTGGATAATGGGCATCGCAAACATCATCGCCAGTATCGTTTTGTCCCGAAAAATCTGACGAAATTCTTTCTGTAAAATGAATCTTAATACTTTCACGATAGTCTGATTTTAAAATTCTTCAAAGCAAGCGTCAGTAAAATAATACACATTCCTACTAAAATCAATGTTTCTTTCCAAATATATCCAAACCCTAATCCTTTCAGCATTACGGCTTTTACAATAGCATAATAATATCTTGAAGGCAATATGTGGGATATGATCTGAAATATCCAAGGCATATTTTCTATCGGAAACATAAAACCCGTTAACAGTAGTGTAGGTAGCATCATTCCCATCATAGAAATAAGCATGGCGGTTTGCTGCGAATTGGTAAGGTTTGAAATAAGCAGTCCTAATGCAAGGCAAGTGATGATAAACAGAATACTTTCCGCAAAAAGTAAAATCAGGCTTCCTTTTATTTCAACATCCAGTAAATAGACAGAAAGCAAAAGGATAATAATAAAATTAACTAAAGAAAGCACCAGATAAGGAATTGCTTTGGCAATCAAAACCATGATCGGTTTAAAAGGTGATACCAATAAGATTTCCATGGTTCCCAATTCTTTTTCTTTTACAACTGCAACTGACGTTAATGCTGTACTTACGATCATAAAAATAAGCGCAATTACTCCCGGAATAAAGTTTAACGATCCGTTTTGATCTTCATTATACAGTTGCCTTAGTTCAGGAATAATCTGGTAGGAAGGTCTGATTGTTGGGTTTAACTGTTGCTGATAATTATTGATAATTGTGGTGAGATAATTGGTAAGAATGGTTGCTGTATTGGGATCTGAAGCATCTGCAATTATCTGGATCTGTGCTCCGCCTTTACGGTAAAGGTCTTTTCCGAAATTGGCTGGAAATATGACCGCACATTTTATACTTCCATCTTTAAATCTTTTTTCGATTTCCTGATAATTTAAAACAGGATCTTTTACTTTAAAATAAGAACTGGACTGTATTTTAGTGATGATCTGTTCCGACTGTATATCTCGGGCATTATCCAGAATAGCAACGCCTAAATTTTTCACTTCACTGCTCAAAGCAAAACCAAAAAGTACGATCTGCACAATCGGCAAACCAAAGAGTATCAGAAGGGTTCTGCGATCTCTGAATACATGATAAAATTCTTTCCGGATAAATACTAATAATTGTTTCATATTCAATCTCCTGATCGTTTAGCATTTCTGGCAAGCTGATAAAAAACATCATCCATCGAATGCGTATTGAAGTGCTGCTTCAGATTGGCCGGAGTATCCATTGCTTCAACCTTGCCATCTACCATTACCGTGATTCGGTTACAGTATTCAGCTTCATCCATATAATGTGTCGTTACGAAAACCGTGATTCCGTCTGCAGCAGCCTGATAAATCATATCCCAGAACTGGCGTCTCGTTATGGGATCTACTCCACCTGTAGGTTCGTCTAAAAAAACAATTTTAGGACGATGAAAAATAGCGACTGAAAAAGCCAGTTTCTGTTTCCAGCCAAGCGGTAACGCTCCAACCAGTTTTTTAGCTTCTTTTTCTAAACCGAGTGTAATCATCAACTCAGCACTTCGTTTTTTTATTTCTGAACGCGAAACTCCATATACACCACCATAAAATTCAATATTCTCCAGAATGGTAAGATTATCATACAGAGAAAATTTCTGGCTCATATATCCGATATTTCTTTTAATCTGTTCCTGCTGTTTATACACATCAAAACCCGCCACCGTAGCTAAACCTGATGTAGGAAAAGACAACCCGCAAAGAATACGCATAGCCGTTGTTTTTCCGGCTCCATTAGCACCGAGAAATCCGAATATTTCTCCCTGATCGACATCAAACGAGATACGATCAACCGCTTTAAAGTCGCCAAACTGCTTCGTAAGATCTTTACAAATTATTGCTTTATCCATTTATTCAGTTTTTACTTGCTGTTCCTTCATAAGTCTTATAAAACTATCCTCTATGGTCGGGGTAATTTTTTTTACTTCAAAATCTTCCGAATTGTATTTTTCTGCTAAATCTTTTACCGTTTGTTCATTCTCATTTTCTGTCATTAATGTCACATGAATATATTCTCCGAATGCATAGCAGCTTTCTATATTTTCATCAGATCTTAAATCCTCCAATAGCTTATAAATATTTTTGGCCTTTACCGCAAAAAGGGTTTTAGGAAAATTTCTGACAATATTTTCCGGCTCATCTACCGACATTATTTTCCCATTTTGGATAAGAGCAATGCGATCACATAATTTTGCTTCATCCATATAGGGTGTTGAGACAACAATACTGATATTTTGTTCCTTAAGCTTCGCCAACATATCCCAGAACTCTTTTCTGGAAACAACATCTACTCCGGTTGTAGGTTCATCAAGAAATAAAACTTCCGGCTTGTGGATCAATGCACAGCATAACGCCAGTTTTTGCTTCATTCCCCCTGAAAGTTTCCCAGCTCTCCTGTTACTAAAAGGCTTTATCTGCTCATAAATATCTTTAATTAAGTCATAATTTTCTTCAATCGTTGTTCCGAAAAGTGTTGCGAAGAAATTCAGATTTTCTGATACCGTCAAATCCTGGTAAAGAGAAAATTTTCCGGGCATATATCCTACCTTGTTTCGGATGGCTTGATATTCTTTTATCACATCATGCCCTTCAACGATTGCAGTTCCGCTATCTGCCAGTAATAAAGTCGTAAGAATACGGAAGATCGAAGTTTTTCCGGCTCCATCAGGTCCGATCAATCCAAACAATTCTCCTTTGGCAACTTCAAAAGAAACATCGTCAACGGCTTTTACATCTCCGTAGGTTTTGATAATATTTTTTACAATGACAGAATTCATTCCTTTCTATTTTGACCAGATTGCTTCACCGTACATTCCTATTTTAAGATATCCGTCGTTTTTGACTTTAATTTTGATAGCATACACCAAGTTTGCTCTTTCATCTTTAGTCTGAATGGTTTTGGGAGAAAATTCAGATTTGCTGGAAATCCAAGTAATTGTTCCCGGATATTCTTTATACTTTTTTTCACCCTGATCAATTCTTACTTTAACCTGCTGATTCAGCTTAATCTGAGACAATTGTGTTCCTGTAATGTACGCTCTCAGCTCAAGCGTTTCCGTATTGGCAATTTTATATAATGGCTTTCCTACCACCTGCATTTCGCCCTGAAGAGCATAGTTGACGAGTACAGTTCCGTTGATTGGGTTAATAATCTGCCCTTTGTTGATCTGCTCCTGAAACTGGGCAACCGTTTTCTCCAATGGAACTTTTTCACTTAAAATACTTCGGTTCTGGGTATCATTATTGGAATTATTTACTGAAAGCTGCTGTCGGGTGACTGCAATCTGTTTTCTTAACTGATCGATTCCGGCATCAATATCATCAAGCTGTTTTCGTGTTGCAGCATCTGCTTTTACCAAATTCGCTGTACGGGTTCGTTCATGAAGCTGATGTTCCAATTGGACTTCCTGCACGGCTAGCTGTTTTTTCACCAACTGATCCTGAGCTTCCGGAGTGCTTGTTTTTTGGTGTAATGCCTGAATATTAGCTTCTGCCTGTTCTTTTTGCAGGATTGCTGTCTTTACATCAAGCTGTCCTACTTGATCTCCTTTTTTGAAATATGCCCCTTCCTGAACATCATAAGAAATCAGTTCCCCATTTTGCTGGGCAGAAACAATCACCTCATCGGCTTCAAAATTCCCTGAAGCATCAAAATCATCTTTTTTCTCACAGGAATTCAACAATAAAACAGCGGTAAAATATAGGATAAGCTTTTTCATTTTAAATCGTAATTAGTTTCCGGTTATAAATTTCTGATTGTATTTTGCCTGCAACAGCTGTATTTGATGGAGAATCAATGTTTGCTTAGCAAGACTTTCGGCATTCGTCTTTTGAATGTATTCATGCACTGTAATTACTCCATTGCTTAATTGGGCTTCGGCAGATTTTCTTACGGATTCACGCAGAGCAATTGCATTTTCATCCTGCTGAATCAACTCATTATATTTTTTGATCTGCTCATCTTGCTGAGTAAGGTCCAATTTAGTATTGAATAAAAAGGTTTCTTTGTCTGCATCCACAGTCTGCCTGTTCAGCTTTAGAATCTCTTTTTGATTCGAATTTGTATAAAGACTTTCCAGCGACCAGTTGAAGCGTATTCCCGCAATAAACCAGGGACCGAATTTATTTTCAATAATATTAAGGGTCGGTCTTCCGTAAGCTCCCTGAACAAAAGCGCTTACTTTAGGTAAAAGATCAGATTTCAACTGGCTTTCCTGAAGATCATAAATTGATTTCTGAAGCTCAAAGCTTTTTATTTCAGGTCTTTTTATTTCGGTTTGAAAAACTTCCGTATCAGGTAATTGAATTTCTTCAGAAGAAGAAATATTTTTCCCGATAAAAACAGAAAGCATTTTGAGATAAGCATCACGATTGGCTTTATATTCTGTACTCATCATATCAATATTGATAATTTCAGCCTTCAGTTCATCCAAATTGCTTCGGTAAGCAACCCCGTACTTTAAAGCAGCTTCTGTTTTTTTCACCTGAGTAGTAAGGTTGGCCTTGTTGAGTTCATTTTGCTTTAATTGTGAATCCATCAGAAGGATTGAAAAGAAGATTGTATTGATTCTCTGTCTTAAAGCATAGAGATTGGTTTCAATATTCTGCGATTGCAATTCAGCATTGGCTTTTACCAGATCTTTTTGATTCCGTATGTTACCTCCGTCATAAAGCAGCTGATCTACTTCACCCTGAATTTTATATTGATCTTTACTTAATGAAGGTAAAGGTGTGTTGATCGGAAGTGAACCCAAAGCATCTGAAAAGCTGATCGTCTGAGACTGATATGTTGCCTGACCAGAAAATGAAACCTGCGGAAGGTATCTTTTATTGGCATTCTCTATGGTGAAATCAGTAGTTTTAGCAATGATATCCATCTTCTTGATCATCGGATAATTTTCTTTCGCAAGACGATAACATTCTTCCAGAGACAAACTTCCCGATTGCGCTGTTATCCAATTAAAACACAGCAGCAAAAATATAATCCAGACTTTTTTTTCTTCAGTTTTAAAATAAATCATATTGCTTATTTTTTATTTTAATCATTTGATTAATTTACAGTCAAAAAAAATTATTTTCCTTTCATCATCGTCTTAATCCATATCGGAATTAGTTTTTTCCGCTCGATCATTAAAGTATTAAATTCAGCATTGTTAATCCCGCTTCCTCCCATCAACAAAGGTTTTGATATAAATGGAAAAATAACAAGACCCATTAAATTCATAAGAAAATGTAAAGGATTAGGCTCTGAAATCTCACCTTTCTTCACTGCTTCTTTATGTTGTTTAAAAAAACCTGAATTAGTCAACACCTGCTTGATAGGTAATCTTTCCAGCAACATATTGGGATTATTTCGGATTTCAGTGACAATAAATGTTGGAATCTCCGGTTCTTTAATAATAAGATCAATATATCTTGACGCAATTTCTTCAACCTTTTTTTCCAACGTCGTTTCTTCATCATTCAGCACCACAAGCATATTTTTAATAAAACCGGATAATGTTTCCATCATGATGATTTCAAACAACTTGGCTTTACTTCTGAAATAATAATTAAGCAGGGCAAGATTGATATCTGCCTCTTCCGCAATATCTCTGGTACGTGTAGCTGCAAAACCCTTTTTATAAAACACTGTACGGGCTGCTTCCTTTATTTTTTCTTCGGTACTTACGTCTATTTTTTCAGACTCTTTCATTTCTTCCTAACCTTTTTCATTACAAATATAAAAACTAAATTTTATTTTTAATCAATTATTTTAATCAAATGATTAAAATAATTTCATCAAAAAGCAGCGAAAATTTTTCATGACTAATTAGTTTAAATTAAAACTAATTTTTGGTATATTTGTAAAGATGAGTGATTTAAAACTTACTAATTAAAATGATGTCCCCGCAAAATCAAAACATTTCTCAACTGGCTCTGGAACTGGGCTTAGCAATGAGTGAAATGAAAAGCAGACTGAGACAAAAAATTCAGACAAGAATTAATGAATATGATCCGTCGCTTTCTTTTGAACTTATTGAAATTCTGGGACTTCTATGGCGGAATGAAGGAATCAACCAACAAGAAATCAGCAATCAAATAAGCAAAGACAAATCAAGCATAACCTATCTGATTAATAATCTGGTAAAAAGAGGGTTAGTGGAACGGATTGAATATAAAAACGACCGAAGAAATAAACAGGTTTTTCTTACCCAAAGCGGAAAAAAACTCATGGAAACATTGTATCCGTGGGCTTTGGAACTTTACGAAAAGGCTGCAGGAGATATTCATGAAGATGAACTCAACAATGCTCTACTTTTAATTAAACAAATGACAACTAATCTTAACAAATAAAGGCTCTTAAAGGCTAAAATCTTTACGAAATGAGAACAATACTTGTACCTGTTGACACAACACCAACTACCGAAAATGCAGTAAAGCTTTCTGCAGACTGGGCAAAGCAATACGGATATGACCACATCATCCTTTTAAAAACAAATAATGAATCTGTGTTTGAATACCTGCATATCGCGGAAGGACATTCCTTCGTGAATGAAGAAAGCATCAATATGGTATTGAAAGACACGGAAGAATTATTAGAAAAACTAAGCCAGATCATTATTGAAAAATTCCCTGAAATAAAAGTTTCAAAGGCGACTACCGATATGTCACTGATAAGAAGTATTAATGATATTATAAAGGATCAGCAGAATATTGAATTAATTATTTTGGGCAGTGATGATAAGGCATCCGCAACAGAAAGTTTCATTTCTGAAAACATTATTGATATTGCAAGAACAAGCCCTGTAAAAACCTTAATTGTTCCCACTAGCTATACGTATACCCCCATCAAAAATATTTTAATCCCTTGCGATATTGATAGTATTACAAAATTGGACAGATTGTTCCATTATAAATCTATCATCCATCAAAAAGACATTCATTTAGCGCTTTTAAATATTCATAAAAAAGCAAATAGTGACATTACAAATTCAAGAAAGGAGGAACTTGAAAAGTATATACATGAAAACCTAAATGATATTCCTAATAGCATCCATTATTCTTTTGACGAAAATATCATCAATGGTATTTTATCTTTTGCGTCATCAAACAATACAGATTTAGTGATCGCTTTACCAGGTAAGCATAGTTTTCTTTATTATTTGGCAAACAGAAGTATTTCTGAAGGGATTTACCAAAATGCGAGTCAACCTGTTTTAATTTTGAAATAATATATTAAATAGAAATACAAAAAAAGCTATAAACAATGTTTATAGCTTTTTTCTTGCGATCCGGACGGGACTCGAACCCGCGACCTCCGCCGTGACAGGGCGGCATTCTAACCAGCTGAACTACCGGATCTTTTTTACAATTTCTGAAGCATTAGCTTCCGTTATTGTGGTTGCAAATATATAGATTTTTTCATTATCTACAAACTTTACCCCCCGATTTCACCTGTAATAAATATAAATTACAGATTCTCAAATCTATTATTTTGAATATATAAAAATTGAGAACTGAAAAAATTCAATTCCCAATCAAATAAAACGGTTTATATTAATGCCTATTATCTGGTTGTATAACCTCCGTTTGCAAAAATGGTCTGCCCTGTAATCCACCATCCGTCAGTTACCAAAAACTCTACTAAAGGAGCAATATCTTTGATATCTGTAAGACCTCCTAAAGCCGATGCAGACTTATGATAAGCAACAGCATCATCCTCTTCCTGCCCGTAGAAAAAAGGAGTATCCATTGGTCCAGGAGCCACTGCGGAAACAGAAATCCCTCTTGAACCAAATTCTTTAGAAGCGGCTCGTGTAAAATGCTCAACAGGAGCTTTCATCCCTGCGTATGTAGAATATAATCCTGTATAAGCAGCGAGAAGCGATGTGACAATCGTACAGATTCTTCCATTATCATTTACTTTTTTTCCAGCTTCCTGCAAAAAGAAATAGGCTACCTTCGAATTGATCTCCGACATCGTATCATATTCCTTTTCAGTAGTCTCAGTAAAAGGCTTTTTGAGCACCATACCAACAGTATTGATGGCAATATCAATTCCACCGAATTTGCTTTTTGCTTCATCAAAAAATTCAGTAATATTTTCAACCTTTGTAAGATCTCCCTGAAATAAAAAAGCTTCAACTCCTAAAGCCTGAACTTCCGTTAAAGTTTTTTCGCTTTCCTCCCTTGAACTTTCACTGTTATAATGAATGGCAAGCTTCGCTCCTTTCGCAGCAAAATCTTTACTTAAAAGCCCTCCTAAGTTTTTACCTCCTCCGGCAATTAAAACAACTTTTCCTTTTACATCGTGTTTTGACATATTATTTATTTTATGAGTTAATGATACAAATATGAAAATTTGCAAATGTCCAACGCTGATAAAATTTCCTTAGATTGGAAGGATTTCGGAAATTATTATATTGAAAAGACTGGAAAATTAAAAATTAAAAAATTGTAAACCAACTATATAAAGTCTAAACTCATTAACCTACAAATGAAACAGTAATGAATTAATTCTTGCTTAAAAAAGAAGAAATTATAACTAAAATATGCTCTCAAATAGTAAAATAAAAAGAGTATTATTCTGATAGTACAGAAGTATAGGCAATAAAAAAAGCAGTAAAATAAATTTTACTGCTTTTTGCGATCCGGACGGGACTCGAACCCGCGACCTCCGCCGTGACAGGGCGGCATTCTAACCAGCTGAACTACCGGATCAATTTTTTTAAAAGAAATTGAGAAAACTTCCGCGATCCGGACGGGACTCGAACCCGCGACCTCCGCCGTGACAGGGCGGCATTCTAACCAGCTGAACTACCGGATCAATTTTTTAAAGAAATTGAGAAAACTTCTGCGATCCGGACGGGACTCGAACCCGCGACCTCCGCCGTGACAGGGCGGCATTCTAACCAGCTGAACTACCGGATCATTTTCCTAAAGAACTTCGTTTCTTTTTTGTGATTGCAAAACTACGACTTTTTTCCTTACCTGCAAATTATTTTTCAAAAAAAGCCTCCCAAAAATGGAAGGCATTCATTATCAAACTTATTTTTTTATAAGTGTGCGCTTAGTTTTTCAGCGATTACTTCTTTTGGAGCTACTCCAACCAATTTGTCTACTACTTCTCCATTTTTGAAAATCAAAACAGTAGGGATATTTCTGATACCATATTGCATAGAAATTTCCTGGTTGTTATCTACATCTACTTTTCCAACAACTGCTTTTCCTTCAAAATCTGTTGCTACTTCTTCGATAATTGGTCCCAATGTTCTGCATGGTCCACACCATACTGCCCAAAAATCTACTAATACCGGCTTATCTGATTTTAAAACCGTTTCCTGAAATGAGCTATCTGTAATTTCTAAAGCCATTTTGTTTCTTTTATTTTAATTAATATTATTTTCTTTTTTAGATCCTTAATTTGGACATTCAAAATTACGCTTTTTGAGTAATAGACCTATCTATGCTCAACATTTGTATTTTCTATAACGAAATCTTTCGAAATTTCTTTCAGAGCCGTTACCAAAGCATCAATCTCTTCTTTAGTCGTTAGATGACTGAAAGAGATACGAAGCGGTGTACAATGATCCATTTCTTCTTCAGACAATACCATCATCATTACCATTGAAGGTTTTGATGCTCCCGAAGAACATGCACTTCCCTGAGAAATGGCAATTCCTTTCATATCTAGCTGAAGTCCAATTAAAGGGTTTTTATAAGGCAATAAAGCGCTTAAAACGGTATAAAGACTATTTTCCTTGTCTGCACTTCTTCCATTGAACTTAATTCCCGGAATTTCAGCTGTAAGCCTTTCTGCGGCATAGCTTTTTACTTCCTGCATATGGTTGGTATAAGCTTCCATATTGTTTAAAGAAAGTTCTAATGCTTTTCCTAAGCCTACGATTCCTGCAACGTTTTCAGTTCCTGCTCTCAAGCTTCTTTCCTGAGGACCTCCTGTAATAATTCCTTTTAAACCGCTTGATTTTCTGATGAAAGCAAAACCAACTCCTTTGGGACCATGGAATTTATGAGCACTGCAAGAGGCAAAATCAACCTGAATATCAGAGAAATCCAGGTTCATGTGAGCCATTGTCTGCACGGTATCTGAATGGAAAAGAGCATTATGTACTTTGCATAATTCTGCTACTTTTTTAATATCCATTATATTTCCGATCTCATTATTGGCATGCATCAGAGTCACCAATGTTTTTTTATCTGAAGCTTTTAAAAGCTCTTCTAATTTATTAAGATCAATATCTCCTTTTTCATTCGGACGAATGTAGTTCACTTCAACTCCTTTTCTATTCTTCATATCCAAAACACTCTCAGAAACACATTTGTGCTCTAAAGGAGAACTGATGATTCTTTCTACTCCAAGATGCTCAACACTTGATTTAATAATCATGTTATTCGACTCTGTTCCGCAAGAAGTAAAGATAATTTCAGCGGGAGTTACATGAAGATAATCAGCAACCTGTCTTCTTACATTTTCTATAAGAATTTTCGCCTCCTGCCCAAAACTGTGTGTAGAAGAAGGGTTTCCAAAGTTCATTTTCATGGTAGCTACCATTGCATCGATTACTTCTTCAGAAAGAGGCGTAGTTGCAGCGTTATCAAGATATATTTTGTTCATTTTTATTTTGAAGATTTAATTTCTATAGTGTTAAACTGATAATTGGACGGAACTGTAAAAATCACATAGGGATTAGAGATTACCTGTATTTCCATTCCGCCATGTTCTACATAAGGTACTTCTATCTGTAAAACATTTTCTTTTACTGAGATCTTTTTAATTTCTGTAATTTTATGATCTCCGGATCTGAAAGTTCCCAGGTTATATAAAACTACTTTTTTATCTTTTGGAAATTGAGGAGTTTTCCCTGCAGATTCGCTGCCATCACTTATGACAACAGAATTTCCTTTCAGAGCTTTCTGAAATTCCTGTTCATTCTTAATAATGCTAAATTCTAGTTTTCCGGTTCCCCCTTGGGATTCGGAAGCCAAAATTTGGGACTGTGTCTGCATGTCCGAAGTCTTTTGGGAAGGTGTACTTGTACAACCAATCAGGGTAGCCCAACATACGATAAACAGCTTTTTCATTTTTACACTTTTACGTGCCAAAATTAGTGAAAAAATTGGTAATGTCCTTCATTTGCCCATTTTAGCATTGGCTTGTCACCTGAGGTATCTCCAAAAGCTATTATTTTATCGTACTTTTTATGGTCTATTTCTTCTTTTATTCTTTCCAGTTTCTCTTTTCCATTGCAATTTTTTCCAATAAAATTTCCTGTGAAAATTCCATTTTTAAACTCTGCACGAGTGGAAACCAGCTGCATTTGGAATGCATCGGCAAACGGTTTAGCCCAAATATCCAATGAAGCGGTAACCAATAAACTTTGTGTATTATTTCTATCGATATTATTAATAAAATCCAGAGCATTTTCTCTTACAATTTTGGGATAATGACGCTCAAAAAACTGCTTAGATTTTTTCTCAATTTTCTCCTGAGACTGTCCTTTTAAAATTGAACCAATAAAACTTTTCTTTACTTTTTCAGTCTGGGCCAGTTTCAGTTTTAATAAAATAAAAAGAGGTACATGTCTTAAAAACTGTACGTGGTATTTTGCAGGATTGTAAAACTTAAGATACATAAACATAGTATCTTTGTAAGTAAGCGTTCCGTCAAAATCAAAACAATACAATTTTTTCATATTCAGTTACAGCTTTAATTTTTTAAATATAAATTCAGGAATATTCCTAATAATCATCATTATAACGCTCCAAACCGGTAAAACGTATGCAACATTTTTTTGTTTTTTGAACGCTTTATAAATACAATCTGCGGCTTGCTTCGGAGTTGCAGTCAACTTAGGGTTTAAAGGCAGTCCTTCTGTCATCTTTGTTGCCATAAAACCGGGTTTTATTGTAATTACATGGACCTTCTTATCAAAAAGATAGTTCCTTAATCCACTAAGATAAGCTGTAAAAGCAGCTTTTGCACTTCCGTAAATAAAATTGCTTTGTCTTCCTCTATCTCCCGCTACGGAAGAAAGACCGATAATCGTTCCTGATCTTCTGCTTTCAAATTTGTGAGCAAAATAGTTGATCACAGGTATCAATTTTGAATAGTTGATTTCTATAATCTTCTGCGTATTTTTATTATCATACAATCCTTCTTCAGTTCCTTCGCCCAAATATCCTATTGCGCAAAATAATAACGATGAATTGATATTTTCAAATACATTATAGTCTATTTCTTTCGTCAAATCCAATTCGATGATTTCAGACTGCTGCAGAAATTTCACATCAATATGTCTGGCAAATCGCTCTGTGGTCTCTTTATTTGAGGTAAAAAGATAGATTTTCTCAAACTTTTCGCCTTCCTGCAATGCTTTTTCTACAAATGCCTGCGCAACTTCAGACGTACTTCCTAAAACGATCATGAGCCTTGATTATTATTAATGATTCTCTTATGCTGCAAAGACACAAATTTTGAATTCTGAATATTTTTAAGATAATTGGTCAGTGATGATTTACTCATACTGTCTTTAGTAAGATAAATTCTGCCTCCAAACTCCTGAACAATATCATCTAACTTCCCAATCAATGCTTTAAGTTTCGAATTCACCCGAAAATCCAGTGCTAAAGTATAGCCTTCAATCGGAAAAGAGTTATAAGCTTCCGGATTATTTTTTCCAAAAAGCTTCAAAACTGCCAGGAAAGAGCCATTACCACTTCTCGCGATAGTTTCAAGGATTTTTTTCATTCCTTCTTTTCCTTTTTCTTTAGGAATTACCATCTGATATTGAACAAATCCGGATTTCCCGTAGATTTTGTTCCAATCTTTCACCACATCTAAAGGATAAAAAAAGGTTTCATAGTCAACAATGCTTTTAACTTCTTTCTTTGACTGTTTTTTAAAGTATAACAGATTAAAGATCTTTACGGTCAATTTATTTAAAACAAAGCCGGGAAAATAAAAAGGAACGGTGGGTTCGAATTTTTTCTTTAACCGTAAAGGTTTTTCTTTATAATTTTGAGGAAGTTCATGCTGAAAAGCGTGTTCTCCTCTCATGAGGATACTTTGTCCTATATTTTTTCCTTTCTGAAGGCAATCGATCCAGGCTACATTGTAAGTCCAGCTCTCACTTTCTTCAAATAATTTGAAGATTTCATCCAGATTTTCTGCTTTAATGCTTTCCTGGCGAATGTAAGCGGATTCAATATTTTTAAGTTTAAATTTAGCAGATAGAATAATTCCCGTAAGTCCCATTCCACCAATTGTCGCCCAGAATTTTTCAGCATTTTCCTGTCTGGAGCAGGTAATGATCTCACCATTTTCAATCATTAGCTTGAACTCAATTACATACTCTGAAAAACAGCCTTCTGCATGGTGATTTTTCCCATGAACATCAGATGCAATGGCTCCGCCTACGGAAACAAACTTTGTACCCGGCGTTACATATAAAAAATATCCCTGTGGAACGGAAATTTCTAATACTTCGGAAAGTAAAACCCCGGATTCACATTCGATAATCCCGTTCAGGCGGTCAAAACTGATGAATTTATTTAATTTTTTTGTTGAAAAAATGTTTTCACCCAGCGAAGCGTCTCCATAGCATCTTCCGTTTCCTCTTGCTATTACTTCATTATGAGTCAGTACAAAATCTTTGATTTTTTTAAAATTATCTTCAGATTTCATCTCTTTTTCCACTACGGGAAAATTTCCCCAGTTGGTAACTTTTTGTACGAAATTCGGCTTCATTTTTTAAAGTAAATTAAAATTAAAAATGCAGCAACCCATAATATTAAAGTTACCTGTATATATCTGTCTCTGTAAACAATTTTTGTAGGTGATTCTGTTCTGTTGTATACCAAAGTCTGTTGCAAATACCTTAAAAAGGCAAATACAACAAATATAACGGTGTAAAAGACTGCCGAATGCAACTTCATCTGAATCTCGGGAGATAATGTAAACATAAGATAACAAACAATAGCCAACGCAATGGAAATTGATAATGCAATATCTGCAAACTGCACGTTATACCCATCTAAAGCTCTCCTTGTTTTCCCGGAAACCTGAGCATTGATAAGTTCTCCTCTGCGTTTTCCGATTGCCAATACTAAAGCTAAAACAAAGGTCAATAAAATCGCCCACTGAGAGATTTTTATTTCTGTAATATATCCTCCCGCCAAAACCCTCAGTACAAAACCTATGGCAATAATAAAAATATCTACAATGGGAACATGTTTCAATTTAAAAGTATAGGCTAAGTTCATCACAAAATAAGCAAGAATGATAAGGGCAAATTTCCATAAAATCTGGTTAAAATAAATCTGTGCGACAAATACCAATATAATATCTGCAATGCATAATCCGGCTAGAATTCCCAGTGCCTTTGTCTTAGAAATTGCACCACTCGCCAAAGGACGTCTTCTTTTTTCCGGATGTTTTCTATCGGCCTCAATATCATTGTAATCATTCAGGATATACACTGTACTGGCCGCCAAGGAAAAAATGATAAATGCAAAAATACTTTTAGTAAGTAAATCCAGATTCTGAATATTACCTGAAAAAAAAAGGGGAACAAATACAAACAGGTTTTTCACCCACTGCTCTACTCTAAGTAGCTTTAAATATTTCTTCATTTATGCTGTTTCAGTTACAAAAATAAAAATTTTAGAATTGATTGGTATAAAAATACAAAAAAACCGCTGAAGCGGTTTCTTTGTTACAACATTTATGTTTTAATTTTAAACTACTGCCCTTGTTGAGCGTCGTTTATCATTTTCTCATTTGCAGTAATTGCAAATTCTACTCTACGGTTTTTAGCTCTACCCTCTTCGGTATCGTTTGATGCAACCGGCATACTTTCTCCTTCACCTAAGGCAAATAGTCTGCTGGAAGCTATACCTTTACCAGATAAATATGATTTTACAGAATTCGCTCTATTTTCAGACAATGTCTGGTTATAAGCATCTGTACCTTTGCTATCTGTGTGTCCGTAAATATTAATATTTGTATCAGGATTGTTAATCAAAACCTGAGCAAGTTTATCCAAGTTTGTTTTTGCTGTAGTTGAAAGTGCTGTTGAATTAAAATCAAAGTTTACAATACTTTCGTTCAATGTAATTTTGATACCATCTCCTACTCTTTCTACTTGAGCTCCAGGTAAAGTTTCTTTAATTTCTCTAGCCTGTTTATCCATTTTATTACCAATAACGTTACCGGCAACACCTCCAATAACTCCGCCTAAAACAGCTCCTAACGCAGCATTCTTACCTTTTCCAACATTATTTCCTAAGATACCCCCAATAATTGCTCCGGATGCAGCACCTACAGCGGTACCTCTTTGCTGGTGATTAGAATTCTGCACCGCTTCACAACTGGTAAGCAATAAAGCTGATGATAAGAAAAGAGCTCCGATATATGTTTTTGTAAATTTCATTTTTTTAATATTTAAGTTAAATTATTTCATTCCTGTTCTCTGGAAGTTGTAAACCACTCTTACGTTTTCTCCATCAAAAGGAATGTTTTGTTCTAGTGAAAATTGATCTGTAGCCTGATTAATTAGCGTTAAAGTATATCCTGCTGTGTTTTGCTTTGCTTTTGTTCCGTCTGCTATTTTCTTAAACTCAAAAGTATTGCCGCTTTTCACATCAATTTTAATAGGCTGTGTAATTGCCGGGCAAGATCCGCCTCCGTTTAACGTATACGCACCTGTCCAATTGTTTGGAATAAGTCTCCAATGGCTTCCTACGAAGCATTGTGCATCTGCTCCCTCATCAAAAGGCTTAATTTTGAACTGCTTATCATAATCAATGCTTACGATTTGCCAGTCGCCTTTCATTTTAAGGAATTCTGATCTCTGGTTTTGTGATGTTTTAGCGTTGTTAACTGAGGAACAAGACACTGCAAAAATTGCTGTTCCCAACATCCCCGCAAGTAGTAACTTTTTCATTTTGTTGTTTATTATTTTGTTATAATAAAGTTACAAAAAACCGTGCCAAAATAATAATTAAAAATAAAAAAGTCCGAAAATTTCGGACTTTCTATCTATTAATGTTAATAATACTTAGATAATTTATTTTTTAACAGTCTTTTTTACAGATTTCGTAGCCTTTTTTACAGCTCCAGATTTACCATTATAAAAATTAGTGTAAGCGTATTCTGCTGCTTTCTTCACATCAATTACACCTCCTGCCTGAGAAAAGTCAGCAAATCCGTCTGTTGTATTAGGATTGCTGGATTTTACTAAAGATTCAATAATCTGAGCCGGAGTAAGATTTGGCATGTATGCTAATAATACTGCTGCTGCACCTGCTACAACCGGAGATGCCATTGAGGTTCCCTGTAAATATTTATACTCGTTGTGAGGTACTGTAGAATAAATCTCATCACCCGGAGCAAAAACATTGACCATTTTTTTGTTGTAGTTAGAGAAACCAGCTCTTAAAGCATCATTTTTATTGGTACTAGCTCCTACTACCATTACATTGTTTACAAATGGTTTTTCATCGGTAACATTTTTAAAATTGGTAGGATATGCCAAATGTTCAGCAACATCCTCATTTTCGTTCCCTGCAGCTTTTACTAGAAGGACTCCTTTATCCTGAGCATATTTAAAAGCATCCCAAACTACGCTTTTACCTGGTGATACCGGTTTTCCAAAGCTCATATTTAAAACTTTAGCTCCGTTATCTACCGCATATCTGATTGCGTTGGCTACGTCTTTATCTCTTTCGTCTCCGTTTGGAACGGTTCTTACAGACATGATTTTTGCCACTTTTGAGGCTACCCCATACTGGATTTCTTTTCCTTGTGGAAGTCCTGCAATAATACCGGCAACGTGCGTTCCGTGCATGGCATCCGGACCTTCATAATGATTATTTCCATAGTTTTTCTCAGAATAATCATCGTAGTTATCTCCTACAATCTCTTTTCTCGGATCGTAAGATAAATCGTATTGTTTTGCCTGAGGACCAAAATAATCAAGAGCTTCTTTCATTTGGTCTTTCATTATTTTCTCAAACTCTGCAGGAGTTTTTCCCTGGAATTCAGGACTTGCAGCCACTTGCTTCAAAACCTGAAGAATCATTGCATCTTTCTGGTCAGTCGTTTTAATAGCAGCTACATTTTCAGGAGTAACGTTTTTCCCTCCCAACAATTTTACCATTGAAGGAATTGCTTCGTTAATCATTGAATACGTCTGAAAACCTTGTTTTGCCTCAACACTTTTTTTAGTAAAAAGATCTTTAGCTTTCATATACATTGCAAAATCCTCCGGCATTTTAGCTTGATTTGCTTTGTTTTTTGTAGAATCATCACCTTCGAAGACTGGTTTATATTTCGCTACGACTCTCGTTACTTCCATGTTGTCGATATCAATATCGCCGTTTTTCCCACCGATAAAGTTCCATCCGTGAACATCGTCAATATATCCGTTTCCATCGTCATCTTTTCCGTTATTGGGCACTTCATTCGGGTTAGACCAGATGTTTTTCACCAATCCAGGGTGATCTACCTGTACTCCGCTGTCTAGAACTCCTACTACGACCGTTTTAGGCTTCAATCCTTTAGATTCTAAATATTTATAAGCATTCTCGGTATTTACCCCATATACTTTGGCAGAAGAAAAGTCTTTGTGATACCAAGTCATCAAATCTTTATCTTCTTTTGGATCTACATTCTTACCTTGAGCTTCCTGAGCATAAGTAAAACTAAAACCTGTTAAAAAAACAGCAGCTAATAATATCTTTTTCATTTTAGTATGATTGTTTAATATTTCTTATATAAGTCAAAGATTCAGGTCCTTTGTTACAAATAAGGTCCAAAATTGACAAATCCTTTATAAAGCCTAATTTATCTGAAAATGTCTGATAGTACTCGTCCATTTCAAATTCTGATGGCTGTTTTGACGAGAATTTTTCTCTTAAATTGATCTCTTCAGGATTTTTGATATACTCTGTATTCAAAGAATGTGCCTTTTCTGTTTTAAGGATCTGCTGTAAAATTTCCAAAGCTTTTAAGTTGAAATCTAAAAGATTTTTTTCTTTAAGAGCAAATATTTTCTTCAGTTTATCTTCGTAGAATTCGAAATAAGGAGAGCTTTGATAGGCGGTTTTAATGGATTTCCAATGCAAGTTTCTCCAATCTTCTCTGTAAGAGATTTCAATATCTTTCAACTCTCTTTTTCCATTATGATTGATCGGGATAATTAAAGATAATTTTCCGTTTGCTCCGTATATATTAGCTCTGTTTCTATAGGTCTGTTTTGGAAAATTCTCAAACTGTTCAAATATGATCTGATTTTCAGCATTTAAAAGCACTGAAAACCAAGAAATAGGTGGTAAATAAAATACCGGTAATAATACATTCGTCATTTTCATAATGCAAAAATGAAGTATTTTTTCAAATACTTCATTTTTTTTCTATTTTATTTCGTTATAAACTTTCTTCTTTTTTATTCTTTCTGAATAGTTTTACAAAGTATTCCCAACCGAAGAACAGGATAAGAATCATAGCAGCAATCCACCAATAAGAAGTTTTATTGGCTTCTCCTGTGTTGGTGGCTTTAAACATTCTGTCCCAACGGATTTTTTTAGGAGCCTGATACGTTGAACTTGCATCAGAAAACACACCTTGAACACTCATCCACGTAAACATTGGCTTACCAACAATATTCTCTTCTGGAACAAAACCAAAGAATCTGGCATCTAGTGAAGCATCTCTATTATCTCCTATCATCATATAATAATCCTGCTGAATGGTATATTGATTGGTTTCTTTTCCGTTGATAAAGATTTTCCCGTTTTTGTTTTCTAAACTATTATGTTCGTATTCAGAAATTATCCATCTATATTCTGGTAAAGTTTCCTGATTAAGAGCGACAATATCTCCTTTTTTAGGAATTTTTAATGGTCCATACCAATCCTGATTCCAGGCTTTATTAATAGGGAAAATAGATTGCGTCGTATCTATTTTAGTTTTAGCATCATCCTTGTAATAAACAGCTGCTTCTCCTTTTGCCTGAATTTCCTCCTTCATATCAATTACTTGAGGAAGTTTTTTGATCTCAGCAGCAGTTTTATCGGTTAAACCTTGGAAAGCATATACAAATCCGTTTCCATTTGGAATTTCCTGTACGGGTAAAAATCCAAAAGTATTGTATAAACCTGGTATATCAAGCTGACTTCCGGTATTGACAATATATCTGTGCTGAACTTCCTGATCTCCCAAAAATGTTTCAGCTTTTCCATTTACAAAAAGTCTACCGGCTCTCATTTCGAAAGTGTCTCCGGCTACAGCAACGCATCTTTTAACATAAGGATCTTTTCTGTCGATAGCGGTATGTACAGAATCCTGAGGATAGTTGAAAACAACTACATCTTTTCTCTGGGGTTTGTTGAACTGGAAGATTCTTTCATAAGGAAGTTTTACCGCATCCACATAAGATTTCGGATCATCTTTAGGATTTCCTTTTTGCCCGGTATCCATAATTGTTCCCTGTAAAAAAGGAATTGCAACCGGACGCATTGGAAGTCTGTATCCATAGCTCCATTTGTTCACGAAAAGGAAATCACCCACCAGTAATGTTCTTTCCATAGATCCTGTAGGAATTCCGAATGGCTGGGTAACAAAAACGTGGATAATGGTTGCAAAAACTACCGCAAAAGTAATGGATCCTATAAAGGTATCTTTTTTCTTCGTTTCTTTTTCTTCGTCTGTTAAAAATAGATCATTTGCACTCTCATCTTCCACTTCTGCATTTTTAGAATAGTTTACAGTTGCCATGTAAATAAAGGGAAGAATTACTGTAAGAAGCTGATGCTGGAAAAGAGTTTTTCCAAATTTCTTCATTAAGTAAATATGGAAAACAGACATCATAATAGGTCCTACAATCGGTAGGTATGATAAAACCGCCCACCATTTCGGATGCTTTGTCTCTTTTAAAATAATGAAATAATTATAAAAAGGGATGAAAGCAAATAGCGGACTATATCCCATTTTCTTAAACAGCTTCCAAGTAGAAATTCCCATCAATACCGATAGAATGAGAACATAAACTGTGTACGTTAAAAAGTAATTCATAAAATTCTTGTGCCTAATCTATAATATAAGTAATCTATCATGAACAATAGTAATTTTCTTCATTGCCCATTCACTACTAATTAGTTTACAATGTAAGGATTTTGTTACAAAATTAAAGACCTAAAACGTCTTTCATTTCAAAATTTCCTTTTTTATCTTTAATCCATTCTGCAGCGACTACAGCTCCCAGTGCAAAACCGTTTCTGTTGAACGCAGTATGTTTGATCTCAATTTCATCTACTTCGCTTCTGTAAAAAACACTATGCGTTCCCGGAACTTCATCTTCACGAATTGCAAAAATACCCAGCTGATTGTCTTTTGTTTCATCCAGTTTCCATGCATCAAATTTTGAATTATGCTTGAAAATACCTTCTGCAATAGAAATTGCGGTTCCACTTGGAGCATCTTTTTTATGAATGTGATGAATCTCTTCTAATTGACATGAGTACTCATTTACATTTTTCATTAGATCTGCCAATTTCTCGTTCAAAGCAAAGAATAAATTCACTCCTAAACTAAAGTTTGATCCGTATAAAAATGCGGTATTGTTTTCAACAGAGATTTTCTCGATTTCAGATCTTTTTTCCAGCCATCCCGTGGTACCACAGATGACAGGAATTTTATTTTCAAGACATGTTTTTACATTTTCAAATGCCACTTCGGGAAGTGAAAATTCAATAACAACATCAGGATTATTAAGATTTTCAGCAGTTGGAGTTTCTTTTAGGCGGGCTACAACTTTGTGACCTCTTTTCTGAGCAATTTCATCAATGATCTTACCCATTTTACCATATCCAACTAATGCTATTCTCATATATTTTCTATTATTTAATTATATAAAATCAGAAGATTCTGTATAATTTATTAAAATCTATAACTTAAACTTAAACCCGTTTTGGGAGGGTTAATTCCATATTGATCCTGAATAACAGTAGGTGTAAAAGTCAAATCCGGATCGTGGCGACTTTCATAAAGATGAGAATCTACTACAGCATCTACAATATTCAGAATATAAATAAGCCCGGTAATGGCAATAGCATAATCTCTTTGCCTTTTTGCCCTGTCTTGTACATTTCCTAAAGCTGTTTTATCCAGCCAAGGTTTACTGTCTATAAATTCATTGGGAGTACCGTTTAATTTCGCGATATAGTATTCACGGTATTTTTTATACTGATTGTCATTCCAGATGGCAATTCCTACTCCTGTTCCTACTGCTCCCCATACGACAGGGATTTTCCAGTATTTTTTATTATAAAACTGACCTAATCCTGGCAACACGGCAGAATATAGCCCCGCTCTGGTAGGATTAAGTTTCATTGTTTTTCTGGTAGGTCCGTTTGCACTTTCTAAATCTTCTACAATTTTCGCTTCAGATTTCAGGAGTTTTTTAGGTTGAGCAACAGGCTTCTCTTTATTGATAACAGAATCTACCTTAATGGTATCATTAGGTATTACTTGTGAATAGGCTACTGCGAACAAACACAGAAAAAATGTGAAAAATATTTTCTTCATTTATTTTATATGGGATAAAATATATTCCAGTTCGTCTTCATTTTTGAAATCCAGAACAATTTTACCTTTTTTACCATTTCCGGAGGTTTTAATCTCCACTTTTACGTCTAATATGTCAGATATTGTTTTCTGAACTCTCTTGTAATTATTAGAAAGCTCTGCCTTAGCTCTTTTGGCAGCAGGTGATTTCGGATTTTTTAATGCCGTTGCAGCCTGTTCAGCCTGACGGACATTTAATTGTTCTTTGATAATTAAATCAAACAGAATCTGCTGATGTTCTTCACTTTCCAGACTGATGATTGCTCTACCGTGTCCTGCAGAAATCTCTCCGCTTCTGATCGCATTTTGAATATCCGGGCTTAATCTTAAAAGTCTGATTGAGTTGGTAATCGTACTTCTGTCCTTTCCTATTCTTTGGCTAAGATTTTCCTGCGTTAAACCAATCTCTTCTAAAAGTCTGTGATAAGTAAGTGCAATTTCAATAGCATCCAGATCTTCTCGCTGAATATTCTCCACAAGAGCCATTTCCAAGAGCTCCTGGTCATTCACCAAACGAATATAGGCAGGAATACTGGTAAGACCTGCAATTTTACTTGCTCTGAAACGTCTTTCCCCTGATATAATTTCGAATCTTTCTCCGTCTTTTCTTAAGGTAATAGGCTGAATAACTCCTAAATTCTCAATAGACCGAGCAAGTTCGTTTAATGCTTTTTCATCAAAATAAGTTCTTGGTTGGGTCGGATTCGGATAAATATCTTCTATGGATACTTCTACAATATTCCCCACAAATTTATCTGCACCCACATCGGTAGCAGAATTAATTGTCGCTTTGGATTCAGCACTAAGAATAGCACCTAAACCGCGTCCCATCGCTCTTTTTTTATCCTTCATATTTTGCTTTAGCTTTGGCTATTTGCTTTTTAATTCTTTACTAATTTTTCGTTCTTCAGCAAAACCTCTTCAGCCAGCTGAATGTACTGAACCGCTCCTTTACTTTCTGCATCATAGTTCAAAATACTCTCTCCAAAACTCGGAGCCTCACTCAACCTTACGTTTCTGCTGATAATGGTTTCAAATACCATTTCCGGGAAGTGAGAGTTTACTTCTTCCACAACCTGATTAGACAGTCTTAATCTGCTGTCGTACATCGTCAAAAGAAGTCCTTCGATATCTAAATCTTTATTATGGATTTTCTGAACATTTTTAATGGTATTCAACAATTTCCCCAATCCTTCCAATGCAAAATATTCACACTGAATCGGGATGATTACAGAATCTGCTGCCGTAAGTGCGTTCACTGTGATCAAACCTAAACTCGGAGCACAATCGATAATAATGTAATCATAATCGTTTCTTACGCTTTCTAATGCTTTTTTCAGCATATACTCACGATTGTCTTTGTCTACCAATTCAATTTCCGCCGCTACCAAGTCGATATGAGACGGTACGATATCAAGATTGGGAGTCGCAGTCTGCTTGATACAGCTTTTTGTATCAATACTATGCTCTAATAAATTATATGTAGAATACTGAACATCATCAACTCCTAACCCTGAAGTAGCATTCGCCTGAGGATCAGCATCAATGATTAATATTTTCTTTTCCAATACCCCTAATGCTGCTGCTAAATTCACTGCGGTTGTAGTCTTTCCAACACCTCCTTTTTGATTAGCGATACCTATGATTTTTGCCATTCTTAGAACTTTAAGATTCAAAAATACACTTTTTTCTTTGCTCTAGGCGAGTCACAAAATCAAAAATAGAGTTAAAATATTGTTAATAAGACTTTTAGCAATAAAAAAAATTATCCACAAAAAAAAATCTTTGTGGATAACTGTTATGATTTGTTTTCAAGATATTAATTATCAAACTTCATAGATATCGGAAATTTAAAATAACTTCTTACAGGTTGCCCTTTAACTTTTGCGGGAATCCATTTTCCTTTGATTGATTTTATAGTTCTTAATGCTTCGCTGTTAAAATCACCATTCACACCATCTGCTTTAATTCCGGAAATTGTTCCATCTTTTTCTACAATGAACGTAATTATTGTTTTAATTGAACCTTCATTTTCAAAACCTGAAGCATCAAATTTATTCATTACTTTATTTCTAAAAGAGTCAATTCCTCCCGGAAAAGCCGCTTCCACATCCACAACATAAGAAATCTCATTAGAATTATCCTGTTTAGGTACTTCAGGCTTTGAAGGCGGAACAACCGGACCTTTTATAACATTCTCCGTATTTTGAATTGGAGTATATGTATTTACAGGAGCCGGATCTGCTTTAAAATCATTTTTAAAGCCAGCAATAGCATCATCAGGAATATCTTCCTTTTTAGTATCTGGAGCTGTTGTTGATGGTGTCGGCACTGTAGCATCATATTGCTTTACTCGTGGAGCTGTAGATGGAGGAATAGGATCCGCCTTTGGAGGAACCACAACAACATCTGGTGGTACCACAGGTTCTATAAGATCAATAATTACCCCTTCAGGTCCTTTTACAGCATCACCCTTAAAAGCATTAATCACAAATGGCGTAATAGAAACTGCAGCCAATAAACTCACACCTACAAAAAGTGCTTTTGTTAATATTCTGTCTGATTCATTTCTTAAAACATAGGCGCCGTACTCCTTATTACGGTGCTCAAATAAAACTTCATTAAAACGAAATTCTTGATTTTGGTGTAGGTGTTTCATCACTAAAAATTTAAACTGTTAAAAAATAAAAATTATCAGTTTTTCAATGACTGACAATTAAACACCAAACGTCTATCAAAATATTTGCCAAAAAATTATCAACATTTAATAAAAACAAAATAAATGATGAAATATTTTAAATTTAACTATGTGATAAATAGAGTTACGTGAAATTATAAAATAAAAAATCCCGCCAAAAGCGGGATTTAAAAAATATCTGAAATTATTTTAAAATAATTCTTTTCTGATAATGTTCTGGCTTCTTTCAGGGCCAACAGAAACCAAGTAAACGTTGATTCCTAAATACTTCTCGATAAACTCGATGTATTCCTGAGCCGTCTGTGGAAGTTCATCATAGCTTCTTGCTTTTGTGATGTCTTCGTTCCAACCCGGTAAATCTTGGTAGATTGGTTCGTAGTTATATAATTTTTCTGTAGAAGAAGTGAAATAATCGATGATTTTTCCGTCCTCAGTTTTGTAATGCGTAACGATTTTAAGGTTTTCAACGCCTGTAAGAACGTCTAATTTTGTAATTACTAAGTTATTGATACCGTTAATCATACAAGCATGCTTCAAAGAAACAAGGTCTAACCAACCTGTTCTTCTTGGCCTTCCTGTAGTAGCTCCGAATTCCCCACCGATTTGTCTGATTTTCTCACCCAATTCATTGTCTAATTCAGAAGGGAAAGGTCCGTTTCCAACTCTTGTACAATATGCTTTCGCAACACCGATTAAGTTTTGAAGGGATGTTGGCGGAACACCTGCTCCTGTACAAACTCCTCCAGTTGACGGAGAAGATGAAGTTACGTATGGATAAGTTCCGAAGTCGATATCCAACATTAATGCCTGTGCTCCTTCGAATAAAACGTTTTTACCGTCTCTGATGGCTTCATTTAGTTCCAGTTCCGTATCAACGATTCTGTCTTGAAGCTGTTTTCCGATTTCTAAATATTCGTTGTAAATTTCTTCAACGTCTAATGTCGGCTTTCCGTAATATTTTTCAAAAAGAGAATTCTTAATTTTTAAATTTTTCTCAATTTTGTCTCTTAAAATTTCAGGATTCAGAAGATCGATCATTCTGATACCTACTCTTGCAATTTTATCTTCATAGCAAGGTCCGATTCCTTTTTTCGTCGTTCCGATCTGCGTTCCTCCGTGCTCCTCTTCACGGTAAGTATCCAAAAGAATGTGGTAAGGCATGATCACATGCGCTCTTCTGCTGATGAAAATGTGATCAGTTCTCATGTTTTTGCTTTCGATCTGATTCACCTCCTTAATGAAAGATTTAGGATTTACCACTACTCCGTTTGCAATGATACATTTCCCTTTGCACTGAAGAACTCCCGATGGAAGAAGGTGCAAAACGAATTTCTCATCTCCTACATAAACCGTGTGACCAGCATTGTCCCCTCCCTGGAAACGTACAACGTAATCTGATTTTGCCGATAAAACATCCGTGATTTTTCCTTTACCTTCATCTCCATACTGAAGACCTACAACTACGTAAGTTGACATATTTTACTTTTATTTTAGATTCATGCAAAATTACTTTTAAAAAATTGGGTGAGCAAATTTGTGGTGGATTTTATTTTTGGGTTGGTGAAAATCATGGGGTTGAAATATTATTTTTATTTTTGACTAATAATAAAATTAAACCTGTGGAAGATAAAATTATTGACTGGTTAAATAAAACTGGTTATCCTTTAGAATTATGGACTGAATCTATTCTATCAAAAAACTCTTTCATTGTTACAAATTCTACATTATATAAAGATGCTGAAAATGATATTTTTCGTGAAATTGATTTAAAAGCTACTCGCACTTGGGCAACCGAAGAATACGATACAGTATTTGCATTGGAACTAATTATTGAGTGTAAAAAATCTGATAAACCTTTTATTTTATTATGCAATGAAAATTCAGAAAATAAGCAAATTAGTATTGGAAGTTATTATGGTTTATCAGATCCTATCATAGCAATGTTATTAAATAATAGCAATACTAAAATAGAATTGCCTCAAGAAAGCAATGCAGGTTTCAAACTAATACAAGGCTTTGTTAACGGAGATGAAACGATTAATAAAGCAACTAATGCTTTAATAAAATCATATAATGATGCCAGAAATAATGAACTCGAATTTATTCAACATTACATAGATGATAATTATAACTCAATCATTCTACCCATTTTGGTAATTGATGCCCCTTTTTTTGAATTAAAAACAAATATAAATAATGAATTAAAATTAAAGAAAATTGAAAGTGGTATTTTAAATATCTCAACAAATTTAAGTAAATACTACCTAGAACCTTTTGAAATTCCAATTGTAACAAAGTTTGGTTTTATCGAATTAATGAATGAAATTCAAAAATTTGGTAAACAAAACATTGAATTTCTTACTCAAAATCCTACTTTAAATATTTCAAATTTTAAAAATGTAAATCTAGCATTTGAAGAAATAGAAGAAACAAATAATTGATTAGCTTACAATATTTTACTAGAAAAAACACTTAAAATAAAATGCAAGAAAACTCAAAAGATGAATATCTAAAAATAGCCGAAGAATATGTGCTAAAAAACGCTGGAGATCATGTTGAAGTTAGTTACACAGAAGATTATGATGATATCTTCGTTTTTGGTTACCAAGCAAAAGATAAAAAGGTTAGACTTGTAGGTCAAGGTCCAATACTTCTTGTAAAAAAAGATGGAAGAATATTTGAATACGGAAGTAGTACAGGCGAAGAAGAAGCTCTTGTCAAAGTAATCAATAAACTAAATAAGGAAAGGTTAATTAGAATTTTCCAAAAAAATTATAATATTCAAAACAATAATTATGATTTAATAATAAATGATATATACAATGATGAATATTTTGACTATCAAGAACTTGATGAATTGATTACTGTTTTATTAAGAAACAAAATCTATTATCTTAAACGTAACGAAAACAATGAAGTGAAACGCCATTATTACACTGAAGAAAAACTTAAAGAAATTTTGCAACAAACACCTGTGAATTTAGGTCACAATTTTGATGAGTATTTAGAAGATGTTCTTATTGATCTCATCAATACTAATATTTATTTCAAATGGGCACTTTCAGAGGTTAAATAATAATCATTCCGCAGAAAACTTTCAACAGCTTAGATTCCTGCGGAATGACAAACAGTATGGATATTTTATTATTCCTATTTCAACAAAATTTTTCCGATCATCCCAATCTCCTCCAAAAACACCTCATCATGCGAAATCACTATCAAAGTACCATGATAATCCTTAATAGAATTCGTCAGAATTTCCACATTTTGAAGATCTAAATTATTCGTCGGTTCATCGAAAATAATCATATCGGGAGCTTTATTACTGATGGAAAGTCCGCACAGCAGCAATCGAAGGCGTTCACCTCCACTCAGAACATCGCACTTTTTGTCCCAGGTTTCCTTTCCGAATAAAAATCTTGACAATAAAGTTTTCACTTCAAATTCCTGCAATGCATTATCATTAAACTGTTGGGCAAACTCATAAACCGTCGACTGTTTATCAATCAAAGAATATTCCTGATCAATATAAATTGTTTGAAAATCCGACTTCGAAATTGTTCCGACTGAAGGCTCTAAATCTCCCAACAACAGCTTGATCAAAGTTGTTTTCCCGGAACCGTTTGAACCTTTAATGGAAATTCTGTCTCCACTTCGGATTTCAAGATTGAGATTTTCTTTCCAAAGATTTTCTTGGTCATATTGAAAATTAATTTCTTCCGCCGAAATCAAAATTTTCCCCGAATGCAGATTCGAATTATTAAAATTCACTTTCATCTGATCCGCATTTCTCACCGACGATCGCAAATCCCGTAAATCACCCGAAATATCATTGATTTTCTCAGCATGAACAGATTTCAGTTTCGAAGAATTTTTCTCCGCATTATTTCGCAGCGTATTCATCATAATTCTTGCAACGCCCGATTTTTCCTGCTTTCCTTTTCCCCGTGCATCGAGTTTCTGCTTTCGTTCAATTGTTTCACGTTCCTTTTCTTTCGCTTTTTTCAGTGCCCTTTCTTTGGAAAGAATATCGTTTTGCAAGGCTTCATTTTCAATTTCTTTTTGTTCGGCATAAAAATCATAATTTCCGCCATACGTTGAAATTCCCTGATTGCTCAGTTCAAAAATTGTATCTACCAAATTCAGTAAAGTACGGTCATGGCTCACAATCACAACTGTAGAATTCGTTTTTTCAATAAAATCATATAATAGATTTCGACCTTCCAGATCAAGATGATTCGTGGGTTCATCCAGTAAAATAATTTCAGGCTGATTGATTTGAATTCCCGCCAGAAAAACCTTTGTTTTTTGTCCGCCACTCAGACTTTCCAGCTTTTGGTTTAAGTCTAAATTCTCTAATTTCCAGTATTGTAAAGCATTCTGACAACGTTCTTCAATATCCCAATCCTCATTCAGTGTTTCAAAATAGATTTCATCCACTTCCCCACCCGTAATTTTTTGAAGAGCATGGAGTTTTTTATCTATTTTCAATCCTTCCGCTACCGTTACATCATTAAAATTCCCAAACATCTGCGGAACATAGAATAGATCACCTTGAATATTGACATTTCCTTCTAAAGGCTCAATCTCATTAGCGATGATTTTCAGCAATGTGGATTTTCCCATGCCGTTGCTTCCGACCAAAGCCGATTTTGATTGTGAAGGTATCGTTAAATTGATAGAATTAAATAGCAGATTTCCCGCTGGAAACCCAAAGGATATATTGTGTAAAAAAAACATAATTTCTTTAATTAAAATTAAAACTGCAATAACATTTTATGCTATTGTTGATTAAATCTGAAAGAAATTGTATCCTACATCCTGTTATTTTGGGTTTTGTGAGTTACAAAGATAGAAAAAAATATTTTTAAGCTTTTTCATACGTTTTTAGGATCAAGCCTGTCATTCTGACGGAGGAAGAATCTCTAATTTTAATTATAAAATAATTATGTTTTGAAACCACCCCGTCAAAAATTTCTTTGAAATTTTTGACACCCCTCCAAAGGAGGGGAATTTTAAGTCTGCCATTACAAATAGATTGAATGTTTATGAATATAGTTTAGAACAACAAAACATTCATATAAAAAATCATAGTAAGTTTTGCTTTAAAAATAGATTCTTCCTTCGTCAGAATGACAGCGTTAAAAATATCAATAAAACTTTTTCAAGTTAAAAAATTACCATGCTAAAACTCTAAAATACGATCACTCTAAAAGTCATAAATTATTTTCATCAAAAATCCTTAACTTTGCAGCCTACTAAAAATTTTTATGGAAAGTATTAAAGTTCACGACAAAACTTTTGTTCCTTATCTGAAGGATGCCGAAATTCAGGAGATTGTAAAAGCTACAGCTTTAAAAATTTATGAAGATTATAAGGATGAAGTTCCTGTTTTTATTGGGGTTTTGAACGGAGTGATCATGTTCTTCTCAGACCTTTTGAAGCATTATCCGGGAGAATGTGAGATTGCTTTCATCCAGATGAGCTCTTACGCAGGAACTGAATCTACAGGAATCGTTTACCAGAAAATGGAATTAACGAAAGACGTGAAAGACCGTCATATTATCTTGGTAGAAGATATTGTAGACACCGGAAACACGGTTGAAAGTCTTTTCAAATATTTTAACGAGACACAACGTCCCAAATCTGTAAAGATTGCTTCATTCTTATTGAAACCTGAAGTATATAAGAAAGATTTCAAACTGGATTATATCGGAAAGGAAATTCCAAATAAATTTGTTTTAGGCTACGGATTGGATTACGATGAATTGGGGAGAAACTTACCCAACCTGTACCAATTAGAAGACGGACAAATCAACCATTAAACGCTGTTGGCTATTAGCTGATAGCTTTTAGCTTAAAAAGTAAAATAAAGAAATAAATTTAATAATAACTTAAAAAAGCTGAAAGCAAAGAGCAAACTGCCTGATGCAAATGCTGATTGTCTAAGCAAAACAACATTATGATAAACATTGTTCTGTTCGGCCCTCCAGGAAGTGGAAAAGGAACTCAAGCACAAAACTTAATCGAGAAATTCAATTTGAAGCAAATCTCAACCGGTGATCTTTTCAGATTCAACATGAAAAATGACACTGAACTTGGGAAACTGGCAAAGTCTTATATCGATAAAGGTGAATTGGTTCCGGATCAGGTAACAACAGATATGCTGGTTGATGAGATCAGAAAACCGACCGATACTGCAGGATTTATTTTCGACGGATATCCAAGAACTGCTGTTCAGACAGAAGCGTTGGAAAAAATCGTAAAAGAGGAATTGAATGATGAGATCGACGTTTGTCTTTCTTTGGTAGTGGAAGATTCGATTTTGGTTGAAAGACTATTAAAAAGAGGTGAAATCAGCGGAAGATCTGATGACAGCAATGTTGAAATCATCGAAAACAGAATAAAAGAATACTACGCAAAAACAGCAGAAGTAGCCGAACTTTACAAGCAACAAGGTAAGTATGTAGAGATTAACGGTGTAGGAGATATCAACGAAATTTCTGAAAAACTTTTTGCTGAAGTAGAAAAAGTAAAATAATCGAGATTCGGGGAGCGGGATTTGAGTTTCCTATCCCGTACCTCGCAACTCGAAATAAATAATATATGTCAAATTTTGTAGATTACGTAAAGATTCATTGTAAAAGCGGTCATGGAGGTGCAGGTTCTGCCCATCTTCGCCGTGAAAAGTATATCCCTAAAGGTGGTCCTGATGGTGGAGACGGAGGTCGCGGAGGTCACGTTATCATGAAAGGAAATGCAAATGAATGGACTTTACTTCCCCTGCGTTACACCCGTCACGTAAAAGCTGAGCGTGGTGAAAACGGAGGGAAAAACCAGTTAACCGGAGCTTACGGAGCTGATGTTTATATCGAAGTTCCAATCGGGACTATCGCTAAAAATGAAGATGGTGAAATCATCGGCGAAATCATGGAAGACGGTCAGGAAATTATCCTGATGGAAGGAGGAATGGGTGGAAAAGGAAACGAACATTTCAAATCTTCTACCAATCAGACTCCAAGGTTTGCACAACCGGGAATGGACGGGCAGGAAGGCTATGTTGTTTTCGAGCTTAAAATCTTAGCCGACGTAGGTCTTGTTGGTTTCCCGAATGCTGGAAAATCTACACTTTTAGCTTCTGTTTCTGCAGCTAAACCGAAAATTGCCAACTATGCATTTACCACTTTAACTCCCAACTTAGGAATTGTTGATTACAGAAATTATAAATCTTTTGTAATGGCAGATATTCCGGGAATTATTGAAGGAGCTGCAGAAGGTAAAGGACTAGGTCACAGATTCTTAAGACATATTGAAAGAAATTCCATCTTATTATTTTTAATTCCTGCTGATTCAGAAGATCATTTTCAGGAGTTTAAAATTTTAGAAAATGAATTAAAGGAATATAATCCTGAATTACTGGATAAGGATTTCATTATTTCTGTTTCAAAGTCTGATCTTTTAGACGATGAACTGAAAAAAGAAATTGCTGCCGAATTCCCTGAAAACAAACAACCGTTATTTTTCTCGGGTGTTACAGGAGAAGGTCTTGTGGAACTGAAGGATGCTATCTGGAAACAATTGCATGGATAAAAATTCGAAATTCAAATAAAATTAAAAAGGAGAAACATAATGTTTCTCCTTTTTTTCTAAAATTTAAAATTGTAATTTATTTTTTAATAAATTTCTTAGTTATTTTTCCTTCTTTTGTTACTATATTAATGGTATAAAATCCTGCAGGAAGATTTTTCACATCAACTTTATTGTCATGAAGGATTACATTTATATTTTTTCCTGAAATATCATAAACACTTACATTTTCGATTTTTAAATCTGTTTTTACTGTAAGTAGATCTGAAACAGGATTTGGATAAATCTCAATATTTTTAGTCATTGATCTTTGATTTCTTTCCTCTTGATCAAGCATTAAAACCATTCTTTTTTGATCGAGATTTGACTGCTTAAGCATCATTCTGTGACCGTCTAAATCTAATGAAGGAATTAATTGAGGCAAACCGTACCCAGTACTTCCAGTACCTCCTAAATATATTGCATCCAGATCAACTCCAATACCGGGTCCAAATACATCTGGTTTTAAAATCTGAGCTAAATAAAGCTTATAATTTCTACTAAAATAAATATCATATTTTGCATTTCTCTGGATAGCCATTCCTGAACCTGAAGAATAAGGCTGAGGATCATCATATACCATCATAGAGTGAACTGATGCACCTGAGGAATTTATTAAATCAACAGCATAAAGATCTTGAGCTCCTAAAAAAAGTACAGTAGCATCTTTATTAAATTCAGCGGAATATGTTCTTAATGCATTCGCTTCCAGATAAAAGTCAGGAGCAATCTCACCGGTTGCAGCGTTAAAAGAATATACCTGATTAGTAAAATAATCATCTGGTAAATTCCAGCCTGCATAAGTATCTGCCCATGGAGAAATACATATATAATGGGTAAAATTATTATAATAAACTTTTGGAGATGCTTTTATCCCATAATGATTGCCACTTATTGGGCGATAAAGATCACTGATAACAGGATTTCCATTATCCAATCCATTAGCATCAAGTCGATAGGCATACAGCCTTTTATCATTTGGAATTAACACCCAATATGAAACCCCATCTGTATTAGGAACAATAGTTATGGCTTCAGAAGTGAATACGTTACCTGCATCATCCAACACCGGAATTTGCTTAAAGCGATACATAACATCTCCTAGAGGATTTCCATTAGTTCCAGTACTTCCCAAACTCATATCAACAATTGAATAAGTGATTCGATAATTAATATTGTTAAGGCCATTTGCTCCTGTTGTGAAAACATAATATTGATTATCATTTGCGGGATTTTTCACAATAGCAAGTTGTTCTGCCGTATCGCTATATGAAAATAAAGCCCCATTTGGCATCACCTGATTTTGTCTATTCCAAATATTTTTAGGGCTTGCATAAAAAAGTAAATTACCGTCCTTATCACTTACAGAACCACAACCTTCCAGAGTTTCCATAGCACTGTTGGGCAAAGCTACGGGTGTAGAATTAGAAAAATTGACAGCTGCCTTATATCCAAAGTACCAATTATCATTTTCGCCCTGAGCAAAAAACAAATTAGCACCAGAGATTAAAATGAGGAATAAAAAAATAGTTTTTGTCTTCATAATTTTTTCATATTTTATATAATTAATGATTGAATGTTATTTTTTTTTCATGGATTTATCAATTCATTCCAATAGTTTAAAAATAAAATATTGATATATGTTTATCGTTACAAAATTTCCATTAGTTTTTACATAATTATTTCACACAAGTAAGAATTGTTTATTTTAAATAAATGTAAATATTCTTTTAGTCCTCCAAATTTGGAACAATTATTGACAGATACCCCTTAAATTGTAAACTATGAAATATTTATTCAGCTTATTGACTGCATTCCTTTTATTCTCTTGCTCCACTCAAAAAAATTCTTCAAAATACTCAACCATAGAATATGAAGCAGGTGCTTGCTTTGGATCCTGCCCTATTTTCAAAATAACAATTAATCCGGATAGAACTGCGGTATTTGAAGCTGAACATTTTAATTTTTCAAAAGGGTTTTCAAAAGGAGAATTCGACAAACCGAGAGAAGGAACTTTTAAAGGAACGATTAAGGAAGCAGATTATAATAAACTTGTAGCATTATTAAATAATTTAGACGTAAAAAATCTAGATGAGAAATATGGAAACAGAAATGTTACTGATATGGCAACCTCATATCTTAGGGTAAATTTTGCTGATGGCACTTCAAAACAAGTAGAAGATTATGGTAAAAAAGGAAATGAAAAACTCGTTGAAGTCTATAAATTTTTCGAAGATCTTAGAAACAATCAACAATGGTCAAAAGTGAAATAATTCATTTAAAAATATTTAACTTACCTTTGCAAAACATAATTCCTTCATTTTGAAGGAATTTTTATTTAATTAAAAACAATTCATTTGAATTTTACAGACTTAAATTTAATAGATCCTATTGCAAAAGCAATCCAGGAACAAGGATATACCAACCCCACTCCCATTCAGGAAAGATCAATTCCGGAAATTTTAAAAGGGAGAGATTTTTTGGGGTGCGCACAAACAGGAACAGGAAAAACTGCTGCATTTGCCATTCCTATTCTTCAAAATCTTTCTGCAACTCCTAAAAAAGGAAATCATATTAAAGCGTTAATATTAACGCCAACCAGAGAATTAGCGATACAAATCGAAGAAAATATCAAGGCGTACGGAAAATTTCTTCCTCTAAAGCATCTGGTAATTTTCGGAGGGGTAAAACAAGGAAACCAGGAAGCTGCACTTAGGAAAGGTGTTGATATTTTGGTGGCAACTCCCGGAAGATTATTAGATTTTATCGCTCAGGGAATCATCAGCTTAAAAAATCTTGAAATTTTTGTATTGGATGAAGCCGACAGAATGTTGGATATGGGATTTGTACACGATGTAAAAAGAGTTATAAAACTTCTGCCTCCCAAAAGACAAACTTTATTCTTTTCTGCAACAATGCCCACTGAAATTCAGAAATTGGCAGATTCTATTCTGAACAATCCTGTAAAAGTAGAAGTAACGCCTGTTTCTTCAACTGCAGAAACCATTAATCAATCTGTTTATTTTGTGGAAAAAGAAGATAAATTAGACCTTCTTACCCATATTTTAAAGAACAATATTTCGGATTCTGTTTTGGTATTTTCAAGAACAAAGCATGGAGCAGACAAAATTGCGAGAAAGCTTCAGAAAGACAATATTACCACAGAAGCCATTCACGGAAACAAGTCTCAAAATGCCCGTCAGAATGCTTTAAATAATTTCAAAACCGGAAAAACAAGAGTTTTGGTAGCGACTGATATCGCAGCAAGAGGAATTGATATTGATGAGCTAAAATATGTAGTTAATTTCGAGCTTTCAGATGTTTCTGAAACCTACGTTCACAGAATCGGAAGAACAGGAAGAGCTGGAGCAGAAGGAAATTCTATTTCTTTTGTAGACGGACTGGATTTATTAAATCTAAAAAATACGGAAAAGTTAATCGGAATGAAAATTCCTGTAGAGAAAGACCACCCGTTCCACACAGATAATTTGATTGCTCAGAAAAGGGATTCTAATAATAAGCCGGCTGGTCCAAGAACAGAAAGGCCACAAACATCAAATTCTTCCCGACCTCAGAAAAATAAAAAACCCGGAGCTACTCCTCCAGTTGGTTTTAAGAAACCTAAGAATAAGAATTTCACAAGAAAGAAATAATATTAAAAAGCCTTCCAATTGTTGGAAGGCTTTATTTTTTAAATAGTAACAAACATTTTTTTCGCATTTTCTGTAGTGATCCTGTTAATCTCAGAAAAATCAACTTTATAAATATCAACCAGCTTTCCGGCAACCAAATCAAGATATGAGCTTTCATTTCTTTTTCCTCGGTGTGGAACCGGTGCTAAATAGGGAGAATCGGTTTCCAACACGATTTTATTTAAGGGGATTTCACTTAAAAACTGATCAATTTTACCATTTTTAAACGTTACAACTCCTCCGATTCCTAATATGAAATTTAAATCAATTGCATGTTTTGCCTGTTCCAGATTTCCTGAAAAACAATGGAAAATCCCTCTTAATTTCGGATGTTTTTTTCTTTCCAAAACTTCAAAAGTCTCATCAAAACTTTCTCTGGTGTGAATTACAATTGGCAGATCTTTTTCAATCGCCCAGTCAATTTGCTGCTCAAAAGCTTTTACCTGAATATCCAAAGTCGTTTTATCCCAATACAGATCAATCCCGATTTCTCCGATTGCAGGAAAAGCCCTTTGATCCAAGTAATTTCTTACGATCTCTAATTCTTTTTCCCAACTTTCAGGTTTTACATAGCAAGGATGTAATCCCATCATTGAGAAAATCTGGTTGGGATATTCCGCTTCCAGCTGTAACATTTTTTCATGAGATTCAGAATCGATTGCAGGAAGATAAAACTCTGTAATTCCTTTATCTATCGCCCGCTGAATGGCTTCTTTTCTGTCTTCATTAAATTCTTCAGCGTATAAATGGGTATGTGTATCAATCATTTTCTTTAATATTTTAATAGATCTTCATAAGGATTTTCAAGTCCCATCAATATTCCGAAAGCGGGTTCTGTTTTAATTCCTTTTTTCTTTAATTCTATTATTTTTTGTTTAAAATCTTCTCCTCTTTCCTGTAATATTTTGTATTCAGCCATCATGTGACGATAAGCGTTTTGCTTTGTTGTCGGCTTATTTTGTCCGAAAATTTCAATGGGAAATTCTTCTAATATAAAATTTAATGTAATACATTTTTCACCATCTAAAATTGGATATTCAACTTTAACATCAATTTCATAAGGAATTAATTTGCTTAAAGTGATTTCTTCTATAAAATCTTTTACAAATCTAAAATCAACTTTACAAATAATATCCAAATCACTTCCTTCAACATCAATTTCAATAGGAAATGTTCCGGTTAAAATCGGTGAATAATTACTTAACTTTTCAAATATTTTATACTGTAAAAGAACTTCATAAGCTCTTTTTTGCCTTTCATTTCCATTCTTTAAATAATCGATGGTCGTAAAATCAATCATTTGAAAAGATTTGATGCTTTACTTTTTGTCGCTGAATTTCAATTCTTTGGTTGAGTTTTTCTTTAAATTCGATATATTTAGGATCCTTTTCATCATCCGTTCTGTGCTCCAAAGCTTTATTAATTTTAAAATTTTCCTTAATAAAATCTTTTGTATTTTCGGAAAAATAAGCCCCTCCGAACTTTTCAAAAATATAACTGACTGACTGACTGTTAGGATGAATCATATCTTCCTTATAAAAACGATAATCCCGAAGATCATCCATTAGAATTTCATAAATGGGAAGATAATGACAGTTTTCAAATTGGGGAATAACTTCATGAATAGCGGTAATCAATTTTGATTTACTTAATTGGTTTTCGACCATTCCGTCTTTTGTATGGCGAACCGGCGAAACGGTAAATAAAATCTGAACATCATCTTTACAGATATCCTGTAAGTTTAAAATGGTATTGTCAATAGAATCTGTAAGTTGCTGATGGGTAAGTAATCTTTTTTCGAAGAATTTTTGCGGAATTTTATGGCAATTGGCGACCAGTTTTTGCTTCGGAATAAATTCATAGATAAATGAACTTCCGTAGGTGATAATAATCCAATTGGAATCCTGAAGAAATGAATTTCCTTCTTCAATTTTACTATTGATTTTATCCAGCGTCTGGTGAATGTATCGCGTATCGAAACTTGTATGATGATCTAAAGAGATAAATTCATCATTAAAGGTAATTAATTCCTCTTCTTCATAAAATCCGGCATCATGTAGCCTTTTGATCGCATTATGGATTGAAAAGGGATTAAAAATAGTTCCAAACGGATTATTGACCGCCTGTAATTGACCTTGCTGAAATAAATCCGACATCTCAGAAGAAAAACAAGAACCTATTGAAAATATCTTATCTTCAACTCCGATCTTCTTCTCCGATTCTTGAATGTCAACTTCTGTCCTGAATTTCATTACTTAGGGATAAGGTTGATGCTTCCAGATTGCAGGTAAAACGGTTACCTGCAACCTAGAATCTCTGGTCTAATTAACTTTCTCTTCTCAATAAATAGTTGGCAAGCTCAGCAAAAGGCTTTTTCTTTTCTTCCGGGATATTGATTTTCTCAAGGTAGCTCTGACCGATTTCGTTATGCTTTTCAATCAGGCGAAGCGCTTTTTCATCCACTTTTGTTCTTCTGAAAATCTTTTCTACCCCATATACTTTATCGACATTATCTGTCTTTTTAGAATACCAGTAATCCAGTTCTTTTCTTTCCTCTTCTGTAGCGTGTTCTCTCGCCATAAGATAAAGAACGGTCTTTTTATTTTCATAAATATCTCCGGCATGTTTTTTACCAAATTGTGCCTGGTCTCCAAATACGTCCAGATAATCATCCATAATCTGGAAAGCAATTCCGATATGCTTCCCAAAATTGAAAATTGCTTTTGCATCTTTAAAGTTAGCCTTTGCAATCAGCGCGCCGATTTCAAACGAAGAAGCGCTTAAAACTCCTGTTTTATAGGTAATCATTCTGATATAATCATCAAAGGTAACATCTTCCTGAGTTTCAAAATTAATGTCATACTGTTGCCCTTCACATAAAAGCAATCCTGTATGGGTAAAAATTCTGATACAAGCTTTGAAGATTTCAGGTTCAAGATCTTCGAAAAACTTATACGCCTTCAACATTAATCCGTCTCCTGAAAGAATACCCGTATTAATACCATGTAAGGTATGAATGGTCGGTTTATTTCTTCTTAAAGGAGCTTCATCCATAATATCATCATGGATCAGTGTGAAATTATGGAAAAACTCGATAGCCAAAGCAGGTTTTATTGCTTCTTTCAAATCACCTCCAAATAAATCACATGCCATTAAAACCATAATCGGACGAAGACGTTTTCCACCATGCGAAATGATGTAGTTCATCGGGTCATATAATTCTACAGGCTTATCTTTGAAAGTATACTTTTGAATAGCATCAGCAACAATCTGTTGGTATCTGTCTAAAAATTCCATAAATTCTAATAATTTGAACAAAAATACGATTTTTCAGGGCTTTATAAAACAAAAAACTTTGCCCAAATGAGCAAAGTTTAATTATATTTTAAATTTTAATTTAAGATAAAAATGTTACCAAAAGGTAGGTAACTCCTGCAACAATTGCTGAGATTGGAATGGTTAAAACCCAAGCCCAAAGTAAGCTTACAGTAATTCCCCATCTTACAGCAGAGATTCTTTTCGTTAATCCCACCCCGATGATAGAACCTGTAATCGTGTGTGTTGTAGAAACCGGAATACCAAAATGGTCTGTAATGAACAAAGTAATCGCACCTGCAGTTTCAGCACTTACTCCTTCCAGTGAAGTTACTTTTGTAATTTTAGTTCCCATTGTTTTAATAATCTTCCAGCCTCCACTCATTGTTCCTAAAGCAATGGCAACAAAGGAAACCAAAGGAACCCAGATGTAATGCTGTGCAAAGTAATCGAAACGTCCTGCAGTAGGAATATTTAGATATACTGGGTCTTTAAGCATTTCAACATGGTAATAAATTAAAGCTGCACCAATGATCCCCATTACTTTCTGAGCATCATTCAAACCGTGTCCTAAGCTAAATAAAGCTGAAGATCCCAACTGTAATCTTTTGAATGATTTATCCGCTTTGTGTGGGTTTGATCTTTTGTAAAGATGGACGATAATTAAAGTAATAATAATCGAAATTACCATTCCTATAATCGGAGCCATAAAGATGAATAAGAAAATAGGAATTACTTTATCAAATTTAACTACACTTTGATGGGTAACCTGATTGAAAGCTTCTTTAATCGTTCCCCAAACTCCTAAATCTGGTTGTGCCGCAGCAACAGAGTGATAATCCATCATGAAAGCATGCATTAAAGCTGCTCCGAGGAAACCACCGATTAAGGTGTGAGAAGAAGATGAAGGAATACCAAACCACCACGTTAAAAGATTCCAGGCGATTGCCGCAACAAGACCTGAAAAGATAACTTCAAGGGTGATAAAATTTTCATTAACTGTTTTGGCAATTGTATTACCAATTTTAAATTCTCCAATGATATAAGCAGCAATAAAGAAGGCTGCGAAGTTCCAAAGTGCTGCCCAAAGTACAGCTTGAAAAGGAGTTAAAACTTTTGTAGAAACAATAGTCGCAATTGAGTTGGCTGCATCATGAAAACCATTGATGTAATCGAAGATTAAAGCCAAAGCAATAATAACTATAAGTAAAATAGGAAATTCCATTGTTTAATTATAATTATTAATTAAGCGTATTTAATCATGATGTTCTCAATCGTATTGGCAACATCTTCTGCTTTGTCAGTTACTATTTCAAGATAATTAAGTACAGATGAAACTTTAATAATATTGATTGCATCATTTGTTTCGAACAATTCTACCATAGAATTTGACAACAAATCGTCTGCAATGTTTTCAATAGAGTTTACTTTGATACAAGCTTCTTTTACCTGCTCCATATTTTTGAAACCTTTAAGGTTTTTCATCGCATTCTGAATCTCAAGACATGCTTTATGAATCAATAAAGAGAAATCTGAATATGCCTTCATTTCCGGCGACTTGTAAAGGAAAATATATTTTGTAGAAGCGTAGATATAATCTGCAATATCGTCTAATCCTGTTGCTAGCGTGTGGATATCTTCTCTATCGAATGGAGTAATGAAGTTTTTCCCCAGTTCCACGAAGATTTCGTGAGTAAGCTCATCATTTTTGTGTTCATAATCGCTCATCTTTTTCAACATAGAATCGTCATTAAGATCGAAGTCTTTGATTCCGTGGTTGAATTCCTCAGACATTGCTACAAGGTTTTCTGTTACTTTTTCGAAAAGCACAAAGAAGATTTTATCTTTGGGTTGAAAAGCGTGGAAAATATTACCAATTCCCATTTTTAAGTTTTTATAATTCGTGTGCAAATTTCTTAAAAAACCGCCTTACCTGAAAGAGTACTACGTTAAGTTTTGTTAACATTGAATTAACATACAATTATCAAACAAAAAAACCGGCTATAAAGCCGGTTTTTTTGTTATTTTTTGGTAATTAGTTAGCCTCTTCAGCTCTCATATCTTTACCTCTGAATTTCATACTTGAAATATTACTCAAAAGATCTCCTTTGAACGATTTTTCAACTTCAAAGAAAGAAAATTTCTCTAAAATTTCAATATCTCCAATTTCAGCTCTTTTTTTGCTTTTACCGTTTGAGGTAGCTTTATTGATAATATCCAAAACATCAAGCTTCTTCAATTGATCTTTTTTACCAAGATTAAAGAAGAATCTTACCATATCATCATTCTTTTTTCTAGGTTTTGCACTACGCTCTCTTCTGTCTCCGCTTCTTTCGTTTCTGTCGCCTCTATCGCGGTCTCTGCCTCTGTCTCTATCACGGTCTCTACCTCTGTCTCTTCTAGACCCGTCATCATCTCTGCTGCTTAGTTTCTGCTCCATAAGATCATGTCTGTCCTTATAGTAAAGAGCAATATCTTTCAATTGAAACTGAAGTAATTTGTGAACCAATTCTTCTTTTGTAAACGCTGACAAATCAGGAATTAAAGCATCATCAAATTCAAAGAAATCTTCGTGTACTTCAAAAAGGCTTTCAAAAACACCTCCTACCTGAGCTTTGATTACTTCTTCTCCTGTTGGGATTCTTGCTTCATTAATATCAATTTTGGTAACTGATTTTATCTGCTTTAGTTTTCTGCTTTCTTCAGGCTTAATTAAAGAAATTGAGATACCGTCTTTTCCTGCTCTACCCGTTCTACCACTTCTGTGAACGAATACTTCCGGATCATCAGGTAAAGAATAATGAATAACGTGAGTTAGAGAGTTTACATCCAATCCTCTAGCAGCAACATCAGTCGCTACCAAAATATCTATATTTTTCAATCTGAATTTCTTCATTACTGTATCTCTCTGAGCCTGAGAAAGATCGCCATGAAGTGCATCTGCTGCATAACCGTTCTGCATCAAGAAATCTGCAACTTCTTGAGTTTCCATTCTTGTTCTACAAAAAATGATTGAATACTGATTCGGGTTTGAATCGATCAATCTCTTCAAAGCTTCTTTTTTCTGACGGTAACCTGCTACATAATATTCATGCTTAATGTTCTTCTTAACCTCGTTAATAGAACCTACAGAAATTCTGTGTGGTTTTGTCAAATAATTTTTAGAAATTCTCTCCACTTCTTTACTCATCGTTGCCGAGAATAAGAAAGTTTGTTTCGTTTCAGGAGTTTCGCTTAAAATAGTTTCCAATTCGTCTTTGAAACCCATTGAAAGCATTTCATCAGCTTCGTCTAATACTAACCAATGAATAGCCGAAAAGTCAAGTGCTTTTCTGTTGATAAGATCAATTACTCTTCCTGGAGTTCCTACAATAATTTGTGGCTTATCCTTCAAAGATCTCATTTGTTCCATAATACTGCTTCCACCATACACTGCTGTAGTTTTGATGTCTTTCATGTATTTAGAATAGTTCTTTATGTCTTTTGTAATCTGAAGACATAATTCTCGTGTCGGACAAAGCACCAAAAATTGGATTTTGCGACTCGTTTCGTCAATCATATCCAAAATCGGAAGCGAAAACGCTGCTGTTTTGCCTGTCCCTGTCTGCGCAAGTGCGATCAAGTCGCGAATATCTGAAAGAATAAAAGGGATAGTCTGTTTTTGGATTTCTGTCGGGCTTTCGTAACCCAGTTCGCCAATTGCCTTAAGAATGTCAGGACTTAAATTGGTTTCCGTAAATAAATTCATTAAATATTTTAAAATTTTTGCAAAGATACAACAAATATTTGATTTGCTTTTGAATAAAGTATTAAATAATCAAACTTAAATTCAGAATCCTTTAACATTTTTTTAATTTTTTAAAAATTTACCACAAAAAAACAGACTTTGTGTTAAAAACCTGTTAAGCATCATTTTTTTTTATTAAATTCGAAGTAATCTTCCTGTGTTATTTATGAATTTTCAAAAAAAATAAGCGATGAAATGCAAATTTTTCTTTTTGATCCTTCTCCTCAAAACGCTCGAAATATTCGCACAAACCAATAACTATCCACCTAGCTGGACACTGGAAAGCTGCATTGAATACGCAAAAGAGAACAATATTTCCATCAATTCCTTAAGGCTTTCAAAAAATTCAGCACAGCAGGATCTTCTTCAGGCAAAAGAAGCAAAATACCCCAATATAAACGGAACGGTTTCTCAAGGTTTATTCGCATTGAACGGAAGCGACGGACTTCATGTGAATGGTGCTCAATCCCAAAGCATCGGTGCCAATTCTTCCATGACTTTATACCATGCAAGCTACATAAGAAATAATGAATCTTCCAAAAATATGCTGGTTCAGATGGCAGATCTTTCGGTTCAGGAAGCACAGAACAATATTACTTTAAGTATTACTCAGGCTTATCTTAATATTTTAATGACTGAAGAAAATATTATTGCTCTTGAAGAAATTTTAAAAACAACACAAACTCAGCTAAAGCAAGGAGACCAATTTTATAAAGCCGGAAATATTTCAAAATTAAATTATCTGCAAATCCAAGCACAGCTTGCACAGGATGAATACAATTTAATTTCTGCCCAAAACAGTTTAAGAACAAATATTGTAAATCTTAAACAAATTTTACAGCTTCCCACAGCTTATGATTTTCAAATTGTAAAACCGGACAGCATTGCAGTGGATGAGAACCTGAAATCGTTGGCAGATGTTCAGAATCTGGCTCAAAATCAACGTCCGGAAGTGAAATATGGGGAGCTAAATATTGAAAACTCCAATACCAACTTAAAAATGGCTCAAGCATCTATTTTACCGACTTTAAGTTTAACCGGAAATATTTCAACCAATTACAGCTACAACAATGGAAATTATTTTAATCAATTAGGAAATAACTTCTATTTACCCGTCGGATTAAGTCTGGGAATTCCTATTTACAATAACAGAGTGTATAAAACGGCAGTTGAAAAATCTAAAATTGAAATTGAACAGGCCAATCTGGACTTATTAAATACAAAAACGGTTCTCAATCAACAAATTGAGCAATCTTATATTAATCTTCAAAATTCACTTTCACAATACGAATCTGCTTCTAAGCAGATGAACCTCAACAAACAAAGCTACGACATTGTAAATGCCCAAATGAAAATCGGAAGCATTGATTATGTGCAATTGCAACAGCAAAGGCTGACTTACATTCAATCGATACAAAACTATTTACAGGTAAAATATTCTGCCGTTCTCAATAAACAGATCTATGAATTTTATGCAGGAAACCCAATAAATATTAAGTAAACTATGAAAGCAAAAAATAAAAAATGGCTGTATTGGATCGCTGGTGGTGTCATTGTGTTGGGTGCACTCTGGTATTTTTTCATCAGAGAAGAAGAGGTGAAAATTAAGCTCGAAACAGTACAACCTGAAGTGGGAGAAATTTCAAATTCCATCACTGCAACCGGAAAAGTGCAGCCTGTTGATACAGTTGCCGTAGGTACGCAGGTTTCGGGAATTATCAAAAATATTTATATCGATTTCAATTCTACTGTTAAAAAAGGACAGCTTTTAGCAACGTTAGATCCCGATTTATTAAAATATCAGACCGAGCAGATCAATGCCAATCTACAAAATGCAAAAAGCAATCTGGCCTACAATGAAATCAATTTCAACCGACAATCACAACTCTATAAAGTCGGGGCAATCAGTAAGGCTGATTATGATGTGGCGCAAAACCAGATCAATGCAGCAAGAGCACAGGTAAACGCTGTAAACGCCCAACTTTCCACAGCAAATAAGAATTTATCATTAACTAATATTTACTCTCCGATAGATGGCACTGTTTTGAATCGAAATGTAAGTGAAGGGCAAACTGTTGCATCAAGTTTCAGCACCCCTACTCTTTTCAGTATTGCAAAAGATTTAACCAAAATGCAGATCCGGGCGTCTGTTGACGAAGCAGATATAGGAAATATAAAAGTCGGGCAAAAAGCAACTTTTACTGTTGATGCTTTCCCCAACGAGACATTCAACGGAAGTGTTTCGGAAGTGAGACTTCAACCCACCGTTTCTTCAAATGTCGTGAATTACACCACGATGATTAACGCTGATAATTCAAGCTTAAAATTAAAACCGGGAATGACCGCCAATATTACCATTTATACCGAAGTTTTGGATAATGTTATGAAAATTCCCGCTTCAGCAACCAGCTTCAGACCTGATAGCCTGGTAATGAAAAAATATAAAATCAACGCTCCTTTTACGAAGGGTAAAAAGGGTAAAAAAGGCAACGGACAGAGAAACGAGCAATCCGGAAACGACACTAATAACGAAGCAGGAGTGTGGGTAATTGGAAAAGACAGCATTATAGCACGAAAACGAATAAAAACAGGAATGGATAATGATACGGAAATACAGGTAATTTCCGGTTTAAATAAAAGCGACAATATTATCACCGGATATAAAAACTTATCTAAAAAAGCTTCAGGAGGCTCTGCAAAAAGTCCGTTTATGCCTCAGAGACGAGGTGGCGGAAATAGCGGAGGAAACAAAGGCAGTGGATCAGGAGGAGGCGGTCCTAGATAACAGGATTTTAATAATTTTTGACACTATTGAAAAACAAGAAACAACAACTCTTAATACTAAAAAACTACCATGGCTGACAAAATTCTCGAAATACATGATCTGAAAAGAGAGTTTAGAATGGGTGATGAAATCGTTCATGCCTTAAAGGGCGTAACATTTACCGTAGAAAAAGGTGAGTTTGTAACCATCATGGGAAGCAGTGGTTCAGGAAAGTCTACCCTATTGAATATTATTGGCTGTCTTGACAAACCTTCAAGCGGAGATTACCTCCTTGATGGAATCAATATCAAAAATCTGGATCGTGATGAGCTGGCTATTTTAAGAAACAAAAAAATCGGATTTGTGTTCCAGTCTTACAATCTGTTGCCAAGAACGACTGCCAAAGAAAATGTAGAACTCCCTCTTTTATATAATTCTAAAATATCATCCGAAGAAAGACACGAAAGATCTTTAAAAGCATTGGCCGCAGTAAAATTAGAAAGCAGAGTGGATCATTTACCCAACCAGATGTCGGGAGGGCAACAACAAAGAGTGGCGATTGCAAGAGCTTTAGTAAATGAACCGGTCATGATTTTGGCAGATGAAGCTACGGGAAACCTAGATACCAGAACATCCTACGAGATCATGGCTTTGATGCAGGATTTAAACAGCCAGGGAAGTACAATTGTTTTTGTAACTCACGAACCGGATATTGCTACTTTCAGCAGCCGGACCGTTACTTTAAGAGACGGGAAAGTCATTAAAGACATACAAAATGAAGATATAAAATCTGCACGGGAAGCGTTAGAAAACCTTCCTACAAATGATGATTATAAATAAATATTAATCCAAAACCTGAATCGAAATGAATCTTTCAAATCTCTTCAGAATCGCCTGGAAAGCTCTTTTAAGAAACAAACTCCGTGCATTTCTCACCATGCTCGGAATCATTATTGGAGTAGCTTCCGTTATTGCAATGACCGCCATTGGGGAAGGATCTAAAAAAAGTATCAGCGATCAGCTTTCATCAATGGGTTCCAATATGATTACAATTCGCCCGTCTAGCAATGTGAACGTTTCCGGAGGAGCAAGAATCGGAGCCACAGGTTTACAGACTTTGAAGACTCAGGATGCAGATGCGATTGCCAAAGGAGCACCGGATGTTTCTTATGTTTCTCCGGCAGTTCAGACAAACGGACAGGCAATTAGCGGAGCCAATAACTGGCCTACGCAGCTCCAGGGTGTAAATGAAGATTATTTCAGCATCAGAGACTGGGGGATTTCAGAAGGTTCGATGTTCACCCGAAAAGACGTAAACTCATCCAATAAGGTTTGTCTGCTTGGGCAAACCGTTGTGACGAATTTGTTTCCTAATGGAGAAGATCCGATCGGAAGCATTATTAGATTTAATAAAGTTCCCATGAAAGTAATTGGTGTTTTGGCTTCAAAAGGATCGAATGCATTCGGACAGGATCAGGATGACGTGATTCTGGCTCCTTTCAATACGGTTCAGAGAAGATTCTTAGGCATCACTTATGTTCAGACCATTTATGCTTCTTCATCGAGTGAAAACACTTCGGAACAGGCTACTGAACAGGTTTCCGAAATTTTAAGAAAACAACATAGACTTCCCGAAGACGGCAGCAACGATGATTTCTCAGTAAGAACTCAGGCAGAACTGATCTCTACAATGAGCTCGACCAGCCAGCTTCTGACCGTACTTTTATCCGCTATTGCAGGAATTTCCCTGATTGTTGGAGGAATCGGGATTATGAACATCATGTACGTTTCTGTAACGGAAAGAACAAAAGAAATCGGATTGAGAATGTCGATCGGAGCAAGAGGAAAAGACATTTTATATCAATTTTTGATTGAAGCCATTATGATCAGTGTTACAGGCGGAATTCTAGGAGTTTTACTGGGAGTTTTAGCCTCAGAACTGGTTACTATATTTCTCTCGTGGCCAACTTTTATTACAGAATCTTCAATTATTGTTTCATTTATTGTCTGTGCGATTACCGGAGTCTTTTTTGGATATTACCCCGCTTTAAAAGCTTCAAAACTTGACCCGATTGAGGCACTGAGATATGAATAGTTTTTGTAATTTTGAATTAAAGACCGGCAAAAAACCAATTGTACAAATACATTCTTAACCCAAATTTTAAATTATAAACTATCAACCCAATGGCAACAATTTCTCCTGAAGTTTTCGGATTTTTAAAGAAGCTCAACACCAATAATAACCGCGAATGGTTTACAGAAAATAAAAACCTGTATACAGAATCCCAACAAAACGTCATTGCTTTTTTGGAAGAACTGCTTAAAGAAATGTCCGAATTTGATGAGGAATTAGCCAAAATTGATGCCAAAAAATCGTTGTTCAGAATTTATCGTGATACAAGATTTTCGAAAGATAAAATCCCTTACAAAACCAATTTCGGCGCATCTCTGGGAATGGGAAAAGGAAGCCAGAAAGGAGGATATTACCTGCACTTAGAACCTGGAAAGTCTTTTATTGCCGGAGGAATTTACATGCCCGAATCCAGTGTTTTGAAAGAGCTCCGGAAAGAAATTTCATTATATGGAAACGAGTTTCTGAGTATCCTGAACAACAAAGATTTCAAAAAACATTTTCCTGAGCTGGATCAGGATGACAAACTGAAAAAAGTTCCGCAAGGTTTTGAAAAGGAAGATCCGATGGCTGAATATTTAAAGTTAAAAAATTTCATCGTAGTGTATTACTTGAAAGATGAAGAAATTCTGAAAAAAGATGCTGCCAAAAACCTGGCCAAGATCTTTAAATTAATGAAGCCTTTGAATGATTTCCTTAATGCTCCCTTTTTATAAAATCTTAAATTTCAGCCTAATTTTATTTAAATCAAAACTTTGATTTCAAGAACATAAAAAGCAAATTAACTACTGATAATCAATAAAATACAATTCAATAATTTTAATATCTATTTAACATTTTTGTGTATCTTTGCATTTCGTCTAAAAATACCCCAATGTCTTTATATCAAAGGATTGCAGAAAAGCTTCAATATATTAGCCCAAGTTTTTACAAAAGAAGATACTTCAAAAGCTTATACAAGCTTAATAAAGAAAACTTTTCTTCTCGTAATGTAGAGCCTGAATTGGTTTGGATTAAAAAATACCTTAAGGACAATGCTGTTATTTTTGACATTGGAGCGAATGTGGGGACATTTTTATATCAACTGGAAGATAAACTGAAATCTCAAAATATTTATGGTTTTGAGCCTAATAAAAAGCTGAACCGCAGATTAAAAAGGCTATTTCCGTCGATGCACATTCATTCTGTAGCGCTTTCTGACGAAAATACAATGGCTGAATTTAAAGTTCCTATCATCAACGGAAAAATGATTGCTTCCCGCGGAACCTTGAATACTTCCTATAAAGAAAAAGGCGAAGAAAAAAGCTACACCGAAAAAGTAGAAGTCATAAAACTGGATGACTGGGCAAAAAAAGAAGCAATCACTCAACTGGATTTTATCAAAATAGACGTTGAAGGCAATGAAATGAAAACGCTGAACGGAGCGAAAGAAACGATACAGAAATTCAAGCCCACTTTGATGGTAGAAATGGAGCAGAGACATCACACAACTCCTATCTGGAAAGAAATTGCTGAAGTAGCTTCCTGGGGATTTGATATAAAATATCTAAACCGAAACAACTTTAAACTGGAAGAACTTACTGAAGAAGTATTGCTGAAAAACAGTGCCAACGAAAAGAACAAGACCGAATACATTAACAATATTATCTTCACCCCTAAAACCCAATAAGAAAACCTATGAGTTTAGTAGCAAGACAGGGATTCAAATATTCCATCATCGGGTATATTGGTTTTTTACTGGGGACGGTTTCGGCACTTTTTATTTTCCCGAATAATTTTGAATTTTACGGAAAGCTTCGCTACAGCATGCAGACAGCAGAAATGCTTGTTCCTTTCGTGGTTTTCGGGATTTCCTATGCGAATGTGAAGTTTTTTCATTCTTTACAAAAAGTGGGCAAAACCCAGAATATGCTTTCTCTGTCATTGATCAGCATTTTAATTAATTTTCTCATCTTTTCTATTGTCTTTTTTGCACTTCCCTACTTTTATCCGAAATTTATTCATTCGGAAGCATGGAAGATTAAAGAAATTATTTTACCTCTTATTTTAGTTTTATCGCTTTGCGCCATCTTTAACAAGTATGTATCTAATTTTAAGAGAATTGTAGTTTCTAATATTTTTGATAATCTTTTTCCTAAGATCGCCAATCTGGGAGCATTTTGTCTCTTCTTTTATTTTTCGCTGTCTCAAAACATTGCTTTGGCATTCTTCTTCGGAATATTTGCACTGATGCTTTTCGGATATATTTATTACACCAATAAGCTTGAAAAAATAAACTTTGACTTAAGCACCGATTATTTCAAAAAAGACGGCTTCTGGAAAGAGTTTATGAACTATAGTTTCTTTGGATTTTTAGGAACTTTCGGGAACTATCTTGCGATCAACAGCTTTATGATCGGTGAATTTATGGGAATGGAAGAAAACGGGATTTACTCTGTTTTATATGCTTTAATTTCATTGATTTCTATTCCGCAACTTGGATTATTTAATATTTCAGCCCCTATTATCAGTCAACATCTTGCTGACGGCGACATGGAAGGTCTTGACAAGTTTCATAAAAAAACATCACTTACTTTATACTTTTTAGGAGCAGTTCTGTTTTCGTGCATTATGGTCGGTTTTCCTTACCTGACTCAATTCATGCCTAAAAACGGAGTTATGCTGAGAATGTACGAACCTGTGATCTGGATCTGGGGTTCTGCCGTTTTGATCGATTTGGCAACAGGATTCAATGGAAATATCATTTCCCTATCCAAATATTACCGTTTCAATATTCTGGTCATGCTTTTATTGGCAGGTTTAACGATTGGGCTGAATCTTTATTTCATTAAAAATACGGAGCTTAAACTTGTCGGAATTGCTTTGTCTACTGCAATTTCTTTAACAACATACAATGTGGTGAAAATCATTTTCAACTATATTGTTTTCAAAGTTTCTCCATTAACAATAGAAATGATTTTTGTTTCCATCATTTGTACTTTGGCGATTACCGTAGCGATTGTTTTACCGAATTTTGATAACAATTTCATCAATCTGATCTACAAACCTACCGTTGTTTTGATATTGATTTTTATCGGAAATCATTTCACAAAAGTTTTCCCTATTGAGGATTATCTGAATAAGAACTTTATCAAAAGTATTTTTAAGTTTAAATAGAAATTAGACCCAATAAAGTATTCTCAAGGTTTTCCTGAATGGATTTCCTGTTATACTTTCCCTGAAAGTCATACGAAGTGTTTTTAAGCCGTTTAAATTGCTCAATTATACTTTCTTCTTCGGGAATAATAAAATCTAATTCTGAAGGATAATTACGCGGAAAAACAGCCCATTTTCCGAATTTGATGGCATCACCCAAATTTCCTGTCATTTTTGTGGTTCCATAGAATTCTTTCTGACTGAAAAATTCGGTCTCCTGCTGAATGGGACACCATAAAACATCAGCTTTCTGCATCCATTTTTCAAAATCTTCAGAAGAAACCCTTTCCGGAAAATATTGAAGAGAGATATATTGAAAAGAACGTTCTAAATCTGTGATTTTTTTTAATTCAGTACCTTTTGCTTTTCCTAAAAAAACAAATTCGATTAATGTTTCGGCACTTCCTCTTTCTTTAAAGTTATTTTCAACTTCCCTTATCTTCGACCAAATTCTTTTATAATCTCTTCGTTTCTGGGAAACTCCTCCCGGAATAACTACAGTTAATCTTTGGCCTGCTTGTTTTTCGAAATCTTTGGTATAAAAAAGAGGCAAAAATCTATATTTTTCAGAGTGAAATGCTTCATCTAAAACCAATAATGCTTTTGCTTTTTTGTAAGCGGTTGAGGTATTAAACAGCCCTTCTTTCCACCATAATTTTATCCTGTAAATCATATCTTCTCTGAAAATATTTTTAAAGAGATTAAATTTTGAAAGTGTGGTAAAATTGATATTATGAACAATAAAAGCTGTGTTGTATTTCTCAGCAATCGCCTGAAAGGTATTGAAATAGCGATGAACAGTCCCAACAATAATCAAATCGTATTTTTTTGCTTTCAGCTGTTCAATAATCATCGAACTGTCTGAAAGAAAAACGTTTTCCTTCCCTGTTTTGATCTGTTTTTTTATCTTTTCAGAAAAGTAATAATCTACCGCAAAATTTGCTGAACCTGACATCAGTTCCAGAAAGTTCTGTGCAATTTCAGCATGGGTATCGATTTCTATGTAGGCAATGTTTTTCAAATTTTCAACCATTTCTTTTTCAAGGCATTCCAACGCTGGTTATTAATTACCCTCTGTTCATCTTTTGAAATTTTCAGTTCTAATTTTTGGGAACGACAGCTTTCATACGCCTTAACGATCTGTAAGAAAAACGACAAAGATTTGTTCTTCATTGCCTCTTTGGATGAGGCGATATAAGCGAGAAACCTGTTTAATCCCAGGAAATAAAAGTATCTTCCATAATAATCTGCCGGTTTTATGGTATAATCACTTCCTTTTACTTTTAATAATTTGACCTGCAATTCGGGTAAAACCACTTCTTTCCAGCCTAAATTTTCAAGCAGGATAGCATCAATATTATCCCAACCCAAAGTTTCTCTTATTCCCTTCATTTCATCAAAGCATTCTTTTCTGTACGCTTTCATTGGTCCGCGAACATGGTTTTTATTTGAATTGCCTTCATAAACCCAGTTTCCATTTTTCTCCACATAGAGCAACCCTCCAACCAAACCATATTTCTGGTTATTTTGAAAGGCTTCGTTTATGGCTTTAAGATAGTTTTCAGGAAGAATAATATCGGCATCAAATTTACAGATGATCTCAAATTCATTAAGGTTCTGAGTATGTAAGCCATTTTTAAAAGCTGCCACTACTTTTGAACCCGGCTGATGAGCGGATTTTTGAAGATTGATGGTTTCAAAGCGTGAATCTGTATCTGTAAAACGTTTTATCACTTCAGGAGTTGCATCTGTAGAACCATCATTAACGATCACCACTTTAAAATCTTTAAAACTCTGGCGCTGTAAAGACTCTAAGGTAAATGATAAATGCGCTTCTTCATTATGCGCAGGAATTATGATTAAAAACTTCAATTTTTTAAAGTAAAAGGTAATCCCATATAAAAGCAATAATTTATTGCTTTTATATGGGAGGTTTGTTATTTATTATGTGGTTTGAGCATATTTTTCGGATCAAGAATTTCATCCAGTTTTTCCTGGGAAAGCAATCCTTTTTCCAATACTAAATTGTATACACTTTTTCCCGTTTCCAGTGCTTCTTTGGCGATCTGGGTAGATTGTTTGTAACCGATATAAGGGTTAAGTGCCGTCACAATTCCAATGCTGTGCTTCACCATGTGTAAGCAAACTTCTTTGTTCGCCGTAATTCCGGTAACGCATTTTTCACGAAGCGTATCTAATGCATTACTCAGGAAGTGAATATTTTCCATGATCGCGTGAGAAAGTACAGGTTCCATTACATTTAACTGTAATTGTCCGGCTTCGGCTGCAAAAGTTACGGTAAGATCGTTTCCGAACACTTTAAAGCAAACCTGATTAACCACTTCCGGAATTACAGGATTCACTTTTCCTGGCATGATTGATGATCCCGGCTGCATTGGAGGCAGGTTGATCTCTGAAAGTCCTGCTCTTGGTCCTGAAGATAATAATCTTAAGTCGTTACAGATTTTTGACAGCTTCACTGCAAGACGCTTCATGGCAGAAGAATAAATTACGTATGATCCTGTATCCGGAGTCGCTTCCACCAAATCCGGTGCGGAAACAACAGGAAAACCTGTAATTTCAGCTAAATTCTTAGCACAAAGGGTTGCATACCCTAATGGAGCATTGATTCCTGTTCCGATAGCGGTTGCTCCCATATTAACTTCTACAAAGAGATTCGCATTGTTATTCAATTTAGAAATATCTTCTTCTAAAGTAGCAGCAAAGGCTTCAAATTCTTGTCCTAATGTCATAGGAACAGCGTCCTGAAGCTGAGTACGCCCCATTTTGATCACATCCTGAAATTCTTTTCCCTTTTCGCGGAAAGCTTCAACAATTTTGATAAGCTTGCTTACCAAGGTATCATTCATCTGCAGCAATCCCATTTTGATTGCCGTAGGATAAGCATCGTTGGTAGATTGAGAAAGATTGATATGGTCGTTTGGAGAACAGAATTCATATTCTCCTTTATGTTTTCCAAGTTTCTCCAATACTCTGTTGGCGATTACTTCATTCGCATTCATATTGATTGAAGTTCCCGCTCCTCCCTGAATCATATCTACAGGAAACTGCTCGTGTAATTGTCCATTCACGAGTTCATCACAGGTTTCAGCAATTTTGAAATATAGATTTTCATCTAGAAGACCTAGTTCATAATTGGTTTTAGCCGCTGCTTTTTTTACAAAAGCCAGTCCTTTTATAAATTCGGGATATGAAGACAGCAACTGTCCGGAAATCTTAAAGTTATTTATTGCTCTTTGGGTCTGCACACCGTAATAAGCGTTTATCGGCACATTTAATTCCCCTAAAAGATCGCTTTCTTTTCTGTAGTTTTCCATTAAAATATTGTTTAAAGGCGTAATGTATTTATTCAAAAAAATGCATCATAAGATGCACTTCAAAATTACTTATTTTATTGGATATTTTTGATTTAATGCCTGTAAAATTGCCCATGTTTCCGCATCCATTATTCCGTCATATTTCTGAGGTCTGAAATGGTACTGAAATGCTTCAATTGTTTTTTTGGTGGTGTCGTCCCAAGCTCCTGTAAGCTCAACTCCATAGCCAAATTTCTGAAAAGCGGTCTGAATCAAAAAAATAAAAGCGGGTTCGCTATATCTTGTTGTAAAATCCACTTGTGCCTGGGTAAGAAAAGTCTGTTTAGCGGCCTCATCATACCACATCCCTATCTGATATTCATCATAAAGCTTCTTCCAAGGAAAAAGCGGTCCCGGATCTTGTTTTCTTGTAGGGGCAATATCTGAATGAGCCAAAACATTAGTTGCCGGAATCTGATATCTTGTAATAATATCTTTTGCCAATGCAGCTACTTTTTTTATCTGATCATCACTGAACGCTGCAAATACTCTGCTTTTTGTAGAATCTGTTCTGAATCCTGCATTCACAATTTCTATCCCGATAGAGGTATCATTAAGGTTTTTATCGCTTCTCCAAGAGCTTACGCCTGCATGGTATGCACGCTTGTTCTCGTCTACCAACTGGTAAATTTCATTATCTCCGTTGTTATTGACAAGATAATGTGCACTTACTTCCTGTTGGGTAAGAACAGTAATTGATTTATCGTCTGGTAAAGCCGTATAGTGAAGAATCAAATAGCGTTGTCTGAAATTTTGTCCTATAGCAGGAAAATAGGTTTTAACCACCCTGTACCCGGCAGGTTTTGCCGATACAATTGAACCGTAACTCGCTGTATTATTATTTTTAGCAGCATCTGCAATATTGGTTGTAAAAAAATCTACTCCTCCTTCATGGGTAATCTGAGGTTTGGGCTTCTCATTAGTAGTCTTTGAAACTGCAGTTTTTGGCTGTGCCACCTGTTGATGAGTACGGGAAGTATTTTGTTTAATATTTTTCTGTGAGGTGCATGAAAAAACAAAAAAACTTAAGCCGATGATATATAATGTCTTACGCATTTGTTTAGTTTTTTAATCGTTTATTAGCGTAAAAATACACAAATTTTTCTTGAAAAATATTTGGTATATAAAGAAATCTATTCTATATTTGCACTCGCAATAACAGAACAACGATCATCAAAAAATAAGATAAACAGGAGGGTTGCCGGAGTGGTTAACGGAGCAGTTTGCTAAACTGTCGACGCGAAAGTGTCGCAAGGGTTCGAATCCCTTACCCTCCGCTTTTCTATATATCTTTTCGGGGCGTAGCGTAGTCCGGTCATCGCGCCTGGTTTGGGACCAGGAGGTCGCAGGTTCGAATCCTGCCGCCCCGACAGTTTTCATAATTTTTTCAAAATTATAATGGGTGCGTAGCTCAGCTGGATAGAGCATCTGCCTTCTAAGCAGACGGTCAAAGGTTCGAATCCTTTCGCGCTCACAAGACAGGGATTAAGATTTTTAAAATTTTGATCCCTTCTTTTTTTCCTCCTATCTCCTTCTTAATCAAAAATATATAATTGGCAAAACTGTTAATTTTAGCGGTTCGAAAACTTGTTCCGTCGAGAGTTAACTTTTCAGGAAATACCGAACTAACAATTGCCCGTTTATCAATGAGATTGGTATTCTATCCCTTTCATCCTCTACATTAGTTGAAGCATTCTTAAAATTATTAAGAATAATTGTATTCAGAATCTTTCGAATACGCGGTTAAACTCATATTTGGTGAATTAACTCTCAAAAAGTTCATTGACGATTTCAGAAATTAGTTTAATTAGAATTTCCACATTTATAGTGTAAAACAGAAAGATTTTTCAAAATTTCCGCACTCTGTTCCGACGTAATATCACGTTGAGCTTCAGCGAGCATTTCGTAGCCCACCATAAATTTTTTCACTTCGGCATTTCTCAACAACGGCGGATAAAAATGCATATGAAAATGCCATTCTGGATGTGGTTTCCCATCGGTTGGCGACTGATGGATTCCCGCTGAATAGGGAAACGAAATTTTAAAAAGATTGTCGTATTTCGTAGTTAAATCTTTTATTATTGAGGCAAAAGAAAGTTTTTCATCATCAGAAAAATCAAGAAGATTTTCAATTTTTCGTTTACTGATAATTATCGTTTCGTAAGGCCAGACTGCCCAGAAAGGAACTAATGCAAAAAAATCGTCATTTTCAAGAATGATTCTTTCATTGATTTCGAGTTCCTTTTTCACATAATCTTCGAGAAGAGAAGTTCTGTTTTTATCAAAGTATTTTTTAAGATTTTCCTGTGTTTTCAAAACTGTCGACGGAATTGAAGACTGCGCCCAAATCTGACCGTGAGGATGCGGATTGCTGCAACCCATCACCTGTCCTTTATTTTCGAAAATCTGAACGTGGTTGATGTAATCCAGATTTCCCAATTCTTCGTACTGTTTTTGCCAGACATCAACAACTTTTTTAATGTCATTAACTTCCATTTCAGGCAACGTAAGACTATGATTTTCCGAAAAGCAAATGACACGATTAATACCGCGTTCAGGTTTTAATAAAAAGAAATCGGAAGTTTCCTTAGAAAATTCCACTTCATCCTTCATCAGAGAACCAAAATCATTATCAAAAACATAAACGCCTTTGTAATCGGGGTTTTTTTCGCCGTTAACACGAACGTTTCCTGAGCACAAATAACAATTCGGGTCGTGAGCCGGAAGCTGTTCTTGTGAGTTTTTTTCGGTCTGCCCTTGCCAAGGTCGGTTTGCGCGCTGAGGCGAAACTAAAATCCACTCATCCAAAAGCGGATTGTATCTTCTGTGAGGATGATTTTTTTGATTAAATGACGATTTCATTTCTAAGGTATTCATTAATTCCGTCCGATATTTTTACTCTGTAGACTTTCATTTCGATGTTGTAAGCCGTTTTATATTTGGTAGTAATATTTTCAATAACGCTACTTACATTTTCATCTTTAATAAGGTTAATACTGCAGCCACCAAAACCGCCGCCCATAATTCTTCCCCCTAAAACGCCTTCTTCCTTTAAAGTTTCCTTAACCATAAAGTCGAGCTCATCGCAGCTCACTTCAAATTCGGTAGAAAGTCCGGAATGGGTTTCATTCAACAATTGTCCCAAAAATTCAACATCTCCTTCTGATAAAGCTTTTGCAGTCTTTTCTACCCTTTTAATTTCCTTAAGCAAGTAAAAGCATCTTTTATAGGAGATCTCTCCCATTTCTGCTCTTGCCTCATCCAACATTTCAAAACTGAAATCCCTGAATTTCTGCACATCAGAAAACTTTTCCCATAATATTTTTTTGCCGTTGTCAACATCTCTTCTTCGGTCGTTGTAGCCGGAAGTAAGATGGGTATGTTTTACGCAACTGTCAAAAAGAACCAAGCTGTACCCATCGATATTGGCTTCAAAATACTGATGTTCCAGAGAATTGCAATCGAGCATAATCACTTTATGCTCTTTTCCGAAGACTGACGAAAACTGGTCCATAATTCCGCATTTTACGCCTACAAAAGTATGTTCGGACTTCTGACCAATGACCGCTATTTCTTTTTTATTTAAATGTAAATCGAAAATTTCGTTAAGAATATAAGCAAAACCACATTCCAAAGCTGCCGATGATGACAAACCTGAACCCATCGGAATCGTACTACTGAAAGCAATCTGCAAACCTCCGACTTTTTTTCCCGATTCCTGAATGACATTGAAAACACCTAACAAATAATTGACCCAGGTCTGTGAAACCGGAAACTGTTTTTCATTAACATCAAAACTGAAAGAATCGTTGAAATCCTTGGCAAAAAAAGAGATTGTAGAATCATCCGTTTTTTTTACGGCAAAGCAAATATGTTTATCAATGGCGGCCGGAAGTACAAAACCGTCGCTGTAATCGACATGTTCTCCAATGATATTAATTCTTCCCGGAGCGAGAAAAATTCTCCCGGGTTCTGACTGAAAAAATGACCGAAATGCTTCTTTAGTATGGTTGATTAAATTTTCCTGCATATATAACTGCAATTTATGATTTTAAATCTTTTTGCCACGAATTCACGAATAGAATTTATCTTTTTCTCTAAAAAATCGTGAGTTTGTAGCAAATATTTAAATCACGCAATTGTCTTATTTCCTCTTCATTACTTTTTTTACTGCTTCAACAATATCATTCGCAGTTAATCCGTATTTTTCCATCAGTTGATCAGGAGTTCCGCTTTCCCCGAAACTGTCGTTTACAGCAACATATTCCTGAGGTGCAAGATATTCTGTAATCAGAAGCTGTGCAACGTTGTCGCCCAATCCGCCTAATCTGTTGTGTTCTTCCGCAGTTACTACACAACCCGTTTTTTTAACGGAATTAAGAATAGCTCCAGTATCTAAAGGTTTAATGGTGTGAATATTAATAATTTCCGCGTCGATTCCCTGCTCTTCCAGAATTTCTCCGGCTTTTATCGCCTCCCAAACCAAATGTCCTGTTGCAACGATCGTTACATCTTTTCCTTCATTCACCATCCACGCTTTTCCGATTTCGAATTTTTGATTTTCATCAGTAAAAACAGGAATTACTGGTCTTCCAAATCTTAGATAAACCGGCCCTTCATAATCAGCAATGGCAATAGTTGCTGCTTTGGTTTGGTTGTAATCGCAGGTATTGATCACGGTCATTCCCGGAAGCATTTTCATTAATCCGATATCTTCCAGAATTTGATGTGTTGCGCCATCTTCACCTAAAGTTAAACCAGCGTGAGATGCACAAATCTTAACATTTTTCCCGGAGTAAGCCACCGATTGGCGAATTTGGTCGTAAACTCTTCCTGTAGAAAAGTTGGCGAAAGTTCCCGTGAACGGAATTTTGCCTTCCGTTGCCAAACCGGCTGCCATTCCAATCATATTGGCTTCCGCGATTCCGATTTGGAAAAAACGTTCCGGTGCTTTTTCGATGAATTTCTCAAATTTTAAAGAACCGATAAGGTCTGCGCAAAGCCCGACAACATTGGGATTTTTATCCGCCAATTCTGCCATTCCCGCTCCGAAACCGCTTCGGGTGTCTTTTTTTTCTGTGTATGTATATTTTTTCATTTAATTAATTTTAATTGATGGATTTACCATTCATTACGTTTTCCATAGGTTTTACCTACGGCTACTAATATTGAACCCTTCGGGTTCTTTAAAAACATTAATTTAAACAGTGAATCTCTCGCAGCCAGGCTTGAGTGGAGCTCTTTTTGTGACATTGCGTGTTGCAACGTTCTATGGATTGCTTCACTTCGTTCGCAATGACACAAAAAAGCGGGAACGGAAGACGGATTAAGCTGCCCAAATAATTTTCAAACTAATAATCGCCTAAAGTTTCTTCGAGTTGATCTAAAGCTTTTTGTAATTGTTCGTCATTCGGTGCTTTCCCGTGCCACGCGTGAGTTCCCATCATATAATCGACACCGTAACCCATTTCTGTTTTCAGAAGAATACAAATCGGCTGACTTTTTCCTGTTAAAGATTTGGCTTCGTCCAGAACTTTCAGAATTTCTTCCATATCATTTCCGTTTTCTACCTCAAGAACTTTCCAGTTAAAGGCTTCAAACTTAGTTTTAAGATTTCCGAGAGAAAGTACTTTGGATGTTGGACCATCAATCTGCTGTCCGTTGTAATCTACGGTGGCGATGAGATTGTCAACTCTGTTGTGAGAGGCATACATAATCGCTTCCCAGTTTTGGCCTTCCTGCAATTCACCATCACCGTGAAGACTGAAAACAAGATTCGGGTCTTTATCTAATTTCTTTCCGACCACGTGACCGACTGCCACAGACAATCCCTGTCCAAGCGAACCGGATGCAATGCGAACTCCGGGAAGATGCTCGTGCGTCGTTGGATGTCCTTGCAATCTGGAATTCAGTTTTCTGAAAGTTGCCAGCTCAGATTTGTCGAAATATCCTGCGTGCGCCAAAACACTATAAAAAACAGGAGAAATATGACCGTTGGAAAGGTAAAAAACATCTTCGCCCTTTCCTGTCATATCAAATCCTTCTTTTCTTTTCATTGCATCAAAATAAAGAGCTACGAGAAAATCTGTACACCCTAATGAACCTCCGGGATGTCCCGACTGGCAGGCGTGAACCATTCTTACAATATCTCTGCGAACCTGCGAAGCAATACTTTTTAATTTTTGAATATCGTGCATATATTTTATTGCATTTTCTGTGAATCTTTAATGAACTGCTCCAAGCCGGAATCCGTTAAAGGATGCTTCAGCAAAGACAAAATCGGAGGCAAAGGACAAGTTACGACATCGGCACCAATTTTTGCACAGTTGATGACATGCATAGAATGGCGAACAGATGCTGCCAAAATCTCAGTTTCATATCCATAATTATCGAAAATGGTTCTGATTTCCTGGATTAAATGAAGACCGTCTGTGGAAACATCATCCAGTCTTCCTAAGAATGGAGAAACATAAGTTGCTCCTGCTTTTGCTGCTAAAAGTGCTTGTCCAGCTGAGAAAATCAGGGTACAGTTGGTACGGATTCCTTTTTGCGAAAAATATTTGATGGCTTTGATTCCGTCTTTGATGATGGGAACTTTTACCACGATATTCGGATGAATTGCTGCCAATTCCTCGCCTTCTTTGATCATTTCTTCATAAGTTGTGGAAAGGACTTCTGCCGAAATATCCCCGTCTACAATTTCACAAATATCTTTGTAATGCTGCAAAATAGCTTCTTTCCCGCTGATTCCTTCTTTTGCCATCAGAGATGGGTTGGTGGTAACGCCATCGAGAATTCCCAGATCCTGAGCTTCTCTTATCTGATCAAGATTGGCAGTGTCAATAAAAAATTTCATAGATTATATTATTAATTTTATTTAAGTGTTAAATTTACACTTAATTTACAAAACAAACAACTTCCTGTCTTAAAAAGATTCAGAAAGTTATTGTTTAAGTTTAAATAGATTGATTAATTATGATGTCCCATATTGAGCTTGATTTTCTTTAGATCTTCAAGCTGGTGAACAGGTTTTTCAATATCAGACGGAATTGGTCTTTTGGAAAAAGTCTGGAAATAAAGCAGACACGCATCCTTCCACCAAACAGCATCTTTTGCCTGGATTTTCAGCTTATCCTGAACCTCAGAAAATGTTTGCTGATCAATATAAGACTGCATTTTGTGCCAGATTTTCTGATAATCTCTCACTTCGTGAACACCCTGATCATATTTATAGCACAACTCATCCCAAAGCGTTTTTCCGTCTTTCATTTTATAATCCCAAGGAACGTGGTGGAACCATAAAATCAGGTTTTCAGGAGTTGTCTTGATGTTGCCGTAAATTTCATTCAATGGCGGAAAATATTGCGAAACGGCATCGCTTCCCGTTTTTGTTCTATCAAATCCGATTCCTTCTGCGTTCGCCTTATGATAATACACCGGCGACCAGTCGGGCCTTCCGCCTTTGTAATCACCCCACGGTTCCGGACCGTAATGATGTCCGCCGGCAAAAATGTGATGAAGACCAAGCGGCATCATATAATCTACGGCAGTTTCCCGTGAAGTAAGCATTATTTCTTTGACCGGATTTACGAAGTTTTTGTTATCCGTAAAAGTCATTTTAATCCATTCATCTGCAATCTGTTCTGAGGTTAAATCGTGATTCCAGGCTAAACGTCCGAAAGCGTACCAATTGGCTTGTGCAAAGTGATGTCCCGTCCAGTTTGTGTCTTCTCCGATATTGGCAACGGCGGAAATCGCCGTCAATTTTGCAGGTCTTAAAGTTCCGTCTGTAATTTTAGCAATCGTGGAACCTTTTCCGTCCGAAAATGTATCGCTGTCCAACGTTTCTTTGAATAACGGGGCTAGATAAACCAAATGATTAGCTTGTCCCAGATATTCTTGAGTAATCTGAAATTCGACCATTTCCGAAGTTTTTTTCAATGCTCCGAAAAGTGGGTTGAAGGCTTCTCTCGGTTGAAAATCTATGGGTCCGTTTTTAATCTGAATAATGACATTCTCTCTGAATTTTCCGTCTAAAGGAACAAATTCCAGATGCGCCTGTTTTGCACGGTCTTCTTTGCTCGGACTGTACACAAATGCTCTCCACATTACGATTCCGCCATAAGGTCTCAGGACATCTGCCATCATATTCGCTCCGTCTGCGTGCGTTCTTCCGTAATCCTGCGGTCCTGGCTGTCCTTCGGAATTGGCTTTTACCAAAAAACCTCCGAAATCAGGAATCAGTTTATAAATTTCTGCGGTTTTATCTTTCCACCATTTCTGAACATCCTGATTCAATGGATCTGAATTTTCCAATCCGCCCAACACTTTTGGTGAAGAAAAATTAACAGACAAATACACTTTGATTCCGTAAGGTCTGAAAATATCGGCTAAAACTTTGACTTTTTTAAGATAGTCTTCCCGAAGCATATTTGGTGAAGCATTCACGTTATTAAGAACTGTCGCGTTGATTCCGACAGAGGCATTTGCTCTTGCATATTCTTCGTATCTCGGCGAAATAGTGTTTGGTAAATCCTCCCATTTCCAAAGCGAATGACCGGCATAACCACGTTCAATGGTTCCGTCGAGATTGTCCCAATGGTTGAGAATTCTTACGTCGTAGGATGGTTTTTCTTCAAGCTTCAGATTAGAAAAATCGGCTTTCTGCTGTTGTAAATTCAACAGATGATAGCTTCCATACAACAATCCTAAATCTGTTTTCGCCAAAACGCTGATTTTTTTCGGAGTAGAAACGATTTTGTATCCGTCTTTAAAATTTTCCGGAAATCTATCAATTTTTAAATCAACGGCTTGTCCTGCCCAATGTTGGTTCAGTTCTTTTTTGGCGATTTCAATAGTTTGACTTTTACTGTTTGAATTTACAATATTTCTTGGCTTTGGGTTTACCGGATATCTCAGCCATAACTGACTTCCGTCTTCAGCAAAAGCCATTAACGGAATGATTAATAACAGCAAAATGTAATGTCGGAAATGTTGCATTCTTAATGTTTAAAATTATTTAAGTTTTGGCTTAAGCCAAATATATTGTCTTTTCAATTGGTCTAAAGCCCATTCTTATTGATGGTCTTCCAATCCTTCAATAGTTTTGATTTTATTGTCGTTATCATATTCAATTTCAACGACTTTCATACTTCTCAGCCACGTTCTTCCACCACTCGGAACGGAATCGTGGAAAAACAGGTACCATTTACCTTTAAATTCCACAATGCTGTGATGCGTGGTCCAACCCACAACAGGCGTCAAAATTTCACCCTGAAAAGTGAACGGTCCGTAAGGATTATCACCAACCGCATAACAAATCAAATGGGTATCTCCCGTGGAATACGAAAAGTAATATTTATCGTTGTATTTGTGCATCCAGGACGCTTCAAAAAAACGATGCTTATTACCGTGAAGCAAGGGATTACCGTTTTCGTCCAAAATCACAACATCTTTCGGCTCTTCGCCAAATTCCAGCATATCATCACTTAAAGCTACAACTTTTGATGAAATGGCGGACTCATTATCGTTAGGAAGAATGGCAGATTCCAAGGCTTTGTTGTTTCTATAGCGCTGCAATTGCCCGCCCCAGATTCCGCCGAAATACATATAATGCTTTCCATTATCTTCAAAAAGGCAAGGGTCTATGCTGTAACTTCCTAGCATCGGATGTTTTTCCGGAATGAATGGTCCATAAGGTTTATCGCTTACTGCAACCCCAATTCTGAAGATGTCGTTTTTGTCTTTCAAAGGGAAATACATATAATATTTGCCATTTTTGAAAGCCACATCGCAATCCCATAACTGTCTTCCCGACCAAGGAATATCTTTTACAGAAAGTACCACGCCGTGGTCGGTCACTTCACCATTTTCCACATCATCAAGAGAAAAAACGTGGTAGTCGTTCATATCGAAATGGTCGCCGTTGTCGTTTTCTTCGATGCCACTTTCGCGGTCGTGTGATGGATAAATGTAAAGTTTTCCTTCAAAAACGTGTACAGAAGGGTCTGCCATATAATCTTTCGGGAAAAGGTATTTTGCTTTGTTCATTTTATTATTTAGAAGTTAGATTTTATACTTATTTTTCTTTTGTCAATTGAATGATTTTCTCCACAACAGGTTTTGCCTGATAATTTCTATCAAATGGTAGCGGATAATCGGTTCTGCCTTTTACCGGAAAATCGTTTTTCCAGGATTGATTGTCAGTAGCGCCCCATAAGGTTACTCGTCTGATTTTATCCTGATGTTTCAGGAATAGTATGAAGAAATCCAGATAGCGGCTTTCCCATTCTTTCGTCACATTTTCAGGTAATCCTTTCGTGTAAGGATTCATTTTGGCATCGTACTCCACTTTGTCTGCAACGTTTGCGGAAGTTCCCCAAGGTGAAGGCAGTGCGCTGATTTCCATTTCGGTAACATTTACTTTTACTCCGGCTGCTGCGTAATCGACAATTGCTTTTTCGTATTCTTCCAGTTTTGGCGTATCTAAACCGACGTGAGTCTGCATTCCTACCCCATCGATTCTGATTCCTCTGGATTTCAAATCTTTGACGATTTTGGTAACGGTTTTTACTTTTTCCGGAAACCATTCGTTGTAATCGTTGTAATACAATTCGGCATTCGGGTCTGCTTCCTGCGCATATTGGAATGCTAGTGGAATAAATTCTTCGCCCAGAATTTCGTAAAATTTGCTTTTTCTGTAAGTTCCGTCTTCCATAATCGCTTCGTTCACCACATCCCAACCTTTTACACGGCCTTTGTATCTGCCGACCAACGTTGAAATATGGCTTTTCATTCTTTGTTTCAGAACTTCGGGAGAAACATCTTTTCCGTCTTTGTCTACGAAAAACCATCTTGGTAATTGTGAATGCCAAATCAAGGTATGACCGATGATGAACATTTTGTTTTTCTCCCCGAATTCTACAAATTTATCCGCGTCACCAAAGAAAAACTTCCCTTCCTGAGGTTGGATAAACATCGATTTCATACAGTTTTCCGCAACAATGGAACTGAATTGTTTTTTGATGATTTCATCCGATTTTACATCAGTACCGTCAATTTGCGGAAGGCTCATTGCGGTTCCGATGTAGAATTTATTTTTGTAGGCATCTTTCAGGGAATCTTTTGAGGATGCCGAACTTGCTGTTTTGCACGAAACCGTAAGGGCTAAAATTCCTAATATTGCGGCTATTTTTTTCATTGTTAATTTTTTTTAAACGCAAAGAGCGCAAAGATTTTTTAACTACTATACTTTTTTAAGGTTCGCAAAGGCGTTACACTTAGCTAAGAAATACAAAACTTAATTTTTTAATCATATTTAAATTAAAAAGTAGAATCTCTCGCAGCCCGGCTTGAGCGGAAATCCTTTTTTTGCATTGGAAAAGCCTTGGCAAAAAAGATTGGGAGCGGAAGCCGGATTAAGCTGCCCAAACAATCAAACCAATATTAATCTTCTTTTTTCCTTCTTTCTTTGAGTTCCTGTTCGATTTGGGTTTCCATTTTTTTGTTGATTTCGTAGAACATTAATAATCCACACGCCGCAAAGAACGGAATGGCCGGAAAAATACTGACCAGCATCTGAGCGCCGTTTGCAACGGATTCTGGCTGAATAACGTTTTCGGTTCCTTCGGATGAAATGTAACCATAATGACCAATAATGGAAGAAACCAATGAACTTCCGATGCTTAATCCAACCTTTAATCCCACCATCATTGCCGAGAAAATAATCGCTGTGGCGCGTCTGTTGTTTTTCCACTCGGAATAGTCGGCTACATCGGCAATCATTGCCCAAAGCAACGGGGTACTGATTCCGTAGAAAAAGCCGTGTAAAATTTGCGAAAGGAACATTAAACCTACCGATTTTGGCGGATAAAAAATGAATGCAACTATAAACAATGTGGAAATAAACAGTGATGCGATGAACGCATCTCTTTTCCCGTATTTATCGGCAAATCTTTTCGAAAAGGTAATCCCGACAATCATCATAATGATTCCGCCTGCATTGAATAGTCCGAAACCTGCTGAACGAGGGTCTTCACCGAAAAAATTCATTCCGATGGAACTGAAAAATGCTGTAATCGGCGATATGAAATTTTTGAGGGAAGTTTCATCGACGTAGTTGTTGAAATAGTAAACGTATGAACCACCTTTCATTGCCAATGTAATGAAAATCAAGGCCGTAACAACCAACATTATGATCCACGGTTTGTTTTTCTTTAAATCTTTCAAATCGGCTCCCAAAGTGGATTCCTGCTCTGGTTTTGGGATTACTCTTTCTCTGGTCGTGAAAAATGTGATGAGCAACATTATGGTTCCGATAATCGCCAACCAAGTCATTACAATTTCGATTCCGACTGCTTTATCGCCATTTCCTGCGGATAAAATAATGGGCAACATAAATACCTGAACGAAAAACTGCGCAAACATTACCGCCACAAAACGGTAAGATGAAATGCTGTTTCGCTCTTTCATATCACCTGTAATGACGCCACTCAAAGCAGCGTAAGGCAAATTATTGGCCGCATAAAGCAACAATAAAATACTGTATGTTACCGCAGCGTAAATCATTTTCCCCTGGTAAGAAAAATTGGGTGTGCTGAAAGCGAAAAGTGCCGCAGCACCCAACGGAACGGCAGAAAATAAAATCCACGGGCGGAATTTCCCCCACTTGGTTCGGGTTCTGTCTGCCAATGCGCCGACCATCGGATTGAATCCGAAACCAGCAATCAGTCCGACTACTAAGGTAATGACAGACGCGTTTTCAGGTTTTAATCCGTAGATATCGGTGTAAAAATAAGCCAAGTAAGTCACCAAAGTCTGGAAAACCAGATTGGCCGCTAAATCTCCCAAACTGTAGCCGATTTTTTCAACGACAGATATTTTCTGAGATGGATTGTTCATATAGTTTATGGTTGTTTTTTATAATTTCTTTTAACGCAAAGTCCGCAAAGTTTTTTTGACTACTATTCTTTTTAGGGTTCGCAAAGGCGCTTTGCTTAACAAAAGATTAACAATCAAATTAAATGTTTATTCTGTTGTGAAAGGGGATGCGGGAAGTCCGGTTTTGCTTTTCAGGTTTCCATCAGGATTATCTGCCCAGTCGTAACGGACTGCAACAGGATTTGTTACCGAATCATTCCACACTACAATTGTTTTACCTTCGATTTTTGCTTTTGCCCAAGACCAGTTTCCATCGGCATTTTTGATGGCAAAACCTTTCAGTTCTGCAACCGGAGCAAAATCATCCGTTCCGGATTTGAAAGTAAGAACGATTTTATTTCTGTCAACTTTCATCGACTGATAAACCGGTCCGTCTGCAACGATGTTTTTTCCGTAAGCCAATTTCATCGCCTGCAAAGCCAATCGGTCTCCTACCGCTTTTTTATCGAGCGGATGAATATCATTCCACTCTCCGACATCGATGATTACGGCAAGTCCTGCATTTGGAACCTGTAATGAAACTTTACGCTGTTGATCTCTGAGTTCTGCCCAGTTGCTTTCGATCGGCTGTGGTTTTGACTCCATAAAATTAGCCAGCTGAACAGTGATGAACGGCATTTCTTTGTTATTGAATTTATTTCTCCAATCTGTAATCATCGTGGTTAATAAATCGCTGTATTCTTTCGGTTTTCCGGTGTTGCTTTCACCCTGATACCAAAGTGCGCCTTTGATGTTGTAATTAATTAAAGGATTAATCATCGCATTGTACAAACCAGTCGGTTTCCAACGGATGAAGGTTTGTCCGGGCGCCATTCTATCGACTTTTGCCCCGATTTTATATTTCCATTCCGATTTTAAATCGATTTTCTGTCCGTCGACTTCAAGATAATACGGTTTGTCCGCAATGAACTGTCCTTTTCCGCTTCCGTTGGAAATTCTTACGGCAATGACGTTTTTGCCTTCTTTCAAAACTCCGGCAGGAATGTCGTACCAACGTGGTGGATATTCATAGGTTACGTTTCCTACTTTTGTTCCGTTGATATAGGTTACATCCGCATCTTTAATTCTTCCAAGGTTCAAAAATGCTGCTTTTCCCGCCTGATTTTTGGTTAAATTAATTTCTTTTCTGAACCAAACCGAACCATCGAAAGAACCTTCTTTGTCTTCCCAAGAACCTGGAATTATCATCGTTTTCCAGTCTGAATCATTTAAATCAAATTTTTCCCAATGCTGGTTTAAACCTAAATCACTCTGATCAAGTTCTGTGTACCAAGCTTTGCTGAGCGCCTGTTCGTTGGATTCTGTTGATTTTATTAAATCATCATTTTGCCACTTTTTGGCTTCATCCAAATATTCAGGATATTTTTTCAGCGAATTTTCATCCATCCAAGCCTGAATCGGGGAACCTCCCAAACTGGAGTGAATAATTCCAACCGCCACTTTTTCTTTTTCACTGACATCTTTAGCGAAAAAATACGCAACACCAGAAAAGTTCAGAATGGTTTGAGGATTCGTCGCTTCCCATTTTCCACCGTCCAATTCTGTCTGAGGCGATTTGAAATTATATTTCTGAGGGACCGTGAAAAAACGAATGTTCTGGTTGTTTGCATTCTTGATTTCATTCGAGTATAATGGAGTTAATCTGCGCATTGGCAATTCCATATTGGATTGTCCGGAAGCCAGCCACACCTCGCCAATCATAATGTCTTTCAGCGTAATGTCGTTGATGGTCATTGTGTACGGACCGCCCGCTTTTTGCTCCGGTAGTATAATTTTCCAGTTTCCATTTTGGTCTGCCAACGTTTTATAATTTTTGTTGAGAAATTTCACTTCCACTTTTTCGTTGGCATCAGCTTTTCCCCAAATGTTCAGCTTTTGATTTCTCTGTAAAACCATTCCGTCTGAAACCAACGTGGGAAGCTTAATTTTCGCATTGACGAGCGAAATGCACAGTGAACCGACGAATAAAATTAATATTTTAAAAAAGAGTTTATTTTTCATAGCAAATTTGATTCTGCAGTTATTTTTAGTTTTTATCTGGAACTTGGTTCAGCAATCTTACTTCGATGATTTTCGGAGTTAATGATTTTTCACCTGAATTAAACTTAATGTTCAGGATTTCTTCACGGATTTCAGATTCTGGAATCGGAATTAATAAAGTTTGTGGAGAACCGCCCGTTTTTCCTTCGAAATTTTTAGAACACGTTTTAATACCGTTAATTTCTGTATTCAAAATACGGTTATTATTGGCGTCAAAATACGTGATGTAAAGATATTTTGCTTTCTTGTCCTTATTTTTCATCTGATAACTGAACCAACCTTTTGCCTCACGGAAATGGCGGTCTTCCATATATCCGGTGTTGGAATCTTTGCTGTCAAAAAAGTGGTCAGATTCCGGCTGTTGCTCGCCCAGTTGGATTTTATCTGTCGTAATATTGTCCAGTGTTCGTATTTCCGCTTCTTCTTTGGCTTTTTGTTTCTGGATCATTTCGATTTTATCCTGAGTCGCCTGCGGAAAATAAATAATGTAACGCTGCTCGTGAATTTTGTAGAACGGAATCAATTTCAATCCTTTAGCAAATTTATTTTGAGGATATAAACCTTTTAATTTAAATGTTAAATCTTCTCCATTAATTGTTTCCAAATGATTAATCACAGCATCCGAACTTCCCAAAATCGTCGGAATGTCATTCAGTGGAATCTGAGGTCCGTGCGCAATGTGTCCGCCACGGCTGTCATCGGCAAAAAGTCCGTCCTGATTTTCTGTCCCGTAAGTTGCGGCTAAAACGATTGGACCATATTTAAACGCAAAATAATCCGATTTGTCCGGAAGCTGCTCTGCGGAAATATGCATCGGCATTTTCATTTCGACAACATCGCCTTTTTTCCATTTTCTGTTGATATTGATATAGCCTTCGGAATCGACAGGAATATTGATATTTTTTGAATTAACGGAAACGATTATCTGCGAAGCATTTGTCCATTCCGGTGCTCTCAATTTTAAATTGATTTCAGATTTTGGAGCGAGGTCAAATAGTAGTTTTGTGGAAGGTGTTTGTGGGAAATTATTTTCCTGTCTTAACACCAATTTCTTTTCAGACCATTTTAAAACGGAAGGAATAAACAGATTGACATACAAATCATTATCCGAATGGGCATAAATCATTTCGCCATATTTCGCTTGGTTTTCCATTCCCGAACCTACGCAACACCAAAAACTGGTTTCCGGCTGGGAATACACCCTGTAATGACCGGGACGCATCGGTGTAAAATACACAAAACCGCCTTTTTCAGGATTTTGGGTGGAAAGAATATGGTTGTACAAGGCTCTTTCATAATAATCCAGATAAGATGACTTCGGATTGGTGGCAAAAAGTTCTTTCGTTAATTTCAGCATATTGTAAGTATTGCAGGTCTCGGGACCTTCAATACTTTTAATCATTCCGCTGAAATCATTGATGGAATTAAAATGTTCGCTCACACTATTTCCGCCAATAATCGCCGAACGTTTTTGGGTAACATTCGTCCAGAAAAAATCGGCTGCACTGTTCCATTCTTTATTATGTTCTAAATCGGCAATTCTTTTAAAACCGATTACCTTCGGAATCTGTGTGTTGGCGTGAATTCCTGTCAGTTTATCTTCGTGAATCAACAATGGATTTAAAATCGCCTGATGTGAAAAACGGTGCGCTAATTTTAAATATTTTTCATTTTTAGTAATGTCATAAACATCGGCAAAAACTTCATTCAAACCACCGTGCTCGCTTTTCAGCATTTCCTGAATCTGTTCATCGGAAAGTCCGGAAACTTCATCCGCCATCCAATCAGTAAGCTTGATAAGCATTTTTTTTGCTTTCTCATTTCCTGCATACCAATAAGCATCTCTTAAACCTGAATATATTTTGTGAATATTATACAAAGGAACCCAACGATCATTCAACCCGAAAGTTGCAGCACGGATATTTCCGTCAGCAATTTCTTTCCAGATTTTTTTTCCGTTTGGAACTCCGGAAAGGTAGCCGTTTCCTGAAAGATTCTGGCAACGTTCCAGCTCATCAATCATATAGTCCAGTCGCTGTTTCACTTTTGCATCGCCTGTAGAAGCGTACATCAACGCCAAAGCCGAAATATAATGTCCGCCGATATGACCGTCCAATCCTGTGTTTTCCCAGTTGGGATAATTTTCTTTTTTTGGATTGAGTCCGGCTTCTTTTAAATATGGCGCCAACAGTCGGTCTGCATCCATCGACATTATGTAATTTTCGTCGGTCTGCATCGCTTTGCTGAAAACGCTTTCTGACAAATGAACTTTGTTGAGTGGAAAGTAGCTGACATTTTTCTTCACCTGCCCGAAAGCAAGTGTCCCAAAACTTAAAAACAATATCAGCGAATTTTTAGTCATTAATAAATGTTATTTCTACATTTCTAAAATAAAAGAAAGTATCTAAATGACAAACGATTTTCAAAAGTTAATGACAGCTTACATTAAAAAAGCATTTTTAAGCAATGAAAAAACATTTTACAAACCTTTAGCTTATCATAAAAAACAAGATTAGACAAATAGAAGAATATCAATTAAATAAATGTAATTTGATCATTATCAAAATAAAGATCATAGGTTTAGAGAAAGTAGTAAAGTTGGATTTTTGGACTTATCGTATTTTAAATAATATGTCGAATCAATTTTTACTTTAAACTCAATATTAAATTTTAACATAATTTTAACATTAAATTCATATAGGATTCATAGCAATTTTAACAAATAAATTGGATAAATGATGAAAATTAATTCCCAAAACACAGTTGTAAACTAGTAAATTGTCAAAATAAAAGAAAAACAAAAAATTAAAGTGTTCATAATACATTTATTATTCTGATTTATATATTTCTGCCCTAAAACCATTAACTTTGTAAAAAATTATAATTGATGACTCAAGACTATTCTCATTTTCCACGACATTTAGTTGCTGTTGATTGCATTATTTTTGGTTTTGACGGTGAGAATCTTAAAATTCTTCTTGTACAGAGAAATTTCGAGCCCAGAATGGGAGAATGGTCATTGATGGGCGGTTCCATTGGTAACGATGAGACCTCCGATGAAGCAGCACACCGCGTTTTAAATACGCTTACTGGACTGGAAAACATCTATCTGGAACAACTCAATTTCTACACTCAGATTGACCGTGAACCGACCGCCAGAATTATGTCGATTTCATATTATGCATTGATTAATATTGAAAAAAATATTCAAATCAATGAAAAATACAGTGCGAAATGGTTTGATCTTCAGGATTTTCCAAGCCTAATTTTTGACCATAACGAAATGGTGAAAGATGCGGTTTTGAGACTTAGAAGAAGAGCTTCCACGAGACCAATTGGTTTTGAACTTTTGCCTGAAAAATTTACGATGAAAGATTTGCAGAGTTTATATGAAGCCATTTTCAATGAACAATACGACAAACGGAATTTCATCAGCAAAATCAATGCGCTCGATATTCTTGTGAAAACGGAAGAAAAGGATATGACCTCGTCTAAAAAAGGATCTTTTCTGTACCGTTTCGATGAAGAAAAATATAAGAAAAAGCTTGCGGAAGGGTTTATGTTTAAGATTTAAACTTTCAAGCATACGAAACAAGAAAAGGATTCCGTTTTTGGAATCCTTTTTTATTTTAGATAATATTTTAAATTTACCAGAACCTCACATAAATTGCGGTCAGTAAAAGTAAAGTCACGACAATCAAAACCAAAGTTCTGTTATCCACTTTGAACATTGTGGAGTCAATTGCAAATGCTTTTGGATTGACTTTCGGACCGGCAAGGCTTATCAGAATCATCACTACAATCGTGAAAAAGAATGACCAGCCCATATTAATCAGGAACGGAATTTCAGTAATGGTGTGAACTACGCCATTTTCCAGTTTTTCATAAGTGAAAGCTGTGTATAACCAAGTTTCTTTTCCGAAAATTTCCACAGCAAAACTGTTGAAGAAAATCGCCAGAACGAATCCTAAAATTACGCCTACCAAAGCTGCAGTTCCGGTCGTTCTTTTCCAGAACATTCCCAAAAGGAACATCGCAAAAACGCCCGGACTGATAAATCCTGTATATTTCTGGATAAATGTAAATCCGCCTTCGCCACCAATTCCCAAAACATCCGTCCAAGTGAATGCCAAAGCTAGGAACATCGCAATGATAATGGCCCATCGTCCGGTTCTCACCATTTGGATTTCCGTTGCATCGGCTTTTAAATATTTTTTATAGATGTCTAATGTAAAAATTGTAGAAATACTGTTCACTTTTCCTGCCAATGAAGCAACGATTGCCGCCGTTAAAGCCGCTACAGCAAGACCTTTCAGACCAGTTGGCAAAAATCCTAAAATCGCAGAATAAGCACCGTCTTTTACACCGCTGAATCCTGGTAAATGTCCTTTTGTATATAAAACATAAGCCGCAATCCCTGGAAGCATTACGATGATTGGCATAAATAATTTTAAGAATCCAGCGAATAAAATCCCGGTTCTTGCCGTTTTCAAATCAGCTCCCAAAGCACGTTGCGTGATGTATTGGTTACAGCCCCAATAATTCAGGTTTACAATCCACTGTCCCGCAAAATACATTGCCAGTCCCGGTAAAACCACATATTTCTGAACATCTAAGTTTTCAGGCATTGCTAAAGTTGTGGTTGTTTTTGTAGGTTTATCCAACATCAATTTGAAATGTTGTGGAGCTTCGTTCATCAAAGTCTGAAAACCTGCAAAAGCATTTCCTACAGCCGCACCGTTGATTCTTTGGTCAACAATTTGAAGCGCCATATAAACCGTAGCAAAACCTCCGATTATTAAAACAGCAACCTGAATAACGTCGGTGTAACCGATTACTTTCATTCCGCCAAGACCGATTAATAATGCCATCAAAAGCAATCCAATCATAATGATGTGAAGATTGTCACCACCTAATAATGTGTCGATTGCCAAAGCTCCTAAATAAAGGATTGAAGTAAGATTAACAATCACATATAAAAACAACCAGAATACGGCCATAATTAATGAAACCGATTTGTTGTAACGGGTTTCCAGAAATTGTGGCATCGTGTAAATTTTATTTTTGAGATAAATCGGGATAAACCAAACCGCAATAATAATTAATGCAATTGCGGCAAGCCATTCGTAAGCTGCAACGGCAATTCCGACAAAAAATCCTTCTCCGGACATTCCGATAAACTGTTCCGCTGAAATGTTGGAAGCAATTAAACTTGCTCCGATCGCCCACCAAGTCAATGAACCTTCAGCAAGAAAATAATCTTTACTGCCTGTTGCACTGGATTTTTTTCTGTTATAAATCCAAATTCCGTAACCGGCTACCACCACAAAATAAATCAGAAATATAATGATATCAATAGTTGCTAAATTTCCCATATTTTATTGTTTAACTGAGAATTTATAAATTGTTTTCGACTGGTATTTTTGTCCCGGCTTTAACTCCGTAGAAGGGAAAGAAGCCTGGTTTGGAGAATCCGGAAAATGCTGGGTTTCCAAGCAAAAACCTGTTCTGAATTCATTTTTCCCACCCGTTTTGGTATCGAATTTTCCATCCAAAAAGTTTCCGGAATAGAACTGAACGCCCGGTTCATCGGTCAAAACTTCCATTACTCTACCCGATTCTGCGTGGTAAACTTTAGCAATGCTTCTCAACCCGCTTCCGTTCAGAATCCAGTTATGGTCGTAGCCTTTTCCTTTTTTCAGTTGGTCGTCATCAGCATTGATATCTTTTCCAATAGGTTTTGAAACTGTGAAATCGAATGCACTTCCTTTCACCGCTTTTTGCTCTCCAGTCGGAATTAAAGTTTCATTCACTGGTGTGAATTTATCTGCATTGATCTGTAATTCGTGGTCAAGAATTGTTTTTGAGAAATTCCCTGAAAGATTGAAATAAGAATGCTGAGTTAAATTCACAACGGTCGGTTTATCTGTTTCCGCTTCGTAAGAAATTTCAAGCGCGTTTTCGTCCGTCAAAGTATACAAAACGGTTGTGGTTAATTTTCCAGGATAGCCTTCTTCACCGTCTTCGCTTGTGTAAGTCAGTTTCAAAGTTGGGAATTTGGCATCTTTTACAGGTTCAATATTCCAGAATTTGGTATGAAACCCTTCTTTTCCGCCGTGAAGACTGTTTGGACCGTCGTTTTTATCAATGTCATAGGTTTTACCTTCCAAAGTGAATCTGGCGTTGGCAATTCTGTTTCCGTAACGACCAATCAATGCTCCGAAATAGTATGGATTTCCGTTGAAATAATCTTCAGGTTTGGTAAAGCTTAAAACGACGTCTTCAAATTTTCCGTTTTTGTCGGGAGCGGTAAATGAAGTGATAATTCCGCCAAAATTAATGACTTCCATCTTCATCCCGTTTTTGTTGGTAAGCGTAAATTTCTTGATAGAATCGCCCTTTGCCGTCACTCCGTAATCTGAAACCTGTATATTTTCCATTTTTTCTTTTTGAGGCTGATTATTATTTTCTTTTTTATTGCATCCGAAAACACTAAAAAGTGCAACAATAATCAGGTTATAAGTTATTTTTTTCATAGTCTGAATGATTTTGCAAGTTTAACGATAATAAATCTCATTCCAGCGAAGCGTATTCTTAAAATCACGGATTTTTGTGTCTTCATCAATAACCAGCGATTCGATTCCGGCAATTTCCGCAAAATCTTCCAGCTGTTCTGCACTGATGTTTTCGCTGTAACACGTGTGATGCGCGCCGCCTGCCAAAATCCAGGCTTCAGCTGCCGTGTACAAGTCAGGAAGCGGTTTCCAAAGGACTCTTGCCACAGGCAGTTTTGGTAATTCTTCCGTGATTTCCAATGCTTTTGTTTTGTTGATTAACAGTCTGAAATGATTTCCAAAATCCATCAAAGCTGCATTTAAAGAATCAATATTTCCTCTCGAATTGAACACCAGACGAACCGGATCAGCTTTTCCGCCAATTCCTAACGGATGAATTTCACAAGAAGGTTTGTCCACTGCCAAAACAGGGTCAACTTCCAGCATATGTGAACCTAAAACCGATGGATTGGAAGGGTTTAAATGATAAGTATAATCTTCCATAAACGCGTTTCCGCCTTCCAAACCTTGTCCCATTGTTTTCATAGCACGAACCAAAGCGGTCGTTTTCCAGTCGCCTTCTCCGGCAAATCCATACCCTTTTTCCATCAATCTTTGGACGGCAATTCCCGGCAGTTGTTCCAAGCCGTGAAGGTCTTCGAAAGTATCGGAGAAACCTTTGAAATTTCCGTCTTTCAGGAATTTTTCTAACCCTAATTCAATTCTTGCGGCAACTTCCAGAGATTTTCTATTTGAACCTCCGGAAAGAAGGGATTCTGCCATTTTGTATGAGGCTTCATATTCTTCAATTAATGTTTTGATTTCACCATCACCAATCGAATTGACCACGCTCACTAAATCTCCGATTCCCCAAGTATTAACCGAAAATCCGAATTTGGTTTCCGCTTCTACTTTATCACCATCCGTAACCGCTACAAATCTCATATTGTCGCCAAAACGGGCAAACTTCGCCCCTTGCCAATCGTCCCAACCCGCTGCAACTCTACTCCATTCTCCAATTTGTTTCTGAATTCTTTCTTCAGCCCAATGTCCTACAACAACTTTTCTGTTTTTGTGCAGACGGCTTACCATAAATCCGAATTCACGGTCGCCGTGCGCAGCCTGATTCAGGTTCATAAAATCCATATCCATCGTCGCCCACGGAATATCCTGATTGAACTGTGTGTGAAGATGAAGCATTGGTTTTTGTAAAGCGGTTAGTCCGCGAATCCACATTTTTGCAGGTGAAAAAGTGTGCATCCAGGTTACGATTCCGATACAATCTTTTGCAAAATTGGCAGCTGTAAGGGTTTCAAAAATTTCTTCCGTCGTTTTTACGGTTAGCTTCAAAACCACTTTTACAGGAATCTGTGATGAAGCATTAAACGCTTCTACGATTTTTGCCGAATGTTCCGCAACCTGCGCTAATGTTTCTGGACCGTATAAATGCTGACTTCCGGTGATAAACCAGATTTCTTTCGTATTGAGAGGTGTTAACATATTTTTAGTTGATAGTTGATAGTTTAATATTGTGTTTGTCATTCCGAGGAATGAGGAATCTCTGGTCATTTATATTTAATTGAGATTCCTCATTTCGTTTCCCTTCATTCGGAATGACAACGTTCAATTTACTGTCCGTAATAGGCATTTTTGCCGTGTTTCCGTTCGTAATGTTTTTTGATTAATGAATCTTTCAAACGGGGCGCGTTTGGGTTAATTTGTCTTGTGAGATAAGCCATCTCGGCAATGGTTTCGAGAACTTTGCTGTTGTAAACAGCTTTTTCAGCATTTTTTCCCCAGGTGAACGGCCCGTGATTTCCGATAAGTACCATTTCCACTTCTTCGTAAGACAAATCTTTTTCTTTAAAACAGTCGAGAATCTGGATTCCGGTATTGTATTCGTAATTGCCCTCGATTAAATCATCGTGCATTGGCGGTGCGCAGGGAATATCTGACGTTAAATGGTCTGCGTGGGTCGTTCCGAAAATCGGGATGTCCAACTGCGCCTGTGCCCAAGCTACGGAATAGATGGCGTGTGTATGTGAGATTCCACCGATGTTATCCCAGTTTTTATAAAGATAGGCGTGGGTTTTGGTATCGGAAGATGGTCTTAAATTTCCTTCCACCACATTGGCGTCGTAATCTAAAATCACGATGTCTTCAGGTTTCAGTAATTCGTAAGGAACACCGCTCGGTTTGATGGCAAAGATTCCTTTGTCACGATCAACGGCGCTCACGTTTCCGAATGTGTAAACGACCAGCTTCAATGCATCGAGCTGCATATTGGCTTCGTAACATTCTCTTTTTAATTCTTTATAGATGCTCATTTTATTTGCATATTTTTTGAAAATCTGTTTTTTCATCCATAGGTTTCACCTACGGCTATTGTTATTGAACCTTTCGGGTTTTCTCCAACGAATCAATCGCAGCCCGGCTTGAGCGGAAATCCTTTTTTTCATTGGAAAAAGCCTTGGCAAAAAAGATTGGGAGCGGAAGACGGATTAAGCTGCCATAATTATTTTAGTTGATGGTTTTTGGTTGATGGTTGTTGGTTTTTCACTTAATGTAAATATTTAACAGGTCGCCTCTACGAGGCTCTCTTTATGATGACAATATTTACATAATTGCTATTAAAAGGGCGCTCCTACGGAGCTTTTCTGCTTTAACTTCAATCAACTATAAACTGTCAGCCGTTAACTTCTTTTTAGACTTGATATTGTTTTCGGTGAAATCTGCGAGAATCTGATATTGTTTCATAAATTCTGCATATTTTTCTACCTTTTCAGCCTGTGGGAAATATTCTGCTTCGAAATCGGAACCCATTTTTTGGCTGGCTTCCTGAACAGTCGGGTAAATTCCAGCCGCAACAGCCGCATAAATGGCTGCTCCCAAAGCCGGAGCCTGGTCTGAAGCTGCAACAACAATCGGCATATTAAGAACGTTGGCCAACGTCTGCATTATGAACGGTGATTTTCTGGCAACGCCACCAATTCCTATTACTTTTTCAATTTTTACGCCTTCTTCTTCGAAACGGTCGACGATTTTTTTGGCTCCAAAGCAAATCGCATTCACCAAAGCTTTGAAAATATGTGGTGCTTTTGTTCCCAATGAAAGGTTGCTGATCGCCATTTTCAGTTCCTGATTGGCATCAGGTGTTCTTCGTCCGTTAATCCAATCCAAGGCAACCGGAACCACCTCTGAAAGTGGAATTTTTTCTGCTTCCAAAGTGAGATTGCGAATAAGATTGTTTTCTATCTCTTCTTTCAGCAACTGCTTTTGATTTTCATCAATCACGTTGGAATTCATCAGAATATGGTGTGTCGGCCAAGTCAGAATATCTTTGTACCACGCCAAAACGTCGCCAAAAGCCGATTGGCCAGCTTCTAATCCCATCAATCCCGGAATAACGGAACCATCGACCTGTCCGCAGATTCCTTTAACCGTTTTGTCACCGATGATTTCGTTGGGAGCTACCATAATATCGCAAGTCGACGTTCCCATAATTCTGATCAGCGTATTTTCCTCCACTTTTGCACCAACCGCTCCGGAATGCGCGTCGAAAGTTCCGACAGCGATTACCGTGTTGGTTGTTAAGCCCAATTTTGCTGCCCACTCTTCATTAAGATTTCCGGCAACTTCATCTGAGGTATATGTTTTATCGTACAATCTGTCGCGAAGTTCCGCAAGAGACAGATCTAATTGTGAAAGAAAATCTTTGGAAGGAAGTCCGTCCCACGACTCGTGCCACATTGCTTTGTGACCGGCTGCACAACGGCTTCTTTTAAATGTTGCCAAATCCTGGTTATCGGAAAGCAAAAAGGTAAGGTAATCGCAATGTTCCATCCAGCTGTACGCCGCATTTTTCACCGCTTCATCTTCTCTGTTGATATGGAGAATTTTCGCCCAAAACCATTCGGAAGAATAGATTCCGCCTTCAAATTTTGTATAATCTTCGCCACCCCAGTTTCTTGCCAGATGATTGATTTCTTCTGCTTCACCAATGGAAGTATGGTCTTTCCACAACACCATCATTGCATTGGGATTTTCTGAAAATTCCGGCAAAAGTGATAATGCAATTCCCTCTTTATTCACAGGAAGAGGTGATGAACCTGTTGTATCAATACAAATGCTGACGATATTTTCGGGCGCAATACCACTTTCTTTCACAACGGTTGAAATGGTTTTTTCCAAACCTTCGATATGGTCTAGCGGATGCTGACGAAACTGATTTTCTTCCGGCTTGCAGAACTTTCCTTCTTTCCATCTTTGGTAATAGCTTACGGAAGTCGCTAATTCTGCCCCGTTTTCCGTATCAATCAAAACGGCTCGAACAGAGTCTGTTCCGTAGTCTAAGCCGATAACGTACTTTTTCATTAACGAAAGTGATTTATTTGATTATTTGTTTTTAGCTCTTTTTAAAATAACTGATGCAATGGATTACATTCTACAAAGATTTTTCATTAAGTTTTCATTTACCTTAAAGAATTCTCCGGTTTTCTGTTTAAGAGCTAAAAACAAATATAAGATTCTATTTTAAATAAATGTAATATTTACACTTAATTTTAATTTTCCCTTTATTATAGTATTTTGAAGCTATTTTATTTTCAAAATAACCAAAGAATTTGCCGGAATTTCAACAGAAATTTTTCCCTTTTTAATCGTCTGCGCTTCTTCTTTCGGTGTAATGGTTTCTGATTGAAAATTATTTTCATCGGAAAGTCCTGCGGAAGTCAGTATAATTTCGGTTAATTGATTGCCAGTTTTACTATTTTTTGGATTAATTTCAACTGAAGTTTCCTTAGCATCTGAATTGACAATTTTAATGATTGTTTCTCCTTTTATATTATCACGAACTGCGGATGCATAGAGGTTATTCTCGCCTTTCAACGGCTTTCCGTTTTCAGATATTTTAATTAAATCAGTTCCTTTGTTATTGGAGAATAATTTCTGAACATAATAATTCGGAGTGGCATAAGATTTTAAATTATTGAACCAAATCAAATCCGGTGTCCATTGCCAACCACCTGCGTGGGCGAAAAGCGGTGCGTAGGAAGTCATTGTCACAACATCTGCGTTGCGCTCCAATCCGGTCATAAAAGCGGCTTCAGAAAGTGCGGTCAGCCAATTGTTCTTATTGTCAGGTTTTACAACGCCAACCGATTGTGCGGCATATTCTCCGGCAAAAACTTTTGGTCCTCTTCTATCGTATTTATCGTATCTATCTGCATTTTTTAAGAACCATTCAGGGGAATTGTAGTAATGTTCGTCGACGATTTGTGCATTTAGTTTTTTAAGTTCTTTCCAGCCGTAATCGAAAAATTCGCCATCGGGAGACGGTCCACTTCCGGAAATGATTTTGATATCGGGATATTTGGTGTGAATCCCTTTTTCAAAAACTTTGTAGCGTTCGATATAATCTGCTCCCCACTGCTCATTTCCAACGCCTATGAATTTCATATTAAAAGGTTTAGGATGTCCCATTTCAGCACGCATTTTACCCCATTTTGTGCTGAAATCGCCGTTCGCAAATTCAATTAAATCCAAAGCATCCTGAACATAAGGGTCTAAATCTTCCATTTTCACAAGTTCAGCCGTGTTGAACTGACAAGCCATTCCGCAGCTTAAAATTGGAAGCGGTTCTGCACCCAAATCTTCCGCCAACTGGAAATATTCAAAAAAGCCAAGTCCGAAAGACTGCCAATAATCCGGCGTAAGACGATGTGCAAATCCATTGTTCCATTTATTGATAAGGTTTTCGCGGTCTTCCACTTTACCAATCGTTTTTTTCCATTGGTAACGTTCCGCCAACGTTCTTCCTTCGACGATACAGCCGCCAGGAAAACGTAAAAATCCAGGTTGTAAATCATATAATTTTTGAACCAAGTCTTTTCTTAAACCACTTTTTCTGCCTTTCCAAGTGTCTTGCGGAAACAGTGAAATCATATCCATATTCACAACGCCTTTTCCTGTGAAAGTGATTTGAAGTTTAGCTTTTTCAACGGTTTTGGAAGGTGCGAAAACAGCATTGTATTTTTGCCAGCCTACGTCCTTTAGGATTGTGGAAACTGAGGAAATCACTGTTCCGTTTTCATCAATCAGACTTGTATTGATGGCAGAAATATTGCCTGAAATGTTTTCTAAATTGAAACTTAAGTCATATTTCTCCCCTTGATGCAGACCGATTCCTCTGAAACCTTCATTTTCCAACGAATAGTTTTTATCATTCCAAATCGTGATTCTTACGTAGTTCTTATTGGTTTTGGATTTATCGGTTATAATCGTCAAAAAACCGGAATCTAAATTGGGAGACAATGTTTTTGTGTTGGGTTGTTTCCAGCCTGTCAAAGGTTCATCGAACTCAAAACTTCGGTTTTTAATTAATTCAGCGTACAGGCCGCCGTCTGCCGCAAAGTTGATGTCCTCGAAGAAAATCCCGTACATCGTCGGCTGGATTTTGATGTTGGTAGAAGTTCCGTCTAAATCGAGGAAATGAGTGTTGTTAGTTTTATTTTGCGCTGAAAAAAATGCAACACTTAGCGAAATAGCGGCTGTGAATATTTTGGATTTTGTTTTCATTTTGAGCTGAAAAGTTGAATTTTGATTGATAAACCTTATAGGTTTTAAAAACCTATAAGGTTTCGTAGTCTGATGGCTAATTAATTGACTTTCATTTGAATACTTCTTAATTTTGATTTATCGGAAGTTCCACCGTAGAAAATCGTGTAATCTCCTGTTTTTGGAGCTAAATCGTCTATCTTTTCATCATAAAATTTGAAAGAATCATTAGAAATAGTAAGCTGAACATTTTTCGTTTCACCTGCTTTGATAAATACTCTTTCGAAAGCTCTCAAAGTCTTTACAGGAGCCAAAGCATCATTATTTCTTTTCACATAAACTTCAATCACTTCTTCTCCATCTATCTTTGAAATATTCCTGACAGGAACAGTAATCATCAAATTTTCAGTTGTGTTAATCATGTTTTTATTCAATTTAGCATCACCATAATTAAATTTTGAATAACTCAACCCATGTCCGAAAGCGTATAAAGGTTTTTCGGTCATATAACGGTAAGTTCTTCCCTGCATATCGTAATTTTCAAAGCCCTGATGTTTGCTGGTCTTTGACAGGTTATTGTCAAGCTGTTCCAGATTTTTATAAAATGTAATCGGTAGTTTTCCTGACGGATTGTAGTCGCCTGCCAAAACATCTGCGACAGCCGTTCCGCCGGATTGTCCGCCATACCAAGCATTTAGCAAGGCATCATAATTTTTTTCGTCCTGCGCCAAACCGAGTGAACTTCCGGTACAAAGGACAAAAACCACAGGTTTTCCTGTTTTTCTTAGTTCAGCCAGCAATTCGCGCTGAACTTTTGGCAGGTCGATGGAAGTTTTATCGCCGCCTTTGAAACCTTCTGCATTCACCATCATTTCTTCGCCTTCCAGACTTGGAGAAAGTCCGCCTGCAAAGATAATGACGTCCGCATCTTTCACTTTTTCCTTAACCACAGCAAAATTGACAGGGTCTTTTCTGTACACGTCAAAGGTGATGCTTACATATTTTCCTTTTTGAGTGTGGCGCAACTCAATCTGATATTCCTTGCCTTTTTCCATTTTTACAGGAAATTCTGAAGGATGTCTTGCGTCTGGACCTTTTCTGGTTGCGATTTCTTTTCCGTCAACAAAAAGCGTGTAAACATCGGATGTTGAAGGCGAAAGAATAACATCGCCGGTGTAAGGACTTTTGAAAACGCCGGAAATAATCGCCGAAGTATTTTCTCTTCCGACATTCGGGGCAAGCTGGGTTCCGCCAAAGCTGTTGTAGTTGATTCCAACTTTATTGACTGAAATATTAGCAGGAGTTCCTTTGAATTCATTGTTGTTGAAAAACGCTACTTTCATTCCTTTTTCGCCGTTTTTCTGGCTTAAAAAGTTTTGGTAAAGCGAAGCTCTGGAAGACGGATCGGCAACTTCAGTTCCTTTTTCATAAATAATTTCAGCCTTTGGAAATTTGGTTTTAATTCCATCCAAAATCGTTACGATGGAAGAAGGTGTTCCGTTGTAATTTCCTAGCTGCATCAATCCGTCATCGGCGTTTGGACCGACAACAGCAATTTTTTTGATGTTTTTATTTAAAGGCAAAACATTCTTCTCGTTTTTCATCAGCACAATTGATTTTTGTGCCATTTTTAACGCCTGTTTTTTATGCTCTTCAGAATCCACAACTGAATATGGAATGGAGTTCCAGTGAACGGAAGATTTTGGGTCTAGCATTCCCAATTCAAACCAACCTTTCAGAATTCTTCGCATCGAAATATCGAGGTCTTTCTCCGTGATTAATCCGCTTGCGAGAGATTTATTTAAATTATTATACGTGTCGCCACACTCCAGATCTGTAGAATGTTTCAGGGCGTCTGCGGCGGTAGTTTTTTCGTCAGGATGTGTTCCGTGGTACTGTTTCTGGTAGAAATCTGCCAATGCCCAGCAATCGGAAACGACCATTCCATCGTAGTTCCATTTTCCACGGAGAATTTCTGTCAGCAAAGTATTGTTGGCGCAGCACGGCTGTCCGTCAAATGCATTATATGCGCACATCACTTCCCTTACATTTCCTTCCAAAACCAATGCTTTGAAAGCCGGAAGATAAGTTTCGTACAAATCTCTTTTGGAAACTTCGGCGTTGTAAGAGTGTCGGTTCCATTCCGGACCACTATGAACGGCGAAGTGTTTGGCACAGGCGTGGGTTTTAAAATATTTCGGGTCGTTTCCCTGTAAACCTTTTACCGCAGCAACACCTAAAACTGATGTCAGATACGGGTCTTCACCATAAGTTTCCTGACCTCTTCCCCATCTCGGATCGCGGAAAATATTGATATTCGGCGTCCAGAAAGTCAAACCTTCGTAACGACCTGTTTTTTGGGATTTATCGAAAGATCTATTGTATTTTGCACGGGCTTCGTCTGAAATCATTTCAAACGTTTTGAGATGTTCGGGGACATCCCAGGTCGCCGCCATTCCGATGGCTTGAGGAAAAACCGTTGCTGTTCCTGCTCTTGCGACGCCGTGAAGCGCCTCGTTCCACCAACCGTAACCGGGAATATCCAGTCTGGGAACTGCTTTGGAATTATCCATCATCATTCCGATTTTTTCATCAACCGTCAATAATCCGAGAAGATTTTCGATTCTCTGCTCGACCGGAAGTTTGGGGTTTTGGAATGGATATTTGAAATTCTGCGCGGAAGACATTGCACATAAGAATACTGATATATTGAATAGAAGTTTTTTCATTTGATTAAAATAAAAACATTTTAAGATTAATAATTTTTAATTATTACAATATATAACTGATCATTTTTCAATAAAACAAATATAAGATTCTAAATTATATAAATGTAAAAACAACACTTATTATTTATTGAAATCTGATTATTTTTAAATTAAAGCCATCAAAATCGATGAGAGATGATGGCTTTAAATAAAATTAATTGAAATGGAGTTTATTGCTTAATAAATTTCTGTGAAAACATCTTTTTGTTTTGTGATGAAATTTCAATAAAATAGGTTCCCGTAGAAAGCTCGGTAATTCCGATACGATTTTTCCCCGCAGTCATTTTTAATCCTGATTTTACCAGATCTCCTTTTGCATCAAAAATTTTAGCCGTTGCATCGGGCGTTTTTAATTCAACAAAAATTTCTGTTTTTGCAGGATTAGGATAAATTTTTACCTCATCTTTCTGCAGATTGATATCCTGTGTAGCTAATACGGAAAAATTCAAAGGAAGTACATTTGCCGAATATAGATTTTCTTCCGTAAGATAAGCTCTGAAAGGGTTGATCATTGGTTCGCTTCCTGCAACGACTTTATAGAACCCTGTCACACCGCCTTCCGTTTTTAATATGTAGCTATTGGCCGGAACTTTTATGGTATGGTACACCCCATTCATTTGATTAACGGTAATGGCTTTTGACGTAGAAACGTTTCCAGTACCTGTAAAAGTATAGCTACCCGTGGCATTTACAAGAACAGGAATATTGGCGGGAATGATTCCGTTTGAAATTTGAGTTCCGGAAACGGCTGTCGAACTAGGTGACATAAGATATACAGTCACACCTGAAGGAATATTGGCATCAAAAGGCAACAATAAAGTTTCATATCCATTAAATGTTCTGCTGTAAGAAGCTGCTGCTGTGGTAAAATTAAACGGAACCTGAAAATCTTTGCCTAAATCTGAAAGGACAAGATTTGAACAAGTTGTTCCTGAAATTATATTGTTAGCCGCTGAATTTACATTAGCATTCACATAAAATATATTGTTTGAATTGACACTTAAAGGCTGCCAATTATTTGAAGTCGTAATTCCTGCAGTCGTTCTGAAATCCAGTGATGTATAATAACCGTTTTCCAGGCCATCCATCAGATTACTGTCGCTGTCTGAATAAGTTCCGCCAAATTTTGAAGCAATTTCGTTTCCTACATTAAAATAAACATCTCCTAAATTCAGTGTAAGAATCGAACTGTAATTCGAATTTCTGAGTCCTAAAATTCCTTTGCAGCCATCAGTAAGAACCTGTCTTGAAATATCCAGGGTGATGTCAAAGCCTCCATTTGGTGGAAAGGTAATTTTCCCGTAATTATAAGAGTTTACAGCGCCTTGACTGTTGATATAATACAATGTTGTATTATCCGAATAACTTTGTCCTGCAGTGGTAAAACTGTTTACATGTAAGATAAATTTATTGTATCTGTCATTCAACTGAAGATAACCGTTTGAGGTAGTCATATTATTGCTGATCAAAGGGCTTGGATTGGAAAACGTTACCGTTGTATTACTCATATTAAAAGCAGTTCCAAAAGCTGAATTGGTTGTTGTTTGGGTTTCAATTTTATTGTAATGGATATTTCCGCCAGTCATAAGAGACACCGGTCTGTCACCGCTTTTATTAAATATAAAAGTCATCACGCTCGAAGGGGAAATCTCAACACCAGGACGGAAAGTTGGTGTACTTAAAGAAATCGGAGTCGTAAGCATATTAGAAGAAGTATTTGTCAATACTTTTGTCCCCGAAGTTGTATAAAAAGGCAGATCAACTTTAAGGTTGTACGTACTTGAAGAGGAATTAATAACCATCAAAACAATCTGGTTACCATCTAAAGAAATATAAGAGGATCCCTGTAAATTTCCTGTTTTATCATCCCATTTAGCGTCAATTCTTGTTTTTCCTGTTGTATATTTTGCGTAATGTGAAAGGATATATCCTCTTTTAGACACGACTCCTGCAGGTATACCATACGTTCCGTCACCCATTAAGCCGTAGTAACGTTTTGAAGCATAATGAATCCATGCATTGATATTTCCAAGCATAGCATTGTTTATACTTGAAGCAAAATTAAACGCATCAAGATCCCAGTTAAAATCACGCGGAGTCTGACTTCCCGAGTTCCAGTTGATAAGATATTCTGTCTGCCAGATTTCTTTACCATAATTTTGAAATTGTTTGTAAACCGACTGCATCAATCCATACTGATGTCCTCCATAAACTTCAAAATTAGCCATGGTGGCAGTATTCAGCATTGCATTGGCAAAATTATCGGTAAGACCTACACTTTCAGGAGCAATTACTTTACAATTGATGAGATGTCCGTAATCTTTTACAAATGTGGCAATCTGGGTTGGTGTCCAGATGCATCCCTGATACTGAGCCATTTCATCCGGCTCATTCTGAATGGAAATATAATCCAGCTCCACTCCATTTGTCTGAAGATACGTAACGAAACTGTTGAGATACAAAGCGTAATCCTGATAGTTTTGTGGCTTTAAATATCCGATCTGCTGTACTCCATTGGCATCAATATAAACAGCATTAACGTGGTTATTGGTTTTCCAGGCTGCGGGCATTGTCCACGGACTTGCGAAAATAGTTAGTCCCATCGATTTTGCCAGCTGTGCGGTTGGTAACACAGAGCTCCAGTTGCTGCTGTCTTCGGGAATATACAGTCTCATAATATTGTAGCCTCCTTCACTTCCGGCGCCCCAAAGCGTCTGGATTTCTGAGGCAGTCATATGATTGTAAGCGAATTGCGGACTGCAGACAAATCCTCCGAATCCTTTTATCTTCTGATAAGAAATATTTTTATCTATTTTAACAGTAGTAAGCTGTCCGTAAAAAAAACAGCTAAAAAACAGAAATATATATTGGATTGTTAAAAAATTTAAGCGTTTTTTCATAATGTTTAGTTTTAATATTTGTAATTTTCAATAAAGTATGGGTAATACCATCCCCTTCAAGACAATTTACTATTCAAACCATCAAGAAAATACCCTGAATAATTCAGGCATCTTAAATAAAGTTATACTACAAAAACTTTAATTCTTTCCTGTTCATTATTTTGTTGAAAAACGATACTTAGAATGAGATGTGAAATAGATTAATGTTTCATAGGCAAAACGTTGATTATTATTAATATTCTGATGATTTTCAGTGAATAATTTCACTTTCGGGTGCACCTAGATAAGAAGGTTGTAAACCTCCGGTATTGATCAATATTTTTTCCAGCACAATTCCCGGCTCCAGAACGCGGAATCGCAGCGTATGTTTTCCAGGTTGAGCAATCTGATGTTTTGTTGTAGACGTAATGATATGCTCGGATTGCCATTTTCCCAATTCGCCTCTGTAATGACCATTGAAATTGACGATTTGCGGAGTTCCGTCATCAAAAGAAATCTCATAACGCAAACCTTTATTGTGATTGAAATTCAAAGTTGGAGCCAATAAAAGCTGGACTTCAAATTCACCTTTGGATTCAAAATTCATATGATATTCCAGATAAATATTTTCATCAGATTTCGGGTAAGCACTTTGTGGAAAGGTCGTCACATCGGATTTTGTTTTCCCAAAATCAGGAATCACTTCCCAATGGATTCGCTCTGAATTATTCATTCTTGCAAAATTTTCCGCTTCTATGGAAACATAACCGTTTTTCTCCTGAAACATTTTTTCTTTCGGAATTTCAGCTTCAGAAATACGGATAACTTCCGGCATTATATTTTCTTTTCCATCAAACCAGGCTTTGTATCCAATCTTCATCTGATCCATCATATGTTGCCATTTTCCACCGGCAATCTCATTGTTGTATTTATGATCCAAATAAGCATTTCTTTCAAAACATTCTTTCACCTTATCAGCATAAATATTAGCTTCAACATCTTTTTTAGCTGCTAATTCTTTGTTTTTTGCCACCGCATAATACATCTCATACAAATTGCTGCACGCATCAATAGGATAAAGAACCAACTGAAAGTAAGCATCCTGATATTCTGCAGGGATCTTCTCTTTCAAACGTAGCGCTTTTAGTGCTAACACTCTGTAATCATTTAAAACCGTTTCGAATTCATTATAATTTTGAAGGCTGTAGGTTTTCCAATCCAATGTTTCGGGCGTTACGCGGCGATTATATTTGGTATAAAGATTAATCATTTCCGCAATTTCTTTAGCGTATTTTTCACCAAACTGCTGTGCCGTCCATTTTTCTGTATATTCCAAAAGATTTTTTGAATTGAATTGTTTCGGATTCCAGGCCATTTCAAGAAAAAAACTGATAGGGAATTCCATTGGTTTTAAATCTCCGACATTGACGATCCATATTTTATCGACTTTATGTTCGTAAGAAAGATTCATCTGTTCCCAAACCCTTTGAATCGGACTGATATTGATCCATTTTGAATTTCTCGGACCGCCCACGTAATCGAAATGATAGTACATTCCGTAACCGCCTTTGTGAAGCGGTTTTGAAAGATCAGGAAGTTTTCTCACATTTCCCCAGTTGTCATCGCAAAACAGCAAAGCTACATCATCAGGAACCCTCATTCCTTTATCATAATAATCCTGAACTTCCTTATACAAGGCCCATACCTGAGGCGTTTTCTCCGCTTTTCTACCAGTAATATCAGCAATTATTTTACGCTGATTTTTCACAATTTCTTCAAGAAGCGCAATATTGGTACCTTCTCCCATCGCTTCATCGCCATCGCCCCGCATCCCTATCGTTACCAGTTTTTCCCAATTTTTGGAACGTTCTATACCTTTTTTCCAGAATTCATCGAGCACTTTTTTATTTTTAGAATAATCCCAGACATTGGGCAGATTATTTTTCTGAATATACCGTTTCCAGTCCGTCTGCGCCTGAGCCATCGGTTCGTGGTGAGAAGTTCCCATGATGATTCCCATTTCGTTGGCTAAAGGTCCGTTCAGAACGTCATCATCGTAGAAAGCTTTTCCCCACATTGCAGGCCAGATGTAATTGCCTTTCATTCTAAGAATCAATTCAAAAACTTTTTCATAAAATTGAGAATTGATTCCACCAAAAGTTGCTCTCGCCCAACCTCCCAGTGAAGGTTCCTCATCATTCAGGAAAATCCCGCGATATTGTACTGCAGGTTCTCCGTCGGTATAAATTCCTTTTCTGAAATATAAATTTTCCTTCGCCTTCACTGGAACATCCGCCCAATAGTACCATGGAGAAACTCCAATTTGCTGCGACATTTCGTAGATCCCGTAAATGGTTCCCCGCTTGTCACTTCCTGCAATAACAATTGCCTCAGAAACGCCTGGAAACGGGTCTCTGATATTTTGGATGATGTATTTTTCTTTTTTTCCTGTTAAAGATTTTCCATCAATTTTTTTCTGCCGAATTAAATCATCAATAACAGATTTTGTTCCGATAGTCCCAATGATAATCAATGGTGATTTCATTTCAGAAATTTGGTTAAGAATGCTTGGCTGGCTCCCTGTAACTTTCTGAAAATCGGATTGTAAATTTTTAACGGCTCTCAAGATTCCACTATCTATTCCGGAATCGGCGAAAATAGAAAGATTGACTGATTTTTCCTTTACAATAATACTTTCGTTATTTTTTTCTGTGGTTATAAACGGTTCGGCTGCATGGAGTTGCAGACAAAATCCAAATAAGGTGACGAGAAAAAATATTTTTATTTGATTCATAATCTTTTATTTTTATTAATAATGAAATCTTGCAGGTTTTACGTAATTGAACACTTTCAGTTTTCCATTGGTTGCACCTACGGCTATTGATATTGAACCCTTCGGGTTCCTCTTTTTTGCATCAAATTTTACGCAGCCCGACTTGAACGGAGCTCTTTTTACCACAGCGAAGCGGAGGTAAAAAAGCGGGAGTGGAAGGCGGATAAAGCTGCCCAAAAAATTATATTAATTTCTCAAAATAAATCCTCCGTTCGGCTGAATTTCAACATTAAAATCGCCTTTTGCATTGACTTCCACTTCTCTTTCTGATGAATTTCCCTGAGCATCATCATTAATCAATTTCAACGTTTTCTTTGCAAACATCGGCACACTGATTTTCAGTTTTTTAATCGTTTTTTCTGCATTAATTCCCGCAGCATACCATTGATTCTGATGTCTTCTGGCAATCACTGAGTATTTCCCGGGATATCCGTCGATGAAGACCGTTTCATCCCAAAGCGTAGGAATTTCTTTCATAAAATCGAGCTGGAATTTTGCAGCATCAGTCAAATTATTCGGCATCACGCCAAACATCTGAACCGGATTTTGAAACAGAACAGCCGTTGCCAGTTGGAAACCATCCGTAGTGTATCTTTTATTTTTATCCTTGTTGGATTTTGTTAGGTATTTGTTGAGAAAACCGCCACCAAATTCCATACTTCCGACCGTATTTCTGATGAACGGATGCAACGTCGCAAAAAAAGCTTCCTGTTTGCGAACGTCTTCAGAAAAATAGAGCATTTCGGAGGCTAAAACAGCTTCGCTTCCTGCATAATTAGGATACATTACCTCCCAGCCCCTTGGCAAAGTAGCTCCGTGGAAAATAATCTTTAATCCAAAATCATTGGCATCGGAAAGAATATCTTCGTAGAGACGCATGGTTTCCTGTTTATCGCCACCGAAGAAATCGACTTTCAGACCTTTTACACCGATATCTTTTAACCATTTCATTTCTTTTTTTCTTTCGATGGATGAGCTCATTTTGTTTCTCGGTCCCATCGGTGCATCGTTCGCAGCACCATTGGAATTGTACCAAAGCAATACCTCAACATTTTTGGATTTAGCATATTGAATAAGGTTTTTCATTCTTTCTTTTCCAATATTTTTGTCCCAAAGTGCATCCATTAAAATGTATTCATAACCGAGTTTTGATGCGAAATCGATAAAAAGACTTTGGTCTTCATAATTCATACTGTTGTCCTGCCATAAAATCCAGCTCCACGTAGATTTTCCAAAAGTGTATTTTTGTGAGGGGTCATACATTGGCTCGACAACATCAAAAGGAATTGTGGTTTCAACAATAGGTTTCAGAGAATTTCCAATGGTGATGGTTCTCCAGGGTGTTTTTCCCGGAAGTGAAATCGCAGCTCCTGTACTTCCGAATCCATTATTTTCAGCGATATTCGGGTAAGCAACCTGATAAAGACTTTTTTCTGAAGTCGTATCCAGGTGAGAAGCGCAGTAGAGGCTGTTCACGCCTGTTTCAGATAATAAAATCCAGCCGTCATTTCCAACATGAAACAATCCCGGAAAAACGTAGCCATAATCAGCTTTCATTCCTAATTCTGCATCAGCTTTATAACCACTTTCATAGCTTGGGGCGGTTCTGGCGAAACCACTCATCGGTTTCATCATCGGAGAAAGGAAGGTTGTAGTTTGAGACGGGAATCTGTAGCCTGTGATTTCCGACTGCACGACTGCGCTCAAACGGTCTTTCATCGGCTGAATCTCATACCTGAAAGCTATATTATGATCGCTCACCTGAAATTCGATTCCCATATTGAAATTATCTGCATTGGTAAAATTGACTGTCAAAGTATTAGCCTTATAACTGACTTGTGATTTTTTTATTTTTTCGTTGGTATAATTCTTTGAAACATTGTCTTTTTTGCTGTCAATGAATGTTAAATTTTTAGAAAAATCAGATTCATTGGTGACTAAACCCAAAGGTGACTTTTCCAACATTATTTTTCCCTGAAAATTGACATTATAAAGTACTTTTCCGTTCTCCGAAAAAACGTTAAGCTTCAATTTTCCGTCGGGACTTGAGATTTCCGCGACTTGTGCACAACAGGAAATTCCGGTCAGGAAAAAGAATAATACATAAGATAATATTTTAATCATAATTAATAAGTTTCAAGAAAAGTCCAATAATCGAAAAACATGATATCTTTTGCTGCTTTTCCATTAAATACAAAATACACATCGTGAACACCGGAAATTTTTTCCTTTATCTCGGTTTTCACCGTTTCCCAGCGATCGTCTCCGCCAGTTAAGGGAACTTTTACCTTTGCAATAACTGATCCATTAAGACTGTCCAGATGAACATCCATCGTCACATCGCTGTTGTGTGTCGTTCCCACTCTGGCTGAAAATGCTGCGGCTCCTTTTTTACCAAAATCAACATTCTTGACACTCGTATAAGCGCCACTTTTTTTAGCTTTGATGAAAACGCCCGCTTGTGTGTTCTGATAAGATTTCACATTTTCAGACCACGCTATCGTTTCTGCCTGATTAAATGAATAAGGATTAATAGTCGCAATAGCTTTGGTAATTCCATTTGTCATTTTGATGGGCGAAATTGAACCGTCCTTATTAAAATTGAGTTCCTCCACACTCACCGATCTTGTGAAACCGCTTCCTCCCGGCAAAGCACCATTGTGATAAAAGAAATAGGTTTTTCCTCTGAAATCAACAATTCCGGGATGATTGGTGAAAGATTTCCCTTCGGTTGGCATCACAATTCCGCCGTATTTCCAAGGTCCCTGTGCACTTTTACTTGTGGAATATCCGATGAATTCAGGAAGCGGACCGCCCGGCCAGAACAAGTAATAAAGGTTTTTGCGTTTGTACAGCCACGGTCCTTCCTCGTATTTTGTCGGTCTTTCAGGGTTTTCTTTGCTGTCCCTTTTCCCAAAAGATTCTGCGGTCATTGGAATTTCAACAATATCTCCTGAATAAGAAATCATATCCTGATTGAGCTTAACCATTTTAAGTTTAGGATTTCCCCAATACATATAGGCTTGACCGTCGTCATCAATAAAAACCGTCGGGTCAATATCGCCCCATTCACTTTGAACGAGTGGTTTTCCGAGCGGATCATGAAACGGGCCGAACGGACTGTCGCCCACTGCAACACCAATCGCTCCTTTGTTGTTTGTCTTGGACCACATAGGAGCATACATGAAGAATTTGCCGTTCCTTTCTACGCACTGCGCAGCCCATGCATCACGTTTTGCCCAGTCGAAATCGCTGTAGGAAAGAATGGTTCCGTGGTCGGTCCAGTTCACCATGTCGTTGGTGGAATATACCTTCCAGTCGTTCATCGTAAACCATGTTGAATCGTCTTCATCATGCGTGGTGTAAACGTAAAGCCTGTCGTTGTAAACCATCGGAGCCGGGTCGGCGGTATAATTGGTCTGAATGATGGGATTCTGGGAAAATAATATTCCTGAATATCCTATTAAACAGAGATTAAATATTGTTTTTTTCATATTTAACTTTTTTGAACACTAAGGACACAAAGTTTTTATTTTTTTTAAGTTTCACAAAGCCGCTAACGCTTATAGAAGCTGTATGTTTGAATTATAAAGGTTTTGGAAATGGAACTATATAATAATTCTGATAAACCACCCCGTCAAAAATTCTTTGAATTTTTGACACCCCTCCAGAAGAGGGGAATTTTTCTTTCGCCCTATTTTTTCTGAAAACTCCAGTGATCGAAATTAAAAAGGATTCTTCCTGCCGTAATGTTTTTACCTTTAAAGACAAAATATAGATTATGAATGCCCGGAACCGATTCTGAAATTTTTGATGTTAAGGTTTTAAATTCTTCCCAGCCACCAGTTCTCGGAATTTCAATCTCGGCAATTTTATTTCCGTCCAATTTATCTAATCTCACTTCCAGAATTCCTCCGTCAATACCTGCTGCAATTGAGGCTGAAAATTCAGAAGCTCCTTTTCCAAAATCCACGGAACGGACTTTGATATAGCCTCCCACTCTTGTATCAGAAACATAAACTCCCTTCTTTTTGTTTTCGGAAGTGCTGCATTTCTCTGACCACGCCATTGTTTCCGCTTCATTTCTTTTGTAAGGATTTAATGTTCCAACGGGATTTACACCTTCTTTGCTCATTGCAATTTTCGGAATGCTTCCATCCTGATTATATTTGAATTCCTCAATAGATGTTGACCTCCCGTAGCTTCCTGCACCAGGCAATAATCCGGTATGATAGAACAGATAGGATTTGCCTTTAAAATCGATAATTCCGCCATGATTGGTAAAGCTGTTGGTTGGTTGATTGGTCATTATTTTTCCCTGATATTTCCAGGGTCCGGTGGGCGAATCGCTTATGGAATATGACAGACATTCAGTTCGGTCGGTCATCCCGGCATACATCATATAATATTGCTTGTTGCGTTTGTAAAACCACGGGCCTTCCACAAAAACATCTTTAAACTGTTCCTGTTTCTGCAAAACCTCATCACTTCTTCCGGGACGTCTTAATCCGCCAAAAGCTTCTACCGATTGTGGAATTTCGGTGATTTTCCCTTCATATGAAACCATATTTTTGTTGAGTTTCACATAAAATAATTTGCTGTTTCCCCAATAAAGATAGGCCTGTTCGTCATCATCAATAAAAACCGTCGGGTCGATATTGTCCCAAGTTCCTGTTGTCACCAACGGTTTTCCGAGTGCATCTTTAAAAGGACCAGTCGGACTGTCTGATACCGCAACGCCAATCGCCATATTATTATCAACAGTCTGAACGCAGATGTACCAATAAAATTTGCCATTCCGTTCAATACATTGTGCCGCCCATGCTCTGTCACGAGCCCAACTGAAAGATTCCAGTGAAAGTGGCGAACCGTGGTCGGTCCAGTTGACCATATCATCCGACGAATATACTCTCCATTTCGTCATATAATAAAAATCATAACCCGGAATATCGTCTCCGGTATAGACATACATTTTGTCTTTGTATACCATTGGCGCAGGATCCGGTGTAAAATGGGTCTGGATTACGGGATTCTGTGCAGAAATAGAGATTATCGCCAACAGCAATGATAATGTGATATATTTGGATTTAAATTGAATCATATTTACATTAAATTATTTTGATGAAATAAATTTGTAATAAACAACACCATGCTCCGGAATATCCAATGATAACGCTTGAGCCGATGTATTAATTTTTGCAATATCCTTCTCTCTCCAGAGATCTCTTACGGTTTGACGACCGGAAATCCCAAGTTGCATAAAATCTTTATATGACATCTTCACTTTTTCCCGTCCGAAATTGGCAAAGGCCACCGCTTTTCCGCCGTCTTCCAATTCTTTTACATATATTTTCAATTCGCCGATGGTTTGAAGACAAATCCCTTGTTTTCCCAAAACATCCTGATTCACGGCAATAACTTCATCATTCGTTAAAAGATTTAAGGTAAAATCATCCAGTTTTTCGAGATCACAGCCAATCAGTAACGGAGCGGAAAAAATGCTCCAAAGACTGATGTGTAAATATTGTTCATCCGGTTTCAATCGGCTCTGATGTGGATTTCCCCAGCCTACAACGCCTACCACCAGCATATCCGGATCGTTCCAGTTGCCGGGTTTTGCGTAGGGAGCAGCTTTTTCCTGAGCCAAAGCAATGTTTTTGACACTTGCCCAGGTATCGGTAATGTCATTGGTCGTTCGCCAGGACTGCGCATCCGTACCATTTCCCCATTTCCAGACATCGCCCATCCCGTATTGGCAAAGGTTATATACAATGTCACGAGGCTGATTTTTTAACAAATCTCCCATTAATTTGAATGGTTTTATGCCTTTATCCAAATCCCCACCGCCCTGAAAATTGAGTGAAGAAACTTTGTTTGGGTCATTATCCGGTAAACCATCTAACACGCCTCCGTAGCTGCACCAGTCGTATTTTAGATAATCAATTCCCCATTTTGCGTAGCTTTCTGCATCCTGTTTTTCGTAGCCGAAGCTTCCTGCGCACCCACCGCATGTCCAAGGTCCGGGAGAAGAATAAATTCCCGCTTTTAAGCCTTTTGAATGAAAATAATCAATTAATTCCTTCATATCCGGAAATTTGGAATTGGTCAGAATATAGCCGTTTTCATCACGCATTTTTCCTTTAAAAGATGGGTCTTTCCCGTCTCTGTTAAATTGCCACGAATCATCAATATTGATATAATTCCAACCGTGGTTCACCAGACCCGATTTTATTAAAGCATCGGCTGCACGTTTCACCTTAACAGCAGAAACTTCGTGTCCGAAACAATTCCAGCTGTTCCAGCCCATGGTTGGCGTTAAAGCTATCTTATCGCCACTTTCTATTCTTAATTTTTTTGAAACTGAGCCTTTTGCATTTTCAGCGGATAAAAGAACTTCATATATTCCTTTCGTATCTATTTTTCCGGTGATAATTCCGGTTTGGGAATCTATTGTTAAACCTTTGGGAAGATTTTTTACCGTAAAAATCATCGGTCTGTCCCCCGTGGCTGCGATCCTGAACAAAAAAGGTGAGCCGGGACGAACTCCGTAAACACCGGCTGAATTAATTTTTGGAGTTACTTCAGGTTTAGGTGTTAAAATATAAGGCACTGATGAAACAGGATTAAATGTTATCAGTTTTGCACCGTCTGCTGTTTCAAATTTAGCATCAGCCCAATCGGAGTGGTCGTAATAAGGACCATTTCCGCCATCTATAACCACTAATTCTAATTGTTTTACACCTTCCAGCGAAACAGAAACAGGTTTTGCCTTATCTCCCAAATGCATTACGCCGCTTGACCAAAGCTTTTTATTGTCCCCGTAGATTTCAAATTCGGCAGCGGGATTTTGACCTTTAATTTCATCATCCATTCCGACTCTTGCGAAAAAGGTTTTTGCTTTGCCGTTTAATTTAATTAATAATGAACTTTCTGCATGGGTTCCGAAACCTCTTTTGAAAACTTCGCCGGCAATCGTTAGAGGTTTGCCGTCCACCGAAGTATTGATGCCCGGATTGCCGTATCCCTGTGTCGCCATGCTTAAATCCAACTGGTCTAACCAAACGGTTGACTGTGCCCTGAAAATATTTCCGGACCCTAAAAATGCGATTGCAATTAAATATATTTTAGTCTTTAACATTATTTAAAATTTAGATTTAATTACACCTGGATTCACCAGAAAATTGACCCATGCAAAATTGATTTGGAATTTAATTTTTAAAAAATTTCCTGCGCAAACTGATACAGGCTGTTTCTCCAAACCGGCCAGGTGTGACCGCCCGGATAATCTGTATAAGAATATTTAATTCCTATTTTATCCAGTTCTCTCAGCATTTTCTGCCCGTTTTCATAAGCGACATCGTCTTTTCCGCCCATTGAAATCCAGAAATTTTTGACATTGGATGAAAAAGCAGATTTATTTTCATTTAAAAATTTATACTGTTTATCGGCAACATCCTGAAGCATCGGCAACATATATCCTGAACTGAAAACACCCAGATTTGAGAACATTTCCGAATTCTGAATTCCTGTATAAAGCGTATAAATTCCGCCCATTGAAAGTCCTGCCAATGCGCGGTTTTCCTTGCCTTTTTTAATTCTGTAATTGGATTCTGCAAACGGAATAACAGATTCTTTCAGTTCTTTTTCAAACATCTGAAGATTGCGCTCGCCAAAATTCCGGATTCCGCCTTGTCCAATGTTAGCATCAGGCATAATGATGATCATCTTTTTGGCTTTTCCTTCTGCAATCAGATTATCCAGAATTAAGTTGGTTTTACCTTGGTTTGCCCAACCGCTTTCATCTTCGCCACCACCATGTAAAATATACAATGCTGGATATGATTCAGAAGAATTCTGGTCGTAGCCTGGTGGCGTATAAATAAAAACCCTTCTCCAGGAATTGGTGACTTTAGAATAAAAATTTTTAATACGGATATCACCGTGCGGAACGTCTTTTAATGCATAGAAATCATCGCCGTCAAAAGGAATATCGATTCCGCTGGCGTATCTTCCCATTCCGTAGAATGTTTCGCTGGACGGGTCTGCAACCGCAACACCATCAATTAGCAGGGAATAATAATGAAAGCTTCCGCTTTGAGGCTCAGTTGTTCCTGTCCAAAATCCTTCTGTGTCTTTTTTAAGGTCATATTTTTTCCCTAAATCGATCTGTACTTTTTGTGCTTCCGGTGCTTTCACTTTGAACATCACTCTTCCGTCGGGAAGGATCTGGGGATATTGCGCATTTCTGATATTGCTTACTGCAGGAGTTCCCAAAACGGTAAATTCATCAAATTTAGTTTTATCAACAGGCTTAAATAAAAGTTGTGAAAAAATGTATAAATCGTTCTTCCAAACTTTGAAATCGTGACCACCCGGTTCGATATAGAAAATATGCGGGATTTTATTTTTTTTAAGATAATCGCTGGTTCTTTTGCTGAAAGGCATCAATCCATCTGCGTCGCCACAGGAAATGAAGATAAGTTTCATTTTCATCGCATCTTGTGGATTGGGTAAAAGCAGGCTTGGTTCTTTGGTGTTGGGAGCTGAAGAAAATGCGCCCAGCCATGCAAATTTATCGATGTTTCCGAAAGCAAAATTCTGTGTTTGTCCGCCTCCCATCGAGAGACCTGCCAAAGCTCGGTTTTCACGGTCTTTCTTGACAGGATATTTTTTTTCTACAAATGGAATCAGGTCATTCAGTAAATCTTTTTCAAAGGTTGCGAAAGCTTCCACTTTATCCGGAGCCATGATATTTCCTGTTGCTCTGTCATCTTTCATCGCGCGGCCGTTAGGCAAAACGACAATCATAGGCTGCAATTTTTTCCGTGCGTAAAGATTATCAAGAATAACATTAGGTTTCCCCTGGTTGAACCACTCTTTTTCATCTCCACCGATGCCGTGAAGCAAATAAAGAACAGGATATTTATTTCCTTTTTTGAATCCCGGAGGTGTATAAATCAGAGCTTTTCTTGTCGTTCCGACCGTTTTTGAAACATATTGTATTGTGTCGATTTTTCCGTGGGAAATTGTTGGGTTTTCAACATCAAAACCTTGTGGAGCCTGTTTATCAAGAGTTTGTGCAGAAACATAAATTCCTGATAATACAAAACTTATTGCTAATATGATGGATTTGTTCATGATTTTATTTGTAATTTTTACACTTATTAATCTGGATAAAAAAATTATTCCTGCAAGTGGATTTTTTTAAAAATTTTATTGTCTTTTTTATTAACAGGTCGCCTCTACGAGGCTCGATGGCTCGTCTGATGTTGTTGGCTATTAACAGTTAGCTCCCACGGAGCCAGGATAAACTACAGGCGGATAAAGGTGCCAAAAAATTAATTCCATATTTATTATTCCTGACCTATATTCACTTTAAAAAAATCAACGTCAACAAAACCTCCCAGATTTTTGGTTGCATAATTGAAAATTGCAAACTTGGAACCCATAAAAAATCTTCTGTAATCAAAAATCATTTTGTAATCTTTTGCCATTTCGGTCCAATTTTTTTGGTCGGTGCTGTAATAAAAATCTGCCAAATCTTTCCCGAGGTTGAAATCGGCATTAATTTTAAAATAAACTTTGTCGGAATTCAGAGGAATTCTCTTCTTTTCTTCTTTTTTAACGCCCGTTACCGCCTTGATTTTATTATCTAAACTGACTTCATTCGTTGAAAAAACCACAAACTTTTTACCGTCTTCCATCACCACAGCCAAAATCCCGGAATCACCGTTGAAAGCGCTGAAACCTGCAACATCACCGTTTTTCATTTCTTTTACATCCAAAGAAACTTCACCGGTGGATTTCGGACCTTCCATTCTTTGCGTTAATGTATTGGGAGCGAGGTAGATATTATCCACTACTCTACTGGTTTTCAATCTTAAAAAACCTTTTTTGTCGGACAATGACCAAGCTGAATTGACAGGATTATGATTCCATTGCCATTGGATTTTCATTTTCTTGTCGGAAAAATCATCACTTTCTACCAAATGATTTTTAGGTTTAAATGGTGCAAGCGGGACTTCTCCTGTCAAAGGCACTTTTCCGTTGTCGCCCAAAACCGGCCAGTTGTTTTCCCATTTCACAGGAAGCAAAATAGGAACCCTTCCGACACCATTTCTGTCCTGAAAAATCAGGGAATACCAATTGCCATTTTTATCGTCAATCAAAGCACCTTGTCCGGCGTATGAAAATCCAAGAAAATTGTCTTCAAGAACAACCTTTTTGTCATAAGGTCCGGTGACTTTATCGGCTCGGTAAATTTCCTGACGGCGTTTTCCTCCTCTCGGCCAGGAAATCATCATCATGTAATATTTTCCGTCTTTTTTGATGATTTGATTGCCTTCCAAAAGCCCGGTTTCCGAAGCATCTTTCTGAAAAACTTCGGTTCCGTCCTGATTCCCAATAATGGTTTTAAAATCGGGGCTAAGTTCAAAAACTTTATTGGAAGTGAAGACGTAAACCCGGTCGTCATCGTCAAAAAGCAAAGATGCATCGTGAAAATGCCTGGTTCTCGTGATGAGCTTCCAATTGCCTTTTTCAGGATTGTCGGTAACATAAAAATAAGATTTAAAAGGCTCATCATTCGGAGAAAACAGAACGTAATATTTTCCTTTGTGGAAGCGGATGGAAGAAGCCCATTGTCCACGTCCGTAAACGCTTCCGTTAATCAAATCATATTTAGAATTATCATTTAACGTATCAAAAACATAACTCGACATTTCCCAATGCACCAAATCTTTGGAATGCATAACCGGAGCGCCCGGCATCAGATGCATTGTGGTGCTTATCAGGTAAAAATCGCCGCCGTTTCTGGTGATTGATAAATCCGGTGCATCAGCCCAGATAATTGGGTTTTCAAATGCTGTTGTCTCTTGTTTTATAGGATTTACCTGGGCTGAAAGGAGATTCAGCCCGATACATCCCAAAAAAGAAACTATATAAAATGATTGATTAATTTTCACGGTTTTGGTATTTTGGTCTGGTTTTGATTTTTAAGATTGTCATTCCGACGACAGGAGGAATCTTTATTTAAGTAGAGATTCTTCACTACACTTCGTTTCGTTCTGAATGACAAAACTTTTCATTACTTCGGCACAATATCATTAGACAAAGTGCTGTATAACCCGATTAAACTTCCTGTGAAACCGCCTGCAACATCCGTTGAGAGAATATCTCCTGAAACCGGACCGCCGAGATTTTTAAAGTTTTTGCCGTCTAAAGAATAATTAAAACTGATGTTATCTTTTTCGCCAACAGCCTGGAATTTAATCGTTTTACTTAATGAAATTTTCTCGCTGGCAATCAGTTTCGAATTTCCTTTTTCAGTTCTTTCCAAAACGATGTAGAAGTCTTTGTCTTTCTTCGTAACTCCGAAAACGTAATTGAATGTTTCGCTTTGATAGAGCGTGATTCCGGCCAACTCTTTTTCAGTTTTTGGTTTATAATCTAAAGTTACCGAAGTTTCAAAATCTTCGTGCTGTAATCTGTGGAACAATGCCGAAACCGGAGCCAATGCTTTGATATTGGTCTCCATTGGATTCACTTTTACACCATTTTTAGTGGCAGTAATGAAATTTTCACGAGGTCCTCGCATTGCAATCCAGCGGAAATCCAGATTTTTATTGGTTAATTTATCATTATAGGTAAAATTTCCGTTCGGGAAAAATCCATTTTGTCCCGTTTCATTTTGAACGCCTTGCGGCATTTTCAATTTTGGTTTCATCGGAACCAAGCCATTTTGAAACACAGGATACGTTCCACTCCAGTCAACCGGAAGAATGAAAGTTTCACGACCTTTATTAACGCGGTTATTGGCATTCGGGCGAATAGCTAAAAATACACCGTACCATTGTCCGTTCGGACCTTCTACCAAATCGGCATGACCTGCCCAATCCACTTTTTCCTTTCTGTCTCTCGGAAAATATCTTTGGGTAAGAATGGGATTGTTTTTAGCCGGAACAAATGGTCCTTTCGGAGAATCTGCCATAAAAATCACTTCACTGTGGTTGCCTCCGGTTCCGCCTTCAGCGCACATCAGGTAATATTTTCCTTTGTATTTGTACAAATGCGGACCTTCAATCCAAATGGGTTTTTGAGAAAGGTCGACTCCACCGTTTACGATAATTTTATCTGAACCTGCGACAATCTGGTCTTTTTCCAGATCGTAATCCCACATCTTGATGACGCGGTGACCTTGATACTGCTCTGTTCCCTTTGGTGGTGCATCGTTGTGAACGATGTACGCTTTCCCATCATCATCGAAGAAAATAGCAGGATCGATACCGTCGAAATTCAGTTTCTGAACTTCGCTCCAGCCTTTTGCAGGATCTTTAGTTTTAACAACCATATTGCCGACTCCACCCGCAATTTGCGTGGTAATCATATAAAATGTATCGTTGAATTTGTTGTATTTGATATCTGGTGCATAAATTCCTTGGGAAACACCACCTTTTTCAACTTTCAGCTGTGAAGGTCTGTCGAGAACGTGACCAACCTGCTTCCAATTCACTAAATCTTTAGAAGTAAAAATTGGAACGCCCGGAAACATTGAGAAAGAAGAATTTACTAAATAATAGTCGTCTCCTTTTTTGGTGATGCTCGGGTCGGGATAACAGCCCTGAAGAATCGGGGAATAAAATTCGTCCGGTTTCAGAGGGTTGTCATTATATATTTTATCGTTTCCACGGTAATTGAAATCTGAAAATGTCTGAGCGGAAATATTGCTGAGGGAAAATAGAGCCGCTGCTACAAGAAAACTTGTTTTGTTTTTAGAAAAAATCGATTGCGCTAGTCTATGTTTCATTTTTTATGATTATTAGAAAGTTTTTGTAAAAATTTGAAAAAAAGACCTTACCTAAAAAGATAGTTAAGGTCTTAACTATATGAAGAAAATAACTACAAATTATACTCCGCTGAAAGCACTAAAACCGCCATCAACAGGGAGTAAAGCTCCCGTAATGAAGCTTGCGGCATCCGAACAGAGAAACTGTACGGCTCCGTTTAATTCTTCTACCTCTCCAAATCTCTGCATGGGTGTTTTGGCAATTACTTTTTTGCTTCTATCCGTTAAAGATCCATCAGGATTAAGTAAAATTGCACGGTTTTGATCGCCGATAAAAAATCCGGGAGCAACGGCATTGACGCGGATTTTATCTCCGAATTTTAAAGCCAAATCGGAAGCCAGCCATTGTGTGAAATTGGTAATTGCCGATTTTGCTGCCGAATATCCGGCCACTCTTGTAATTGCGGAATACGCTGCCATTGAGGAAATATTGACGATACTTCCATTTCCCTGTTCTGCCATCACTTTACCGAAAACATAGCTTGGATAGACGGTTCCGTTGATATTAAGATTGGTTACCTCATCCCATCCCTCCATATTCATATTAAAAAATGACTGGTCTGGAGATAAAGTCGCGGAGGGAATATTTCCTCCGGCAATATTTAACAAAATATCTATTTTACCGTACTTTTCTATGATTTTTTTTGATGCATTTTCAAGGCTTTCGATGTTCATTACGTTGGCTTCAACGGCAAATGCATCACCTCCTAAATTCTTTAATTCTGTCACACGGGAATCCAAAGTTTCCTGATTTCTGCCCAAAGCCACCACTTTTGCGCCGGCTTCAACAAAACTTTTGGCAAGACTTCCTCCCAAAACGCCGGAAGCTCCGGTTATGACTGCTATTTTATCTTTTATGCTGAATATTTCGTTCATTATGATATTAATGATAATTGATGGTTGATAAATGATATTGAACCCTTCGGGTTCGTTGGAAATTGTATTCCTTTTTTCCATAGGTTTCCACCTACGGCTATTTATATTGAACCCTTCGGGTTCTGATTGTTTTTAATTATTCCTTTCCATAGGTTGCACCTACGGCTACTGATATTGAACCCTTCGGGTTCTGAATGGTTAAAGGTTTTTGGACATTTCATTTTGTACGGCTGCCATTACCCCTTCAATCTGTCCTAAAGCTAACATCCTTCCTAAAAAGGAATAGCCGGGATTATAGCCTTTGTCAATATCTTCCGACAACAATCTTCCGTGGTCGATCCGCATTGGTAGATCTGGGTTTTCTTTTTCGAATACCCGGATTACGTCAATTAATTTTCCTCTTCCTTTTAAATGATGGGCTTCGATGAAGTCTCCGTTTTCAAAAACATTGGTGCTTCTGAGATGAACAAATTTTGTTCTGTGAGCAAATTTTTGAGCCAGCTTCGGAACATCATTCTGTACATTAGCACTAAGTGAACCAGCGCAGAAAGTCAGTCCGTTATGAGGATTGTTGACGGCATTCAGGAACCAGTCGATATCTTCCTCGTTTGTTACAATTCTTGGTAAACCGAGCAAAGCAAAAGGCGGATCGTCGGGATGAACGCACATCTGGATATTCCATTCTTCGCAGACAGGCATTATTTTTTCAAGGAAATATTTTAGATTTTCGCGGAGCTGATTTTTATCTATTCCGTCATATAAAGCCAATAAATTATTGAACTTTTCTACGGGATTTAAATCGCCTTCTTTGATATTTCCATTAACGAATCCCTGCGTTTTTACAATGACTGAATCTATCAAATCATTATTATCTTTCTCTGTAAGTGTATTTTTTAGCTCTTCAACTTTTTGGAGGATTTCCTGATTATAGTCTTTTTCAGCTCCTTTTCTTTTAAGAATATGAATTTCAAAATAAGCAAATTTTGCTTTATCAAAATACAATGACGATGAACCGTCTTTCCATTCGTGGAAAAGATCTGTTCTTGCCCAATCTAAAACAGGCATAAAATTGTAACAAACCGTGGTTACGCCTGCTTTTCCTAAGTTTTCGAGACTTTTGATATAATTATCAATTAAAAAATCACGGTCTTCACCTCCGTACTTAATCGCTTCGCTTACAGGAAGACTCTCCACAACAGACCAGCGAAGATCGTGACTTTCTATATAATTTTTGTAATCGTTAATAGCCTCTAAACTCCAGATTTCTCCGTTAGGAACATCGTGCAATGCAGAAACAATTCCTTCCACACCGATTTGTCGAAGTGTTTGCAATTTAATTTTATCATTCTTGCCAAACCAACGCCATGTTTTTTCCATACCATTTAAATTTTTAATTAAAAAACAAGGCAGATATTTTAGGATCTGCCCTGTAAACTATATATGAATGTGAAACTAACTAATTTTTAATAACCTGGGTTCTGATATTTTGCTTTTTCGTCAGCAGTAGCCCCACTCATTGCATCTATCTGGCCCTGCGGGATAGGTCTCAAATAATGGAATGGCTGAATATTACGTGTTACTGTTTGTGGTGTATGATTTCCATAAGCAGTTCCTCCGATTTTATAAGTAGCGGCATATTCTCCCCATTTCTGTGTACGAATTAAATCATACCATCTGTAAAACTCACCATAGTATTCACGCGATCTTTCTGCAAGGATATAATCAATGTTAATTGTTGAAGGAGTTGCTGCAGTCATAGCTGCACTATTATCAGCAATAAATGTAGTATTTTGAGCATTATTAAACCTCCATTTTCCTGCTCTTGCACGGATCACGTTAATCAAATCTCTTGCACTCATTGTTCCTGACGCTCCTTTTACGGCAGCTTCTGCCGCAATAAAATAGAATTCAGAGAATTTGGCTACAGGGAATGGTCTTGTCAAACCTGCGTTCGGATATCCTAGTCCATTCGGATCATCTGTACGATAAGTTCCAATTTTCCATAGTCCAGGATAAACAATTCTGCTGATTCCATTTGGTGCGACAACCCAATCCGCTCTTCCCGGCAATGTTCCGGCCCCAACGCCGTTTTGTCCTGCATCTGAAGGATAAGCTGGTGTTTGAGAGTCATCATTAAGAAAACTTAAAATAGCTCCTCCCGGTTGTACGGGTAAGCTATTGGCATTGTATAAAACAGGATTAGTAACTCCTGCTTTATCCCAGTTACCTCTATAAGTAGTTACAAAAGTTCCATCGTATCTTGAGTCAGTTGTTTTATCAGCAAATGTATTCTGAATAACACCAATAGGAGGAGCCATACGAACCCATGGGCGTCCTAGCGATTGTGTTGCAGCTCGTTGAACAGAACTTACTGAAGACCAACTTGTTGCAGAACTACTACTTTTCAAGTTTGTATAGTTCCATGTTTGCATCCAGGCAGCAAAATTATCAGGAGCCCATCCGGAACCAAAACCAACAGGATCTGATTCGTTATAAAATGCGCTGGACTGAGTGTGATCCGCATATAGCATAGACTCGCTATTTCTGTCATTTGACCCCACATTTACATCATAGAATGTAGGTTGCAAAGAATACGGACTAGGATTACTTATACCCATCATAGCCGTATCGTAAGCCTGTTGAAAATACCATTGTGCATTATGACCGTCCAGATCAGTTCTAGAAGTTTCCGGATAAGTCGGGATATTGTTGGGATTCTGCAGCCACCATCCATAAGTAAGATAAGCTTTAGCCAAAAACAATCTTGCAACATTTTTAGTTACTCCTCCGGTTACTCTTGGAGAAACTGGTAAATTATCTATGGCTTTTTTAAGATCCGGAAAAATAGCTCTCGTATAAACTTCCGGAACAGTATTTCTTTTAGACGTTGTTACAGCATTGACATTGAGTGCAAGCTCTCCTGCACCTAAATCCAAGGGTACTCCTCCATAGGTCTGAACAAGCATAAAGTAATCAAATGCTCTAAAAAATCTAGCTTCTGAAATTAATGACTCTGACACCCCAAATTTTGGACCTCTCTCTACAATTCCATTTGCTGTATTAATATAAGGAAAAACTGATCCCCAAATCATACTGGGTGGAAAAGAAGCTGGTGTAACGTTACCATTTCCTGAAAAGTCCAGTTCTTTAAAGTTTCCATCCGCACTTTGCGCCCAGGTAGATTCGTCAGTACCGTTCTGGCAGTTGCTCATAAAGTAACCATTTCCATACAATAAGCGTAAACTTCTATATAGAGATGTAACACCTGCTGTAACTCCATCTGCAGTGTTAAAATAATCAACCGTATAGTTAGATCTTGGCTCTTCGTCCAGAATCTCATTACAACTGGATAAACAAAGTGATAGGAAGAATGCTCCTATAACTATTTTTTTATTAAACTTGATCATGATTTTGTAATTTTTTTAAAAAGATAAATTAATTCCCAATAGATAATTACGCGTTGACGGATTATTCGCACCTATAATCAACTGACGGCTGTTATAAGGAAGGCTACTATTCACCGCCTGATTTTGATTACCGTAAGAATTCGGTTCTGGATCCATACCAGATACTTTGTGATAAGGTGAGAATAGCACAACAGGGTTAGTCACCGTGACATAAATTCTAAAACTACTCAACTTCAGATCATCCAGAAATTCTTTCTTCACATTATATCCCAAAGTTATTGTTCTCAGTTTAAGATATGATCCATCGAAATAAGCAAGTGTAGATCCATATTTTGGATTGTCTCCACTCATCATACCACCTGGCTTAGGATATCTTACATTGGGATTATCTGCTGTCCAATAATCCACATCTACATTATTGCCTCTTCCTGTTAATCTGTTAAGGTATCCTGAAGAGCCATAAATAGAGCTAATTAAAACTCCACCATGCTGAAATGCTCCTACTGTACTCAACTCAAAGTTTTTATATGAAAACCTCATATTAAAACCACCCTGCCAATCTGGGGCCGTATCAATAATTTGTCTATCTGATGCATTGATTGCTCTTACAGGAGTACCATCTGCATTGTAACCTCCGGTGTAAAGCACTTTGATCATCCCTACGTTACCGCCTGGTTCCAATATATTGAGATATGGATCACCTTGCTGCCACAAACCAATATTTTGATAATCGTATATAGCGTTAATATTGTGCCCTACAAACCAATTGTTAATTTCATCACGCGTAGTTCCTGAAGACAAAGCTAAAATCTGATTTCTGTTGGCATACCAGTTTATACCTGCATCCCAGCTAAAACCATCCGGATTATTGATGATACTACCATTAAGTGAAACTTCCCAACCCTTATTTTCTATCTGTCCTATATTATTAGTCACTCTATCGATACCGCCTGAAGGAGGCAGTCTTGTACCAGATAAAACTTTTTCAGTTTCGGTTCTGTAATATTCTACTGTTCCAGTGATTCTATTATTAAATAGACCAAAATCAACTCCAAAGTTATTGGTTTTAGAATATTCCCATCCTAAGCCAGTATTTGGGGCAGTTAATATATAAACTCCGGTTGTATTTGAAGATCCAAAGTTATAAGGAGTTACTTGCAGAGATCCTAAAGTTGTATAAGGGTCAACTGCCTGATTAGATGTCTGTCCCCATCCATATCTTAGTTTAAACTGGTTGAGAAATTTAATATTTTGCATGAAAGATTCATTAGCCAGATTCCAACCTAAAGATATTGCGGGGTATGTATGCCATTTATTACCTGGGGCTAAAACGGATGCACCATCTGCACGGAGTGTAGCTGTAATCATGTATTTATTATCATAAGTATACATGGCACGCCCCATATAAGATAAAAGTCCTCTTTTTAGATAAACTTGATCTTCAGGTTTTACAGATATATCAGCCTGTGGTGCCTGCCCCAAATTATAATATTGGAAAAAGTCTGCAGGTACATTCTTAGCACTCATATAGCTACTAATATACCGATTCCCTTCTGCAGAATATAAAGCTACCGCATTAATTTTATGCTTCCCAAATGTTCTATCGTAAGTCAATAAATTTTCTAAAGTCCAATGGTAAGTCTGATTGTTTCCTTTTCCAGCACTGGAAGGCGCTGCTGCATTTACATTAAATACGCCCACTCCTGTATAGTTTCCACTATTGGAAGTAAGATAGTCCAATCCAACATTCAATCTGTATTTTAAACCAGTAATAGGCAAGGTTACTTCTCCGTATATATTATTGTACGAAGAAAAGCCTTTGCTTTCATCAACATATTTTTCACCCAGATTTTCAAGTGTCTGTCTTATATAGATCCAAGATTGATCAATATTGGATGCAGTACTCATTGTTCTCTTAAGACTACCATCCTTATTATAAGGATTGGCTAAAGGAGAGTAACCTAATGTTGGTGCTCCAGATACGCCATTTCCTTCGGATACGGTATAGTTTGTATTGGTTGTAAATCCGAATTTAAAACTTTTACCAACCTGCTGATCCAAACCAATTCTTAATGAAAATCTTTCATAATTCTGAATTGGGATTAGAGCATCTTGTTTAAAATAAGATAAACCTACGTTATAATTACCTCCATCTGTTCCACCTGAAACACCCACGTCATGACTTGTCATCATAGCCGGTTTGTAATATAACTTTTGCCAATCTGTATTAGTATCCAACGTCTCATCTGTTCCTAATCCGTAAATATTTCCGGCATCAGCTCTAAGTTTTGCCAATTTAGGACCATCCATCATCGGGTATTTGGAAAATAGCGTTTGAACTCCCGTGAATGAATTATAGCTGAATCTAGGTTTCTGTCCTTTTGAACCTCTATTTGTTGTTACTAAAATAACACCATTCGCTCCCCTTGATCCGTAAATAGCTGTTGCAGAAGCATCTTTTAAGATATCTATACTTTTAATGTCATTAGAGCTAATATCACCTAAAGATCCCACAAATGGGATACCATCTAAAACAATTAAAGGATCATTAGTTCCTGTTAAAGATCTCGCTCCTCGGATTCGGATCTGCATAGTAGCTCCTGGTTTTGATGAAGTCTGGGAAATATCAACTCCTGCAGTTCTTCCCTGTAATGCCTGCGTAATGTTAGCAGTAGGCACCTCACGGAGCACATCTCCTTTCACGGTAGCAACAGATCCCGTTACCGCTTCTTTTCTCTGTGTCCCATATCCTATAACAATTACCTCCTCAATCTTCTTCTCCTTTTGTACAGTATCTTTTTTTGTCTGGGAATAAACTATGCCTGAAGGTAACAAAGCCATTGCAAAAAACAATGCAGCCTTGTTACTACCAAAATAAAATCGGCTCATAATTATTATTTTTTAAATATTAGGGTTGAAAAAGGCTAGTAATAATTATAATTTATAAAAAAATCCTTAGTGTTTAGCAGCCTTTTTATTTTTATTAGATATACATATTAACAATAGCTTCAAACAATTCCTGCTTTCCACTTTTTGGTTGAGGCTCTCCTATTTCATGAGCAATTCTCTGAAGATCTTCCAGTCTAAGAGATCCCTCTTCAAAAGCTTTACCGTTTCCGTTGTCGAAAGAAGCATAGCGATTGGTTTTCAATTTTTTATAATCTGAATTTTCAAGGATATCTGCCGCTGCCAAAAGACCTTTTGCAAAAACATCCATTCCTGAAATATGGGAAATGAATAAATCTTCAGAATCAATAGAGTTTCTTCTGATTTTAGCATCAAAATTTACCCCTCCATTGCCTAAACCTCCTGCCGGAAGAAGTACCAACCAAGCCTGAACCATATCGTAATAATCTATCGGGAACTGATCTGTATCCCAACCATTCTGATAATCCCCTCTGTTGGCATCAATACTTCCTAAAAGTCCTGCATCCACTGCAGCCTGAAGCTCGTGTTCGAATGTGTGACCTGCTAATGTTGCATGGTTCACTTCAATATTTAATTTAAAATCTTTGTCTAATCCGTAGTGTCTCAGGAAGCCAATCACCGTTTCAGAATCGTAGTCGTACTGGTGTTTTGTAGGCTCCATTGGTTTTGGTTCAATTAAGAAAGTTCCTGTAAAACCTTGCTGACGAGCATAATCTCTCGACATCGAAAGAAAACGTGCCAAATGATCTTTTTCACGCTTCATATCCGTATTTAAAAGGCTCATATACCCTTCTCTTCCACCCCAGAAAACGTAGTTTTCACCACCAAGAGCAATCGTTGCATCGATAGAATTCTTAACCTGAGTTCCTGCACAAGCCACAACATCAAAATTAGGGTTTGTAGAAGCTCCGTTCATGTATCTTTCATGCGTGAAAACATTGGCTGTTCCCCACAAAAGCTTAATTCCTGTTTCCTGTTGCTTTTGTTTTGCATATTCTACAACCGCCTGAAGATTTTTTTCATACTCTTTCCAGTTAGTGGCAGGATCTACGAGATCGATATCATGAAAACAATAGTAATTGAAGCCCATTTTAGACATAAATTCAAACCCAGCATCCATTTTATGCATTGCTCTTGTTACCGCATCATTCCCGATATCCCAAGGATGATGAATCGTAGGTCCACCAAATGGATCGCTTCCGTTAGCACACAATGTATGCCACCAAGCCATTGCAAAACGTGTCCAGTCTTTCATAGGTTTTCCCATGACAATTCTTTCCGCATCATAATATCTGAAAGCTAATGGATTTCTGCTTTCTTTACCTTCAAATTTGATTTTGTCGATACCTGTAAAAAACTCCTTTGTACCTGTTAAAGTGTTCATATATAATTGTTTTAATTTTTAATTTCTTTTAAGATTTGGTGTAAGAATTCCCTGCTCATTGATTCAGAAGAGTCAATAAGTACAATGGAAAATTTCCGTTGTAGTTGTTTAAATTATTTCGTTAAGATGCTGTTTCCATCTTGAATAGGCTTCCAGATATTGTTCTCGCTTTTCTAATTGCGGCTCTATGACAGCTATTCTTTCCAGAGAAGCAAAAGCTTCCTTAGAATCTGTATAAAAACCGATACCCATTCCTGCAGCTCTCGCGGCTCCTACCGCTCCGTCTGTATCATAAAGCTCAATAACAGCATTACTCACTCCGGCAAGTGACTTTCTGAAAATCGAACTTAAAAACATATTGGCATTCCCTGCACGGATTACCTGAATATCCATCCCCATGTTTCTCATGATATTCATTCCATATTCGTAAGAGAAAACAATCCCCTCCTGTGCAGCACGTAAAATATCTCCCTTTGTATGAATGTTGAAATTAATTCCGTGAATTGAGCAATTGGTCTCCTTATTCTCCAGTACTCTTTCCGCACCATTTCCGAAAGGAATGATACTTAAACCCTTTGCGCCCACCGGTGAAAGTGAAGCTAGATCATTCATATCTCCATAAGAAGACAATGAAGTCGCAAAATTGTGCTTTAACCAAGAATTTAAAATTCCTGTCCCATTGATACACAATAAAACGCCCAATCTTGTTAGTTCTTCCGTGTGGTTTACATGGGCAAAAGTATTTACCCTTGATAATTTATCGTATTCCAACTGATCCAAAACTCCGTAAACAACGCCTGAAGTTCCTGCTGTAGAAGCGATTTCGCCAGGATTGAAAACATTCAGAGATAATGCATTATTAGGCTGATCTCCTGCCCTGTATGAAATTGGAGTCCCTTCTTTTAAGCCTAATTCCTCCGCCGCAACAGCGGAAACCGTTGCCTGAATCCCGAAAGTAGGAATAATTTCAGGAAAAAAACTCTTCGGAATTCCGTAATAATTAATGACATCTTCTGAAATACAATTATTTTTAAAATCCCAGAAAATCCCTTCCGACAAGCCTTCAACCGTCATTCCGATTTCTCCGGAAAGCCTCATTGCGATATAATCTCCGGGAAGCATTATTTTATCTATTTTTTCGAAAATTTCCGGTTCGTTTTCTTTTACCCAGGCTAATTTTGAAGCGGTGAAATTCCCCGGCGAATTCAATAAATGCGATAGACATTTCTCTTCTCCAATTTCTTTAAAAGCTTTTTCCCCATAAGGAACAGCACGACTGTCACACCAAATAATAGATGGTCTTAATAAATTCTGGTCTTTGTCTACCAAAATCAAACCGTGCATCTGCCACGTAATTCCAATTCCTTTAATATCTTCCGGATGTATTCCAGATTCATGCATTACGGCTTCATGGGCAAGTTTCAGATTCGTCCACCAGTCGACAGGATTCTGTTCTGCCCAACCGGGATGAACCGCAGTGATTTTCATCTCTTTTTTAGGAGAAAATTCAGAGGCGATCACTTTTCCGCTGGATGCCTCAATGAGACAAACTTTCACGGAAGAACTGCCTATATCATAGCCTAGTAAATACATAATTTCAAGAAGTGGATTATTTTATTAGTTTAGTATTGTTTTTTTTGTAAATCTTAGCATCGAATTTATAATATCTTGCTGCACGGTGCGATACGTTAGTTTCAATCTCATCTAATGGGACGATATAATTGAATGAAGAGATCTTTTTATGGAAGTTTTTAATATCAATATACTTTTCACTCAACGCACTGTACAGCTGATAAAGCTGTCTGATTGTAAACTTCTTTGGAAGAAGCTCAAAAAGAATAGAGAAATCCAATTCTATCCATTTTCTTATTTCTACTAAAGATTCATTAATAATTTTATTATGATCAAATGGCAAAGAAGGCAATTTATCAATCGGGCACCAATCTACAGTACTATACTTTGTACTATTGATTTTATGATCTATTTTACAAAGAGAAAGATAAGCCACGGTAATAATTCTGTCGATATGATGCTTATATTCCATCCCCATCCATTTGATATCATCCTGACTGCTTGCTCTCATAGGATCTGCAAAACATTTAAATTGTTTCAGGATCATCTTCTTTATCCCGGTCAGTTCATGAAGAACTCTTTGAGCTGCATCATCAACATCTTCATCGCTGAAAATTAAACTCCCCGGAAGCTTTATTTGGCCTTCTTCATCAATGTGGCGTTCTACCAGTAAAATATTCAATCGGTTTTCGTGATCAAATCCGAAAACCACACAGTCTACCGATACATATGTATGAATAAAGTTTGAGTTCATCTGACGTGTTAACATTTATGTAACATGACAAATATAAAAATTCAGTTGAATAAAAAAAATAAATTTTACAGTAACACCTAAATATCAGCAATTTACATATCGATTTTTAATGAAAACATTCACATATAAAATATGATAAGGTTATTATAAAAATTACACTTATTAGTATCGTAATAGATCAATTAACAAGTATTTATAATGAAAATTATAATGATAGAATATTATATTTTCATACGTAAATATTATGATAAGAATTACAAAAAAAAAAATGAAAAAAAATGAAAACAAGTGTAAAAAAAACACTTTTAAACAAAAAAAACGGTAAAAATTGGTGTTTTTTTTTACCTTTTTTGCATGTAAGCCATTAGAAAATTATCAATAACAGAATTTCGTCACATGATTAATACAAATCCCGCACATACCAATGCTGTGTTTTAGGGATAGGCTTTTCTTGAGATGCTTGGCTATCTTACTACGTAATAACCAGGGTCAGCAATATCGAAAATATAATATTAAGCAAGGTTATATTTCTTTAATTCTTATGAATATCGCCGTTCTTACCAGAACGATATCGTTACTCTCGGGCATTAATAACGGTGGCGGAGAATACTATTGATCACCTTTGGGATTCCATTTCAACGCATACTTTTTTAAGCCTCTTGCTAAAAGGATTGTTAAAGAAAAACCTGAAAGCCTATCCAAATACGAGTATTAAAATCTTGATTTTGGAAAACTGTTAGCAAATCATTCTTTACTGATTCAGTAAACGATCTAAATCAAGTAGAACATTTGAATCAAATATGAAAATAGCTTCTTTCCATATTTTTTATAATCCTGTTTCTGTTAAAGTTCTATGTATCTTTATTTTCATATTATATATCTTATAATTGTGAACTAAAATATGTGATTTTACTAATATATAAAGTGAAACCACTAATAACATTAAATTATAAATTATGAAAAAAGTCTTATTGTAGCCACAGCTGTTCTGTTATTGTCAACATTTACAAGTACAAAAAAACATCTGCCTGTACACGAATAGTTTATAAAGGGTTGAATGGTCTTGTGCTTACTACACGCTCCATGGATTGGAATAATGATCTAAAAACCAGCTTATGGATTCTACTCGAAGTATAGAGCGAACAGGAAATAAAGATAATCCGACATTAAAATGGAAGTCAAAATATGAAAGTTTTGTCTCTGGAGTATATAATGTTGCGAATGGTGAAATTTATGCGAGCAACGCTGCTACTTCTTTTGTAGATAATAACCTTATTTTTCAATGGCGTTATCCAAAATGATAAAGAAGTCATATTCGTTAGTAGGAGCAAATTAATGTTTCAATCACATATCAAAACACCTCCTACATATCATAAGCATTTTAAGAAACTTCAAGATTTTGGATATATAAAATATACACCATCTTATCATCTGGACCACCAAAGTAAAATTGTCTTTTTAAATTTCAAAATTATTGATTAAGTACATTTAACATTCGATCAATATCGACAAGAAATTGGTTCGAAGATAATCCTGTAAAGTTCACAGAAACCTCACAACGTTGTTATGAGGTTTTTTGTTTTTAAACGCATGCAGATTACTTCAATTACACGTTTGAAATCCTTTAATTTTTAAAAATTGATTCAAAGAAATTGTAGTTCACATATACTTTTAAACATTTTTTACTATTTTTTATATACACCACTTTATTCTGTAAAAAGAAAAAATAATCTTTCCTTTACATTCACTTCGCATTTATCAATATTTATTTTTATTAACTCATATTGCAAACTTTTACCAATATTTTCACCCTCTTTTAAAAGAAATTTTATTTGAACGATATTCTAAATCTGTAATATTTTCAGTTTTAATTTTTGAAAAAGCCATCTCAATTTTTTCTTCAATATAAAAGTTGGAAACAAAGGAAATCAGCAGTAATAAAAAGAGTAAAAGTAAAATTTTATTTTTCATTTAAATCTCGTGTAAAACAATGGTTATTAATCATGTAAAACTAATAAAAAAGTGTCTTTAAAATATTAATAAAAAATTATTGTAGATTTATTTTCATAATTCAAAAAAACACTATATATTTGCACCCACAAAAAACAAGGTAATTCTTGTTAAAGATGACCTCAATCGGGGCGTAGCGTAGTCCGGTCATCGCGCCTGGTTTGGGACCAGGAGGTCGCAGGTTCGAATCCTGCCGCCCCGACATTTTCATAATTTTTAAAAAATTATAATGGGTGCGTAGCTCAGCTGGATAGAGCATCTGCCTTCTAAGCAGACGGTCAAAGGTTCGAATCCTTTCGCGCTCACTTAAAGAGACAACTATTTGATAGTTGTCTTTTTTTTATACCATAAAAAATCTGTGTTCGCTGAAACTATTTTTCTTTTTGAACGGCCACCAATAAGGTTTTATATTATCAAAATCGATAAAAAACGCCACATTTTAAGTGACGCTTTTGACAACATAAGCCTCAAAAAATTAAATCTTATTCGAATGTTATAACATTATATGATTATTATTAGATTAGGTGTATGAATCTATAATACGCTACTAAAGCAAACAGCATACATACGACTACTAACATTGGAAGCATTCTGTACTCTTTTTTTGCAGTATGAATAATCATACCTGCAAGCATGATTATACAAAAACACACAGCAGTTATAGGTGTTAAGATAGGAACTATTCCTAAAATCCAGGGAAATATAATACCTATACAGCCTAGCAATTCCAAAACTCCCAGTATTCTGATGGGTAGGATTGAACTGTTCGCCTTTAGATGTCCATCAGCTACATGGCTCTCTTTACTCCCACTGATTTTGCCATAACCCGGCATTATAAAAAATAGGGCCAGCAACCCCTGAATTATTAATACAAGTGTATTCATCTTTTTCTTTATGAAATGTTATTGAATTGTGAAAATAGAGCAATAATTATCATGTCCTGATGTACAATCAAGATTGCTCTCAAAAAGAAAATTTTATAGAATTAGATTCTATAGCCAGGTATTACCCTCTTTTGGGTTGGTTTAGCCAAAGATTAATGTCTTCCATGTGATTGATATACTTATAGTATTCTGGGTAAATGTAGCAAAAATTTAATTGAAGAATAGTTTATGACCTACTAAACATTTTCGAGGTTTACATTATCGTACATTTTCTGCTAAAAACAGAGATTTTGTTTTGTCATCGGAGCGGACGGACATGTTGGTTATCCGAAGAAAAATTTCGCCGAAAAAATTCAAGATACCGATATTGTTTCGGACACCATTCAATGAGAGACATTACCCACATTCTGTTGTGCAGTCCGTTCGGGAGGAATTATCGTAACGCTCCCCCGAAATTCCACAAGAAGTAAAAACTAAAGATCCTGATACTAATTCTTGCAGTATTTTTGTCATCATCTTTTATTTGGTATGTTTCTTACATCTTCTTACGGACGATTATCATTCCCTACAATTACTTTTCGATGTTCAGTTCCCCAATCCGCTAAAGTATCAATAATTTTTTTTAGAGTCAAACCATATTCTGTCAGTTGATATTGCACGGTTACGGGTTGTGTATCCTTAACTATCCGTTTTATAAGCTGATTCATTTCCAGTTCTTTCAGTTCCTTACTGAGCATTTTATTGGAAATACCTTTCACATCGTTCAAAATATCAGAAAAACGTCGTTTGTTATAATAACAAACCGATGATATTATAGAAATTTTCCACTTGCCGTTCAGCACGTCCATCGCATCGTGAACAGCCATAATTTGTTTCTTGTTTGTGTCGTTATCCGAGCATATAATTTCCTTCATAAGTTACCTTGTTACTCAAAAGTTACTGTTACTTTTAGTTACAAAGTTACCAAAATAAATTTATTCATTATAACTTTGCATCGTTAAAGAAATCGATTTCAAAAACAAAAAGCATTAAAAATCTTAGACTAAAATTAATTTTCAATCATTCAAAATTTAAAAAATGAATTTTACAAATAAAAATGTAGTGATTACCGGCGGAAGCGCAGGAATTGGATTAGCAACTGCGAAAACATTTATTAACAAAGGAGCAAACGTGCTAATAACAGGAAGAAATAGTGATAGTCTGAATGCAGCATCACTAAAAATTAATAGCCAAAAATTAAAAACCTTGGCGTCTGATATTTCGAAAATGGCAGACATTGTTACGTTGGAAAAAGAAGTTTCTGAAAGCGGAAATAAAATTGACACGCTTGTTTTGAACGCGGGAATAGCTAAACAATACTCAATCGAAGAAACGACTGAAGAAGTTTTTGATGATTTGTTCAACATCAATGTGAAAGGTCTCTTCTTTACTTTACAAAAACTAATTCCACATTTAGCAGAAGGAGCTTCTGTTATCCTTATTTCGTCCGGAGTTTCAGTCAGTGGATATGCACAAATGGGAGCTTATGCTGCAACAAAAAGTGCCGTTGATGCAATTGCCCGTACAGCGGCAACAGAACTGGCAGACAGAAAAATAAGAGTAAATACTGTAGCTCCGGGATTAACTGACACACCGATGAATCAACAAACGCCGGAGAATATTAAAAATGCTATCGCAGCAGCTGTTCCGCTGAAACGAATCGGGGAAGCTGAAGAAATAGCAAACGCTATTGTTTTCTTGGCTTCAAAAGAAGCTTCCTATATTTCAGGTTCATACCTGTCAGTAGACGGAGGAGTAACTATTCGCAGATAATACAGTAGAAAACGGCAAATTTAAACCTCACAATAAAAATTGTGAGGTTTTTTGTTTATTATTTAGATATATTTTATCCTGTTGATGTAGACCAATATTATATTGGACATCCTCTGAGAACCTGCTTATATTCTATGAAATAAAAGAAAAAGCCTAAATATCATTTCTTTAATCATACAACATTATCTATCTTCCATCGATACTACAATTTAGCCACAAATTGCTCAAAGTTCCGATCCGGATTCCGCATAACTGGTCCGTGACCAAAGCAGATGATAGCAGGATTCAGTTTTGCTAACTTTTGGAGGGATTTTATATTACGCTGCTGATCTGAAGTAAACATATTTGGCGGCAGTCGCAATCCGGCTATTGTAGTAAGCAGATTCATATTTGTTGCTGCATCTCCAATGATCAACACACCGTCTTGCTCCCGGAATAAAGAAATATGTCCGTACGAATGTCCGGGCGTCTCTATGACCCGAAAGTTTCCGATCCTATCGTTTTCAACGATTGTCCGATCGACTTTATGCCCCTGACCCGCCCAGTACTTTTGTTGAAGCTTTGCTATCCAATGTTGCGGAGCTGGATAGTCATTGGTTACCATACCGGTTTCAGTCCTAAAAACTTCGCCGGGATGACAAAGTAAGGGGATCTCAAACTCATCACATATCTGATCGCTGCAACCCTGATGATCTGCATGCGCATGTGTCAGTATATGTTGATGAACGGGGATTTTCTGGAGAGATTTCTTTACAGTGGTATATGAACTCCGGATTCCAGAGTCTACCAATACACCTTCGACAATATAGCAGTTGATACTGTTTCGTGGCATCAGTGAGATCTGGAATACTTCGGGGGCAATTTGACGTAACATATTTTTTTATGCAAATCTACATTGCTGATCAGAGCTAGATAAGGACATTTGTCCTATAATACGTTGGGTCTATGTATTTGTCTCTTCGCCCGAGTAAGTGATCGCTGCGTGATGCCCAGATACGATGCCAGATCCTGCGTTGCTACGCGCTGAACGAGCATCGGTTCGCTAGACAGGACATGCCGGTATTTATCTACAGCCGATCTATTATTATAATTGAGCAGATAACGTTCCTTTTGGTTATACTCCTGCTCCATCACCGATTTTATAACTCCGTGCCAGGTGGTCACCTGGCCAAGCAGATGCCGATAGTCCGGGTAGTTTATCCTATAGATTATGCTATCTTCTATAGTCCTGATATTCCTTCTGGATTTTTCTTGTGTCCCAAATTCCTGAAACGATGTGACAAATTCATTTTCAAACTTGAAGCAGGTTATATTTTCATTGCCTTCTTTGTCAACAGCGTATGCTTTTACAGCACCACTAGCAATAAATCCAATATGGCGGCAGGGCTCATCCTGACAGATAAAAAAATCACCTTTTTTTAAGCGGATCGGTTTAAAGAACTGAACTGAAAAGTTAATTTCCTCGGTTGATAGTCCTCCTGTTGAGGATAGGTAATTTTCAAATACATCAGTCATTTCGCAGTCTTTTCTTCCTTTTATTTTTTTCTTAGCTTTGGTCACATACCAAATCCAGCATCCAAATCTAAGAATATTGTATATTTAAAACAAGGCTGCATATACAGCCTTGTTTTAGTTTACTTTATTTGCCCGAACCCATTCCCAAGCACTAAACTTTTCCAATTGGTTTGTTGGTCAGATTATTTATGACTTCATTGTTTAAAATAGCCTAAAAATAGAATCAACAAAAATTTTGATATTGCTGCTATTGCTCAACAAGTCACCAAATCCCTCAATATTACTGCCTGAAATTCAGATCATATCAATGAAATCAATCTCATCCTTGAATCTTAAAGCTAATCAGATTTTTTCTTATACAAAAAGTAGCAAATAAGAAGAGTTAAGTTCACTAATACAGCAAAAGCGTTTGAAAAAATTATGGGTAATTCATTTTTCAGAAATCCATACCACACCCATAATGATAGCCCCAAAATAAGTACCAGAATCATTATCCATGACAAATCATCAACATTTTTTTCTCTTATTACTTTTATAAGTTGGGGAAGCATTGAAACGGAAGTTAAAGTTCCGGCAGCAATTCCTAAGATATTTTCATCAATCATTGATATGCTTATTTTACCTATCAATATTAAGCCTCATCTTTCGTATTCTTAACAAGACCAATTCCTGAAAAAAAGAATATCAGACCGAGAACGCCCACCACTCCTAACGTTGTGTAGGCTGAGCTTTTATTGACCAATTCATATCCCGTATAAACTAAACCTGCAATTCCAAGAATTGTTAAGATTGTTCCAAATGTTCTTTTAACGTTCATAGCAAGTGATTTTTAAAATGTTATTTGAGTTTGATACTAAAAGGAAAAGTTTATTTTCCGTGTCGTTTCTTTAGATATTCCGTAAGAACTTTTCTGTCGTTCGATCCCGTCGCACGTATCGCTCCAGCGACAGCTTGGGATGTTACTCCCATCTTGTCTTTAAAATATTGGATTTCGTAGTTTTCAGATCCGCTTACTTTATTGCTGTCGGATTTTCCTTTTTTGGATTTATTGTCTGGCATAATTTGATGTTTCAGAAATTAATATTTTAGTATTTGAAAAAATGCAAATATTAAGCCGCTTGGCTAAAAAACCATATTTAGCCCTTCAGACAAAAGTAAAAATAGAAGATTTTCAATGAATTATAAAAAAATGATCACTCTGAAAGTGGTCATTTACTCGTTTATTAGTTCAAGGTAATGTTTATTCCTTAAATTTTAGCACAAAATTTCTCAGTTTGTAAGCTATCCCCCTTACTTAATTTTATGTTTATCTTAAAGGAAATCTGATTGATTTCCTTCCCTACATTTTTTGATATTCTTCCTGTACTTTTTTTGGCAGCTTTTTCAATACCTGTTCCAATGAATGCTTAATCCAATGTTTTAAGGTTTTATCATCCATATCTTAATCATAACTTCATTTTACACGCTTCATAGGAAAAAACTGACTGCGTTCCTGTCCGTTCTTGGTTCCTGAAATCTCTGCTATCAAAGTATTTTCACCCGTTTTTGTATAGGAAATGATTTGTGGAAAATCATGCTGAAGATTTTCAAATACCAATTGTTTTTCTGTGCTGATTGTAGCAACAAAACGAACCGGTAATCCTCCATTTTGATTTTTAACGGCCGGAATATAAAACAAGCTGCCTTTCTCCTGAACCAATTGTATATTTTCAAAAACTATGGTGTCTTTTTCTTTTACGATATAGCTTTTACCTGAAAATACCGTCTTGCTTTTTTTATTCCATGTTTCGTAAATACTGCCTTTCGATGTTTTATTTTCCCAGGTTCCGATAAGCCATTCCGCTTTTTTGATATCGCTTTTTTGCTGTATCGTCCATGCACAAACTACAATTAAACCCATAATAATTATAAAAAATTTTGTCCTTGTTCTCATAGTTTAATTAATTTAATGATTAAACAGCAAAATTGAAATATACCTGAAACTTAAAATTGTAAAAATGCGACAACTTTAATCTGTCCCGTAAAAAGTGAAGACATTTTCAGTTGGTTTCTGTAAAATTCTTTTGGGGTAAATCCTGTAAATTCTTTAAATTCTTTGATAAAATGAGCCTGATCATAAAACTCATTTTCGTAAGCCAAATGGGTAAGACTGGTAAATTCTTTGTTGAGCAGCATTTTTAGTGCAGTCTGAAGCCGTATGGTTTTTGAAAGTTGTTTCGGACTTAGGCCAATTATTAATGAAAATTTACGTTCCAGCTGACGGCGGTTGATATTGGTTTGCCTGGAAAGCTCATTCACAGAAAGCTGCCCATTAGCAGTGAAAATGGTTTCAATAACTGATTTTACAACTCGGTCAACAGTTTCGGAAGTTGTTAATTGGTTCAATAAAAATGCTTCAACATATTTTATTCTTTCCATCACTGATTTTGCATGTAAAACCTGCTGTGCTATTTCCTGTCCGCCTTTGCTAAATAATTCTTCCAATGATACCGCTGTATTTTCCATTTCTTTAATCGGAACTGTGGCAAAAGGCAAAAACCCATCCGGGTGAAAACGAACGGAAAAAATTCCGGTTTCTCCTGTCGGTTCTATTTCAAGCGGCCGCGTTAGTTGTCCGATTACAAAACATTTGGGTTGAATAATACTGCTTCCATCCGGAGGATATTGTCTGTACAAATCTCCATAATGAAAAATCATTTCCATGCAGCCATCAGGAACTATAGTCTGCTTTTCAGGGTGATCTTCTTTGGCACTTTCCAATGTCCAATAGCACTGAATAAACGTCTTTAAATCTGGATTCGGTTCAAATGTACTGTAATTCATTATTTCCAAATTGGGTTTTGCTCGATCTGTAAAAATAGAGATTTGCTTAGGAAAATTCAATGATAGTCTAAATTCATTCAATCTTATATAAATAAAATCTGAAGTGTATATTTCAAGTCGTAAAGTTCTCCTTTTGTCATTACATAAAAATTAAAAACCACCATAAATATACAGTGGTTTTCAAATTTATCATTAAATTTTCTATTTCAGTTTATAAGAACTTCCATCCCAAAGATAGGTCTTTGAAGCTCTTTTCTTCTTTTCACGATCTCTGTCATCTTTTTCCATTTCTTCCATTTTAAAAATAAAAGCATTCGGAATTCCGCCTTTATCATTCGGGAACACAAATTCTTCACTGTGATAATAAATATCAGCATCTCCAACATTCATTAACTGAGGCAGAGCAATCAGTTTTTTGTCTTTGAAAAGAACATATTGATCATAGCTTGCAATTCCGCACGCTTCACCGGAAACAGTCGCTTTTAAAGTCAGTTCCACGTTTTGTAATTTATGATTGCTTTCAATATTGAATGTCCCAAAGCTCAAACTTTCGGCTGAACCCGTATCAAAAGAAACCTCATCAATCAAAGTATTTCCTTCCAACACTTTTATCGATGCAATATTTTGCTGGATCGTAATTTCAGGAGATTCCTTGTCTTTTTTACTGATCGTTTTCGTTAATCCAAAAAGAAAATCATATCCGTTTTTATTTCTGTAGCCTACGGAAAGATTTCCGCCCCAAACGTAACCTTCGGAAGTTTTATCCCCTTTTTGATAAGATATTTTGTACCAGTTTGCTCTTCTTTCTCCCAGCTTTAAAATGGCTTTATCTTGTTTAAGAATTAAAATCTGCTGATTGGTTTGTAAAGAATCTAAAATCTGAGCATTGGTATTGGGAGATTGTCGGATCCTCGTCCAATCCGTGAATATTTTCTGTATTTTATTTTCTTCAAAATGGAAAACTCCGTTGGCATATTCATAATCTTCTTCCTGTGCAGAAAAAATCTGAACCATGAATAAAAATAAAACAGTGAATAAGGTTTTCATATTACTATTTGGTGATGATTATTTTTCAAGCAATAAGCTTACCCATTCTTCACGCTGAAGCTGTTTCTTAAGTTCTAAGCCGTTTTCTTTGCAAACTTCCAAGATGTCGTCAACGTCAAAGAAACACAATCCTGAAAGCAATAATTTTCCGCCTTCATTCAATACTGAAACATAAGTCGGAATGTCTGAAATAAGGATATTTCTATTGATATTTGCAAGAATAATATCGTAATTCTCTTTTCCTAAATTTTCAGCCGTTCCTAATTCGATATCTAAGTCTACATTATTTCTTACTGCATTTTCTTTTGAGTTCTCGACAGACCATTCATCAATATCAATTGCTTTTGTATCTCCGGCTCCGATTTGCTTTGCATAAATTGCCAACACAGATGTTCCGCAACCCATATCCAAGACCTTTTTTCCATTGAAATCAATATCCATCATTTGCTGGATCATTAAGTGTGTCGTTGGGTGATGCCCCGTTCCGAAAGACATTTTGGGCTGAATAACAATTTCATGCATTCCGGGAACAGATTCGTGGAATTCTGCTCTGATCAATACTTTATCATCAATATTGATCGGTTCAAAATTCTTTTCCCATTCTTCGTTCCAGTTGATATTAGGCATTTCTTGAAAAGTATAATCTATTTTTACTTCTTCATTCTGGAAAAGCGGAAGCGCTTTCAAATCTTCTTCATTAAAGAGGTCTTTCTGAATATATCCCAAAATACCTTCCAACTCTTCCGTGAAACTGTCAAAACCTATCTCAATAAGTTCTGCCATTAATATTTCGTTCCAAGGCTGAAGTGGAGAAATTTTGAAATCGAATTCTAAATAATTTTGCATGTGAATAATTTGTTGCAAAAATAAAACTACTTTTTTGATTTCTTGTTTTTAAACGTAAAGAACGTAAGGATTTTTTTGATTTATTTCTTATTTTAATGTTTGTAAAGGTGTTTCACTAAGTTGGTAATACTTGTCATTGTGAGGAAGGAAGAATCTGTGATTTTTTGAGATTCTTCACTGCGTTCAGAATGACATGGCGTGCATGAAAATGAACCATTGAGTTTTAATTAAGTTCTTAATATTATTAGATTTAAAGCTTTGTTTATTTAGACAAATCTTTATATAACAGGTTCTTCACTACGTTTCTGAACTTCGTACGTAAACTTACAGTCTATGTTCAACATGACAGATAGTAAAAATAAAAAAGCGAACCGAAGTCCGCTGTATGTAACTATTATAAAAACTAATTTCTAATTTCTAGTTTCTAATTTCCGTCTTAAGGATTGGTAGAGAAAATTGAAGCATTGGCGATCAAGGCTCTTCTGTTCATTTTCAGAATATCTCTTACCCATTCTGCGAAATCTTCCGGCTGAAGAACTTTATCCGGATTTCCGTCTGTCAAACCTCCCTGAATAGACATATCGGAAGCGATTGTACTTGGTGTAAGTGTAATTACACGGATGTTTTGCTTTCTCCATTCTGCCATCATCGATTGTGATAATGAAACAACTGCTGCTTTTGAGGCTGCATAAGCCGACATATTGGGTCCGCCTTTCAAGCCGGCCGTTGATGCCACGTTTACAATATCCCCCTCTCCTTTTGCTTTCATGAACGGCTGCACTGCTTTTGCCGCATAATATACTCCGAAAAGGTTGGTTTTAATTACCTGTTCCCAAGTTTCAGAAGGCATTTCTTCAATAGTTCCGAAATCTCCGATTCCGGCATTGTTGATTAAAATATCAACTCCTCCCAATTGTTCTGCTAAAGCTTCAATTCCGGATTTTACTTCGGCCTCGTTATCAACAGAAAAAACCGCATATGCTGCATTTACCCCAAGATTTTTAATTTCTTCTACTGTATTTTTAAGGTTTTCTTCATTTCTTCCCGTAATTCCTACGTTAACTCCTTCGTTTGCCAATGCGAACGCTACTGCTTTACCTAATCCTCTTCCTCCACCCGTGATGATGGCATTTTTTCCGCTTATATTCATATTAAATAGTATTTTATTCGTGTAAGCAAATTTACGAAAGATGATCTGGATAATGTTGATGGAAACAAAATTTTATAGGGATTATTATATGGGATGCTTCGACAAGCTCAGCATGACATTTGATACTATTACTTGTAGTTAAAAAGCAAAACCGACCCAATAAGGGCCGGCTTCATTTGAAAGTATAGTAAAAAATAAGAAACTAAGGAATAAGAATTGAGTTTTGAACCTCAAATTCCTGTGATGTTGAGAACTGATTTCCATACATATCTGTCGCTCTCACCTCAACTTTATGTTTTCCTAAAGAAAGCTTTTTAGAGAAGTCTCCTGTCCAGATATGTTTTGAAATTTCCGGATTTGAAGGTCTTCTTCCCGGGAAAATATTTTGTGTTGTATCCCATTTGAAAACCGACATTACAAAACTTGGGTCAACCGTTTCATCATAGTCCATTGCTTCCCATTTTTCATCATCAATTCTGTATTCTACTTTGTCTTTTTGGCTTCCCATGAAGAAATTAGCCAAGATTTTCGCAGATGTTTTTGAAGGAAAAGGAACCACTTTCGGAACGTATAAACTGATCTGATAATCTTCCGGTTTCCCAGCTGTTTTGTATTTAACTTTATATTGATTATCATTGAAACTGATAAAAGAATATCCTTTTGCTGTACCGTCTCTCATGGTTGAAGTCGGAAATCCTAAGTCATCTGATGTTCCTGACCACCAATCTCCGCAAGTGGTTCCTACGTTGTATTCATGAAGGTCTTTTGAACCGTTCCAACCTGCTGCTTTTCCGTAGAAAAGTTGTTGCTGAATATGCGTATGAGCCGATAGCAACAATGCATTCTGGAAAGGTGCCAAATAATCAAATAATTTCTGACGGTCTGAGTTTCTGAAATTATCTTCGTTTTTATGTTCCAAAGGAATGTGGAAAGAAACAACAATCAGTTTGCTTTTATCGACCAGTTTTAGATCATTTTCCACAAATTTCAGCTGATCTTCACGAAATCCTCCCCAATATCCTTTTCCGTCTCTCGGATCGGGATATAAAATATCATCTAACACAATGAAATGCACGTTTCCATAATTGAAAGAATAGTTCGCAGGACCAAAGTTTGATTCAAAAGTTTCATCAGAAAGCTTGTCTTCTTTGGCTTCGTAATTCATATCATGGTTTCCCATTACATTGTACCAAGGCAACCCGATTTCTTTCATTACATCTGCATAAGGTTTCTGTAAACTCAGATTATCTCCTACCAAATCTCCTAAACTGATTCCCAAAACGGCATTTTTCTTGGTATTTTTAACTTCATTGACAATGGCTCTTCTGAAATAATCCAATTGTTTTTCCGTGTAAGGTTGTGGATCTCCAAATACCAGAATATCGAAGTTCTTGCTTTCATTTTGTTTGTTTAAGGCAAAATTGATCTCTTTCGGAAGCTCTCCGGTTGGCGCAGAACCTTTGTATTTAAAATCTGTAGGCGAACCTGTCGGTTTATACTGATAATAATATTGCGGTAAATTATTTTCATTCACTGGAGTCATGTATCCGGAAGGTTTGATCACAAAAATCGTTTGTCCCTCCTGAATTGGTAAGCTGTATCTTCCGTTTTTATCTGTTGATACCACTTGTTCTCCATTAGAAACTGCCACTCCTTCGATTCCTTTTTCTTTGTTTTCTTTCTTCTGATTTTTGTTAATGTCTTCGTATACATAGCCTGAAACAGAAGCTTGTGAAAGTACTATTGAAGAAATTAATAATGCAGGAATGATATATTTTAAATTCATTTTATTCTTTTTGAGAGTTTATTGATTCCACCAGTTAACTACGTTAATATTATCTCCACCAATAGACTGAACTGCGGCCTGGTAATTTTCGGTATTCAACACCTTTGAAAGCGGTGGATATAAAAGTCTCTGAGGCATTTTACCATCATTAAGCAATCCTCCGTTATTAGGTAATACAGGGTAACCGGTTCTTCTTTGCTCGAACCACTGTTGCTCATCTACGAAAAACAGAGCCAGGTGCTTTTGAATCATAATTCTTTCTAAGGTATTATTGTATGTAACATTGGCTCCTGCCAAATATCCCGTAGGCATCGTAAGTCCCCATTGTTCGATAGAAGACTGAACCCCTTTTTCATAATAAGTTTGTGCGTTTCCTGCGATAATTCCTTTAAATGCTAATTCTGCAAGAATAAACTGCAATTCAGAATAATGCATAACAAAAATATTAAACGGTGCAATTGCCAGGTTGGTAGCACTCACATTAGAAGGTTGATAGTTAAAAGTAGTTCCTGCTGCATATCCTACAGGTGCTCCCTTATATCCTAAACTTGCGTTAGTGGCAAGATCTTTCGCTGTAGAAAAGAACCTGGCCAATCTCGGGTCAGTAGCTGAGTTGTTTTTAAGAGTATTGATTAAAAATTCTCCGGCAGCACGCCCTGTGGTAAAATCCTGATATCTCGCAATAGGAGTGGCTAGAGGAGCAATTCCTGTGATATTAAGCATTGCACTATCCGAATTGGCAGTAAAGATGGGATATATTGTAGGGTTGTTTACAATATCATTTATTCTTTGATATACGTTAATTTCTCCATTCTTTTTCAAAATTCTCGTCAACAATCTTAATGAAAGTGAATTACAGAATTTTTTCCATTTTAGAATTCCGTTGACATCATTATTGGCATTATAAAACAAATCGGTATCTGTAAGAGGTGTAGTCGTTACAAAAAGTGAATTTGCCGTCTTTAAATCATCAAGAAGTTTTACATAGATATCTTTTTGCTTATCAAATTTTGGCTGGCTGATTCCCTCTGCAAGCTGCGATGCCTCAGAAAAAGGAATATCTCCGAAAGTATCGGTAAGATTGGCATACAGCCAAGCATTCATGACCATTGCAACTGCCTGGTAGTTTTTGTTGTTTTGTGCTGTAGCAAGATTGTACATATCTCTTACCTGCTTCAGCCATTTGTAAGAATTATTCCAATAGCCTGTTCCTGTAGATTCACTGATATAGTAGCGACTCACGTTAGTTACCGATTCATTAGGAAAATCAATCGCCTCCTGCATGATATCAAAAGTAAAATCATTTGCTCTCATATATCCTACTGAGGCCATATTGTACTGTACTGGTGCAAGTAAACTTCCTGCGGTAGGATTAAATATCTTACTGGTATCGGTATTTATTTCTTCAAAATTCCTATCACAAGAAGCCAACGTACAGGCAACTGCAAAAAGACCAAAAAATTTAATTATTATATTTTTCATTATGTAGATTTTATGGTTGTTATGACTTGATTTTTAAAATTTAACATTAAGCTGAATTCCTACTGTTCTTGCTGTCGGTAGCTGCCCTACTTCTGCTCCCGGAGTGATAGAACCATTATTTAAAGTAGCAGCCTCAGGATCGAAAAGCGGAAATTTGGTCCACATCCAAAGGTTTCTTCCGAAAACTGAAAGGCTTAAATCTGTCATTTTTAAAGATCTCACTAAGTCTTTAGGGAAATAATAAGTGATATTGGCTTCTCTTAGCTTCACAAAAGAGGTATCGAATGAGTTGGTCTCAATATTGGCTCTTCTGTAATAATCTGCATAATAGCTGGTAAGAAGTACTTCTTTTGTATTGGGTGAAAAGCTTCCGTCTGCATTCTGTACAACACCCTGCCCTACAATCATTCCATTTGGATTCTCTCTTCCCATCAAAGTATTAGTCAACTTACCCTGCTCAGACATTTTGTGGTGAGATTGTGAATATGCTCTACCTCCGTACTGCCCATCAATAGAAAAGCTCACAGCAAAGTTCTTATATTTGAAAGTGTTTTGTAAACCTATTCTCCATTTAGCATAAGCATTTCCTACATATTCTATTTCTGTAGACTTTGCAGTAAGACCATCAGCTCCGTAAATTACCTGTCCGTCTGGAGCCCTCTGCAGTTTATATCCATACATATCTCCTAGAGAGCCTCCTACAACTGCATTGTAGAATAAGACCCCTCCAACACTAGACATGGTATATGGTTCTCCCTGAAATTCTGCAGGAAGTGAAAGAATTTTATTTCTGTTTAGAGACCAGTTGGCAGAAACATTCCAAGAGAAATCTTTATATTTTACCGGTGTAGCGGTAAGCATCATTTCAACCCCTTGATTTCTTACTTCCCCTGAGTTGATCATTCTTTGAGTATACCCACTTTCTGCAAGCGTTTGTACAGGAATAATCTGATTTTTGGTATTATTCTGATAAACGGTTACAATATAATTTAAACGGTTATTAAAAAATCCAAAATCCATCCCAGCTTCAATATTGGTATTCATTTCCGGTTTCAGATTGGCATTCAATAAAAGATTGCTGGTTTCTGCTCCGCCTGTAAAATCACTAGGATTATAGTATTGATAAAGGTTATAAGGGGTTGTATCATTTCCTACCTGAGACCAAGAACCTCTTAATTTCCAATAGTTAAATAATGTTGATTTTAATTTCAATGCATCGGAAAGAATCAATGAAGTGGTTACAGACGGATAAAAATAAGATCTGTTTGCTTTTGGTAAAGCACTACTCCAATCGTTTCTTGCGGTCACATCTACAAACCAGATGTTATTATAGCTTAAATTTACCAAACCATAGACACTGTTCATTTCCTTATCTTTAGGAATTGGCATCATAGATTGCAAAGAAACAGCATTGGTAAGCTCATATAGACCTGCTACTCTAAGACCGGTTGCTCTATAATCGTTTTGAACATATTCGTTGTATCTTACATTTCCTCCGGCAGAAATATTATAGTTTAATTTGCCTAGTTTATTCTTGTAAGTAAGCAATAAGTCTGTGTTATATTCTGAGTTTTTGATATACTGTTCCCTGTAATACCCCTTAGCGTAGTTTGCCGAATTCCAAGGTCTCTTGGTTGTTCTTTCTTCGTTGGTTAATTCTAATCCGGAACGAAGCATTACATCAAAATGTTTTGTGAAGTTATAAGTAGCCGTGACGTTACCTGTGATAAATTTTTTATCCAAGCCATTCAGCATTTCATAAGCAATAAGATAAGGATTATCAATAAAAGAACTGAATGGGTGAATCTGTGCAGTCTGATACTGCCCTTGCTTCCAAACCGGTTTATACCACGCTAAATCTACGTTCGGATTCTGGAAAATCATAAAATATGAAATCGACTGGTTATTATACCCCGTCGCAGGAAGATTATCACTTTTTGTACTATTAAAAGCAAACTTCGCCACTACTTTAAGTTTTGAGTTCAGCTGATGGTCTAAAGACAATGCATAATTAAAACGATCAAATCCCGTATTAGGCATCATCCATTCATTTTTTTGATAGGTTAAAGAGGTTCTGAAAGCCGTATTTTGATTAGATGCCTCTACTCCTAATGTATTAGAATAAGTAGCCCCTGTCTGCCAAAAATCTTTCACATTATTGTCATAAGATCTCCAAAGCTGTCTTGATTTGCTTTGACCTTCTATGGTTGGATCATATTGAAAATAATACTGTCCGTTAAATTTCGGTCCAAAAGCACTACTGGTTCCTCCTGTGCTTACTCCATCAGCAGAAGCACCATAAGAATAATAGAATTGCCCCGCAGAATTTTTCGTCAAAGTTCCTTGTCCGTATTCATGTTGATAATCCGGCCATTTAAGAACTGAATCAAAGCTGGATGAAGAATTAAAGGTTACATTTACTTTTCCATTCTTATTCTTTCCTGATTTTGTCGTAATCATAATAGCTCCTCCCGCTCCTCTGGAACCGTATAAAGCCGCCGCAGAAGCTCCTTGCAATACTGTTACCGACTCAATATCATCTGGATTGATACTGTTAAAATTATTTCCGAAGTCTACCGGTACATCACCACCAGATCCTGCTGCATACGCATCACTACCGTTACTTGTGCTGGTTCCTCCTAAAGGGACTCCATCTACTACGATAAGCGCTCCATTTTGATCCAGGTTCATAGAAATTGCACCTCTCAATGTAATTTTCGAAGTACCCAAAGGTCCCGATCCCGCCGTTTGAATTTTCAAGCCGGCCACTTTACCTTCTAAAGCTTGTGCCCAGTTATTATTCTGGGTTTTGGTAAACTCTTCACCATTTACTTTTGTTGCTACATATCCCAGAGATTTATCATGTCTCTTAATCCCCAGTGCTGTTACAACCACCTCATCAATGCTTTTGATGGTATCTTTTTTAGCTTTTTGCTGAGCCGCTAGATTGGCACTGACTAATCCTAACAGTGACAAAACCAGTAACTTTTGAGTCTCTTTACGCATATCCTTTTTGTTTGCGCAAAATTAGAACGACCTATCCATAATGGTTTTAACAAGATTTTAACATTCATTAAAGAAACATTAAACCAAATATTAATTCATTTTTAACAAAAACACTCAAAATACTGACCTCCATAGCCTTAGATTAATTAAGCATTTTTAATGTCACATTTTTACCTTATTTACCTAACTTTATTGTCTTTTCCTGATAAAAATAAAATTTTTCCCTTCTATACACGTTTCTACTACTGACTTGAGCAAATACAAAAAAACCTGTCTCCAAAGAAACAGGCTGTATAATAATCTGACAAATTTTATTACTTCCCTTTTAACTGATCAGGAATATTGGTTGTAATGAAACCTATTCCTTGTTTTTTTAGCTCATCATAAACAGTCACATCATTCACTGTCCAGGAATTGGTGATCAATCCTAAAGCTTTTGCATCAGAAATCCAGGTTGGATTTTTTTGAAATATACTGTAATGATAATCTAATCCGTCTAATCCTTCTTTTTTAATTTGTTCAGGTGACAATTCTCCTTTCAGATACTGAACTTTAAATGTAGGCTCAAGCCTTTTAATTTCTTTACAGATGTTTAGACTGAATGAAATAAATTCACTTTGAGATTCAAGCTTCATCTCTTTAATCATTTTGAGTGTTTTTGCCGTCAGTTCATCTTCTTTTTCCTTTGTTTTATCCGGCTTTATTTCTACAATCAATTTTAGAGACTTATCTTTTTTCCCTTGTTTTAAATAATCCTTTAAGGTAGGAAACTTCTCCCCATTCGACAATTTCAGAGTTTCCAGTTCTTTGAAATCAGTTTCTGAAATCTCCATTTTCCCGTGGTGTTCATCATGATTGATGACCAAAACACCATCTTTCGTCATTCTCACATCAAATTCAGATCCGTAAATCTTCAGATTTTGAGAGTTTTCTAACGACTTTAATGAGTTTTCTGTTGTTGCTGGCTGGGTTTGCCAATAACCTCTGTGTGCAATAATCTGGGTTTGTGCCTTCATTACGACTGTGCTTAAAACTGCTAACCCTAAGATAATTTTTTTCATAATATAATTACATAAAATTCTGAAACTTTTAGATAAAGGTAATATTAGTTATTACATTTTTTCCTTAAATAAACAAACGCAAAAATACTGAGACTTTGTGGAGTTCGAGTTTAAATGAATCTTAATAATACTTTAAATAATGGCAAGTATTTTTTTAATTCACCTATTTTTTAAATGCAATTACTTTAATTACTTTTGCTTAAAAGATAGAAACCCAATGTCCGAAAACATTCAACAAAAAATAGAAGACCTTCGTAAAGAGCTTCATCAGCATAATGAAAACTATTATCTTCTAGACACCCCGACCATTTCAGATTACGACTTCGACGTCTTATTGGAAGAACTTCGTGATTTAGAAGCAAAATATCCTGAATTTTATGATGAAAACTCTCCTACGGTGCGTGTTGGTGGCGGAATTACTAAAGTTTTCCCGACGGTTCAGCATAAGTTCAGGATGTATTCTCTGGACAATTCTTATAATTTTGACGATCTTGAAGACTGGGAAAAAAGAATTATTAAAACCATTGATGAGCCTGTAGAATTTGTAGCAGAACTAAAATACGACGGAGCATCAATTTCTATTTTGTATGAAAACGGAAAATTAGCGCAGGCTGTCACTCGTGGTGATGGTTTTCAAGGGGATGAAATTACATCTAATGTGCGCACCATTTCGGATATTCCATTAAAGTTGAAAGGTGATTTTCCGGAACATTTCTTTATGCGCGGTGAAATTTATTTAACGAGAAAAAATTTCGACAAAATCAATACATTACGTGAGGAAGAAGGATTAGATCCATTCATGAATCCAAGAAATACGGCAAGCGGAAGCTTGAAAATGCAGGACAGCGGCGAAGTGAGAAAACGTGGGCTTTCTTCAGTTTTATACCAGTTTATTTCAGAAGATTTTCCGGCAGAATCGCATTGGGAATTGCTTGAAAAGGCAAAATCATGGGGTTTCAAAACCTCACAGCAGGCAAAATTGTGCACGACTTTAGATGAGGTAAAAGAATTTATTACATACTGGGATACAGAACGTCATCATTTACCTTTTGAAATTGACGGAATTGTTTTAAAGGTAAATTCATTAAAACAACAGAGACAACTTGGATATACCGCAAAATCTCCGCGTTGGGCGATGGCTTATAAATTTAAAGCTGAAAAAGTAGAAACCGAATTACAGAGTGTTTCTTATCAGGTCGGAAGAACGGGAGCTATTACTCCGGTTGCCAATCTGAAACCTGTTTTACTAGCCGGAACCATTGTAAAAAGAGCATCTTTACACAACGAAGATATTATCAAGAAACTAGATTTGCATGAAAACGATTTCGTATATGTAGAAAAAGGCGGTGAAATTATTCCGAAAATTGTTGGAGTAAATACCGAAAAAAGAACCGAAGAAAGTAAAGAAATTCAATATATCAAAAATTGCACTGAATGCGGAACAGAGCTTGTAAAAATTGAAGATCAGGCGATTCATTTTTGTCCGAATGAATTACATTGTCCACCGCAAGTTGTCGGAAGAATGATTCATTATGTCTCCAGAAAAGCCCTGAATATTGAGAATCTAGGAAGTGAAACTATCGAACAACTATATAGAGAAAGACTTATTGAAAACCCTGCAGACTTTTATACTTTAAAGAAAGAACAGCTCTTACCATTGGAAAGAATGGCGGAAAAATCTGCACAGAATATCATTTCCGGAATCGAAAAATCAAAAGAAATTCCGTTCGAAAAGGTGCTTTATGGAATTGGGATAAAACATGTCGGTGAAACGGTTGCCAAAAAACTAGTCAAAAACTTCCCTACTATTGAAGAGCTGAAAAATGCTACAGCAGAAGAGCTTTGCCAGGTTGAAGACATCGGAACAAAAATCGCAGTCAGTATTGTAAATTTTTTTGCCAATTCCGAAAACATTTTAATGATCGAAAGATTAAAATCTTACGGAGTTCAATTAGAAAAAGGAGAAAATACCAATGAAGTTTTATCCAATGCTTTAGAAGGAAAAACCTTCCTGTTCACCGGAAAATTATCTTTATTTACAAGAGAATCTGCTGAAGATATGGTGGAAAAACATGGCGGAAAAAATATATCCGCAGTTTCCAAAAACCTTAATTATCTTGTAGTAGGAGAAAAAGCAGGAAGCAAACTGAAAAAAGCTCAGGACATCGGAACTATTGAAATTCTGGATGAACAGCAGTTTTTGGATTTGATTAATGCATAACATTTTTAGTTTTAGCAGAAGTTATTTACTTCATATTAAAAACAATATTAATATGTAACAAAATTAATTACATTAGTTATCTTTGTTACATATTAATATTAAAAAAATGAGAAAAACTATTACAATTTTTACTTTATTAGGATTATTTCTCTTTTCACAAGGATTGAATGCACAAAGTAAAAAAGTAACCCAATCTGGCCTGGATTATAATAAAAAACTGGTAGCAGATTTTTATCAGAAAATATTTGGAGATCATGACTTTACGAATATTGATCATTATCTTTTACCAACTTACATTCAACACAATCCAAATGTTGCCGATGGTTCAGAAGCATTTGAAAAAGCGGTAAAGGTTTGGTTGAAAAATGAACCGAAAACGAAAATTGATATTCAGCACATTGCTGCAGAAGGCGATTTGGTCTTTCTTCACGTCAAAGATCTTTTACCAGATGGGAAATTGCAATCTGTAATTGATATTTTCAGAATTGAAAACAAAAAAATTGCGGAACATTGGGATGTTCATGAAGCCGTTCCTGAAAAATCAGCCAATTCACATCCTATGTTTTAGTGTACTATAAATTAGGTTGCGCTTTTGGATTCTGTTTTCCTTTATCAATAAACAATATCCCATTATCAAAGATTTTATCGTAATTTTAGTCAAAGAAGTTTAAAATCTTAAAAATGGAATTCTTAAAAGACCATTATGTTATTCAGAATGAATTGGTACTGATTTTTATTTCTGTAGTTCTAGGCTTACTCATTGGTACAGAGCGTGAATACAGGAATAAATCAGCTGGATTGCGTACCTTTATTTTAGTATGTTTCGGATCCTGTGTCTTCACCGTTTTATCTTTAAAAATCGGAATCAGCAATCCGGATCGCCTAGCTGCAAACATCATCACTGGAATTGGCTTTTTGGGAGCTGGAGTCATCTTTAAAGATGATAATAAAATTGGAGGTATTACGACTGCAACCACAATCTGGGCAACCGCTTCCATCGGAATGGCAGTAGGTTCCGGATATGTTTATCTTGCATTATTAGGAACAGCTTTAGTATTATTGATTTTAAACTCTCTCACCTATTTTGAGAAATACATAGACAAAAAACACAAGATAAGGGAATATAAGATTGCCGTCGTTCATGCTAAAGAAATTCCTCATTGTGAAGAACTTTTCAAAAAACACAGCTTAAAGTTTGTCGTGTCAAAACAACAATATACCCAAGGAAATCTGGCGACAAGCTGGATCATTACTGGTAAAAATACAGATCATGAAGCTTTGATGAAAGACCTGATGGAAGATGAAACAATAATTGCCTACCAATTTTAAGTAAAAAAATAATAAGACTGCCTCAAAAGCGGTCTTTTTCTTTTAGTAAAAAATTAATTTTATGTATTTTTAGGCAAAATTTTTTGTAATGATAAAACGTAATATTCTAATTGCTTCGGCATTCTTTAGTTTTTCTTTAGGAATTGCCCAGCAATATGGCGGAATGTGGATCCCGACAGAGCTTAATGAAAAGGAAATGAAAGATTTGGGGATGAAAATTTCTGCTAAAGATATATTCAATGTTCAGAAGCCAAGTATTAAAGATGCCGTAGTACAGTTCAACGGAGGCTGTACCGCCGAAATTATTTCTCCAAAAGGATTACTCCTTACCAATCACCATTGCGGATTTGGGCAGATACAGGCTCACTCTTCTGTCGAAAATGACCTTTTATCTAATGGTTTTTGGGCTAAAAATACAGAAGGGGAACTTCCTAATCCTGGTGTAACGGTAGATTTTATTGTAGATATCAAAGAAGTTACCCAACAAATTCTTGAAGGTACGGATAAACTTACAGAGCCTGAGCTTTCAAAAAAAATTGCTAATAATATTGAGGTTTATAAAAACTCTCAAAAAACAGAGTCTTATCAATCTATTTCTGTAAAATCTATGTATTACGGAAATAAATATTATGCTTATACCATCGAAACTTATAAAGACATAAGATTGGTAGGAGCACCACCACAAAGTATCGGAAAATTCGGAAGTGATACCGATAACTGGGTTTGGCCAAGACATACAGGAGATTTCTCTATGTTTAGAATTTATGCAGGAAAGGATAATAAACCTGCAGAATATTCCAAAGACAATGTTCCTTACATTCCGAAGCACTATCTTCCGGTTTCCATTAAAGATAAAAATGAAAATGATTTCACTTTTGTATTCGGATTCCCGGGAAGAACTACAGAATACTTACCGGCAATTGCTGTTGAAAAGATCATGAAAGAAATCGATCCTGCAAGAATTGCAGTAAGAGATGTTGCTTTAAAAACGTTAGACGAAAAAATGCGTACCGATGATGCTACACGTATCAAATACGCTTCAAAATATGCCTCAGTAGCCAATTACTGGAAAAAATGGATCGGTGAAGTTGAAGGATTAAAAAAATCTAATGCGGTTGAGAAAAAAGTAATGTATGAAGGGTCTTTGGTCTCTAAAAACCATGAAATCAAATCTACATTAGATCAACTTAACAAATTATACAACGATCAGGCTCCTTACGCACTTAACAATGCTTATTATACGGAAGTTTTAAGAAATGCTGAAACATTGATGTTGGCTAATCTTTACTACAACTACATTACTTCTGTAGAAGCAGGGAGAATGGATGAAAAAGCAACAACTGCATTCAAGAATAAACTAACTTCATTCTACAAAGATTATAGCCCTGAGCTGGATTCAAAAGTGACGGCTAAACTTTTGGCGTTGTATGCTAATAAAACGGCTCCACAATTCTTACCTGCAGGATTTGATAAGTATAAAAATGAAACTCAGAATATTCAGAATATTGAAGAAGCTTCTAAAAACTCCGTCATTACAGGAAGAACTGAAGCAAACGGAGCTTCTGTATCTAAAGATATCGAAAAAGCATTTTCTAATCAGGATAAATTAATTAAAACCTTAAAGAAAGATCCTATTTATCAAATTTATACTACGCTGAGAGAAACCTACATGAAAACGGCAGATCCTCAATTTACCTCATTACAGGCTAAAATTGATGAGCTTCAAAAAACATTCATGGCTCAGCAAATGGAAACCGACAAAGACAGAAAATTCTTTCCGGATGCTAATTCTACGCTTCGTGTAACCTACGGAAAAGTAAAAGGTTCTAGCCCGAGAGATGCCGTTTCTTATAACTACCAAACTCATTTGGCGGGTGTAATGGAAAAATATGTTCCTGGAGATTATGAATTCGATGTTCCTAAAAAGCTAATTGATCTTTATAGTAAAAAGGATTTCGGAATGTATAAAGACAAAACAGGTGATGTTCCGGTAGGATTTACGGCAACCAATCATACAACAGGAGGTAACTCAGGAAGCCCTGCTCTGGATGCCAACGGAAACCTTGTTGGACTGAACTTCGACAGACAGTGGGAAGGAACAATGAGTGATATCAATTATGATCCTCGTTTCAGCCGAAACATTATGGTGGATACCAAATACATTCTTTTCATCATCGATAAATATGCCGATTCAAAATGGCTGATTGATGAAATGAAAGTGATCAAATAATGTATTTTAATAAATCAATACAGAATAAAAACCCCGAAAATTTCGGGGTTTTTATTTTTTTAATGTCCAAAAATATCTTTCAAACTCACTTCTTTAAATGTTCCCATCTGGTTTACTGCTTCCATATTCAGGTTTTCCTTTTTCCCGATAATAGCCGTATTGAAATGAATCGGTTTAATTTCAGTATCGTAAAATTGCTTTAAATCATCAAAGCTCAAATTTTGAATCTGCTGATAAATGTCTTTTCTAAAATCATAGTGAATATTCAGTTTTTTCAGTCTCAACGTATTAAAAAAGATATTCGTTCTGGTGATTCTGGTTGATGCAATCTGTTTCAGTGCCGCATTTCGTGCATTTTCAAACTGGCTAGGAACTTCAGGAAGTTCGCTCATCAATTCAGTCATGGTATCTACTGCAATCTGTAATTTATCCGGTTGTGTTCCGATATAAGTTGTAATATAATCCGGATGATTAAGCTCTGCATTTGCTGCGTAAGAAACATAAGCAGAATAAGCTAAGCTTTTGCTCTCACGTATTTCCTGGAAAACTATTGATGATAATCCTCTCCCGAAATATTCATTAAACACATTAATTTTTCCAAAGTTTTCGATATTTACCGAATGGCCTCTTCCTACCTTACTCATTTCCATTTGTACCATGTCATAGCTCGTAAAATAGACATTACCAATTGTTTCTGGTTCAGGATATTGTTTAGGTTCAGGAATTTGAAGACTTTCATTCTCAGTATATTTCCCGATATATGAAGTAAAACTTTCAAAATCTTTCCCATAGAAAAAGATCTGATAAGGAAATTTGAACAGTTTGTTCATTCTGTCTGTAAAAACTTCCACCTTGCTATTTTCAAGCTCTTCTTTTGAGATAATATCTGTAAATCGGGAGAACTCTCCTAGCTTCGTATAGTTCGTTAAAGCCGTCATAATTCGGCTTTTATCTTTTTTTACAGCCGCTCTGTTTTCCAAAACAGTTTCTACGAATTGTTCGTAAATTTCCTGATCAGGATTTACCTGGTACATCCAGTGCTGAAGCAATTCAATTCCCTTTTCAATATTTTCTTCCAATCCGCTTAAAGAAATTATAAGTTGATCATTAGCCGTTTTAAAATCATTGGAAATCCCGATTTTAAAAAATTCTTTTTTCAGATCTTCCGGAGAAAACCGATCTGTACCCAAATATTGAAGAATCTGGGTAGAAATTCCCAAATCACGGTCATGATCGCTCCCAAAAGGAAAAATAAAATGAACCTGAGCAATAGCGTTATATTTGTTCTTAACAAAGCTCAATTTTTTATCTTTAACTAAATCTGTTTTAATTTCTTTCTTATAATCAATAAATTCAGGAGTAATATCTTCTGTTTTTTCTGCTAAAATCTGCTGTAAAAACTCAGACTGGGTTTCACGATTGATTTTCACAGGAGTGATTCCCGGATTTTCAACTCTGATCAATCGGTCATTGATCCCTTTTTCTTTATAAATAATCACATAATTATCTTTAAAGAACTCATTAGCAAAAGCGATTATATCTTCTTTTATAAACATAGCATACTCATCCATTTCATTGAGTTCCTGTTCCCAGGTTCTTCCTTTAATGTAAGTATCATAAAGATTGGTTGCCAATCCGTCTGCCGTTTCCAGCGTTTTCATTCTCTGCAACTTAAAATCATTGATAATGGCAGGAAGCATCCAGTCCGGAAAATCTCCTTTTTTCATCAATTCAATCTGTTCCAAAACCAATTCTTTAGCTTCATCCAAAGTTTGTGTCTCTTTCGGAACGGCAACGATTGAAAAATATCCGTATTCCTTTAATCCCACAGAAAAAGCCTGTCCCCAAAGTAGTTTTTGAGTCTGATTAATATTTAAATCCATTAATCCTGCCTCTCCTCTATTGCTTAAAATATTGGCGACAATATCGGCTAACATTGCTTCTCTGGTTCCGTAACTTTCCGTTCTCCACGCCAACTGCACTCTGGGTGTTGTCGGACTTTTTACCGTTCTTTTTACAATTTCTGTAATCGGTTTTTCAATAACCGGAGTTTTTATGGGAAGCTCTCTATAAGGAATTGCCCCAAAATACTGATCTACAAGCTGAATGGTTTTTTCAAAATCTAAATCTCCAACTAAAACTACCGCATAATTATTAGGAACATAATATTCATCAAAATACTTATGAATAGCCTTCATAGAAGGATTTTTCAAATGTTCCGGTTTTCCTAGTGTGGTTTGCTGTCCGTTGGGATGCGTTGGAAAAAGAGCATCCATCAGTTCATAATTCACCAGTCGAGAGTCATTATCCTGTGCTCTGTTGAATTCTTCATAAACAGATTCAAGCTCAGTGTGAAAAAGTCTCAAAACCATTTCTGAAAATCGTTCTTTTTCAACTTTCAGCCATTTCTCAAGCTCATTATTCGGAATATTATTTTTGTACACTGTTTCATCAAACCAGGTGTGGGCATTCGTACCCGTTGCTCCCAATGAAGAAATTGCCTTATCATATTCATTCGCAATCGCATATTGACTGGCTTCCTGAGAAATTTCATCTATTTTTGTATAGATTTCTTTCTTTTTATCCGCATCAGTCTCAACTTTGTGCTGCTCATATAAATCTGAAATCTGGTTGAGTAGTTCTTTTTCTTTTTCCCAATTATGAGTTCCGATTTTTGATGTTCCTTTAAACATCATGTGCTCAAGATAATGCGCTAAGCCAGTATTGTCAGAAGGATCATTATTACTTCCTGTTCTCACCGGAATATAAGTCTGAATTCTTGGTGCATCAAAGTTTTGGGCTAAAAAAACCTTTAAACCATTCTTTAATGTATAAATTCTTACCTTATTTTCGTCATTAGAAATTGTAATATATTCGTAATTGTTAGGATCTGTATGAATGGTTTCGTTGTATCTTCCGTTCGTCATAAATAAGCTCATTTTCATTCTTAAAAACAAGAATGTATACAAATGTAAGCAATCAAAAAAGAACCTCTTAAAAATTCCTGAATATTACATCTATTGTTATGATTACAAAATGTTAAAATTTTATTTCGTATTCTCAATCCCTTGCTTAAAATGTTTTAAATTTGAATGAATCACTTTTCAATAATATTATAAAAAATGAGTAATATTCCTAAAATCAAGAAAGTTTATCAAGATAAAAACTCCGAAGCATGGAACAAGCTATGTGATTATATAGACTTTGTTGAAAAAGAAGGAATAGAAGAATTTGAACCAAGGCAAAAATTAGGGAACGAGTTATTTTCAGAAATTCAAGTCTTACCAAAATCAATTTCGAAACTTAAAAACATTAAAACACTCCATTTATATGGAAGTAATCTTATACAAATACCACCTGAAATTGGAGAAATGGAATCACTGAGAACGTTTATTCCATATACCTCATACAAACTTCATTGGTATCCATACGAAATTATTAATTGTACAACAATCAACAAGAGTACGGTAAGCACAAGAGCTCTTTACGGAAATTATAATACAAAATTAAAATTCCCTGATCTGACTTTAGAAACTGTAAAATATTTTGACACAGAAATTGTGAAATGTAGTATCTGCAAAAAGGAAATAAACTATTCAGAAACTGATCAGTATTGGATTTCCTTGGTGATTGCAACAGATTTGCTCCCCCTCTTGGTTAATACTTGTTCCGAAATTTGTAAAGGTCAGATTATAACATCCCATCCTCACTATTCTCATCTCCAACATCCACCTCATAAAGGTGGAAATAACAGTACTGTTTTATCACTGTTCAAATTTTAGAATATAGAAAAAAAATCAAAATTATAAGCCATAAAAATGTCAGCAACATTCTTCCCAACACCACAAGAATTTCGAAATTGGCTGGAAAAAAATCATAAAAACGAAAAGGAGCTTCTTGTTGGATTTTACAAGGTCGGAACAAAAAAGCCTTCTATGACCTGGTCTGAATCGGTAGATCAGGCGTTATGTTTTGGATGGATTGACGGAGTAAGAAAATCGATTGACGAAGAAAGTTACAGCATCCGTTTCACGCCCAGAAAACCAACAAGTATTTGGAGCGCCATCAATATTAAAAAAGTTGAAGATCTCACAACAGCCGGATTAATGACTCCTGAAGGTCTGAAAGCTTTTAAATTAAGAAAAGAAGAAAAATCAGCCATTTACTCACACGAAAAAGAACTTGCAACGCTAGATCCTGAATTTGAAAAGCAGTTTAAAGCGAACAAAAAAGCATGGGAATTTTTTACCCACCAAGCTCCTTCTTATCAAAAAGTAATGCTTCATTGGATCATGCGTGCAAAGCTGGAGAAAACAAGGTTATCGAGACTGGAGACAACGATTAGGGAAAGTGAGAACGAAAAAAGGCTAAGATAATTTTCACAATTTAAATTCGTTTTTTAACCTTGGGTTTCATGTATCAAAACTGTATTTTTGTTGATATTTTTAAATTATGGAAAAACAGGTACTAGATTTTTGGGTAGGAAATTTCAATAACGAAGACGATTTTTACAATTTTGTGGAAGAGGATGAAAACTTTTATCTGGAAGAGGATTCTGATGATATTTTCGTTTCAAAGTTTGCAGAGTCTCAAAACACCATCTGGTTTGATCAGGATTTAATAGAATATGGTTTTGATGATTCTAATCTTGGGCTTTTTGAGAAATTTGCAGATTTTTCCTTCGCAGAAGACTGGCTTCCTACGCTGGTGCAGAGAATTAATGAAATGAATCTTACATTTGATATTAATTCATTAGTTTTTGTAAGCCAGGGCCAAATTCCTAAACCTTCGTCGATAGAAAATGATAACTTTTCTTTGACCTATCTAGGCGGAATAGAATTTGAATATTAATTAAACACCAAAATATTACATATGAAAAAAACGCTAGCAGTATTCCTTCTACTGCTCTTTACCACTGTATTTTCTCAAACCAAGAGATTTATTTATGAATTGCAAATAGTGCTCGATGGCAAAGAGAAAAAAATGAATATGGTTCTGGATATCGACAAGGATTTTGTGAAATTCTACGATTACAAATTTTTTGAAATGGATTCTATCAGTAAGAAAACCGGACAAAACTGGCAAGCCAATACATTGAGTGATCAGTTGATTATCCGAAAAGCCAATTCATTCGACAACCAGTCTTTCCATGACAATGTGTATGATTATTTCACCATTAGTTCTACTGATAGAATGAACTGGAAAATCGGCAATGAAACTAAAAAAGCGGATCAATATACCTTGCAAAAAGCGACAACGAATTTCGGAGGAAGGGAATGGACAGCATGGTTCTCTACAGAAATCCCTTTACAGGAAGGGCCTTATAAGTTTAAAGGATTACCCGGTCTTATTTTTGAGCTTTCAGATGTAAATAATGATTTCAAATATAAACTTGTAAAAAACATTAACATTCCGGAAACATATTCTACCATTAATTTTTTAGAAACTCATTATGGAAACAAGCCTATTCCGGTTAGTCTTAAACAGTATCACAAGGTAAAACTTCATTATTATGCAGATCCTGTAAAAGAGATGAGTAAAAGCTTAAAAAATGGTGGTAAAATTATCATTTCAGGAGAAAATATAACAACTCAGAATCAGCTTGATCAAAAAAGAAAACACCTCCAAAATATGATTAAGCAGTATTATAATCCTATAGAAAAAGATAGGGCAATTCCTTATCCTGCTACATAATATAGTTTTATTATCGTGTATAAAAAAATCCCTAAAATTATTATTTTCAGGGATTTTTTATATGATTTTTTAAAGTAAATTAATGCGCTTCCAGCCAGTTATTTCCTACACCAATCTCCACCAACAATGGTACCTGAGTTTCTATGGCATTTTCCATTTCCATTTTTATGATATTAGTAGCGACTTCTAATTCATCAACCGGAGCTTCAAACACCAATTCGTCATGTACCTGAAGTAACATTTTTGTCTGCAATTTTTCTTTTTCCAGCTCTTTCTGAATTTTAATCATAGCCATTTTTACTACATCTGCTGCACTTCCCTGAACCGGAGCATTTACAGCATTCCTTTCGGCATGACCACGAACGACAAAATTATTAGAATTAATATCCTTTAAATGACGTTTTCTTCCTAAAATCGTTTCTACATACCCTTTTTCACGGGCTTTGTTTACCTGTTCCGACATATATTGTTTCAGTTTCGGATAGGTTTCGAAATACGCTTCAATCATTTGTTTTGCTTCTGTTCTGGATAAACCTGTTTGTTCTGCAAGTGCAAAAGCTCCCTGTCCGTAAATAATCCCAAAGTTTACCGTTTTTGCTTGACTTCTCTGCGTTTTTGAAACTTCTTCCAACGGAATGTTGAACAATTTCGCAGCCGTAGAAGCATGAATATCTTCCCCATCCTGGAACGCTTTGATCATATTGTCTTCTCCTGAAATTTCAGCAATTAAACGCAATTCAATTTGTGAATAATCGGCAGAAATAATCTTTTTCCCTTCACCGGAAACGAACGCTCCACGAATTTGCTGCCCCCTCAATGTTCGGATCGGAATATTCTGCAAATTCGGATTTACACTCGCCAAACGACCTGTGGCAGCCGTAGTTTGTGAAAAATTGGTATGAACGCGATTATCTGTTTTTTCAATCTGCGATGGCAATGCATCAACATAGGTTGATTTTAATTTCTGATACGTTCTGTATTCAAGGATATGCTTGATAATTTCATGCTTTGAAGCTAATTTTTGAAGAACGTCTTCCGAAGTTGCATACTGACCAGTTTTTGTCTTTTTAGCCTTTGGATCAAGCTGCATTTTCTCAAACAAGATCTCTCCCAATTGCTTTGGCGAATTCATATTGAATTCTTCTCCTGAAAGTTCAAATATTTTAGATTCTAATTGTCTTAAATCGTTCTCTAAATCAATACTTTCCTGAGCCAGCCACTTTTCATCCAGAGAAATCCCCGCCAGTTCCATTTTTGCCAGAACTTCCATTAACGGCATTTCTATGTTGAAGAATAAGTCTTCTAGATTTTCTTTTTTTAATTGAGGAGCAAACAATTCATACAATTGAAAAGTGATATCAGCATCTTCTGCTGCATAATCTGTCTGAGTTCTTACATCTGCATCTCTGAAATTGCCTTGATTTTTGCCTTTTTTACCAATGATCGTTTCTATGGAAACCGGCTTATAGTTCAAATACACTTCCGAAAGATAATCCATCCCGTGTCTTCCATCCGGATTTAAAAGATAATGTGCGATCATCGTATCGAACATTGCTCCTTTTACGGTAATATTATACTGTGTAAGGATTTTATAATCGAATTTTAGATTGTGAGCTATCTTTAACAGATCTTCTTTTTCGAAAAAAGGCCTGAAAATTTCTAATGTTTGTAACACTTCTCCCTGATCTTCTGATAAAGGAATATAATATGCTAAGCCTTTTTTATACGAGAAGCTCATTCCCACCAACTCAGCTTCCAGTTCATTCAAGGAAGTGGTTTCTGTATCGAAACAAACCACTTGCTGTTTTAATAAATTATTGACTAAAATCTTTTGCGCTTTAGGATTGTCAACAAACTGATAGAGATGATCATTCTGCTCAATGGTAGATTTTGTTGAAGTTGCCTGTTCTAATTCTTCATACGTTGCAAAAAGATCCAGCTGTCCCACAGCTTGTGCTACTTTTTGTTGGGGAGTGGTTTCCGTGATGGTCACTTCAATCTCAGCAGCAACTACGGTTGTCGTTAAAGCAGGGGCAAAAGCACGGTAAAGATTTTCGTATAGTCTTCTGAATTCTATTTCGTCAAAAACTTCTTTTACTTTTTCAAAATCCGGAGTTTCGAGATCATATTGTTCCTGATGAAATTCAATTGGGGCATCACAGATAATAGTAGCTAATTTTTTTGATAAAATTCCACGTTCTGCTGAAGCTTCTACTTTTTCTTTTAATTTTCCTTTTAACTGATCTGTATTTGCTAAAAGATTTTCAATATTTCCGAATTCTTTCAAGAATTTCATCGCCGTTTTTTCTCCAACCCCTTCCAATCCCGGAATATTATCCACAGCATCTCCCATCATTGCCAGGAAATCAATGACCTGTTTTGGATCTTCAATTTCATATTTTGCCTTAACTTCTTCTACTCCTAAAATTTCAATATCTCCTCCCTTTAATCCCGGTTTATATATTTTGATTTTATCGGTAACGAGCTGTCCAAAATCTTTATCGGGGGTTACCATAAAAATGGTATAGCCTTCTTTTTCGGCTTTGCAGGCAATAGTTCCAATCACATCATCCGCTTCATATCCTTCAACTCCCAAAATAGGAATATGCATTGCTTCCAAAATTTTATGAATATACGGAACGGCAATCTTAATAGCTTCAGGAGTTTCACTTCGGTTAGCTTTATATTCGGAAAAATCGTCTGTTCGCACACTTGCTTGTCCCACATCAAAAACTACCGCCAAATGGGTTGGTTTTTCTCTTCTGATCAATTCTATCAAAGAGTTTGTAAAACCGAAAATGGCAGAAGTATCCAGCCCTTTGCTTGTAAGTCTCGGATTTCTGATCAATGCATAATACCCTCTAAAAATCATTGCATAGGCATCGATAAGAAATAACCTTTTATCCTGAGTTGCGTCCATATTTTCCATAAAGAACAAATATAAGGAAAAAGTGTTTTCCCTTTGTGTTGCGAAATAAAAGAACCAGAGATTGGAGATCGGAAAACTTATAGTTGTTTGTATTTTATGAATATTTATTTCAGATAGAAATAAGATAGATAAATATTCCTACGAGAAATAAAGCTGCTATTCCTAAGAAAATATAAGGCATTGCTGAGAAGATCTTCAAAATATAATCTATGCCTTTTATTTTCTTCTTATCAATAATTTCTGTTTTTAAAGTATCTTTGATAATATTATAACTCTGCCTATCAATATCATTTATTTTATCAAATTCTAACCAAGTCAATAAGGCGCAAAAAGATTTAGTTTTACTACTAATCCTTAAAATATAACCTCCTTTTTTATTAATGAAATAATAGATGTTATAGTTATGAATGTCTTCATATTTTGAATTATAAATCACTTTAGCTTTACTAAGGATTTCAATTTCATTATCTTTTAAATTAATATCAATTAGATAAGTACCACTTTTTATAATTAAAAAATTAATACCTCCCAAGATAGAGAGGCAACCTATTATGAATACAGTTTGTATGGTTGTATTCTGTAATTTATATGTATACGATACAATGAAATATAATGGGATAACTACCGCAATAAGATTAATAATAAAAATTCTCCAATCAACTTTTCTAACGGTTATTTTTCTCATTTTCCCTATGCATTTATCTTTTCAGGTCTCATTTATTGGTATTTTGTTCTAAAGAATCTAAAATATATAAATTTCTTTTGCTATTTGGATTACCCAGCTTATCTGACTCTTCAAGATAAGATCTAGCATCTTTAAAATTCTTTAATTCAATATTACAAATACCTAACATATTGGTTAATATTTTTTTTTCTTCATCATTTTTAAACAGATGCTTATTATATGAAATTTTCAGATATTTTTCAGCATTCTTATAATCTTGCATTTCAAAATAACTATCTCCTAAAGCCATAGAAACTTTAGGATATTTGCTAATATCTAAACCAGATAAAGTACCTATTGACTTTTGAAACTCTCCATTTTGATATTCTCTCCAGCCTTTATTATACAAACTATCATTAGAATTCGTAAAAATTTTATTTTTTGTAATAGCCACAATTCCTAATAACCCAATAATTCCTAATATAATGGTAATATAATTTTTCATTAGACAGCAAAATTAATTAACAAACACAGTACAAACATGATATAAATATAATTTACAGTTTTATTTTTAATATCAAGATCTTCCAGCTTAAACTCTTTATTCCTCGTAAATTTTGAATAAAGAAAAGCAAAAAGTAAAGGGAAGAATAAAATAATAAATCCAATAATCTTCGAATAATTAAACTTCCATATATCAATTAAAAGAAAAAAATGATTAGCAGGAGAATCTATATTTCTTAAAGCGAAATAAGGAATAGAAACCTGGTGGTCATTTTTATTAGATGTATCATACTCCTTTTCATTTACAAAAAAAGTAATATCTACAACGTCTTTATTTTTATTTACACCTGATAGATAGATATTTAATCCTTGCCCAAAGAATCCATAATCACGCTTAATTATAATATTATCTTTCTCATAAGCTCTTGTAATAATAGTAGCTTTATATCCTTTATATATTGAACTTACATTTTTAGCTTCAACCCATTTTATTTGTTTCATTTTTTCTAGGTCAGAAAAAGATATTGCAATTGTATACAATAAATATAAGAACCACAATATTGAAAAAAAAGAAACTAATCTATATGTTAATTTTTCCATATTAAATTTAATCATTCCCAGCCACTACTGTTATGCTTGCTCGCGCCTCCATTTCTTCTTTTTTTAAAGCTTCTAAAACATCTTTGGCTTGGCCTTCAAGTAAAAAATTACCGATTGCTTTTCCGGCATCTTGAACAAGTCCTAAAAGGAGTCCACCACCATTAGCTCCATCTTTGTCAAACTTTGGTTTGCCCCATTGATCTTTTGCATAGTTGATCATACTTCCAGCACCAGTTTTAAATGCGTCTCTAGATCTTAGCGGATCATACTGGGTATTTGTTGTTGTAGAGCTTCTTTCATATTCTTGATATCTTCCACCATAATCCTGATCTACAATTCTGGTACCTGAAGTGTTGACAGGATTTCTTCCTTCATAAGCACCTGCAATTCTCCCATTTTCAGTACGAACTGTTGCACCATGTTCTTCTATATCGTCTAAGCGTACAGAGGTATTTCTTTCCGTTATACTATAATCAGATGTTCTGTTTCCAACAGTCTTTATCCCTCCAATATCCGCGGCTGAACCCGCATCATTAATTACTTCTTGAATGGGCTTATCGGCTGAAGGATCTGCTTTTGCAAGTCCTGCTTCTTTCAACTTTGTTACATCCGTTTCAAACCCATTCACATAATCTCCATAGGTCCTTTCTGTACCTGGAAGCGGAGTATTGTCATAAGCTAGTTTTTTAAGACTACTCACTCCTTCATTTGCTCCATACACAAGTATACCAGAGCCTACAACTCCTAAAGCATAGTTGCCCATTGTAGAACTAAAAAAACCAAAAGATTTGGTTAATGATACACCTGTTGCACCGATTCCTCCCAATGCTTTCATTGCCGGCCCCATAAGATATGAAAAAGCAATGGTACCAACTACCCCTATAGCGGTATCACCAATGATGACATCAGTCATCTCATCAGCCGCTTTTTCTGAGTAAAGTATAATCACTTTTCCACCTAAAAAACATTCTATAGTTGAATTTTCCAACAATGGATGTTTTCCCGAAGTAAGAACATTCTTATCATAAGGAGTCCAATCATGCAATGCAGCACCACATATTGAAGGGATTAAAGAAACTAAACCTCCTGTAGCTGCTCCACCAGCTGCTGCTGCTGCCATTAACGCTCCGGCTCCAACGGCCAATGTTCCTCCGGTAGCAATGGTACCAACAATAAATACGGCTGCTAAAGCAGCTCCAGCAACAGCTCCTATTAACATCATTTTACCACAAATAAAATTGCCTCCCGGCCTATCATCAACTGTAGCTTTTAAATGCCCTCCTGCAATGGTTACAGTACTTTGACTTGTGACCTTTATCTGTTGTTTTTTCATTCCATTAGAGCATACTAACCATGCTCCGTCTGGCACATATAATTTACTCATGTTTAATCAGTTTTTAAGTCAACACTATTTTGTGCTCTATCAAATGGCTATACTTACTGCTTGCCTGTTCTTTAACTTTAGAGTAGCAAGAAATTATTTTTCCTATTTCAATATCAACATGATATTCTATAGACCAGGTTAACGAATATGCATAATGCTCCTTTAAGAAATCTTTAAGTTTAGCATTGTAAATATCTCTTAGATGTTCATTATTTTGAGAATCAGCCTCAGCATAAAACTTTATTTTTGCTATTCCATTTTCTTTTTCCACCCTACGCTTTACATTCAGAAAAACTTTTTCATTTCCAAAAATTTGTGATATGTATTCTTGTTTACCAATTTCAATAAATTGATTTAGTTCTGAATATACATTATATATATCTTTTAGAAATAATTGATAAAGAGTATTATTTTTTATAAGCGGAAGGGTTTTACCAAAATCTTCGTCGCCTCCTTTAATCATATTCTTTTCTTCAATGGTATCACCCATTTCTGACTCTAATTCAGTTTTTAAAACATTCCAGACCTCTTTAATCTCATCTTGATTAACAACAGATTTTATAGTTCCATCAGCAAAAAGTTCCATTGTAAGATGTTCCAGAGGTTTATTAAACTTCTGCATATATTCAGCAAGTTGACGATAGATAGATTTAATATATTTTACTTGATGTGATTTCTGCCGAATATCAATAAAAAAGCTATCTTCTTTTTTATTTTTACTACACTCCCAGATGATTTCAGTTTCAGAATCTATCATACTATTTCCAGAAACCTGTAAATCTATTATTTGTAAAATTGTATATTGACTTCTTTCAAATAGCTTTTGCTTAAGAACCACTTTTTCAGCAGATCTTAATTCTCCATGTCTTTTTTTTAGAGCTTCAACAGAATCAGGAATAATAATATACTCTGACCAGATAGGTAAAGTATCATCATCTTTAATCCATTCATGTGGTCTTGAATTCTTATTATGAAATGCTTTTAGTTCAGAAGTTTCCAGCCCTAATTCTTGCGCAATTGAAAATAAAGTATCTGTTTTCTTTATGTCGTATTTATGTTTATGTATATCCAATGTTTAATGCTTAGTTTTCTATAATTTGACTTCCAGAAATTGTTGTACTTCCTTTAAATATTGCGTGCGAAGCCCCACTTCCCTTTATTTCCACTTCAGTACTTGTAATTGAAATTTTATCGGATGTAATTACAATTTCACTGCTTCCCACTTTAAGTTTAATTTGTTTCATTCCCGTCAGATCAATAGTTCCGGTATTGTCCATGGTAAAAACACTCTGATCTTTACCTACCGCTACTTTATGGGTATTTCCGACATCTGCAATATGATCACATCCAACTTCAAGCTTTTTATTGTTTCCGACTTTATCTGTTTTATTATTTCCAACAGTTTTGGTACTGTCGTTATTAGCATTATGTACTACATTTCCTGCTCCGTCAAAAAACATATTGGCACCTCCCTGATCTTTAAGATTCATGGAACCGGCTCCATTATCATATTTTAACTCTGCTCCACTTCTTCCGCTAAAGCTCATTACATTATTTCCGGCACCTCCACCTGCACCAATTCCTCCATGGAACATTCCTCCCATTACAAAAGGCCGATCGGGATGCTGGTGAACAAAACTTACGATTACCTGATCTCCTACTTCAGGAACAGACATAAAACCACGGTTTTTGTTTACTTTATCACTGCTACCTGCATCAGGAGACATTACACGAATAAATTCGGTCGTAGAATTCCCATTTTGCCAGTCGAATTGTACCTGTACCCTTCCCTGATTTAAAGGATCGGTATTGGAAATAACTTTTGCAAACTGAGGTTCTGCTTTAGGAAGATGAAATTCGGGACGCGGAATAAATCCCGTATCTGCAGCAATGGCTTCAAAATGTCCGTCATAATATCCTCTCGCATCTACTTCATGAATAACATTGGTAATCATCAGTTTAGTAAAATAGGAGGTATCGTTGGTATCTGTTTTGCGCATCTCAATGTCTGCAATACAACCCGGATATAAAAACGGAACTGTAGTGGTTCCTAAGGTAATGAAAACCTCAGATGCTTTGCTTCCTGCCGTTCCTTTCTGTGATGCATCAATATCCATAAAAGATACCGCTTTAATGGGAGCAACTCTTAATGACGGAGTCTGAAAGGTTTTTTCCGAGATTTCATAGGCGCGTTTTGCAATATCGGAAGTATGCTTAATTGTAGAATTTCCTGTGGTCAGTTTTTCATTTTTACTACTGTTATAGCCATAAAAAGTTGGTTTAACATGCTGTGCTTTCATTTTAATCTTAACGTCATTCACACTGCTTCCATAGGTAAGCTTTACTGGTTTTTCCTGAGGAGGAAGTTTACCGAAGTGAAGAACTTCTCCATCGTAAAAAAACTGCTCACCATAAGCTTCTGCCATTCTTGCCAAATAGTTATAATGAGTTTCCTCGTACTGAGAACTATAGGGAAGATTTCCATACTTGGAATCGACTCTGTAATCATACTTATTTTGTCCGAGACCTTCTTTGATTACCTGATCTGCAATACTGTTCAGACTTACTTCCTGAGCACCGCCAAAACTTTGAATATTAGGAGCTACATCCAAAAGAATAGTCGGGCTGTAGCCCGTAAGAACAATATCTCCTAAGCTTCCTCTTTCCTGGCTGAATCCTACTTCGGTAATGACCCCGACGAAGTTACGTTCCGGACCTTCTATAACATCTTTATATTTGAAAATAACCGTAATTCTTTTACCCAGAAAGTTTTGAGCTTCTTCCAGATTATGGTTCTCTGCACTTCCTAATGTATCGTATGATAAAGTAAGAGAAAACTCATGATGCTTAACCGCACTTTGTATTAATTTAAAATGCTTAAAATGCTGTATTTCTTTGCCTTCTATAACAATGTCCAGCTTCACCACACGGTTGATTCCTAAGATTTCGCTTGTCGGAATGGCGGCCGCATTATGGATTTTAGAAGTGGGTTGCTGAGCCCACATCTTTTGTTCGTTTCCCGAAGGTGAAACCCGGTCCATCACAGTCTGGGTGCTTATTTTCGAATCCATTTTCTTCAGCATATCTTCTTTAGCATTCTGTATATTCTTTCCTGCCTCATCTAAAAACTTGTCCTGCTGTACAACATTGCGTTGTGCTTTAGTTGTTTTATTATCCTGAAACATAATATTTTGTGTTTTATTTGATTATGGTTTAAATTCTATCACTATCTAATGTTCCAAAGCATATATTACACCAAAATGGATGATTTTAAATAGTAATGAATTGAGTCACTAAAAAATTGCGATGTTTTACTGATCATATTTTTTAATCATCCTAAAACATCTTTATAGCATGAAAACAGAATAATCTGCTTGGTTTGGCAGACTATCCTGTTTCAGTTTAAATTTTTAGTAAATTAGTTGATATTTTAGCTTGATGGCCAAAGTCCTTCATAAGCAGAATTACCATAGTTGATCTTCTCTGCACTTACAATGAAGCTTACGTACATAGAATTTTCATCTACTGCATCAAAGTCTACTTCGTGCTGAATTACATACCCGTTTTCCCAGTTCAAAGTAATCAATGTTCCTTCTTCGTGAGATTTGTTGAATGTAATTTCTCCGCTGGTCGGTTTGTATTTTCCGTTCAGTAAACTTTCCAGAATATCAGATTTTTCTGTTGCTTCTACGGTAAGTTTAATAATTGCGTTAGAAGGATCTGAAGCTACTCTACCCGATACATCTGTTGATCTGGATACGCTGTAGTTCAGCTTTAATAATTTTTGACCTTCTCCTCCGTTGAATTTTAAAATTCCTCTTGAATTTAGTGCCATGATTTGTAAATTTTAATCGTTAATATTTCGTGATTTGGTGATTTGATATTTCAAAGATAGAACCATAATCATCAATAAAAAAATTACAAAAGGGCTTTTTTACATTTTGTAGTAATTCTACGATTTGATGTCGTAGTTCTACGACAGGATCTTGTTAAAATAAATTCAAAAACAAAAAAGAACTGAATTACAATTCATTACCAATTAATTTTGTTTTACCTCTTTTATAGACCTGGATAATATTTTGTTTTTTCTTAAAAGAAAATCAGGCATCAGATCCATAGGAAGATACAAAGTACTTTCTCCTTTGCTTTGAAGTTCTTCTACAATTCCGGGATTCCATGCGAGAATTTTATTTACATCTATTTTGAGCTCGTCTGCAATGATATTTAAATTAAATCCTGCATTAATTTCAGTTTCAGATAAAGATCCAATATCTTTTCCACTTCCGCCATTCGCAAAGAAAACCGCGTTGAGGCGTGCATTATTATAATCCGTCAATACACTTTGAAGTTCATCGGTAGCATAACATGCATTCAGATATTTTTTAACATGATTGATGGTCTCATTCGGTAAAAACTTATAAAAAACATGATACTGGGTTGATCCTGCCGCAGACATTGCTTTCGCAATATTTCCTTCCCCGCAATTATATGCTGCCACTACGGTTACCCAATTATTATACTTTTTATAAAGGTTTGACAGAGAAATTACTGCCGTTTTCGTGCTTTTATAAATGTCATTACGGTTTTGTTCAGAAAGCCCATATTGATTGGCATGAGAAGTCATAAATTGCCAGACTCCTACAGCTCCCGCACCGGAAGTAATATTTTTATTAAAATGCGATTCTATTAAAGCCAGATTTCTCAGGTGTTTTGGCAATCCTCTCTGTGCCAGAGAATTTTCAATAAACTCAACAATCTCTTTATTGGCATTAATAATATTCTTGTATCTCTTCACACTATTTTCCGAGGTATCTGTAGCTGAAAGAAACTGCCCGTTCATGAAACAGACACATCCTAAAAGCAGAAAACCTGTAAAAATATTTTTGAAATTCATTTTCATTTTTAACAAATTAACCTTAAAAATTCTGAAATGTATTACTTCAGATGTTATTCTACTTTCCAACTCAATGTTTCCTCTTCTTTATTCCAGTCTACATGAATTGTTTGCCCGGTTTTTACTTCTTCTCTTACAATCATTTTCGAAATCGGTCTTGCCAATTGAGATCGAATAACTCCGGAAATCTGTCTTGCCCCATATTTACTGCTGAATCCTCCTAATGCTAAGTTTTTAACGGCTTCATCAGAAATTTTAAGTGCCATTCCCAATCTGGTTAATGAAGTATGCAGCGATTTTAATTGAATATTAAAAATTCTCTCCGCAATCGATTCTGTGATGGGTGCAAAAGGAATAATTTCGGTAATTCTTGCCAAAAATTCCGGCCTGAAACGTCCTGAATTTGACATGATCTGCATTAATGATTTTGATTCAGGAATTTTACCTTCTTCAAATTGTTTTACGATTTCTTCACTTCCGATATTTGAAGTAAATAAGATTAGGGCATTACTGAAATCTCCTTCTTTTCCGAGCTTATCATGAACTTTCCCCTCGTCCATAATCTGTAAAAAGACATCAAAAACCGAATGGTGCGCTTTTTCAATTTCATCAAATAAAACTACCGTATAAGGCTGCTGTCTGATTTTATTGACCAGCATTCCTCCTTCTTCATATCCAACATATCCCGGAGGCGCCCCGTATAAAAGTGCCGCTGAATGTTCTTCTTTAAATTCAGACATATCGAAACGAACCATTGCTTTTTCATCATTGAAAAGCAACTCTGCCATAGATTTTGCCAATTCTGTTTTTCCTGTTCCGGTAGGACCTAAAAGGAAGAACGAACCGATTGGCTGTCCCGGTTTATTTAATCCGCTTCGGTTTTCAACAATCGCATCAGAAAGTATTTTTAACGCATGATCTTGTCCGACAACCCGGTTCATTAAAAGACCTTCCATATTCAAAAGTTTCTCTTTTTCCTGAGCCTGAATTTTTCCGATCGGGATGTTTGTCTTGGCTGCCATTACCGCTGCCAGTTCCAAACGGTCTACTTTTTCTCTTTTTACGGAGGCATGCTGTAAAAGTTCTGTATAAGTATCTTCAATGATTTTCTGAATCTGCTCTACAGGCATTGAATTGTCAATTTGTGGCTGCTCACTTAAAGAACCCCACAAAATCGGACTGATTTTATCTCTTAATAAATTATAATTCCAGATCAATTCATCTGCTTTATCTTTTTCGTCGAAATATTCTTCGTTTTGAAGAGCTTCATACGTTATTTTCCAGCTTTCCAATTCTTTTTCCGAAAGTTCATCAAGCATTTTGATCGCCGCCATGGTTCTGTCTAACAAATCGATTGCTGCATCTGGAAGTTTTTTGCCTTTTGCATATCTTTTCGCCAAACGGACACATTCCGGGAGTGCTGTTTTTTCGACTTCAATTCCGTGGTGCTTTTTGTACCCATCTAACAAAACATCGATCATTTTAACACACGTTTTTTCATCAGGCTCATTTACCGTCAATACTTCAAAACGACGATTGAAAGCCTGTTCCGGCTCTATAATTTTTCTGTATTCTTCCTGAGTGGTTGCTCCGATTACGGTAATTTCGCCTCTCGCCAATTCCGGTTTCAGTAAATTCGCAACGTTTCCGATGCTTCCTTTCGGGTCTAAAAGGGTATGAATTTCATCAATGAAAAGAATAGCTTTTTCAATTTTTTTGCATTCATTGATTACTTTTTTCAGTCGGTCTTCAATCTCTCCTTTATAGGAAGTTCCGGCTAATAAAGCTCCGGTGTCCAGTTCTAAAAGGGTTCCGTTTTTCAGCATATCAGGAACGTTTCCTTTGGTAATTTCAATAGCAAAACCTTCTACCAAAGCTGTTTTACCAACTCCCGGTTCCCCAATAATAATTACGTTGGGCTTGCTTCTTCTGCAAAGAATTTCAACCAGCATTCTAAGTTCTTTATCTCTTCCGATGATGTTTTCCAGTTCTCCTTTTCTCGCCTGAGCGGTTCTGTCGACACAGTAGCTTTTAATGGACGGAAAGGAATTATCCGAATAATCTGCTCCGTTTGAAAAAATGGAAGAGAAATCTCCGTTTTCGGAACTTTCGTATGGTGTATCTTTTCTATATAAGTTGAAAATTTCGTGTTCTCTGAGCGGTAAAGATTTAAGCTGCTGTAAAGTAAATGCAACCTGTGGTTTTACAATGGCTGTGAGAATACATATTGGGGTAATTTCGTCTAATCCTAATTTTAAACGAATATCATCGGCTTCTTCTACAATATTATCTACAAATTCATCTTCGCCCACCTCATCGGGAAGGTGGGTCGTTTTTGGGTAATCTTCAATTCTTACATCTGCCCATTCGTAGAAATACCCGGGATCTTTATCTATACTTTTCAAAAACTCATTAAGACCAATATCTTTGTGCATTAAAGCCTGTAAAATATGCGGTGCTCCGTAAGTTCCGTTATAATTTTCCCTCGCTATAGACTGTGCAATGTGAAACAGCTGTTTTACTGTTTCATTGGTTACTAGTACTCCCATTTATATTCTTTTCTATATTAATATTTGTGTTTGTAATTGGTTGGTTTCTGACAGCAAAAATTAAGCAAATTTTCCTTGTTTAATGAATTTTTCTGTCATTTATTTAAATTTATTATTTATACGAGTCTTTAAACTTTAATACACTTTTATAAACGCGTAAGCTATCTGCTTTAAAGGGTTCGTTATTAAGCAATAATTCAAAACTATTGTTATCTGGTGCTATTTTAAATTCTAATTTTTGTTGCGCTCCAGCTTTCTTAAAGGCTTCATTGGTATTTTCCCAATTAAAGAAAGCACGCCCTTCAAAAGCTTCTCCTTTACCGGTTTCCCAATACATGGCAATTTCTTTTGGCACTGCTCTTTCTTTTACCGGAACATTGTCAATCCAAGGTCGCAATATAGCTTCTACTTCTCCATTGAAATAAATGATATTCATTTCAAATCTTTTCAGATTTTTATTTTCAGATGACATGGTGGGCTTCCAGCTGTATCTGGTTCTGTAATCTTCCCATTCTTTTGTGGATATATCCTGAAACCTGTTTTTCTTCATTTCTTCACGGGTAACAGATAATTTAGAGAAAAATTTCTTCTCAAGATCTTGATCATCTTTAATAATTTCAGCCTGAAATTTCCCTAATTCTATCTGTACACTTCGGAATCTCAGCCAAACAACAACCATCCCTTTCGGTGCAAAACCAAAAACTAATGTTGAAAAACTATTATAGGGATTTTCTGCTTCACTGAACTTTTCTCCTCTTCCCAACTCTTTATATTCCTCCAAAGGTTTATCATAAAGAAAAGCCTCTTTCTGAGCGTATGCCCGCTTCATATAATCTTTTACTTTATCTACCTGAAAATCTGCTTTTAGATGATAAAAAGTATCTTCATATCTTGAAAAATAGGTAATATCTGCCCCAACCGGAGTTCCATATTGCTCTGTCCAGCCTTTACCTGAAGCTCCCCAGGTTCCTGATGAACTCCCATAAGGTAATGACGCCGATGTCCCTTCTAAAGTGATAATTTTATCTTCAACAGGAGTTACAATCATATCATTGTTCGGACTGCTGATTTCTACCTGAAATTCTGGTAATTTTTCTTCTTTCATTTTCTGACAGCTTATATTCTGGAAAAGGAGTGTTAAAAAAAATAGTATTTTAAAAAAGGTTTTATCCATTTTGTATGTTTCTTTTGCGATATCGTGCAGCCAGTGCACCTCTTGTTTTGGGAGCATTATCATTCGGGCGTGCATCCAAACCTATCTGGTTGGCTTTTACCGACCAGTGAAGATACTTATTTCTGAGGGTTTTCAGATCATTTTCATCAATATTTCCCATATAAGAAAGGGCTTTTATATCTGCTATATATTTTGATGCTGAAGGTTTTTTCCCGGCATTATAATCATCCACATATTGGTTTCTGAGATTGTTGCAGCTATTCATATAAGAAGCGAGCTGACCGTAAATTCCTTTCAGAAATGAATCATTGATAGCATGATTTTCCGTCATTAAATCTTCAAGGTATTTCACCTCATTATCTTTGGAATAGTGAAACATTAAATTTAATGGAATCTTATCATACTTATTTGATAAATTCCGGGTTCCTACAAGACCATAATACAGTGAGGTTTTGTTCCACCATCTGTCGTATTTGACATCTTTTTGTTTGAAATATTTAATTTTAAGCTGGTCCTCTTCATACCACCCTTCGTCTACAACAATTTTTTTAAACTCCTCACATTCTTTGTGGGTGTTTACATTATCATAAGGATCATAGGAATCACAATACAAAACGGAAATTTCCTCTCCTTCCCCATAAGAACCTCCAATATCAGAGTGAACTCCCGGAAGTGTAAATTCTAATCCGTACAATCCCGTACTGTCAATATTCGTTAAATCAAAATTATCTCTATATTCATCATCTGCAGCCAATTGGAAAACAAAATTCACTTTGCCACCTCCAATTGTATCGAGCCCTAACTGTTTGGTATCATTATCAATACCCCAACCTCCTCTGTGATTCAAGCCATAGGAAGCAACGGTATCGTATAAGCCTGCAAATCTGAATTTTATTCTATTAACTTTAAGTCCCTGCTCTAAAAGACAGGCTCCAAAATAGCCGTATTGATTGATGAATTTCTGTTGGGTTCCATCTTTATCTTTAATAATAATTCTGTCACTATTAATCATATCCGGCGGAAAAACCTGAATAAGTTCTCTGGTAACATATGACATCAGCGCATTAGAATTAGCAACATGAATGAAATGTCTCGCCGCCGCTGCCCCTCTGCTAAAGCCAAAAACATTGACTGTAAGAACGTCAATGGGTTTATTATCTCCTTTAAGCTTATCAACAATGGCTTCGGCTCCTTTTTTACAGCCTTTTGCCACTTTCGCAACAACTCCGGTATCACCGGTTCCCTGAGCTACCCCTTTTAGAATGCTGTCACTCTTCTTATCTTCTGTTCCGATACCTTCTATGTACCATGAAACCTGATTATCAGCATTAGGATTTATTGTATCATACCCTTTTGCAACGTTGGTAAACTCGTTATTATAACTGTCATCTTTATCACTACTCGCCTCTTTAAAATCTCCTCCAAGGTTTGTGTTTGTTTTATTATTTTGAGTTCCGTCGAAAAATAAATTTAAACTGATATCAATGGTATTGACGGGTTTATCATTGGGATTGATTTTTTGCGCTTCATTATAGCTTACTCCTGAGTCATTTCCTTTTTGCTGAACGGATATGGCACTATTATGAACGATGCCTTCTTTGGCAAAGGTTTTATAGTCTCCTTCGGTCTGAGTGATGACTTTTCCTTCTACAAAATATTCGATGCTCATGATTAGTGATTTTTAGATTTCTCGCCACTATTATTCTGAACTTCTTTTTCGGCATGATGCTCCACCTTTCCCTGACTGGTTACTTCAACCCCTTTAAGGCTGGTTAATTTATGTTCTTTCTCTCCATACACTTCCATATCACCTTTTACGTAATGACTCATTTTCCCGACAACATTGGTCATGAAATCTGCACCAGTAGTCAGATATTTCATTGAGCCGACGCTTTCGGTATGATTGGCCATAATGGTATCTGATTTATTCATTCCGACATTGGTGTTCATATTTTCTCCAACATTGATATTCATGTTTCTGCAATTCAATGTCATAGTTTCAGGAGCTGTAATGGTAATATTGCTTCCGGTAGTATCCAGGTGAATTTCATTCCCTGATTTATCCGTAATAATGATACTTTCATCTTCGGTAAATATCACTTTATGACCACTCCTTGTCTGAATCGATTTTACTCTATTGTCTGCTCCGCCTCCAAGACCCACCTGGCCATGGAACATTCCTCCCATTACAAAAGGTCTGTCAGGATGATTGTGTACAAAATTGACCATCACCTGATCGCCAACTTCAGGAATAGCAACATAGCCTCTGTTTTGAGTAATCCTATCGGTTCCTCCTGCATCGGGACTCATCATTCTGATAAAATGAGTAGTATCATTGGTTTGCCAGTCAAATCTTACCTGCACTCTTCCCTGTCCTTCCGGATCTGCATTTGAAATCACCGTGGCTGTTTGAGGTTCTGCTTTGGGAGCAACAAATTCCGGCTTCGGTATAAACCCTGTGTCTGAAGCTATTCCGGCAAAACTTCCTGTATAATGACCAATCGTATCGATTTCATGAACTGTTTCAGTGATCATGATTTTTGTGAAGTAGGAAGTCTCATTGGTATCCGGCTTTCTCATTTGGATATCTACAATACATCCCGGATGAAGAAAGGGCACTGTAGTGGAACCTGATACAGAAAATACATTTACGGCTTCACTTCCCGAAGTGCTTCTCTGGGAATGTTCTACATCGAGATGAGTAGAAGCTTTAATAGGAGCGATTTGTAATGCAGGGGTCTTATAAATGGAATCATTATGCTGATATGCAGTTTTTGCCAGATCACTTGTATGCGTTATGGGTGTTGTTCCTGAAGTAAGCTTTTCGTTACGGCTGCTATTATACCCATAGAATTCAGGTTTTATATGAACAGCTTTTAATTCTACTTTAATATTGTCAGCATTGCTTCCGTACAGTAGTTTTATCGGCTTATTTTGTGGCGGAAGTTTTCCAAAATGAAGAACTTCTCCATCATAATAAAATTGTTCGCCATATGCTTCTGCCATTCTTGCCAAGTAATTGTAATGTGTTTCATTATATTGGCTGCTGTAGATAATCTGTGAATAATCATTGGTATCAATTCTCACATCAAACTTACTTTTATCAATACCTTGTTTGATCACATTATCAGCAATAATACCCATATTGACAGGTTGATTTCCGCCAAAACTTTGAATATGAGGAGCACCATCCAATAAAATAGTGGGACTATGGCCTGTTAAAACAATATTTCCCAAGCTCATCTTTTCCTGGCTGAATCCCACTCCTGTAATAACGCCTACAAAAGTCCTTTCAGGGCTATTTTCAATATCTTTATATGAAATAACAGCGGTAAGACGTTTTCCTAAGAGCTTGTTGGCATCTTCCAATGCATGAGACTGGCGGTTACCAAAAGTATCATGTGCTAATGTAAGAGCAAATTCATGATGACGAACTGCACTCTGGGTTAGCTTAAAATATTTATAGTATTTAATGACCTGACCTTCAATAACCAGAGATAATTTCACCAAACGGTTGATCCCCGAATGATGATTACCCGATACTCCATCCGCATTTTGAGTAGGACGGAAATACGCTTCTTGCGTATTTTCAGATGTAGTTGACATAATATTTGTGATTGTGGTAAGTTAAAGATAAAAAAAATATCCAAACTAAAGTTTCTATTAAAGCATTTTAGAATATTAAAAAACTTTAATAAAGATTGTTTCAGGCAAAAAAGACCGTCTTTATTTGGACAGTCTTTATGTTGTGAATGCTGATTCTATAAGCTTAAGCTGATGGCCAAAGTCCCTCATAAGCAGAATTACCATAGTTGATCTTCTCTGCACTTACAATGAAGCTTACATACATAGAATTTTCATCTACTGCATCAAAGTCTACTTCGTGCTGAATTACATACCCGTTTTCCCAGTTCAAAGTAATCAATGTTCCTTCTTCGTGAGATTTGTTAAATGTAATTTCTCCGCTGGTCGGTTTGTACTTTCCGTTCAGTAAGCTTTCCAGAATATCAGATTTCTCTGTTGCTTCTACGGTAAGTTTAATAATTGCGTTAGAAGGATCTGAAGCTACTCTACCCGATACGTCTGTTGATCTGGATACGCTGTAGTTCAGCTTTAACAATTTTTGTCCTTCTCCTCCGTTGAATTTTAAAATTCCTCTTGAATTTAGTGCCATGGTTTGTAAATTTTAATCGTTAATAATATTTTATAACTCAATGATTGTAAAACAAATATAAAGCGGCATTTCTTATCTTAAAAATATTTATCTTCTTTTTTCATTTTTTGTAGTAGTTCTACTATTTAGTGTCGTAATTCTACGACAAGGTTTTGTTTTTCAGATAGGTTAGATACAAAAAAAGACTGCCATTGAGACAGTCTTTTTTTTATATTAATTTTTTTAATGTTTAGTATATTCCGGAGCTTCTACAGGAAGCATGGTCGGCATAAAGTATTCATTAAGCCAATAAAAGGTTTGTCCGTTTTGTTGAATTTTCACTGCCGGATTATTTCTATAGGTCAACATTCTTTCGGCTAAATCTTTATAATATTTAAAATAAGTCTTTACCGATTCGTTGAGGATAATTTTAGATTTTTTCCAGGCTTTCAAATTGTATTTAGACATCATTTCTTCTTCAGAGTTATCAAAGCCAGTACTTATACCCACTGCATAGGACATCGATTTTTCATAGAGTTCTGACTTATCTAAAAACTTAATGGTAGGATTGTATTTTTTCAAAAGCTTGATATATTCATTGATTGCCTTTGACTGATTGAAATCTGCTCTTTCAGGATTGGTCTTCTGATACACTTCTGTATAGAAAGCTTTTAAATTATCATATTCTGCTTCGGAAATCAAAATTCCTTTTTCCATTACCTGCTTAACTTCTTTTAATTCTGAAGGAATATATCCTTTCACTAAGAACGGATTTCCATAGTTAACCAATTGTGCCGCAATACCTGCAGAAACAGGGTTCGTTAATCCCGGATACAGATATTTGTATTTCACATCTACCCCCGTTCTGCCTGCTCCTACTGATGAATGGAAACCTTTATTAAGAGATCTATCTATTGTTTCATTGTCTAAAGTAACTTGAGCAATCAGACTGTCTACTGCCTTTTTTAAATATCCCGGTGTCGCTATATCTCCTTTTTTAGGAAAAATAACGAATCCCTGAGACATACTTTGTTTAGGATAATCTAATGAAAAGAAACCTGCTTCACTTTCCACCAAGCTGAAATTATTCTTGGTCAATACATCATTTTGATCAGTAATATTTTGTTTTTTGAGCTCTGCAATGTTTTTGGCCGTATTGGTTACTATATTTTCAGACATTAAGACAAAATCATTATAAGTATCTGATGATCTTGCATTGGTCTGGAACATAATCAATCTTGCCTGTGCTTGCGTAAGTGAATTGATCACTCCATACATATTCCCTCCCTGATTGGACGATGTTCCTACCGTAATGATAATATTGGTTTCATCAGGACGATCTCCAAGAAGACGGCCTGCTGCCATTAAACCTTCATTCAAAGGCTGATAACTGCTTGTACTTGGGCAGTTCATTTCATTAGTTTTCTGATCAATAAATGTCGTTATTTTACTGTAATCATTGCTTAAGTTAGATGCAACAACATTATCCCCACACGTATTGTTTTTGTATAAAACGACCCCATACTTTACAGCATTGAAGTAAGAAGGCTTTTCAAATCTAAGCTGTAGATCTTGTAATAAAGATTTTACAATCGGGGTATAGGGTGCATTGGAAGCACTTATATCTAATGCAAAAACAATATTTATTCTTTTATTTCTTTCCGTAATTTCTCTATAACGATCAAAAATTATATGTTCTCCTAGTACATTGGTGACATAATTTTGGCTGTAGTCCAAAATATTGGTAAAGTATCTTGTTTTAGAATCAGGAGTTGGAGTAGCATCTAAAGCTAAATTAACCGGGAAAATATTTTCCAGTGGAGTTCTTTTATTAACATCCGTAAGCAAAATTGCTGTTCTATTTTCTACATTTGATCCCCCCGGAGCTCCTTCATGAATTCCCAAAGCTGTTTCTGTAATTCCTGTAGGGTTTTTCATTTTAAGAGCTGATCTTTCTCCCCACGCTGAAATTACATTTGAGCTTACCCATCCATACAATCCTTCGCTAATGCTATCTATATCAATAGAAGGTTTCTTACCTACCAAGAATCTCTTATTATTTTCTGCCTCTTTGTAAACATATACCATTTGTCCGTTCGGAATTTTCACATTCGCCTGTTCAATTAAACTCGGTGAATTAAAAACCATAATGGAATCATTTTTATAATACCTTTCGGCACTTCTTATGACATCACTATTATTTGGGACCACTGCAACACGAACAGGATATCCTGTTTTTTCGCTTTTTAAGGAATTGTTCCACAATAACAGGTCAGATTCCGAAATCCATCCGTATGTTTTGATAGATTTTGAAGAAACTTTTTTCATTAATGCATCTGGTACATATTCAGCAACTTTTACCATTCCGTCTCTGTGTTTCAAAACCATAAGAGGTTCTAAAAACTTAACTTCTTTATATGATTTTTCATCACTTTTATCTAAGTAAACCGTATTTCTGGATCTGTCGGAAATTACGATCCACGGAACTGATCTTTTAGGAAATCCGTTTACGACTGGAGCATTGTCTATCTGACCATAATGTTCTGGCTCCGGTGTTTTTTTTGAAGGTAATTTTACTTGACAACTTGTAAGCAATACTGAAATACCGATATAATATGCTGCTAGAGGAAATTTATTTTTCATCCTAATTTTCTTTTTATGATTGGTGTTGTGTTGTTTGTAGAAATGAATGATCATTTATTTACTTTGGGTGATATCAACTTTGGTTACACAAGATTGTGCATCATCAAAGTTTACTTTTACAGTCTGTATTACGTTATTTTTATCAAACTGAAGACCTGCACAGTACATATAAAAATTATTAACCTTGCTGTCATTCACTTTTACCACAGTGTTTTCGTTATTACAAAGGTATTTTCTTAATAAATAATTATAATGGGTATTAAAACTGTTTCCGTTGGCAATTTGCTGCAGATGGAACTTAAAGTCATTATCCATTTTAGCATAAGCATCTTCTACCGTTACATCTTCTTGTAAAGCATCATATATGGGAACAATTTTGATGTGATGCAAAATCGGTTCTATATTTTCATCTGTAAATAAAGTAACTACGTAGTCTCCTGGTTTTTTATAAGAATAAGTAGCAAATTTTTCTTTAGAATCGATATTTCCTGTTTCCCCGAATTTCCATGTAAATTGTTTTGCATCTGAAATCGCACGAAACTGTACATTCTCAAATACCATTGCCTGTGACTGGGCATCAATCGTTGTACGGATTTTTGCAGTGTCTTTAGGTTTGGCAACTTCTCTCGCACGAACCATTACCGGGAATGACTTCGAATATTTGTTGTCTATAATTAAGGTGACCTGATAATATCCCGGTTTGTTATAAAAGTGGATTCCGCTACTTTTATCAGAAATAGACCCGTCTCCGAAACTCCATCTTTTGGTTTTGGCAAACTGGGTTTTATCTTCAAATTGAAGAGTATCTCCTACCATTAATGGTGATGGATAGACCAATCCTACTATATCATCATTTGAATGTATCACTTTTTTCTGCAGCCATAGAGCAACCAAAGCAGCTATAAGCAAGGTTGCAATAACCCCAATGATAATATTCTTCTTGTTCTTTTCAAAGTAGTTCATATTTTAATATTGTGTGTGTGTTTTTGGTTTTGTGTTTGTGTGGTGCGGATATAGCGAAACTCTTACTGCGTTCTCGCTTTCAGCTCATTGTTACGCTGAAACAGCTGGTTTCTTTTCTCTCTAAAACCGATGGAACAGTCTTCAAACTGTTTTTTAAACTTCTCCGTATCTTCTGTTACCGTAGCAATTGTTTTTTTATCATCAAAATACATTTTATAAAAAAGTGCTATTTGCGGATAAGCATCTTTTCTGATATCTAGCACCGTAGTTTCACCAGTGTTGTAATAATTAACCAGATCATTTATTCCATACGTAATTTTAGTTTCTACAAAAGCTTCGGGCATTTTATTAGTTAAATGCCTGATCTGATTGTAGGTACTGTCCATTATTTTGAAGCTATATTTCTGTTTCTGATCAAATTTTGCTTTATCATCAAGCTTTTGGATAGAAATAACATCTTCGTCCGAAAAAGGAGATTGGAAATCTTTTAGAAAAATAATTCCTAAAAATATAAGAGCCACCAAAAGCATCAGTATAAGATAAAAGAACTGATACTGCTTTTCTGTTTTGGATAATGAAATGTGTCCTTGCATATCTTTTTATTTTATCTTCGTCTTCTACTTCCCGTAAATTTCCTTGTAGGGTCTATCCTTAATTTATCATTCGCAATATCCACTTTCCCCATACATTCTTCAATATCTCTTCTTGCCATTTCCTTTTCGTGCTCTACTTCTATGATTTGGGTTTTCAGATCAATCATGCTTCCAATTTGATTAATGAGAATAGCATAATGCTTAAAATTCTGTACACTATCTTTCCCCATTACCTCTCTGGCAAGTTGTATATTGCTTAAAATATTATTCCTAAGAAAAATGTCATTGTCTACTTTATTGGCATCCAATTGCTCCATTTTGTGATAAATATCATCCATGTGAGTTTTTAGAGCATCACTTCTTTCGAGCAATTCCTGATAAGAGGAAACTTCTCTACTAATTCCTTCCTGTTGCTGATCGTAGCTTTTAAAAAAGAAGAAGACAGACATAAAAGAAACGCCTGCTAAGACTAAAAAAGATAGAACAAATTTCCAAATGCCTATCCTGACGTCTGATTGGTTCAATTTTTTCTCCCTGTTCGAAGACATATTTTGTGATTTGTTTGGACGGTGAAATTATTAAAAAAAATAAAAATACACAAAATTTATTCTTATAATCACTCATTAGAGAATATTAATTTTATGTTTCATTAGATTTTTTATAAATTAGACCACTTAAATTTTAAATATCTACACCAAATCGATATTAAAATATTAAAATGAACCAAATCTTAAATAAAAGAGTTCGCTTCTCAATAGCAGACAGTGATTTTTATTTTAAAAAAATAATGATCAAGACGCTTTTGGAAACACCTTTCAACATGCTGATCAATGATTGTAACAACGGTCATGAGCTTATTAACAGAACATATAGGCGGCAGGAAGATGTTTTCATTATAGAGCTATTCATGCCGGTACTCAGCGGAATTGAAGCCATAAAATTTATACGGAGGAACAATAATGAGACTCCCATAATAACATATTCCGGGACTTATCAGGAAGATATTGCCGAAATTCTTTCAAAGATTCCTAACATCTATTACTGTCAGAAAAACAGCAATATCATAAAAAATATTGTGAAAGGAAAAATTTCCGATAATAATTTTGATTATGATTCTTATTATCAGGAATGGCAAAAACAGCCTCTTTTGGTACAGGAGTATATGAACCGGCAAAAGAAAAGTCAGGAAGAACTTTCTCCTACGGAAATTCAGCTTATGAAGTTTTGCTACGAAGGCTTCAGTAACAAGGAAATTGGCGAAAAACTCAATCTCAGCACAAGAACTATTGATACCTATATTAATCGTCTTACGGAAAAACTTGGACTAAAAACGAAGCTACATCTGATAAGGTTTTGTGTAGAAAACGGGTACTACAATTCCAGCACATAAGGATATCTTAATACATTAGTAACATAAAATAAACATACCGAGCCAATCAATTATCTAAAAAATTTCACCACTAATTTGCTAGTATTCAATTTTTTTAACTAAATTTGCACACCTAAAATTTAAAATTTAAAAAGGAAATGACAAAGGCAGAATTGGTAAACACCATCTCAAATAAATTGGGAACAGAAAAGAATGAAACACAGAAAGTTGTAGAAGCTTTTATGCAGGAGATTAGAACTTCTATGTACAATGGAGACAATGTTTATCTAAGAGGTTTTGGTTCTTTCATTATTAAAACAAGAGCTGCTAAAACGGGTAGAAACATTTCTAAAAACACTGCAATTGAAATCCCGGCTCATAACATTCCTGCTTTCAAACCTTCAAAATCTTTTGTTGAGAAAGTAAAAACCAAAGTTGCAGTAAAATAAAATTTAACGGAATATTAACTAGTTACTAAAAAATTAAAATTATGCCAAGCGGAAAGAAAAGAAAAAGACACAAGGTTGCAACTCACAAAAGAAAGAAAAGAAGAAGAGCAAACAGACATAAGAAAAAATAATCTCTTTTTCTCGAGATTCACAATATAATAATATAGTTGGTGTTTTTAATTTTTTAATAATCACCGACTATATTTTGTTTTGAACCCTACTAAGATTTTTGAGGATTTGATGTATGTTTTATTTATTTTTTATCAGAATGTCATAATATTAACAACTAATTCTTATATTTAAAAATATTATTCATTTGATAATAAAAAACACACATTCCCTATAAATCTTAAAATTTTATCTTAACAAAATGAAGAAAGAACTAATAGTTTCGCATGAAGATGATCTTACAAAGATTGCATTACTGGAAGACGGAAGACTATGTGAACTTCATGAGCAAGAGGACAAAAGTGATTTTATAGTTGGAGATTTATTTATAGGAAAAGTAAAAAAGCTGGCTCCTAACCTGAATGCAGCATTCGTAAACATAGGATACGAAAAAGATGCCTTTCTGCATTATCAGGATTTAGGACCTCAATATCTTACCTATAGAAAGTTTTTAAGAGATAGTATTTCTAAAAAACAAAATACTTCAAGCTTAAAAAATTTCGAGATACAACCCGAAATTGACAAAAACGGAACAGTAGACAAAGTAATCGCCAAAGATGATGTTGTTCTGCTTCAGATTACTAAAGAACCGATCTCAACAAAAGGACCCAGAATTTCTACTCAGATTTCTTTAACAGGGCGTTTTTTGGTTCTCATCCCTTTCGATAATAAAGTTTCTATTTCCAAAAAAGTAAAAAGTGCTGAGGAAAAAGAAAGATTAAGAACCCTTATCGAGAGTATAAAACCCGAAGGCTTCGGTGTTATCATAAGAACAGTAGCCGAAGGAAAGAAAGTGGCAGACCTGCACAACGACATGAATCAGTTGATTCAGAAATGGGAAACTACTTTTAAAAATATACAGAAAAATAAAGTTCCGTCAAGAGTTTTAAGCGAAGATGATAAAGCTTCAGCTATTTTAAGAGACAATTTCAACCAAGATTTTGTAAGCATCACCTGTGATGATGAGCAAATGGTTGAAGAAATGAAAAACTATCTGGAAGTTATAGCTCCGGAAAGAAAAAATATTGTCCATTTTCACAATTCTCACATTCCTCTTCTCGAATATTACAATGTTGAAAAACAACTGAAACAAAGTTTCGGAAAACATGTCAATATTCCAAGTTCTAAAGGAGCTTATCTCGTTATAGAACATACCGAAGCTCTACACGTAGTCGATGTAAACTCAGGAAATAATATTACAACAGGAGCCGCTGTCAATAAAGAACACGCTCTGAATGTAAATAAGATGGCGGCCACAGAAATCGCAAGACAGCTTCGTCTGCGTGATATGGGCGGAATCATCGTTATCGATTTTATCGACATGACCAATCCTGAGCACAGAAGAGATCTGTATGAACATCTTAAAGAAGAAATGAAACGTGACAAAGCGCGTCACAAAATTCTTCCCCCTAGTAAATTTGGTCTGATACAGATTACCCGACAAAGAAACCGTCCGGAAAAACAGATCGACACTAAAGAAGAAAATCCTAACAAAGACGGAGAAATCATCGCTCCTATTGTTATTGTAGAAAGAATGGGTGAAGCTCTGAAAACCATTATGCAAAAGGAAAAAGGAAAAATATTCCTTCATGTACATCCTTTTGTGGAAGCCTATCTTACAAAAGGCATCATGAGCATTCAGATGAAATGGTTTATGAAATACAAAAAGAAAGTAACCATTATCCCAAGAGATTCTTTTAAATATTTAGAATACAGAATTTACAATTCAAAAAAAGAAGAATTGATAGGATATTCTAATTAATACAAAATTCAAAACCTCTAGTTTTTCTGGAGGTTTTTTTATTATTTTATCAAAATAAAAAATGAAACATCACCACTACAAAACCACTATCGAATGGACCGGAAATAAAGGTTCAGGAACAAGTAATTACCGTGACTATGAAAGAAGTCATACCATTTCTGTAGAAAACAAACCCGTCATTGAAGGTTCTTCAGATCCAGCTTTTCGAGGTGACAAAACGAAATATAATCCGGAAGAAATGTTATTATCATCATTGTCCTCCTGTCATATGCTTTGGTATCTTCATTTTTGTTCTGAAGCAGGAATTATCGTTACAGATTACATTGACAATGCAATCGGGATCATGGAAGAAACCTCAAATGGAAGCGGCCATTTTACAGAAGCAACTTTAAATCCTATTGTAACGATTACCGATGAAAAACAGATTGAAAAAGCTGAAGAACTCCATAAAAAGGCAAACGAATTCTGTTTCATTGCCAATTCGGTGAATTTTTCTGTACAACATGCTCCAAAAATTTTAATTAAGATATAAAGACATCAGGATAAAACATGTAATTGTAGGTTAATTAATGTTAAGCCTATTCTTTTCTTCAAGATATATTCCTAAATTTGATGTATGAGTTTTGGAAAAGATTTATTACGAAAAATAAAAAATGTAACCTTACCGGGAGAACATGCTCACGGAGTTTTTTCTCCGCCTTACCGCCCTGTTTTCAGTTATGATGAAGTTTTAGCCAAAAACCCTAAGTTTGCTGCGGTCAATATTGTTTTATATTTAAAAAACAATGAATGGTATTTCCCGCTCATTCAAAGAACAATTAATGAGCATGACAGACATAGCGGGCAAATTTCTCTACCCGGAGGAAAACGCGAGGAAATGGATCAGGATTTTTCTGAAACCGCAGTAAGAGAAACATCAGAAGAAATTGGTATTGAAAAAAGTTACGTAAGAATTATCAGAGAAATGTCTCCTATCTACATTCCGCCAAGTAATTTTTATGTGTATCCATATATTTCGTACACCAAAAAAAATCCGGATTTTATTTTACAACAAACTGAAGCTGTAGAGGTTATTGAATTCCCTATCGTTTCTTTTTTAAACCTTCCAGATCAGCCGGAAATTATGGCTTTACCCAGCGCTGGAGGGCATGAAGTTCCTGTTATTAATTTTAACGGATACATTATTTGGGGAGCTACAGCCATGATCTTAAGTGAATTCAGCCAGTTGCTGAAAAAAATGTAACTTTGCAGCACCGTGTTTAATTGAGAGATGGCGAAGAAGAACATTTTCACCGATGCATTCGGTACACCTTATTTTTTAAAGAGATTAATTATATTTATTCTGGGATTCGTATCCTATAGAAGGTTCAACGGCTTTAATAAACTAAAAATAACCGGTACTGAACATCTTGTGGATCTTCCGGATTCCAATGTTTTGTTTGTATCCAACCATCAAACCTACTTTGCTGATGTAGCGGCAATGTACCACGCTTTTTGTGCAGTAAACAACGGATATTTAAATACTATTAAAAATCCTATTTACCTGCTTAATCCCAAAATCGATTTTTACTATGTAGCGGCAGAAGAAACCATGAATAAAGGAATTCTTCCCAAGATTTTTAAAATTGCAGGGGCTGTTACTGTGAAAAGAACATGGAGAGCAGAAGGTAAAAATGTAAACAGAATGGTTGATATGAGCGAGATTGATAATATCATGAAAGCTCTGGACAACGGATGGGTGGCAACATTTCCTCAAGGGACTACTTCTGCCTTTGCACAGGGAAGAAAAGGGACAGCCAAATTGATAAAAAATCAACGTCCTATTGTAATTCCTATTAAAATAAACGGATTCAGACGTGCTTTTGACAAAAAAGGACTGAGAGTAAAGGTAACGGGTGTAAAACCTACCATGGAATTTAAAGCTCCTCTGGATATTGATTATGACAAAGAAAATGCACAGGAGATTTTAATAAAAATCATGACAGCGATCGAGCAGACAGAAGATTTCAATGTGCTGCACAGCTACGACCAAGAGCTTAAAGCTAAAAAACTGGAACAAAAGAATTCTACTAATTAAAACAAGTCGATATGAGCCGAATAATAGCAATCATATTTACACTTATAATCATGTTTTCCTGCAACAGTCAGAAAGTATATTCAGACTTTGACATCAGCTATTCTAAAAGTGGAGGATATGCTCCCGTTTATGAAAACCTGCTGATTAAGGGAAATAATGTTCATTACTCATTTGAAGGACAAGGGAAAAAATACAGTCAAAAATTCACCCTTACCGATGAAGATTTAAAAAAACTGGATAATACTCTTTCTCAAAATAATTTCAGAAGAATACAGGAAGATCACAAAAAGATCTATGATCATATGGCCACTTCTATCAACATAAAGAAAGGAGCTAATGAAGGCAGTAAAACAGATGCAAGTTCCATCATGCCCAATTTTAAAACGAACTGGGAAAATATTATCACTGCTTTCCAAGAAATCATTAATAACAATGTAAAAAAACAGTAAATAGAATTGAAAACCCACTTCATAGCAATTGGAGGAAGTGCAATGCACAATCTCGCTATTGCACTAAAAGATAAAGGATATCAGGTAACAGGTTCGGATGATGCCATTTTTGAACCTTCAAAATCAAGATTGGAAAAAAAAGGAATTTTACCCGCAGAAATGGGCTGGTTTCCTGAAAAAATCACTTCCGATATTGATGCTGTAATTCTTGGAATGCATGCTCATCAGGACAATCCTGAATTGGCAAAAGCGAAAGAACTGGGCTTAAAAATTTATTCGTATCCCGAATTTCTTTATCAGCAATCAAAAAATAAAACCAGAGTAGTTATTGCAGGGTCACACGGTAAAACCACTATTACTTCAATGATTCTCCATGTTTTGAATTTCCATCAAAAAGAGGTGGATTTCATGGTGGGAGCTCAGCTGGAAGGTTTCGATTGTATGGTAAAACTGACTCAGGACAATGATTTCATGGTACTTGAAGGAGACGAATACCTTTCCTCTCCTATTGATCTTCGCTCAAAATTCCTGCTCTATCAACCCAATATCGCTTTGATGAGCGGAATTGCATGGGATCACATTAATGTTTTTAAAACATTTGATGATTATATCGAGCAGTTCAGAAAATTCGTGGCAAGCATTACTCCGGGCGGAATTTTAGTTTATAATGAAGAAGATCCTGAAGTGGTAAAAGTGGTGGAAGCTGCTGAAAATTACTTTAGAAAAATCCCTTACAGAACTCCTGAATATGAAATCAGTAACGGAAAAGTTTACCTTAAAACCGAAATGGGCGATGTTCCGCTTTCTGTATTCGGAGCGCATAATTTATTGAATCTAGAAGGGGCAAGACATATTTGCCATACTTTAGGGATTATGGATGAAGATTTCTATGAAGCCATTATGAGTTTCAAAGGAGCTTCAAAACGTTTGGAGAAAGTAGAAAGAGAAGATAAAGGAACGCTTTACAAAGATTTTGCCCATGCTCCGAGTAAAGTAAAAGCAGCTGTAAAAGCATTCTGTGAACAGTTTAAAAACGAAAAAAAATACGGTTTTCTTGAACTTCATACTTATTCAAGCTTAAACCCTGTATTTTTAGAGCAATATGATCATGCAATGGATGGTTTGGATGATGCGGTGGTATTCTATTCTGAAGATGCTTTGAAAATCAAAAGAATGGAACCTATTTCTCCTGAATTAATCAAAGAAAAATTCAAAAATGAAAATCTGAAAGTTTTCACCAATGCCGAAGAACTTCATGCGTATTGGAATACACTCGACAAAACCCAGGGAGTTTACCTTATGATGAGTTCAGGTAATTTTGGAGGACTCGATTTGACCAAATAATAAAAAAAACCTTTCATGTATTGATGAAAGGTTTTTTTTATCATGATTCACAACTACGAATAAAATTTCGCAGTATATCTTCAGTCGAATTTTGACTGTACTGCTGAATCGATTGCCCTACCCAAAGATTAACAAAATCAACATTTTTAATATTTCTGGCTGCTTTTCGTAATACACCTGTCAATTTATTCTGATAAGGATATGGCAAAATATATTCTGTATTTTCAAGGCTTTCAATAAATGTATTTTTGATCCCTCTTGCATAACGCCCGGAAAAACTTTTTGTTAAAACGATTTCCTTTTCATGAATGTTTCTTAATCTTTCTTTTTCAAAATCCTGTAAAGCGCTCTCTTGAGAAGCCAGTAAAATACTTCCTACCTGAAAACCTTCTGCTCCCAACTCTTTTGCAGCACTCATCGTTTGCGCATTATAAATTCCGCCTGCATAGGTCAACGGAACATTTACGGCATCATATACTTGTGAAAGCAATGAAAAACCTCCAACCTGCGGAATGTTTTCAGCATCAAAACTTCCTCTGTGCCCTCCGGCTTCAATTCCCTGGACACAAATAATATCAATTCCTGATTGTTCTAATTGCAGAGCTTCTTCCACAGAAGTACATGTTCCTATTAAAACAACTCCGTTTTCTTTTAGTTTCAGAATATTCTGATCGTCAATATTTCCAAACGTAAAGCTTAAAATCTTACATTTCTCCTCAATTACAGCCTCTATTTGCTCTTGATAAGTATTGATTTTAAGATCATTCAGATCAGGAAAACTTACCTCGATATTATTTTCTTTAGCCAGTTCCTCAAGAAATTTCTTCGTGTTAATATATTGATTTTTCAGAGCATTAGTAATTTCAGGGATCTTATGAACAAAAATATTCACCGCAAAAAGCTGATTGGTTAATCTTTTAGTTTCACGGATTAATTCAATAGAAGTATCACCTGAGAGATCAGCCAATGCCAAAGAACCTAAACAAGATGCTCTATTTGCCGCAGCCACCATTTCCGGAGTACTGACTCCAAACATCGGAGCCTGAATAACAGGATATTGGATATTAAGTTTTTTACTGATTTTTCCCGACCAAAACATATGATTCTTTTTACTTATGTTAGAATAAAGTTAATAAAAAAAGAAGCAATTTTTATTGCTTCTTGATATGATTAATTTCTGTTTTTTCATTTAAATATCTGCTACAGAATTCAGCATTTTCTGTTCCCAAGCAGGATCTTTCGGATCAAAAAACAATCTTTTTCCTGTATCTAAAGAACGGACTACGTTCATTTCATCCTCAGTTAATTCAAAATCAAAAACATTGAAGTTTTCCTCAATTCTGGAAGGCGTTACAGATTTTGGAATCACACAGAAACCCTCCTGTAAATGCCATCTCAGAATTACCTGAGCAACAGTTTTATTATATTTTGTAGCAGTCGCTTTCAGCTCTGAATTATCTAGCAATCCGGCATTTCCATTTCCAAGCGGGCTCCATGGCTGTGTAACGATATTATTTTCCCTGTCGTACACCTGAAGTTCTTTTTGTTGGAAAAGAGGATGCAGTTCAATTTGGTTAATCACAGGAAGAGTTTCTGAATTGGCTTTTAATTCTTCCATTTTCTCAATGGTAAAATTACAAACACCAATTGCTTTTATTTTTCCTTCGTGATACAACTCTTCCATTGCTTTCCAAGCTCCTATAAAATCTCCGTAAGGCCAATGAATAAGATACATATCCAGATAATCCAGCTGCAGTCTGTCCAATGTTCTCTGAAAAGCACTTTTCGCTTTATCATACGTAATATCCTGAACCCAAAGTTTTGAAGTTACGAACAATTCATCCCTGTTTACTCCGCTGTTTTTAATGGCGTTTCCAACCGCTGCTTCATTAAGATAAATGGAAGCCGTATCAATCATTCTGTAGCCAACTTCTATGGCTTTGATCACCGCGTTTTCACATTCTTTCGCATCTTCCATTTGCCATACTCCAAAACCCAAAGCCGGGATATCTACTCCATTATTCAATGTAATCACAGGTTGCCCTGCATATATTTTTTGTGCCATAATTTTTGGTTTATTTTTTAATTACAATCAAACAAATTTGCGATAAAATTTTGAAATTTCCGGTTACCATTTTTACTTTACTTATTATTTAATCCTTAAATATTTTACTTTTGAAACAAATTTAAAAATTATGATCTTTCAATTCAGATCAGCTACTCCGCAAGATTGTTCTATTATTCATACGAGTTTATAAAACATCCATTGTCATTCTGACGAAGGAAGAATCTCATCTTTATTTTTAGAGATTCTTCACTTCATATTCATTTCGTTCAGAATGACAGAATACCAAATTTTACTTTTTCAGGCAAAAACTAAACAGTCAAAGCTTCCTCTTTGCTCATCATTTTTCTGAACAATCCTTTGATATGATTAATTTCTTCTTCATAATTCGTTTTTTTTCTACATCCGAAATACAATGTATTTTCCAATTTCTTCTCTCCTTCCCAGATTAATTTTATCTCACCATTCTCAATTTCATTTTTACATAAAAAATCAGGAACAACAGCTAATCCGGTTCCGCCTTTTAAGCAGCGAATGATGGAATTCAAATTGGGAACAATATAATTCGGGCGAAAATTCGGTTTGTGTCCAAAATTCAGAATCCAGAACTGGAAAAGATGCTCCATATCTCCGGTTGTTCCGTACCATTTTTCCTGTTTCAGCCATTCCTCAATGTGTTCCGGACCTTTAGTCCTCACGACTTCATTGAAACTTTCTGTATTTACTTCTTTTCCACCAACCAAAATAATTTGCTCGGAAGAAAATGCTTCGTGTAAAATATTAGGGGAAGTTCCTTTTTTAGGGGTAATAATTAAATCTAAAATCCCTTTATCCAATTGTTCCAACATTTCAGGGTATTCCCCGAAACTGATGATCAGATTGAAAGGTAATGTGGAAACATATTGCTCCAAAGTGGTCTGAAACGTCTCAAAACACATACCCACACTTATGGTTGGAGTATGTTTTTCGGTAGATTTCTGAAAGTTTTTTTCTACATCTTCCAGCTTGGTTAACGGTTCAGAAACCGCGTTAAATAAAACCTTTCCTCTTTCTGTCGGAATCATTTTTCTTCCAGTTCTGTCAAATAATTTATATCCGACATAGGCTTCCAGAGAACTTAAATGTAAGCTTACTCCGGGTTGCGAAATAAAAAGAGAATCAGCAGCTCCCGTTAATGTGCCGGTTTTATAAATTGCTTTAAAAGTTCGGTACCATTCTAAATTGACCATGACTTTAATTATTAATATTCTAATACAAAATTAGGAAATAATCAGAAAAATAATATTTAATATGATTGAATATATCGATTATCAATTTTGTTTTGAATAGAAATACTTCTAGCTCTTACTTTAAAAAAAGCTATCATTTTTATAATACTTAACTATAATTCATATTATTTTTATTATACAACACTCCCTCCCTAACTTTGCATCATAAATTTAAACAATCATAAAAACAATGAAAAAAGTATTAATTATCAACGGTGGACAAAACTTCGGACATTCCGGAGGAAAATATAATCAGACAATCGCAGAAAACACATTGGAAGTTCTGAAAAATTTTGGAAATGTAGAGGTGAAAATCACCAATGTAGGCGAAAGTTATGATAAAAATGAGGAGGTAGAGAAATTTGTTTGGGCAGATTATATTATTTACCACACTCCAATCTGGTGGTTTCAGCTACCGAACGGTTTGAAAAAATATATAGACGAAGTATTCACAGCAGGTCATGCCAAAGGAATTTATATGAGTGACGGAAGAACTTCCGAAAACCCCAAGATCAATTACGGAACAGGAGGTATGCTTGGCGGAAGAAAATATATGGTAACAACGAGCTGGAATGCTCCTGAAACAGCTTTTACGCTTCCCGGAGAATTCTTCAACGAAACAAGTGTAGATAATGGACCATTATTTGGATTCCATAGAATGAACGCTTTCGTTTCATTAGAAAAAATGGAAAGTTTTCACTTTCATGATGTAGAAAAAAATGCAAATATTGATCGCGACATGAAACTTTACAGAGAGCATCTTACCGCTGTTTTTGAAAAAGAATTTAAACCACAATTAGCTTAACTGCAATGAAAAAGATATTAATTACAGGAATCACTGGATACATCGGTGGAACCATAGCTAAGAAATTACTGGATAAAAATTATCAAGTGATTGGGTTGATTCGTAACGATATGCATACTCAAGAACTGGAAGCAACAGGAATTGAAACAATCGTCGGAAACATTCATGATGAAACAGTGCTGCGGTCTGCTATTGCCAATGCAGATGCTATTATTCATAATGCAGATTCTGCAGATGATGCTTATATGGCGGATACTATTGTTAACGCTTTAGAAGAAACTGGAAAAACATTCATTTTCACTTCAGGTTCTGCCATTTTTGGAGGAAAAGAAAACGGAGAAAGAAATGATTTTGTTTTTACTGAAGATATTCCTTTGCAACCAAGACTTGAAATGGCTTCCAGAGTACTTATTAATCAGTATATTCTTCAGGCTGCTAAAAAAAATATAAGAAGTATCGTTATTGTTCCTACTATGGTATATGGTGAAGGATTAGGACTTAAAAAGAACAGCATCCAGCTTCCTGCTTTGATCAACTTTTCTAAAGAAAAAGGCTTTGGTGTTTACTTTGGAAAAGGAGAAAATATTTGGTCAAATATCCATATTGAAGACCTTGCCGATCTTTATATTCTTGCCTTAGAAAAAGCAAAACCCGGATCATTATATTATGCTGAAAATGGCTCTTCAACAATAAAAGAATTAGCAGAAAAAATAAGTGAACGTTATGAGTTGCAACCAGCACAATCAGTAACAGTTCAAGAAGCCGTTAATAAATTCGGTCCTGCCGGTGGATATTTCGGATTCGCATCCAACAGCTTATGTAATGCCGACAAAGCAAGAACAGAACTGGGCTGGAAACCTCAACATCACTCAATTAAAAACTTTATTTAAATATGAAAATTTATCTTACGGCCATCATTAAAGCAAAAGCACAATATAGAAACGAAGTATCGGAAGTTCTTCAGAATATGGTACAAGAAACCGTAAAAGAAGAAGCCAACGAATTGTATACGCTTCATCAGGGAATTGAAGATAAAAATCAGTTTATTTTCTACGAAATCTGGAAAAGTGAGGAAGGATTAGCTCAACATAATCAGCAGCCATACATTCAGGCTTTTGGAGCATTAGTTGATGAAAAACTAAAGGAAAAACCTCAGATTTATTTAACTCAAATTATTTAAAAATTAAACCATTAAGAGAATTTAGAAGTGAAGGTTCATTAAGAAAAATCAATAGATTTTTTCTTAAAGCGAAGTCAAACTTAATATTCTAAACGACTTAAAGAAACTTAATGGTTAAAGTTATTTTACTATGAAAAAATTAGCATTATTAATCCTCTCAATTTTCACCATAGGATTAGCACAATCACAAACCAAAAAATCTAAAAATATGAAAAAGAAAATTTTATTTGTCGTTACCAGTCATGACAAAAAAGGTGACACAGGTCAGGAAACAGGATATTATCTTGGAGAAGTTTCTCATCCTTGGGAAGTACTTCACAAAGCAGGCTACGAAATCGATTTTGTAAGTCCGAAAGGTGGAACCCCTCCTGTTGATGGATTCGATTTGAAAGATCCGGTCAACAAAGAATTCTGGGAAAATAAAGAATATAAAAATAAGATCGATCATTCTTTACAGCCTTCTCAGGTAAATCCAAATGATTATTCTACCATATTTTATGCAGGAGGTCACGGTGCGATGTGGGATTTTGCAGACAATACAGAACTTTCTGCCATTGCTTCAAAAATTTACGAAAACGGAGGAATTGTTGCCGGAGTTTGTCATGGTCCTGCCGGTTTAGTAAATATTAAACTAAACAATGGTAAATATTTGGTAGATGGTAAAAAAATCAATGCGTTTACCAATGAAGAAGAAGCTGAAGTAAAATTAACGAATGTTGTACCTTTTCTTTTAGAAGAGAAATTGAAAGAAAGAGGAGCAAAATTTGAAAAGTCAGGGCTTTGGCAGAACCATGTCGTAACCGATCAGAGAGTAATTACAGGACAAAATCCTCAGTCTGCAAAAAGTGTTGGCGAAACTATTTTAAAAGAATTAAGTAAATAATATCATTAAAGTTTTTAACTAAATCGTTTGAATTTTTTTCAGTTACCATAATTATAAATGTCTGTCATTATGAATGAAGCGAAGCGGAATGAAGAATCTCTAATAAAGCAGCCTGGATTCTTCCTTCGTCAGAATGATAATATTGAGAATATTTTTCAATGATTTTAAAGTTAAAAACCTTACATACAATCAAAAATTAAAACAAAAAATGGAATATAGAAAATTAGGAAACACTGATCTGGAACTTTCAGTGATTACTCACGGAGCGTTTGCCATTGGTGGAAATATGTGGGGAGGAAATGAAAAACAAGATTCTATAAATTCAATCCACGCTTCTTTGGATCATGGAGTAACATCAATTGATACCGCGCCTTTTTACGGATTCGGATTAAGCGAAGAAATGATCGGAGAAGCTATTAAAGGAAAAGACCGTTCAAAAATTCAATTGCTGACAAAATTCGGATTGGTTTGGGACGGAAGCAATAATGGAAAAGGCGATTTTTTCTTTGATGCAGAAGAAAACGGTAAAAAAATCCCTGTGTATAAATTCGCTTCAAAAGAAAATATCATCAAAGAAGTTGAGGAAAGTCTAAAAAGATTAGGGACAGATTATATCGATCTTTTACAGCTTCACTGGCCGGATTCTACAACGCCAATCAGCGAAACGATGGAAGCTTTAGAAGCATTAATTCAACAGGGAAAAATCAGAACAGCAGGTGTAAGCAATTATTCTGTTGAACAAATGCAGGAAGGTAACAAAACTTTGAAGCTAGCAAGCAACCAAGTTTCTTACAGCATGCTGAATCGCGTAATTGAAAATGATCTGGTTCCTTATTCTTTAGAAAACAATTCCGGAATTATTGTGTATAGCCCAATGGAAAGAGGTCTTTTGACAGGAAAATACTTCAAAGAAACTCAACTGAAAGAAAACGATCACAGAAACGGATATTTCTCTCAGTTTGATTTGAAAAAAGTAAAAAATTTCTTAGACAAAATAGAACCGATTGCTCAGGAAAAAGGAATTTCACTTTCTCAATTGGTTTTACGTTGGACAACCTTACAACCGGCAATCACGGTGGTTTTAGCCGGAGCAAGAAATGCTCAGCAGGCAATTGAAAATGCAAAAGCAATGTCTTTCGACTTATCTCCGGAAGAACTGAATTTCATTACTGACGCTTTAAAAGAAATTTAATTACAGTTTAAAAATAAAGAAAAAACGCTTCTCAAAATTGAGAAGCGTTTTTTTGGTAAATAATTGTAAGCTTATTTTGCAATCGGCATATGTGTACTGATGGCAATTCTATTCCAAGAATTGATCGTAATAATTGCCATGATAATTTGTGCAATTTGATGTTCCTCGAAAAGCTGTTTTGCTTTGTAATACGTTTCCTCTGTCAATCCTTTTTGGCTGATCAACGTAATTTCTTCAGTCATTGCCAAAAGTACCTGTTCTTCTTCTGTATACAATTCCACCGCTTCTCTCCAGGCATTTAAAAGATAAATTCTCTGTGGAGTTTCTCCATATTTCATGGCATCTTTTGTATGCATATCCAGACAGAAAGCACATCCGTTGATTTGTGAAGCTCTGATTTTGATTAATTCTTTTTGAATTTGATGTAAAGAAATGGTCTGAAGATACCCTTCCAATCCCATCATTGCTTTGTAAGCGGCAGCATCTGCAGTTGCCATATTAATTCTTACACTCATAATTTTTTATATTTTTTTAGTTAAGTTGTCTAAAGTAAACGAGTATTCTTCCTGATTTGCCAATAAAAAAGCGGCAGCACTTCCAATCCATACTGAGTAATCTAAAGGTGCTTTAACTCCCAAGGCAAAGGTCATGGACAATGCGAAAATTAATAATAAAAATCCTGTTCCGTAAGCGGCCAGTTTAGTTTTAAAGCCCAACACAAGCATCAAAGGAAAAAGAATTTCTAAAAAAGTTGCTGCATACGCTGAAAATGTCCCTAAACTTTCAGGAAGAAAAAAGGTAAGCTGTTTTGTATATTTTTCAAAATTCGCCCAGTTTCCCCAAGCGGAATTGGCGCCCCAATATCCCAATCGATCGGCAACGGCAGAAAGCATTGTCACTGCAATGGCTAATCTTAAAAATAATTGTGATGATAGAACTTTTTTGTTTGCCATGATATTGACTTTAATAACATGACAAAGTTGCGGTTTATAAATTATAAAAATCTTAAACTGGTTTAAGAACGTAATTTTGCTCTGATTTCACTTAAATATTCGGGAGTAAATCCTAAAAACGAGGCGATTAAATATTGAGGAATTCTTTGGATAAACCAAGGGTATTGTGTACTGAAATGTACATACAGTTCTTCTCTGGTCATTTCATATAAATAACGGATCCTTCTTTCCGAAGCTGCATAAGCCCGTTGATAAATCATTCTGAAATAACGTTCCATTACTGGATGTTTTTTCAATAATTCTTCCTGAGTCTGAAAATCGATCTTCAAAACCGTAGAACGTTCCACTGATTGAATACAAAAATCTGATTTTATCTGCCTTTCATAAGCAAAAGTATCCGTGAGCCACCAATTTTCAATCGCAAATTCAGTGGTCTGTTCCACCCCTTTTTCATTGATGAAAAACTTTCTCAGACAACCTTTCTGCACAAAATACATCGATTTACAAACTTCACCGCTCAACATTAGATTTTGTTTTTTTTTCACTTCCAGCTCTTCAAAAAATGAAAGAATAGAAGCAAATTCCTCCTCATTTATCTTAATAAATTTATCTAAATGCGCTCTGAAAGTTTCCATTATTGAAATTGTATATCCAAACTTAACTTTATTTTTTTAGTTTTACAATGACAAAACAGGAAATCATGGAAATCGTAGCCAAAATTTTAATCGCCGTTGTAGCCATCGAACATCTTTACATTCTCTGGATGGAAATGTTTGCATGGGAAACCAAAGGAAAAGAAGTTTTTAAAAAAGCCCTTCCAGCCGAAATGTTTAAACCGACAAAAGGTTTAGCGGCAAATCAAGGGCTTTATAATGGTTTTTTAGCAGCCGGATTAATTTGGTCTTTCTTTATTAAAGATCCGGAATGGCAGACCAATATTTCTTTATTTTTTCTGGGATGTGTTGCTGTAGCGGGAATTTACGGTGCAATTTCTGCCACGAAAAAGATATTTTTTGTTCAGGCTTTACCTGCTATTTTAGCGATTATTGCAGTGCTTTTGAAGTAAAAACTCAGTTAAAAGTCTGATAAAATCTTCTTGAGTGTCTCTTTCATTTTCTCAGGCTTAAACAATCCTTCGTGATATTCAATTAAATTCTGATCTTTATCTAAAACTATCCACAATGGATATACAGGCTGTTTTTTATTTTTAGATAAAGCTAAAACCAATTCATGAATTCCGGAATTTCCATTCGGCAAATAATTAAATTCTTTTCCCAGAAAAATAATTTTTTCTTTTGTTTTCTCTGCTTCAAAATTGATAAAGTAAAAATTTTCGTTTATTAATTGAACTAAATCTTCATCTTTATTCAATTCAAAAGATTCAATCTTACAAACCGAACACCAGCTTGTATACACATGAATAATTACGGGTTTAGGATTTTCTTTTTGCAGAATTTCCAACTCCGAAAAAGTGCCCGTCTTTATCTGTGAAAAACAAAGACACGGCACTAACATTAAAAATAAAAATATGATGAAAACTCTCACTGTATTTTGTTTTTAAGTCTTTATTTCAAAATATATTTTACCCCCAGAAACCCTCTTATTTTCTGCATCGGAGCATATCCGTACGTGGTATCAAAAGTATAATGATAAGGATTACTGATCGGCTCATCAACATTTTTATCAAAAGGATCAAACGGTCTCATCAACGGATTTTCCGGTGTAAAATTGAATATATTTTTAATTCCGCAATAGACTTCAAATCCGGATTTGAAACTTTTAGAAACCTGAATATTAGCTAACGAATAAAACGGTGAATATTCAGGTCGGTAATCATTGGATAAAACAGGCAATCGCATCGGTCCGTAAAATTGTCCTGTAAAATCGATCGCCAGATTATTTTTAAATTTATAACTCAAATTGTAGGTACCACTCCATTTCGGAGCATGAAGCTGCTGTGACTTTTCATTTTCACCATCAAATTTCTGATACACATCAAGATAAGTTACGCCCATATTAACACTTAAAGGAAAACTAAAATTATAATCTACATTTAGAGAAGTTCCTCTTGAAATTCCATAACCATGAAGATTATCGTAAATAATTTTCTCAGGATCTGTATCAAAATCACCGACAATTTTATTACTGAAATAGGTGTAAAATGCTGAAGCATCCAGAGTAATCAATCGATCCCCAACAGCAATTTTCCAGACGTAATTCAAATTTCCATTAATTGATTTTTCAGGCTTTAAATCTGATTTAATGAGTACATCACGGGAACCCGTCAACGCTGCATGATCTTCCGTAAATAAGTTTACCACACGAAAACCCGTTCCAAAATTGAACCTCAACGTATGATAAGGATTCGGTGAAAATTTCCATGCAAAACGCGGTGAATGTACAGCATGATGAATTTTATCATAATCAAATCTATAGCCCAGCAACAAGGTGTTTTTTTCGTTAATTTCCCATTGGTCCTGAATAAAAACTCCAAAAATCGGTGACTTCATCGGCTCATTGGTGAAACCATCAGCTGATAACGTTCCCGGTGTGTTATCATCATAAAAAGTTTTTTTGAAAGTTGCCCCCACAATCAGATCATGATTTCCCAGCTTTTTATCCCAATATGTTTGTGTAAATGCCACTTTCTGAGTCGCCATAAAAGGATTGCTTCCGTAAAAAGAATTCTGATCATGGAAATTATAAGAGAACTGGGTAATTATATTTTCTTTTAAAGGCCATTGATACACCCCAAAAGCTTCTACTCTATTGGTATAAATACTTTCTCCGTAGACTTCACTACTTCCCCGGTACGATTTATTCCACTGCATTTCACCGCCAAAACGGTCTTCATACAAATATCTCAGCGCAAAACTCGCCAATCGGTTTTCTTTTCTCTGAAAGTTCCATTTATTAAACACAGAGATTCTGTTCTGTAGCGCCGCATCTGTGAAATTATCTTTATTATAATCAAACTTTTTCTCGTAATTGAAATAATTTAAACTTAATAAAGAAGCGATATTTTTACCTAAATTGAATTTCGTTGAAAGGTCAACATTATTTTCACTCCAGGTGGTGGTCATCATATCAACACTTAATCTTGGAGCGGTTAAAGCATTTTTAGTGATAATATTAATTACTCCTCCCATTGCTTCAGAACCATAGATAGATGAAGCCGGACCTTTCACGACTTCAACTCTGTCAACCAGGCTGTTGGGAATCCCACTTAATCCATACACTGTTGAAAGCGAACTTACAATGGGCATTCCGTCAATCAAAATCATGGTGTAAGGTCCTTCCAATCCGTTGATGTGAATATCTCCCGTATTACAAACTGAGCAATTCAGTTGAGGCTTTACCCCATTTACCATATAAATGGCTTCAAAAATACTCGGAGTCGGATTTTTCTGGAAAAACTTCTGGGTATAAATTTCCACAGCAACCGGGCTTTTTGATTTACTGATCGGTTTTATGGTTCCTGTAATCACCACATCATCGATGTCTTTGGTTTTGATCTTTTTATCTGAAATAGTAACCGAATCCACTTTTCCTGATCGCTTTACATTTGAACTATCAGCTTGCTGTGAAAAGCAATATCCCGAAAAAAAGATGACAGAAAATAATATTCGTTTCATGAAATTAAAATTGTTAGACAAAACTAACAATTAATTTTCAATTACAAAACTTCATCAAAAAAATATTATTAAATTGAATTCATGAAAAAGTATTAAATTTGAGAATCAACATATAAAAGTAAAATGAGATATCATCAGTCGGGAAATATCCCACAGAAAAGGCATACGATTTTCAAATCTCCGGAAGATAAATTTTACTATGAACAGCTTTTCGGAACCGAAGGTTTTCATGGGATTTCTTCATTATTGTACCATATTCACCGTCCGACTCAAATCAAATCGATCGGTGAACCGAAAGATGTAGCCCCCAAAATTGCTATTGATAAAAACGTAACTCCAAGAATGTTTAAAGGAATGAATGTAACTCCTGAAGACGATTTTATGGACAGCCGTAAGTTTTTGATGGTAAACAATGACCTGAAAATGGGATTGTCGAAGCCTAGGAAATCTATGGATTATTTCTACAAAAACGCTGAATGTGACGAACTTTTATACGCCCACAGCGGAAGCGGAATTCTGAAAACGTTTGTAGGAAATCTTGAGTTTTCCGTTGGTGATTATTTAATTATTCCAAGAGGAACCATTTATCAGGTTGAATTGCATTCTGATGATACTGTTTTCTTCGTGGTAGAAAGTCATTCTCCGATTTACACTCCGAAAAGATACAGAAACGAATTCGGACAATTATTGGAGCACTCTCCGTTCTGCGAAAGAGATATCATTACACCGACTTTCGTTGAACCCAAAGACGAAAAAGGCGAGTTCTTAATTAAGGTAAAAAAGGAAAATCAAATTACAGATTTCATCTATGCAACACATCCATTTGATGTTATAGGTTGGGACGGATATTTTTATCCTTATAAATTTAATATCAAAAATTTCGAACCGATTACTGGTAGAATTCACCAACCGCCACCGGTTCACCAAACTTTTGAAGCTCATAATTTTGTGGTTTGCTCGTTCTGTGCAAGAATGTATGATTATCATCCACAAGCAATTCCTGCGCCTTACAATCACTCCAATATCGATTCTGATGAGGTTTTATTCTATACAGAAGGTGACTTCATGAGCCGTAATCATATTGATTTAATGGACTTCACGCTTCACCCGGGAGGAATTGTACACGGCCCTCATCCTGGAGCCATGGAGAGAAGTATTGGTAAAAAATTCACTGAAGAATATGCGGTAATGGTAGATCCTTTCCGTCCTTTAAAGCTTACGGAAGAGGCTTTGAAAGTAGAAGATCCTTCTTACAAAACTTCTTGGCTGGAGGAATAAAAAAACAATTGTGATACAAATACAAAAGATGCTTTAAACGATCGTTTAAAGCATCTTTTTTCGTAAATTTGTAAGATTAGGATTAACATTATATCATCCTTTATTTTATACTACAGCATGGAATAAATGGGTGGATAAAATCAAATAAAGAGTAAATGTTAGAAAGAATCAGACTAGAAAGTCTACACAAGAAAGTAACCACAGTAGAAAATGCCGTCAATCTTATTAAAGATGGCATGGTAGTAGGATCCAGCGGTTTTACAAAAGCCGGAGACAGCAAAGCCGTTTTAGCTGCACTGGCTGAAAAAGGAAAAACTGAAGATCTGAAAATCACCTTAATGACCGGAGCTTCTTTAGGTCACGGAACAGATGGAAAACTGGCAGAAGCCAATGTCATAAAAAAGAGGATGCCGTTTCAGGTTGATCCGATTCTCAGAAATAAAATCAACAACGGTGAAATTCTTTTCATCGATCAGCATTTAAGTGAAAGCGCAGAACTTCTTCACACCAAAAATTTACAAAATATTGATGTTGCAGTTATTGAAGCGGCTTACATCGAAAGAGACGGAAGCATCGTTCCCACAACCTCCGTAGGAAATTCGGTTACTTTTGCTGCTTTAGCTAAAAAAATAATCATTGAAATCAATACGGAAGTTCCGGAAGAAGTATACGGAATCCACGATATTTATCAGGCAGAAGATTATCCTTACAGAAATGTTATCCCAATTGTTGCTCCTTGGAATAAAATCGGAAGAAAAAGTATTCCGGTAGATCCTGAGAAAATTGAAGCTATTGTTTTTACCAACCTTAAAGACAGTCCGGCTGATATTGCAGAACCGGATGCAAAAACCACGGCAATCGCAAAACACATCATTGATTTTTTTGAGAATGAAGTACGCTTAGGGAGGCTTACAGACAGACTTCTTCCTCTTCAGGCAGGAATTGGTAAAGTGGCCAATGCCGTTCTTACCGGATTTAAAGACAGTAATTTTTATGATCTTACTATGTTTTCCGAAGTGTTACAAGACAGTACTTTCGATTTGATTGATGCCGGAAAATTAAGTTTTGCATCCGCATCTTCTGTAACGGTTTCTAAAGATTGTTACGACAGAGTTTTTGGAAATCTTGGAAAGTACAGGGAAAAATTCGTTTTAAGACCTCAGAATATCTCCAATACTCCAGGATTGATCAGAAGACTGGGAGTCATTGCCATTAATACAGCAATTGAGTTTGATATTTACGGAAACGTAAACTCTACCCATATCGGAGGAACAAAAATTATGAACGGAATCGGCGGTTCCGGAGATTTTGCAAGAAATGCTTATTTAAGTATTTTCGTTACACAGGCAGCTTCTAAAGAAAATAAAATTTCTCATGTTCTCCCAATGGTTTCTCATACAGATCACACGGAACATGATGTGGATATTTTAGTGACTGACATTGGTTTGGCAGATCTGAGAGGATTAGCTCCAAGAGAAAGAGCTCAGAAAATCATTGATAATTGTGTTCATCCGGATTATAAAGAAGAATTGCAGTCTTATTTTGACCGCGCTTGTGAAAGAGGAGGACATACTCCTCATCTTCTGGAAGAATCTTTCAGCTGGCATTTAAGGTTCTCACAAACCGGAAATATGAAGAAGGAAATAGTGAAAGAAGCTTCTAATTAAGAAATTAAAAATAAAATATTGAAGACTGAGGTATTACATGACAGAGAAATGTTAGAAAGGGCTGCTTTCGAAAGATTTACTCATTAGAATTACCCTTAAAATATTACAAAAAGCCATACTTTCTGTATGGTTTTTTGTGTTTTAATTAAAGCCTGAATATTTTATTAAAACTTTAACTAACAGGCGTTTGTTTCAGCTTTAAATATTTCAAGGAATTTTGTAATTTGCAACCTATAAAATAAAAGTAAAAATAGAAAATATGTCAACACTTACATTTGCCGAAAAAATTGCTCAAGCAGAGAATTTTTTGCCAATTAATGGTACAGATTACATTGAGTTTTATGTAGGAAATGCTAAACAGGCTGCTCATTATTACAAAACCGCTTTTGGTTTTCAGTCTGTAGCATACGCTGGTCCCGAAACAGGAGTAAGAGATCGTGCATCTTATGTTCTACAACAAGGAAAAATCAGACTGGTTCTTACTACAGGATTAAAATCAGATTCTCCCATCAACGAACATGTAAAAAAACATGGTGATGGAGTGAAAATTTTGGCACTTTGGGTAGATGACGCTTATAAAGCATTCGAAGAAACTACAAAAAGAGGTGGAAAACCTTATATGGAGCCTGTAACTTTAACAGACGAAAACGGTGAAGTAAGAATGTCCGGAATTTATACTTACGGAGAAACAATTCACATGTTTGTTGAAAGAAAAAATTATACTGGTCCTTTCATGCCTGGTTACGAAAAATGGGAAAGTGCTTACCAACCTGAAGATGCAGGATTACTATACGTAGACCATTGTGTAGGAAATGTAGATTGGGACAGAATGCTTCCAACTGTTGAATGGTACGAAAAAGTAATGGGATTTGTAAACATTCTTTCTTTTGACGACAAACAAATCAACACAGAATATTCTGCTTTGATGTCTAAAGTAATGTCAAACGGAAACGGATTTGCAAAATTCCCTATCAACGAGCCTGCAGAAGGTAAAAAGAAATCTCAGGTAGAAGAATATCTTGATTTTTATGAAGGTGAAGGGGTACAGCACATTGCTGTGGCTACCAAAGATATCATCCACACGGTAACTGAATTGAAAAAGCGTGGTGTAGAATTCCTTTCTCCTCCACCTGAAGCATATTACGATATGGTTCCTGAAAGAGTGGGACATATCGACGAAGATATTAAAAAACTTCAGAGTTTAGGAATCCTTATCGATCATGACGAAGAAGGATATTTATTACAAATCTTTACAAAACCTGTAGAAGACCGTCCTACTTTATTCTTTGAAATCATTGAAAGACATGGTGCTCAAAGCTTCGGTGCCGGTAACTTTAAAGCATTATTTGAAGCTTTAGAAAGAGAGCAGGAAAAAAGAGGAAATCTCTAATTTTAAATACAATAATAAGTTTTGTCAGGATTCTATCTTGGCAAAACTTTTTTATAAAACACCACAATATGAAAAAAATTCTCATCGGTATTTCATTACTGGCAACTTTGGTCTGTGCGAAAGCACAATACGGAACTGCAAACGAAATTCTTACCCAACTTGAAGAGAGAAAAGGTATTAATCAGCATTTGGAAAACGTAAATATTGATAATAAAAAATTTGTTTTCATTAAAGACGCGGCAGATCATACAGAAAGAGATTTTATCGTCATTAAAGGAAACAAAGCGACTTACGTAGAAGTATTTGATGATAAAGCAACAGGAGAAAGCAGCTCAAATGTTTTTTCGGGCGATATTGTAAGAAGCAAAAGAAATATCATTTCCTTACGGGCAGATATGCTGGAAAATCAAAAAGTTCCGATTCCGGTTACTAAAACCTTGTTATTGACAAAGCAAAAAGAAATTCTGTACCTTATTGATGTCAATACCAAAGAAAGATGGATCGATGAAGAATCTTATTCAAAAAAATAACAACCCAGAACTTGAGAAAATTTCTTCTTAAATTCTTATTTAAACCTAAACTTATGAAATCATTTGTAGAATATTCGTCAAATTCAGACTTCTCTATCCATAACATTCCTTTTGGTGTGGCTGTATTCAATAAAGAATACATCGGATGCTGTACAAGAATCGGAGATCAGATTGTTGATCTTGCAACCTTGTATGATCTTGCCTATTTTGAAGAAATAGAAGGTTTAGATGATAATATCTTTGAAGCTTATACCCTTAACGAATTCATTGAACTTGGAAAACCCATCACCAATGCTGTTCGTTTGAAAATTCAGGAATTATTACAGGAAGGTTCTTTGTTGTCAAAAGACCAGAAAACCATTGAAGAGGCATTTTATGATTTAGATAAAGTAAAAATGATGATGCCTGTTCACATTCCAAATTACACGGATTTTTACAGCAGCATCGAACATGCGACCAATGTTGGAAAAATGTTCAGAGACCCGGCAAATGCTTTGTTACCTAACTGGAAACATCTTCCTGTAGGTTACCATGGCAGAGCTTCTTCAATTGTAGTTTCGGGAACGGAAATCAACCGTCCGAAAGGTCAGACAAAACCTGCAGATGTAGAAAAGCCAATCTTCGGACCTTCAAAACAATTGGATTTCGAACTGGAAATGGCATTCATCATTAACAAAAATACTGAGATGGGTGAAAGTATCTCTACCAAAGAAGCTGAAGACGCCATTTTCGGAATGGTAGTTTTCAATGACTGGTCTGCAAGAGATATTCAGTCTTGGGAATATGTTCCACTGGGACCATTTTTAGCTAAAAATTTCGGTTCATCCGTTTCTCCGTGGGTGGTTACTTTAGAAGCTTTAGAGCCATTCAGAACAGCCTCTCCTACTCAAGATCCTGAAGTTTTGGATTATCTTAAATTTGAAGGTGATAAAAACTACGACATCAATCTTGAAGTGTATATTCAACCGGAAAATGGTGAAGAAAACTTAATCTGCGAAAGTAATTACAAACACATGTACTGGAATATGGCCCAGCAATTGGCTCATCACACCGTAAACGGCTGTAATGTAGAAGTGGGTGATCTGTATGCAAGCGGGACGATTTCTGGAAGCGATCCAAAATCTTTCGGATCTATGCTTGAATTAACATGGAGAGGGCAAAACCCAATTCAATTAAGCAACGGACAGGAAAGAAAATTCATCGACGATAATGATACTGTTACCATGAAAGCTTGGGCTGAAAAAGACGGCGTAAGAGTTGGCTTCGGTGAAGTAAGCGGTAAAATTATTCCTGCGATTTAATAAAAACTTAATAATAAGATGCTTCATTCCGTTCAGCATGACATTGTTGAAAATCCACTGTAAAACAGTTAGTATTAGGATATGTCATGCTGAGGGAATCGAAGCATCTTTTTTAATATAATTGGAATACTTAAAGTTAATTAAGTATTAGAAGTAAGCTATGAAAACAGTAATCCCATCCGAAATAACTCCTGTACAATTACAAACCATCATGCAAACTGCCGTTTCACCACGACCGATTGCATTGGCTTCTACAGTTGATAAAAATGGCGAGATCAATCTTTCACCGTTCAGTTTTTTCAATATGTTCAGTACAGTTCCTCCGATTTTGATTTTTTCACCTTCGAGAAGAGTACGTGATAATACGACAAAACATACTTTAGAAAACGTTCTGGAAGTTCCTGAGGTCGTAATCGGAACGGTAAACTTCCCGATTGTTCAGCAAATTTCTCTGGCATCCACAGAATATGGTGATGGCGTGAATGAATTTATCAAATCCGGCTTAACCATGAAAGACGCTGATTTGGTGAAGCCTAAATTAATTGAAGAGTGTCCCGTAAATTTTGAATGCAAGGTTTTAGAAGTAAAATCATTGGGAGATCAGGGAGGGGCTGGAAATCTGGTAATTTGTGAGGTTCAGAAAATCCACATTAGAGAAGAATACCTGAATGAAGAAGGAAATCTTGATCAGAAAAAACTGGATATGGTTGCCCGTTTAGGTGGAAACTGGTATTCCAGAAATAATGAAAACAACCTTTTTGAAGTCCCCAAACCATTAGTTACCAAAGGTATTGGCTTCGATCTTCTTCCGGATGAAATAAAACTGAGCAAAGTTTTCACTGGGAACGATTTAGGAATGCTGGCCAACGTTGAGGTTTTACCCGCAGGAGATTATCATGCTGATGAAAAGATTCATCAAGATGCCCAGAAATTTTTGCTGGAAAACAACATTAAAGAGGCTTGGAAAGTTTTAATTAAATAATTTTTGAACCATTAAGAACCTATAAGGTATTCAGAGAGATTAAGAAAATCAAAAATTCTTAATTAACTCAATTCAATCTTAATCGTTCAATTAAAAATATAAGGAGTGAAAATTTTCACTCCTTTTTTATTAAATCATAACTTCTTGTTGATAAATTCAATAGATTTTTCCACGACTTTATTTAAGTCTTCCGGTAAATCATTTTCTTCCCAAGGTTCTTTCGCCCCAAACGTATGATTGGCATTTTCAACTAAAAATAATTCAGAATTTGGATTTAAAATATGAAGGTGTTCTGCGCTTTTCATGCTCACACTTTCGTCTTGAGTCCCATGAATAATTAGCATCTGAGCTATTGCCATTTCAGTTGCCCTCTCCACATCAAAACGAAATTCATGTTTCTTAAAATCTTCGTAAAACTGGTAGTAATGTGGCATTTCTTGCTTTGTTCTTCCATTTACCACATAAAAAACGCCAGCTTTTTCCCATCTTTCAAAGGCATTATTTTTAGGAAAACGATCTAATGTATCCACACTTGCCAACGTTATTAATCCATTTACTCTTTCATCTTCAAAAGTTTTAATAATGGAAATTCCTCCCCCTCTGCTATGGCCAACCAAAATCAATTTTTGGTCATCAACTTTTTCATTTTGAATAAAATAATCAATCGCCACTCCTAAGTCCGAAAGCTCTTTAGAATAGTTATTGTTTCCAAACGCTTCCAGATCAGCAAAATTATGAGGATCTTCTACCGTCGTTCCATTATGGGAAAAATTAAATTTAACAAAGAAAAGTCCGGCTTCTGCAAACTTCTCTGCCATTATATTCCAGGCACCCCAGTCTTTATACCCTTTATAGCCATGAACAAAAATAACTAAAGGAAGTTTTTGGTCTGATTCAGGATAATAGGCATCGGCAAGAAAATCTCTCGTTTCCGGATTTGAAATAACAATATTTTGCTTTTTTGTAATTTTCATATTCTGTTTCTTTATGCTGTCATTCCGGAAAATGAGGAATCTCTATACATTTTTAGATTCTTCATTTCATTCAGAATGACAAGTATTTTAGAAATTAATTTAAGTTTATTTTCCACTTAAAAATAGTATAAATAGAAATAAACACAAAGTAAAACCTTATTTTTGCTGCATGTTGGATTTAAGAACGGTAACCGTAATGCGATATATTCTGCCACTTCGAGAGGGAGGTTCTCTTCCTGCTTTGGCAGAAGCTGATGATGATTTTAAATATGTTTTAAAATTCCGTGGCGCTGGTCATGGAGTTAAAATGTTGATTTCAGAATTATTGGGAGGAAAGATCACAGAAGTGTTAGGATTAAAAATTCCTGAGCTTGTTTTTGTAAATCTCGATGTAGATTTCGGAAGAACTGAAGCTGATGAAGAAATTCAGGACCTCTTGAAATTTTCAGAAGGATTAAACCTTGGCTTACATTATCTGTCAGGTTCTATTGCTTACGATTCAAGTGTAAAGGTTGATCCTCTTCTTGCTTCAAAAATCGTTTGGCTGGATGCATTTATCACCAATATTGACCGTACTTTTAGGAATACCAATCTTTTGATGTGGCATAAAGATCTATGGGTAATCGATAATGGAGCGTCTTTCTATTTCCACCACTCATGGCAGAATTTTGACACGGCTGCAAAAACTCCGTTCAAATATGTGAAAGATCATGTTTTGCTGCCACAGGCAACGCAACTTGAGGAAGCAGACAAGTTTGCTAAAGAAGTATTGAATGATGATGTTTTCAGAGCAATCGTAAATCTGATCCCTGAAGACTGGTTACATTGGAATGATGCCGATGAAACACCGGAAGAAATTCGTGAAATCTATTTCAACTTCCTGAAAACACGATTAGAAAATTCTGAAATCTTTTTAAACGAAGCCAAAAATGCAAGAGGATAAAATATACGAATACGCAGTAATACGCCTGGTTCCTAAGGTTGAAAGAGAAGAATTTTTCAATATAGGCTTGGTCATGTTTTCTAAGAGAGAAAAATTTATCCGAGTAGAGTTTTATTTATGTCCAGATAAATTCAGACTTATGCACAGCAAGCTGGATTATGATGATATCATTCAAAATCTTGAAAGTTTTCAGAAAATTGCCAATGGAGACAAGGATGGCGGACCTATAGCCCAACTTGAAATCCCGGAGCGTTTCCGATGGTTGACCGCGGTAAGAAGTTCCGTAGTACAGACTTCCAGACCTCATCCCGGAAAATCTAAAGACTTAGAAAAGACGTTTGGTAAACTTTTTGAGGAGTTAGTAAAATAACCATTTCTTAAAAAATATTCTATGAAATTATTGACTCATCATATAAGCTACAGGTTTTTCACAAACCTGTTTTTTATTTTATGTTTAAGCCTATTCAATCTAAGTCACTCTCAGGCTCCCATTGAAACACAAGCTCCCAAAAGTATCATTCTTCCCGAAAAAACTACTTTTTTAGAAGATATTCCTTATAAAAATGATCCTTCAGGGAATCCTATCAAATTAGATATTTACGAACCTAAAAAATCTACTCCCGGAAAACTTCCGGTGGTAATTTATGTTCACGGCGGCGCTTGGGCAAAAGGTGATAAAATTGTGAGAGCCGATAACTATATTGAACGCTTTATTTTAAAATTGGTCGAAAAAAATTATGCTGTTATCAGTATCGATTATACTTTGGTAAGTGAAACGGTGCATTTTCCGTTTCCGATTCAGGATACAAAAGATGCGGTGAGATGGGTGAGAAAAAACGCTAAAAAATATAATTTTGATTCCAATAACATTGGCTATTTCGGGGCTTCTTCCGGGGCTCATCTGTCGATGCTTTCAGCGTATACAAACGATAATGAATATGTTGGAAGCCCTGAACTTTCCTCCTATTCCGGAAAAGTAAATTATGTGGTCAGTAATTTTGGACCTACAGATTTAAACAAACTTTTACACACGAGATTAGGCAAAATTCCGGTGGCTATCGTTGGTTTATTCTTCAAACCGATTGTTGAAATCAGACAAAAATTAGTTTTTGGAATTTCAGGATATAATATTAAAACAGAGAAAAGAAAAGCCATAGATTATTTGGAAACTGTTTCTCCAATCAATGATGTTGAAAATGGGGTTCCTACCTTTATTCTGCATGGAAACAAAGACAAGGTTGCTCCTATTAATCATTCCAAAAGATTAGTTAGAAAGCTTAAAAAACAAAATATTGAAACCAATCTCATTATTGTAAAAGGCGGAGCTCATGGCTTTGGAACAACCGATAAAGCATATCTGAATCAATTGAATGATGAAATGGTGAATTTTATTGTTTCCCACACAAAATAACTTCTGATTCTAGCTTAGAGCTGTTTAAATTTAATTTTTTTAACTCTTAAAGGCTGTAATTTTATTAAAAACCGAATCTTTCAAAAGAAAATACTGAATATTCCGTTTAATTCTTAAATTTGGCCAATGCAAAAGAATCTTTCCCTTATCATTATATTATTTTGTCTGATGAGTTGCTATACCTATCAGGTTAAAAAACCAGCAGACCCAACAATCGACAATAAACAAGACTCTAAAAAGAGTGCCGCTCTTGCTAATGCTGCCCCTTCACAGGCGAAAAATACAGCAGTTCCATCTCAAGGTCAAAATTTACAGCCAACACCTACTCCGATCAATATTCAGGAGAAACTTGCCCCTAATAAAAATGTCAAAATTGATGTTGATGGAAAGACCTATAAAATAATCGTTGACCGATGGGAACGTGACAGCCTGGTCGCACATCCGGTTCAGAGTCCTAAAAAAATTCTGAAATTTCATAAGAACCAGATCAATGCTGAGAGGATTGCTGAAAAACGCTTTTCACAACCTATCGCGGATATCCTCACTGTTTTTGCTTATGCCAGCATTGGTGTCGGAATTTACCTTTTGGTAAAGTAATCTTTTTGAATTTCCCAGTATGTAAAGCTGACTAAAGTTTTCATTAATAAAATTAAAAATCTTTTCTTACCTATCTCCAATCTGTTTAAATTTCTGAATAGATAGATTAATACTGTTTTTATTACAATAAGTTTAACCAATTTAATTTTTATTGATCTAAAAATAGAATTTAAATTAGTTTCACATGAAAATAAAAAAATTATTTTCGACTTCTCTTTTCTGTGTTGTACTGATCACCTGCAGTTCTTCCGACAACCCAAGAAAACAGAAAGTTCTTACGGAAATACCGGCAGCAAAAGAAGTGATGTATTTTCCGCCTTCTAATGGTGATAGTTGGGAAACAAAATCTATTGCAAGTTTAGGATGGCATCAGGATAAGGTTCAGGATCTATTAGATTATTTGCAGTCTAAAAACTCCAGAAGCTTTATCATTCTTCAAAACGGAAGAATTGTAATAGAAAATTATTTTGGAGGACATACTGCTAAAACTCCTTGGTATTGGGCAAGCGCAGGAAAAACCCTTACCTCAACCGTTACCGGAATTGCAGAACAGGAAGGCTTCTTAAATATCCATAATAAAGTTTCTGCTTATCTCGGAACAGGTTGGACGAGCGAGCCTTTAGCCAAAGAAAACCTCATCACCTGTAAAAACCTATTGACCATGACTTCCGGGCTGGATGATAGCTTTGGTAATGATATAAGCACTGCAAATCTTCAGTATAAAGCCGATGCAGGAACAAGATGGGCGTATCATAATGTATATGTAAAACTTCAGGATGTAGTGGCTGCCGCCACCAAACAAAGCTGGTCAAAATATTTCAATACAAAACTTCGGGATAAGATGGGGATGACCGGAAGCTGGATTCAAAGTGGTAATAACAGTGTGTATTGGAGTACCACAAGAAGCATGGCTCGTTTTGGATTAATGGCTCTCAATAAAGGAAACTGGAACGGAACACAGATCATTAACACCAATTATTTTCAAAGCGCAACAAGCACTTCTCAAAACCTTAATCTTTCTTACGGATATTTGTGGTGGCTCAATGGAAAATCAAGCTATCATGTACCTCAGACGCAAGTTCAATTCAATGGAAAGCTTATTCCAAGCGCACCGGATGATCTGTTTTGTGCTCTAGGAAAAAATGATCAGAAAATCTATGTTGTTCCCAGTAAAAAACTGGTCATCATAAGAATGGGTAAATCAGCGGATAATATGAATTTTGCCCGCTCAGATTTTGATGAGGTTTTATGGCAAAAAATAAATGCTGTGATTAATTAATGGGCTCCGGATACAACTGGCTTCCCCAAAACTGAAGATCTCTTTCCGCCAAATTGGAATTAAAAAAAATCTCATTGACTTCCTCCACAATTTTTGCAACCGCATTGGGATCAGCCGTTCTAATTCGTGTTTCATGATTGTCTTTTATTCCTTTTCCGGTAAAATTCAGAGAACCCATGTAAGCAATTTCGTCATCAATCACATAAATTTTACTGTGAATAAAGGTTTTATTAAAAGAGTTTCCATTATTGGGAGAAATAAAGACCTTGAAAGGAAATAACTGTTTATAAGTATAGTGATAAATCCGTTTGTTTTTAATTTGTCGCACGATAAAGTCTCTCACAAAAAACAATACAACAACGAGGATAAAACCATAGGCAAACCTCCATTCTTTTAAAAGGAAAATTAAAGGCACTAAAACTACCGTCAAGCCTATGATTACAAAAAGGAGTGTTCCGGATAAGCTGATTAAACTATCCCTCGATTGTTTTGCCTTTTCATCGGTATTTCTTTTCTGGACAATCAATTTATTAATATTCTTATCGTAACCGTAAAAGTCTTCTATTTCATCACTGGTAATAAGACTGATATTAATTCCTTTGGAGTGCAAGAAAATCAATTCTTTAATCAAGAAAGGAGAAAGATAAGGCGATACTATTTTGACGTTTCTTTTCGCATTTCTGATGTCCTGCAAAAGCTTTGCACCGGCACTTTTTCCAATATAAATATCGCAGACTGCATTATTATAAAACATATAACAAATAATTTTGTTTGCTAAATAAAAAACTTTGCAAGAACAAGGCTTACAAAGTTTTTTATGAGTAAAATATTTTTTGATGATGAATTAATCAAATTCTTTTTTCAATTCATTGGCTATAAAAGTTTTCAGCTCTTCTCCATGAATATTAATAGCAATGATCTTTCCGGATTTATCCAGTATCAGATTATAAGGTAATTCTTCGATTCCGTATGCTTTGGCAACCGGACTTTTCCAAAACTGAAGGTCACTGATCTGTGGCCAGTTTATTCCTTCTCTCTCCATAATCTTCTTCCAGTTTTCTTTAGATTTATCCAGAGAAACTCCTACCATTTCAAAACTCCCCGCCTGGATCGCTTTTTCATTCTCAGTATAAATTGCTTTTAAAAAAGGCTGTTCTTCAACACATGGAGCACACCAAGTTGCCCAAAAATCAAGTAAAACTACCTTTCCTTTCAGTGAACTCAGCTTAAAATCAGCTCCCTGAAAAGTTTTCAGATGAATTTCAGGAGCTTCATCATTCAGCTTTACATGTTGTGCATTAAAGAAATCTAAAGCAAGAAACAGGATCCCTGATAAAAGTAACTTTTTCAACATATTAATCGTTGGTTGGATAGTCATGATCGATCCAATTCGTTTTTACATTTTTGGGAAGATCCAGAATTTTTACATTTTTAAAACCCATTTCCACCAATGCATTGAAAGCAGGACGAATATTCGGACATCTGTCGTACGGACAGCAGCCACAATAGATAACGATTTCTTTATTTTTATCTAATTTTCTCACATAATCTTTCAGCTTTTCAAGATTTTGAGGATCATTTGCCATTCCCATATCTACAGAACCTTTTACCACAGCAGAAGGACCTACAGAAAGAATCAGAATATTCTGGGTTTGTTTTTTAACAATTTTAGCGGCTAGAATATCAGGAGCCATCACTTGATTCGCCGACCATGGAACGGGTTGAGTCTGTGCTTTTAGAAAACCACTAAAACACATTATCACAGCCCATAAAAACATTATTTTTTTCATAAGATTTCTTTTGATTTATCTATTATATTTTTGTCAGCTTTGCATATTTCAGGATCAGATTTTTCTCTCCTTCATGCATGAAAACTACTTTTGCTTTAATATTTTGAGGATCTGTACCATCAAGGAAAGTCACTTCTCCAATTCCGAATCGGTCGTGTCTTACCTTATCTCCTACTTCAATATCCTGAGAAGAGGCACCACTTGGATTGATAATTTTTGCGGTACTTACCGGCTTCAGCTTTCTTGGTTCTGCAATTGGTTTTGAATTTTCGCCTTTCTCAATTGTTTTCTTCTCAACTCTTTTAAAGCTTTTCATTTCAGAAGGATGTTCATCAAATATATTTGATTTAACCCCTGAGTTATTAATGAAACGCTTCTCGATCATCGGATTTAAGAATTCAATAAATTGATCATCAATTTCACTCAAAAATCTTGATGGTTCGGCATCTGTAATTTTCCCCCACTGGAAACGGGAAACCGCATAAGAGAAGAAAGCTTGTTTTTCAGCTCTCGTTAACGCTACATAAAACAAACGTCTCTCTTCTTCCAGATCTTCTCTCGTAGCAGAACTCATGAAACTCGGGAAAAGATTTTCTTCTAATCCTACTAAATGCACTACAGGAAATTCCAGACCTTTGGAAAGGTGAATGGTCATCAACGAAACCATATCATCCACATCTTCTTTATTCTGGGTATCGGCTGAAAGAGCGATATTTTCTAAAAAGTTCGGTAAGCTGGGATCTCCGTCTTCCAGCTGCATTTGTTCCTCAATGAATCCCTGCATTGAGTTCATCAATTCCTGAACGTTTTCTACCCGGGAAATTCCTTCCGGAGTCTGATCGTCTTTCAGAAACTTGATTAAACCACTTCGCTTTGCCACTTCCATCGCGACGCTATAAGCGGTTTCAGTTTTGAGCAACACCTGAAATGCTTTGATCATCGACCAGAAATCATTCAGCTTATTCAAAACTCCATTGTTAAATCCTAAATGCGGTGCATAGATCGGAAGATTTTCCAATACTTTTGAAACCGGAACATTTTGAGCATCTGCAAAAACGATCAGTTTATTCTGCGTAGTTTCACCAATACCTCTTGCAGGATAATTAATGATTCGCATCAAGGCTTCTGAGTCATTTTCATTCACCAAAAGTCGCAGATAACCGATTAAATCTTTTACTTCTTTTCTTTGATAGAAAGACAGGCCTCCATATACTTTATAAGGGATATTTTTACGTCTCAAGGCATCTTCAAATGCACGGGTCTGAGAGTTGGTACGGTATAAAATGGCAAAATCACTGTATTTTCTCTGCTCCCTGTTTCTGGTTTCCCAAATATTTCCGGCAACGAAATTGGCTTCATCCGCATCGGACAGTGAACGGTAGATTTTTATTTTTTCTCCTTCTTCATTTTCACTGAAAACATTTTTCTTGAACTGCTGAAGGTTTTTTGCAATCACAACATTGGCTGCATTGACAATATTTTGGGTGGAACGGTAATTTTGTTCCAACGAAACTGTTATCGCATCAGGATAATCTTTCTTAAAGTTTAAGATATTCTGAATATTTGCCCCACGGAAAGAATAAATTGACTGAGCATCATCTCCCACCACGCAAATATTTTCAAATTTTGAAGCCAAAGCTTTTACGATCAAATACTGAGAATGATTGGTATCCTGGTACTCATCTACCAAAATGTATCTGAATCTATCCTGATATTTTGCTAAAACTTCAGGAAAACGGGTTAATAATTCATTGGTTTTTAATAATAAATCATCAAAATCCATTGAGCCATTCTTGAAGCATTGCTCCACATATTTTTGATAAATCTGTCCTATGAATTTCATGTTGGCTTTTTCGTCAGCTTCCATTAATTCCGGATTCGCATAATATGCTTTCACCGTGATCAGATTATTTTTATAAGTAGAAATTCTTGCCTGAACTTTTTTAGGTTTATATAAGTCGGCATCGATATTCATGTCTTTCAACACTTTTTTGATGACATTCAGTGCATCCTGCTGATCATAAATAGTAAAGTTGGAAGGATAACCCAAATAATGTGCTTCGCTTCTCAGAATTCTTGCAAAAACCGAGTGAAAAGTTCCCATCCAGAGACTTCTTGCATTGCTCTGTCCTACCACTTTTGCGATACGTTCCTTCATTTCTTTTGCCGCCTTATTGGTAAAGGTTAAAGCAAGAATATTAAAAGGGTCTACTCCATTGGTAATCAAATGTGCAATACGCATGGTGAGAACACGCGTTTTTCCGGAACCCGCTCCTGCAAGCACCATTAATGGTCCCTGTAATGTGGTAACGGCTTCAAATTGTGATTCATTCAGTCCTTTCAAATAATCCTCCATACAGCAAAAAATTTTGGGAACACAAAATTAGTGTATTCTATGGAGAATTCAAATTTTGGTTGTAAGAGTTAGGATTTAACATCATAATTTATAGTACTGTATCTTTAATTTTCTTTGATTAAAATTTATTTTAACTTTTTGTAACATTTAAAGTAAATTTGGCACTAATTGACAAAACAATTTCTATTTATGAAAAAGCGACTTCTTTCTGTTGCTGCTGCGGCTTTCTTTGGAATGGCTTTAAATGCACAACAAATTAAATTTGAAGAATATGACTTACCAAATGGTCTTCACGTAATTTTACATCAGGATAATTCTGCACCGGTTGTAACAACAGGGGTAATGTACCACGTAGGTGCAAAAGATGAGGTAAAAGGAAGAACTGGTTTTGCACACTTCTTCGAACATCTTTTATTTGAAGGAACACCTAACATCAAAAGAGGTGAATGGTTTAAGATAGTTTCTTCAAACGGAGGACAAAACAACGCTAACACTACAAACGACAGAACTTATTACTACGAAACTTTCCCATCAAATAATGAACAATTGGGTCTTTGGATGGAATCTGAGAGAATGCGTCACGCTGTCATCAACCAAGTGGGTGTAGATACTCAAAGAGAGGTTGTAAAAGAAGAAAAAAGATTGAGAATGGATAACCAGCCTTATGGAAATCTTTTCACAACAATTCAGAAAAACTTATTTACCAATCACCCATACAACTGGCCAACAATCGGTTCTATGGAAGATTTGAACTCTGCGAAATTAGAAGAATTCCAGGCGTTCTATAAAAAATATTACGTTCCAAATAACGCTACTTTGGTAGTTGCAGGAGACATCAAACCTGAACAAACTAAAAAGTGGATCGAAACTTACTATGGAGGTATTCCAAAAGGAACGGTTTATCCAAAAGATTTCCCAAAAGATGCTCCCATCACTCAGGAAAAAGAAGTTACCGCAACGGATCCTAACATTCAGCTTCCGGCTTATATTTTCGCGTACAGAACTCCTGCTAATAAAGAAAAAGATGCTTACGTTTTAGATATGCTTTCTTCGTATTTAAGTAATGGTAAGTCTTCTGTTTTATATAAAAAATTAGTTGACCAGGATAAAAAAGCACTTCAAGTAGCTGCTTTCAACCAAGGACTTGAAGATTACAGTATCTTCGCATTCTTCGCTATTCCGATGGGACAAACTACAAAACAGGCTTTGCAGACTGACATCGATGCTGAAATCAAAAAACTTCAGACTACTCTAATCTCTGAAGATGATTATCAAAAACTTCAAAACCAGTATGAAAACCAGTTTGTAAATGCAAACTCAAGCATTCAGGGAATTGCTTCTTCATTGGCTACAAACCATGTATTGATGGGTGATACGAATTTGATCAACAAAGAGATCGATATTTACAGATCTATCACAAAACAGGATCTTCAAAATGCGGCCAAAAAGTATCTTAATTCTAACCAAAGAATCGTCATTAATTACGTACCTGAAAAAAAGTAATCATTTCAACTTCTTAGGTTAAAATACGATTATTAAAAATTAAATTTTTACAAATGAAAAAGCAATTAACATATATAGCTGTAGCGTTTTTATTCGCAGGAACGGTTTCAGCACAAAAAATAGATATTAATGCAATGCCAAAGCCAGGACCAACTCCTGCCATCAACATTGCAAAGCCAAAAACGTTTCAATTAAAGAACGGTCTTACGGTAATGGTTGTGGAAAACAACAAATTGCCTAGAGTAAGCGCTAATCTTTCTATGGACAGACCTCCATACAACGAAGGAAGCGTAACGGGAGTAAGTGAAATCATGGCTGAACAGTTCGAAAACGGAACTACAAGCATGAGTAAAGATGATTTCAACAAAAAAGTTGATTATCTTGGTGCTAACCTTAATTTTAATTCAGGAGGTGCCGGTCTAAATTCACTTTCTAAATATTTCCCTCAGGTTCTAGGTTTGATGGCGGATGCAATCATTAATCCTAAATTCTCTGCTGATGAAATTCAAAACTCTAAGGAAAGAGCTATCGAAGGATTAAAATCTGACGAAAAAAATGCTTCTTCTATTGCAGGAAGAGTTTCCAACGCTTTGATGTATGGAAAAAATACTTCAAGAGGTGAGTTTGAAACTGTTGAGTCTATCAACAAAATTCAGTTAGCTGACGTACAAAATGTTTACAAAAAATATTACGCTCCAGACAATGCTTATTTAGTAATTGTTGGAGATGTAAAATTTGATCAGGTAAAACCTTTAGTTGAAAAGGCTTTCAACGGTTGGAAAAAAGCAAATACTCCAATCACGCCGCTAGAACCGGCTGAAAATGTTGCTAAAACAGAGATCAACGTTGTTGATGTTCCTTCTGCTGTACAGTCTGTTGTTTCTTTGAACAACCTGAACACCTTGAAAATGAAGGATGCTAATTATTTCCCTGCAACGATCGCGAACTACATCCTTGGAGGTGGTGGTGAAGCAAGACTTTTCATGAACCTTCGTGAGAAGAACGGATTCACTTACGGTGCTTATTCTAGCATGATTGCAAGCAAATATTCTCCACAATTTTCTGCAAGTGCAAGTGTAAGAAACGAGGTTACGGATAAAGCAGTTAAGGAATTTATGAATGAACTTAATGCAATTTCTACTGTAAAACCTGAAGAACTGGAAAATGCTAAGGCAAAATTGAAAGGATCTTTCATTATGTCTTTAGAGCAACCTTCAACGATTGCAAGATTTGCTTTAAACCAAAAAGTTCAGGACTTACCTTCTGATTTTTATGTAAATTACCTAAAATCTATCGATAAAGTAACTGCTGCAGATGTTTCAAACGCTGTAAAAGCTACCATTTTACCAAATCAGAGCAGAATTTTCATCGCTGGTAAGGCATCTGATATTTCTGAAGGATTGGAAAAATTAGGTTACCCTGTAAAATATTTCGATAAAGACGCCAATCCTGTTGCAAAACCAACTGTACAAAAAGTGGATGCGAATGTAACGGTAGCTTCTGTTGTAGATAAGTATATTGCTGCAGTTGGTGGAAAAGCTAATTTGGCAAAAATCACCTCATATACAACGAATGCAAGTATGTCTATGCAGGGACAAACACTTGACTTTAAAATCATTAAAGCTCAGGGAGGAAAAGAATTGCAAACCATTTCTATGGGAGCAATGACGGTTCAAAAGCAAGTTTTCGATGGTAAAACAGGATATTCGGAACAAGGTGGACAAAAAGTTCCAATGAGTAAGGAAGAAATCGCTGAAAACCTTAAAAATACTGAGCTTTTCGAAGAGCTAGGTTTTGCTAAATCTGCCGATTACAAATTAGCAGGAATTGAAAAAATTGCTGGTGAAGACTCTTACGCCATTAAATCAGGTGACAAAGCATATTACTATAGCGTAAAAACAGGTCTTAAAACAGGAGAAACTGAAACGGTAAAAGCACAAGGACAAACAATGACAATTCCTACAACTTTTGCTGATTATAAAGATGTATCAGGTGTAAAAATGCCTTACACAATCACAGTAAATCAAATGGGTATGGATATGGTTATGAAAGTAAAATCATACGAAGTAAACCAGGCTAAAGATTCTGATTTTAAATAAAAACAAATCAATTTGATCATAAAAACAGCAACAAATGTTGCTGTTTTTATTTTTACTCCCATCTTATTTTGCTATTCAGTAAAAAAAGATTAAATTTGTCCACTCAAAAAGATATCAAAATTAATGGATACTATATTTATACTATTGATGGTTCTTGTTATGATTGCTAGTGTTTTATTAGTAATTGTTGTTATGGCTCAAAACCCAAAAGGTGGAGGCTTATCTAGTACTTTCGGAGGAGCATCTTCTGCTCAGTTTGGAGTACAAAGAACCAACGACTTTATGGAAAAAGCAACCTGGACATTAGGAGCGACAATTATTGTTCTTATCCTGATCAGTGTTGTTATTACCGGGAAACCCTCCCAAGCTGCTCCGGCTACACAACAGCCTGTGAAAAAAGAAGCTCCAGCAAAGCAATCTGCTCCGGCTTCCCAGTCTACAACTCCGGTAGCTCCAACTAAATAGAAGATTTCATCTTTATATAAAAAAAGCAACTCTTTTCAGAGTTGCTTTTTTATTGATTATTTTTCTTTACAAAAGAATCCCAGTATTCATTTTGATCTTTAAAGAACAGACATTCTATAAAAGAGTTAAGGGACATCATATATAATGTTTCATTTTCAATTTTATCAAATTCCGAACTAAAAAAATCCTGATCCAGCTCAATATTATTACGGTCAATAACAAAAATATTTTTAGGATTATAAAAAGGATAATTTTTAATATCAGCATTGGTTGTTATCAACTTTCTTCCCGCCGCTAATACTTCAAAAGTCCTCATTGTCAAACCATCTTGAAAAGGCTTATTAATATCAAGTACTGATTTTGTCCGCGTATAGTAATCAATAATTTGATGATGATTGAGTTTGGTAAAACTCAGTTTTTTATTATCAAATTGCTTTAATTCTTTATCCATGATTTTTCTTAACCTAAATGCAATTTTACCCATTGCATAGTAGTAGAAAAAATATTTCAATTTTAATTTTTTAGCAATAGCTCTTATCTGTTCACCCACAATATATCTATCTGTATGTGCACTTCCTATAAATACAATATCATAATCAGGATCAGAAATATCAGCTGGCAAACATTTATATTCGTCGAGGTAAAATAAAGGCCTAAAACCCAATCCATATCTGACTGCATCACTTCTTTCAAAAGTAAATTTTCTGTCAAAATATTTTAGATTGGAAATAAGAACTGGATATTCTTTTAAAGGATCAAAATTATAATAGATCATTTCTATTTCAGGGTTAAGAGACCTTATTGTTTCAAGGAAATAGGAAGGGACAGCTTCACCTTTAATTAAAAGAAAATAATCATACTTCTTATTTTGAATTTTATCCGTAATACTTTGATAATATCTGTTAATAACCGATTGGTAAATTTTTTTATTAAAACGGATTATCCCTTTTGCAAAGTTAGAATTAGAAGGTCTTTCATCATAAAAATCAACTTCAGCGCCTAGCTCCGAAAGTCTTTGAGTAATCGCTTTTTCATATTGAAAAAAACGGACAGCCAAAAAAAGGATTTTTTTTCCTTTAATATCTTTCATTTCAAAAACTTTGATTTTTATTTCTTAAGATTAGTTTTCCTTTGTATTCAAATTATAGTAAAATTGCCTGCATAACAAAAATAGATATTTTGTTTTATAAAAAAACCTGAGCAATATGTATTGTATAGAGTTGATATTTTTTCGCTTATACATTTCTTTCAAATTTTTTATAAACCCTTTTTCCATTGCGGAGAGGTTTGCAGAAAGCCCCGAAACTCCAAATGTTCTTTTTCCCCCTCCTACAAATACCAAACTTTCATTCAATATATACATTTTATTATTTAATGAAGTTCTCATCCAGTAATTGACATCTTCAGCATGCTTTTGATTATCGTCAAAAAAACCAGTATTTTCAAAAACTTTTCTTTTGAACATTACTGTTGGAGCCAATATTTCATTTCTTATTAATAATTTTCTGAATGTTATCTCCGCAAGATTATTTCTTCCTACCTTATAAGGATATAAAATTTCCTTATCATTTCCTTTTGTTGCAAGAAGATCAATATTCAAGCTTTTATTTTCAAAATATCTAATCTGTTTTTCCGTTTTTTCGGCTATCCATTCATCATCAGCATCCAATAAAGCTATATATTCTCCTTTTGCAATTTTCAAACCAGAATTTCTGGCACTAGATACTCCTTTGTTTACCTGATTCAGTAACTGAAGATTCATTTCAGGATTTTCCGATATATATTCTTCTACCAAACTTTGACTTCTATCTGTAGAGCCATCATTAATAACAATGATTTCAAATTCTTTCACACCGAATGTTTGCACCTTAACTGAATTCAAAGCACTTATTATGGTTTTTTCAGAATTATACATGGGAATAATTACCGAAACCATTATCAACAATTATTATATAATATATTAATCATTCCCTTCGTTATAAGGCAATCTGTTCATAATCGATCTTCCCAAAGAAATTTCATCCGCATATTCCAGCTCATCACCTACAGAAATACCTCTTGCAATACTGGAGAAATTTACTTTGAAATTTTTAAATTTTTTATAAATATAATAAGCCGTAGTATCGCCTTCCATAGTAGCGCTCAGAGCAAAAATAAGCTCTTTTACACTCCCTTCATTCAGCTTTCTTTCGATGCTCGGAATATTCAATTGATGCGGCCCTACTCCCTCCATTGGAGATATTTTCCCTCCCAGAATAAGATATTTTCCGGTATATTTTCCGGTATTTTCAATCGCAATGACATCCCGCACGTCTTCCACGATACAAATAGTCTCACTATTACGTTTATCATTACTGCAGATTTCACAGATCTCAAAATCAGAAAAATTGTGACAGTCTTTGCAATATTTGATTTCGTTTACAAGATTAATGAGAGAATTCCCCAGACTCGTCGATCTGGAAGCAGGTTGTTTCAATAAATGTAAGGCCAATCTTAAAGCCGTTTTTCTTCCTATTCCGGGCAATCCGGAAATCTCATCTACTGCCTTCGCTAAAACTTTACTAGGATAATCCATACCTACAAAAATAAAATAAAAAGCCGAGTATTTACCTTTTGATAACCGTAAAATCTCTTTTGTTTATTATAAAAATTCTATCTTTGAGCCGAAATATGAAAAAAATAAACTAAATGGTACTTAACAATCTAAATTATCCATTAGATTTTAAATTTAAAATCACAACTTTAGCCAGCGATTTTAACATTACGGACAAAAACGGAAATTATGTAGCCTATGTTCGTCAGAAAATGTTTAAGCTAAAAGAGGATGTAATTGTCTTTAATGACGAAAGCAAAACGAAAGAACTTTTCAGAATCAAAGCTAATCAATGGATTGATTTCAATGCATCTTATTCTTTAAATGATTTAATCGACAACAAGAACTTCGGAAGATTGGCAAGAAAAGGAATGCGTTCTATCTGGAAAGCAAGCTATGATATTTTAGATGCTCATGATCAACAGAAATTTAAAATTCAGGAAGACAGTGCTTGGGTAAGATTCTGGGACGGTTTTGTAGGAGAAATTCCAATCATAGGAATGTTTACAGGGTATTTCTTGAATCCTTCTTATACTGTGACAGGAGCAGACGGAAAGGCTTACTTCAGATTAAAAAAAATGCCTTCATTCTTTGGAAGAAGATTTCAGCTTGACAGACTTATTGACATTGATGATGAAGAAGAAAGCTTAGTGATACTTTCATTACTCATGATGGTTCTACTAGAAAGAGCCAGAGGATAATTAAAACATACAACCACATGAAATATTTTATCATTTTCTTTTCAGCGTTCTTATTAATCGGATGTAAAAAAGACAAAGAAACTGTTACCTCTCAAACATCGGGAGATTCTTTAACCCTTGTTCAGGATTCTGCAAAGACTGAAACTTCTTTAGGCAAAATTTCTGTAGAAGTATTTCCGTTTCCTAAAGAGATCAAAGAATGTTCATGCTATTTTGCAAAAAATAAGGCAGATTTTGAGAACGAAAAATACATCTATGCAGATGATGCAGGAAAAACAGCTTATATGAAGCTTGACGGTAAGAGGCTTGCTATGAATCTTATTTCCTCAAGCGATATGGAAGTTGATGAAGAACTGAGCAAAGAAATAGAAAATGGAGACTATAAAATTTCTGTAAAAGGCAAAAAAATAAAGAACGAAGAAGCTTTATTATTTCAAGGAACACTTACCATCGAAAAACCAGATGGTACAGTAGTTACAACGCCTATTTACGGTGAATGTGGATGCTAACCTGCTTCTGGTAAAAGACAAAAGAATGCTTCTGAATGATCAGAAGCATTTTTTTATTTCGTAAATTTGAGAAAAATAAAATTTCATGGAATTATCTAATATAGAACCACAGATAATCTGGAAAAATTTCTCCAAATTAAATGCAGTTCCAAGACCATCAAAAAAAGAAGAAAAAGTAATTGCTTTCATCAAAGAATTTGGTGAAAACCTAGGATTGGAAACAACGGTAGACGAAGTAGGAAATGTAATCATTAAAAAACCAGCTACCCCAGGAATGGAAAACCGTAAATCTATTGTTTTACAATCGCATTTGGATATGGTTTGCCAGAAAAACAGTGATGTAACTTTCGATTTTGAAACCGAAGGAATTAAAATGGAAATTGATGGAGACTGGGTAAAAGCAAAAGGAACGACATTAGGAGCCGACAACGGTTTGGGAGTCGCTACGATTATGTCGATTTTAGAAAGTTCAGACATTCCTCACCCTGATTTGGAAGCCCTTTTTACCATTGATGAAGAAACAGGTATGACAGGAGCTTTAGGTCTGAAACCAGGACAATTAACCGGACAAATTTTATTAAATCTGGATACTGAAGAAGATGATGAAATCGATATCGGTTGTGCGGGTGGAATTGATGTTACAATCACTCAAAACTACGAAACTGAGGCTTCAAACGGACAAATGGTAAGACTTGAAGTGAAAGGATTACAAGGAGGACACTCCGGAATGGATATCCACAAAGGGTTCGGAAATGCAAATGTCATTTTAGGAAGACTTCTTTATAAAGGATTGGAAAAAGAAAACATTCAACTGATTTCCATTGATGGAGGCGGGTTGAGAAATGCCATTCCAAGAGAAGCTGTAGCCATTGTTTCCGTAAGAAATGCTCAGGAATTCATTTTAGAAGTTACCGATCTTAAAAAAGAAATTTTAGAAGAATTTGCAACGATAGAAGCAGCTCTTCAAATCAATATTGAAAACACGACCACTTCTGAAAAGGCTCTTTCTGAAACGGATTCTAAGAAAATCATTTTAGCATTAAAGTCTCTTCACAATGGTGTTTACAGAATGAATCCTGATGTAAAAGATTTAGTTGAATCTTCAAACAATGTGGCAAGAGTAGAGCTAAAAGGCGGAGCTTTAAAAATCTTAAACCTTTCCCGTTCTTCTGTAGACTCATCTAAATATTCGGTGGCAGAACAATTAAAGTCTGTAGCAGAATTAGCAGGAATGAATACTGAATTCAGCGGTTCTTATCCGGGATGGAAGCCAAAACCTGGCTCTGAAATCGTTCAGTTGATGGAAAAGATCTATGTTGAAAAATTCAATGAGAAACCACACGTTGTAGCTTGTCACGCAGGCTTGGAGTGTGGAATCATTGGAGCTAATTATCCTGAAATGGAAATGGTAAGTTTTGGACCAACCATCAGAGGAGCACACTCTCCGGATGAAAAAGCAAATATTCCTTCTGCTCAGAAATTCTGGGCGTTCACGAAAGATATTTTAGCGAATATTCCTTTAAAATAATATAAGAAAAATACTAAATTAAATCTCCAGAATCTTTTGATTTTGGAGATTTTAGTTTTTGATATATAATTTATTTAAATAAAGATGCTTCGGCAAGCTCAGCATGACATCGCTAAAAATCAACTTCTAAAAATAGCATAGTTAGTGTTAGAAAAATGTCATGCTGAGCTTGCCGAAGCATCTCTAACTCAAAAACACAACTCGATTGATATGTTGTGGGTAAATGATACCATCGGCGAATTACTGAGGATGATGAAAAATTATAAAGCTGCAATCATTGAAAAATGGATTTCGGAAGATGAAGTTTAGTACATTTGCAGTATGAAATTTTTCACACACAAAAGAAATATAAAATGAAAAATATTTTTCTGATCGCAGGACTATTTTTAAGTCAAATAATTTCTGCACAATATCATTATCCTGTAACTCCAGAAAAACCGGTTGTTGATGATTATTTTGGCACTAAAATCACAGACCATTACAGATGGCTGGAAGATCTTAAAAATCCTAAAGTAGAAAAATGGTTTAAATCTCAATCGGATTTTAGCCATAGCATTATTAATAAAATTCCGCATCGTGAAGATCTGTACAAACGTATGAAGGAAGTACAGGAAATGAACGGAGATTCTTTCGGCGCAATAATCCAAAGACAAAATACTTATTTCTACACAAAAACCCAGAAAAACGAAAATCTTTCCAAATTATATTCAAGAGATCTTTCTTCCGGAAAAGAAACATTGATATTTGATCCTGAAGCACTTGGGAAAGATACCCAGATTACCAATTTCATTATTGATTCTAAAGCAAAAAAAATTGCCATTTTATTATCAAAATCGGGTGGTGAAATTTGTCATTTAAAGATTTTGGATCTTACTACTAAAAAGTTTCTAAGCGATGAGATCGGGCCTATCTGGAGTGAATTCGCTTTTGAATTTACCCAGGACGATAAAAGCATTCTTTACACCAAAATGAGTACTTCAGATCCTAACAGCAATATGCTTTTAAAGGATATGAAAGCCATGCTCCACGTAATAGGAACTGATACAAAAACTGATAAAATACTGGCATCAAGAGAAGAATATCCGGAACTGAATGCTTTAACCGAACAATTCACGAGTGTCTATTTTACTGATGATTATCAATATATTGTTCTGAGATTAAGTTCTGTAAAATCAGAAAGTCCGATTTTTGTTGCTCCCTATTCAGAATTAAAAAATAAGAAGATAAAATGGAGACAAATTGTAAGACCATCAGATGATATTACCGATGTATTTATTTCTGGTGACAAGCTTTTCCTTCTTACCCATAAAGATGCTCCAAATTACAAAATCACTCTTACAAGTCTTTCACAACCTGATTTAAATAATGCTAAAGTTGTTGTTCCGGAGAGTAAAGCCGGAGTTATTATCAGCATTCACAATTCTAAAAACTACCTGTATTATTCTCTGGGAAATGGGATCATTAGAGATAAATACCAATTGAATATCAATACATTGGCAGGGAAAAAAGTTGACTTCCCAACCGGAGTAAATAGTTCATTGTCCCTTAACCAAAGAGAAAATGATAATATTTATTGTAACAATGTCAATTGGTTAACTCCGTTAACAACTTATGAGTATAATCCAGAAAAAGGTGATATCATAAAAAGTAAATATCTTAATTCCGAAACAAATTATCCTGATTACAACCAACTTTATACTGTAGAAGAAGTTGAAGTAAAAAGTCATGACGGGGTAATGGTACCACTTTCTATTATTTATCCTAAAAACATGAAAATGGACGGGAATAATCCGGCTTATATTACAGGATATGGCGGTTACGGATTTTCCTATGAGCCCCGTTTTTCAGCAAGGCTTTCGGTATTGCTGGAACAAGGTGTTATACTAGCAGTAGCTCACGTAAGAGGCGGCGGAGAAAAAGGTGAAAAATGGCATGAAGCAGGGATGAAAGCTACAAAACCAAACACATGGAAAGATTTTATTGCCTGCTCGCAGTATCTGGTCAATCAGAAATATACTTCTCCTTCAAAATTAATCGGGAATGGAGTAAGCGCAGGCGGAATTCTTATCGGAAGAGCAATCACAGAAAGACCAGATCTATTTGCAGTTGCTATTGCAGAAGTAGGGATGACAAATACTCTACGATCTGAAACTACCGCAAACGGACCTAATCAGATCCCAGAAATAGGAACCATAAAAAATGAAGCAGATACAAAACATCTGCTTGAAATGGACGCTCAAAGTAAGGTAAAAAAAGGAATAAAATATCCTGCTGTAATTGTGCGTGTAGGAATGAATGATTCAAGAATTGTTCCTTGGATGCCTGGAAAATTTGCCGCTGTTTTACAAAATAATTCAGCTTCTGGAAAACCGGTTTTATTGTACGCCAACTATGACAATGGGCATTTTACAAGCGATTATGATGTTATTTTTAAAGAATATGCGGATATATTTTCATTTGCATTATGGCAGGTGGGACATCCGAATTTTCAGCCTTCAAAAAATTAATATAAAATAAAAACTCCCGAAGAAAATCTTTGGGAGTTTTTGTTATCATTTAAATTAAAATTTTTCTAAGGATAAGGAGCAATTTCCACTTCCAGCCCTTCCATTTTCATCATCATATGCAATTGGCAACCCAATCTGCTGTTTTCCTTTACATGAAAAGCTTCACCAAGCATGGCATCTTCCTCATCACCCATTGGCTCGAGTCCCGGATCATTGATTACGTAGACCTGACAAGAAGCGCACATCGCCATTCCTCCACAAACTCCGATCGTTCCCTCTTCTGCCAATTCATAGGAACGGATAATTTCCATTAGGTTCATGGACATATCCGTAGGAGCTACAACATCGTGAGTTACACCTTCTCTATCGGTGATTTTTATATTAATATCTGACATAATTGTGCAAAATTAGTCAATTTTTTTAACAACTGCTTTTTCAGCTTCTTTTCTACTACCGTCGAATCCGTCTACCCCACTTACTGTTGTATACTTCAATACGAATTTTTTACCCGGATTCAATCTGTTATACACACTCTGACACATCAAAGTCGCTTCATGGAAACCACAAAGAATCAACTTCAATTTCCCTGGATATGTGTTGATATCACCAATTGCATAGATTCCGTCAATGTTTGTCTGATAATCTAAAGCGTTATTTACAACGATTGCATTTTTTTCAATATTCAATCCCCAGTTTCCGATTTCCCCTAATTTTGGAGTCAAACCGAATAACGGAATAAAGTAATCTGTTTCAATATCGTAAGGATCTTGACCATCTACAGCCACCGTAATGGCTTCAACTTTTCCGTCACCTTTGATTGCAGTAACTTCAGCAGGAGTGATTAATTTAATTTTCCCTTGATTTTTTAAATCCTGAACTTTTTCTACAGAATCTAAAGCTCCACGGAATTCGTTTCTTCTGTGGATTAACGTTACTTCACTTGCCACGTTTGATAAGAAAACGCTCCAGTCAAGTGCAGAATCTCCCCCCCCTGCAATGACTACTTTTTTATTTCTGAAATGTTCAGGTTCTTTTACGAAATATTCCAAACCATTTTCTTCATAGTCCGCAATATTATCCATAGTTGGCTTTCTAGGCTCAAAAGTTCCTAAACCTCCTGCAATGGCAATTGCTTTACATCTGTGAACAGTTCCTTTGTTAGTAACTACTTCAAACCATTCATCATCTACTTTCGTATAAGAAACAGCTGTTTCACCTAGTGTAAAACCTGGTTGAAACTGCTTGATCTGCTCCATCAGGTTATCTACTAATTCACCTGCATTCACAGATGGATATCCCGGAATATCAAAAATAGGTTTTTTAGGATAAAGCTCTGCCAATTGTCCTCCTGGTTGAGGAAGTGCGTCGATGATGTGACACTTCATTTTTAATAATCCTGCTTCAAATACAGCAAAAAGCCCCGTTGGTCCTGCTCCTATGATCAATATATCGGTAGTTATCATAATTATAAGATAATTTAATTATACTTGTAGCTGCAAATTTACTAATTTTAATGCGAAGCATATTTAATTCATTCTAAATAAAAAACTGAGATTTGTCAAATAGTAAGAAAAATAATCTTAAAATTTGGCAACCTTTTTGTAAATGTCTAATCATGAAGAAAATTTTAAACCTTATTGCAGTCTTTGTATTCTGTTTGAGCTTTGCCCAAATAGACAACGTTGCAAATGGTGAGTCGATCACACTTAGAATTCATTATGGATTTCTGAATGCCGGAAATGCAACGCTTACCACTCAAAAGGTTAACTATAAAGGTACGCCTCATCTCTATGTAAAAGGAACCGGACAAACAACAGGAGCCGTAAGAGCCTTTTTCAAAGTAGAAGATTTATATGAAAGCTATATTAACATTAATACTGGATTGCCAAGTTTTTATGTAAGAAATGTAAAAGAAGGAAGTTATCGTCAGCATTTTGAAACCACTTTTAATCATGATAATAATACCTTGATCTTAACCGACAAAAAAACACCGGCAAACGGTTCTAAAGTTATTAAATCGGTAAAAGGAGTTCAGGATATGCTTTCCTGCTTTTATTATTTGAGAAGTAAAAGCCCGGCTGAATTAAAAATAGGAAACGTCATCAATATGAATGTTTGGATTGATGATGAAATGTTTCCCTTTCAGTTAAGAGTAGTCGGTACAGAGAATTTAAAAACAAAATTCGGTACAATCAATTGCCTGAAAATTATTCCATCTGTAAAGAGTGGTAGAGTTTTTAAGGAAAAAGAAGGAGTGACGATGTGGGTTTCTAACGATTACAACCATATTCCGATGTTATTGAAGGCTGAATTGGCAGTAGGTTCTTTAAAGGCAAGTATTGATGATTTTAAAAATGTAAAATATCCTTTAAAGTTCGTAAACTAAGATTTAGTTCGTTTTTTATATAAATGGTTTCGGCTGCCCTTTGGGCAGCCGAAACCATTTTAACCTAATGTATTTAAAAACAACATTTACTTTCTAATCAAATAAAGCATGAAAAATTTTCATTTTTATTGACTACTCCATGTAATAAATTATAAATATTGGTTGTCATGAATATATAAGCCTAAGAAAAAAATGAAACCCAAATTACTTATTCTATTACTATTCTTTTCCTGCCTCACATATTCGCAGAAAAAGGAAGACGAGCATATTATAAGAAAGAAAATACTGATTACCAAAACCTCATCTCCCCCAAAAGTTGACGGTATTCTAGATGATGCGGAATGGCAAAATGCTCCTATTGCAACCAATTTCATACAGCGAAACCCTAACAATGGAAAACCACAGGAAGACTCTGTAAAAACCGAAGTCAGAATTTTATATGATGATACCGGTATTTATTTCGGGGCACAAATGTATGATCCGACTCCAAAGAAAATAGCTAAGGAGCTCACCGAAAGGGACGGAATCAACAATGATGACTTTTTTGGTGTAGCATTAAACGGATACAATGATAAACAACAAAGCCTTGAATTTGTAGTTACAGCTGCAGGAGTACAATTCGATGCAAAACTCACTACAGATGGTGAAGATGATACCTGGAATTCTATTTGGTACAGCGGGGCAAAAATCAATGAAAAAGGTTGGGCTGTTGAAATAAAAATTCCTTATTCCGAGCTGAGATTTCCGAGAAATAATGTTCAGGAATGGGGAATGAATATGTTCCGAAGAATCCAGAGAATCAAAACTTCTTATGACTGGAATTTTGTAGACAATGCCAAAAACTCTTATACTCTTTTTGACGGCGTTTTACAGGGAATTGAAAACATCAATCCTCCTACCCGACTGTCTTTCACTCCTTATTTTTCAACGTATGTTAATAGTTTTGATGGTAAAACCACTTCAAGCTTTAACGGTGGAATGGATGTAAAATATGGAATTAATGATGCTTTCACTTTCGATATGACTCTGATTCCGGATTTTGGACAGGCCAATTTTGATAATTCTATTTTAAATTTAACCCCTTTTGAACAACAGTTTTCAGAGCAGAGAACTTTCTTTACAGAAGGAACTGAATTGTTCAGCAAAGGAGGAATGTTTTATTCGAGAAGAGTCGGAGGAGAACCCTCCCGTTATCCTGTAACCAATGAGAATGAAGAAGTCACCGAATATCCTGCAAAAGTAAAATTATTTAATGCTTTTAAAATCTCAGGAAGAACCAAAAAAGGACTGGGAATTGGTTTTTTCAATGGAGTCACTCAAAAAATGGAAGCTTCTATTTTTAATCATGAGACCGGAGAAACCAGAAAGGAAGTGGTAGAACCATGGACGAATTATAATGTATTGGTTTTTGACCAAAGGTTTAACGGAAACTCTTCTGTATCATTAATAAACACGAATGTTACGAGAGACGGAAATTTCCGGGATGCCAATGCAACAGGGCTTCTTTGGGATCTCAACAATAAGAAAAACACCTATAAAACCTTCGGAAGCCTGAAAGGAAGCTGGGTAATGGATGGACAAACAAAGTTTGGAACAAAAGCTGAAGCCGGACTGGAAAAAACCGCAGGAAAAAATCGATTCAGCATCAATGGAAATCTGACAACAAAAGATTGGGACATTAACGATGTCGGATTTTCTACAAAAACCAATTTTGCGAATTATAATGCTTGGTATGGTTACAGAATCCTGCAGCCTACTAAAACATTCAACAATATCTATTTAAATTTTAATCTGAATTATTTCCACAGATTAGATCCTTTCATCTTCCAGAATTTTGTTTTCAATCACAATAATAGCTTTACAGATAAAAAATTTAGAAGTTTCGGTGGCGGAATTGAGTTTACTCCTTTTGGTCAGAATGATATTTATGAACCGCGCACTTTTGCAAGACATCTTAAGGTTCCCGGATATCTTGATTCATGGATCTGGTTTGAAAGTGACAGCAGAAAAAAATTACAGTATAATTTCAATATAGATTATTATGCTTTTGACGAAAAAGGAAGAAATCAGGTGTTTACTAATTTTGGGCTTCGTTACCGATTTTCTGACAGATTTAATGTAAACTGGAGCTTCAACCCAAGCTTCAGTAATAATGAAACTGGTTTTGCGGGAAAAAGCGACACAGATATTTTCATTGGAAGAAGACAAAGAAATACGTACGAAAATGCCCTGACTTCTAAATATACTTTTAATGAAAAAACCGCTCTTAGCTTAACGTTCAGACATTATTTTTCTGATGTTACCTATAAACAGTTTTATACTTTAAATCAGGATGGAAGTTTAGCCGAAACTGATCTTTTTAATAAGAATTTAAACGGAACTTATAATGCATGGAACGTAGACCTAAGGTTTTCATGGTGGTTTGCTCCGGGAAGTCAGCTGACTTTATTATATAGAAATGCTACGTCAAATTATCTTGAAATGTCCAGATTAAATGTGACCAAAAATTACGATATGCTTTTCAGTGAACCAACCGTGAATAATTTCTCGTTGAAACTCACCTATTTTTTAGATTATAATCGAGTGAAGAGCTGGACGAAGAAAAAGAATATAAAAAGCTAATAACCCAAGTAATTTTTTATGAAATCTAGTTTTTAATTACGTTTTGTTTCTTAGGTCAGTAATTAAAAACAAAAAGCCTCCGAAAATTTCGGAGGCTTAATTTTTCTTCATTTGTGTATTGAATTTTGATTTTTCTCATCATTTGTGTTTATAGAAATCAAAAATCAGTATTAATACCCATTCTTAAACAATATAATTTTATTTCTTTCTGTTGATACAAAGATAGTAAGAGCACAAAATAAAATCAGCACAAACAATGTAGATATGTTTCGTATAACTCATAGATATTTATCTACAAAACGGTTTACTGACTATTCTTAATCAGTTCTATAAGTTCTACCAGATTTTCAATTTCAAGTTTATCAAAAATTCTTTTTTTAATCGTACTTACCGTATTTTGTTTAATATCCAGTTTTCCAGAAATTTCCAGATTTCCTAATCCTTCAGCATACATTTTGGCAATTTGCAGTTCCCTATTGGTTAAAGCAGACAAAGGGTTTATCAGATAAGGATTTTTTAAAGAATTCTTCAATAATCCCTGAGTAAGCGGAGAGATATATTCTCCAGAGTCAAGCATTTTCCGAATCGCCTGTTCTATTTCTTCTTCTTCATTCATTTTACTTAGAAAACCATCTGCTCCTGCATTTAGATATCTAAGCGAATAAGTACTTTCATCAATCCCTGTAAAAATCAGGATTTTCATTTCCGGTTTTATTTTTTTGAGTTCCGCTAAGATGGAAAGGCTATTACCGTCCGGAAAATGAGCATCAATAATAGCAATATCTATGGGATTCATTGTAACGGATTCCAAGAGTTGCTGCAGGTTGGATGCCTGAAAAATTTCATGCTCCAATTCAAGATCTTCCAATAAAAAAATAATACCCTGCCTTATCAGGCTGTGGTCATCTGCCAATAGAAAACGGGTAGCTGTATGTGGTGTATTCATTTATTAAGATTTAGATTAACTGTAAAAACAACTGTCGTGCCTTTACCCATTTCGCTGGATACGGATATATTCCCGTGGTACAATTCAACAATTTCTTTACACAAACTCAATCCCAAACCGGCACCTAAATTTTCAACATCTTCAGACAAAACTCCCTGATAATAAGGTTCAAAAATTTTTTCTATGTCAGAAGGAGAAATTCCACTCCCCGAATCTTTTATTTTTGCAGTTAAAGAAATTATATTGGTATCGACCGGTTCTATCACTATTGTAACTTTAATCTCTCCATTCTCAGTAAACTTATTCGCATTACCCAGAATATTCATAAAAACCTGATTGATCTTTCGGTTATCAGAAAAAACGGAAAGATCCGGATCTATATTTTCTTCGATAATTAATGCATTGTTTCTCGTTTCGATGTAAGGTTCAATGGCATTTAAAATGGATGTGATTTCATTTTTAAGATTAAAAATTACCGGATTCAGTTTATTTTCCACCGCCTGATTTCTGGTATATTCTAAAATCTGATTGGCCTGAATAAGCAATGTATTGTTGGTAAAACTTATTGATTTAAGATATTCTTTAATGCTCTTATCATCTGTTTTTTTATTAATTCTGGTAATGAAAAGATCGATTATTTTTAATGGAGACCTTAACTCGTGGCTCAGCATCCCTAAAATTCTGTTCTTAAAATTTAAGTTTTCCCTTATCTGCTTATTAGCTTCATTCAGTTTCCGTTCATAAATAAATGCTATTCTGGTTAATAACATGATTAAAATTGAAACAATAAACATCAGAATCATCGCCCCGAATATCAGATATTTTCTAATCTGATTATTTTTTGAATTCTGTTTTTCATACTCTTTCTCGAGACTCGACTTAGATTCTTTAATGGCAGATTCATAAATATTCATCAAGCCATTGCTGTATATCAAGAGGTTGCTGAACATTTTATAAATTTTATCACTGTCCGTTTGTTTATTGGTCACATTCACCTGAATTTTTCTTACTTCTCTGGAATAATGATTGTTCACTACATTCATAATACTGTCAAACTCCGATTTCACCAACGTAGAAACTGGAGCTTTTCTTTCTTTCATTGTAACCACAGTACTGTCTTTACGAACCGTTTCTTTACCCGATATAGCATCTCCTAACCTCCCAAACAATCCTTTCTTTTTTACAGTATCACTATAAGTTTTGGTTTCCAAATCAAATTTATCAAAATGATATTCCGGTGTATATTTCTGTATTTTAAACGAAGTATTATTGGGTTTAAGATTGGATTTAGTAGAAAAATTATAGGTAGAATCAATCAGTACCTTTAATCTTTTAAGCTCTAATGAATCTTTTTTCTGTAAGGCTAATGTATTTTTTAATTTAACATGCTTATTTTCATAATAACCAATGCTATCCAGATTTTTCCCCAGCTTACTTAATGAGGTAAGATAAGAATTTAAAAAAGTACTGTCATTACTCGTTACATATTTTTGAAGATAATCCTGTGCATTCAAAAGTTCTTTTCTGGAATCATCCGTTAATCCCTCTAATACCTGAACTTCTTTTAACTGATTTTCAATAAAAGCTAAATTTTTCTTATGTATGAATTCATTATAAAAGTATCCTGCTATTAAGAGCTGTATCAATAAAATACATATAATAAGCGCATAATGAATTATTTTCCTTGACTTAGAATTTAAAGATTCCACGAGCATTTTTTTTCAGTGTTTTTTGTGAAAATAAAATTAATAAAAAATCCTGTAAATTAAAATTTTACAGGATTTGATTTATTTAAGTTTAATTTTTATAATGTTTTAAACTGTTCTAAAGTTCTGATGTCATTTTCGAAGAACATTCTAATGTCGCTCATTTGGTAAAGAAGCATTACGATTCTTTCAATACCCATTCCGAAAGCATATCCTGAATATTTATCGGCATCAATGTTCACATTTTTCAAAACAGCAGGATCTACCATTCCGCAGCCCATAATTTCTAACCAGCCTGTTCCTTTTGTAATTCTGTAATCCGTTTCTGAATTCAGTCCCCAATACACATCAATTTCAGCACTCGGCTCCGTGAACGGGAAATAAGAAGGTCTCAGTCTGATTTTTGATTTTCCGAAAAGCTCTGTTGTAAAGAACTGAATGGTTTGCTTTAAATCTGCAAAACTTACATTCTCATCAATATATAACCCTTCGATCTGATGGAAAATACAGTGTGAACGCGAAGATACCGCTTCATTTCTGAACACTCTTCCCGGAGATAAAATTCTGATCGGCGGCTGATTTTCTTCCATATAACGGATCTGTACTGAAGAAGTATGCGTTCTCAACAAAATATCCGGATTTTGCTCGATGAAGAAAGTATCCTGCATATCTCTTGCCGGATGATATTCCGGAAGGTTCAATGCGGTGAAATTATGCCAGTCATCTTCAATTTCCGGTCCGTCTGCTACAGCAAAACCGATCGATTTAAAGATTTCAATGATTCTGTTTTTCACCAAATTGATCGGGTGTCTCGAACCCAGGTCCAATGGGAAAGCAGGTCTTGTTAAATCTTCTTTTTCAACAATAATAGATGATGCTGAAGCATTTTTTAAATCCTCCAACTTTACATTCACAGCTTGTTTTAAAGTATTGATCTTCTGCCCGAATTCTTTCTTCTGGTCATTCGGAACTTCTTTGAATTTTTCAAAAAAATCGTTCAGAATTCCTTTTTTACCATTATACTTGATTCGGAAGTTTTCAATTTCTTCTTTTGATGTGGTACTGAAGCCGTTTACTTCAACTAGTAATTCTTCTATCTTTTCTATCATTGTTTTACCCTTTCAAAATGTTTTGCAAAAATACGATTTTTCAATGGAATAATTTTCCTTAAACTGTTAAAAAAATCTGCCTCTTTTCAGGGGCAGATTATAATCACTTTATTTCTTTAAATAGAAAAATTATTTTTTCTCTAAAGCTTTTACATTAATCTGCAGGGTCATTTCATTTTTAATCACCCCATTTTCAGCTGGTGCCTGAAACTTCACCCCAAATTCTTCTCGTTGTATATCTTTAGGCTCAGTGGCAATACTTACCACTCCGTCTTTCACGGATACATTTGCTTTAAATGCAATTGGTTTTGTAATTCCCTTAATCGTTAAATTACCGTCCAAAAGCGTATTATAATCTCCTTCCGCTGAAGGAGTAATCTTTGTGATTTCATAAGATGCGGTAGGAAATTTTTCTACTTCAAAAAAATCACCGCTTTTCAGGTGCCCGTTTAATTTTCCCAACTGATCTGAATCGTCTTTTAAATCTACAGACGTTAAAGAATTCATATCCGCTACAAATTTTCCGCTTTCAAGCTTTCCTTCTTTAATTGTAACATCTCCGCTTTCAAATTTTATGGTTCCGAAATGACTAGTGCTTTCAGATTTTAAAATTTTATATCCTTTCCATTCTACTTTACTGTTCAGGGTATCCAATACAAACTGGTTCCCATCTTTAGTGGTTACAATTTCATTGCTTTCGCTCGTCAATGGCTTCTCCTTGTTGCAAGAAACGGTAACTGCCGCAATCAAAAAGGTGGGAATTGTTAATAAAAACAGCTTTTTCTTCATTTTCATAAATTTTCTTTACTACAGCTAATATAATAAAAAATCTTTGCTCCCTAAAACATATCATTTTATTACATTTGTATTATGCTATTAGAAATAAACAGTTTACACTTCTCTCATACAAAAGAAAAACCTCTGTTTCAGAACCTTAATCTGAAATTCGACGCCGGCAAAATAATTGCTTTGGCAGGAGAAAGCGGATGTGGAAAATCAACTTTATTGAGTCTGATATATGGTCTTTTGGATTGGGAAAGTGGAGAAATTATTTTTGATGGACAAAGACTCTTCGGTCCCAAAGGAAATCTTGTTCCGGGAGAAGCAGACATGAAGTTTGTTGCTCAAAACTTCGATTTAATGCCTTATGCTACGGTTTCTGAAAATGTAGGAAAGTTTATTTCAAATATTAATTTAACAAAAAAAAAGGAAACTGTCGCAGAACTTCTTGAAGTAGTCGGGCTTGAGGAATATGCCAATGTTTTACCAAAATATTTGAGTGGAGGACAACAACAAAGAGTTGCCATTGCCAGAGCGCTTTCTGTATTGCCTAAACTGCTGATTTTGGATGAACCTTTCAGCAATCTGGATTTTCCCAGGAAAATTGAGCTTCGTGAAAGGCTGTTTTCTTACGTAAAACAGAATAAAATTTCTTTAATTATTTCCACTCATGAGCTTCAGGATATTATTCCTTGGCTGGATCAGATTATTGTGCTTCAAAACGGACGATTAATACAAAACGATAATCCGGAAGAAACCTTCAGAAATCCTTACAATTCTTATGTTGCCAAGCTTTTTGGAGAAGTAAATATTTTTAACGAAGCAGAAATCGCAGATTTCAATCTAAAGAAGTTCTCTTATTATCCGAAAGAAATTAATATTTCTGAAAATGGTATGGAAGCAGAAGTTTTAGAAAGCAGATTTGCCGGAAATTACTATTGGAATAAAGTAAAGGCAAAAAACAAAGATATTATCCTGTATACGGACGAAAGATTAAGCGATTCTGTTAATATTTCGTTTATTTAAAGTAAAACCAATCCCTACACAACCATCACATTTCCTTAGACTTATACTGTTAAAATTTTAATAAAAAAATACAAACGCAAGAATTGGATTTAAACTTTTCTTACATTTGTATTTCCACAGCATAAGGAAATTTTTGGTTAATTCTCTTTCTGCCTTGAGACAAAATTAGCTACCCGGCAATCAGTCTCTGAAAGATTACCCTGTCCAATTCTTTCCTTTTTTTATGCCTTCTTCACAAATTCCGATTTCAAAGCCATTGCCCCGAAACCATCAATTTTGCAGTCGATATTATGATCACTGTCTGGTCTCAGACGGATGTTTTTCACTTTAGTGCCTGCCTTTACCGGTTTAGGTGCTCCTTTTACAGGTAAATCTTTCATTACGATTACCGAATCTCCGTTTTGTAATTCGTTACCGTTAATGTCCAGAATTTTATCATCATTTCCGGCTTCTGCAGGATCCCATTCGTGGAAACACTGGCTGCAAACCATCAAACCATCCTGCTCATAGGTAAATTCTGAGCCACATTTCGGACAAAGTACAGTATCACTCATATTTTTAATTTTTACAAAGGTAGGATTTTAAAACGAGTTGTCAGTTTCCTGATTCGGGCTTAAACTATCTTAGCTACAGGAATCTCGAAACTCAAAAACACTAAAATCGTATCTCTCAACTTAAATTTGTACTTTTGCAGATTCAAAATAGCAGAACCCAATTTTATGGAACTTATTCACAGAAACTTAGCAATCGGAATTCACGATGCTTTACAGGAAACATTTTTCGAGAAAAATAAATATGCCGATAAAGTAATCGAAAGGCTTTTAAAAGCCAATAGAAAATGGGGAAGCCAGGACAGAGCCGTTGTTTCTGAAATTTTCTATAATATCATCCGTTGGAAAAAGCGTTTGGAGTATTACATGGGTGAAGGTGTAAAACCTAATAACATTTACAAACTGATCATCGCTTATCTTCTTTGGAGCAAAACCAATTATAAGAAATTTGAAGAATTCGACGGGATAAAAATTGCTGACATTTTAACTAAGCTTAAAAAAGGTACCGTTCCTACAAAAGCTATTGAGTATTCAATCCCTGATTGGTTGGCTGAAACACTTGAAAAGGAACTAGGTTCAAGATGGGAAAAAGAAATGCTTGCTTTGAACGAGCAGGCTCCTACTGTATTAAGAGCAAATTCTTTGAGAACTACGACGAGAGAACTTATTTCAGATCTTTCTGATGAAAGTGTTGTTGCTTACCCTATCAAAAATTATCCTGATGCAGTGCAATTGGAAGAGAAAAAGAATGTTTTTCTTACGACTGCTTTTAAGGAGGGATTATTTGAAGTTCAGGATGCTTCTTCTCAAAAAATTGGATATTTTCTTGATGTAAAAGAAGGACAAAGAGTGGTAGACGCTTGTGCAGGTGCAGGTGGAAAAACACTTCACTTAGCTGCTTTAATGCAAAATAAAGGACAAATTATCGCTTTAGATATTTTTGAATGGAAATTAGCAGAATTAAAACGTCGTGCTAAAAGAGCCGGAGCTCACAATATTGAAACGCGTATGATTTCTGATAATAAAGTCATCAAAAGACTGCATGAAAAAGCAGACAGATTATTGATTGACGCTCCATGTTCAGGACTTGGAGTTTTAAAAAGAAATCCGGACAGCAAATGGAAAATTGATCAAGCTTTTATCGACCGAATTAAAGTTGAACAGCAACAAATTCTTCAGGATTATTCTAAAATGCTAAAAATAGGAGGAAAAATGGTATATGCAACATGTTCTATCCTACCTTCTGAAAACAATTTGCAGGTTGATGAATTCATTAAAAACAATCCGAATTTCAAAATGATAAAAGACGAAAAAGTAATGCCAAGTGAAGGCTACGACGGATTCTACATGGCTTTGATTGAAAGAATTTCTTAAACGAAATTTTAAATATAATTACAAGAACTACTCTATTTTTTAGAGTAGTTTTTTTATTGAAACCGTAACATTTCTAAATTTTTCATACTAATAGCTTAAAAAGAATAATCTTAATCTCAATTAAAAATTATCTTTGCGGAAACCTGTTTTAATTATGTATCAAAGAATTTTATTAAGTTTTTTCACCTTTTTATACTGTCTTACTTTTGCACAGACTTATGAAGTACAATACATAAGCTCTTATAATGGAAAAGTCTCGACAGAGCAATCTCCGACGTTAGTTTGGGCAAATGAAAAGGAAAATTTCATCTTAAACAATAAAATCCGCGAACAAAAAGCAGATTTCCCGTTTGAAATTACAAAGATTGAAAAGTCTTCCAACACGATTGTTTCATATGCATTTTTAAAATCTAATGAAACGATTTCGGCTTCTGATACAGAATCTATTGGAAAACAAACCTTTGAATTCACCAATGAAACGAAGAAAATTCTAGGTTACACCTGTAAAAAAGCGGTTACAAAAATTAATTCAAATACAATTGAAGTGTGGTATACCAATGAATTAAAAATTCAGGGAGGCCCTTCAAGTATCGGTCAGAATCTTGGCTTTGTTTTAGAAATTGAAAGAAACAAAAACTCTGTTATTACAGCGAGCTCTATCAAGAAAGTTAAAAAAACTGATATTGATAATATTCTGAAAGGCTCAATTAAATCCACAGATCAGTTAGGATATAAAGATCTTCTCTGGAAAAGCAGATTTACCACCTTGAAAGTTTTTGACAATGAAACCATCAATTTTTCAGATCAGTCAAAATCTGATGAGCATGTAAAAAGATTTGCCAACGGAACAATTATCCTGAAAAAAGTAAAGTTTCCAAAAATTACGGAAGGTGAAAATATTTTTGTTGAATTAAAGCAACAATCAAACGGTGACGCTTACGACAGAACCGGAACTGTATTTTTTATTCCTCAGGATCAATCTCAATCTTTTTTTGATGGATTGGAAAAGGGAGCAAAAACACTTCCTGCTTATGACAACGGAAACGGAAAACAATATTACGGCGTTACTACTACAGAAAATTATAATCCGGCTGTTGAAATGATGAGATTTTTTACGGCTTTCGGAATCAATAAATTTAATCACATCCAATTAAAAGATAAAAACTGGCAGACGATCAGTCCTTACCGTCAAGACATTACAGACCTTAAACCTTCTTTATCTGAAAAAGAATTATGGATTGGCACATTTATTGGGAATTACGACAAAGGCGGTCACAAAGTAAGTTTGGAAATCACCATTCATAACAGTGACCAAACGGTTTATAAAAATAATACGGTAATCCCTTTATTTAATACTTTGAATATTATGGAAATGGCGGGTCAGGATTATTCCACCATGTTCAATCAGGATAAAGGGCTGTTTGTTGAATTTACATTGAAAAAAGATTTGAAAAACGCTCAGCTTAAATATATTACTACAGGTCATGGTGGTTGGGAAAACGGAGACGAATTTATTCCTAAAACCAATTCAATCTTTCTTGATGGGAAAATGACTTATTCCTTTGTACCATGGAGGTCAGACTGCGGTTCTTACCGTCTTTACAATCCCGCATCAGGAAATTTTGCAGACGGACTTTCCTCTTCGGATTTAAGCAGATCAAACTGGTGTCCCGGAACCGTTACCAATCCCAACTTTATTCCTCTTGGAGATTTAAAAGCAGGAAAACATACTATCCAAGTTAAAATTCCACAAGGTCCTACAGAAGGAACAAGCTTCAGCTCATGGAATGTTTCAGGAATTTTATTGGGTAATGAATAAAAAAAACCTTCTTGCAGGAGTCCTGCAAGAAGGTAAAAACACAAATGATGAAAAAAAATTATTTCGAAGAACAAATAAACAACAAAAAAATATTAAATTAATTACCATAGATTAATTTTTTTTTGGTTTTTATTTCGTAAATAGTAACAGGCTTTCATTAAAATTTTTCTTTAAATTAAAACAAAGTTTTATTTATATAGTATTTTTTAAATCAAAACAATAAATAATAAATAAATAATAAACCAATTACGCTTTTTTGTTTGTTATTTTTAAATCACTCCTATACATTTGTCACATATAAAAAAAATTAAAAATGTGTGGAATTGTATGTTTGTTTGATGCCAAACAAAAAACTGAAATATTAAGACCTGAGGTTCTAGAAATGTCTAAAAAAATCCGCCACAGAGGTCCTGACTGGAGCGGTGTATTTCAAAACGATAAAATAATTTTCTCTCACGAAAGGCTGGCTATTGTAGATCCTACTTCAGGAAAGCAGCCGTTGTTCACTAAAGACGGAAAAGTTGTTTTAGCAGTGAATGGAGAGATTTATAATCATCAGGAACTGAAAAAAGAATTTCCTGATTATGAATTTCAAACCCAGTCAGATTGCGAAGTTATCTTGGCTCTTTATGAAAAATACGGAAAAAATTTCCTTGAAAAACTCAACGGAATTTTTGCTTTCTCTTTATATGATATTGAAAACGATATTTACCTTATTGCCAGAGATCATATGGGGATTTGTCCGCTTTATCATGGGTGGGATAAAAACGGAAACTACTATGCAGCCTCAGAATTAAAAGCTCTGGAAGGTGTTTGTAAAACTATTGAAACTTTCCTTCCCGGCCATTTTGTGTACAGCAAAGACGGGAGTGATCTTCAACAATGGTATAAAAGAGACTGGGAAGATTTCGATGCGGTAAAAGATAACGAAACCGATATTACAAAATTAAGAAAAGGCCTTGAAGATGCGGTTCACAGACAATTGATGAGTGATGTTCCTTACGGAGTTCTACTTTCGGGTGGATTAGATTCTTCTGTAATTTCAGCGATTACTGCAAAATTTGCCAGACAAAGAATTGAAAGCGGAGATACTCAGGAAGCATGGTATCCAAGATTGCACAGTTTTGCTGTCGGTTTAGTTGGATCTCCCGATTTAGCAGCAGCTCAAAAAGCAGCCGAATATATAGGTTCTGTTCACCACGAAGTTAACTTTACGATTCAGGAAGGATTGGATGCTGTTCGGGATGTGATCTATCATTTGGAAACTTATGATGTTACCACCATCAGAGCTTCTACCCCTATGTATCTTTTAGCAAGAGTCATTAAATCTATGGGAATCAAAATGGTGCTTTCAGGAGAAGGTTCTGATGAATTATTTGGTGGCTATCTGTATTTTCATAAAGCTCCGAATGCAAAAGAATTTCACGATGAAACCGTAAGAAAATTAGGGAAACTTCACCTTTACGATTGTTTAAGAGCCAACAAAGCTTTAATGAGTTGGGGAATTGAAGGACGTGTCCCTTTTTTAGATAAAGAGTTTATGGATATTGCCATGACCATTAATCCTAAAGATAAAATGATTGATACAGCAGAAGGCAAGATTGAAAAATGGGTATTAAGAAAAGCTTTTGAAGATATTCTCCCGGAATCTATTGTGTGGAGACAAAAAGAGCAGTTTTCTGACGGAGTCGGATATTCCTGGATCGATACCTTGAAAGAAATCGCAGAGAAAGAAGTCACTGACGAAATGATGGTAAATGCAAAGTTCAGATTCCCTTTACATACGCCTCAAAACAAAGAAGAATACCGTTACAGAACCATTTTTGAAGAACATTTCCCAAGTGAAACCGCTGCTGCAACTGTTCCTTCTGTTCCTTCAGTAGCCTGTTCTACGCCTATTGCATTGGAATGGGATGAAGCGTTCAAGAAAATGAACGATCCGAGCGGAAGAGCTGTAAAAGTACATGAAACATCATATGACAAATAATGATGAATGATAAGTTATTAATTATGAGTTAAATTAACCTAATTTTTGACTCATCATTTTCAGCTTTAAAATAAAAATTTATCAATCCTGTAGCAATACAGGATTTTCTTTTGAATTAACGTTAATAATATTGTTAGATTTTAACCGTTAATCAAAAATAATATCTAATAAATAATTATATTTGGAAATCGAAAATTCAATTATAAAAAAATGAGAAGAAACATTACTATCTTTTTTGCTTTATTATCCATGAGTTTTGCTTTTGGACAAGGCAAATTTGCCAAATATTTAAACTCAAAGAAGCTTGCTTTAGCGTATAAGACCGTAAAGGATAACGAAAAAGATGATTATTATCAACAATATTATTGGTTGGCAAAAGCTGAGCAACTTAAAACATACCCGCATCTTAAAGATGTGAAACCTGTAGTTTTATATGAGTTTGTAAAAAAGGTGAACCCTCAGAATCCTACAAAAAAATTAGATGCAAGAGGAAAAGAACTGAGAGCTACAGCAGAATTATCTCTTAACCAGTATTTTAAAAACAAAAACTTTGACAACAATGCTGTGTTGATGTACAATCTTGAGACGTATGTAGATCCTTCTCAAGGTCAATATTTTACAAAAGTTGATCCTGAAAAAATAAAGGAACTGGTACCAAAAGAACTATTTGCTTTTAATTCATTAAACAAAGAAACAAAGGAAGAGAAAACATACTACCTTTGGATCGACAAGAAAAAAGATGATTTCAATATTGTAGATATCATTCCTAATGAAAAAGAAGATAAAGCATTCTATACAAGACTAAAACAATATCTTCCGAATTATAAATTTTCAAAATATGTTCCGTCTGTAAAAAAAGGAACAAAAACGGATAAAACAGATACAGATTATTACTACATCATGCCATTTGAGCAAAACACCGATAATATCGAGTATAAAACAAAAGATTTCAAAACTTTTATTTTAAGCCAGTATAGAAAAGCCGGTGACGAATGGAAAGGAGTAGAAAAACCTAGAAAATAAATCAAAAAGTCTTGTGAAATCTCGCAAGACTTTTTTAATTTTATATAGATTTCTTTATCTAAGTAACTGATCGTATCCCGTACAGTAGTCATCAGTGTAAGAAATTTCCGTGATAACATTGCGAAAATCCTTAACTAAAGGGAAATCTAAATCTAAAACAATGTCAGAAGTAATTTCGCAGCCCAATTCAATTAAAAAAATCCTACCGCTGATTCTTGCCACCGCAATTTTCATGCAGATGCTTGATTCTACCATTTTAAATACCTCTTTGCCTTCGATTGCAAAAGATTTGCATGAATCTCCACTCAATATGCAGAATGCAATCATTAGTTATGTTTTAACACTGGCGGTTTTTATGCCTGCAAGTGGATTTTTGGCAGACAGATTCGGAACAAAGAAAGTTTTCATTTTTTCTTTAGTGCTTTTCAGTTTAGGCTCTTTATTTTGTGCTTTGTCTCAAAACCTTACTCACCTTGTTATCTCACGAGTCATTCAGGGAGTCGGTGGAAGCCTTATGACCCCCGTCGGAAAACTGGCCCTGATTAAAACTTTCGATAAAAATGAATTATTAAAAGCCATGAATTTCGCCATTATCCCGGCACTTATAGGACCTGTTTTAGGACCTTTGGTGGGAGGATATATGGTAGATTACCTTTCGTGGCACTGGATTTTTTTAATTAATATTCCAATTGGAGTGCTGGGAATTATTTTAGGACTAAAATTTATGCCCAATTATACTTCCAAAGATGTTGATTTTGATCTCAAGGGATTTTTGATTTTTGCAGCAGCCTCTCTCCTACTTTCTGTTTCACTGGAACTTTTCGGCGATATGCAAAACACGACCCCTGTTTTAGTGGTCTTTATTTTAGGCTTCCTTTTCCTGTATTATTATTATAGACATGCAAAAAGAGACGACAGTCCTATTTTTCCGTTAAATTTATTCCAGGTGAGAACTTTCCGTGTAGGAATCGTTGGAAACCTTGCGACAAGATTAGGAATCAGCTCAGTTCCCTTACTTCTGCCGTTAATGATTCAGATTGCATACAAACAATCGGCAGTCACTTCCGGCTGGATTATTGCACCAATGGCCATCACTGCTATATTTGGAAAATCTTATGTTATTAAAATTTTAAATAAATTCGGCTACCGACAAACCTTAATGACCAATACTTTTATTATCGGTACATTAATCTGCCTACTTGCCATTCCCGATATTAATACTTCTTTATATTGGTTTATTCCAATCATTTCAGTATTAGGATTTTTCAATTCTATTCAGTTTACCTCTATGAACACCATTTCGATTGCTGATTTAAGAAATTTCCAGACCAGCAGTGGAAACTCATTATTGTCTGTTAACCAGCAATTGGCAATCGGTTTCGGAATTGCTTTTGGATTAATTGTTTTAAAAATATTTGAAAATACAGACCTCATCAAAGGAGAAATCCACAATGCATTCCGATATACTTTTCTTACCGTAGGAATTCTTACTATCATTTCGGGATTTGTTTTTCGCAGACTTCATATTTCGGATGGAAAAAACATGAAATCCAAAGAAGACTAAGCAGCTTACACTACTTACCACAGGTCAATGCATTTGATCTTTAACTCCTCTACCTTTGCTCTATAAATTACAATAATATGGCAACTAAAAAAGTAGAAATGGTAGTATCTCCAAAACCTGCCCATTTTGTAGGCGACGGTTTTAGAGTGCATAATTTCATTCCCGGAGTGAGCGGAATGGACATGAAAAGAATGGATCCTTTCATTATGCTGGATTACAATTCAAAATTTCATTTTAACGGAACTGACAGACCAAGAGGTGTAGGAGTACATCCTCACAGAGGTTTTGAAACCGTAACGATAGCTTATCAGGGAAAAGTAGAACATCATGACAGTGCAGGAGGAGGCGGAATTATCGGTGAAGGTGATGTACAATGGATGACTGCCGCAAAAGGAGTTCTTCATAAAGAATATCATGAAACAGAATGGGCAAAAGAAGGTGGAATTTTTCAAATGGTTCAGCTTTGGGTAAATCTTCCGTCAACGGATAAAATGAGCGACCCGAAATATCAGTCCATTAAAAACTCCGAGATGAAAAAAGTAGATCTGGGTGAAAATGGATTCGTAGAAATCATTGCCGGAACCTATAAAGATCAGCAAGGTCCTGCAACCACGTTCAGTCCGGTACATATGATGAATGCAAAACTGAAAAAAGGAGGAAAAGCCGAATTTGACTTTCCTGCCAATTTCAATACGGCTGCCTTGGTCATTGAAGGAAGCATTTTAGTAAACGGAGAAGAAAAAGCAGCAACAAATCACTTAGCTTTATTTAAAAATGAAGGTGAAAATTTCACCATTGAAGCTACTGAAGATGCTGTTGTATTAATTATAAGCGGACAGCCTTTAAATGAACCAATTTACCCACATGGTCCTTTTGTGATGAATTCCAGAGAAGAAATTATACAGGCTTTTGAAGATTATAATTTAGGAAAATTCGGTTATTTGGCAGATTAATGATTTCAACTAAATTTAAAAATTTACTTATTCTTTTTTCTTAATTTTATATCATACGTTTTATACACAATGTTGTCATTCAGAACAAAGCGAAAGCGTAGTGAAAAATCTATCAATAAAGAACAGATTTCTCCCTCGTTGAAATGACAACATTGTGCATAGAATTTAAACAAAAAATCATGAAACCAGAATTTGAAAACATTCCCCTAAAAGATACAGGAACCAGATTTGAAATAGAGTTCAACGGAAATTTTGCTTTTATTGATTATCGTGTAATGGGAAGTCAAATCGCTTTAAATCATACTGAAGCAGACTTACTGATTGCAGGAACAGGTGCTGCAGCCGCAGTTGTTGAGAAAACACTGCATTACATTGAAGATCATCAGAAAAAAGCACTCCCCTTTTGTCCGTACGTTTTTGCATTCATCAAAAAAAATCCGGAATGGAAACGTATTGTAGACCCCAGATTTAAAGAATATGATCAACTTTAATTTTCCTTAAAGCATCATAAATACTAGAATGATTAATTACATTTACATTAGCTTAAACAAAATATAAAACCTCATTATACATCATGTCAAACATAGGACTTATCATTGAAGAAAAATCAGCAGATATAGGAAACTTTTTAGTGGGAAGACTTTTGCCTTTCCGTGAAAAAAGAGCAGTCGGACCTTTCGTATTTATCGATCATATGGGACCTTCTGAACTGAAAGATTATCAGAATCTTGATGTTCCTCCACATCCGCACATCGGTTTATCGACTTTAACTTATCTTTTGGAGGGATCAATCTTCCACAGAGACAGTATCGGAAGCGCTCTTGAAATAAAACCGGGAGCTGTAAACTGGATGACTGCCGGAAAAGGCGTTGTACATTCTGAAAGAACTCCTGAATACCTGAGACATTCCGACAAAAAACTTCACGGTTTTCAGATCTGGGTAGGATTACCAAAACATTTGGAGCAGTCTGAACCTACTTTCCATCATATTGAAGCTGATGAAATTCCGGTTTGGGAAGAAGATGATATTCAGTATAAATTAATTGCAGGAGAAGCATTCGGAAGAAAATCCCCTGTTCCTGTTCACAGCAAATTATTCTTTCTTGAAATTAAAACGAAAGATGCAAAAAAAATAAGCATCGGAAAAGATCTTTACGGCGAAGCTGCAATGTATGTTTTAGATGGAACTGTGACTACGGATGGAAATTCTTACGGTTCAAAACAATTAATGATTGCCAAAGACACCAAATTATGCGAATTTGAAATGAGCGAAAACGGAACGGTTTATCTTTTCGGTGGAGAACCTTTTGAAGAAGAACGTTTTATATTTTGGAATTTTGTGAATTCAAGCAAAGAAGTAATTGATGAAGCAAAAGTAAACTGGCATGATCAGAATCACCAAGCTTTTCCTTTAGTTCCAGGTGATGAAGAAGAATACGTTCCGCTTCCGAAAGCAATTTTAAACAGAAAACCTTAAGAATTTAACTATAAACTCAGTAATTCATGGAGATGAAAAGAATATTTTTTCTACTTTTAATAACGTTCTCTTTTTTGAGCAATGCTCAAGCTGTATCAGAACCTAAAAATAACCCTGCAGAATGGTCCAAGCCTTATGAACCTTTTAAAATTGCAGGAAATTTATATTATGTAGGAACTTACGATCTGGCATCTTATCTCATTGTTACTGATAAAGGAAATATCCTGATCAATACAGGTCTTGCCGATTCTCTTCCCATGATAAAAAATAATATCAAGCAACTTGGTTTTAATTATAAGGATATCAAAATTCTGACTTTGACGCAGGCTCATTTTGATCATATGGGAGCAATGGCTGATTTTAAGAAAGAAACCGGTGCAAAACTTTACGTAGACGAAAAAGATGCAGAAGAATTGAAAAGCGGCGGAAAATCGGATTACGAATTAGGGAAATATGGGGTAACTTTTAAACCTGTACAACCAGATTTTCTTTTGAAAAATAATGATAAAATAAAACTTGGAAATACAACGCTCACTTTGCTTCACCATCCGGGTCACACAAAAGGTTCTTGCAGTTTTTTATTCGAAACAAAAGATAAAGACCAAACCTATAAAATTTTAATCGCTAATTTACCCTCAATAATTATCGACAGAAAATTTTCTGATATCACAAGTTATCAAAGTATTCAAAAAGATTATGCTGAAACTTTTGAAGCCATGAAAAAGATTGATTTCGATTTATGGGTGGCTTCCCATGCAAGCCAGTTTGATCTTCACAAGAAAAGAAAAACCGGTGATCCTTATAACCCTAAATTATTTATGGATAAAGAAAACTATTTCAAAAGGCTGAAAGATCTGGAAAATAATTATTTGAAAAAAATAAAAGAAGATTCAACGAAAAAATAATACATAAACACGAACAATGAAAATATTAGCATTTGCAGGAAGTACTTCTTCCACTTCCATCAATAGAGAACTGGTAAAATTTGTTTTGAAAGATTTTCAGAATGAGGAAATTAATTTAATTGATCTGAATGATTTCGACATGCCTGTTTTTTCTGTAGATCGCGAAAAGAAAGGTTTTCCGGATGAAGCACACCATTTTTTAAAAGTAATTGAAGACTGTGATGTGATTATCTGTTCGTTGGCAGAACACAATAGATCTTACAGCGCTGCTTTTAAAAATGTTTTCGACTGGGCATCAAGAATCAATGTAAAAGTTTTTCAAAATAAGCCTATGCTTTTGATGTCGACTTCTCCAGGAGGTTATGGCGGCGGAAATGTAATGAATACGGCAAAAACTTTCTTCCCTAATTTTGGAGCGGACATCAAAGAAACATTTTCACTTTCGAAGTTTTATGAAAATTTTGATTTGGAAAGCGGAGTGATCAATCCTGAAATGCTGAAAGATTTGAAAACTAAAATTGAGGACTTTAAAAATCAAATCGGAAACTAATGACAAAAGGGAGATTAGAAGCTTTTAGTGATGGTGTTTTAGCCATTATTATTACAATCATGGTTCTCGAGCTGAAAGCGCCGGAAGGCAGCAGCTGGAATGACCTTAAACCTCTTATGCCTAAGTTTTTAGCATATATTTTCAGTTTCATTTATGTAGGAATCTATTGGAATAACCATCATCATTTATTTCAAACCGTAAAAAAAGTCAACGGAAGTGTTCTCTGGGCTAATCTTCATCTTTTGTTCTGGCTTTCATTAATGCCTATTGCAACGGAATGGATCGGAGAAACCCATTTTTCGGAAAATCCGGTGGCAACTTATGGAATAGCACTCGTTATGTGTGCCGTAGCTTATACTATTTTGGAAAATACAATTATAAAATCTGATGGTGAAGATTCACAATTGAAAGAAGCTATTTCTTCTAAATTTAAAGAATATGCTTCCATCGTTTTATATGCTTTGGGAATTATCACTTCATTTTTTTATCCTTATATTGCAATAGGGTTTTATTATCTTACGGCTTTGATGTGGCTAATTCCTGATAAAAGAATTGAAAAATCATTAAACAAAGACTAATATGGATAAGCACGAATATATTAATGGTAACCTTACCATTATTTGGCAGCCTCAAAAATGCATTCATTCAGCAATATGTGTGAAAATGCTGCCCAAAGTTTACAATCCCAAGGAACGACCTTGGATAAAGCCAGAAAACGCATCGATTCAGGAGCTTAAAGATCAGATCGATCACTGTCCTTCCGGAGCATTAAGTTACCAATTCAATACAGAAAAATAATGGCAATCACCGTAAAAGCAAGTTTAGGAAAAGAAAAATATTATACAGAAGTTGTCGCTGGTGAAAATACCATGATTACCGATGAACCGGTAGATAAAGGCGGACAAAATAAAGGCTTCAACCCCTTTGAAATATTGGCGACTTCCCTGGCAAGTTGTACAGCCGCTACTTTGCGGATGTATATCGAAAGAAAAGAATGGGATGTTGAAAAAATAAATGTAGAAGTAGAACTGGAAAACTTCCCTTTGACCAAAAGAGCCGTTTTCAAAAGAGACATCACCTTTGAAGGAACCGATCTTGATGAAGAACAGCTAAAAAGACTTCGTACCATTGCAGACGCCTGTCCTATCCATAAAATATTAACAAACGATATAGAAATATTAACCAAATTTTCATAATATGATTGAAGTAAAGCAAAACAACGACGAAAAACACGGAAATTTTGAAGCATTCATAGACGGAAACCATGCAGGACTCATGACTTACACATGGGCCGGAGAAGAGAGATTTATTATTGACCATACTGAAGTAGAAGAAGCATACAATGGAAAAGGCGTTGGGAAAGAAATGCTTCTGGCAGCCGTAGATTTTGCAAGAAAAAACGGAAAAACAATTATTCCGCTTTGCCCTTTTGCAAAGGCTAGTTTTCAGAAACATGAAGAGCTTCAGGATGTTTTAGTAAATAAAACTCAAGCGCAGTAATTTTAGATGCTTCGACTTTGCTCAGCATGACAGTGCTAAAAATTAACAGCTAATAAAGCGCATAGTATTAGAGTTGTCATGCAGAGCGAAGTCGAAGCATCTCAGAACAAGCAAAACCCAACAAAAAACATAAACCTTCCAGATTACAGTCCGGAAGGTTTTTTCTTTTTCAGCAGAACATAAAAAAACTATATTTGCTGAAATTAAATGTAAGTATGAATTCCGGAACTATCCTTTTACTATTTGTTTTTATCTATTTTATTGGTCTTTTGGTGATTTCTTATTTTACAAGCCGAAATTCTGATAACCAGTCATTTTTCATTGGGAACAAAAAAAGTAAATGGTGGCTGGTTGCTTTCGGAATGATCGGAACAAGCTTAAGTGGTGTCACTTTCATTTCCGTACCGGGAACTGTTGGAAAAATGACCGGAAGTGAATACATCTACGGAGGTTTCGAATATTATATGATGGTGATCGGATTTTTTATCGGTTATTTTATTGTTGCCGCAATTCTGCTCCCATTGTATTATAAAATGAACCTCACTTCTATTTACACTTATCTGGGGAGAAGATTCAATGTGGAAGCTCATAAGATCGGATCAATATTTTTTATTATCTCAAGGGCGATCGGCGCAACGGCAAGATTATATCTGGTAGTGAATGTTTTACAGATTTTTTTACTTGAAGGATTAGGAGTTCCATTTTGGCTGACTGCATTGGTACTTTTACTGATGGTACTTTTATATACTTTTGAAGGAGGAGTAAAAACCATCGTCATTACCGATACATTGCAGACTTCATTTATGATTATCAGTTTGGTTGCGTGTATCGTTTATATTTTATCAAACTTGAATTTATCTTTTGGTGAAGCTTATACGATTTTAGAGCAGAAAAACTACACCCATTTTATTAATTTTGATCCTAATTCCAAGACATTTTTCTTAAAAACCATTTTAGGAGGAATCTTCATTACAATCGCAATGACAGGTCTTGATCAGGAAATGATGCAGAAAAACATCTCTGTTGATAATCTTAAAAATTCTAAGAAAAACATGCTGACTTTTGCAGGAACTCTGCTTTTTGTAAATCTTGCATTCTTGTTTTTAGGAGGTCTTCTTTACCTTTTCGCATTACAAAACGGCGCTGAATACGGGCAAATTAACGGAGAGACAATCACCAATATTTTTGGATTCAAAGATTCCGCAGGTGAAATTAAAAATATCATGGGAGACGACTTATTTCCTGCATTATCGCTTCAGGGACATTTCCCAATGATCATTTCGGTTATTTTTATAATCGGATTGATTTCGGCATTATTCCCTTCTGCGGATGGGGCACTAACCGCAGTTACAAGTTCTTATTGTGTGGATTTATTAAATCTAAATGAAGACAAAAGTAAAACTGAAAAAGAAAAAAAGAGACTTCGTATGAAGGTTCATTTAACTTTTACAATCATCTTTTTCATTTTAATTATGATTTTCAAAGCATTAAATGATAAGTCGATTGTATATCTGATCATGGAGATTGCAGGCTATACTTACGGACCGCTTTTAGGACTTTTTGCTTTTGGAATTTTTACCAAATTTCAGATTTCAAAAAAATATTCAATTCTTGCCGTGACTATTTTGGCTCCGGTTGTAACCTATTTAATAAATTATTTAATAACGACTTACACAGATTACAGAATAGGTGTGGAACTCATTGTTCTTAACGGATTACTTACTTTCATCGGATTGTGGCTGGTAAGACATAAATCGTATTTGAAAATAGTGTAATTAAATGATTAAGCTTTAAATAAATAAAAACTAAAATCCGGATTCTGCATCCGGATTTTTACATTTTTATAAGACAGTAAAAAATTGTAAATTCGCGTGCAAATAAATCTTATATAATGAGTAAAAGTATCGAAGAGTTAAAATCTCTTACTACACAAATCAGAAGAGACATTTTAAGAATGGTTCACGCTGTAAATTCTGGTCATCCAGGTGGAAGTTTAGGATGTACTGAATACTTCACAGCCCTTTACGGAAAGGTAATGAACTATAATCTTCCTTTCACGATGGAAGGTAAAAATGAAGATCATTTCTATCTTTCAAACGGACACATTTCTCCGGTATTCTATTCTACTTTGGCTAGATTCAACTTTTTCCCTGTTGAGGAACTGAGTACTTTCAGAAAATTAGATTCTAGATTGCAAGGTCACCCTACAACTCACGAAGGTCTTCCCGGGATAAGAGTTGCTTCAGGTTCTTTGGGACAAGGACTTTCTGTAGCTCTTGGGGTAGCTCAAGGTAAAAAATTAGACGGAGACAACTCTTTAGTTTACTCTCTACATGGAGATGGAGAATTGCAGGAAGGTCAGGTTTGGGAAGCATTTATGTATGCTGCAGCAAAAAAAGTGGATAACATCATTTCTACGATTGACTATAACGGACAACAAATTGACGGAAGTACAGAAAATGTACTTTCTTTAGGAAATCTTCACGCAAAATTAGAAGCTTTCGGATGGACAGTGTTGGAAGAGAAAAACGGTAACGATCTTGAAGCTGTAATCGCTATTCTTGAAAAAGCAAAAACAGAAACAGGAAAAGAAAAACCCGTAGCAATCATTCTTCATACAGAAATGGGAGCTGGAGTAGACTTCATGATGGGAACTCACGCTTGGCACGGAAAAGCTCCTAGTGATGAGCAATTGGATACTGCATTCAAGCAATTATATTTAGAAGCTCCTGCTGATTATTAATTATAAATAATTGGTAATAAGTAATCTTTAATTAATAATTAGAACAAAATGAAATTTACATATACAGAAAAAAAAGATACACGTTCAGGATTCGGAGCCGGATTAGCTGAACTTGCTGATACAAACCCTAATGTTGTGGCACTTTGTGCAGACCTTATCGGATCTTTGAAAATGGAGAAATTCATTGAAAAAGCTCCGGAAAGATTTTACCAGACTGGTATTGCAGAAGCAAACATGATGGGGCTTGCTGCAGGTCTTAGCATCACAGGAAAAATTCCTTTTACAGGAACTTTTGCTAACTTCTCTACTTCAAGAGTGTATGACCAGATTCGTCAGTCGATCGCTTATTCTGGAAAAAATGTTAAAATCTGTGCATCTCACGCAGGTCTTACTTTAGGAGAAGATGGCGCAACTCACCAGGTGTTGGAAGATATCGGTATGATGAAAATGCTTCCTGGAATGACGGTAATCAACCCTTGTGACTACAACCAGACCAAAGCAGCCACCATTGCTATTGCTGATCATGAAGGTCCTGTATACTTAAGATTCGGTAGACCAACTGTTCCGGTTTTCATTCCGGAAGATATGCCTTTCGAAATCGGAAAAGGAATTCTTTTACAGGAAGGAACTGATGTAACTATTGTTGCAACTGGTCACCTGGTTTGGGAGTCTTTGGTTGCTGCTGATGAGCTTGAAAAAGAAGGTATTTCTTGTGAAGTAATCAATATTCACACAATTAAGCCTCTTGACGAAGAAATCATCTTAAAATCTGTAGAAAAAACTGGTAAAATCGTTACTGCAGAAGAACACAACTACCTTGGCGGTTTAGGTGAATCTGTTGCGGGAATGTTAGCTAGAAAAAGACCTACAAGACAGGAATTCGTTGCTGTAAACGATACTTTCGGAGAATCTGCAACACCTGCTGAATTGATGAAGAAATATAAAATTGACGCCGCTGCTGTAAAAGACGCGGTGAAGAGAATTTTAGCTTAATATTTTTCTTAAATATACATTGAAAGCATCCATTTTTTGGATGCTTTTCTATTTTTACATTTATTTAAATTTTACTTGATTACTCATAAATTTCACCATTAAGACATCTAAGATTTTTAGAATATTAAGTTGAGCTTCACTTTAAAGCTTTTGCTCATTAAAAATCTTTGATTTTTCTTAATTAATCTTAACAACTCAATGGAACTTAATGGTTAAAATAAATATTTAATAGAATTTAAACAGACTTAAAAACAAAAACGAGCTAAAAGCCCGTTCTATAATCTTATATATATTTTAATCAAAACCATTTAAAAAACTTCCATTTCGGAATAATCGCCAACATTCCGAAACCTGTAAAGAGGAAAAGATTGGTAACATCTGTATAAAGGAAAGTTGACAGATAATAATTGTGCATAAAGAAGTGCAAAACAAGCAGTGCAGGAAAAGCAAAGATGCCTATTTTACGATAAAAGAACATTAAAACCAAACTTACTGCCATCAAAGCATCAATTGTGAAAATAGCATAGGAATACCAAGCCGGAATATTCAGTGTTTCATGTTGAAGATACTCATCAAGATCGATCCCGAATCCCATTATCGTAAACAACATCAAGGCAGCAAAAGCTCCTATAAATCCCCATCCTTTCTTCGGATCTTCGTCAAAATAGCTATATTCTTCCATAGGTACAAAAATAAAGAACTTATGAGAGATTTCATAAGTTCTTTGTATATAATTCGTTTAAAATTTGATTAAATCGAGATAGCGTTAATCAATCTGTTTTTGTCACTTAAGTACTCTTCCATAGAAATCATACTTTCAGTTCTCATTACATCCTGAATATCATCAATTTGATAGATAATTCTCTTCGCGTCTTCTGTATTTTTTGCTCTTACTTTGCAGAAAATATTATATTTCCCTGAAATTACACTTGCTTCAATTACATTAGGAATACTTGTAAGCTCTTTCAAAACCTCTTGAGTTCTGTTAGATTTTGTTAATAAAATTCCAATAAAAGCAGTGAAGTGATAGTCTAGCTTTCCGTAATCGATGTTAAGAGATGATCCCAAAATAATACCTGCATCTTCCATTTTTTTCACTCTTACGTGAATTGTTCCAGCAGAGACATCCATCTGTTTTGCAATTTCTGTAAAAGGCATTCTTGTATTTTCTACTAAGAAATCAAGAATTTTCTTGTCTATTTCGTCCAGTTGATAGTTCATATTAGTCTGATTGTATTTTTTGTAAAAAACAAATATATTTTTTGCAAATTTAGAAAAAATAATTTAGTAAAAAAAATTATAGTAAACATTAACAATAATTAACACGGATGATAAAAATCATTAAAATATTCTAATTATTTAACCTCTGATTTTACAGAATCTGTTTTTATTTCACTCTCAACTTTCTGCTGTTTTTTATTCTTTTTCTTCTTAAACAGGGAATTAAAACTTTTACTCCAAACAACACCCACCCCATATGATTGATTTGCTGAGCCGTTTGCATTAAGCCCGGTTCCCATACCAATATTAGATGGTTTTGAATATCCTCTTAGCAAAACAGTTCCGTCATTCTTCTTAGAAATATCATATTCTATAGAGCCTTCTCCGGATAGGAAGTTGTTGGTATCGGCATTTTCTGTTTTAGAAAGCGGAATTCCAAGTCCTGTTTTTACATTCACTCTTGGTGAAAGTTCAAAGCTAACTCCGGCATTCGCTCGGTCTCCTGTATTTGAGTTTTGATCTCCTTTCACATAATTTAAGTCAATCTGAAATTCATTACTCATGGTATTCAATGCAGACCCTAATTGTTTTAGAATCATATTGTATCCTGAACTTTCAGCAACACCTGCAAAATCAACGCCCACTCCACCCGTAGTCATATTAAAACTGTTAAGCAAAAGAACAGACCCAAACTGCAATACTCTTTCACCATCCTGGCTTAACTTACTGTTTAAAGCCTCTTTTACCTGGCTGGAAACATCTAATGCCGTCAATCCTAATTCCACATCAGGATTTGTTAACGTTTCAGTAATTTTAGCCTGAAGAAGAATTTTGATTGGCTGAAGACCACTCATACTGAGATATTCCCCCGTATTGGAAACCATTCTCATATAGTTTGCCGTGATATCCAAAGTAGGCTTCATGGCATCTCCATCCCAACGGATGCTGCTTCCTTTTTCTATCTGGAAGGTCTTATTAAGAATCGCTTTAGAAATAAAAGTTCCGTTGTCTACCATATAAGCTCCACTCATGGAAATATTTCCCCGTCTGCTCATTTGGAATTTCAGATTATTTGCAACTCCTTTTACAGAAATATTCCCGACATCATCTCCTACCAAGACATTTACGGTTGTTCCTTTATCAATATCCAGACTCAGATCGATATTCATATTCGGTCCGGTTTTCTTTTTTTCCTCTAATACGATTTCTCCTACCTTATTTTCTTTTAAAAACCTCAGCATTTTAAATTCTTCAACATTACTCGTAGAGGCCGAATTAAAGGTAAATGTACTCCCGTTTAATGCCTTAAACGGAGTTCGCGGGCTGGTTTCTATATCCAGGGCTGAAACAGGTCCTGAAATTGTGGCTTCTCCTTGTCCATACACTCTACCCCAAAACAGATCATTGTCTTTCTGAGTTGAATTCAAAACCAGAAGATTATTGGCATTAAAGAATAAAGCGACCTGCATTGAAGACAATGTTTCAAAACGGATATATCCGGAAACCGTTCCCTGAGAGCTTGTTCTTCCGTCATGAACTTCAATATTATTAAGAACAGCCAAGCCTTTTGATAAAGGAATTACGGTATCATCAAAAGAATAATCAACGCCTGTAAATAAAAGTTTTAAGCCAAATCCTTTTAATGCGATATCTCCACTATAATCAAGATCACTCAACTTCCCGCTTATTTTAAGATCTCCGGTTGCTTTTCCACGTATATTCCCGAAAATGGACTGTACAAACTGCTGGGTAAATGCAAGATCAAAATCTCTCATCTCCGCGGTAAGATCTATAACAGGAGAAGAAGTATTGTTATTCACGGTTCCGGTAACATGCAAATTATTATTCCCCAGTACTCCGGCGGAAGCTACTTTAATGTCAACATCATATACGTTTAAAGAAAAACTATTGGTTGCAGATATGGTAATGTCTCCCATATCATTTCCATTCATTACGATATCGTTTATCGTCATATCTACAAGCGGCTGCAATGTATTCTTATCCATGCGTATTTTAACGCTGCCATTAGCAAGTCCTTTTATACCCATAGGATTTCCTCCAGACTGCATTTCTAAGAGCTTCTCTATCGAAAAATCTTTTACTTCCGCATCTACATAAAAATCTTTTGCAGATTTAAATGTGGATTCATTAATTTGAAGTGAGCTGTTATCTGAGTAGATTCTAAGGTTTCTTATTTCAAAATCAGCTGTTTTTTTCCTGTAAGTAATAGAATGATCTAAGCTAGGATCTGTATCTATTTTCCAGGCTACATTGTTAAATGCAATTTCGGTAGGCTCAAATCTGAATACAAAGTCACCCGCAGCGTTTGTAGACTGATTAAAATTGATGGCGTAACTCTTTAACTTATTTTCTGCATCATCTTCAGGACTTCCATGTTTAAAGTTTGTTGAAATTCTAAGCAGGGTATTGTTTTCATTTTTACCGGTTAAAGTAATATCCCGAAGTATATTTTTATTGTATTCTATCTTATTTATCTTGGCATACAGCTGCTGATCAAGATTAGCCGTATTAATTCTCACCATAATACTGTCGACCATAGCGCTGTCTTTCTTACTACTTCCCCTGTCATTAATTTTGTAAGAAGGATTAGAGGCTGCAAGCGCTTTATCTGCCTCCGTTATTTCCTCTACTTTGGTCATTACATACTTCAGAGAGGCTGCGTCAAGATTTAGGATTAAATTATTTGAATTTCCATCATATTCACCTTCCACTTTAGCACCTTGCGGCAATTTCAGATCGGGCATAAAATAGCTAATCAAGCCTTGCTCCACATCGAAATTCATGGCAAAATTCTGACTTCTGTATAGTTTTCTCGGTGGCGGACCTACTAAAATTTTATCTAATCCGTTTTCTACCATACCGGCAAGATCTGCAAGATTATATTTTCCTGAAATCTTACCATTCACAGCTCCGGGAGCATTAACATCAATTACCCTACCTCCATTTTCCAAAAATGTTTTCAGCTTGGCATTAGGAATTTTATATCGTTGGCTTGCAGTTGCAAAATCTATATTATTTGCTTCTATATCAAGGTTTAAATCATTTAAAGTAGACATCGCCATTTTTCCGGTAACCTGTCCGCTTACAATTTGGTTCCCTGGCTTATCTGTGAAGTAATTCATGTTTAAATAACTCACATTGGCATCTACATTGGCGAAAATTCTTGAAGTACTGAAATCTATTAACCCTTTTATGGTTGCTTTAGCCTGTTCGTCATTAACTGTAATTAAACCATTATATTTTTTATGATCCAACAAACCATCCAAATACAGATTATTGATTTCTTTATTCATAATCTCAACACTGGAAATTTGAGATTTTGTAGTCAGTTTCATGGTATTAACATCAAAGCTTTGCCCATTGATATTAAATTTACCTGATATCAGTCCTACAGATTTGTTTTTTGTAATCACAGAAGTATTCAGATCCTTTATTTCTGCGTATCCTACATATTTTGGCAGTGAAGTGCTAAAATCCGTCAATGAGAAATTTGAAATTTTTGCCTGCCCTATTCCGGTCATCAGATCCCCCGAAGATACATAGACCTGTTTAGGAGTTACTTTAACTGCTCCGTTATATTTTAGCCTTCCGAAATCATCAGCAAAATTTTTCATTTTTTTAGAAATGAAAGAAGGCATCATTTTTTTCAGCTCTATATAAGTGAAGTCGGTAGAAAGATCATTGGTTTCAATCAGGAAATTTCCTTTCAGCAGATTATGGGCTTTCAGTTTTTTGGTCGCAATATTCACCTGAGGATTCCTGATCAGAAAATTCTTTAATGTAAACTCATTTAAAGGTCCTTCCATATCTCCGGAAAGATTGAAAGGAATAAAATTATCCCAATTCGTTACAAAATAGCTGATATCATACCCGTTAAGCTGGCTTCCCTGATTGATATTCATTTCCCATTTTACTTTGTTTGTAAAATCGGCCCAGGAACCTTTATGAAGATTAAACTTAATATTTCCCTGCAGTAAAGAATGATCTGTATTCAAAGTCAAATCTTTAAGCAACAGAAAGTCTTCCGTCATAGAAAATTCTGTAGAAAAGGTTTCCACAAAATGGGATTTGCCCCATCTTTTGGTAATGAAGGTAAAATTATTGATCTGCGCAGAGATATTTGCGCCGTTTACTCTTACTTTCGGAGCTTTCAGGTTAACATGGGTAGCTGTAAGCCATTTTCCAGCTTCACCCGGAGAGTTTTGATTGATAACAGAAACTTTAGAATCTAAAATTTCCAGTCGGGAATTTAACTGAAATGGTGGTTTATTAGGATCTCTTTTTTTCCCGCTGTCAAATAATTTAGTAAATCGTATAAAGTTTGAAATGCTGTCTCCCTTATAGGTGATTACTTTTATATCAGCATTTTTAAGAATCAGACCATTAAAACTTAAAGAATTGTTCTTCCCAATATTTGTTGCTAATGAAAACCAGTCTGAATTGGCAATGAATTCTTTAGATTTTATAAATTCTAATCCTTTGTAATCTTTTATTTTCAGCCCTTTAATCGTAACATCTCCAAAAAAGTCAACCTCAACACTTTCTGTAGACATATCTGCTTTGAAATCCCTGTTTACAATTTGTAATGCCTGATCTGCAGCCCATCTTTTGGTAACGGGAAGATTAATGGCTACAAAAGCAAGAATCACTACACCAAGAGCAAACCAAAAAAGAATAAGCAAAAGTCTCGCCCACCAAGAATAGCTCGTTACGTCTTTTGCTGCCTGTTTTCCAATTTCCTGAGCGGCATCTAAAGGGTGCTTTATAGCGTCTGTGGCAAATTCAGAAGCTTCTTTTACGGTCTCCTGAACATTTTCCACAGTTTTCTGTACCTGATCCCCTAAGTTTTCAGCTACTGATTTTTTGTTCTCATTGTCGTTATTATTCTCTAACTTTGCCATTATTATGAGCGACTCTATAATTTTAGGTATCGAATCGTCTTGTGACGATACTTCAGCAGCTATTATCAAAGGAAATGTTATTCTTTCTAATATTGCCGCTAATCAGGCAATTCACAAAGAATATGGTGGTGTGGTTCCTGAATTGGCTTCAAGAGCACATCAACAAAACATCATTCCTATTGTTGAAAAATCTTTACTCAAAGCAAATATACAACAAAAAGCAATTTCTGCCATAGGCTTTACACGTGGTCCCGGACTCTTGGGTTCGCTTCTTGTGGGTACATCTTTTGCAAAGTCATTGGCAATGAGTTTGGATGTTCCTTTAATCGAGGTAAACCACCTTCAGGCACATATTTTAGCACATTTTATTGAGGATGCAAATCCTATGCCGCCCAAATTTCCGTTTTTGTGTCTTACCGTAAGCGGAGGTCATACGATGATTGTTCTGGTAAAGGATTATTTTGAGATGGAAATTATCGGAAAAACGATTGATGATGCGGCCGGAGAAGCTTTCGATAAAATTGGAAAAATCTTTGATCTGGATTATCCTGCAGGTCCTATCATCGACAGACTGGCAAAAGAGGGAAATCCTGATACATTTAAATTTAACAAACCTAAGCTAGACAACTACGATTATTCTTTTAGCGGAATTAAAACTTCTGTGTTATATTTTATCCAAAAAGAGGTAAAAAAGGATCCTGATTTTATTAAAGATAATATAAATGACCTTTGTGCCTCTGTTCAGAAAACCATCATTGAAATTTTGATGAACAAATTGGAAAAAGCAGCCCAAGATCTGGATATAAATGAGGTAGCCATTGCAGGTGGAGTTTCTGCCAATTCAGCCTTAAGAAAAGCAATGCAGGATAATCATGAAAAATTGGGATGGAATATTTATATCCCGAAATTTGAATATACAACAGATAATGCTGCAATGATAGCAATGGTAGCTCAACTGAAATTTGAAAGAGGAGAATTTACCGATCTAAGAACAACAGCTACGGCGAAATACGATTTATGAAAATACTGTTAGAAGAAAAAATACTTGGAACACAATCTAAAAAGAACTCAAAATATTACTGGGTTTTAGAAACCATTATAGGAAAAAATGAAGTAACAGCAACATCTGAAGACGAAGATTATTTAATGATAAGCTCAGAAATTGGATATGTTCAAAACATCAAGGAAGAGATTGTAGAAAAAATTAATTCAGAAAATGTATTTAGTTTTACTTATGAACCCAAAGAAGGAGATTATTTATCCATCAAAAATAATTTAAGAAAAAACGAATATCTGAATTTAATTTTCATGAATAATAAGTGGGTTGAAGAAATTTACGCGTGTTCATATAGAGATTGTGAAGGTGATATTTATACCACAATAAAAACCGGTGTGGCATTTTTAAGCGATAATGAAATTTACTTTTAATAATCATTTATAAAATAAAATTCAGGTAGATTCTAAATATTTAAATATGAAACTTTTTTACGGAGAAATAGAAGGAACCCAAGTTATCATCAATGATGAAGAACAACAGCATATTGTAAAAGTTCTTCGTATGAGAAATGGAGAGGAAATTCATGTAACCGATGGAAATGGAAACCTTGCGTCCGGAAAACTTTTGATTGAAGGAAAAAAAGCTACTCTTGAAGTTTCTGAAATTAAAAGAGACCTTCCCGATTTCAATCCAAAACTTCATATAGCCATTGCTCCGACAAAAAATATTGACCGTATTGAATTTTTTATAGAAAAAGCTGTAGAAATGGGAATTTCTGAGATTACCATTCTACAAACAGAAAAAACTGAACGTAAAAACATCAATATTGATAAACTCAGAAAACAGGCAATCGCTGCCTCGAAACAAAGCTTACGATTTCATTTTCCGGTCATTAATGATTCTATAAAAATTTCTGATTTTCTAAAAAAGATCAATCCTGAGAACACTTTTGTGGCTCATTGCCATGAAAATCTGGAGAGAATCCAGCTTAAAGAAATTCCACATTTAGATAATATTACTTTTTTAATTGGCCCGGAAGGAGACTTCTCTGAAAAAGAGATTTCCTTTTTAGCAGAAAATAAAATAAAGGCAGTCTCTTTAGGAAACCAACGGTTGAGAACTGAGACTGCAGGACTTTTTGTAGCAGCTTGGAATTACAACAGGATGATTTAATTAATTTCCTTAAATCTTTTTATCGGCATTGTTAACCCAACCTGAAGGGTATTAATAGGAAAATTTTCGGCTTTTAATAATCTGAAATTATATCCTACGGTCAATTTCCCACGACCTCCACCAAATCCTAAATACGGCATGACGCGAGGAATCACTTTCTGAAAGTTCGTTTGAAACTGCATTTCAGCTCCCATAGAAATTCCTGCACTTGAACTAACCCCGACTTTAGGAGCCATAAAAAAACCATATCTATTATTGATAATAAAATCACTTCCTGCATAGTAAACCTTTGTGGCTCCGTGATTTCCACCGTAATCAATTAGTCTACCAACAACCAGTTCAATAATATGCATTTGTGAAGCTCTAAAGGTTTCCGAATTGTCTTTGGCATCCCCTGCATAATGATACCCTACTAATATTGCAGGAGAAACGGTTGTTTTTAATTTTCTGTGAGACAGGGTATCAAATTTCAGCTGAGAAAATAAGAAACCGGATAACAACAAAAATAAAAGCGGAAAAAGTCTCACCATAATGATTTATAATTTTAAATATAACTCTTAAAAGCTAAAATTATTATCCCTCAAATATTTTTCAAATATCTGGTCTCCACTTCGCATTGAATTAACCGCCCATCGAATTTTCATTCTCAATAACTTTTCTTCATTAAGCTTATAATCAATCCCTGATTTTATCATCTTTTGTTTTAGCTCATATAAACAAAGAGAAGCCGCTACAGAAACATTAAAACTTCTTGTAAAACCATACATAGGAATGGCTAAAGTTTCGTCTGCAAAATCTAAAATTTCCTGGGAAACCCCTTCCATTTCTGTTCCGAAAACCAAGGCAATAGGTTGTGTAATTTCATATTCAGGTAAAAATTTAGCATTATTTTCTAGCGACACCGCAACCATTTTATAGCCTCTGTCTTTAATCTTCTGGAAAGAATCCATATTTCGGGGAAGCTTTTCTACTTCAACCCATGTATCTGCACCTTTGGTGACTCTCAGATTGGGTTCAAAATTATGCTCTTCCTGCAATGCAACCACTTTATGAAAAGCACAAGCTTCTGTAGATCTAACAATTGCAGCGGCATTTCTAAACTGATATACATCCTCTAAAACCGGCAGCACAAAATCTGAACTTTCAGGAGCAAAATGCTCTATTTTCCTTAATCTTTCTTCTGTTAAAAACTGTTTGAGATAATCGTATGTTTTTACTAAATCTTCCATTCATTTCCAAATCTTTGCAAATTAACGTAATTTTGAGGAATGAACCCGACAAAGGTCTAAATTCTTAATAAAAGTTACATGAAACGAAAAGTCCTGCTAATATATACCGGTGGAACCATTGGAATGGAAAAAGACTATGAAACAGGGAGTCTCCGCGCTTTCGACTTCGGAAATATTTTTAAAAAGATGCCGGAAATGAAACTGATGGAATGCGAGGTTTCTCTTCACCCTTTTGCCGAGCCTCTGGATTCATCAGATATGGGACCAAAGGAATGGAAAGTTATCGCCAACTACATCCATGAAAATTATGAAAACTATGATGGCTTTCTGGTTCTCCACGGAACCGACACTATGTCTTATACTGCTTCCGCACTAAGTTTCATGCTAAAAGGATTGAGAAAACCGGTTATTTTCACTGGCTCACAGCTTCCTATAGGTGATTTAAGAACCGATGCTAAAGAAAATCTTCTGACAAGTTTATATTATGCAAGCCTATATGAAAATAATGAAGCGGTGATTCAGGAAGTTGCCATCTATTTTGAATATAAATTGCTAAGAGGGAACAGAACCCTGAAATATTCAGCTGAGTTTTTTGATGCCTATTCAAGTCCGAACTATCCTATTCTAGGACAATCCGGAGTACATCTGAATATTATCAAAGATAATCTTTACCGTTGCGATCCTAGTACAAAATTTCATGTAGATGAACATATTTCTGAAGATATTTTGTTCTGGAGGATTTTTCCGGGAATGCATTTAAGCCATTTTAAAGAAATACCACGGATGAAAGTCTTGATTTTACAGGTTTTTGGATCCGGAACTATTTTCAGCAATGAAAAAACCCAGGAAACACTACAGGAAATCAGAAACAACGGAACGGAAATCGTAGTCGTAAGCCAATGTATTTCCGGAGGAATTTCGTTTGGAAAGTATGAAAATAGCAATGTTTTTTCAAGAATAGGAGCAATAAGCGGAAAAGATATGACGGCAGAATGCGCTATTACAAAAGCGATGCACCTCATTGGCAATTCTTCATACAAAGGAAGCTTTGCTGAAAACTTCACCAAAAGCCTTTGTGGAGAAATTTCTGAGTAATCCTATTATTAAATTTGCAGATTCAATAAAATACTCTATTTTTGCAATCTGAAAAAGAGAGGTGTCCGAGTGGTTGAAGGAGCTACCCTGGAAAGGTAGTATACGGGTAACTGTATCGAGGGTTCGAATCCCTTCCTCTCTGCAAGCATTAATTGAAATCCGTTGAAAACCAACGGATTTCTTTGTTTTCTATAGATTTATTCCCCACCATTTCCCCACTGTAAAGTTATAACGTTTTATATTAATTTGCTTAAAAATGAGCTAAAAAGTTTTTAATTGATTAAAATACTATAATTATTTCTTTACTTAACCATTCTCATAAATTAATAGCCATGCAGGTTCTTACAGAAATCAGCAAGACGGCTCCGAAAATATTGTATCTTTTTCGGAGTATAGAAAAGTTTTTGGGAAATTATTTTCCAGAATGAAAATTTATGACCACCCTACCCCCTTAAAAAAATCGACTTTCCTTTTGAGCAAAGAGGGGGTGGTTTTAGACACAGACCTTAACCGCTCCATTTTTTCTAAAAATTTTTAAAGTAGTTAGCTGCTGAATAATCTCGGACGGTCTACGAACGTACCCAATTTTTTCGCTTTAAAATAAATTCTGGTATATTTCACTTTGATAGAGGCAACGTATCGTGTGAAAATGCAAATGGAATTTTGCTCAATCGACATTTTCCAAGCAAAGATAAAAGACCTGCAAACGTCTTACCAGTAATAGTTTGAAGCTATTTAGAAGGTCTTAATTTGTATATATATGAATGATTTCTTGTAGGTTAATGTGATATGAGGAATATGTAGTATTATCTCGCTCAGTGAGTAAAAATAAATTTTATATATAATTAGACACTAACATTATTTTATGCATTTACCTAAACGTAGTTAAAAATGATTTATTGATTTATAATTACTTAAACATTTAATATAATTAATAAATATAAATTTATATATTTAACAATGACGCTATTAAAAAACAATAACCAGCCACTATGAATGAATTAATTGAAAATTTTTTCAACCTATTTTTTGTTCCAAAAGTTTCAAAAGCCTTATCTGAAATAATGAATTTTGGAGCAATTTTAGGTATAGTAACTTATTCTTTTAAGTTTTTATTCAATTTATTTTTAAAAAGAAAAAATAATCTTAATCTTATCCCATATTATACAGATACAACACTAAAAGCAGCAAAAAAAAAATATATTCGAACTAAATGTCAAAATATAGATCCTTCTAATGAAATTGAGTTTTATAATAATTTCGCATTTGCAGTTCGAGAAGATTTATTAAATTTCTTTTTAAAAAATGTTTTTAGAATTAAGCAACCAGAGCAAAAGTATTATCTAATATTAGGTGATGCGGGAATGGGAAAAACTACATTTCTATTAAATCTTTTTAGATTATACAATAAAAATATTCGAAATCTCATATTTTCAAATGAAAAAATGAGGCTGTTACCTTTAGGTGAGAATTTTGATGAACTACAAAAAATAATTTCTGATATAAAGGAGCCAGAAAAGACGATTTTACTTTTGGATGCACTAGATGAATCAAATTTGTTTTTTCATGAAGAAACAAAAAACTATTCACTTTTTTTTGACAAATTAATAAGTCAAGTTTCAAATTTTAAACAAGTAGTAATAACTTGCAGGACAAATTTTTTTACAAATGAAAAGGAAGAACCGTATGAATTAAAAATTAAAAAGTATAATACTATTGGAAATGGTTATCACATCATCAAAAAAGTGTATATATCTCCTTTTAACAAGTCTGACGTTAAAAAATATTTAAATAATACTTTTCCATTTTGGCAAATCGAAAATAAAAATAAAGCAAAAAAAATTATTTTAAGTACAAAAGATATATTTTTTAGACCAATGTTATTATCTTATATTGAAGATTTGGTTAAGTTGAATAAAAGTAATTTTATAAAATTCGAAGTTTACGAAACACTTATCGAAGCATGGATTAATAGAGAGTCTCTAAAATATCCAGATTCTGAAAGAATTATATTTAAAGAAAATCTTTATTATTTTACTTACGAATTAGCTATTCACATTTATAATAATTATAAAGAAAATGGATATTTTATAAGTTTTGAAGATTCTCAAAAAATTGCTTCAAAAAATAATATAAACTTGAATGAGTTAGAAATTCGAAGTAGAACATTATTAAATAGAAACTCAAATGGTGATTATAAGTTTTCACATAAAACAATTCTTGAGTGTCTTTTAGCATACTTTTCATTTCTTACACGAAAGAATATTGGTATAAATCAATATCAGATATTTTATAATCTTGAAAGCTTTGATTTTGCGCAAGATTTAGTTGAAGAATTGCATTTAAATTATAAGCAATTCTTTAAACTACCCAATATTTACGAAATTGATGATTTCGCTAGTGAACATGCCTCTAAAGTAATCAAAGAAAAATACAAGAATAATAAACCAACAATTGTTTGGGAAGATGGTACTATATATAGAATTCATTTGCAAGACATATCTTAGAAACGTCTTAAGATGCACTACGCATAATAAGGGCTTGGCAAATGGCGGGTGAATTTCCAAGTTCAATAATTGTAATCCTATTTCCGCACAAGCCTATTTATTTTCTTCTTCATACCATTATTTAACTAAACTTGGCCTTCTAAAAGGCTTTAAGAGATCCAATCTTAATATATAAAGAAGAAATATTTCTTGTACTAGATAGCTCGGTATTTTTATATTGCAAAATGCAAAGCGAAAACATCTTCTATAAGTCAATAACAAATCATGAATAGGTTCTCCTGACACATCCAGATTCTAACCCCTCAAAATTATTTTTGATACTGATATACCAAAAACAAAAGAAACGAGCTAAAATCTGAATAGGTCGGGATGAAAATCAATTAATTCTTACCTACTGTCCAAAACCTGTTCAGCCTTGAAATTCAAAACTCATTTTCCTCATAAGAATCTAAAAATATTTTTCTCTTTAATGAAATTTTTCGGATTGTTATATGAGAGTATGAGTCTTAAAATTGGTTCTTTTAATGGATTTTCGACCGGAGCTAAGGGCATTTTCTCTTTTTTGATTTAATAAGTATAATGTTTCGAGAAATTATCTTCCAGATTCAAAATCCATGCCCTGTACCCCTTAAAAAAATCGATTTTCCTTTTGAGCAAAGAGAGGTGGTTTTGTACACAGACCTTATTCCCTCTATTTTTCTAAAAATTTTAAAGTAATTAGTTGATGGATTAACTCGAATGGTCTCGTACAATGTAGATAATGAAAATAAATTTAATTTATTTAATTGACACTTTACCAATACAAAATAAAAGCTTCACAAACAACTTACCAGTTTTGATTGAAGTTATTTATGAAGTCTTTTTTATTTAAAATATGGTCAATTCTATATATAACAATTACTGATTGAGTATTTGTACCATTGCCCGACTAGGAGAATCGTTTTAATCTTTATTTTTATAGAATAATTCTGACTTTCCAATTAACTCTAATAAGCTAAGAATGATTTTTAGTCATTTGCATATGCTTTTTCTTTCAAAGAGAAATAAGAGTAGATTAATGCCTACTCTTATTTTAAGATTATCTTTTTATAGATATTTAAATCAATCATTTAATTTTGAAAAATTATATTACTAACTCTGAAACATTACCGGGTTAATTTATATTTAATTAATAACATAAGCCCAAACTCCCCAAATTATAAATATTATCATAGCGATAGAACCAACTACAACATCTTTCTTTTCTTCCTTTTCAAAACTTTTTTCAGATGCTTCTTGTTGTTTTTTTAAACTAAATCTAAAAACAATAATTAGTCGTATTATATTACCTAATAATCCTAAAAAATTTATATCCATATCTAATATTCTACTGTCTTATATATTGATTTTTTTGCGGCTGTTTTAATTCCCATCTTTAAGGCAGTATTAACAGCACCATTTTTTACTAAATTTAATTTTTGACCAACACCAAAGGTAGTTACCTCAATAGCAGGAATAGCCATTTTTTCAAACTTTTCTTGTTCAGACATTACAGTTTCACCATCTACATATTCCATTGTTTTTACCCAATTACCATTCTTAAATCCATGCAAAGTCATATCCATTTTTATATGAATATTTTCCATTCGCCCTTGTTTATACATTTCGCCAGGAACTTGGCTCAAACCATAAAAAAAATATCCAAAAAACTGAATTCCTTCTGCTGGTTTTGAAATAATATTTTCTGAGGCAAAATTCCAAGCTTGTCTAGGTACTGATAGTTTTTGAGTCAGCGTAACTTCCGCAATATTGGTAGTTTTTCCATTTTCGACAGGCAATCCTCCACCAGAAGCAGAATCATCATAAACATATCCATCAGCAGCATATGTCAAATTTCCTACCTGAGCTGTTTCACCTACATATTCCCCTTTAATTCCTTTATCAGTCATATCTTGTTGACTCTGAATATCATTTCTAAACTCCATGTCACCAAAAGAGTTTTTGAACCAATCTTCTCCTTCTCTTCCATCCGGGTCAATAAATCTAATAGGATTATTAAACGCATAATTATATGGAGTATGTCTTGTCATTTTCTCAGTGAGCGGATCTATTACACCCCATCTTCCTAAATCCGGCATATAAAATCTTGCTCCATAATCATACATTCCTGTCTCCTGAAGTTCCATACCATTGTACTTGTAATTCTTATATGAACTTGTTCCAAAGAAAGATGTTCCACTCTTCAGATGATTCATCCCAAAAGGATAATAATCATTGTTATCTACCAATTCAAGATTACCTAAGCTGTTCCTTCCGAAGCTAACCCTGGTATTTCCTAAATGATCTCTATACTGGTAAATATACTGATTTTTTATATAATCATAAAAACCTTCCGCAGTTGGGAAAAACTGTAAATCAGCTGTTTTAACTCCTAAAACATTCTTGGCTGTACTTCCTTCATCCAAAGAGTATGCCTGCATTTCCATCGCTCTGTTGGTTTCCAGAGATGCTACCAGAGCTCCCACTTCACCTCCGCCACCTCCCGGATCACCTCCGTTTGTAACTGTTTCCGTATGCTTATATTGAAACCCATCCAAATAGTCCACGTTCTCAGTAGTCGTTGTTATGGTATTATATCCTGCAATGGTGCTTACCGTAGTCTTCTTTACCTTTGAGCCGTCTGCACGATAAAGATGATTCATGGTAAAAGGAAAATCCATATCAATCTCTATCTGATTCGGAAGATTCAGAAAATTGTATTGTATTTCTGAAATCCTTTTTCCAGGCATACTCGTCATATTCCCATTCGCATCATAATTGATAGTATTGGAAAAAGGTGAAAAATAAGCTTCATACCCTGTAGGATTTCCCGAAGTATCATCAAGCTGGGTTAATCGGTTACCTGATCCATAAGTATATTGTAAATTATCAATTAATGTCGCTGTTGTATTCCCAGATTCAACGACAGAAGTTCGGTATAAACTGCTGATATTTCCATTGAGGTCATAGCTTAATGATTCTGTATTTTCTTTACTGGTTGGGTTAAGTGGGTTTTGATAATAACCAGCTGTAAGCCTGTTTAACCCATCATATACATACCCGTATCTTTTTGGTGGAGATAATGGGTTTACTCCCAATGTTTCTACCACTCTCCAATCTACTTCTGCAATATTTCCATTGTATTTTGCAGAGACATTTTTACCTGGGAATTGTACAGCGTCAGGATTGTCAATTCCTTCTTTTTGGGTGTACTTAATTTTATATGAGAATAATTTATTACCCAGATCAGGAACGCTCATCTGATTTTTATTGATATCAGTCAGCCATCCACGGATATTATAATTGTAATCAATACTTTGAAGATTATTTCCTACTTTCTTATTGGTCAGTTGGGATAGATCATTATAGGTATTGTCTGCCAATAGTTCCTCAGCTTTATCATCTACCTGATGGTAATGTTTTTCTAATCTGTTTTGAGCATCATAAGTAAACCGTTCTTTTACTGTGATTCCTACTTCTCCCTGTTTTCTTAGATGATATGTGTAGGTTTGCTGTGGTACTCCAGAAAAATCCAGTATCGATTCTGTTTTAGTGTATCCTCCTAAATGATTAATTGAGTGGGTAGCAATTACCCTTCCTCTTGTATCATAGTAACTGTAGTTCTTCGTCCAGTTATCATCTTCTATATTTTTAACATAAGAAGCTAATGCCAAACTTTTTGTGTTAAGCTCTGAGCTCATATTATCAGTCAATACAGTACTCTGATTGGGAATGGCTGGAGTAAAAGCTGGTGTTCCCGTTGGATAGGTATCATAAAAATTAACTGTGAGTATGCTTTCAATATTTTGAGGATAGGCAGTATTTCCATAAGGGATCTGCATACCACTTTGGGTATATGATCCTGATATTTCTGTGTTGATACCATAGGTGAAAAGAATCCAGCCTTGTACAGCATTTCTATCTCCATTGTCAACAGCAATTCCTGTATAGATTATCCTGCCAAATTTATCATATTTATTGAAAAACCATTTATGGTTAGGACGCAGATTGGCATCCTGTGTTAATACGAGACGATCGGCCTTATCATAGACCATATACTCCCAGTCTTTACCTGGAAGTCTTTTTTCAACCAATCGGTTTCTGCCATCATAACGATATTCATATGATAATGCCTGTTGATCATCCCATCCCCAAGTTTGTTTTTTTGAAAGAAGAGGCGGAATAACCCATGCTAATTGGTTATATTCATTATATACATAATATGTATCGGCACTTTCTGTAGCATTAAGCATCTTTCTGACCAATAATACCTGACCTTTCCCATTCTTAAATTCTATGGTTGTGTTTCCATCTTCATCAGTTACTGTATTTTTATAGAGTTGACCTACACTGTAAGTACCGCCATACTCAATGGTTGATTTTGTTGCTTCGTTTTCCCACGTAGTAGTGGTAGTATATTTAATGACTTCTCCATCAATATTAGCATCATATCCAAACTGTACGGGTTTATTATCCCAGGCATTACCAACCTGCTTTTGGCTTAGAATCCGATCTAATGGAGAGTTTTCCAATTGTTTTTCGGCATAGATCTTTTCAGATCCATAAGGAGTGTTTGTTACATTAGCTAATGGATCAGTATAAATTCCTCCGTTCAGAGTTCCGGTTTGGGGAACAGGAAGGTAATCTAAAGTTTGTCTTCCGAATTGGTCATAGACTATTTTGGTAACAACATCTTTGTTGGAAGGAGTCGCTTTGATATTAATAACCTGCTTTGGTCTTCCAAATCCATCAAGATACTGAGCGGTTTCTGAGGTTCTTATATTCGGCTCAGTGGAATCGCTCAAATAGGTTTTGGAATATACATAATTTTCGGTCGTACTTAACTGTGCATGAGCAGAGCTCATGCCAAATAAAGCGCTTATAGGAATTACTATTTTTTTCATTGTGTTTTAGTTTTTATCGAATTCAAAATAAAATGTAGTTATTGCAACACTACTTCCCCCAGTACTTCTTAAAGTTATAGCTCCATTTTGGCTTATTGATATCACCCATGAACCATTGGTAGAAGATACATTGACACTTTTATAGGAGCTAGGTCTGCATAAAGTACCTAAAGTCCCAATAAAGACTCCATTAGACCAATTGGGAGCAGCTCCTCCACTGGTGTTTGTTAAAGGGAGGCTTAAAATCCCTTTGATATGACCAGCAGAAATCTCCTGAAACGAGGAGTAATAAATATCCGCAAGATAGGTCGGGGTTACACTGCAAGTGTAAGGAGTGCAATTGACATGTGAATTCACATAGCTTTGACCATTCAGATTAATGTCATTCTTTGCTTTTTGATCGGCATCGGTTTGACTTATTGTGGATGAATATTGACCGACAGGAACAGTGTAAATTCCCGATACAGGAAGAGTCCCTGGACCACAATTATTTGTCATGAAATTTTGGCTTACTTCATTATTGTAATAAATGGTGGGAGCATGATTGTATTTAAACTCTTTAATAATTTTCCCTTCAGTATTTACTATTTTCTCTAATCTGTTAGAAGTATCATAGAAGTAATTTTCTCTAAGACCAGATGCAGGTGTAATACTTTTTACTCCCATCAAAGGGTCATAGGTGTAAGTTGTAATATTATAACCTAAAAAGGCAGGGTTACTTCTAAATATTGTTTGATTTGATATTAATGTATTTTCAGAAGTATCGTCAATATCTAAATCCGATTTTTTAACAATTTCCAACTGCAAATAGGAAGCGTTATCATTCCCGTTCAACCCAAAAGCTGCCATAACCTGTGCATAGTTAGCTCCTTCAATTTTAGCAATGGGCTGGGTTTGATGATAGCCAAAAATAATTGTAGTCGGAATACCTGTGTTTGAGGTATATTGAAGTAAATTTCCTTTGTTATCATATTTGTCATATGTAGTACTAGATGAAATATTGCCATTTCCAATATTATATGTTAATGCAGATGTTGGAAACAAAGAATTAGAATCATCATATTTAGTCTCCATTTTCTTATTTAATATTCCATTTTGTAACATTGAAAATTCTAAAGGTACTGCTACTATATTAGCATTGATTAGCTTTTGATTATTTTTTTCGAACGCATATAGATTGTTTTTCTTAATTACATTACCATCAGACGATGTAGTTTCCTGACTTATTAAATTATAATAATTTGAAGTGTCATAAATGAATTTATTTTTTTGTTCAATCTTTTTACCATTAAAATACTCGGCCACTTCTTGTGAGGATAAGTAAAAAAATTCTTTATAGATATTCATTATGGGATTTAGCCTTTGATTGTAACAAGTACCATTAATCCAACTTTCACAAAAAATAGGACTCTCACTAATCAATCTGCTTGCTAATTTCTTTCTATCAAAATGATTGGTTATTTCTTTAAGCAAATTATTATTTTTATCATATATTTTCTGACCTATCATAAGGCCTCTTTCCATTGATCTATCTTGGCTAATATTATAATTTTGGATAGATAAATCAGTAAAAATATTCCACTGGCCAGTTTGTGTATTATATGCTTTGGCTAAAGAAAAATTCGGATTGGTTTTATAGTCTGTAAATTGAGATATTATCGAACCCTTATCATCATATTCTTTAACATTATCATATGTTAATCTATCGTTTCTATATGTCCCATCCTGAGGAATAAAAAAAGAAAGATGATTCCCAGCTACCATTAATCCTATCGTAGTTAAATTTAAAGTTCCTGTTGAAACTCCATTTATATTATAATCAAAATATTTTTTATATAATAAATTGTTATCATTACTGTACCAATTAATTTTTTTTATTCGAGGAATATTAGCAGTTCCTATTCTATTGAAAGTGTTTAAATATGGTGATACACTAGGATCTGCGCTGTAAACTTTACTGTAATTTCCTCTTTCATATTCGAAAGTATTTTTTCCCTTATTAGGAAAAATTACAGATCTTAACAATCCTATATCAAAATCCTCAGGATATGATTTTGCTTTATTTACTGAAACTGAAGCGCTTATAGGTACCGTAGTCCTGTTTCGAGCATATAAACCTAAGAGATCAGTATTATCTATTTCAAAATAAGAAGGGAAATTATTTGTATTATAATAATCCATTTCATATTTCTCAATATTATTTAGAGTAATCTTATTTAAAAAAGTTCTTTTTTGATTCGTTCCTAATGAAGTATATTCTAAAGAAATATCATTGATTTTCTGTGAGCTATTATATAATGCGATATTGCTAATATAAACTAAGCTACTTTCTTCTGGGTTATCAGATCGTATGTAAGAATATTTTAATTCGTACGCGTTATTTATTTTGATTTTTTCTAATACGCTTTTTTTTACATCAATCTCACTGGGCTGGTCATTTTGTAACCAATCAAATGTGGTTTCATATGTATCATCTGTACTAGCATCAGTAGTCACAGTTACGGCTTTTCGTCTTTGTACATACATATTTTTTTGATTTAATGTATTTAATTGGGGAAGAGTAGCAGGTATTGTACCCATTATTATAATATTACTATCTGAACAAAAATCCTGATATGTATTTTGCTTGTTAATATCTTTATAAGAATATTCTAAAGTATCACCAGTTGTATATTGTATTTTAGATATTTTCCATCCAGAAATATAAATGTTACTATGATAACTTACAAAAGCTGCATCTGGGGCATATACTGATGACGCAGTATTGGTATAAGTTGTTTCTAAGGAATTATCATCTCCACCAAATATATAGATATTTCCTTTATCATCTGTCAATGTAATCTTTGAATTGCCGACATTACATCCATTCTGCTTAATGCTGTTATAACTTCTGTTTCCATAATTACTGAGATCAACTTTTATATTATGATTTCCCGCATACACAACAGGTATCCCATAATTGTCCACAATAAAATATCCACGAATATCATTAATTTTGAAATAATATTTTCTATGGGGGTTGACTTGTCTTTGAAAGAAAGTATTTTTATAATAATGCTCATATCCTCCATAATAATTGTACATGGTAGGATTATCATAATCAAGTTCAAATGTATTTAAGTTATTTACATTATCATCAATAATATCGTTTGTAGTATTAAAATCTGTCTTAAAATTTCCTCCTGTAACAATATAATAATCATCATTTAAATTCCAGTTAAGACCAACTTCGTTAGGCATTTCTGATGGATTAAATGGCTTGGAAGAATAATTTAGATCAACTTTCAATTGATTAGATTCTTTTAACGGAATACTTATTAATGGTATATTAAAGGCCAAACTTCCTGTATATAGGTTCGGATTTATACCATTTTGTATATTGTAAAAAGTTGAATTAGCCGAAAGTATTTCCCCTCTATCTTGAGCTAACAATTCAGTATGGATTATTAGTGAAATTGCTGATACTAGTTTTACTATCTTTTTCATGAACTTTCTCTTTATTTCTTAATTAATTTAGCATTCGCAGTTTTGTTCGTATCCGTTTTTATGGTAATCAGGTAAGCGCCTTGTATCAAAGGCTGGGTGTTAATCTTTGTCACCTTATTCTTTGTTTTTATTTGTTGAAGCTGTCTTCCTGACATATCATACATTGTGATATCCGCTTCCTTGAAGTCAAAACCAATTTCTACATACGCATAATCCGATACTGGATTCGGATAGATTTTAATATCTTGTTTTTCGATGAGCTGGTCTACCTGCTGATCTCCTAGCTTTATAATTTTCCAGTTCTCCTTGCCTAATTCCTCTGCACTGGTTCCTGCCAGAATAATGGACCCATCTCTGTTTAGTTTGATATCTGATAGTCTTTCTTCTCTTTTTTTGGATTCTCCTTTTATATGTTTTCTCCACTGTTCATTGCCATTATCATCTATGT